>ENA-ORNQ01000009-ORNQ01000009.1-human-gut-metagenome-genome-assembly--contig:-NODE-9-length-236723-cov-15.896784_pt1 | contig 236723 bp, 200 predicted proteins | sample MGYA00242116_ERZ509024 | MGnify/ENA primary metagenome ERZ509024 (study PRJEB26280, sample SAMEA2338697) | human gut metagenome | biome: human gut; feature: human-associated habitat; material: faeces...
GTTAAAAAATAATGCAAGCTTCGGTTTCTCTTACGGTGACAATCTGATCAACGGCTTGGAAGATTACACATATCTTGGTGTTTGCTTTTTCCATGATGATATAGTTCAGGAAAGAAAAGACCATATGTGGAATGACCCAGATAATGATGAATACGAATCTATGCCGCTATATCAATGCTATGTTTATGTTATGAAATAAGCCGACAATATCCGACTTGAATATTTTATGCGATTGTGATATAATAAAGGCAACACAAAACGTAAAAAAAACAAATTACAAAAAAGAGGATATTTATGAATAATCAGACTAACAACGAGAATTTATCCCAAGGCACTAATGGCCAGCCTGACGAATACAGCGCTTATCGTGATGAAGAATACGAAAGAATGCGCATTGAAATGGAAAAACGCCGTGCCGAAAGGCGTGCAAGAGAACACAGGCGTGTTATGAAAAACCGTATCATTGCCATAGCAATTCTTTTGGTGATAATTTTTGTGATAGTGAAAGCCTGTGGTGGAAAGTCAGACAACAAGCCTGCTGCTGATTCATCATCACATACCGAAAGCACAAAGCAGGCGGAGGCAAAGACCACCACCAAAAAGAAAACCTCCGACAACAGCAAAGCAGAAGAAACAAAGCATAAGATAGAGCAGTCAAACGGCATGACCTTTGTTGACGGCATTCTTATCGTGAACAAGACCTACTCCCTGCCATCAGATTATGCACCGGGCGTAAGCACAATTGCACAGAACGCCTTTGACGAAATGGCAGCTGCCGCCGCAGAGGACGGCATAACGCTGTTTGTGAACTCAAGCTATCGCTCATATCAGGATCAGGAATCTCTTTATAACTCCTATGCCGCAGAGCGTGGCACAGAAGCCGCAGACGAGGTATCTTCCCGACCGGGACATTCAGAACATCAGACGGGTCTGACCTTTGATGTTAACACCACCGAGGACAGCTTTGCAGGCACTCCCGAAGCCAACTGGCTGGCTGAACACTGTGCAGAGTACGGCTTTATTATCCGATACCCTGAGGGAAAAGAGGACAAAACAGGATATGTGTATGAGCCGTGGCATATTCGCTATCTTGGCAAGGAAAAAGCCGAAGCTGTCACAAAGAGCGGTCTTTGCCTTGAAGAATATCTTGGTGTCACCTCTGATTACAAATATGCCGAAGATCAAAACGGTTCAAGCCTGAGCGGTTCTGATACGCAAACAAGTCAGGCGGACGGCTATTATCAGGACAACACAAATTATGATTATCAATACTGATACAAACACAAAGCGGACAGCCACGGGAAAGTGGTTGTCCGCTATTCTTTACTTTGTCATACGGGACGTCGAGAACGCCGTCCCCTACATCAAAATATCCGTTACTTGTTTTCTGAGCTTTCTGTAACATCAGAGCTTTCCAAACTGCTGTCATCATAGTGGACAGGCTCAGTTGTAAGACCCTTATCTCCTGCCTCTACGGCTTTCTCAGTCATATCGTCAACTATGCGTTTGAAAACTTTGAACGCCTTATCATAATTCTCCTGCATAGTTTCCTTAGAGTCGCCCAAAGTCTTAACTGGCATTCTCATTGAAAGGTGGATATCATTAGGCATATTCTCGAAGTTAAGCTCCTTTGCCATGACCTCCATGTTCCAGCTCATGCCCATATCATCAACATACTTGTTGTTCGGAAATTCCTTTGGCAACTCAGGAGTCATTATTGACTTGAACTCCTCGTCAGTGTTTGAGTCTGTTATAACAAGTATAGACTCGCCCCCCTGAAGCTGTGCCAAGAACTTAGTGCTGTTCACGTTCTGCTGCTGATAATCGTCGCTGTGAGAATTTAGCGGAATCATAATGACCTCAACATGGACATAACCATTGCCGTCAAGATCGTCCGTGTATTTTTCAAAGAACTCCTCCAGTTCCTCCTGACGTGTTTCCAAGCCGTTGTTTGCGATCATAAGCACTGTCAGGTCAGCCTTTTCACGCCTTGCAGCGTCAATAAAAATAAATGCCGCCACCGCTATGATAAATATTGTAAAGATTATCCACACCTTGTTGTGATAAAAGAAATTCTGCACCTTTTCAAAGCCGTGAAGCTCTCTTATCTGGTCATGCTCTTCCTTTATGGAAGACTCGCTTTCGTCAATAACTCCGCTTTTGAGCTTCATAAGCTCGATACGCTCCTGAGCAAGCCTGCGTTCACGTTCCTTTTCTTCCTGACGTTCACGCTCACGTCTTTCAGCTTCCGCCTGCTCTAAAACCTGCCTTTCACGCTCCTCAGCCTCACGCCTTTGCTGAGCCAGCGTGCGCTCATACTCTGCGTCATCAGCGTCCTCCAGCAGACCCTGACCCTCCAGACTTTTGTCGAGCTTTGATATATTAATGTCCTTTTCGTCTTTTTTTGACATATCACTGCCGTCCTTTGCGAGATATTTTATATCATATTAGTATAAACCAATAATATTAACTCCGTATTAACAAAAAAGAGATAGCATTTTCATGAAAAATGTCTATATACAATTAAAGATAAAATGTGTATAATATACATAAATCAAATAAATTAAGTTGTGATAATAACAATTTAGTGGAAAGAGGAGAGATAGCAATGCTTGAAAAGATCATACAGAAAAACACAGAAAAATCAGAGATATCCGAACAGCTAAAAGGGCTGAGAGAACAGCTCACCCTGCTTGAAAACAAAATAAAGACCGCAGGAGTGCCTGTTATAATCACATTTGACGGCTGGTCTGCCGCAGGCAAAGGCTCAATGATAGCAAAGCTCATACGCTCTCTTGACCCACGTTTTTACAAGGTGGTTTCCTATCGTGCGCCGAATGAGCAGGAAAAGCGTATGCCATGGCTGTGGCGTTACTGGCAAAGCCTGCCGAAAAAAGGTGAGTTTCTTATCCTTGACCGAAGCTGGTATCGTGACACTGTGAACGCCTTTATGTACGGTGAGATAGACAAGGAAACAAGGGACACACGTCTTGAAGATATCTGCACCTTTGAAAGGCAGCTTACAGATGACGGATATGTTATCGTGAAAATTTTCCTGCACATTACCGAAGACGAGCAGAAAAAGCGTATCGAAAAGCTGGAGAACTCCTCTGTTACAAGCTGGCGTGTGGAAAGCCACGATATAAAGAACATGGAAAAATACGATAAGTTTTTCCGCAGATATGACAAAATGCTTGAAAACACAAACACGGCATTTGCTCCGTGGACTTGCGTTGGGGCAAATGAACGTGCCTCTGCTGAGCTTGAATTGCTGACAGCGGTCACAAAGGCAGTAAGCACTGCAGTTTCCGCCAAGGAGAAGGGCGAACATTATATTCCCGAACCACAGTTCGACACCTGCGGATACAATTATCCTGAATATAAAACTATTGAAATGCCTGCTCTTGCAGAAGTGGATATGAACAAGTCCCTTGACGAAGCGGAATACGAGAAAAAGCTGAAAAAATATCAGGACAAGCTTTTCAAGCTGCAAAATCTCTGCTATCAGAAGAAGATACCTGTTATAATATGCTATGAAGGCTGGGATGCAGCAGGAAAAGGCGGAAATATCAAGCGCATTGCGGCTGCCCTTGATCCAAGGGGATATGAAGTTCACCCTATCGCTGCACCCGAACCGTCAGAGCTTGCAAGACACTATCTGTGGCGTTTCTGGACACGTCTTGAAAAGAATGGTCACTTTACTATCTTTGACCGCACATGGTATGGCAGAGTAATGGTCGAGCCTATCGAAAAGCTCACCCCCGAAGAACGTGTGAACATGGCTTATCGTGAGATAAACGAGTTTGAAAGCCAGCTTCATGATTGGGGCGCAGAGATAATAAAATTCTGGGTGAATGTAGATAAAGACGAACAGCTCCGCCGTTTTAACGAGCGTGAGAACACGCCTGAAAAGCGTTGGAAGATAACCGATGAGGATTGGCGCAACCGTGAAAAGTGGGACACCTATGAGAAATATGTTGACCGCATGATAACACTTACCTCCACAGATATAGCACCATGGACGATACTTGAGGGCAACGATAAAAAATACGCCCGCATAAAAGCACTGAAAACTATTGTGAAACGCCTTGAAAAGCGTTTGGAAAAAGAAGATAAATAAAAAAAAGCGGCGAAGCGTAATGCTCCGCCGTCTTTTATTTGCCGTCAGATCAGCATCCGCAGCCGCCGCAACCATTGTCGCAGCCACAACCACCGCAGCCGTTTCCGCAACCGCCACAGCCATTTCCGCAACCGCCGCAGCCACAGCAGAATATGAGAATAAGGATAATGATCCACCAACAACCGCCAAATCCACAACCGTTCATAAATGAAATCTCCTTTTTTATTAAGATTTATAAAGCTGAAGCTTTGCTCCGTTGCTTTATATTACAGTTTATGACGCAGAGAAAAAATGTGTTACAAAAAAATCTGCAAGGAGAATTTGTCCTGTGCATAAGAATATAAAAGCGATAAAAATGCGAGAATAACAAGACGCAAAACTGTCAAGAATGTAGCTAAGACAAAGCTTTGTCTTAAACATTTTAAGGGGTGAATTTTATGAACGAACAGTTTTTTGATAGCGACAGCTTTACACCAAGGGCAAGAGAGCTTGTGAAAAATGCCGTCACTCTGGCAGGAAGCTGGGGGCATACTTATATCGGCACTGAGCATATCCTGCTCTCTGCCGCCTATGAGGAGGACTCCACAGCCTGTGCAGTGCTTCTGCGCCACGAGGTCACGGCTCAAAGGATAGAGGAGCAGATAGAATACATCATAGGCAGAGGCACGCCATGCCGTCTTACGAAAAATGACATCACTCCTAACGCTGCCGCTGTTTTAAAAGGCGCAAAAAGGCTGTGCGAGAGCATGGGTGGCGGTATCGCAGGAACGGAATACATTCTTGCTATGATACTCCGCCGCAGTGATTGCTGTGCCTTTGAGATATTGCAGCAGTTAGGGGTGAACTGCAACAAGATGTACAACGATTGCTCATTGTCAGGCAACGAGCCTAATATTTTTTCAGACAGAAATTATCCCAAGCTAAAGACCCTTGAACGCTACGGCAGAGAGCTTACACGCAAAAGCGAGTGCGAAAAATTCGACCCCTGCATAGGCAGAGAAGCTGAAACAGAACGTATCATGGAAATACTCTGCCGCCGCACAAAGAACAATCCCTGCCTTGTAGGTGAGGCAGGTGTGGGAAAGACCGCTGTTGTGGAGGGGCTTGCGAGAAAGATCATGCTTGGAGAAGTGCCGTCTGCGTTGTCCTCAAAGCGGATCTTCTCCCTTGATATAACTGCCCTCCTTGCAGGAGCAAAATATCGTGGTGACTTTGAGGAGCGATTGAAAAGCTGTATGGACGAAGCCGCAAAGGCTGGAAATGTGATACTTTTCATTGATGAGCTTCACAACATAATGGGTGCAGGGGCGGCAGAGGGTGCAATAGACGCCGCAAATATCCTTAAGCCACAGCTTGCAAGGGGCGGTCTACAGCTCATAGGTGCAACCACTTTTGAAGAATACCGCAAAAATATCGAAAAAGACTCAGCTATGGAGCGACGCTTTCAGAAAGTGAAGATAGATGAGCCTGATCAAAGCCAGACCTGCCGTATCCTCAGCGGTCTTATAGACAAATATGAACAGCACCACAGCGTTGACATCTCACCTGATCTTATCCCATACGCAGTTAAGCTTGCCGCAAGATATGTCACCGACAGATTTTTTCCTGACAAAGCAATTGATATCCTTGACGAAGCCTGTGCCTGTGCGGTCATAGAGCAAAGTGAAAATAATTCTGGTGAGAAAATATCAGATGCTTTCAACGATTATGTGAAAGGCAAGCTCACCCGTGACGAATATCTCACCGCCATAACAGAGTGCCGCCCAAAGCGCATACCACTTGAAAAAAGGCACATTGACAGCGTTATTTCATCGCTCACAGGCATAAACTGCGCTGATATCGGACAGGACGAAGCCACAAGGCTCACAGGGCTTGAAGATAAGCTAAGCGAAAGCATTGTGGGACAGCAGACGGCTATAAAGTCACTCTGCTCTGCCGTCCGCCGCTGTCGTGCAGGACTAAAGGGCAGCGACCGACCCATGGGAAGCTTTATTTTCTTGGGGTCAACGGGAGTGGGCAAGAGCCAGCTTGCAAAAGATCTTGCCAAAACGCTTTTTGGCAGAGATAATGCCATTGTAAAGCTTGATATGTCAGAATACATGGAACGCCACAGCGTTTCAAAGCTCATAGGCTCGCCCCCTGGATATGTAGGCTTTGACGAGGGTGGCAGGCTCACCGAACAAATTCGACGCAAGCCCTACTGTGTGCTTCTTCTTGACGAAATAGAAAAGGCTCACCCTGACATCTACAATCTGCTTTTGCAGATACTAGAGGACGGCTGTCTTACCGACTCCGCTGGCAGGACAGTTTCTTTCTCCAATGTCCTTATAATAATGACCTCGAATATCGGCGTGAAAAAGCTTGCCGAAACCAAGACCGTGGGCTTTTCAAACAGCAGGTCAAATGGCGAAGCCAAGAAAAAAGCCATGCTCTCAGAGCTTAAAAGCTTTATGTCTCCCGAGCTTTTGGGCAGGATAGATGAGGTGATAGTTTTTAACGACCTTACCCTTTCCGATATGGAAAACATTACACGCCTTGAAATATCCGCTCTTGAAAAAAGGCTCTCCGAACTTGGCTGTACACTCGTCTGTCAGCCAGAGGTATACCCTTTTATCGCAAAGCAGGCACTTTCAAAAAGCGGCTCTGCACGAGAGATACGCCACATAATTACCGCCCTCATAGAAAATCGCATAAGCGATATGCTTATCTCCTCCGCCTGCCGTGACTTTTCTGTTTGCGTATCTGAAAACACCTTAACTGTCGCACAGCACCGCAAACAACTGTGTTCATAGAAATTTTACAAAGTATAGTTGAGGGATATTTTACAAAAGCCCGCCCATATGTTATAATATTTTTATATTGTTGCCCAAGCGGCAAAAGGAGGATAAAAATGTCTGACAGAAAATACAAGCTATATTCCGACTCCACCTGCGATCTGTCGGAGGATATATTAAAAAATATGGACGTGACGCTTCTGGACTTATCTTTTGAAGTAAACGGTGTTGTAAAGAGCAAGAATGAAATGACACTGCCTGAATTTTATTCCCAAATGCGAAACGGAGCAGTAACGAAAACATCGCAAATAGGTATCTCCGACTATGAACAGGCTTTTGAAAAGGAACTTGCCGCAGGCTATGACGTGCTTTATCTTGGATTTTCGTCAGGTCTTAGCGGCAGCTTCAACACTTCCTGCATTGCAAGAGATAGCGTAATGGAAAAATACCCAGAAGGCAAGATAATCTGCATAGACTCCCTCTGTGCTTCAACAGGCGAAGGTCTTTTGCTCATAAAGGCTGACGAAAAGAAAAAGCAGGGTCTTTCCATTGACGAGCTTGCCCAGTGGATCACTGACAACAGGCTTCACCTATGCCATGTTTTCACAGTTGACGACCTGAAATATCTCCACCGAGGTGGCAGAGTATCAAAGACTGCCGCCATAGCAGGCTCTATTCTTGGCATTAAACCGCTTCTCCACGTTGACAACGAGGGACATCTTATCCCAGTTGGAAAGATACGAGGCAGAAAGCAATCCATTGAAAAGCTTGTGGATATGATGTGCGAACGCATGGGAAATTGGGATAATTCCACAGTAGCCGTCTGCCATGGCGACTGCCTTTCAGACGCAGAATATGCAGCCGACCTTATGCGAAAAAAGCTTGGCAAGAAGACCACTGTGCATATCTGCTACACAGGTGCTGTTATAGGCTCACACTCAGGACCTGGAACTCTCGCTCTGTTCTTTATGGGCGACCAGCGATAAAAAAATACAATACAAAAGCGGACGAAGCCCGAAAACTTCGTCCGCTATTTTTATATGTGATATCAAAGACCCTTTGCCTTTTTCAAAGTTATACCATTATCTCCAAGCGGGATAGCGTGGTCAAGTCCAACGAACTTGCCTCCCTCCTGCCAAAGAACTTCCTTGACAAAATCATACTTTTCCTCGTCCCATGTAACAAAATCGTCCTTTACAAGTCCGCCCGTGTCACCTGAGTTTGCATTGAAGCACCAGAAAGTGTGATTTACATGATTGTCCTTTATGAGCTTTCTCATGTAGGTCATCCAAGTTAGGTTAGGCTCTGTCATAAAGCCGCCCCACTCACCTATAAGAAGCGGTGCGATATCCTGCTCCTGAATGTAGAACCAGTTGTCTTTCCAGCAATCTTTCATAAGGCTCTTGTATGTGTAGTCCCCCTCGAACCAAGGCTGCTGATAAACTGTCGGACCATAGTCGTGCGGCGAGTAAACAAGCTTATCCTGATATTTGCCAAGGTCGATAGGATAGTCCTTTACGCCCCTGAGATTTCCGCCCCACCAGTTGAAATAGTAATCATCACTGTTGGTGGAGGAATAATCCCCGTTTTTCTTGATGTTCTTAGGGTATATTTCGATACCCTCGACCATTATAAGCACATTAGGATTTTTCGCAAGCACCTTGCTCGCTGCCGTTTCAGCCACATACTTCCAGTTGTTTGCGTCCTTTGAATCATTCCATATCGCCGCAGCGTCACCCTCGTTAGGCTTGCCGTGAGGCTCGTTTTTCAGGTCAAATGCAACGATAGTGTCATTGTCCTTATATCTGTCGGCAAGCCACTCCAAAGCATGGTAATAGTCCTTTACAGTGACCTTGTCAGTATACCACAGATTTACAGTATGACCGCTGGCATTGGTTTCCGCTGAATGGATATCAGGCATTACTTTAAGACCGTTTTCCTCCGCAAGCTTGAGAAAATAATCAAATATCTCAAGGCTGTTCATCGAGTTCAGCTCTTCATTGTATGCGTTATTGTAGTTCGCCTTTGGATATTCGCCCTCCGACCACTGGTTGATAAGCTCCGCTGACATAGGCACTCTTATAAGATTGAAACCGTGGTCAGCAATAGCCTCCACCGATGACACAAGCTCGCTGTTCCAAAGTCCGTCAAAGGTGTTAGTGCCTGTGTTGTAGCCAAACCAGTTCACGCCCGTGAGCCAAACTTCTTTGCCGTCCTTATCAAGTATCTTGCTTCCGTCTGTGTGAAGCCAATCATCACCCTGTTTAGCCTTTGAGGTACGCTTTAGAAGCTTTTTAACGTCCTTTTCCGTGACCTTTTTATCATTATTCTGATTATTGTTGTTATTGTTATTATTCTGTGATACCTTGCCCTTTTTAACAGTACACTCCACACCGTTTAGCTTTGCAGACTTAACATTGAGCTTTGTTCCAGTTCCAATATTACAGCCGATAGAGGTCGAACCGCCCTTTGCAATCTCGCCATTGTAATCAACATTCGTGACCGTGAGTTTATTGCCCTTGACCTTAAAGTTGCCGTTCCAGCCGTCACAGCTTTTGAGCTGGTCTATTTCAAGCTCCAGCGTCCACTCCTTGAGGGCTTCATCGGAGTTGTTCTCAATGCCTATCTCCATGCCCGTCATGACCTTGTCGCCGTCCTGCCAACTGTTGTCCCCTGAATAAGAGATGATAAAGCCCTTTTCCTTTTTATCGTCCTTGCTTTCCTGAGAGCTTTCCTCCTCATCAGCATCAGGCTCGTCCTCGCTTTCATCAGCCACAGAGTCCTCCTCACTGGTGTCATCGGTTTCTGAAGCCACCGCAGAACTGCTCTCCGCCTTTGAAGCCGAGCTGTCCACGTCTTTTTTGCCTGATGTTGCCACCAATATCAATGCAATAACAAGCCCCACTATAACAGCGCCCATGCCTGCAAAAGCGATGATAAGCTTTTTGTTTATGCCCTTTTTGCCCACATTCTCCTGCTGGCTGTTTACGTCTTTTTTCTCATCACTCATAAGCTTTCCCCTTTTTACTTTTTAATATTATCATCTTACCATATTACATAAAACCGTCGGGTTACACGCCCGACGGTCAGTGTCACTTCGATTTCTTTGCCGTTTTTAATATCACCAAAACAGGTAATGCCAATATAGCAATAATCAAATACATATTACCACCCCATAAAAAATACATTATTTTCAGTAAATGTAGCAATAATAACGATATCTATTTGTTTATTTTCAGTTTCTCGCTAAGGAACTTCTCCTCAAACTTGTCTGACGGCATAGGTCTGCCGAAATAATAGCCTTGTATAACGTCAGTTTCCAGATCTCTCAGGATATCGAACTGCACCTGTTCCTCAACGCCCTCTGCGCAAACTGCTATATGCAGGTCGTGAGAAAGATTAACTATCATTTTAACAAACACCGCAGTGTCAGGATTTTTTGCAATATCATCAATAAACGACTTGTCTATTTTAATGGTATTCAGCGGCATTTCCTTTATGCAGTTAAGCGAAGAATATCCCGTTCCGAAATCGTCCAGTGCTATCTTCACGCCCTTGTCTGTTATATGCTTCAAAAGCTCCTTCATCTTTCCCATATCATGGATAGCAAGACTTTCTGTGACCTCAAAACATATCTTCTCAGGGGGTGCGCCTGTTTCGTCAAAAAGTGTGTCTATCTTGTCAAGGAAATCAGGCTCAATTATCTGACCTACAGACAGATTGATGTTCATTCTCAAATCAAGCCCTGCGTCAGCCCACTTTTTGCACTGTCTGCCTGCGATCCTTATTATGTTCTCGCCCAAGAGATTGATATAGCCAAGTCTTTCCGCCATAGGGATAAATTCGGCAGGGGAAACCTGACCGAACTCAGGTGGATTCCACCTCATAAGCGCTTCACAGCCCACAAGCTTCTTTTCGGAGCTGCTGAATATAGGCTGATAGTACGCCGTGAAATGTGCAAAGCCGTTTGTGATATCCTTGTGCATGAGCCTTTCAAGTTCGATCTGCCTTGAAAGTATCCTGCCGATAGTTTCGTTATAATTTATAGTGCAATTCTTACCCTGCTTTTTCGCATATGAAATGGCAAGGTCGATCCTTTTAAGAACCGTGTTTACAGTATCGTCAAGCTTTGGGAACTTCGCAACGCCCATTGAACAAGTGCAATAGCAAGTGCTGTTAGCAATCTGCCACTCTGTGTTGAACTTATCATGTATGATCTTGCATATCTCGTCGATCTCGGTCTGATCCTGATCTCTCAGAAGCACAACGAACTCATCGCTGCCAAATCTAAAAACGCTCAGCTTTTTATTCTTCTGGGCAAAATCCACAAAGAATTTACCTATCTCTTTAAGAAGTCGGTCACCATTATTGTGACCATAGCTGTCATTTATGTTTTTGAAATTATCAAGGTCAATGAGCATAACAGTGCTGTTCTCATCGCTTTCAATAATGCCCTGTATACTCTTATCAAGACTTAATCTGTTAGGAAGACCTGTGAGATTATCGTAAAAGACCTGCTTTTCGATGACCCTCTCATAATTTATCTTTTCTGAGATATCATTAAGTGTGCAAAGTCTGATAGTTCTGCCGTCATGCCATTTTATGAGTTTTTCCGACACATTGAACCATTTGTTCATGATCTCGGAATAATAATCTCCTCCAAAAAGCATTCCTTCCTTATGAGCAGGAAGTTCACACCAAGTCTTGCTGAAAACGTCACTTTCCTTTTTGCCGACCAGTTTCCCCAAATACTGTTCAAAGCTCTTGCTGGCAAAAACTATCTCACCACTGTCCTGTGCCACTGCAAGCACATAGGAATTCATATTATCCATAACGTCAGTAAGCGTGCGAGTAGTGCTTTCAGCGTGTTCAGCCGCTCTCCTAGTATGGAGCATGCCAGAAAGTATGTATGTCAGACGTGAGGCTAGCTGTATCTCCTCAGGGGACCATACTCTCTCAGGATCAGAGGACAAAAGATTGAAATATGCAACATACTTATTGGTGTCCTTGACAGCACAAGTGAGTGAACAAGGATACACCACCCCACGTAGGGATATTTTCTCCACATCTCCATTCGGATGAGTCTTATCCGCAACGTGGATACCAGTTTGCATAAGTGCTTTTTTCATTGCATTGTATCTATTTCTATTAAATTCTTTATCAAAAGCAAATACAGTATATTTATGTGTATCAGCGATCAATTCATAACTCAAAGGTTCTGAGTTTTCATAACCTGAAACTGTTACCGTAGCCGCATTGACATAAAGTGCAGAGCAAATACTTTCGAGAAAATTCTTGCACACATTATCAAATCTGTCATCGCTTTCAAGTATTTTCAAAAAGCTCTCGAACTTTTCGTTATAGGTCTTAGCTGGTATTTCCATACAAACAGCCCTCCTCTGCTTATATAAATACGTCTAGCATCATTATAACATATTTTCCGTAAAATCACAAGGGGAATTATAGAAATTTATTTATAATGCACAAAACAAATAACCATATTTATATATTATTAAAAAACAAGCCCCGTAGTTAAGCTTAAAAAAAGTTTAACTGACGGAGCAAATGTGACCGAACCGATAAGCCGAGTTTTGTCGAGTGCGATAATCTATCTGGACTGTACGTCGCCGCACAGCTCTAGCCACCTATAGCCCCAAGTCTGACGAGCAGCCATTGACTTGCAAGCTACCATTGGTGTTGCATCGGATAAGGTTTACATAGCAATGACGTCTCCGCCATTCTGGTGGGCTTTTACCCCACCTTTCCACCCTTACCAACAAAAGTTGGCGGTATATTTCTGTTGCACTGGCTCTAAGGTCACCCTCGGCTGACGTTATCAGCTATCCTGCTCTATGATGCTCGGACTTTCCTCATAAACCTAGAACGTTTACGCTATCGCATAGCTCGCTCACACTATGATTATATCACATGAATGACGAAATGTCAAATAAAAGCCTGCATAGACAGTGAGCATTCTTAAAAATCATGCAAAACGTCTCAAACATATTTACAATTTACAAAAAATGTGATAGAATTAAAATAACCAAATCAAGGGAGCGTAAAAAATGAGAACTTGTCCTCACTGTGGCAGCGAGCTTCACGATGATTCTACTTTCTGCTTTGCCTGTATGTCCATTGTCAACGAGCGTAAAAAATTACTTATAAAGGTAAACACGTCACGCAAAAGAACCATACCAATGGTTTGTGTTGCAGTCGCTATCATAGCCGCATCGTCAGTGTTTGCCGTTGTCAGCAAGAAAAACAATGCCGTAGAAACTAAAACACCTGAGCCTGCAAAAGCTGTGACAACTTCTGCCACTGTAACGACCATACCACATACAACGACTGCCGCCACAACAACTGTACCTACTACCACCACCGCACCTGCACCAATGGCTGATGAGATAGACAAAATTTCAGGCGGTCTTAGGCAGGCTTCCACAGGCACAGCAGGCACCACGACCACAGCAGCCGCTTTACCCGTAGAACAAGAAGTTATTCAAGTACAGCCCGAAGAGCAAAATGACTATCAGCCAAATGAAGCACAGCAGGAGGAAAACACAGCTCCAGCCGAGCCCGAGCCGTCATATTTTTCCGAGGACGGAGCAAATGAGCTGAGCAGAATACTGGTAGACAAAATAAATAAAAAACGTGAAAGCAAAGGCTATGCACCCCTGAGGGTCTGCGGACAGCTTGACGATCTGCTGTCAATGAGTCTTGAAACATTGACTTATGTGGAAAGTGAGGGCGAGATCGATACTTGCAATGAAATAACATTGGATAAGCTAAAAAGCAACCTCAGCGACGTTGGACTTCCCTCAGACAGTGAATTTATAAGGGTAAGCTATGTAATGAACTGCTGCAAAAGCTATGATGAAATATTTGAGTATGCCAAAAAAGTAAATTTTTCAAACGAGCTTTTCACTGATGAAGAAGGCACACTTACAGTTTATTCACAAAGACTAGATTACAAATATTTCGGCTGTGCAATATATGATATGTGTCGTAGCCAGCTAAAACCTAACGGTGATTATTCATCCACTTCCGAATACGTCTGCGAAATTTGGCTAATGAAATAAGCAAAATTAAAGTTTACAAATCATCTTATAATTAGCCTTGATATATTGTTTACAATCCACAAAAATTATGCTAAAATAAATGTATGCTTTTAAGCTCTTAGCTTTATCAGTAAATAATATAACAAGGAAAAAACATCTATGAAGTTCAATATCAAAAAGGTCGCAGCCGCATTTTTAAGTGTGGCAATGCTCACCACAGGCTCGGCTCAGCTTTCTGTTTTTGCACAGCAGACGCTTAAATATGAAGCCGAAAACGGCACTTTAGGCGGCTCTGCCTATATCCAAACAGACAACTCCGCATCAGGCTCTAGGTCAGTTAGTTTTTCAGACTCAAGCTGCACATGGTCACAGACTGTTACAGTCAGCGAAAGCGGATACTACAAAATAAAGCTTTACAGCCGCGGAGAAGGCTCAAATAAGATAAACAACCTTTCTGTAAACGGCTCAAATGTAGGCACTTTCAGCAGTGCAAACGGCTCTGCCTATAAAGCATCCACAGTGAATGGTATATATATCAAAAAGGGCCAGAACACTGTCAAAATAACAATGTCGTGGGGATATTTTTCTCTCGACTACATAACCATTGAAAAAATGAGCGTTTCAAATGCCTACACTGCCGCTGAAAATCTCGTTGACCCATACGCTTCACAAAGCACACAGCGCCTTTACAGCTATATGAAAGACGTTTACGGCAAAAAGGTCATAACAGGACAGTATTGTGGCGGTGGTCTTAACGGCGCTGAGTTCAAAGCTATAAAGTCCGCCACAGGTCAGACCCCTGCTATGTTGGGTCTTGACTTTATGCGCTATACTCCATGCCGTGTCCAGAACGGTGACACCTCCGACGCTGTCGAAAAGGCTATCGAGTTCTCACAGGCAGGTGGAATAGTAACATTCTGCTGGCATTGGAACGTCCCTGACAAATATCTTCTCTCAGGTACAGACGGCGGAAATCCACGTTGGTGGGGTGGTTTTTACACCAAAAACGTTGACCGCTCAAAGTTCTCGCTTACCAAAATAATGAACGGCTCAGACCCTGAGGGCTACAACACTCTTATGAGCGACGTTGACGAGATCGCCAAACAGCTCAAACGTCTTTCTGACGCAGACGTTCCAGTACTGTTCAGACCGCTCCACGAGGCAAGCGGCGGTTGGTTCTGGTGGGGTGCAGACGGCTCGGAAGCCTACAAAAAGCTTTGGCAGGCAATATATGACAAGCTCACGAATGAATATAAGCTTGACAATATCATATGGGTATGGAATGGTCAGGCGGCAAATTGGTATCCTGGCGACGAATATGTTGACATAATCGGAGAGGATATCTACCCAGGCACAAGAGATTATTCAGCCCAAAGCTCAAAATATCTTGAAGCCACAGACTATTCACCAAACGGAAAAATAGTTGCCCTTACAGAAAACGGCTGTCTTTTCGACCTTGACAAAGCCTTTGATGCAAACACCGCATGGTCATATTTCGGCACATGGAGCGGTGAGTTTTGCATATCAAGCTCTGAGAAATATACCGAGAAAAGTATGTGGCAAAAGGTCTATAACAGCGACTATGCTGTGACACTTTCAAGTCTGCCCGACCTGAAAAGCTATCCTATCAGCAGTGACAATACACAGATAACTCTTGACTCCACGTCAAAAGAAGTCACATACGGCGACAGCATTACCCTAAAAGCCAGCGTGACCTCAGGCACTCCTCAGACAGTAACATGGAAAAGCTCCAACACAGCCGTTGCCACAGTAAAAGACGGCATTGTGACCGCCACGGGCAAAGGCACAGCAAAGATAACAGCCTCCCTGCCTAACGGAATGTCTGCCGTCTGCACTGTAAAGGTCACCACAAAAAAGCTTCCAACATCAGGCTATTCCTATGCAAGCACTGCACAGTACACAGGCAGTGCAATTATTCCGACAGTCACTGTTAAGGACGGAAGCAAAGTTCTCCGTCAGAACATCGACTATCGTGTGATAGTCACGAACAATGTTAAAATCGGTCACGCTAACATCACTATCTCAGGCATGGGCAACTACTACGGCAGTTATACCGCAGGCTTTGACATTAACCCTGCCAAGCAGACCATACAAAAGCTTGAAACAAGATACAAAGGCTTCTTTGTGGATTGGGCGCAGAAAGGCTCTGCCACAGGCTATGACATTCAGTATTCCACCAGCGCAAACATGAGCGGTGCGGCTTCCAAACAACTCACTGCCAACAAGCCAGATAACCTGACAATAAGTGGTCTGACAGCCGATAAGACCTACTACATCCGTGTGCGTTCCTACACAAACGTTGGAAGCAAGACTTATTATGGTCCATGGTCTGACATAAAAAGCATAAAAACCGCAAAATATGATATCACAAAAGCTTCCGTTTCTGGCATTTCCACCAAGGCATACACAGGCAAGGCTATAACGCAGAACATTACTGTGAAATACAACGGCACTACCCTTAAAAACGGAACTGATTACACAACTTCCTACTCAAACAACAAAAAAATCGGCAAGGCAATTGTCAAGATAACAGGCAAAGGCAAATATGGTGGCATTATCACAAAGACCTTTACCATAAACCCTGCCAAGCAGGAGATACAAAAGCTTACGTCTAAATCCAAAGCATTTTTCGTGGATTGGGCGCAGAAAGGCTCTGCAACGGGCTATGAGATACAGTATGCAACTAACTCCAAGTTTACAAACGCAAAGAAAGTCACCATAACAAACAACAAGACCGACAAGACCACAATTTCCAAACTTAGCGGCAAAAAGAAATATTACGTTCGTGTCCGTTCCTACACGACAGTGAACGGCACAAAATATTACGGTGCATGGTCGGTTTCAAAGAGCGTGACTACAAAAAAATAAATAAAAAGTGATTATCCATAGCAAAATAGAGGTCTGGCTCAAACGTCAGACCTCTATTATTTTTTTATTCGCACACAAAAACACCCCATATCATAAGACACGGGGTGAAATTTTTGTTATCTATTCAGATATCCTAAACTTTGCAAGAATTACTTCTTCTGTGCAATAGCAGCCTGTGCAGCAGCAAGTCTAGCGATTGGAACTCTGAATGGTGAGCAAGATACATAGTCAAGACCGATCTTGTTGCAGAACTCAACAGATGTTGGGTCGCCGCCGTGCTCACCGCAGATACCGCAGTGGAGCTTTGGATTAACTGGCTTACCAAGGTCAAGAGCCATTTCCATAAGCTTGCCTACGCCGTTCTGGTCGAGCTTAGCAAATGGATCGTTCTCGTAGATCTTTGCATCATAGTAAGCATTGAGGAACTTACCAGCGTCATCTCTTGAGAAGCCGAATGTCATCTGTGTAAGGTCGTTTGTACCGAAGCAGAAGAAGTCAGCTTCCTTAGCGATCTCGTCAGCTGTAAGAGCAGCTCTTGGGATCTCGATCATTGTACCAACCTCGTACTCAAGGTCAGAACCAGCAGCCTTGATCTCAGCGTCAGCAGTCTCAACAACGAACTTCTTAACATACTTAAGCTCCTTGATATCATTTACCAGTGGGATCATGATCTCAGGCTTAACTGTCCAGTCTGGGTGATTCTTCTTAACGTTGATTGCAGCCTTGATAACAGCCTTTGTCTGCATCTTAGCGATCTCAGGATATGTTACTGCAAGACGGCAGCCACGGTGACCCATCATTGGGTTGAACTCGTGGAGTGAAGCGATGATAGCCTTGATAGTCTCAACAGGCTTATTCTGTGCCTTAGCAAGAGCCTCGATATCAGCCTCTTCTGTTGGTACGAACTCGTGAAGTGGTGGGTCAAGGAATCTGATAGTAACAGGGTTACCCTCAAGTGCCTCATAAAGAGCCTCGAAGTCAGCCTGCTGCATTGGCTCGATCTTAGCAAGAGCAGCCTCTCTCTCCTCAACTGTGTCTGAGCAGATCATCTCTCTGAATGCAGCGATTCTCTCAGGATCAAAGAACATGTGCTCTGTACGGCAAAGACCGATACCCTCAGCACCCAGCTCTCTTGCCTTCTTAGCGTCAGCAGGAGTATCTGCGTTTGTTCTAACCTTCATTGTTCTGAACTTGTCAGCCCAGCCCATGATCCTGCCGAACTCGCCAGCGATCGTAGCGTCAACAGTTGGGATAATACCATCGTAGATGTTACCTGTTGAACCGTCGATTGAAATATAGTCACCCTCGTGGAACTCCTTGCCTGCGAGTGTGAACTTCTTGTTAGCCTCGTCCATAACGATATCTGAGCAGCCAGATACGCAGCATGTACCCATACCACGAGCAACAACGGCAGCGTGTGATGTCATACCGCCTCTAACTGTAAGGATACCCTGTGAAGCCTTCATACCTGTGATGTCCTCAGGTGATGTCTCAAGTCTTACGAGAACGACCTTCTCGCCTCTCTCGTTCCAAGCCTCAGCGTCATCAGCTGTGAACACGATCTTACCACAAGCAGCTCCTGGAGAAGCGCCAAGACCCTTGCCCATAGGAGTAGCAGCCTTGAGTGCCTTTGCGTCGAACTGTGGGTGAAGAAGTGTATCAAGGTTTCTTGGGTCGATCATTGCAACAGCCTCTTCCTCAGTTCTCATGCCCTCATCAACGAGGTCACAAGCGATCTTAAGAGCAGCCTGTGCAGTTCTCTTACCATTTCTTGTCTGAAGCATATAAAGCTTACCGTGCTCAACAGTGAACTCCATATCCTGCATATCTCTGTAGTGATCTTCAAGTGTCTTACAAACCTTGTTGAACTCAGCGAATGCCTCTGGGAACTTCTGCTCCATTTCAGAGATGTGCATTGGTGTACGAACACCAGCAACAACGTCCTCGCCCTGTGCGTTTGTAAGGAACTCACCGAACAGACCCTTAGCACCTGTAGCTGGGTCTCTTGTGAATGCAACACCTGTACCGCAGTCGTCACCCATGTTACCGAATGCCATGGACTGAACGTTTACTGCTGTACCCCATGAATAAGGGATATCGTTATCTCTTCTGTATACGTTAGCTCTTGGGTTATCCCATGAACGGAATACAGCCTTGATAGCGCCCATGAGCTGCTCCTTAGGATCAGTTGGGAAGTCAGAACCGATCTTAGACTTGTACTCAGCCTTGAACTGGTTAGCCAGCTCCTTAAGATCCTCAGCGTTCAGCTCAACGTCCTGCTTAACGCCCTTCTTAGCCTTCATCTCGTCGATAAGCTCTTCAAAATACTTCTTACCAACTTCCATAACTACGTCAGAATACATCTGAATGAATCTTCTGTAGCAGTCCCAAGCCCATCTTGGGTTATTAGACTGAGCAGCGATAGTCTCAACAACTTCTTCGTTAAGACCGAGGTTAAGGATTGTATCCATCATACCAGGCATTGATGCTCTAGCACCTGAACGTACAGAAACGAGGAGTGGGTTCTCCTTGTCACCGAACTTCTTGCCTGTGATCTCTTCCATCTTTACAATGTACTCGTTGATCTCTGCCATGATCTCAGGATTGATCTCACGGTTGTCCTCATAATACTGAGTACAAGCTTCCGTTGTGATCGTAAAGCCCTGAGGAACAGGGAGACCGATATTTGTCATCTCAGCAAGGTTAGCACCCTTACCGCCGAGAAGCTCTCTCATGTTGGCATTACCCTCAGAGAAAAGATAACAATACTTCTTTGCCATTGGTTTTTTACCTCCAAAAATTTTTTGAATTCCGAAGCGTGCGGACACAATTATCCCGTCGCCCACGGTTACATATATATTATAACAGATTTAAAGCCAAATTACCATAGGTTTTTCTCACTTTTATACATAAAATCTTATACAATATTTGCTCACTTTTTATGTGCAATATGACAGTTTTTAAATATCAACACATAAAAAAAGCCCTGCTGAAAAACAACAGGGCTGAAACGTCTATTTTGTCGGTGGAAGCAGCTGCCTCTGCAGAAAATACCTACTTATGTCCGATACCGCAGACAAACGGCAATATATCACAAGCCGTACATTTATAATGCGCTGAACGGGGTGCGCCACGCTTATTTCTAAGCCACCTATATCATACCATATCCGCAAGCATTTGTCAACACCAAAATGCAAAATAAAAAGCCCTGCTGAAAACAGCAGGGCTAAAACGTCTATTTTGTCGGCTGGAAGCAGCCGCATTACTGCGGAAAAATAAGCTACTTATGTCCGAACTCAGCAGACTCGCTGAAATATATCTGGTTTATTAAACAACTATATTGTAGCATATCCGCAAGCATTTGTCAACCCTATACCACCTGAAAAAGATAAAATTTCAGATAATCCGTTTCAGGTACATTGAGAAGTATCGGGTGGTCAGGGGCTTGCTGTCTTGCTTCAATAAGCTTGAGCTGAACGCCTGCGTCCTTTGCAGCACTCATTACCATTTTCACAAACAGCCTGTTCTCCATAAAATGCGAACATGAACAGGTGGCAAGATATCCGCCCCTTGGCAGAAGTCTCATTGCCCTGTAGTTTATCTCCTTATATCCCCTCTCAGCGCTTCCAACTGTCTTTCTGCTCTTTGTGAAAGCAGGCGGGTCGAGGATTATCATGTCATAATCAGCCTTTTCTTCAAGAAGCTTCGGGAGCAGGTCGAAAACGTCTGCGCAAAGAAAATCCATTCTGTCCGTCAAACCGTTTCTCTCAGCATTCTCCCTGGCCGTATCAACAGCGAACTGTGAAACGTCCACTGCCGTAACGTGCCTTGCACCGCCCATTGCCGCATTGAGTGCGAACGAACCTGTGTGGGTAAAGCAGTCAAGGACCTTCTTGCCCTTTGCTATCTTCGACACCGCAAGTCGGTTATATTTCTGGTCAAGGAAAAATCCCGTTTTCTGACCGTTCTCAACATCGACCTCATAGCGTATGCCATTCTCCGTTATCTCAGTGATATTTGATGGTGGCTCAGGGAGAAATTCAGCCCTATACCAGCCTTTGTACTGCTCCAACCCCTCCAACTTTCTGATAGCGACATCGTTACGCTCCATTATGCCCGAAACTTTAACTCCGTCCTTTTCAAGCTCTTCAACAAGAAGCCTGAATATCATATCCTTTATCATATCCATGCCGTAGGAAAGCACCTGCGAAACAAGTATATCTCCATACTTGTCGATAGTAAGCCCCGGCATGCCGTCAGCCTCGCCAAAAATAAGCCTGCAAGCCGAAAAATCGTCCCCCATAACAGTTTTTCTGTAATCTATAGCATAGCGGATACGTCTGCGGAAAAAGTTTTCCAAGAAATTTTCATTTGCGTTGTCAGATAAGATCCTTATCCTTATCTTGCTGTTAAGGCTGAGAAAACCCGTTCCAAGATAAGAGCCTTTTTCAGAGAAAACATCGCAAAGCTCGCCGTTTTTCAAGCCCTCAGGCTCGTTTCTCAGTTCGTCACAATACACCCATGGGTGACCGTTTTTCAGGGACATTTCCCCTTTTTTCGATATAGTGAACGCAGGATAAATTCTTTTGCTTTTCATTATTATACCTCACAATCAAGATTTGTCGATTTGTCAGATATAATTATACCACAGCATACCCATTTTTGCAAGACGATACGCAACAATAACAAAATGTAGAGGACAGCGTCCCGATAGCCATGTCCCACAGCAATAAAAATATGTATCACCGCACCCGAAAATTTTCAGATGCGGCGTTATATGGGGGATTATAACATCAGCACTTTGTATTACAAAGCACCAAAATGAAGAAAGCTTATTTGTCAGCAGGGTCAATAAACTCGATAGGGTCTATCCACTGACCGTTCTTTTTCAAGCCAAAGTGCAGATGAGAAAGCTCTGCCACTTCCGCCTGAGCAGTGTCGCCCACAGCACCTATGACCTCCCCTGCATTCACCTCGTCGCCCTCCTTGACGGACATTTCCTTTGACAGATTGTAGTAATGCCCTACAATGCCGTTTCCATGGTCGATAGTCATGCAGTTGCCCCATAGAGGGTCGTCCCATATCTTTGTGACAGCACCCTTGTTCATCGCCTTGACAGGCTCGCCAAGGTCAGCTTTGATATCAACGCCGTCATGGGTTTTCCAGTAGCCGAGAGTTTCCGACTTCACAAGCTCGCCATTAGAAAACGGCTCTAATATCTCACCGTTCACAGGCATAACATTTGGCTGCGTCTGAATGTCCACATCCGGCTTGGAGCTTTCGTCCTTTTTAACGTCCGTTTTCTTGTTATCAGCCTGCTTTGGCGCAGTGCTGTCAACGCTCGAAATAGTCAGATTGTCGGTGATATCCTCCATAGCCTTGTTATATGCAGCTATACCCGCACCGCCAAGAGCCAGCAGACACGCCGCAAGTGTAATGTAAACACCCTTCGCTCCCAGAGCCTTGCCTGCGTGTGAATTTCTGATACTGAATTTTTTCATACACACAAAACCTTTCTCCGATATGATTTCCGCAGCCACTGTTGCGCCCACGGCAGTCTTATGCTATCGGCGGCATAAGTCCTCTGGCATTATTTTTGACATATACGGGTAAAATATTCACAGCAAAATAAAAATACCGCACCCAAGCTTTCACCCAAGTGCGGTATTTCCTATTTCCGATCACATTTATGTAGGGGACGGCGCCCTCGATGCCCCGATGTCCTTGTATAGTTCCAATTATCCTTATCCGTTTTGTATATCTCTTATTCTATCATACTTATCTATCCTGCGACCTCTTTCTCGCAAACTTATACACAACTCCTGCGATACCAAGCACCGCCGCAACTCCTGCCAGACAAAGGCAGACTATAACATCATAGCGGCTGTTGTCAGCACCTTTCACCGAAAATATCTCAGACAGTTTCATTCCGTTCCACGCATTACTCAGCACAGTCATTGCCACTACCCATACCGCAGATGCCACAAAGCAAAGTGCCACCTTGAAAAAGCCGTTCACTTTCAGATACCTTATAATAAGGAACACTGACCACACCAATGCCACGCAAGCTACCGTAGCGGCCATGCCTTCACGAAGGTCTACCACGTCACCATATTTCAGAGTACCATAAATAACGCAAGCAAAAGTCAGTACCGAATCCGCTGCCATGCACACAAGGCCCTTGCTGTTTCTCACATATTTTTCAAGCTGTTCACTTCTCAGCACAAAAGGCAAAAATATGATAGCCTCCCCAAGGAGCGTTCCAAGCACCGCCATAACAAACCAATCCCCGTGAGAATAAATGCACCCTGCGGCATAAAGGAGCACAAGCGAGACCGTCGCAGAACCTAACGTCCATAACGCCCTGTTTTTCTTCACAAGCACAGGCACATTGATGAAAGAAAACGTTAGCATCAGCGACGTGATAAGCACCATGAACCAACCTATACCGCCATGAGCCACATTATAAATAAAGCTCGGTATTATCGCCGCAAGATAGCCTATCCCAGTTATGATAGTGTACCCCCGAACAAAGCTTTTATAACTTCGCACCATAAACTCAGCCTCTCTCTGCTGATTGTCCTCGCTCGCCGTGCAAAGCTCGTGCTCAGAAATGCCCAGCACCCTGCAAAGTCCCGATATCATCGTTATATCAGGATATGATACCCCTCTCTCCCACTTGCTCACTGCCGACTCAGTAACATAAAGCTCCTTAGCAAGGTCTTTTTGAGAAAGCCCCAGTTCTTTTCTTTTTGATTGAATGAATTTTCCAAGAGTAATTTTATCTTCCATAGCATATCACCTTTCAATTTGTTCGGAGTGCACTCTCTATGGTCAACATTATAGCCCACGGCTTTGAAAATGTCAATAAAATCGGGCTGGACTGTCAGTCAAGCCGCCTATTTACGCACTTTGCAGCACCTCCGGCAACACGCAGACATAAAAAATCGCCCTGCTAAAAAGCAAGGCGTTGTTGGAGCGGGTCAGAGGGGTCGCACCTCCATCTCCTTTCAGGAAGAAAAGTATTCTAGTAATTGAAATAAACCCGCAAAAAATATGAAGTCCTTACTCATCGTAAGGACTTTTTTGGAGCGGATTACGAGGCTCGAACTCGCTACCTCCACCTTGGCAAGGTGGCGCTCTACCAGATGAGCTAAATCCGCATTTGGTGCTTCCGGACGGAATCGAACCATCGACACGAGGATTTTCAGTCCTCTGCTCTACCGACTGAGCTACAGAAGCAAAACAATGGCGACCGGAATGGGGCTCGAACCCACGACCTCTAGCGTGACAGGCTAGCGTTCTAACCAGCTGAACTACCCGGCCATTGAAAAAAATAACTTCAAACTTTTCGAGTTCAGCTCTCCGAGAATGAAGAATAATTATTATCGTTGACAGGCAAATCTCTTTACCTGTCACGAAATAATTGGTGGGAACAACAGGGCTCGAACCTGTGACCCTCTGCTTGTAAGGCAGATGCTCTCCCAGCTGAGCTATGCTCCCTTTTAGCTGGTTTGTTGTTTTCAGGACTTTGTTTTGTTGTGTCCCTCACAACAGTATCTATTATACACTATCCCACCCTGTTTGTCAACACTTTTTTTGATATTTTTTATGTTTTGTATCATTTTACAATGTTAGTCCGATATTTTTAAAAACTTATGTGCATTTACAACATCAAAGCCGCATTTTCCGCCTTGAAATGGGCTTTTTTCATCAGGCTTCCCCACAAAAAAAAAATCCGCCGAGCCACACGCCCGACGGATAAATTTTTTTCAAGAATTATTTTTTATCAAGCTGTTTTTTGAGCTTTTCCTGCTCCTGCTCCATAAGCTTCATAAGTTCCTCCAAGGAAGCTGACGCTGTCTTTGTCTGCTGTGCAGGCTTTGCCGCAGGTTTTGCCTTTGGCACAGGCTTTTTCTCAGGCTCAGGGGCTACAGTACCCTCAGTTGAAGCCGCCTCGTCAAGAAGCTGTGAAGCTCTCTCGTAGTAAGAACGGTCTATCTCAGCACGCTCTTCCTTTTCCGCAGGTCTTTCAAATATAGTTTCCTCGACATCTTCTACTTCCTCGATAACTTCCTCCGTTTCAGCCTTCTCTTCACCCTCAGGCTCAGCCTTGTGGTGAGAAGCTATCTCGTCGTCAACGTGCTTGCGATGTTTTGCGATCTGCTCGCCCTCGTTCTCGCCGCCGAACAGGAAATCGTCAAGAGTAACGCTCTCTGCAGGTTCTTCCTCGTCATCGTCCTCTTCCTCATCATCTGAAGAATGAGTAGCGATAGCAATTATAAGCTCAATAACAACGAGCAGGAATATAGGAACAACAGCGCACACTATCATGCCGAATGTTGACGACATGAACGTAAGCACCTTGCCTGCTGTCATGTAATATGTAGAAGCTACGCCCACAACGTTCTTTGAGCTTATCTCATAAAGCTTTGCAGGGTCTTTTTCCTGATAAACAGTGTAAACAACGCCGTTGTTATCGTCAGTTGAAGTGATGTCATAAAGCCAGAACACGCTTGTTCCAATATCAGGCACGTTCTCGCACACAACTGCCTCGCCTATCTTGTCTGTGCTAGGGGTCATGTTCGATGTGATAACAAGTGCGCCGTCAGGAACTCTGTCACCCATGCCGTCACCATTCATTATGTACAGACTGTAGCCTGCAATGCTCGGTGTAACGTTCTTGTTTTTGAAAACACGTCCCACTCCCACAACTATAAGCATTTCCAGAATAATAAAAACAATAAAGAATATCAGCACGTTCTTGCCTGCTGATGACTTCTGCTTAGTAGCACTGCTCATACTAAAAATAACATTCCTTTCCAAGATATATCCAAAATATCATATTTTATCGCACTAATACATTTATTATATCACAAAGCGCCGCAAATTTCAACACATTTGAGCATATTTTTTGCTTTTGAGAAAATTATTCATTTTTGTAAAGTATTATCGTGACAGTACACAATTCGTCATTTTTTATGACCGCATATTTCGAGGTAGACCAATCTCCCCCAGCCTGACTGTATGCACGCCTCAGCACGTCAAAGATAACACCGCTATTCTCATCAAAGAGAGTATCCACAGCCTTGTCATACATTTCACTGTCAGCACATTTTAGCCTTGCATATCCACTGTCAGCCATTGCTTCCGCCACAGAACGGCACATCATCTGAACGACATCATCACCGCTTTGAGCATACAGACCGTTTCTTCTGTAATAATTTGCCCCTGCGGAAAATGCCTCAGGATAGTTCAAAAACTTGTTATCGTCCGCTGTATGGTCTTTTGCACACTCGGCGTCAGTGATGCCAAAATAATCATAGCGGATATAGTCCCCCCCTGCATCTGTCACAGGATCGTCCCAAGTGAGGTCAACGTTCGTCCATTCACCGTCTATCATGACCTTGTTCCACAAATGTGGCTGAACAGCTCCGCCGTCATAGGCTTTGCCTGCCACAGGTATGCACTTTATACCTGCCTTAGTGCAAAGTATCTGCATAGCCTTTGCATACCCCTCGCACACAGCCTTACCCTCTACAAGACAGCCATATGCAGAATAGCAGTTTTTTGCTTTATCGTCATAGTCACACTCAAGAATTATGCTGTCATGGAAATACAGCACCTTGTCATAATCCGACCAGCCCTGCTCAATGCCTGCAAGTATCTCCCCGACCTTTTTATCCAGCTTTTCTTTCTCAGCCTGCGCTTCCTCAGCGGTCTTGTCATATGTGACCTCCACAGATGTCACATATCCATCTCCGTCAATGCAGATAGTATACTGTGAACCCATATAGTCGATATAAGGACAAGCCGAAGTAAGCATGGAGATAAACGCACCGATATCGTCCTTGCTTATAACTCCCTCAGCCAGCTCCACAGAGCTTTCAAATCCGCTCAGCCCTTTGTAAAGCTGTGAAAACACACGTTTTTCGTCAGCACAAAGAAAATCGGCGATATACTCTGCCGTGTCAGGTATCTCAAGTGCCGTAAAACTCTCGTTTCTGCTGTCAAGTCCTGTTTCAGTATGTCTTTCCGAACTGGCTTCAACATACGCATGAGTGTTCACAAAAGTATTTTTTGAACGGTTTTTATTTTTCTCTCCCGTTCCGCCTAAACTGCACCCCGATGTGCAGATAAGCACTGCCGCTGTGAGTGCGGCGACCATTTTCTTTTTTTTCAATTTTTGTCCTCGATTTTTACACAAAATTCTGTCTGTATCTTTCAGCCCTTAGTCCGTGATCTCTTCATTATCTCTTTTTATCACAGCCCTGAGCCGTTCTATTTTCTTTTCATGTATCGACAGCACCTTAAACTCAACGTTTTCCCAATGCACTGTCACCTTTTCGTTATCCTCAGGCACATGGCCCAGCAGGTCCATAACGAATCCGCCTATAGTATCATAATCCACCTCGCCGTGATACTCCTTGCCAAGAGCCTCCATAACGTCGTCAAACGCCGCTGTGCCTACCATATCATAGCAATCAGAAGATACCTTCTGTATCTCCTCCGTTTCGTCATCATATTCGTCCTGAATACTACCCACGATAGTTTCAAGCAGATCCTCCATAGTAATGATGCCGGCTGTTCCGCCGTAATCGTCCACCACAACTGCTATCTGTGTCTTATCTTCAGTGAACTCTTTGAAAAGCTCACCACACTTATTGCTTTCAGGCACAAAGGTTATATCTCTCATGAACTCCTTTACAGGACGTTCTTTCTTATCCTCTTCAAACACCAGCCTGAGCAAGTCCTTTGCGAATATAACACCACTTATGTTGTCGGCATTGTCGCAGTAAACAGGTATTCTCGAAAAGCCCTCGCCTATAACAAGCTTCACAGCCTCCGAAAGCGTGGAATTTTCTTCTATGGCAACCATTTCTGTGCGGTGTGTCATAACTTCACGAACTTCGATATCGTCAAAATCAAAAATGTTGCTTATCATTTCCGCCTGACTTTCCTCGATACCGCCCGTTTCGTTTACAGCGTCCACCATCATGAGGATCTCTTCCTCAGTGACAGCGTCCGCCTTGTTTGTTGACTTAACACCAAACAGCCTTAATATCCCTGCGGATACCGCTCCGCTCACTATCGCCAATGGGCTGAACACCGCCAAAAGCGCCTTGTAAGCCACACAGCTATTTAGAATAAATCTCTCGCCCACCTTGCCTGAAATGCAAAGCTTTTTTGGTATGCCTACGCCAAAAGTGCATATAACAAGGGCAAGCAGACAGCTTATTATAACAAATGAACATATGCCGCTAACATAATACGGTGCCTGATAGTTAAAAAGCGTATAAAGCCCGTCAGAAATCGGCTCGTAGAAGAATATGACTCCCACCACCGAAACTACGATTATCATAATAGAACGTGCAATGAGGTTTGTTGCAACTACCCTGCCCGTTCTTTTCAGCAAAGCCGCAAGTTTTATAGCTTTCGGGTCTTTGTCCTCCTCAGCCATTTTCTTTAGCTTAGCGTCATTGAACTCCACAGCCGCATTTTCGCACAAGGTAAGAAAAGCCATAAGCAATATTACCGCCGCACAAACACCTATTCCCGTCCACAGTCGCCCGACATCGTCCATAAAAAAAATACCGTCCCTTTCACATAGGCGAAAAAGCTCGCCTTTTTATCATATACTATTTATTATAGGCAACATATGCTTCTTTGTCAATAGATATTGTCACAATTTTTCACATTCTGCCTGAATTTCATATGGGCAATTTTAGTTATGAAAAAAGCAGACGAGCCGCAAAGCCCATCTGCTTACATCAAACAATATTATTTCTCTGCCGCACCTATCTTGGAAACTGCGTCCCTAGTAGTGTTTACGTCCTTAAGGCTCTTTGTAAGCACCTCAGCCGCCTCAGAAAGCGACTTGTTCAGATTTTCAGAAAGTGCCTCACGGATAGCCTTGTCCTTAGCCTTAGCCTGCTCAACGATATCAGCCGCCTGCTTGTTAGCCTCTGCGGCTATCTGCTTTGCATAGTCAGCCGCCTGCTTGATGATCTCCTCCTGAGCCACAAGCTTCTTAGCCTCGTCCTTAGCCTTCTTTACGATCTCCTCGGCTTCCTTGTTGGCCTCAGTAAGGATATTTTTCTTATCTCTTGTCATATCCTTTGCACGCTTTATCTCACCCGGAAGGTTAAGTCTTATGCTGTCGATGTATTCACGCATCTGCTCAACATCGATCATTTTTTTCTGTGAAAACGGTACGCTTGAAGACTTGTCAAGCAGTTCGTCCATAAGTTCAAGTATTTCCTCTACCGTCATTTTAAACACCCTTTCATTACTGATCTATATTATTGGCAGGCTTATAGAGCCTGTCAGTGATCTTGCTCTGTATCTGTTTCGGCACAAAGCCTGTGATATCTCCGCCGAAGCTTGCGATCTCCTTTACAACGCTTGACGAAAGGAACATATTCTCTCCCGTAGTGGTGAGAAACACCGTTTCAGCGTCATTGTAAAGCTTTTTATTTGCAAGAGCCATCTGGAACTCATACTCAAAGTCAGACACAGCCCTAAGTCCCTTTACGATAGCATTAGCTCCTGTTTTTTGCAGATAATCCGCCAGCAGACCGTTATAACAGTCCACCACCACATTGTCAAGGTGCTTTGTGACCTCGATTATCATTTCCATTCTCTCAGTCGGCGTAAAAGCAGCCCTCGATTTATTAGCATTAAAGGACACCAGTACTATCACCTTATCGAAAAGCTTTGAAGCTCTGTCGATTATATCCAGATGACCCAGCGTAACAGGGTCAAAGCTTCCCGGGCAAACAGCGATACGCATCAATAGTCCACTTCTTTCATTGGTATCTTATAGACCGTAAGAGCGGTCTTACCGTATTTATATCTCTTATGAAGCTTAAGTCTGCCGTAGCTTTCTCCAAGCTCAAGCTCCTTTTCATGCTCGCACACAATGATAGCACCATCATTGAGCTTGCTCTCCACAAGCTCCAAAGCCTTTTCAACTATGCCCATTCTGTAAGGCGGGTCGATAAAAACTATATCAAGCCCGGCTTTGGCAACTTTAAGATATTCCAGACTATCCATGCAAAGCACACGGGATTCCTTATTGAACCCGCATGAATCCACATTATCCTTGACGATAGCCACAGCCTCAGGATTGCTGTCCACGAAAACACAGTGACTAGCCCCACGGCTGAGAGCCTCTATACCCATTTGACCGCTGCCTGCAAAAAGGTCAAGCACCGAACTTGCTGGTACATCAAACTGAATAATGGAAAAAACAGCCTCTTTTACCATATCTGTAGTTGGTCTTGTGTCCAACGACTCCAAAGTTTTAAGCTTTTTTCCTCTGCATGAACCTGTAATAACTCTCATAAAAAATAACTCCAAAATAAAAGTATACAATCATTATACTATATTAATTACCATTTGTCTAGACTATTCGCCGATATTTTTTTATTTTTTATACCACACACAAAAAGGGACTTCACAGTGGAAGTCCCTTTAGTTATTTTAATTACGTACTCTAAGAAACAAGTCCTCAGTTAAGATTACTTTCTCTTAGAAACTACGATAGCTGCACCTGCGAGAGCGATACCTGCAAGAGCGATACCTGCTGTTGCGCCTGTAGCTGCTGTTTTGTCAGAAGCTGCGCTTGAAGATGTAGCATTTGTTGTACCTGTTGTACCAGCCTTTGAAGAAGTTGTTGCGGCTGTGCTGTTAGCCTTTGAATCAGTCTTGCTGTCTGTCTTGCTGTCTTTCTTGCTGTCTGCTGTTGAGTCAGCCTTGCTGTCAGTGCCGCTTGATGTGTTATCGCCGCCCTGATCTGGGAAGAATACCTTAGCTGTGTATGTACCATTGCCTGTTACGTCTGGCATCTCAAATGTTGTGCCTGCTGGGTTAACACCGTCTGGCTTGTTGCCGAAGAATGTTGAAGACCAGTCAGCGCCTGCTGTCTGGAAGCCACCGCCTACATATGCCTTACCGGAAAGATCAGAAGAAAGACCATCAATTGTGAATGTTACTTCGATAGTCTTTGAAGGAAGAGTTGTGAATACTGTTGTAGCTCCATCCTTACCACCATTTACGTCGTCGTTATAAACGTTAACGAGCTCGAACTTGAGCTCATCGCCCTGCCAGTACATCATACCTGTACCATTAGCTGTTACAACGTTATCATCGAACTTGATCTCGTCGATAGTTACCTTAACAGGAACTGTTGTCCAGTCATCAGGCTCCTTGCCGTCTTCCTGAAGAACGCTGTTAGCGATAGCCTCGTCCTTTGTCATACCGATATAAACGCCAAATACAGAAACACCGTCATCATTGTTTGGTCCCTTGCCTGCGTCAGCTGCAAAAGCTGTCATAGCCATAGCAGATGTAGCGATAGCTGCTGCTGCCATGCCTGCAAAAATCTTTGTAAGTTTCATTTCTAAAACTTCCTTTCTTAAATAACTTTACTTACATTGTACTTTATTTTCCGAAAAAATTCAATCGGCTGATTTAACAAATATGATAACGTTTTCTTATGCAATCATAACAATTTATACTATTGATTTTTAGAAGTATAGCCCAATTTTCGCACTTTACAAAACTTTTTTATCTTATGTAAAAATACTAAACCGTCATTTATCAAGCTTTTTCTTCTGCACCTTTCCAGTCACTTTCAGCACGATACCTCTAGGAGCAAATTTAGCCCCTGCATAAAGTGCCTTTATAGACTTCTCAGGGATAATGATGAGTTTTCTGCCGAACATTCCCTCAAGAGCTTTTTTTGCACAAAACTGTGGTGTTATGGAGCTTACGCCGAACTTGCAGTTTGCAACGTCATTGAACTCCGTATCCACAGGGCCCGGGCATACCGCACAAACGTGTACCCTGCTGTTTCTCGCCCTCAACTCCTCATATATTGCGCTGGTAAGGCTCACAACATAAGCCTTTGAAGCATAGTATGTTGCCATCATCGGGCCGCCGTACATAAGCCCTGCCGAGGAAGCTATATTCATTATATAACCCCTGTCAGCGGCAACAAAGTCTTTCAAAAACAGCTTTGTGAGCATATGCACCGCCGTAACGTTGGTGTCTATCATTTTAAGCTCAGTGTCCAGAGGAAGCTTGTCAAAGCTGCCCACTGCACCAAAGCCTGCGCAGTTCACAAGCACTGATATCTTCTCGTTCTTTGTTTCCTCATAAAGCCGCAGACATTCTTCCCTGTCGGAAACGTCGCAAACTATCACCCTTGTATTGTCACCAAGCTCCTCCGCAAGCTCTCTGAGCCTTTCCTCACGTCTTGCGCTGAGTATAACACGAAAGCCCCTTGCAGATAGATCTCTCGCTATCTCTCTGCCAATTCCCGAGCTTGCGCCTGTTACCAAAGCCGTCTTAGCCATTTATATCATCCTCCACCCTTTTCAGGGATATTATTTGATTTTTGTCATATCAGTATATCACATTAGTATCACCCTGTCAAGTGTGAGAAAGATGTAAAATACGCAGAAAAGCATTGCAAAAAACTGAATAAAAATGTCAAAATCTCTTGACATTTACTTTAAAGTATGGCATAATGTTAATATAATTTTAAGAAATAGAATAAAATTAAACTTGAAAGTTGTAGGGAGAATTTATGAATAACTATCAAACGGGCAATATAAAGCTCGAAAAGCTCGCAAAAGAAAATTCAGCTTTTCAAACCTGTCAGCCTGATATGTCTGACGTAAACTTTGAGATAGGCAAAAGCAGCAGCACAGTTAAAATATTTGCCGCCATAGCAGCTTTCGCACTGATATATGGCATAAGATTTTTCTTACGCCGCTATGTCGGAAACCCGAATGGGTCGATGTCTGCCGGAGATATCGTTTTTTGGTGCTTTATAGGCTTGATAATCGTCCTTGTAGTTGTGACAACGGTCAAGGAAAAGAATAGTCCCACTATTTCAGTTATGGGCAAAAAACTGTTCTATAACGGAAACTGTTGGTCAAGCGATGAGATATCTCATGTTAAATGCACAAAATGGTTAGAGAGAGTCGAAGTGTATTCATCAGGCAAAAAAGTCCTGACTTTCCCATGGGAAAAGGATAACTCCGAGCTTTTTATAGCTTGGGTGAAAAAGTGCGGGATAAAATTTGAAGATAACCGTATACACTTATTCTGATAAAAATCAAATAAAAAAATATAAACCAGAGAACAAGGAGATAAAAAATTATGAGTTGTACCCTTTGCATACTTGCCGCAGGTCTTGGAAGTCGCTTCAAAGGCGGCATAAAACAGCTTGAACCTTTCGGACCAAACGGCGAGATAATAATGGATTATTCTATCTATGACGCCGTTGAGGCAGGCTTTGACAAGGTCGTATTCATTATAAGAAAGGATATCCGTGATGCCTTTGATAAAATGATAGGCGACCGTATCTCAAAATACGTCAAGATAGATTACGTTTATCAGGAGCTTGACTGTCTTCCGGAGGGCTATTCCATACCTGAGGGACGTGTTAAGCCGTGGGGTCACGGTCACGCAGTCTGCTGTTGCAAGGGCGTTATAAATGAGCCTTTCGCAGTAATAAACGCTGATGATTTTTACGGCAAGGAAGCTTTTGTGAAGCTTCACGATTTTCTCTGCAATGAAAACTCAGATCGCAAAAAGCTTCATCTCGGCATGGCAGGCTTCATACTGAAAAACACTCTGAGCGACTTCGGTGCAGTGAACAGAGGCGTCTGTGAAGTGAAAGACTCTATGCTCACAGACGTTGTTGAAACCTACAATATCCGCCGTGAGAATGACGGCAAGGTCTATTCAGGCAAGGAAGAAACAGCCGAGCTTGACGAGAACTGCTATGTGTCAATGAATATGTGGGCTTGCCCTGACGGCTTTATAGATAAGCTCAATGGTATGTTCACAGACTTTATGAAAGAAAATAAAGACAGCCTGACAGCGGAGTTTCTCCTCCCTGCGGGTATCGATACAATGATAAAAACAGGTGTTGCAGACTGCAAGCTTCTGGAAACTCACGATAAGTGGTTCGGCGTTACATATAAAGAGGATAAGCCAACCGTTAAAGCCGATATAGCAAAGCTTATAGAGGCTGGCGTTTATCCTGAAAAGCTTTGGAAATAAAACTTTTTCAAACAAATAAAACAGAATAAATTGTCAACAATAAGTCGGGCAGAACAAATTCTCCCGACTTTTTTGCGTCTGTTTGTAAAAAGTGAAGAAAATCCTTAATTCGACTAAAAAGCACTTGAAAAAGGCTGTAAAATGTGTTATGATAATCTTTGAAACGGATCTGCATTTTTGCAGGTCAGGAGAGATAATATAAGAGGTAGTATAATGGAGAGCCAACACGGTAGCAATTTGAAAAATATAAGAAAAAAAAGAGCCACAGCACAGCAAAGCATAGTGTCATTGAGTTGTCTTGTGTGCATAGCATTTGCGGCAATATGGGGCTTCCATGCAGGAAGCGGCAACAGCAGGGCTGTGGAAGCAAAGAAGATGTCAGCTTCAAGCTCTGTGGCAGAGAACGAAAGCTCCGAGAGCAATGCAGACAGCTCTTCTCAGGCAGAAAGCATGATCGATGAGAGCGGCATAGATGAAAGCCTTACTGACAGCTCAGTTACCCATGATGACGCCGACGACCTTTCCGACGCAGTTTTCATAGGCGACTCACGAACAGTTGGTCTGCAAAACAACTGCGATAAACCAAAAGCAACGTTCCTTTGCTCTGTGGGAATGCACATCGACACCGTTATGACAGACCAGAACATCACCCTCTCAAACGGCAATGCAGGCACTGTTATCGACGCTCTTGGAGAAAGACAATATGGCAGAGTGTATATAAACCTCGGCACTAACGAGCTTGGCTGGCCTTATATTGACACCTTCAAGGATTGTTATACACAGCTTATCACAAAAATTCAGGAGATACAGCCTGACGCTGTTATCTATGCTGAATCTATCCTCCCTGTAACAGCTTCAAGAAGTTTACAGGGCGACGCCATAAATAACACAAATGTAGCCACATTCAATCAGGCTATCTCAGAGGTGGCACAGCAGACAGGTATAAATTATCTTGACTGTACCTCCGCTGTAGCAGGCGCAGACGGCACTCTTCCTGAGGAAGCCTCCTCAGACGGAATACACCTTATGAGCGAATACTGCGACAAGTGGCTCAACTATATAATCGACAACACATAAGAAAGGAAAGAAGAATTATGAAAACAAAGAAGATACTCTGCACTCTTATGGCAGTTATGTGCATTGGCACAGCAGCACTTACAGGCTGCGGTTCAGACTCTGACAGCAGCACAGCAAACTCCGCAAATTCAGCGGCAGCCGCTCAGACAAACGAAAGCGTTGACGTAACAGCCGTTGCGGACAAGCTCAAGGACGGCATAGAGTTCAAGGACGAGCTCGCAGAGCTTGACGAAGCAAAGATAGAAAAGATAATCGGCATATCAGCAGACAGCTATACAAAGGCTAAGGTCTATGTAAGCTCATCAGGAGGAACAGCCGAGGAGATAGACTGCTTTGAAGCCAAGGACGCAGACAGTGCAAAGGCTATCGCAGATACACTTACAGCAAGAGTCGAAAGCCAGAAAAAGGTTTTTGAAAACTATGTTCCGGAGGAAATGACAAAGCTAGGCGACCCTGTTCTTGTAACCAACGGCAATTATGTTTACCTCTGTCTTTCAAACGATAACGATAAAGCAAAAGAGATAATAGGCTAGGAGTAATAAATATATGCTTTTTTCAAGTACAACATTTCTGTTCGCATTCCTGCCTATTGTACTGATAACGTATTATATCGTCCCACGCATAACACGCAATTTGGTGCTGTTTATCTTCAGCCTTGTGTTTTACGCATGGGGCGAACCTGTTTATATCGTCCTCATGATAGCTTCCACTATCGTTGCGTATATAACAGGACTATTGGCAGACAAACAGCGTAAAAACGCAAAAAAATACACTCCGCTCATCGCAATTATAGGAGCGGTGGTGTGGAACATCGGGCTTCTTCTGTTTTTTAAATATACCGACTTTTTCATCGGTGCGGCAAACAGCATTTTCGGCACGCAGATAAAAACGCTGGGCCTTGCCCTCCCTATCGGTATCTCATTCTACAGCTTCCAGACCCTTTCATACGTTATCGACGTTTATAAGGGCGAAGTAAGAAGTCAGAAGAACTTCCTTGACCTTGCCACCTATGTTGCCCTTTTCCCACAGCTTATCGCAGGTCCTATCGTAAGATACATCGACGTTGCGGAACAGCTCAAAAAGCGTAACGAGAGCATAGAGCATTTTGCACAGGGCGTGTGGAGATTTTCCATAGGTCTTGGCAAAAAAGTCATTCTCGCAAATACTATCGGCGAGCTTTTCGACACTATCTCAAACTCAGCACAATCCGAACTGAGCGTTGCCGCAAGCTGGCTGGGCATAATAGCCTATACCTTCCAAATATACTTTGACTTCTCAGGCTATTCCGATATGGCGATAGGTCTTGGCAAAATGTTCGGCTTCGACTTTCTCGAGAACTTCAACTACCCTTACATCTCCACCTCTATCACAGACTTCTGGAGACGCTGGCATATGTCACTTTCAAGCTGGTTCAGAGATTATGTCTATATCCCACTTGGCGGTAACCGCAAGGGCAAAGCAAGACAGTGCCTTAACATCATGATAGTATGGTTTCTCACAGGCTTCTGGCACGGTGCAAACTGGAACTTTATGCTATGGGGCGTGTACTTCGGTGTGATACTCCTATGTGAAAAGCTTTTCTTGGGCAAAGCCCTGAAAAAGATACCTGCATTTTTCCAGCATATCTATGCACTTCTCTTTATAGTCATAGGCTGGGGAATATTCTCCTATGAAGATTTCGGCAAGCTCACACAGAACTTCAAGAATATGTTCGGTGCAGGGGGACTTCCTCTCATAAATCACCAAACAGTGTTCTGGCTCGCACAGTATGCAGTAACAATAGTGATACTTGTGATAGCTTCAACACAGCTTCCAAAAAAGCTCTGCCTTAAGCTTCAGATCAAGTGTCCTGAGATATGCGGCTGTATACTCCAACCGCTGTTCTCATTAACACTTTTGGCAGTTTCCACCGCCTACCTTGCAGGTAATTCATTCAATCCGTTCCTGTATTTCAGATTTTAAAGGAGGACGGCAGATATGAAAAAACAACTTAAAAACTATATTATGATAGTGTGCTTTCTGCTGTTCATATTCGGCTTTGCAGTGGCAAGCTTTATTTCTGAGGATCGTGAATTCTCCGAAAATGAGAACCGCTATCTCCAGCAAGCCCCTGAATTTTCATGGAAAAAACTCGAAAAAGGCGAGTTCACATCGGATATCGAAAGCTATATGTCCGATCAGATATTCATGAAAGACCAGCTTGTGAGTCTTAAAACAGTCACCGACCGCACACTTCTCAAAAACTATCAAAATGGCGTCTACTTCGGCAAGGACGGCTATTATCTCCAAGACTATCAGGAAAACAGACCTCTTATCGAGAAAAATATAAGCTGTCTTAACGATTTTGCTGACAGCCTAGATAAATCCGTCGACGTAAGCTTTCTTCTTGTGCCGAATGCAGTTTCCGTTATGTCAGACAAGCTCCCTGCGGTCACACAGACCGACGATCAGCTTGAAAGCGAAAAGTATATAAGCTCTATCCTCAGCGACAGGATAAACCTCTGCTTCCCATATGACCAGCTCAAAGACGCCGCAAAGTCCACGCAGGTTTTCTATAAGACCGACCACCACTGGACAGCCGAGGGCGCAAAAGTGGGATTTGACGCACTTATGACAGCCATGAATGAAGATATCCCACAGGTATCCTACAATATAGAAACTGTAAAGAACTTCCATGGCACACTTTATTCAAAAGCCCCAACAGACTTCTCCGCTGCTGACGAAATGCACTTCTACACAAACCCTGACAACAGCGTAAAGGTAAATTATGTTGAAGAAAACAAACAAACAGACACCCTTTTTGACGATTCATTCAAGACCAAAAAGGATAAATACTCCACATTCATGGGCGGAAACTTTGCCCTCACGGAAATAGAAACAAACGGTGAAAGCGACGAACACGTCCTTATTATAAAGGACAGCTACGCAAACACAGTTATGCCATACTTTGCCGACAAGTATAAGCACATCACAATGATAGATATGCGTTATTACCACATCATGGATAAGACCGTCAGCGAGTATGTAAAAGACAACGGCATAACAAAGGTCATTTTCCTTTATAATATGGACTTTGTGAACACCGACAACAACTTCATCTGGCTTGAATAACTCAGCAACAATTAGGGGCGGCCATTGGTCGCCCGCTATTTTTATCACGCCCATATATAACGTCAACGTCAAAACCACAGAAAGAAGGACATAAAATGACACTTACCCCCTACAAAAGAAAAGCCTTTTATTATGAAACAGACCGCATGGATATAATCCACCATTCAAATTACGTCCGTTGGCTTGAGGAAGCCCGTGTTGACCTTATGGAACAGCTTGGCTGCCCTTTCCACGAGATAGAAGAACGTGGCATAGTTTCTCCTGTCCTCTCTGTTGAAACACACTATAAATATCCCGTCCGTTTCGGAGATGAGTTTGAAGTGCGCTGTAAGCTGTCAAAGTTCAACGGCTGTGCCTATGAGCTTAACTACGAGATCTTTGACCTTACCACTCAAAAAACAGCCTGTCTTGCCCACACCTCCCACTGCTTCACCACCTCCGACCTTAAGCCTGTAAGACTAAAAAAACATTATCCCGATATCTACGAGAAATTCCTATCCGCATATCAGGCAAGTGAAGAATAAGCAAAAAAAATGTACAGCTCCCGAGTTTCTTCTCAGGAGCTGTACTTATGTGTAAAAAATGACAGACGTGACCTGTCACGAAGAAAGCAATCCATCAACGCCCTCACGCCACTTTTCAAAGCTGCACAAACCAAGCTTTGCCCAGCGGCATTCCGAGCATAGTATATCAAATGCCTTTTTATCCATTTTGCTTCTCAGCCTTGTCAGCGCACTGCGATAATTCTCAACCGAGTGACATTCTATCTCAGAAAGTCTGCAAACCTCGCTGTCTTTCTGTGCCACCGTTCCGCCACAGCCGTCAAGCAAACAACCGTCCTCCGTCCTGTTTGGGCAGTGCTGACATATCATATCTCCGCTGCACACAAACCGCACCGCAGTGTCCTCGCTCTCCAATCTGTCTTTCACAGACTGCATATTCACCGAAAAACCGTCACTGTAGCCTTTTCCCTGAAAAAGCGGCAGGCACAGCAGATGATGAAATCTAAGCTCAGGCTCTCTTGTAAGCATAGCAACCTGTCTTTGCAAGTCTGCTTACAAGCTCGATGCTGATAAGGTAAGCGGCAACAACAGAGATAACGTCCTTTACAAGATAAGGAACAGAAACAAGAAGGATAGACTTGCCAATAGAGATATTAGCAACGATAGCGTACTGGATAGCACCGAGCAGGTGGTCGCAAGCAAGACCCGCGATACCAAGCACGATAGCGATGACCTTACCGCTTATCTTGTCAGAGCAGAACTTTGCGCCAAGACCGCAAAGAAGAGCCATAACGATAAAACCGTAAATAAATCCACCTGTATATCCTACGATAACGGAGAAACCGCCTGACCAGCCTGCAAACACGGGCACACCGATAGCGCCCAGCAGACCATAGACCAGAGCAGACACAGCACCGCCCTTCCAGCCGAGAAAATATCCTGCGAGAGCCACAGCAAAAGTCTGGAGCGTAACAGGAACGTGAGTAGGAAGCGGAATAGTTATCTGCGAAAGCACAGCGATTATAGCCGTCATAACTCCGATACCGACTATTTGTTTTGTTTTGTTTTTAGCATTGTTATTCATTGTAAACCTATCCTTTACTTTTTATTTGACAATTAATATTGTATCACATACCAAGCCTATTGTCAACCAAAAATATTTATTTCGGTATACAATTATCAAGCGTCGGTAAACGATAGTTTTATACAAATTTAATAACAATCAACGAAAACACGGCATTGCCCTTCCGAACGGGACACCGAGGGCGTCGTCCCATACAATATTTCGGGCAACTTCCTACCACCGCAAAATCGCTACACTCGGTGCTGTCTTTCACTTCATACTTGAGCACAACTCTGTTCAGCTTTGCCAATTCCTCACTCCTCATTTCTCACTTCCCCTTGTGCATTTTGCCCTTAAATCCTACTAAATTGATAGAATTAATATCAGTTTTCACAAAAATGCGAAAAATCACCTTAAACCTATTGACATTCCTCTATGGGTGTGGTATAGTATAGATACGCTAAAACATACTAAACGACTAGGATTAATATGAATTTGAAATGAGGCGTTGAAAATGAGTGTAAAAATACTGAAACTGAAAACAGCGTACGATTCACGAATGTGTATGTGCTGTATGTGTTGCTGTTAAAATCAGCATAAAGTTCAGTAACAAAAATTTTTATCGGATTTAAAAAACATCAATTTAATGAAAGAGGTAATTTAAAATGAGCGCAATAAACGAAAGAAATCTTAAATTTGAAACACTCCAGCTCCACGTTGGTCAGGAAACTGCAGACTCTGTAACAGATGCAAGAGCCGTTCCTATTTATCAGACATCATCATACGTTTTCCATAACTCACAGCATGCCGCTGACAGATTTGCTCTTAAGGACGCAGGCAACATCTATGGCAGACTTACAAACCCAACTGAGGACGTTTTTGAAAGACGTATCGCAGCTCTCGAGGGCGGCACAGCAGCTCTTGCAGTTGCATCAGGCGCAGCAGCAGTAACATACGCTATTGAGAACGTAGCCCTTGCAGGCGATCATATCGTAGCTGCAAAGAACATCTATGGCGGCACATATAACCTGCTTGCACACACTCTTGTTGATTACGGTATCACAACAACATTTGTCGATCCGCTTGACCCAGCTAACTTTGAAAAGGCTATCAAGGAGAACACAAAGGCTCTCTATATCGAAACTCTTGGCAACCCTAACTCAGACGTAGTTGATATCGAAGCTATCGCAAATATCGCACACGCGCACAATATCCCACTTCTCGTTGACAGCACATTCGCTACTCCATATCTCGTAAGACCTATCGAGTACGGCGCAGATATCGTTATCCATTCTGCAACAAAGTTCATCGGCGGTCACGGCACAACAATCGGCGGCGTTATCGTTGAAAGCGGCAAGTTTGACTGGAAGAAGTCAGGCAAGTTCCCACAGCTCACAGAACCAAACCCAAGCTACCACGGCGTAAGCTTTGCAGACGCAGCCCCTGGCGCAGCATTCGTAACTCGTATCCGTGCGATCCTTCTCCGTGATACAGGTGCAACACTTTCACCTATCCACGCATTCATCTTCCTGCAGGGTCTTGAAACACTGTCTCTGAGAGTTGAACGTCATGTTGAGAACGCACTTAAGGTAGTTGACTTCCTTAACAAGCACCCAAAGGTAGAAAAGGTAAATCACCCTTCAGTATCAGACGATCCAAGCCAGCAGGCACTTTACAAGAAGTATTTCCCTAACGGCGGTGGTTCTATCTTCACATTCGAGATAAAGGGCGACGCAAAGACAGCTCAGAACTTCATCGACCACCTGAAACTCTTCTCACTCCTTGCAAACGTAGCAGACGTTAAGTCACTGGTTATCCACCCAGCATCAACAACACACGCAGAGCTTAACGAAGCAGAGCTTGCAGATCAGGGTATCAAGCCAAACACTATAAGACTTTCTATCGGCACAGAGCATATCGACGATATCATCTACGATCTCAGCGAAGCATTCGACGCTATCTAATAAAAACCTTTTGCCATTACGGTTTTTACCTAAAAATACAAACCCCAATATAGAAACGGCTGACAGGCGAAAAGCTTGTCAGCCGTTTTTTGTACCCATAAAAAAAGCAGAGCAACAACAAGCCGCCCTGCTCCATAAAGCAAAAAGTCAGAAAAAAAATCCTTCGCCACGAGGCGATACCTTAATTCCTCACTCCTAACTCCTCACTACTTCTCCAGCTCAGAGATCTTATCCACTCTTCTCTGATGTCTGCCACCCTCAAACTCCGTTTCAAGGAAAACGTCCACCAGCTCGATAGCCAAGCCTGCACCCAGCACCCTCGCACCAATGCAAAGCACATTTGCATCATTATGTGCTCTTGTATACTTAGCAGAGAAATAGTCCGAACAGCAAGCCGCTCTTATTCCCTTTATCTTGTTTGCGCTCATTGACATTCCAATACCAGTTCCGCATATGAGTATTCCCATTTCGTATTCGCCCGAAGCCACTTTCTCGCAAACTTCCTTTGCCTTGTCAGGATAGTCCACTTTCTCTCCTGCCTGAATACCAAAATCAGTGTATTCCACACCCTTTTCGTCCAAATGTGCCAATATCTCCGCCTTAAGCTCAGGACCTGCATGGTCGCAGCCGATAGCAATTTTCATATTAATTTCCTCCTATTTATCCCTATGTGCCTTATCCTTTTCCGCCTTTGTAGCCTGCAAATATGATACCTCCAGCCTGTCCGCCGAAACCATTATCTCAGGCTGAGCCTCCACCGCAAGACACAGTGACGAAGCCCTCTGCAACCTGTTCACATAGCTTGCAAGCTGAACATTTTCGTTGTCAGCGAAATATTTCGCCTTTATCTCTGTCGCACAGTCACCCACAAGCATTGTCTTTTCAGTAAACTCTCCCGAAAAAACTTCCTCCTCAGGGCAGACTCTGTCAGCGAATATCCTCGTGACAACGCCATTTTTGCACTGAAACTCGCCTGCATAAACTATCTTAGGCCTTGCCCTCATAACAGAAATTATCCTGCCCTCAAAACCTATGCAGTTGTAAGCCAGCGAAAGCAGAGTGGAAACTCCTGCGCTTTTTAAACTCTCACAGCCAAAGCACATTCCCTTTACAGCCGCCACGCCTATTCTAAGCCCAGTGTAAGACCCCGGGCCCTTTGCAATAGCCGCACAATCAAGGTCAGTATAAGTAAGCCCTGTTTCCTCTAGTGCCTGCTTCACCATAGGCAATATCACCTGCGAGTGAGTGAGCTTTGTGTATACAGACTTCTCCCAAAGAAGCTTCTCTCCGTCCGTCACCGCCACTGAAGCGACCTTTCCGCTTGTGTCAATAGCTAATATCTTCAAATCTATCATCTCCCTCAGGTGCAGTTATGCTTATCTCCCTGCTGTCCTCGTCAATGCGCTGAATATCTATTCTCAAAGCGTCCTCAGGAAGCTCCTCAGCAATATTCTCCGACCATTCCACCGCAAGCACAGTGTCTTCGTCCATGTAGTCAAAAAAGCCCGTAGTTTCCAGATCGTCCACCGAATTTATGCGGTACATATCAAAGTGTATAAGGCTGAGACTGTCACCTCGGTATTCGTTCACCAGTGCGAACGTGGGCGAAGTCACCTCGTCACCAAGTCCCATTCCAATGGAGATCCCCCTGGTAATAGTAGTCTTTCCTGCACCAAGACCGCCGCTGTAAGCGATAAGATCGCCGCCTTTCAGCCGTCTGCCTATCTCCTCACCCAAAGCGATAGTTTCCGCCGCAGATGATGTTTTATATACCTTTGTCAACCTATCACCTCATTTGACCGTCATCTTCCGTGTAGCCCACAATAAAAAGGCTGTTTTTATTCATAAGCTGATAAATGCTCTCCACCTCTGTCTTGTCCGCCGCTGAATTGTAGCAGTTGTAAACATACAGCCTGCCCTCCTCTTTAACAGCGAAAACCGTGTGAATACCGCTGAAAATATTCAACCCGATATGGTAAGAAACTATCACAGGCTTGCCCTCTTCAACAGCCGCCTGAGCCTCATCAGCCTTATAAAATCTCTTGTATCCCACTCCCATTGCCTTAAAAAGACCGCTTATTTTCCTAGGATTAGACCCCAGCGAGCCGTCTGCCGCAATAAGAGCATTCTTTTCAAAATCATAAGCAAGCTTTGCCATGTCAGGCTCAAAGCCCTCGTATGTGAGATAATTATAAGCCGCAATGACCTCACAGCCTACCCCTGCGAACCTGGTTTCGCCAAGTATCAGATCGCACACAGGGGGATTTTCCTGCCCATATTTCACAAAGCCATCTATCTTTATGCCCTTGTTGTGAGCATAATTTTCCGCAGCCCTGCCGCTGTCAGTTTCCTTATAAGTGTCCTCAAAAAGCCGCCACTTCATATCGTCCTCCGAGCTGTCGCCCTGAATATCGCTCTCATCACCGACCTGCGAGCTTTCGTCAACTTCCATGCTGTCACTATCCACCACAGAGCTTTCCGCAGTAGTGGTAAAAGCCGAATCATTGAGCCTTTCACTGTCCGCCTTGTTTCCGCATGAACTGAGCATTATCCCGAGAAACAGAATGACCGCAAGAATTTTCATCACAGCTCACCCTTGTCCTTGAAGTAGTTTAGCATAAGATCCACCATTCTGCCATAGGACTGCTTGCCGTCCTCAACGCCGTTGAGCTTCAGAGATTTTTCCATTGCCTTGTCAGATATCTCCCCCACTGCCTCGCTGTCGAAAACAGTGTCCTTAGCCTCGTCAACGCTCCGCCAGTAGTCCCAGTTTGCTTCCATATCAGCCCACACCTCGTCGCAGATAGAGCTGTCAAATTCTATCTTCTTATCGTCAGAAGCGTAGTCAAAAATCTTGTTTCTAACCTCGCCAAGCGCCGCGAGATAGCCCGAATAGCGGTAATCCACATTATCCGATCTGTCGCACGCCATAAAGGCTATAAAGTTCGCCTCGTCCTCCTGAATGTAGCCTTTCGTATGAGCAAGCTCATGGCAGATAGTGTCAGGAAGCTTCGCCTTATACATATCCTGATTGTAGTTAGCCTCCATAGAGAACGGGAAATAGATGCCCATAAGGTCCATTTGGCTCATAAAGAACGAGCATTTTATAGCTTTCGGAGTGACATAAAATCCCCCGAGGTTTTTAAATTCGCTTCCAAGCCCACGCATGGCCTCCTGAGCCGTCTTGTCAAGGTCAGCGGTCAACACGAATTTTCCCTCGCTGTCACGCTCCACCTCTTTGCTAAGCGCATTTATCTCCGTAACAAGCTTGTTGCCAAGTGCTTCAAGCTCCGTCCTTGTGTGCTGTTCCGTTGGTATGCCGTTAAGCTCTGCAAAGCTTGAACAATGATAAATAACAAAGCAGTTAAAAGTCTGCACCGTCACCACAAAAGTGACTATCCACATATAAACAAGCCCGAAAATTTTCGCAGTTTTCTTTCTCTTGCCTTTTCTGACTATCACAAGCACCAGCATAGCCACCAGCGAAAGCGGAATACCGAAAACTGCTACCGCAATAAGCAGTTCGCCAAAAGAGAACGGCAACAGCGAAGTGAGCCTGCCATATGTATTTTCCCAAATTGGAAAAACGTGAGCCGTATACCAGTCGCAGAACGCCGTACTTTTCCAGGCGACCACGTTCAGCACCACGCTGACAGCCACAAGGCAAACGCAGGCAATGACCTGCCAGGAGAGATGTTTTTTCTTGCCGTTCTCAGGCATTTTCACACTTTCCGCACTCTTTTTCACCGCTGTATCTGTCACTGCCGCTCACCTCGGTTCATGTATTTTACTCTGCTATCTCAACACGCCTGTTTACCCGACTTATTATCTGCTTACCTACAAATTATCTTATCGCACAAATCGTGTAGGGGCGAACAGCGTTCGCTCGTCTTGGTCGCCTACATGGTTTGTATAAATTCAAACCTCGTCGCTCCCAAAAACGGGACGTCGAGAGCGCCGACCCCTACATTTGCCACGCCGCAAAATCGCTCCGCTCGGTATTTACTCTATCAAAGTGACTTGTTCGGTCGGCTATGCCAATTTCTCACTTAAACGGCTTAGAACAATCCGTAGATATTGCCCTCATTATCGCAATCAATATTATAAGCCGCAGGCTTCTTAGGCAGACCGGGCATTGTCATAATATCGCCCGTATAAGCTACCACAAATCCTGCACCGGCTGAAAGCCTTACATCTCTTACTGTTATCTCATAATTCTCTGGCTTGCCAAGCTTTGTCGGGTCGTCAGACAGTGAATACTGCGTCTTAGCCACGCAAACAGGGATATCCCCGAATCCAAGGTCAGTGATCTCCTTTATAGCCTTTTCAGCCTGCTTTGTATAGATCACGCCGTTTGCACGGTATATCTCTTTCGCAAGTATATCAAGCTTATCCTTGATAGGGAGCTTCTCGTCATAAAGTGGCTTGAACTCAGACGGCTTTGTTTCAATAGTCTTGCAAACCTTTTCCGCAAGGTCGATACCGCCCTCAGAGCCTTTAGCAAATATCTCAGCCAGTGAGAACTCAACACCCATTTCACCGCAAACTTTCTCGATAACAGCCAGCTCAGCCTCAGTATCAGTATGGAATCTATTTATAGCCACCACTACAGGCACACCGAACTTGTGCATATTCTCAATATGAGTTTTCAGGTTTACGATACCCTTTTCAAGAGCCTCAACATTTTCGTTAGTAAGCTCAGTTTTCGGAACACCGCCATTGTATTTCAATGCCCTTACAGTAGCCACCAGAACTACGCAACTTGGTTTAAGACCAGCGTATCTGCACTTGATATCAAAGAATTTCTCAGCGCCAAGGTCAGAGCCGAAGCCAGCCTCAGTGATAGTGTAGTCAGCAAGCTTCAAAGCAAGCTTTGTGGCTCTTACTGAGTTACAGCCGTGAGCGATATTAGCGAATGGACCGCCATGGATAAGCGCAGGATTGTTTTCAAGCGTCTGAACAAGGTTAGGCTTCAGAGCGTCTTTCAGCAAAGCAGTCATAGCACCGCAACCGCCTATATCCTTAGCATAAACAGGCTTTCCGTCAGTTGTGTAAGCAACGAGTATCTTCTCAATTCTAGCCTTAAGGTCAGCCAGATCGGAAGCGAGGCAAAGAATAGCCATTATCTCAGAAGCGACAGTTATCTGGAAAGAATCCTCTCTAGGAATACCATTCACCTTTGAGCCAAGACCGATAACGATATCTCTCAGCGCTCTGTCATTCATGTCAAGGCAGCGCTTGAAAAGTATCCTTCTCTGGTCAATGTGAAGCTCGTTTCCCTGCTGCATATGGTTGTCGATAAGGGCGCAGAGCAGGTTGTTAGCCGCAGTTATAGCGTGCATATCTCCTGTGAAGTGCAAATTGATGTCTTCCATAGGAACGACCTGAGCGTATCCGCCGCCAGCCGCACCGCCCTTGATACCAAAAACAGGGCCAAGTGAAGGCTCTCTCAGAGCGAGTATAGCTTTCTTGCCTATTTTGTTCATAGACTCAGCCAATCCAACGGAAATAGTGGTCTTGCCCTCCCCTGCAGGCGTAGGGTTTATAGCGGTAACAAGAATAAGCTTACCATCTGGATCATTTTTAGTTTTAGCATAAAGCGACTCAGAAAGCTTAGCCTTGTAGTGACCATAAGGCTCATATTCATCTTCTGAGATGCCGAGCTTAGCAGCGACCTCCCCAATTTTAAGCATTTTAGCCTGCTTAGCGATTTCGATATCTGACAGCATTTAGATCAAGTCCTTTCGGAAAAATTTTTAGTATATCGGTAAAGACCCATATAAAATATCATACGCTATATATTATATCACATATCCGTGATGATTTCAATATTTCATATGTAAATAAACTATATAAACCGACACATTTCCGAACATCGCCCCACAAAAAGAGCCGCCCCGCATTCCGCAGGACGGCTCAAAATAACTATAAGAATTATTTCTGAATATCGTTATCGTTAAATGGATCTCCACATTCTGGGCAGAACTTAGGAGGATTTTTCGGATCTTCAGGCTCCCAGCCGCACTTGTCACACTTGTAAAGCGGCTCTGATGCAGGCTTTGGCTTTCCGCACTCAGCGCAGAACTTGCCCTTGTTCACTGCTCCGCATGAGCAAGTCCAGCCTACTGGCTGCTCTGGCTTTGGTGAACCGCAGTTTGCACAGAACTTTCCTGTGTTCTCTGTGCCGCATGAACACTTCCAGCTGTCTGCTGCCGGCTTTGGCTCAGGCTTAGGCTGTCCGCAGTTAGCACAGAATTTTCCTGTGTTTGTTGTTCCGCAAGCACAAGTCCAGCCGTTCTCAGGTGCAGCCTGTGTTGGTGCAGCTGCTGGAGCTGCCTGCTGTGGAGCTGCCTGTGCAGCCTGCTGATTCATCATGTTCTGCTGCATCTGCTGCTGATACATAGTCGCGTCCATTGGCTGACCCATCATGCCGCCTGCCATGCCCATGCCCATAAAGCCTGCCATAACACCGTTTGCGTTGCTTGCCGCTGCCTCTCTTGCCTTGTTGATAGACATTCTGTCCATAGCATAGAGCATTGAAGGATCACTTCCAACAGTTTTTGCCTCCTGGAATTTTGCGATTCTCTGCTTTGACTCTTCGTCCACGTTCAGCTCAATAGCAAGGCTTGTTATCTTAACACCCTTTGCAGCCCACTTTTCTTCAAGCTCTGCATTCATTGCTTCAGCAAGCTCATCAGGATAAAGACCAAGCTGATCGTATGGTATTTTCTGAGCAGATATCCTTGTAAGAGCCTTCTGGAACTTAGGTGTCATGTCAGCCTTAAGCTGGCCGAGAACTGCCACGCCGTCAGGACTGTCAACAGTAAGTACCTTATTTACGTTCTGAACAACGTTCTCATAGAAGTTCATAGGGTTTACGATCTGAAGTTCATACTGACCATGACCCTGTGCGTTAAGAGTGAGGTTCATTTCGCCGTCTCTGAAAGGTATCTTGCCGAAACCGATCTTGTTTCCAGGCAGAGGTCTGAGGTTTATGTAGATAAGACGCATGGTGTTCATAGCCTGACCACCTGCTGTAAATCTTCTGCCTATCTCCTTGATAGAAGCGCCAAGGTCACCCCAGCCGCCGCCAAGAAGTGACGGAGATACAGTTGAATCATACTTATACTGACCTGCTGTTTCCTGTGTACCGATAACAAAATCGTGTACTCTGCCATTCTCGATAAGCAAAGCCGCCTGATTTACCGCAACGTCAAAGCGTGAACCGTTTGAGATAACACCCTCTGTGCCGTTGTTCACAGTCTTTCCTCTCTTAACAAGAGTAGCCGGCTGGCAGAGTATCTTAGTTGACATATCCTCACATCTGAAGTACTCTACTACCTGATCGGCAAATGTTGAGCCGACTGCTGATGTAAACATCTTAATAAGTCCCATAGTTAAATTCCTTTCGTTGTCTGTATTATTTCACCCCAAGGGGTTTTAAACTTGTCTATCTCAGCATGGATATCCTGCTGACTTTCCATGTGCGCTCTACAGAGCTGTGTATCTCAGAACCGCAGTAAGGACAAACCGATCCTGCGGTGTCCACAGGTGCTCCGCAGAACTGACATATAAGGCTGGCGTTTTCGCCCTCTATCCCCATTGAAAGATAGTATGAATAATCCGCCTCATAAATGTGCTGTGCCTTTATCCCGTTGAGCTTGTATTCAAGAGATACCTGAAACTTTGCCGTTGCAGCGTCATGGTCTCTATGATAAGACGCCACCTGCGACTTGTGGATATGTATATCGTCATAATGCTTTGGCGTAACCGTTGACAAGTTGTCTTTTGCCATAGTGGCTGCTCTCTGCTTGAACGCTTCGGTACAGTATTCAAGCTGATTCTCGCTTGCTTCTCCGTTTATAACAAGAAAATATTTCATCACAGTGTTTTCCACTATGCTCCTTGCTATATTTTCATCATAGTCAGGAAAATCTCTCTTTATGTTGTTCACCACATTAGGGTCAACATAAGTAAACTGCATGGCGTTGTTCTGTCTTTCCTCAGTTGCGTCATTTATGGTCCTTAGCAGGTCGTTGGCACGGCTCAGTTGTCTGCCAATGGCGTTCGATACCGCTTTTTTCACAGAATATATCACCGCTATACCACCGCCTATGGCGACCGCTATAACTATTATTTTTATTATAAGCGCCGTTGATATTTCAGGCATTTAGCTGATACCCCCTACTAGAATATTCCCATTATCTGAAGTATAGCTCCGATAATATATCCGCCCACGCCCCCAAGAAGCGAGTAAGCCACAAGCTTTCCCTTGCTTATAGGCAGGTTTCCGATAAATTTACCTGTCTGACCATTCATTGCAAAGAAATAAGGCTTATCCTGATAGGTTGTATACAAAAGCCATGTTGGAAGCATAGCGTATTTAACGTCCTTTATCTCGGTGTGCTTTTCATATGACTGAACGTTTACGCTGTTGTAGTTACAAGTATTTCTAAGTTCGTCACGAGTTGTGTTCTCGATACGTTCTTTAGCCCTAGGCAGGCACTTATCCTTATCCTCGTCATATCTCTCTGCAAGATATCCCGAAAGATAACCCGGATTGAACGCTGTCATTTCCGAGTAATCAAAAGGCTCGATAGAGTCCATAGCGTCATCGTCAGTCTTTGAAGAAGCGTCCACAGGAACAGCTTTGAAATCGAGGTTTCCGTTTCTGTAAACTGAATAATACTTTTTCTCTGTGTATCTGTAGTTTCCGGAAGTCCATGTTCTTGTGTTTATACCCTCTGCAGTAATAGAGCCTTCGCAGTTTCCTGAATAGAGCCAAAACGGGATATAAACGCCCTGCATCTTGTCCACTACCCTATCGCAGTTGAAATCTTTCGGTGTAAGAGGCTTATTGCTGAATTTTTTGAAAGCGTCCATTACCTGAGTTTTCGGCACTTTGGAAGGTATAACATAGTCTGGGGAAAAGTTGTCGATTATCTGCTCTCCCATTATTACCGCATTTCCGCAGTAAACGCAAACTGTTGCTGCAGTTGAGCGGTCGGTGATTATCTCCGCTCCGCAGTGTGAGCAGGTGTATTTTACAAGGTCGCTTCCTACTGTGCCATCATTAGAAGTCTTATATTCGTCCTTATCGACCTCTTCATGCTTTTCAACATTATCCTTGTTGAGTTCCTCCGCCTTTTTAGCGTCACCGCCTGCTTCTTCAAGGTCTTTCAAAGTAAACTGTCCGTCGCAGTATTCACATGCCCAGCAGTTTTTGTCAGCACTCCAGAAAAGCTCCGCCCCGCAGTTAGGGCATTTATAAGAAATATTAACAGCCATTTTCCGTACCCCCTATCAATCGTCTTTTATCTTAGTCTTATCAGTGGTGGTACGCAGATAGGTGTCATTACGCCCAGTGAGTTTAAGATTACTCTTTATGTATTTATCTGCCTTGGTAGCTTTCTGTTTTGTGCGGCTCATTGAAACAAGCACAAAGCCTGTTATAAGTCCTCCCGGTATAGCAAAGCACATATTTGTTCCCACGCTCACACTGCTGTCGGCATATGCCATGACAGGGGTGAAAAACAAATTGCAGGAAATAAGTGCAAAGCCTAATGTGCGGTATAGCTTTTTCAACATTTTTTCTCCTCCCAACTCCATATTTTACAGCCTTATGCCATAAAAGTAAAATATGTTCACATATATCTATGATAACAGAAAACGCTTTTCGTGTCAAGAAATATGTCATACAACGTTCAAAAAAAGTTCTTTTTTGTCCATTTAAACATATTTTTATACCTTTCATTGGTGTTTTTAACGATTGACAGCCATTCTGTCAGGAATCAGCGTTATTCAGCGGTTTTCTGCTCGTCAAGGTCAAGAGATATCAGAGGGTTTGCGTCATTAGCCACCTTAGGCAGAACACCGTCCCACTTATCAATGGTCTGATACTTTATAAGCTCGTTTGAAAGAGATTCAGAGATAGTCTTGTTGGCTTCTGCCTGAGCTTCAGCCTTGGTCTTTATGGAAGTTGCCTCAGCGTCTGCGGCAATAACCTTTTTCTTAGCCTCCGCCTCAGCTACAACTATAGCCTGCTCCTGCTCGGTCTTTGTTTTCAAAAGATTCTGCTCTGCTACCTGCTTTGCCTCTATGGCTTCATTAAATTCAGATGAGAAATCAAAATTCACAATGTTGAATTTCTCTATCTCGATACCGTATTCGTCCACCTTTGAAACGAGCTGTGCCTTTATTTCCTCGCCCACCTGCGCTCTGTCAGTGATAAGCTGTTCAGCCGTATATTTTGCACATACCGACTTCATACATTCCTGCACTGTTGGCATAAGGATAACGTTCTCGTAATCTGAGCCGATATTCTTGAAAATGCTTGCAGAAGAAGCCGACTTTATTCGGAAGTTCACCGCTATGGTAGAGTTAACAGTCTGCAAGTCCTTTGAAACTGCGTCAGCGTCAGCCTGATAAACTTGTATCTTGTTTGACACTGTTGTTACACGCTGTGCAAAAGGCACTTTCAGATGCAATCCCTCGTTGAGTGCAGTGTCTGATACCTTGCCGAAGGTCGTCACAACGCCCGTACAGCCTGCCGGAACTATGGACACGGAGGATACGACCACTATTATAGCCGCAACTGCCGCCGCACAAATGCCAACGATCTTTCCTGTTTTTCTTGTTGAAATGTCAATGACCTTTTCTTTGCTCATGATTTTTTCCTTTCGTATAAAACAAAGTCTTTCGACTTGCCGTCTAACCAAAGGCTTTCTGTCCTTTGGTTTAATATGATTATATCATAAGCCTTACAAATTAGCAAAGTCCGACAAAGTTCGGGGAAGCCAGCGGAAGTCAGCAGTGAACAGATTTTTTGATTTAGCTCGCTGTATCTCTTGCAATCTCACCTATTCTCGTTCGTTCAAATTCGCTCGTTATTTATGGGCAAAAAAATCCGGCACAGGTCTATAGCCATATTTCAATATATGTAAAAGCTAATATGTTTATATCATTGCCTGCAAAAATGGCATAAAAAAATCGGACTCATTTTACTGCGTCCGAATTTTTTATCAATGTATTGATGAAAGAGCGGGCGACCCAAGGCCGCCCCTACAGATAGGTTTGTTAGCTCTTTTTCTTTGCACTGGATTTTACCGCTGTGAAACTCCACACAAGTCCAACTGCGATCCAGAAGTATGGTGATGATGTAACAGAACTTATGTTGAAAAACGCCTGTATCAGATAGCAAAGAACTGCCGCTGATACTGCACAGCCTGTCCAGCTGTTTTTGTCTTTCATAAAGCCTGCTACGAGCTTGCACATTTTTACTATAGTCATAATAAGGAATACTATTGTAAGTGCGAAAACGATGAGTCCTCTTGACTGCAAAAGGTCGATATACTCATTATAAGAGCGGTCTATTATAGCACCCGACTCGAATATCGTTCCCCAGTTGTCTGGACCGGTTCCCCAGATAAGGTTTTGCTCGGCAGTATACATTCCGTCGTCCCACAGATAAGGATATATCCACTGTTCGGTATCATCGCCTCTGCCTGTGCCTGTGATAGAAAGTCTGTCGAAGCTGTCATGGAAGATTATTTTCTCGTCCATAAGCCTGAACTCGTTTGAGGCGAAAAGTCCGGTAAAGATCCCTCCTGCGACTATAAAAGCCACAAGGCAGGCTATAAAAGGCTTCTTATCCTTTGCAAAGCCCGACTTTACAGCGGCAATAATAAGAGATATAACATAAACCGCACCAAGTCCCAAGATAGCAGGGACAACGCAGGCGAGGATATCAGCCGCTGTCATAAGTGCAAGGGAGATAGCATAGAATATCTTTCTTGCCTTTTTATCATCATAGAGCATACCATTAAGCGCAAAGGCAGATATCACTGTAAGCACTGCCGCCAATGCAAAAGGCGTACACAAAAAGCCTGTTGCGATATATTCTTTTGTATAGGTCATACCGCCTGATGAGAAGCCCGAGAATATCTCTTTGAAATAGTTTGGAATTATTTTTGCGGTGGCAGGTATAGCCTGCAAAATTCCCACGATAGCTTCAAATGCGCCTATTCCTACGATAAAGTCTGAAAGCTTTATCCTGCGGTCGTCAGCTGTAACTGTCATTCCTGCGGCAAAAAGTCCCCAATAGCCAAGTATGGTGAGCATACCCTCGGAGCGGTCGAGATAGCCGTAGAAAGATGTGAAGATATCCGCTGAAAGCAAACAAGATATCACCGACAGAAGCACCACCGCAAGTGGTACGATAAGGCTCTTGTTGTCTTTAAGCTCCACCTGCTTTTTCATGTTGGCAATAAGGAAAATGATAAATCCCACAAAGCCGACCGCAAGCACAGCGGCAGATATAAAGAATATAAATTTTTCGTTTAGATAAAGAGTACGGTTGACGCTTTCGTCCATACCGTATTTGATATTCTGTGTGAAATAATACGGAATTGTGATAACGCACAGAACAAGCACAGCTATAATGCTGTAAACTCCGCACAGCTTTTGTGCAGACTCTGCAGACATATTCAGAATAAAATCCGACTTTTCCGAACTGCCGAAAAGGTGCTTTTTACCTTGATTGGTAGTGACCTCTTTTTTCTCTTTTGCGTTTGACATAAAAAATCCCCCAAAAAGCATAGATATTTTATTATTTTATGATTGAAAATTAAAAATCATCGCCGCAGGCGATACCTTAATTCCTCATTCCTCACTCCTCATTCCTCATTAAAAACAGAGCGGGAAATAAAAAAGCAGGCAAACCCTAAAGTCTGCCCGCTGTTTACACAATTTACTTTGCGTATTCGATAGCTCTGCTCTCACGGATAAGATTGACCTTGATCTGTCCCGGATAATCCATTTCAGTTTCGATCCTCTTAGCGATCTCACGAGCAACGAGCACCATTTTTTCATCGTTGATCTTCTCAGGCTGTACCATGATACGAACCTCACGGCCTGCCTGTATAGCAAAGGATTTCTCAACGCCCTCGTAGGACGTGCAGATCTCCTCAAGCTTCTGGAGCCTCTTGATATAGTTCTCATAGTTCTCGCTTCTTGCTCCCGGTCTAGCGGCGCTTATTGCGTCTGCAGCCTGAACAAGTGCCGCAACAACAGTTCTTGTTTCAACGTCGCCATGGTGAGCCTCGATAGCATGAATAACTTCAGGGCTTTCCTTGTACTTCTTACATACGTCAACACCTATCTGAACGTGCGAGCCTTCTATCTCATAGCTGAGAGCCTTTCCTATATCGTGGAGCAGTCCTGCTCTTCTTGCCAGATTTGCGTCAACGCCAAGCTCTGACGCCATCATTCCTGCAAGGTGAGCGACTTCAATAGAGTGGTTAAGCACGTTCTGTCTATAGCTCGTTCTATAGCGCAGACGTCCAAGAAGCTTAACAAGCTCGTGGTTCACGCCGTGAACATTGGTTTCGAGAATAGCTCTCTCGCCCTCCTGCTTGATCTTCAGCTCGACTTCACGCTTAGCCTTTTCTACCATTTCCTCAATGCGTGTAGGGTGTATACGTCCGTCCTGGATAAGCTTTTCAAGTGCGATCCTTGCGACCTCTCTTCTCACCTGATCAAAGCACGAGATGGTGATAGCCTCAGGAGTATCGTCAATGATAAGATCAACGCCTGTGAGAGTTTCGATAGTTCTGATATTTCTTCCCTCACGTCCGATTATCCTGCCCTTCATCTCATCATTAGGCAATGCAACGACTGACACTGCTGATTCAGACACCTGATCGGCAGCACACCTTGAGATAGCAAGTGAGATATACTGTCTAGCCTTAGCCTCACAGTCCTCCTTCACCTGATTTTCAAAGTTTGTGACCCTCACAGCCTTTTCATGCACCAGATCCTCGTCCAGCTTTGAAAGCAGATACTCCTTAGCCTGATCAACAGTGAACTGAGATATCTTTTCAAGCATATCGAGCTGTGACTTCTTGATCCTGTCAGCCTCAGCTACCTTTTCGTCAGCATTTTTCAGCTTGTTCTGGAGAGTTTCTTCCTTTTTCTCCAAATTATCGAGCTTTCTGTCGATAGACTCCTCTTTCTGCTGAACACGTCTTTCCTGTCTGGAAACTTCGATCCTTCTCTCTTTAAGCTCTTTTTCCGTTTCCTGGCGTGACTTGTGGATCTCGTCTTTCGCCTCGATCAATGCCTCTTTTTTCAGAGTTTCAGCGTTTTTCTTTGCGTCGTCAACGATACGCTCCGCTTCCTTTTCCGCAGAGCCTACAGCAGCTTCGGCTGTTTTTTTGCGATAGCTTATACCCTGTTTGAAGCAGATAAATCCGCTCACACCGGCACCAAGAACAAGAGCAACTACACATAGTAGAATAGCAATACCTGGTTCCATGTATAGCTTTCCTCCTTCTTAGAAAGTATGGATATCCATATTTTGTGCGTAAAAAACGCATGAAAAAAAGATATCCACCTGATATTAAATTGTAAAGATACAAAATTGCAAAATTTATTTTATAAAAAACATCAGAATAATACAAAAAACTATACTTCATCTTTCAGTTATATAAAAATTATAATGCATAATATTATTGTATAATAAAACTTCTCTGTTGTCAAGAATTTTTTTAGTTAAATCCACAAAATTATATATTTTCTAACAAACCCCTTGACAAGCGGGAGAAGAGGTGTTAAAATGTTAGTCGAAGCAAAAGATAAAGTCTTTTGCAGTTATACTTGAAAGCTTTGACGGGGAAGCCCCTCGGCGAAAGGTCTTTTCAGAGAGCACCGCACGTTTTTATACGAGCTGTGAGCGGTGCAGGACTATGCAGAGTGAGGATACCGCCCCTGAGTGCGTTTAATACACGCCGCAGGCTCAGCGTTAAAGGAGCGGCTAATGAGTTGTGCAGGAAACTGCGCATGAAGTTGGGTGGAACCACGATATTATCGTCCCATAGGATATTTGTATCCTATGGGACTTTTTTGTTATGTAAGAGGGTGATGATACTATGAAAGACAGGAAAGCCATGAAAACAAGGCGTATCCTTGCGATCATTTGCTATACCATTGGGTTTTGCGCTTATGGTGCAGCGGGATATGTTTGCTGGTTATCATGGAACGGGACTATATCCGACAAGCAAGGGTTTCTCACCTTTCTGCCCATATGGATAGTATCATACTGGTTCAACACATTTTTCTCTCAGCTTGTTTGCAGGGTGAAAAAAGACGGCTCCAGGCAATGGGCTATCAAAAAAAGGGCAAGGCACGTTTTGAGCGACATTTCAACGGTGCTGAGCGTAGTGCTTCTTTGCTTCTGGATATATGTGTATGTTTCGCAGTATACTGAACTGCTGAACTTCAAATAATATGACTGTAGGGGTGACCTCAGTTTGCCCACAAATAAGCGTGTGATATGTGACGCATTACAAAAAGAAACAACGTGTTTATGCACGTTATAATAAAGAATTACAATATTATATAAATCGGAGGAATCAAAAATGATCAAGCTGAAATTAAAAGACGGCTCTGTCCGTGAGATCGAAAAGGCAATGCCTGCAAGCGAGATAATCAAGGATATCGGCATGGGACTTTACAAGGCTGCCTGCTGCGTAAAGCTGGACGGCGAAGTTTTCGACATGAGAACTGTCGTTGACCATGACTGCCATTTTGAGGTCATGACTTTTGACTCAAAGGCTGGTAAGGAAACTTTCTGGCACACAGCTTCTCACCTTATGGCGCAGGCTGTAAAAAATCTTTATCCTGAGGCAAAGCTTGCAAGAGGTCCTGCTACAGACACAGGCTTCTACTATGATTTTGAGGTGGAAAAGCCTTTTACGCCTGCTGACCTTGAAAAGATACAGGCTGAAATGAAGAAGCTTGCAAAAGAGGGCTATGCTTTGGAGCGTTTTGAGCTTTCTGCTGACGAGGCTATAAAGCTCATGGAGGAAAGACACGAAGATTACAAGGTAGAGCTTATCCACAAGCATGACGATAAGGGCGAAAAGCTTTCATTCTACAAGCAGGGTGATTTCGTTGACCTTTGCGCAGGTCCGCACATAATGAGCGTTGCACCTATCAAGGCTGTTAAGCTTCTTTCATGCACAGGTGCATACTGGGGCAAGGCAGAGGACGGCAAACAGCTTTCAAGAATTTACGGAACTGCATTCCCTAAGGCTTCAATGCTCGATGAGTTCCTTAAACAGCAGGAGGAAGCTAAGCTTCGTGACCACAACAAGATAGGCAGAGAGCTTGAATATTTCACAACTGTTGATTGTATCGGTCAGGGACTTCCTGTTATGCTTCCAAAGGGCGCAAGAGTTATCCAGCTTCTTCAGCGTTGGGTAGAAGATGTCGAGCAGGCAAAGGGCTGTCTGCTTACAAAGACTCCGCTTTTCGCAAAGAGAGATCTTTATAAGATATCAGGTCACTGGGATCACTATCTTGACGGAATGTTCATTCTTGGCGACCCATATGACGAGGAAAAAGAGTGCTTCGCACTTCGTCCTATGACTTGTCCGTTCCAGTATCAGGTATTTCTTAACAGACAGCGTTCATACAGAGAGCTTCCAATGAGATTGACAGAGACTTCTACGCTGTTCAGAAACGAGGACAGCGGTGAGATGCACGGTCTTATCAGAGTAAGACAGTTCACTATCTCTGAGGGTCACTACATTCTCAGACCTGACCAGCTTGAAGAGGAGTTCAAGGGCTGTTTGGAGCTTGCTAAGTATTTCCTTGACACTGTTGGTCTGCTTGATGACTGCACATTCAGATTCTCACAGTGGGATCCTGCTAACCCTAAGAACAAGTACGAGGGTACGGCTGAGCAGTGGGAGCACGCACAGGCTGCAATGAAGACTATCCTTGACGACCTTGGCGTTGATTACGATATCGGTATCGACGAGGCTGCGTTCTATGGTCCAAAGCTCGACATTCAGTACAAGAACGTTTACGGCAAGGAGGACACGCTTGTTACTATCCAGATAGATATGCTTTTGGCTGAAAGATTTGGTATGTACTATGTTGACAAGGACGGTCAGAAGAAGCTTCCTTACATCATTCACAGAACTTCACTTGGTTGCTTTGAAAGAACACTTGCTTATATGCTTGAGCATTTCAACGGTGTTCTTCCTCTGTGGCTCGCTCCTGAGCAGGTAAGACTTCTTCCTATCAAGGAGGGTCATGCTGAATATGCACAGAAGATAGCCGACAGAATGACGGCTATGGGCATGAGAGTAACTGTTGACAACAGAGACGAGAACATCGGTACTAAGATCAAGGCTGCAAGACTTGAGAGGATTCCTTATATGCTCATCATTGGCGACAACGAGGTAAACAGCAACACTGTTACTGTTCGTTCAAGAAAAGAGGGCGAGCTTCCTGCAATGCCTGTTGACGAGCTTATCGCTAAGCTTGATGAAGAGATAAAGACTAAGGCGAAGTAATTGGTAGTAAAACATCGAAAGGTGCGTAAAAACGACGTTTGTGGCAACAGACGGGACGTCGAGGGCGCCGTCCCCTACAAATTAATGTATGGGCGAAAACTGTTGTGAGCCTTGCCAAACAACAATTTTCGTTCGCCCGTTGGCTTTTGCTGTCAATGTGTTTTATACAGACGTTTTATGCGATACCGCACAGGGGGAGTTTCTCTTGTGCGGCATTGCCGTTTATAAAATATGGGGCGGACAGGATAAGATCCGCTTCGGGAAAGAGGTAATAGATGAAATCAGATATGATCTGGACGCTTGTGGCATTTGCATTCTATTTGGCAGGAATGCTTCTCATAGGTGCTGCATATATGAAGAAAACAAAAAGCTCCGAGGACTTTTTCCTTGGTGGCAGAGGACTTAACGGCTGGGTAGCGGCACTTTCTGCTCAGGCTTCTGATATGTCAGGCTGGATGCTCATGGGTCTGCCTGGCGCTGTTTACGCATTCGGAACGGGGCAGATATGGATAGCCGTAGGTCTGCTTATCGGCACTATACTTAACTGGGCGATAGTTTCGGGCAGGCTGAGAAGATACACTATAAGAGCGAACAACTCCATGACACTTCCTAAGTATCTTGAAAACAGATTTGAGGACAAGCACAAGATAATGCTTTTGGTATCGTCGGTGGCAATCGTCATATTCTTCCTTGTTTACACGGCTTCTGCACTTTCGGCAGGCGGAAAGCTTTTCAACTCTATATTCGGTATCGACTACAAGATATGCCTTACTATCGGTGCGGTAGTAATTTTGGGATACACTTTCATGGGTGGATTTATGGCAGTATGTGTAACGGACTTTGTTCAGGGTCTGCTCATGCTGGCAGGAGTTGTGACTATACCTATCATCGCATTTTTCCTTGTTGGAGCAGGAAACGTTATGGACAACATCACTGCAAGCGGTGTTGAGGCACATCACTATCTTAACATATTCAATGATGAAAAGGGTCAGACCCTTTCAGCCATCGACATAATCTCTCAGCTCGGCTGGGCGCTTGGTTATTTCGGTATGCCGCACATTCTGGTAAGATTTATGGCTATAAGCTCTGAAAAAGAGGTAAAGAAGTCAAGAGTTATAGGCTGTGTATGGTGTGCTATATCACTTTGCTTCGCTTGCTTTATAGCTATCGTGGGCAGAGCTTATCTTGTGCCTGCTCTTGCAAACAACAAGTCTGAGAATGTTTTCATCGAGATGATACAGAAGGTATTCAACTCCGATATTGGTCTGCCATTCGTCGGCGGAATTTTCCTTTGCGGAATACTGGCTGCCATAATGTCAACGGCTGATTCTCAGCTTCTTGTAACTGCCTCATCGGTATCGGAGGATATTTACCACTCATGTATTGCACCTAAGGCGGAGAGCAAGAAGGTACTGCTTGTGAGCAGGATAACAGTTCTTGCTGTAGCGGTAGTGGCATACATAATAGCACTTGACCCTAAAAGCAGTATAATGGGTCTTGTTTCAAACGCATGGGCAGGACTTGGAGCTTCGTTTGGTCCGATAATACTTATGTCCCTTTATTGGAGGAGAACAAACCTTGCAGGTGCGGCGGCAGGCGTTGCCAGCGGTGCGCTGTCGGTAATAATATGGGATTACATACCTCTTGCAGGTGGACAGACTTTAGGTGACAAGACGGGGCTTTACTCATTGGTAGTTGGTTTTGCGGTAAGTCTTATACTTATTATTATAGTGAGCCTTTGCACAAAGAAGCCGTCCGAGGAAATGCTGAAGGCATTTGATGATGTTAAGAACGGTGTGAACTGCGGTTGTGATGACAATGCGGAGAGGGCTTAGGTTCAGGTGACGTAAATGTGGATAACAAAAACACGGTGAGTTTATCGCCGTGTTTTTTTATTGTGTTGGTTTTTGGGTGATGATGCTAGGGGTACGAATATGCTGAAATACAGGCATATGAAGAGCGGGCGAACGATGTTCGCCCCTACAGTTTTTTGTGGGGATATATGTTAAGTTAAACGTTTTTGATAGTGTGTTCAGTATAAAAGTTACAAATTGTAATTTTTGCTCCGACATTTGTTCGTATGGCATATAACAGTCTATATTTTAGGGATATATTTGAATATAGAACTTGTGTTCCTTGTGAAAACAAACAAATATTTTAGTCATTTCGGCAAAAAGCGATAAATTCTGTTGCCAAATTGTAACCTTTATGATATTATGAAGTTGATATACGAAAACGTATAAGATAATTCTGTCAGTTAGGGGGCGTTTGGAATGGAAAAGGGGCTGAAAAAAGTTTTTTCGGCTATGGGCGCAGTATTTTGTGCTGTTATGATGATCATGCTTTGTCAGGTAACAAATGCGGTGAGCTACAGCGAACAGACCGTCACTGTGGACTATGATTATCAGGTCATAGACTCTTTTGAGGGCGTTGACGCTAAATACGTTCTCGGCTATTCCGACACCGGTTATTACTGCTGTGCAGGATATGTTTCACGTTTTTATGAAGAAAAGTTCGGCGTTACAGTATACAACATAAACATGGTGGACGACAAGCCTAGCGTGTACTGCTACGGCAAAAGGGCGGAGCTTCGTGAAGTGAAAACTCCGCAGGCCGGGGACATAATGCAGGACAAGGATTACTCTCATGTTGCCATTGTAAAGGACTGTCAGGGAACTACAGCCACGCTTATCGAGCAGAACTACAAATGGACTTGGAACGACACTGTTTACACTGTGAAAAACAGAAAGGTACTTACTAACAATCACTATTTCTACAGACTTTACATAAACGGCATTGCGCAAAGCCTTGACATCGACACAACAAGACCTGTTATCGCAAACGCAGGCTGTGAGAACATCACGGGAAAAGGCTACACTGTTAAAGCGGATATTTCTGACAACAGGGCTGTGGCTTCGGTAAAGGTATCCACTTATTTTGAGGGCAACAAGACAAAGACTATAAGCCGTGTTTACACATCGGCGGTGAACTCGCTTTCACACTCAGTAAAGGTAACTGACCTTGGGAGCAAGGACGGATATTATATTACAACCATAACAGCTACTGACGAGGCCGGGAACAGCTCCGAGCAGGTCATAAAGACTTATGTTGACACAACTGCGCCGACCATATCGGGGGCAAAGGTGGAGAACATCACAGCAAAGGGCTTTGATGTTTCTTGCAATGTGAGCGACAAGAGCGGAGTTTCAAAGGTGGTCTTCCCTGCTTACCCTACAAAAAATGGTGAAAGCGCAAAGAAATACTCAAGCGGAAAGCTTTCGGGTGGCAAGGCTTCGGCTTATGTTTCTGCTGAGGACTATTCAGTAAAAAGCGGTGAATTTACCGTTAAGATAACGGCTTATGACAAATACGGAAACAGCTCAACAAAAACTATAAAGGCTAGCATAAAGCCTGCTGCTTCGGTAACATTGGATAAGGCTTCACTGACTCTTGACAAGGGCAAAAGCAGTGTTATTTCTGCAAAAATGGGTGGCGGAAGCGGTCTGACGGACTTTGTTTCCTGGAAGTCTTCTAACAGCAAAATTGCTTCTGTGTCAGACGGAAAGGTCACTGCAAAAGGGGTTGGCAGAGCAACTATCACGGCATACACAACAGGAGGAAAAAATGTTAAATGTACCGTCACTGTAAAGGGTAAAATCAGTGACAGCAGTATTTCGGCTATAAAGACGCAAAGCTACACAGGGAAGGCGGTTTCTCCTGTGCCTGCAGTGACATATGGTGGCAAAAAGCTTGTAAAGAACACTGACTACACTGTGAGCTACTCAAAGAACACAGCCATAGGTCAGGCGAGCGTAAAAATAACAGGCAAGGGTTTATACAAAGGCACAAAAACTGTGAACTTCAACATTCGTCCTGCCACAGTGACGAAGCTAAAAGTTTCTTCCACCGGTGAAAAGAGCGTTAAGCTTTCTTGGAAAAAGGTTACGGGCGCTGACAGCTACGCTATATACAGATATGACAACACAAGCAAGAAATGGCAGAGAATAAAAACTGTAAAGGCTGTGAGCTTCACTGACAGCGGACTTGCTCGTGCAAAGGGGTACAGCTACAAGGTAAAGGCTGTGAAAAAATCTGGCGGAAAAGAATACATTTCGGCTAGCTACTCAAAGGCTGTAGAGGCTGTCACAAAGCCTGCAAAGGCTTCATGCACGGCTAAATCAGCAGGCAGCGGCAGCATTGAGGTATCATGGAAAGCTGTTGGGGGTGCAAGCGGATATGAGATATACTCCTCTTCAAATGGCAGTGATTATGTGAAGTCGGCAAAGGTGGGTGGCTCTCAAAAGAGTGCTATCGTATCAGGATTTGAGCCTTACTCACTTAGAATGGTAAAGGTAAGGGCTTACAAAACTGTAAACGGAAAGACTTCTTACGGGGCTTTTTCGCAGGCGGTTATGGTTATTGTTAGGTAGACTTGTTACAGAAACATATGATATAAAATAAGCAAGCGATGGGTGATATGCGGGCGACCAAAGGTCGCCCCTACATTTTTTATTGCTACACAAAAAAGGACAGCACTTTGAAAATGCTGTCCTTTTTCTATATTCATATAGGTCTATCTTTCCATTTTCCAGAACTCTACAGAGTATGGCTTAAGTTCGCTGCCGCCACCAAAATCATGAATAGTGCCTGTGAGAAGCTCCTCTGCCTGACCGCAGCCTGCGTCAAAGTGAGCTGTGAAAGGCTGATCGTCAGCGTTTATTGCAACAAGGACACGCTCACCCTCGAACTCACGCTCGATTATACACTGCTTATTGGTAAGAACAGGTATTTTGATAGAGCCATAGCAGAGAGCCTTGCTGTTTTTGTGTGCCTCTGCCATTTTTGAAATAAGCTCTGTAAGGTCGTTCCACTCAGGCTTTTCAAAGCTTACACGGAGAGCAGGATCGCCCTCGCTCTTGTTTGCCTTTGTTCCCCACTCTGAGCCGTAATATACACATGGGATACCAGGCATACCAAAGAGCATTCCATAGATAAGTGGCAAATGACGCTCATTTGTGAGCTGGCTTGCTATTCTTGATACGTCATGGTTATCAACAAAGCACAGCAGGTGCATTCCTCTGTATCTGCACCAGTTCTCAGGTCCGAACTGATTTTTCAGAGAATGGCATATCTCAAACATATTCATGCAGTTGAAGCTTGAATAAAGCCCCTTATAGCACTCGTAGTTCGTGCAGGAATGGAGCATTTCAGGATTTACCCACTGAGCGTAATCACCATGCAGAAGCTCACCGATAAGAACGAAATCCTGCTTGAGCCAATCGCAATGCTGTCTGAGGCGCTTCAAGAAGTTCTTATCAAGGCAATATGCAACATCAAGGCGGAGTCCGTCTATATCAAACTCCTTGACCCAATTTGTTATGCATTCCAAGATATGATCCACTACCTGCGGATTGTTAAGGTTTAGCTTAACAAGGTCAAAGTGACCCTCCCAGCCCTCATACCAAAGTCCGTCATTATAGTTGCTGTTGCCGCCGAAATTGATATGGAACCAATCTTTATATGGTGAGTTCTCACGGTTTTTCAGAACGTCCTGAAAAGCCCAGAAGCCTCTGCCGACGTGATTGAAAACGCCGTCCAAAACTACCTTTATGCCGTTTTCGTGAAGCTCTTTGCAGACCTTTGCAAAGTCCTCATTTGTGCCAAGGCGGCAATCTATCTTGCGGTAATCTCTGGTATTATAGCCGTGAGTGTCGGAATCGAACACCGGTGAAAAATAGATAGCGTTAGCACCAAGCTTTTTGATATGAGGTATCCAATCTATTACCTTTAATATCCTGCTTTCCTCTTTGCCGTCATTCTCAAATGGCGCACCGCAGAATCCAAGAGGATAGATCTGATAAAATACACTTTCGTATGCCCACATAATATTATCTTCCTTTCTGATACTAATAGAAAATGTTGTTCGCAGATGAAATATGATTTGCTGAGAAAAAGCGGGCGAAAGCTGTTCGCCCCTACAGGGGTGGCAGGACGTTTCTAGTCCTTAAATTTCTCAGCTTATTTATATTTTATGAGATATCTGCGAAACTATAGTTAAACTGTACAAAATACAACATTACTATTATATCAAACTTTGGCATATTTCTCAATACTCATTTTTCATTAATATAATCCACACTTTTGTGCATTTTGTACAACTATTGACAAATCAATCGTGAAATGATATTATATTTATAACAAATGTCAAGGGTTGATTTTTGGTAAAGGCAGGGATAAAAACATGAAGAAGATACTTGTGCTTTTCACAGGCGGAACTATCGGGAGCATTACTACTGACGGCATAATAGATGTTGAGCGTGAGGGAAAATACGCTGTTGTGGAGGCTTACAAGAGTGCATACGGCGATGATGTGGAATTTGAATGTCGACAGATACTTAATATACTCAGCGAAAACATGGGGTTTTCGGGGTGGGAGAAAATGATACACGAGATAAACAGCATTGACACGGCTTTATACTCGGGAGTGATACTCACCCACGGCAGTGACACCCTTGCTTACACTTCTGCTCTGCTTGGAATGTATTTCAGGCATTTTGATATACCCCTTTTTATTATCGCAAGCAACAAGCCCATTGGCGAGAAAGGTTCAAACGGGCTTTTCAACTTCACCTCGGCGGTAGGTCTTATAAAAGAGGGAAAATACAAGGGCGTTTTCACGCTGTACGAGAGGGTCATGCTTCCTACTAGGGTGATACCCGCAGACACCTGTCGGGACAGGTTTGGGGTATATGGTTATGACGGCTTCAACGATTTTTCGGTTTTCAGCGGAGTGAGCGAGAATATGCTGTCAAGACCTAGGGAACGGATTTTCCATAATGATGTCAAATTTGGGAAGCGTGTTCTTTTTATAGAGGGTTATCCTGCAATGGACTTCGGGTGCTTTGTGCCAAACGAGGACACGGCGGCGGTGCTTTACTCACCTTATCACAGTGCGACGGCTTGCACTGACGTTTCAGAAGGGAAAAGCTATGCACTGACGGAATTTATCAAGCGGTGCATAACAAAGAACATCATGGTGTATATTTGCGGTCTGAAAAGAAAAGTGCCTATATACTCCACTGTGGCGGAGATAATAAAGGCAGGCAGCATACCAATATACACCACCTCAGCGGTGGCGGCTTATATGAAGCTTCTGCTTGCTTACAATCAGGAGGAAATGCCAGTGAAAGAGGTCATGGGGAAAGACCTTTTCTTTGAGGAGGTAAAATTCTCATAAACATTGTTTCAGTTATTGACAAAATGCTGAGCTTGTGATAAAATCAAAGTATATTAAAATAGTATATTTAGAAAGAATTACAACGGAGGTAATAAAAATGGCAGACACAAAAATTTCAGACTCAGTTATTTATATTGGTGCAGACGATCATGACATTGACCTTTTTGAGAGCCAATATGTTGTGCCAAACGGCGTTTCGTACAACTCTTATGTTATCATTGACGAGAAGATAGCGGTAATGGACACTGCTGACCCTAGGGTAACGGACGTTTGGTTTGACAATCTCGAAAAGGCTTTGGGCGGCAGAAAGCCTGATTATCTTGTTGTTCAGCACATGGAGCCTGACCATGCAGGAAACATCAAAAAGCTTGCGGAGAAATATCCTGAAATGAAGATAGTGGGAAATGCAAAGACTTTCCCTATGATGAAGCAGTTTTTCACCATTGATGGACTTGACGATAGGTCTGTTGTGGTAAAAGAGGGGGACACGCTTTCTCTTGGAAGTCACACGCTTCAGTTCGTAATGGCGCCTATGGTACACTGGCCTGAGGTAATGGTGACATACGAGCAGAGCGAAAAGCTGTTGTTCTCGGCTGACGGTTTCGGAAAGTTCGGCGCACTTGATGTTGATGAGGACTGGGCTTGCGAGGCTAGAAGATACTATTTCAACATCGTGGGCAAATATGGTGCACAGGTACAGGCACTTCTTAAAAAGGCATCGTCGCTTGACATAAAGATGATACTTCCTTTACATGGTCCTATACTCAAAGAAGATCTTGGTTACTATCTTGGACTTTACAACACATGGTCAAGCTATCAGCCTGAGAGCAAGGGCGTATTCGTAGCGTATGCGTCAATACACGGAAACACTGCAAAGGCGGCTGAAAAGCTTGGTGAGATGCTTAAAGAAAAGGGTGCTGAGAAGGTAGTTATCAGCGACCTTTCAAGAAGCGACATGGCAGAAAATATTGAGGACGCTTTCAGATATGACAGGATCGTACTTATGGCAAGCAGTTATGACGGCGGTGTGTTCCCTGTTATGGAGGACTTCCTTATGCACTTGAAGTCAAAGAACTATCAGAACAGAAAGATAGGTCTTGTAGAGAACGGCTCATGGGCGCCTACTGCGGCAAGGGTCATGAAGGGCTATGTGGAAAACTTCAAGAATGTTACCATTGCTGAGCCTGTTGTGACTATACGCTCTACGCTTAATGAAGCTTCGGAAAAGGCTTTGGGCGAGTTGGCTGAGGTCATGGCTAAGGGTGAATAAATTTCGCTCAGTCAGATAAATCAGACACAAAAAAATGCGGGCGGCCAGAGGTCGCCCCTACAGATATGAAAAAGGCAGGACGTTTTGTCCTGCCTTTTGTGTTATATCACATTGCCGTCTGTGGTGATTATTCTTACTGCCACGGGGATATTTTTGCCGCTGTCGGTGACTGCTTTTCTTACTGCGTGTTCTATTCCGCCACAGCATGGAACTTCCATTCGGGCTACTGTTATGCTGCGGATATTGTTTCTTTTCACTATCTCGCCAAGCTTTTCGGAATAGTCTGTGGCGTCAAGCTTCGGACAGCCTATGACGGTTATTTTGCCTGTCATGAAATCGGAATGGAAACTTCCGCAGGCATAGGCTGTGCAATCCGCAGCAACAAGCAGGTCTGCACCGTCAAAGTATGGTGCGTTCACAGGTACAAGCTTTATTTGCACCGGCCACTGCATAAGCTGTGACGGAGTTTTTGCTGACGGGGTATCTACCGGGGCTGGCTTTTTGGCAAAGGTTTTCATCATTGAGCCTGGACAGCCATGGAAAACAGGCTTGCCAAGGCGTTTTTTGTTTTCTTCCACTGCCTTTTCGTCATAGGCGGCAGCTTCTCGCTCAACAAAGGATATGGCGTTCGTTGGGCAGGCTGGAAGACAATCTCCAAGACCATCGCAATAATCGTCACGCATAAGCTTTGCTTTGCCGTTCACCATGCCTATTGCACCTTCGTGGCAGGCTTTAGCACAAGCACCACAGCCGTTGCACTTTTCTTCGTCTATTTGTATTACTCGTCTTATCATATGGTTACCTCCGTATTTTTATTGATATCTTTCGTTTCGGCATAAAGCTCTTGACTTTATGCTATGATTATAATATAATCTTATCACAAAGTCTGTTGTAATTACAACAAAAGCATAAAATTATTTCGTAAAAATGAGGAAGATAAAATGGATAATAAATACATCAAGATAATAAAAGGCACTCCCCTTTTCCAGGGCATGAGCGACGAGGAGATAGCTCAGTTTCTCAGACCTGACGGCAGTGGCATAAAAAGCTTTCGCAAGGAAAGCTATATTTTTCACGCAGGAGACAAGACCGCTTATTTCGGCATACTTCTGGAGGGCAAGGCGCTTATCGAGCGTGACGAGCTTTGGGGCGGCAGGAGCATAATCGCTCCTTTAGAGGCAGGACAGCTTTTCGGAGAGGTCTATGCCTGCACAGGTGAACCGCTGGGGGTGAGCGTATGTGCAAAGGAGCAATGCACAGTGCTGTTTTTATCCCCTGAGTCTATTATAAAGGAAAGTTCGACGCTGACGGCTAGGCTTCTAAAGATAACGGCTATGAAAAATCTCAGGCTCAACGAAAAGATACAAGTGATAACCCCCAGGACTATCAGAGAGCGTGTTATGGCTTATCTTTCTTCGCTTGCAAAGAAAAGCGGATCGCACATTGTCACGACAAATTTCGACCGTCAACAGCTTGCAGATTTTCTCTGCGTTGACCGCAGTGCGCTGTCAACAGAGCTTGGAAAAATGCACCGTGAGGGGCTGATAGATCTCAAGGGGCGGGAGTTTATACTGCCTGAAAACTGCTCTCATGGAACGTGATTTGTTAATTTATATGTAAATAATAAGTCATTTAACCATATTCATTTTTTCTGCTCTTTTTAAAGAAAAAATGCATATTTTATATTGACACAACCTGCTTTGTGTTGTATAATATATATAGTGCCGCCGTGACAGTTCATAATTACTTAAACGTTTATTGCGGAAATGTATTTATTTACAAATAGCCACGGTATTGGGAAATTGATTGAAAGGATTGATTGCTTTGGCAAAGAAGAATGAAAGCATAAGCGACAAGATCGTTCGTTTGTATAAGGAGGGCTACTCCATTCCTGAGATAGCAAAAGAAATGGAGATGCCTAAGGATAATGTTCCGAGAATACTTGAAAAGCACTTCCCTGACTATGCAAGCTTTGAACAGCCTGTAAGAGAGGGTGCTGATGAAAACGGCAACGGGAAAAAGAGCGTTTTCAATATGTCTGTAAGCGAGCTTTTCGGAAAGAAGAACAAAAAGCAGGAGAATGTTGAGCCTGCAAGGGTAACTGTAAATCTGGCTATGGATGATGACGGATTTGTTGATCACAGTGTTGCGGCTATCGCCTCAATGCTTCAGAAAGGCAGAAGCGTAAACGATATCGCAGGATTCTTTAATAAAGATCCCGAGGATATCAAGGCTGTTCAGGGCTGCATGGACGAGCATTTCAAAAGAATGAATACATACAAGGGTCCAAAGGTCGACCCTGCGTCTGCGCCTAAGGAAGAGCCTGTTCAGAACATAACTGATCCGCTGGCGGCAAGCCTTGCAAGCGGCATTGCAAAGAGAAAGAGCAATATGTATGCAACAGGTATCGAAACACCTGCAAAGGCTGAACCTGCTTCCGCTCCTGTTCCTCCTGAGGACAATAGCGTTCACCTTGTTACTCCTGAGGCTCTCAAAGAGGCTGAGGAAAAAGCTAAGGCAGAGGAAAATGCAAAGGCTGAAGCTGCTGTGGCTGAGGAAGTTCCTACAATGGACGAGGTTGAGATGCCGTCCATCGAGCCTATAAGCCTTGATGACACAATGGTGGTTTCACCTGCCCCTGAGTCTACTATGCCGTCTATAGAAGACGAGATAGCTGAAAAGAAAGCTGCGGAAGCTGAAAATACAAATAATAATGAGGAGAGCGAGAATATGGGTATGAGTCCAATGGAAAAAATGCGTATGTTTGCGCAGGAGCAGATCGAGCTGAACAACAAGAAGATCGACGAGCTTAAGGCAAGCATTGCTGAAACTGAGGCAAAGTCTTTGGATCTCGGTAAGCAGGCAAGCGATATCTACGAGGAGATCGTTAAGCTTCAGGAAAAGGCTAAGGCACTCAACGCCGAGAAGGAGCAGGTTGATATTCAGATCAGTCAGGTAAACGCTGAGATCGAAGGCATTAGAAAAGAAAACAACGAATTCAAGAGCTATATGTAATAGCGTCTTATCCAAATCATATAAGGCAGGAGGCTTCGGTTTCCTGCCTTTTTTGTTTGCGAGGGATGAAGTGGAAAATATCACAGATGATAAACGAAAGAAGCAGGACGTCGCATTTCTGCCAAGCAGAAATTGCGCCGCTCCCCTACAAGTGGTGGCAGGCTTATGTTTTTTGATTAAAGTCAAACTTTTTTTGCCTGAAAGTATTGAAAAATAACGGCAAATATGGTACAATGCTTTTATAAACCTTGAAAGGATATTTTATATGAGCAATATACTTATTCTGGCATTCCTATTCTTTGCAGGGTGTCTGATAGGCTGGGGGATAGAAGTTATTTTCAGACGGTTTGAGCCTAGCAACAAAGCAAGAAAATGGATAAACCCCGGCTTTCTTATTGGTCCTTATCTGCCTTTATACGGCTTCGGGCTTTGCACCCTTTATCTGCTGGCGGGACTTGAAAAATTTATACACACTGACAACACGGCTTTGCAGAAGTTTATACTTTTTTTGCTTATGGCTATTGCAATGACAGTGATAGAGCTTATTGCAGGCGAGATATTCATTGTGAAAATGCACGTCAAGCTGTGGGACTACACTGGAAACAAATTCAACTATAAAGGCATAATATGTCCGTTGTATTCACTCATATGGGCAGCACTGGGCGCGGTCTATTATTTCTTTATACACCCATACATTCTTGACGCACTCAACTGGCTTGCGAATAATTTGGCGTTCTCGTTCTTTATTGGATTTTTCTATGGTGTTTTTGCTATCGACCTATTCTATTCCCTGAAGCTGGCAGAGAAGATAAAAACGTTTGCGGAAGAGAACGATATGGTCATCAGATACGAGGAGTTCAAACGGCACATCAGGGAAAGTTCAGAGGAGAGAAAAGAAAAATACAGATTTATGCTTTCCATGGGCTCAGGTGCAAGGCTTGGCGAGCATTTGAAAAAGTATCGTGACAAACAGCGTGAGGAGCAGCGTGGACACAGGCTCAATGACTTTATATCAAAAATAAAAAAGTCGGATACATGAAAATTAACAAAATAACCATTGACAAAACATCAGCATGGTGATATACTGATTTCATATGTAAAAAACGTTGACGAAGACAGTAGGCTTTATGTGAAAATCTCAGCGAGCCGCCGACAGTGAGAGGGCGGTATGATTAGCTTCAGGCTGAATATCACTTCCGAGTTGCAGGCTGAAAATCAGTATGATAAGTAAGCTTCGCCGCTTTTCCTGCGTTAAAGGGAACGCATATGTCAGTATGCTGAAAAGGTGGTTTGCGAATGGCTTTACGGCTTTCGTCCTGTTTCAGGGCGGAAGCCTTTTTTATTGCATTTTATCTTTATGCGTAACTGATCGTTTATTACAAAATCAGAAAGGATTGATCTTCGTGTACAAAAAGGTTGACACCAATCTGAACTTCGTTCAGAGAGAAAAAGAAGTGGAAAAGTTCTGGGACGATAACAATATCTTTGAAAAAAGTATTGACAGCCGTAAAAAGGGCGAGTCCTATGTTTTCTATGACGGACCTCCAACGGCTAACGGCAAGCCGCATATCGGTCACGTTCTCACTCGTGCTATCAAGGATATGATACCAAGATACCGTGCTATGAAAGGCTATCAGGTACCTCGTAAGGCTGGCTGGGACACACATGGTCTGCCTGTTGAGCTTGAAGTAGAGAAAATGCTGGGGCTTGACGGCAAGGAGCAGATCGAGGAATACGGTCTTGAGCCGTTTATCAAGAAGTGTAAAGAGTCTGTATGGAAATACAAGGGTATGTGGGAAGACTTCTCAGGCACCGTTGGCTTCTGGGCTGACATGGAACACCCTTATGTTACCTATGACAACAACTTTATAGAGTCTGAATGGTGGGCTTTGAAGCAGATATATGAAAAGGGCTTGCTTTACAAGGGCTTCAAGATAGTTCCTTACTGCCCACGCTGCGGCACACCGCTTTCTTCTCACGAAGTTGCTCAGGGCTACAAGACAGTTAAAGAGCGTTCTGCTATCGTTCGTTTCAAGCTTGTTGGCAAGGATGAATACTTTCTTGCATGGACAACAACTCCTTGGACGCTCCCTTCAAACGTTGCCCTTTGTGTAAACCCTGATGAAACTTACTGCAAGGTAGAAGCCGCTGACGGCTACACTTATATTCTTGCCGAAGCGCTTCTTGACACTGTTCTCGGCAAGCTTGCAACTGAGGACAAGCCTGCATACAAGGTGCTTGAAACTTACAAGGGCAAGGATCTTGAATATATTGAATACGAGCCGCTTTATGAGTGCGCAGGTGAAAGCGCAAAGAAGCAGGGCAAAAAAGGTCACTTTGTTACATGTGACAGCTATGTAACTATGTCAGACGGTACAGGTATCGTTCATATTGCGCCTGCTTTCGGTGAGGACGACTCTAAGGTCGGAAAGAAGTATGATCTGCCTTTCGTTCAGTTCGTTGACGGCAAGGGCGACATGACTGCTGAAACTCCATATGCCGGAATGTTCGTAAAGGACGCTGACCCTGAGGTACTCAAAGACCTTGACAAGTCAGGCAAGCTTTTTGCCGCTCCTAAGTTCGAGCATGATTATCCGCACTGCTGGAGATGCGGCTCACCTCTTATCTACTATGCAAGAGATACTTGGTTCATCAAAATGACAGATGTCAAGGACAGACTTATCGCTAACAATGACACTATCAACTGGATACCTGAAAGCATTGGTAAGGGACGCTTCGGTGACTGGCTGAAAAACGTTCAGGATTGGGGCATTTCAAGAAACAGATATTGGGGTACTCCGCTGAACATTTGGGAGTGCGAGTGCGGTCACAGACATTCTATCGGCTCTATCGAGGAGCTTAAGTCAATGTCAGACAACTGCCCTGATGATATCGAGCTTCACAGACCATACATTGACGCTGTAACTATCAAATGTCCTAAGTGTGGAAAACAGATGCACCGTGTATCAGAGGTAATAGACTGCTGGTTCGACTCAGGCTCAATGCCTTTTGCACAGCACCACTATCCATTTGAGAACAAGGAGCTTTTCGAGTCACAGTTCCCTGCTGACTTCATTTCAGAAGCTGTTGACCAGACAAGAGGTTGGTTCTATTCACTCCTTGCTATCTCAACGCTTATTTTTGACAAAGCTCCATACAAGAACGTTATCGTACTTGGACTTGTTCAGGACGAGAACGGTCAGAAGATGTCAAAGTCAAAGGGCAACGCTGTTGACCCATTCGAGGCACTGGCTAAATACGGCGCAGACGCTATCAGGTGGTATTTCTACACCAACTCTGCTCCATGGCTTCCTAATAAGTTCCATGACAAGGGCGTAACAGAGGGTCAGAGAAAGTTCATGGGCACGCTTTGGAACACATATGCGTTCTATGTGCTTTATGCTGAGATAGACAAATTCGACCCTACAAAGCATGAGATAGAATATGACAAGCTTTCTGTTATGGACAAGTGGCTGCTTTCAAAGATGAACTCTATGATAAAGGCTGCTGACGATAACCTTAACAACTACAGGATACCTGAGGCTGCAAAGGCTATGCAGGAGTTTGTTGATGATCTTTCTAACTGGTATGTAAGAAGAGGCAGAGAGAGATACTGGGCACAGGGTATGTCACAGGACAAGATAAACGCTTACATGACTCTTTACACTGCTATCGTTACGCTCTGCAAGTGTGCAGCACCTATGGTACCTTTCATCACTGAGGAAATATATCAGAATCTTGTTAGAAGTGTTGACAAGGACGCTCCTGAGAGTATCCACCTTTGCGATTATCCTGTTTGCGACGAGAACATGATAGACGAAAAGCTTGAAGCTGACATGGAGGAAGTTCTGGAGATAGTTGTTCTGGGACGTTCTGCAAGAAACGGCGCAAGCCTTAAAAACCGTCAGCCTTTGAGCGTGATGTACGTTGCAGCAGATCACCCACTTGACAGCTACTATATCGACATCATCAGAGATGAGCTTAATCTCAAGGACGTTCAGTTCTCAAATGATGTATCTGCATATATCGATTATAAGTTCAAGCCACAGCTCAAGACACTTGGTCCAAAGTACGGCAAGCAGCTTGGTGAGATAAGAACTCAGCTTTCACAGCTTGACGGACACAAGGCTATGGGCGAACTGAACGAAACAGGCAGTCTGAAACTCACGCTTTCAAGCGGTGAGATAGCACTTGACAAGGATGATGTTCTCATCGAGTCTGAGCAGAAAGAGGGCTTCTACACCCTTTCTGAAAACGGTGTTACTGTTGCTATCAGCACTGTTCTCACTCCTGAGCTTATTGAAGAGGGCTTTGTAAGAGAAGTTATCAGCAAGGTTCAGACAATGAGAAAGGATTCGGGCTTTGAGGTAATGGATCACATCACTGTTTCTGTAAGCGGCAGCGAAAAGGTTATGGCTGTTGTTGACAAGAACAGAGAGGCTATTTCTCATGACGTTCTTGCAGACGATATCGTTCTTGGCGAAAATGTCGGCAACGAAAAGGATTGGGACATCAACGGCGAAAAGGTTTCTATCGGCGTGAAGAAGAACTAATTCTGAGATATAAATAATCAAGCAGGACAGCTTTCGGGCTGTCCTGCCTTTTTTTGTTTTGGGTTATAAGCCATGCACAGCTCCCCCCCTACATAAAGCACAAAAAATGGCGAGGTGAAAGACCTCGCCATTGATTTTTTTTATATTACTTTCTTGCTTCCAGAGCGGAGATAGATTCCATTATCTTTGACATCTTCTCCTCTGCCTTTGCAAGCTTTGCCTTTTCGGCTTCGATAAGCTGTTCAGGGGCTTTTGCAAGGAAGCCCTGATTGCTGAGCTTCTTGCTAAGGAAGTCTATATCCTTCTGTGCATTCTTTCTGTCCTTATCAAGACGTGCAAGCTCCTTGTCAACGTCTATGATATCCGCAAGCGGAATGAAAAATCTTGCACTGTCTGTAACAGCGGCGGCGCAATCCTTTTCCTCGCACTTATCTGTAATGATGACCTCAGATGCAGAAGCAAGTCTTTCAAAGAACATTACGCCCTGTGAGAATACTTCTGGCTGAGCAGTTTCGATATAAAGCTTTGCCTTTACAGACGGCGGAACGTTCATTTCACCACGGCAGTTTCTTATGCTCTTTATGCCTGCGATTATCTTCTCAAATGTTGCTTCTTCGTCGGCGAACTCAAGCTTTTCGTCATATACAGGGTAATCCTGAACCATGATAGCTGTGCCGTCATTTACGAGAGCCTGCCAGATCTCCTCGGTGATATAAGGCATGAATGGGTGGAGCATTTTCAGCATTCCTTTCATTACCCACACGAGAACTGCCTGTGCGGTAGCCTCTGTTTCACCGCCTGCGGCTATTCTTGGCTTTGTAAGCTCGATATACCAATCGCAATAGATATCCCAGATAAAGTCATAAAGCTTTGAAACTGCTACGCCAAGCTCGAACTTATCAAGATTATCGTTTACTTCCTTTGCAAGAGTATTGAACTTTGATATTACCCACTTATCCTCAACATTGAGGTTTTCAGGGAGCTTATCAGCCTTGAAATCGTCAGGAAGATTCATCATGATAAATCTTGCGGCGTTCCATATCTTATTGGCAAAGTTTCTTGAGGACTTTACCTTATCCTCGATAAATCTCATATCGTTTCCAGGTGCATTGCCTGTTGCGAGCATAAATCTCAGGGCATCTGCGCCGTACTGGTCGATGATAACAAGCGGGTCGATACCGTTGCCGAGAGATTTTGACATCTTTCTGCCCTGTGAATCTCTAACAAGGCCGTGGATAAGAACAGTATCAAAAGGCTTCTGCTTCATGTTCTCCATGCCTGCAACTATCATTCTGGATACCCAGAAAGGAATGATATCATAGCCTGTTACGAGAGTGTTTGTTGGATAGAAATACTCAAGCTCCTCTGTCTTGTCAGGCCAGCCGAGAGTTGAGAACGGCCACAGTGCTGATGAGAACCATGTATCAAGTGTGTCAGGGTCCTGACGCATTTCCTTGCCGCACTTAGGACAGCAAGCGTGGTCTTCCTTTGTTACCACAGTTTCGCCGCAGTCATCGCAATAGAAAGCCGGTATCTGATGACCCCACCAAAGCTGACGTGAGATACACCAATCTCTGATATCATTCATCCAGTTAAGGTAGTTCTTCTCAAATCTTTCAGGAACAAACTTGATAGAGCCGTCCTCAACAGCCTTTATTGCAGGCTTTGCAAGCTCGTCCATTTTAACGAACCACTGGAGGGATACTCTTGGCTCGACAGTTGTTCCACAGCGGTAGCAAGTACCTACGTTATGCTCGTGGTCTTCAACATAAGCAAGGAAGCCGCCCTTTTCGAGATCCTCGACTATCTTCTTTCTTGCTTCGTATCTGTCCATACCTGCATACTCAGGATAATCGTCAACTATCTTTGCGTCCTCAGTAAGAACGTTGATAACAGGCAGATTATGTCTTTTACCGACTTCAAAGTCGTTAGGGTCATGGGCAGGAGTTATCTTTACAACGCCTGTACCAAACTCCATATCAACATAGCTGTCGGCAACGACAGGTATCTCTCTGCCAACAAGCGGCAAAGTGAGTGTCTTGCCCACGATATCCTTATATCTTTCGTCCTTTGGATTTACTGCAACGGCAGTATCGCCCAGGAGCGTTTCAGGACGTGTTGTAGCAAGCTCTACATATCCGCTTCCGTCTGTAAGAGGATATTTCAGATGCCAGAAGTGACCGGCCTGATCTTCATACTCAACCTCTGCGTTTGAGATAGATGTACGGCAATGCGGGCACCAGTTGATTATTCTTTCGCCTCTATAGATAAGTCCCTTATTATAGTAGTTTATGAAAACTTCCTTTACAGCCTTTGAACAGCCCTCGTCCATTGTGAAACGCTCTCTGTCCCAATCGCAGGAAGAGCCGAGCTTTTTGAGCTGCTCAACTATTCTGCCGCCGTATTTCTTTTTCCAATCCCATGCTCTTTCAAGGAAACCGTCCCTGCCGATATCGTCCTTTGTAAGACCCTCTTTACGCATAGCTTCAACTATCTTTGCTTCTGTTGCGATAGAAGCATGGTCTGTACCAGGTATCCACTCTGCGGCATATCCGCTCATTCTCTTCCAGCGGATAAGTATATCCTGCAAAGTTTCATCAAGGGCATGACCCATATGGAGCTGTCCTGTGATGTTCGGTGGTGGGATAACTATACAGTATGGCTCTTTCTTGGAATCAGGCTCAGCGTGGAAAAATCCGCCGTCAAGCCAATATTTGTAGATCTTATCTTCTACCTTATTAGGTTCATAAAGCTTTGAAAGCTCTTTTTTCATTATAAAACAATTCCTTTCGCAAATATTTTTTCTATCACAGTATCGTGGCAAGACCAAGAGGTATTGCCTTTTTGCCGTCAGACTCGTGTCTTAGGCTGTCTGCGAAACGGAACTGTGAATTTCATTTGAAAGCTGAATTTGAGATCACACATTATATTCTTTCCTTTCCGCATGATATGGCATTACTGCACCTATTATAATATTATCTCACTTTTGCACCGAATTGTCAAGGGCTGATGACGGTATGAAACGAAAAAAGCAGAACAGCTTGAAACTGCTCTGCTGAGAGTATTGAAAAAGACTTAAACAAGCGGGACGTCGAGGGCGCCGTCCCCTACAACTTGCATAAAAACGAATTTACGCTTACAGCTTGAAATGAACGGGCATACCGTTTTTCATTGCTATTTTTACCTCGCCTTGGATAAGGGGCAGGAAGTATCTTACGGCTTCCGGATTTACGTCATTGCCGTCCTCGCTTAACCACTGGGCAGGGAAGAATTTTTCCTTATTTGCAGCATCATGGGCGTCAACGCTGTCAACGGTCACAACATAAGGCACGTCGCTGATACGCTTGAATATCATCATTTTACCTGTTTTTCCTGCAAGAGCCGCTTTTACGCCTGCTGAGCCTATTTCCTCGGCTTCGTCTATATCCGTCTTTGAGCAGATATGAGAAGAACATCTCTGCATAACGTTAAGCTCAATAGAACGGACTTTACAGCCGATATTCTCTTTAACGAGCTGTTCAAGGGTCTTTCCTATGCCGGAGAGATACTCGTGACCGAAATTATCCACAACTCTCGGCTTATTTTCCTCGCCCTTGAGCTTTACGCCCTCGGAAACTGCGATGATAACGGCTTTGTGCTTTGCCATTTGATTTCTTATGTCCTCGAGGAACTTTTCGGCGGTAAAGTTATTTTCAGGGAGATAGATAAGGTGAGGGGCTATCTCGTCATTTGCTCTGAGTACGCAGGTGGAAGCTGTAAGCCAGCCAGCGTGTCTGCCCATTATCTCAACGATAGTGACAGACTCGATAGAATAAACCGAGCTGTCACGGATTATCTCCTGAACCGTTGCGGCAACATACTTTGCGGCAGAGCCGAAGCCTGGTGTATGGTCTGTTACAGGCAGGTCGTTATCTATAGTCTTTGGTATGCCTATAACTCTTATCTTTGAATTTCTTGCCGCAAGATAATCGGAAAGCTTTGCCACGGTATCCATAGAATCGTTTCCTCCGATATAAAAGAAAGCTTCTATCCTATGCTTTTCAAGGCAGTTCAAGATACGCTCATATGTCTCACCGCCCTCCTCAACATCAGGAAGTTTATAACGGCATGAGCCGAGAACTGTTGACGGTGTCTGTCTTAGAAGCTCCATATCCTCGTTTGTTTTTATAACAAGCTTAAGATCTATGAGCTGGTCGTTTATGATACCCTCGATACCATTGAGCGAGCCGAAAACGGCGTCTATCTGTGGTGTTTTCACAGCCTGTTTGAAAACTCCCACCAATGAAGCGTTGATAGCGCAGGTAGGTCCTCCTGATTGTGCAACGGCAATATTCATTATCATCAATCTCCTTACAGCTTACTGAGAATATTAAAATTCTCATATTTGTTATTATTATAGCATATTATATATACAAATAAAAGGGTTATGAAAATTTATTAACATATTTTTTCCCTTTGTAACAAAACAAGCCTTCAATAAAACGTTATATCTATCCACTTTGATAATTTTCACATCTGTTACATAAAAACGCCTCCCGATTTACACCATATTGTTATAAAGTGAATGTAAATCGTAACCGAATTTTAATTGACAGAACAGTTTATATTTTGTATAATTAAAGATATAGACACGAAATGTGTCGAACTCTAGTCAATGAACCGAAAGGAAGAATATAAATAATGCCTGACAACAGAAACAATAAAGGCTACTATCGTCCTGAACAGAATCGCAGACCGCAGGGTCAGAACAGATCTCAGCAGCAGGAAAGCTCCACTTGGCTCACTCCTACTGTAAAGGGAATAATAGCGATACTGCTGACTGTACTTGTGGTAGCCATAGTAATAATGATATTTGCAAAAACTCTTTTTGTGAACACCAACACCACTCCGAAAAAGACCGGTACGATAACTTCTACGGAATACATTCCGCCAAAGACCACCACCACTTCGGAAAAGCCGCAGGAAACATCTAAAAAGTCCAAAAAGACCACTGAGCCTGACGAAGATCCATATGACGGTGATAAGGATGACAACGGTGACGCTGTTGGTGATATCCAGTGCATAAGTGCAGTTTATCTCCACCCACAGCCTACATCGAGCAGTGAAAATCTTCTTACTATCCCATCGGGTGCGACCTGCAAATACTACCGCAACGAAAACGGCTGGTATTATGTTGAATATAATGGCACAAAGGGCTACGCATGGCAGACATTCTTCTCGACACCACCACAGTAATGTGTTTTATGATTTCTTAAATAACGCAGAAAGTGCAGCATGGAAATATGCTGCACTTTCTGTTTATATACGCAAAAAAGCGGAGGTGTTGTCCTCCGCTTGATGTAGCTTATCATACAGATAGAACGTGTTAAATAGCGGGCGAACGCTGTTCGCCCCTACACACAAATGTTACAATTAGAGTTCTACCTTATAGTCCTCTGAGCCTACGCCCTTTACAGTGTAGTAAGCAACGCCCTCTTCAGGCTTGATGTATACTGAAACTGTCTTTGGTGTTCTGTGACCCTTTGCCTTGTAGTCAGCCTTTGCAGCAGCCACTACAGCTTCAACATTTATCTCTACGCCTGCAAACTGAACGAATACCTCGTCCTTTATCTCAGCCTCAACTGCTTTCTTTACAGTTTCCTTCTTTGCCTTTGTTGCCTTTGCTGCGGTCTTTACTGCCTTTTCCGCCGTCTTGACAGCTTTCTTTGCGGTTTCCTTTACTGCTGCGCCTGTCTTTTCAGCAGCAGACTTTACCTCAGCCTTGACTTCCTTTACAGCTTCTTCTGCCTTCTTGTCAGCGGCGATCTTCTTTTCAGCCATTGTAAAACCTCTCCTTTAAAAGTGTTACTAATTACTTATCCACAGCCTCTTTAAGAGCCTTGCCTGCCTTGAATGCAGGAACCTTCTTTGCAGGAACATGGATAGGCTTCTTTGTTGCAGGATTGATAGAATCCTTAGCTGCACGATCTCTTACCTCAAATGCACCAAAACCTACGATAGATACCTTTTCGCCCTTTACAAGTGCCTCTGTGATAGTTTCTGTTACAGCCGCAAGTGCCTGCTCTGCTTCCTTTTTAGAATAGCCGCCCTTTTCTGCTATTGCGGATATCAGATCATTTTTTGTCATTTTGAATCTACCTCCGTTATAATTTTTTACATTGTTTTTATGCTGTTATTATAACGTATTTGACCCCTATTGTCAATTAATTTGCCCGATTTTGCGTGCTTTCTTGCAATCTTTGTAGCTTTACATAAAAAAGAGGCACAGTCGCCGCTTGATTTTTGTACTTATTCACACGTTGGAAATAGTATTTATAATTTAGCCATAATTAACTTTCGACCAGCATCATTATTTTTTTATAAACGCCTATTTTTCGCACTTTGTAAAAATCACCCACAAAATATTCTTACATATATTTCATTTCAAAGTTCATTAAATATTTACATTCTTTTATATATTCTCTCATGCAACATAATTCATTTTTTCAATCCGTATTTTTCATAAAAAGCCTCAACATCGCTGTCGCTTTTCACAAGCTCGGGATACATTATCTCACGAGTGTTGCGGTTATAAAATCCGATAGTTTTCTCGCCTGTGCAGGTGCTTGACATTATTTTTATCTCCATTCCCCTGCACTCCTCAGGGACGGGCTTGACAGTTTTCTTTTTGAAAATTCCCACGGAAATTCCCCCTAATATTTTTTCAAACGTCTTATATAAGCGAAAGTGTAGTCCTCGCCTTTATCACGAAGCATTGTAAGAAGCTTCTCCAAAAGGTCTGATGTTTCAGGGTGGATGGCTCTTGTCTTTTTTGCTCTTAAAAAGTACGCAAGAGGTGCGCCGTCGTCGTATTTGTCTTTCATATATATCTTGCTTGCGGCAACTCTGTCGCAGAACATTTCTTTCACATATTTAAGGGGCATTTTCACAGGGGTCATCAGCTTAGTCCGCAGGTCATAGTCCGTCCAATATTCAAAGTGATGCTTATTTCTTCCCTTGTGATGCATCCAGCCGTAAGAAAATCCGTATTCTTCACGCTCTGCCTCATGGGGCGAACGTGTGCCTTGATAATATTTACAGCCCTTGAGAAACTCCTCCGGGGAATATTTTGAAAGGTCATGCCTCAGACCCTGCCACAAAATGCCTGCCTTATAGCAGTTTTTTATCACTCCGTGGCGATGTCTTGTAATGGTCTTGAAATGCTCCCATGCCTTTATCAAAACGCTCATCTCCTCTGCATTTCATCTTGTGACCTTATTATACTACTTTTACGTTATTATTTCAACAGCCTGCGGTCATTTTCTGCTGCCGCAGATATCAAGCAGGGGACACTCGCTACAGCGTTCTCCCCTTGCCTTGCAGTATTCACGTCCGAACAGTACAAGGCGGTGACAGAAATCAGAGGATCTTTCAGGGGGAAGTATCTTTCTCAGATCCTCCTCCACCTTTGCAGGCTCTTTATTTTTGGTAAGCCCAAGTCTGCCGCATATCCTTATACAGTGGGTATCCGTTACCACCGCAGGCTTATGAAAAACATCTCCCATAACAAGATTTGCTGTCTTTCTGCCTATGCCTGCAAGGGTAGTGAGCTTTTCTATGGTATCAGGTATCTCACCGCCAAAGTTATCCATTATCTGTCTGCACATTGTTACGATAGAACGGGCTTTTGTCTTATAGAGACCGCAAGGACGTATTATATCCTCAATATCTGCGACGTCGGCATTTGCAAAATCCTCAATGGTCTTATATTTAGCAAAAAGGTCTTTTGTGACGATATTCACCCTTGCGTCTGTACACTGTGCAGAAAGTCTGCCTGCTATCATAAGCTCGTGGGGCTTTTTATAGTCAAGGGAGCATATGCCCTCGGGGTAGACCTGCTCCAGCCTTTCCACTATCATTTGTGCACGTTCTTTCTTTGTCATCGGTACTGCTCCTTTGTTTATAAGTGCTTTATTACTTTATATTGTACACTTTTTTGCAGGATTCGTCAACCAAAATTTCATATCAGGGACGATATTTCAGCGGGGTCTGTGCGTTATACCGGCATAAAAATGCGTTTTGTCATTTTTGCGGGCTGAAACAGCTTTGGTCACAGTGCACTGATTTGTCGACATTTCACGGAAATTTTACACGAATTATGAATTTATAATCGTGATTTTACTTCACATTTCAAAAAAAGGCTATGATTTTTATACAATTTCAATAAAATTATGAAATTTTGCATTTTACTACTTGCAAATTGCAAAATAGTGTGCTATAATAAGTAGGTGATGTGCGGAACGAGTAAAAAAGCCGTGCACAAATTATAATTTATAAGATGGGAGTTTTAATAATGGCTTTGAACAATGCGTATCTTGAAAGCGTTTATGAGAAGGTTGAGAAGAGAAATCCCGGCGAAAAGGAATTCCTCCAGGCAGTATATGAGGTACTGGAAAGCCTCATTCCTGTTGTAGAAAAGAGACCTGACCTTGTTGAGGCAGGTATAATCGACAGAATAGTTGAGCCAGAAAGACAGATCATTTTCCGTGTTCCTTGGGTAGATGACAATGGCAAGGTACAGGTAAACAGAGGTTTCAGAGTTCAGTTCAACTCTGCTATAGGACCATACAAGGGCGGTATCAGACTTCACCCTTCAGTATGTGCATCAGTAATCAAGTTCCTCGGCTTCGAGCAGATCTTCAAGAACAGCCTTACAGGTCTTCCTATCGGCGGCGGTAAGGGTGGTTCAGACTTCGATCCTAAGGGCAAGTCTGACGGAGAAGTTATGAGATTCTGCCAGAGCTTCATGACAGAGCTTTGCAAGCACATCGGTGCTGACACAGACGTTCCAGCAGGCGATATCGGTACAGGTGCAAGAGAGATCGGCTATATGTTCGGTCAGTACAAGAGAATCAGAAACGAGTTCACAGGCGTTCTTACAGGTAAGGGTCTTTCATACGGCGGATCACTTGCAAGAACAGAGGCTACTGGTTATGGCCTTTGCTACTACACATCTGAGATGATCAAGTGCATGAAGAATGAAACATTCGCAGGCAAGACAGTTGTTATCTCCGGTTCTGGTAACGTTGCTATCTACGCTACAGAGAAGGCTACAGAGCTGGGCGGCAAGGTAGTTGCACTTTCCGATTCTAACGGTTATGTATACGATCCAAACGGCATCAACCTCGATGTTGTTAAGCAGATCAAGGAAGTTGAGAGAGGCAGAATCAAGGAGTATGTAAACAGAGTACAGGGTGCTGAGTACCACGAGGGCTGCAGCGGCATTTGGACTATCAAGTGCGACATCGCTCTCCCATGCGCTACACAGAACGAGATCAACGAAGAGTCAGCTAAGGCTCTCGTAGCTAACGGTGTATTTGCTGTTGCTGAGGGTGCTAATATGCCTTCAACTCCAGAGGCTATCGCTGTATTCCAGAATGCAGGCGTTCTCTTTGGACCAGCTAAGGCTGCTAACGCAGGCGGCGTTGCTACATCAGCTCTTGAAATGTCACAGAACAGCGAGAGACTTTCTTGGACATTCGAGGAAGTTGACGCTAAGCTCAAGAACATCATGACAAACATCTTCCACAACTCATACAATGCCGCTAAGGAGTACGGTCTTGAAGGCAACCTCGTTGCAGGTGCTAACATCGCAGGTTTCCTGAAGGTAGCTGACGCAATGAAGTGGCAGGGTATCGCTTACTAATATAAGCGTATAAACAAAGCTATATACGAAGCGGACAGTCAACTGACTGTCCGCTTTTTTTATATCACATATGATGCGGCAAAAATAGAACATCCCCCTGTTAGTGTCACACTGACAGGGGGAGGGTTGTTATAATTTATTTTCAATAAACTCTTTTATTCCGCTGTATATCTCAGAAACATTAGGATCATTTTCAGCTACATACGTTTTTGTTTTATAGTTCCATATCCACAAAACGTTATATTTAACTAAATATCCAATACCATAAACACCATTAAAATACCATATTATTTCATTAAGCTCATTATCACTTGAAATAAGCTTACAATTTATCACATCTTTGTTAAAGCTTTTTTTGCGAACAAGCTTAAATCTATCAATATTCTTAATTATTTTATTGACCTCGCTTTCTTTTAAGGGTTTGTATCTATCGAATTCATCTAAAATAGTAGTTTTATTTAATGCATTAATAAACTTATCCAATCCGTTTCCGCCATACCAATGTGGACAAGTAGGGTGAGATACCGCACATATTTCAGAATCAGCAATTAAAGTTTGATCTAACTTATCAAATGCTTTTTGTGATAGAAAAACTATCAATCTAGGCTTTATAATTTCCACAACTGATTTAACAACATCATTTGCATGTTTTACATCACAATCATTAAAATTCAACGATTTTCCTGCTGACATTTCCGGTCGCTGAAAGAAATTCATAAACGCAAACGCTGAGAAAGCTTCACTATCAGTTATATTTTCAGAAGTTAGATCTAATGCATTAAGCAGACCTTTTGCGGGATTTCTAAACATACTATGTGCTTTTGACCTGTCTTTATTTAGGAATCTTTCTACAACATATCTTGTATTAAAATTATTTGTGTTATTTGCTAAATCACTCGGAATACCTTCGTTGTACCAATCACAAACATTGTATTCAATATTGTTCACATAATGACTTTCTCCCACCAGCAAAATTCTCGCTTGCTTATAGTGTTTGCCAATGTATGGTAACATTTCATTGTGTTTCTTATAGTGTTCAATTTTTTTTAGTTCATCATCATAATCTTTAATGGATTTCCAATTATTGATCTCTGCCATACCTACTCCTCCCCATATTTCAAAATAATGTCCCTAGCCACTGATACAACTCTGTCCGCCACGCTTTGAGGCTTGATTATTTTAACAAACTGACTATACTGCATAGTCCAATAAAACAGGGCGTTTTCATTGACCTTTAGTGATATTACGCATTTGTCATTGCTTTCTGACAACACGTTAAAGCCCTTACCAAACCAATCGATTATCTGCCCTATAAGGGAACGATCTATCTCAAGCTCAGCATTCACTGTCTCCCCACTGAACATATAAATATGGTCTTTCATGTATTTTGAAAGGTCAAAGCCATTGCTGTTGCCTGCCGTTTTTCGTATATCCTTCTGCGGCATATCTATCAACTGTATTTCCAGTATTTTATCGACCCGAAAATTTGCGATATTATCATATTTGTCAACATTGCAAATAAGGTAGTACCTGCCGTTTGCGGTCACTGTGTAATATGGATTAATTATATATTTGTCAGTTTTCTTCGGGTGCAGTTTTTTATCTGTTCCATATTCGCAGTATAAAAATTCTATCTGCTTTTTCTCCTCTATTGCCTGATTAAGCAACTCGACAGTATAAAGCACCTGTGCATTTTCTGTATGCCCAATAGTTTCATAATTCACTGAACCTTTAATTCTGTTTTCAGCAAATGGACTTGACTGTTTTTCAATTTTGCTAATAAGTCTCTCCGTTTCTCTACCCGTAACATACCTTGAGAACAGCAAGCCGTCGGAAATAAGCTTTACCTCACTCGGCTCCAATGTGTGATTATAATATATATCGGTGATAATCACATTCACATCATCAACAGATTTCTGCGAACCATTTTTGCGCTCTATTTCTGTATATTCAATATCGAACCCAAACTCGATCAAATTCATAAGATTTCGCTTTACAGTTTTTCTGTCACAGGTAAGTTCAAAATCAGTTTGCAAGTATTCCTGTATATTTTTCTGCGTCAGCCTATGATCAACGTCAGAATGGCGTTTTATTACTTCCAGCGTCATTATAAGATTATTTTTTACAGGCTGTCTGCCCATACTTATCATCTCCTGTCGACGTATTTAATGCCAAATATGATGCGGTATTAGTTACTCATCTTTATTATATTGTACCGAGTTGCGTAGGACAAGTCAATGGATATGAGATGTTTTTCAGCACAAAATCAATGATTTTGTAGACATTTACAAATTTGCAAATATGTTTTTGGCTACTATTAAAATCACAGAAAACTATCACAGCCTTTTCCCATACTATCGCATATTTCTTTACGAAGTTCTCTAAGTTTGGATTCACATTCGGTGATACTGTTAGTGTATGGAGATTTTTCTTTAAGTTCATTTGTAATATCATTAATTTGCTTTTGAAGTTCCTTATTCCGCTCTTGTATTTTGTCTGCAGTTTTTGCAAATCCTTTTAAGAAATTGATTATTCTTCGCATATTTCCGTTGGCTGACGAGCCCATTTCTATGTAAAAAGGAACGTCATTTCTGATCAAGCAGATCGCATATTTTGACTTTTCAAGGTTGCTTCCGTCATATTCACGCTTTTTAAACCCTGCAAAAATTTTGTTATATGCCTCTTCAATTTCCCATATTTTGTCCTGATCTGACAGTGTGTTTGCTATACCCTTTTTTCAAGATCAGATGTTTTTTTGCCGTGTGATATATTAAAGCCCGTGGACTTCCATATCGAGGAAACCCACGGGCTTTGTTGTGCGTTTTTTACAGCGCTTTTTTTATATCATGCCAGACTTATGGGAATGTTCCCGTAGGTCTATTTGACTTGATTTTCTTTTATTATCCTGCCACGCTCAAAAGCACAAGCATTCTCAAGCGTTGTGCGGCTTATGGCGGCTAGGGCTTCTTCGGTGAAAAAGCCCTGATGAGAGGTGACGATAACGTTAGGAAAAGACAGAAGCCTTGCGGTCACGGAGCTTTCTAGGATATCCTCCTGTCGGTTTTCAAAGACGTTCTCCGTTTCTTCTTCATAAACATCAAGACCCACTCCGTGGAATTTTCTGCTTCTGATACCTTTTATAAGGTCTTCGGTATTCACAAGCGCACCTCGGGAGGTATTTACGAAAACAACATTCTCTTTCATAAGGGAGATAGTTTCAGTATTGATAAGATGATAGCTTGATTCTGTCAGGGGGCAATGGAGCGAGATAAGGTCGCTTTCTCTCAGGACTTCGCTAAGTGGATAATACTTCACGAAGTCAAGGTCAGGGTTCTGATAAACGTCATAAGCTATAACACGCATACCAAAGCCGTGGCATATCCTGCACATTGCCGCACCTATCCTGCCTGTGCCTATTATACCAGCGGTCTTGCCATGAAAATCAACTCCCATAAGACCATTCAGGCTGAAATTGTTCTCTCTTACCTTTATATAGCCCTTGTGTATTCTTCTTGTGACTGCAAGCGCAAGCGCCATGGCGTGTTCTGCCACGGCTTCTGGTGAATACCCAGGCACTCTAAGCACTGTTATGCCATATTTATCAGCGGCTTTTATATCAACATTATTATAGCCTGCACATCGCATAAGAAGAAGCTTTACACCGTGTTCATGGAGCCGTCTAAGCACTGAGCCTGTTATCGTTGAGCTTACAAAGGCACACACGCCCTCACAGCCCTCGGCAAGCCTTGCTGTGTCTTCCGTCAAGTCGGCTTCAAGGTAAACGCTTTCTATATCGGGATAGTTTTTTCGCTGCTTTTCAAATGAATCTATATCATACTGCTTTGCGTCATAGAATATTATTTTCATGAAAACTCCTCCAAATTTTAAAGTATTTCATTTTACGCTTGTATTTTTTGCAGCTGTTTATAAAAATATACGGTTTTTGCCTTAATAAGATAAAATTATCAAAGGTTGACAATTGTGCGTAAATAGGATATAATATAGGTATCGGTATGTAAAAATATACTTTAAATATACTTTAAATGCCTGTTTTCTACAGAAAGGATATGATGCCAATGTCACAATTTTCGGAACTTCTCAAAGAATACATAAAGAAAAAAGATATTACTATAAAAGCCCTTGCCGAAAAATGTGGTATCGACAGAACATATCTTCATAAGATACTCAAAGGGGAAAGGAAAGTGCCAAGCGTAGATTTTGTAGAAAATATAAGCTTGCAGCTCATGCTTTCCACAGAGGATAAAAGCAGGCTCATGGAGCTTTATAACATTTCTGAGATGGGGGAAGATGTCTACAATCGCCGTAAGCAGGTGTCAAAGATAATACACGATATGGCAAACACCAACATGGAAGATCCTGACGCTCTGACTTTCAAGACAGAAGTTGATATTGACTCTGTGCCTGAGATATCCATCTACACCGACAAACGTGAGCTTAGAAAAAACCTGCAGGTGCTTATATGCAGCGATGTTCATAACGGTTCTGACATTCAGGTCATCGCTCAGCCAACAGAGTTTCTTACCAATTTGCTGTCCATTGCCGCAGAAGGCAGCGAGTCTACCATAAACCATCTGTTCTTCTTCGACAACACCTCAGGTGAAAAAAACACCGCAAAATACAATCTGGATATTTTTCCGTTCATATGTCACCTTGCACAAAAGCATGAAAAATATGAGGCTTTTTATTATTATGAGGGTGCGTCGGCATATTTCAACTCCACGAACATCATGCCAAACATAATGATAACGAATAATTTTCTGATCAGAACAGACAGCGATTATTGCGAGGGCGTTATATACAGATCTAAGCCTATGGTAGAATTTTATATGCGGCAGTTTGAAAAGTTCAAGACAAAATGTGCAAAGCTTCTCGACCACGCCGTGGATATTTTGGAATATGTTTACTTTTGGTACGATGACAACGCAAATTTCATCGGCGTGGATTTTCAGCCATGCACCATGCTTTGTCTTACAGAGGATATATACAACGCCCATGCACTTTTGCCGGCTGACGCAAAGGAATTTGTAAAAGCAAAGCTCACCATGGGCAAGAAGGCTCTTTCTGAACACAAATTTGTAAATCTGTTCAGTGAAAAGGGTCTTGCAGAGTTTATGACGACGGGAGAGATTTTTGAGCTTCCGAGAAATTCATATACTTTTCCCACTCTTGCAGAACGCAAGATAATGCTACAGATAATGATATCGCTTTGTGAAAACGGCATGGCAAACTACAGGATAATAAAGAACGACTATTTTGCGGTGTCGAAAAATCTTTGTATCAACATTTCTGACAACACAAGTCTTAACATCATTGCCAGAAACAACTGCTTCTCTGATTTTTCTTATTTGAAGATAAGCGAAACGAGCCTTGTTCAGGCTTTCTGGGATTATTTTCAGCACTTTATAGATTCTGACGCTGTTTGCTCACATGAAGAAACTATCGAGATACTCAGGTCTTATTTGTAAAAAAACGGGCGACCAAAAGCCGCCCACTGTAATGATATTATTTAAGCTGTTCACGCATTAAAGTGAGCAGCTTTTTTTCTCGCCTTGACACCTGCACCTGCGACATACCAAGTTGTTTTGCCGTTTCCATCTGAGTTTTATTCTGAAAATATCTCAGGTATATAAGCTTTCTATCCTCCGCTTCAAGGGAAGCTATGACCTGACGGAGAGAGAGCCTGTCAGCAATTTCTATGTCAGGAGCATCAACAGGGATATCTATTTGTCCGTGGCGGTCGTCTTCATCTGAGCTTTCAGTAAGACTAACAGGGGGCAGGGCGACGTTCATGGCTAGAGTAACGGCTTCTTCGCTTTCTCCTGACAGCTCACAAAGCTCGCTTACTGTAGGTTCTCTCCCCTGCTGTATTGAAAATCGCTCACGCTCTCTTACAAGGCGCATGGAAAGCTCTTTTATGCTCCGTGACACTTTTATCGTGCCACCGTCACGGAAAAGCCTTTTTATCTCCCCTAATATCACTGGCACTGCATAGGTGGAGAATTTCACACCACGGTCGCTGTCAAAGGCTTTCGCAGCTTTTACAAGACCTATACAGCCTGCACCGTAGAGGTCGTCATACTCTATGCCACGGTTGCGGAAGCGGTTTGCGCACAGGTGAACAAGCCCCAGATTTTCTTCTGCAAGAGGGGTCTCGACTATGCTGCTCATTTTATACTCTTTCTTTCAAGGTTTTTTCAAGGATAAGGGTAGTTCCTTCTCCAAGCTTGCTGCGCACCTTCACTTTATCCATAAAGCTTTCCATGACCGCAAAGCCAAGGCCTGCTCTTTCCTCCTCAGGCGCAGTAGTGAAAAGCGGCTGCATAGCCTGCTCTATATCAGCGATACCGCAGCCCTTATCCCTTATTTTTATGTAGACGTGTCTGTTCTCGAATATCCTTATCTGCATGAATATCTCCCCTAGGGTGTTTCGGTATCCGTGGACAATGGCGTTTGTGACTCCCTCTGACACTGCGGTCTTGACATCTGCAAGCTCGTCGATCTGAGGGTCAAGCTGAGTAAGGAAACCGCTGACTGCAACTCTAGCAAAGCGCTCATTTTCAGAATAGCTGGGAAAACTGACTTTCATTTCATTAAGGGGTTTTCGTTTCAATTTTATCACTCTCCTTTGTTTTGTCATCGGGGCTTTCATTCTGTTCCTGAGCTGCTTTCTTCTCTTGTATATACGGGGTCATATCCATAACTATCTTTGTGAGTCTGTGCATACCTGCAAGCTGCAAGACCTTTCGGATATAAGCAGGAGGCGACGCCACTATCACCTCGCCACCCATTTCTGACATTATCCTGTATCTGCCCATAACAAGTCCGATGCCTGAGCTATCCATAAAAGTCACCTGAGAATAGTCGAGGATAAGGGTAAGAGGGTTATGGCTTCTAATGGCTTTATCTATCTCTCCCCTGAAATATTTCGCTGTATGGTGGTCGATATCGCCGCATATCTCTGCCACAAGAGTTCTGGCTGACGGATAGTTTTTTATCTCCACATTCATGCTTTATCATTCCTTTCATTTTTTCGTTTTATCCGCTGAAAATATATTATCACTTACAGTGGGATTTTTTTGTCGCATTATTGCATGAATGGAAAAAGAGCATAAAAAAACAGGAACACACATTAGTGTGTCCCTGCCTAGGAAAATTATTATGTTCTATGCTTATGTATTAAAGTCCGTTAGGATTATTCTTAATGAAGTTCCAGCTATCTGCTGTCATTTCATCAAGACCATATTGTGCTTCCCAGCCAAAGACCTTCTTTGCCTTTGCTGTATCAGCATAGCAGGTTGCGAGGTCGCCTGCACGTCTTGGCTTTACTACATATGGGAGATTCTTTCCGCAGGCTTTTTCAAAGCTGTGAAGAACATCATAAACGCTTGAGCCTTTTCCTGTGCCGAGGTTTACGGCTTCAACACCCTTGTTTTCCATTACATACTTGACTGCGCAAAGGTGACCCTTAGCAAGGTCAACAACGTGGATATAATCTCTTACACCTGTTCCGTCAGGAGTATCGTAATCGTCACCAAACACGCCGAGCTTTTCAAGCTTTCCTACTGCTACCTGACAGATGTAAGGAAGCAGATTGTTTGGTATACCGTTAGGGTCTTCGCCGATAAGACCGCTCTTATGTGCGCCGATAGGGTTGAAGTATCTCAGAAGTGAAACTGACCAGTCGTTGTCGGAAACATAAACATCTCTCAGTATCTGCTCTATCATTACCTTTGTATAGCCATAAGGGTTTGTTGCTGATGTAGGCATATCCTCCGTATATGGAGCTTTGTTTACAGGGCCGTAAACTGTTGCGGAAGATGAGAAAACTATCTTCTTACAGCCGTATTTTCTCATTGCCTTGATAAGCATGAGAGTGCCTGTGATGTTGTTGTGGTAATATTCAACAGGCTTCTGAACAGATTCGCCAACCGCTTTAAGACCTGCAAAATGTATAACAGCGTCTATCTTGTTTTCTTCAAATATCTTTTCAAGCGCTGCAAGGTCAAGAAGATCTGCCTCATAAAAAGCAAAGTCCTTGCCTGTTATCTTCTTTATTCTGTTAAGAGCCTCCGGCTTTGAGTTTGAAAAGTTATCAACTATAACTACTTCATAGCCTGCTTCAAGAAGCTCAACGCAGGTGTGGCTTCCGATAAATCCTGCTCCGCCTGTAACGAGTATTTTTGCCATATTCTTTACCTCCCAAATATGTCAAGTTTTTTCTTACACTTACATTATACCATATTTTCACGTTTTTGCAATACCCTTTTTGTTTCAAACACATGGATTTTTGTTGCAAAGAGAATAAAAATATGCTATCATATCTATAACAGACCATTTCACAGAAAGGAACACACAGAATGAATACAGACCGCCATTCCTTTAAATCAGACCAGACGGACGCACTTTCACTGTCAGTATACAACGTGGGCTATGAAAAATGTCAGGGGCTTCACAGTTGGGGAAGCGGTGTTCGTGACCATTATCTTATCCACCACATCATAAGTGGCAAGGGCGTATACAAAACACCGCAGGGAGAGTATCACCTTAGCGCAGGGGACACTTTTCTCATTTACCCATACACTGTTATAACATACACTGCCGACAAGAACGATCCATGGGAATACTACTGGGCAGGCTTCAACGGTTCTGACGCTGAATTTATCCTTGATCGTGCAGGCTTCACAAGAGAGTGTCCCGTTATCTCCGCAGACTTTGGAAGCGAGCTTAAAGACAGTCTTGAACGCATTTATCGTCTTAGTGGAAACAGAAGCTCAGACCTTGTGAAAATGACAGGTCAGCTTTACATCACGCTGGGCATTCTTATGGAACGCTCGGGAAGTCAAAGCCGTTCGGGGAGCACCGCAAAGGGATATGTCACAAAGGCGAAAAACTACATTGCACACAACTACACCCTTGGGATAGGGGTCGAGAATGCCACCGATTTCGTTGGCGTGAGCCGTGCCACGCTATATCGAGCTTTCATGGAATACGAGGGGCTTTCTCCTGCACAGTATATAACTGATTTCCGTGTGAACGCCGCCTGCCGTTTGCTGGAAGAAACTGAGCTTCCTGTGTCGGCTGTGGCAAGGTCGGTAGGGTATAATGACAGCCTTTATTTTTCAAGGATATTCCACAAGACAAAGGGTGTGTCACCTACGGAATACAGGGCTGACGCTTTGTGTACAAAAGGTGAAAACAAGGCGTTTTCGGTTGACAAGGGTATATAAATGAGATATAATAAATAGGTATAATCAGCTACGAAAGGGTCTTAAACAATGAATTTCTTTATGGTCGGCTCGTTTTTCATGCTTTTCATGCTAAACGCAGGCTGGACTTCTAATTACGTTATAAAGCTTGTAGGCTTTTTATTTTTCGCAGTGGGAACGGCTGAGGCTGAAGAACGCACTGACGCTTTCGCACATCTTAAAAAGCCTGCTTACACTTCTTCCGCTATGTGCGCTCTTGCGGTGGTATGTCAGCTTCTATTGAAGCTTCTCTCCCCTGCGGCAATGGCGGCGAACGTTATAAGCATTTTGCTGTCGGCGGCAACTGTCTATATGTCACTGAACCTTATGAGAATGTTCCTTGTGGCGCTTGACAGCCACAGAGAGCTTGTGGAAGACGTTTCAAACATTGTAAGGCTTCAGGGCAGTTTCAACAAGCTTGCTCTCATGACGTTTATTTACTTTGGGGGCGACCTGCTAAACAGGCTAATACCAATAGAGTTCGTCACCACCCTTGCAGGCGTTATTGCGGCAATAGCAAAGATACTTGTGTATATTTTTCTGCTCATCATGCTTTACAACTTCAACAAGCTGAGGACAGATTATGAAAAACGCCGTGAAAGAGAAAACAAATAAGGATATTTCAAGAACGTCATGTTCACAAATGGCGTTCTGTTTTGTGTATAAAGGCAACAAAGAATAGGAGAACGAAAAATGCTATCAATAATAATACCAAGCTATAACGAGGAGGGCAACGTTGCAAAATGTGCTTCTGTTGTTTCAAAGCTTCTCAGCGAAAACGGTATAGACTATGAGCTTGTTTTTGTAAACGACGGCTCAAAGGACAGAACATGGGATATAATCTCAAACCTTGCACGCAATGACGAGCATATCGTGGGCGTGAATTTTTCAAGAAATTTCGGCAAGGAGAGCGCAATTTTCGCAGGACTTGAAACTGCAAAGGGCGACGCCTGCGTTCTGCTGGACTGTGATTTGCAGTTCCCGCCTGAGGTCATAATCGAGATGTACAACATCTGGAAAAACAATGACGTTGACATTGTTGAGGGCAGAAAAAATTCCCGTGGAAAGGAAAACCCTGTATACAAATTTTTCTCGCTGTGGTTTTACAAGATGATAAACAAGTCAAGCGGACTGGACATGGAAGCGGCTTCCGATTTCAAGCTTCTTGACAGGGCTGTGGTAGATTCACTGAATGCAATGCCTGAAAGGCTGACGTTTTTCAGAGCAATGTCAAGCTGGGTAGGCTACAAGACGGAGCGTGTATATTTTGACGTTGCTGACAGAGAGATAGGCGAATCAAAGTGGTCTGTAAAGGGGCTTTTCAAATTCGCCATAAACAGCATAACCTCTTTTACCTCTGCGCCTTTGCAGATAGTGACAGTATGCGGTGTTATAACGTTTATTTTCTCTGTCATACTGGGACTTCACACCCTTATCAAAAAGCTTATCGGTGCGTCGGCGGTAGGATTTTCAACTGTCATAATCTTGCAGCTTCTCACATCGAGTATAATAATGTTCAGTCTTGGAATAATAGGCTTTTATCTCTCAAAGATATACGAGGAGATAAAACAGCGACCTAGATACATAATCCGTGATATCATAAGAAAAGACGACGAGGAGAAAAAGAATGGAAAAGACTAAGAAATCTCCCCTTTCATTTATAAAAAAATGGTGCTATGATAAGCGGCTGTACTTTTTGGTGTTTTTTCTGCCTGTGGCAATAATGTTTTCTGCCTATGCGTTTTTCAAGATTCACCCTATAGGCGACAGCTCGGTGCTTGTGCTTGATTTGAACGGTCAGTATGTTTACTACTACGAGCAGTTCCGTGACGCTTTCCATGGCAACGGCAGTTTTATCTACAACTGGTCACGAAACCTCAGCGGAGAAATGTTCGGTGTGTTTGCATATTATCTTGCAAGCCCTTTTATGCTGATACTTGTGCTGCTGCCGAGAACGATGATGGCGACCTCTATCCTTATTTTACAGCTTGCAAAGATAGGCACGGCGGCTGTGACATTCATGTTCTTCTTAAAAAAGATATCAGTACAGAAGCCTAAGACTATCTCACTTATCATATTCCCTACCATGTATGCTCTTATGTCATACATGGTGGTACAGCTTATGGACCCTATGTGGCTTGACGGACTTATCTATCTGCCGCTTATATGCTGGGGCGTTCACAGGCTCGTTGATGAGGGCAAGCTTGTGCCTTATATAGTGCCGCTGGCGCTTATGTTCATTGCACATTTCTACATCGGCTATATGGTGGGAATTTTCACGTTTTTCTACTTCTGCTGGTACTGCCTTTCAAGAGAGGGCAGGATATTGCCAAAAAAGTTCTTCTCACGCTGTGTGGCTTTCGGTATCGGCACGCTTGTTGCGCTTATGTGTGCGGCATTCGTTCTTATAACCGTTTACAATTCTTTGAAGCTTGGCAAGTTTGAATTCACTGACCCTGATTTCTCACTTGCAACGCAATTTGATTTCCTTACGTTCATAACAAAGCTTTTCCCAATGTCATATGACACTGTTTACCCTGAGGGTATGCCTATGATATACTGCGGAACGGCTGTATTGATACTTGTTCCGCTGTTCTTTATGAACGACAGGATAACAATGAAAGAAAAGACCTCCACAGGTCTGCTCACTTTCCTGCTTGTTATATTAATGTATATAAAGCCTGCGGACATGGCGATGCACGGCTTTCAAGTGCCGAACTGGCTGCCTTACAGATATTCTTTCATATTCTCATTCCTGATGATAGTAATGGCGTTCAGGGCATTTGAAAACCTCGAGGGCATAACTGCAAAGAACATCGGCGGAATTTTCTTCGGACTTATGGTATTCCTCTTCTGGTGTGAGCGTGAGAACTACTCTCACTTCCAGCTTTTTGAAACAAAGACAAGCGAAACAGGCGACACCACAAACGTTATACAAGGCATATGGGTATCCATGATAGCTTTGGCGGCATATTTCGCACTTATCTATCTTATCAAGAAATATCCAAAATCAAAGGCTGTTTGTATCGTAATGGTAGGCGTTCTTGCGGTTGAGCTTTTTGCAAACAGCGCTGACACTATCGACAAGATAGACACTGACGTTGCATACAGCAAATACACCTCTTATGAACCTTACATGACGCAGACGAGAAACGCTGTATCAATGATGAAGGAATATGATCCGTCGCTTTTCTACCGCATGGAGGCAACTTTCCACAGAACTGTAAACGACCCTATCGGAACAGGCTACAAGGGCATTTCACATTCAAGCTCAACGATGAACGCACCTGCCCTTATGATGCTCCACAAGCTTGGATATGCCTACGGCGGACACTACACAAAATATGACGGCACAACGTTCATGACGGACGCTCTGTTTGACATAAAATATCTTATGGACAAAACGGGCAACACCTCTTTTGTAGGCACAAGAGTTAAAGTCCCTGAGGAATACAAGCTCACTACAGAATACACTGAGGGCGACGCAACATATAAATTCTACAACAACCCTAACGCTCTTGGTCTTGGCATGGTATCTTCGCCTAGTATTGAGGACGTGTCACTTTCTGAAGATAATCCTTTTGAAAATCAGAACATGGTATTCAACGCCCTCGCAGGCACAACAAAGGAATATTTCACAAAGATACCTGTTATAAACAGCGAAATGGAGAACGTTTCTACATCTCAGCTCACTGACGGACACACGAAATACTTCCCTACAGACACTTCAATTGCAGAATGTCACATTGACTATGTTGTGAAAATGGATAAGGACTCATATCTTTATATGTATCTTCCAACCAAATATGAGCGTTCCTGCAACGTGTGGATACAGAACGAGGACGATTATATGGACGGCTCTGAGCCTATGGAATATGCAGGTCAGTTCTTTGTGGGCGACAATTATTCCATTATGAATCTCGGCAAATTCTATGAGGGGCAGGAGCTTCGCATACGCATAACGGTGGCAAATGACGATAACGAAGCTTACTGGAAAGACCAGCTTTTCTACACCTTTGATTATGACAGCTTTGCACAGACCTGCGCTGATATGCAGAAAAATGTGCTTGAGGTCACAAGCTTTAAGGACACTTATCTTGAGGGCACTGTTAATGCTGAAAATGACGGCTCTGTACTGTTCACAACCATACCATACGAAAACGGCTGGACTATCACTGTGAACGGCAAAAAGGTGACGGCTGAAAAATCTCTTGACAGCCTTATAACTATCCCTTTGAAGCAGGGTGAAAACAAGATAACAATGAAGTTCTCCCCTGACTATTGGAAAGTATCTCTTATCATAACGGGCTTTGGTGTTGCCCTGCTGGTGCTTATATTCCTGTTTGAATATAAGCGTGGAAAAGTCATGAAAAAGGTGCTTGCAAAAGCTAACTTTACGGCTGAGAGCAGTGAGAAAGCCACAACCCCTGTGATAAATGACACAACTGATACAACGGACGAGCCGCTGAGGATATACCGACCTGACAATGATGATGACGAAAAGCTTCGGCACATAAACGAGATGATGAAAAATATTCTCGGTGAGGACGAGGATAGCGGCAAAAACGATAAATAGCGACGAAAGCTGCGAAAAAAATCTATTGACAAGGCTTTTATAAAATAGTATTATAATAGGGACGGAAATTCTATCCGCCCCTATTTTTTCGGACAGCGGATAAAGACTTCACAAATGAAAGGACTAATCAAAATGGCAAAAAAGATCTACACAAAGAAGCTTACATATGCAGGAATGTCCCTGTGTCTGCTGAGTTTTTTCGCATTCATTCTCTCGGCAGCAGGTGCTCTTGCTGACCCTGTGGGAAAGCTAGTTTACAACAACGTTTTCACAAACAAGATAGACTTTTTGTTCACCCCCGACATTTTCGCTTATGTGAACACCTATGGTCTTTCATGCGCACTCGCCATATTCAGCCTTGTGGCGTTTTTCACATCTGCAAGAGCAAAGGGCAAGAAAAAGCTTGATGGTGCATTCGCAGGCTTTCTTATCCTTTTCCCGCTTGTTGTGATGATAACAAAGGGCATAATGATATACTATGTTACGGTAAAAGGTCACTTCTCAAACGCTATAACAATGGGCTATGACAATGACAAGTTCAGGGTAGCCCTTTCACTTGCTGATGATGTTCTGCCATTTATTGCGGCTTTCCTGCTTTTTATCGGTGGACTTGTTATTGCAGGCAGACTTATGGGCGAAGATTTCGCCGTTGAGATACCTGTTGCCGCAAAGACGCCTGACAATGCCCCTGCGCCTATCCCAATGACTACACCGCAAGAACAGAGTTTTGCTCAGCCTGATATGTCACAGTTCAGAAAGCCCGACAATGCCGAGCCTGTTATGTCACAGAGCGTAGTTGAGCCTGAGATACCACAACAGACAGAGCCTATAGAACCACCTACAGAAACGGCTGAACAGCCTGTTGAGCAGACCGCACCTGAAAAGTGTCCTCACTGCGGCTCAGAGCTGAAGAGCGGAGCCAAATTTTGCAGCGTTTGCGGAAACAAGGTCTAAAAAGCTACACCAATACACTTCCATAAAAAATACGGCATATGCCACTTTTTCGGTGACATATGCCGTGTTTCATTTTTACTGTTCTGATACGCTGGGGCTTGCAAGACCATGCTTTACTCGGTCACGGACCTCCGCTCTCTTTGCGTCGTTAAATCTGTCGAGAGTTCCAACAAGATAGCCTGTTATTCTTCTTATACGCTGAAAAGGCACGTCTGCAAAGTGATAATCAACGTCAACAAAGTCGCCGTCTATTTTTAGGTCGATAGTCTGGATAGTCTTTTCAGGGTAAAGCTTCTGCGCCCTGTCGATATATGAATTTATCTCTGCCTGGGACATCTCCCCGCCTGTTACGTTCACATTTACCATTTTACATTACCTCCATTTTTCTTTGTTATACATATTGTTGCCACAATAAAAGGATACCACAATATCTTGTATTTGTCAATAGTTAATACCTACAAAGCACATGAGTATATTTTGTAGGGTATGCCTGCATGGTCAGCCTTTCATTTCTTCTCTTATGCCTCGCCAATCGGGACAGAACTTGCCCACCAAAGCCCAGAAATCCTTGCTGTGATCCATAAAGACCAAGTGGCAAAGCTCGTGGAGGCAGACGTAATCTATGCACTCTCTGCGGAAAACGATAAGCTTTGAGTTTATGGAAATATGCCTGTTTGAGATACATCTTCCCCAGCTTGCTGTCAGCGGTTTTATTGTGACCTTTTCAGGCACAAGCCCTGTGGAGGCAGACATTTTCTGCATACTTTTTGTTATCTCCGCCACTGTGAGATTGTTTATGAACTTGGTGGTCTGCTCTTTTACATAGGTCTGGTCGCTGGTCTTGTTCACGGCAATGAGAAGCTTGCCGTCCTCTATCTTAGGAGAAAAATACTTATCAGCCTGAACAAGGGTCAGGGTAAGCTCGTTCCCCAAAAGTCTGAGTCTTTCGCCATGGCAGAAATCTTTCGGCAGACCCACCGCCGCCTTGTCTTTTTGCTCTTTTATCCAGCCCAGATTGTTATTAATAAAGCTTTCAAGCTGCTGCTTTGAACAGCCGTAAGGCACACGCACTGTCAAAGTGCCGTCACGCATACCCATATTAAGGCGACTTCTTTTGGCAACGTCAAGGATAAAGTCTATGCGCTCTCCATTTTTATCCTCAATAAAAGTATTATATTTCGGCACTTCAAAGCCCCCATATCCAAAAACGCCGCACATTCTTTTGTGCGGCGCTGTATTTTTTACCACTGTACTGCTATAGAGCTGTCTGTTGTAAGATAATCCTTATAAATATATCCTGTGAGCGGACCGTCTATGTTCATGAAATTTATCTTCACATATCCGTTATCCTCATATTCAAGAACGTTTACCTGAACGCCCGGTGACATACAAACGATATTCTCAGCGTCATTATCAGGTGCCACATGAAGATAAGCATACTCTGTGACATACATTACTTCAAGCACATCTGTCTGGCTAGACTCGTCGCTGGACACATCTGTTACCGCACCGCTTTCGTCCACACTGCTGTTATCAGTAACGGACGTATCCGCAGGGGCGGCGCTGTTCACTGGCTCAGCCACAGACTCATTTGTATTTATGGTGGCAGTATTTATACCCTTTGGCACTTCTGAACTATTGCTTGCAAAAAGCCCCTTGGCAAGCAGAAGTATCACGCACAGCACAAATATGCCCACAACTATTATTGCGACAACGCTCGCCGTATTTCCCGAAGCCTTGCGGGAAACGTTATTCTTGTTATTATCCATATATTGCACGGCACAAGCCGTCACATTTCGCCTCCTTTTGCAGGAACACACCTGCACACCTGCAAACAAAGCACAGGTACATAAACATATTATAATATTTTTTATCATCAATGTCAATGACAGTTTAATTACAATATTGTCACATTTCACTCTTTAAGCCCTCTTCTTGAGATATTTGCCATATTTACACCGATATTTTGACATTATAGCCAAATAGGCGTTTGCTAATTTGATTAAAATACATATTAACAGAATCAACAAAATGTGATATAATGAGATTTAAGGGCGTGCCTTGGGAGGCGTTGCCCTTATAGTATAAAAGCAAGGGGGGCAGGAAGTTGCATAAAAAAATTATCTGCGGTGCATTGTCTGCTGCAATGTTCCTGACCCTTTTTTCAGCCTGCGGTCGATCTGAAGAGAGCGTGGTCAATACTAAAAACTCCTCGTTTATCGAACAAGAGGAAGTCGTTGACAGCCCTGCAAAGATATTTTTCTCAGCATGGAACGGCAGTGAGATAACTGCTGACACAGCTAGAGAGCATGGTATGCTTTTCATGGACTCTTCAGAAGAAAGTGATATGCGCTGGGCTGAGTTCTGCGAGTGCGTAAAAAGCGGCACTGAGGCTGAGATAACAGTATGCACAAGCACGCAAGTGATACATGCTGAAAGCTCTTTGGAGGGGGACAGTGGTGTTCTTACCGTAGAATCTGAGGACTTTTCTGAGGGCAGCATGAAGCTTTTCTCAAAAAAGCTTTCTGCTGACAGCCTTTACAGCGTTTGTGAAAACGGATTGACGGTGTATTACGCAGGAAGCAACAAGCTTTATCAGACAGAGAATGTAACAAGTGAGCTTACAGACGTTCCTTTTGAGCAAAAGATATACAAGTGCAGCAGTGAAGCCAACATGACATTCCCCTATCAAAAAATGTTTTCAAATTATGATGATTTCAGTGAATATTATTTGAAATACAATGGTGAGCTGCAAATTCAGGAAATGAAAAAGGATATGGAAGCTTTTGAAAACGAAGGCGGCTTCAACAACCATGTTATTTTTCTAAAAGGAGAGCTTTCGGGATATGAGCATATCGACTACAAAGCAGTAAGGGCGGTCAAGGACAAGGATTCCCTTTTCATATATGTGGCTAAAGAGATACCCGAGAACAAGGCAGGGGCAACTTCAAAACGTCAGATAACTGTCACAGTGCCGTCAGAGTATCTTGACGAGATAAGCCCAAAAAACATAAAATGGATAGTTTTCACACAAGAGTGACAAAAGGCGGACAAGGTGTCTGCCTTTTTTTATTCTGAAAGTTGACAGATAAAAGCATTAGTATTATAATAAGGTCAACACCTCATAAGGAGATATTTATATGAAGCTTTTTTACCCTGAGATATTTGATGAATTTGTCTGCACAGGCTCGCAGTGTTCTGACAACTGCTGTATGACCGATTGGGATATCGAGATAGACGAGGACACCTACGGCTTTTACAAAAAGCTTGACAATGATATAGGCAGGAAGTTTGTGAACGCAGTTACAGAAGACGAGGGCGTGAAATATCTTGTCCACTGCGACGGCAAATGCCCTATGCTCAACGAAAAGGGGCTTTGCTCTGTTCAGCTTGCTTACGGCGAGGAAAACATCTCAGACATATGCCGTGAACACCCGAGGTTTTACGAGTGGTTTGGAGATTACAAGGAGGCAGGCGTGGGACTTGCCTGCGAAGAAGCTGTGAGAATGTATCTTTCTGACGATGAGCCTGTAAGATTTTTTACCAAAGAGATAGATGAAGAGCCTGACGACCTTGAGTTCGATCCCCAGCTTCTTGAAACCATGCTTTTTGCACGAACGGCTTTCATTGACCTGCTTCAAAACAGGGAATATTCTCTCCATGACAGGCTTGTGAACGTTCTTTCAGCGTCAGCGGAGATACAATATGCTCTTGACGAAGAAGATACAGAGGAGATAAAAGCCATTGCCCAGGAGCTTTCCCACCCTGAGATAATTGCAGAGCGTGTGGAGAGCTTGAAAAAGGCTTTGCCTGAAAAGCCTTTGGAAAATGCCGAAAATATGCTTTCGTATCTTGAACGTCTTGACTTTATAGGCGACATTCTCCCACAGCAGATAAAAGACGCAAGCCGATTTGTGAAAAAGCTTTCCGCACCCTTAAAGGCTCAGACGAGCGGTGAGTACGAAAAGCTTGCGGTATATTTTGTATACAGATATTTTCTTAAAGCTGTGAGAGATTTCGACCTGCTGTCAAAAATAAAGGCTATGATAGTGTTCGTTTTTGCCGCAGAGGTCATAAACCTCAGTCGTGAGCAGGACGCTCACGCACGCTTTGAAACCGTCAAGGAGCTTTGCAAGGAGATAGAATACTCAGGTGACAACATGGACAGGATATATGATGACAGCTATCTTTCCGATATTTTCTCCGATACTTCTATGCTTGCACTTCTTGAATGGACGCTTTAGAGAAGAAGGTAACCAAGCGCCAGAAGAAGCTTTATGTCTGCACCCTGCTTGTATAATATGTAAATAAGCAGACCGATAAGGGCTTTTTCCTCGTCTATCTTTATATCGCCTAAATTCCCCCCAAGCAGACCGCTCAAAAGCGAACTGCTCTGAGGGGCTTTTTGTGGGCTATGAACATTCTGAGTGCGAGGGGTTTCCTCTGCTTTAGGTGGTGCAGGCTCGCTATTAGAGCTTGCGCCCACTATGCTCCGTGAACGCCTTTGCATTTCTCTCACACGGCGAATGGCTTCCTCCTGCATGGTGGTGAAATTATTGTCATCAGAATAAGCCAAGCAGATCACCTCCCAGAAGCCCGCTTTCTTTCAGTGCGGGATAGACCGCAAAAAGCTTGAATATTTTTATGAGCCTGTCTATTTTCGCCTGATTTTCCTCTTTCAAAAGCGGTCGCAGAGCAAGAAGAAGCTGGATATTTTTATCGGGCTTTGAAGCTGACTGCATAATGCTTTGTATCTTCATAAGCTTTGCAATATCAAGACCCCCAGTCTGTGTCGCTTGCGCAGGCTTGCTTTCCGCAGGTGGAGAAACGCCGCCCAGGCTTTGGAGAAGCTGAGAAAAGTCCATGTTCCGGGGGCTTTGTGGAGCTTCGCTCTGACCGCCCTGTTCTCCCTGTCCGCCGTTATCCGCCGTGAGCATATCCGCAAGCTCCTTTATCTGCTTCATGCTTTCCTCGTCATTAAGCACATTCTGTATTTTGTTCATCAGATCGTCCAATTATTTCACCGCCTGTTCAAGCTTTTGCCATGTAAAATACTATTTTCCCTGAAGCTTTTTGAATATCGCCCTTGCCTGTGGTGAGGACAATATTTTCTCGGCAGTTTTCGGATCTGACAAAGCCTTTTGAAGCATCATAGCCTCGTTTTGTGGCATACCCTGAAGCGCCCTGTCATAAACTCCGCTTTCAAGCTGACCTTTCAGCACATCAGGAGTAGTGCCTAGCTTTCTTGAAGCCACTGCAAGAAGCGCCTGCATGGCTTTTGGATCCATAGAATTGAAGCTGTTTTTTGCGCTCATAAAAAATTCTCCTTTTTTCTATAGTATTTATAAATATTTATGTTATAATATTGCTTGTTATAACTGGTAAAGGGGTGTAACTATGAGAATAATCGTTTTTTCGGATACTCATGGAAATTATTCTGCAATGCACAAAATATTCAAGAGAAACGGCGACGCCGACCTGTTTATTTTTCTTGGTGACGGCGAACGTGACCTTGACAGCCTGAGAGTGCAGTATCTTGACAAAAAGATAGTAAACGTATCAGGAAACTGCGACTTTGCCTCGCTCACTCCCGAAAATGACATATACATGACCGATGACGGTATAAAGATATTTTTCACCCATGGCCACAAGTGGGGCGTGAAATACTCTACCGACAGACTTTTTTACAAAGCCAAGGAAATAGGCGCACAGATAGCACTTTTCGGACACACACACTGTCGCTACTATGCCTATGAGGAGGGTATCCACATTTTAAACCCCGGCAGCGCAGGTCAGCCGAGAGACGGCAAGCCTGCAAGCTATGCCTATATTGACATTACAAAGGACGGTGGCATATTCTGTAGTCACGTTGACCTATAATATGCTCAGAGCTTAGATCTTGTTAAACAAAAAGCGGACGAACACCTTTCATGTTCGCCCGCATTTTTATGCTAAAAATTATTCTGATATCTCTTTTCTTACCCTTTCAAGCTCATCAAGGAACATCTGATCCGCATGGCTAAGGCGGTAATTGCTCTGATAGATAAGAACGTCCTTATTGGTCTTTTTGAAGCTATGACAAACTCTCTGCACAAGGCCATAACGCTTCAATATCTCCTTTGGCAAAGGACTTACCCACATGAATGAGTCTGGACAAGCCGAGAGGATATCGAACTGACTTCCTCTCTCATAGACGTAAATATGCCTGCTGTGATTATTAAGCTCAGCGTTTTTCTTCTGATAAGTCGCTGAGATGTTCGGCACGATATTATCGCCGTGCAATACCTCTATGTATTTATCCAAAACAGTTTCGTTTATCTCTTTTTCTTTAGCAAGCTGGCTGTTTTCGCTTGTGATAAGTACATAATCGAACTCCCACACGTTATGATATTTCAGATTTTTCTCTTCTATCATAGACATGAAAAAGCTCTCATATGCCACAGGATAACGGATTATACCCATGTTATATTCGCATTCCACCACTGCGTTTATGGCTTCCATGGAGTTTGTTTCCCTTATTTTTGCGTCAAGCTCCACATTCGTGCCTAACTTGTTCACAAAGCAAGTGAAAGCGTGGGTTATATAGCTTGCCCTTGGCAAAAGCAGAGAGAAGTTCACAGCGTTTTCACCATTATCCTTATAAAGGCTCTCCATTTTATCCATCTGCACAAGTATAGCCTTTGCATACTGCAAGAACTGTTTGCCCTTTTCTGTGGCAACAACACCCTTTGCACTTCTTTTAAAAATCGGTATGCCAACTTCTCTTTCCATTTCCTTTATGGCTTTTGAAAGGTTAGGCTGACCCATATAAAGTGCTGAAGCTGCTTTTGTGATTGACCCAAGTCTTTCGACCTCTACCATATATCTGAGATGAGTTAAATTCATAGTTTCCCCTTCTTTGTTATCGGTATATAAAATTTTAAGGCTGTCATATAATATTATATATGCTTTCTGCCAATTTCATTATAAAGCTTTGTTAAAACCTTGTCAACCGCAAGGAGCGTTTTTTAACATTTATTTAACATAAAGCGAAGGCATTCACCTCTTGACAATGCCTTTATACTCTGTTATAATCTTATATGTTTAAGGCTTACTTCTGCCGCCGGGTAGAGGTTTTGCGTCGAACCTGCTGTCGTTAGGCTTTAAAAGACAGCGGTGTTCGGCGTTTTTTTGTGGGATAAACGGAGGGTAACAATGAAGAAAAATTCACATCTTAGGGACTTTGCCAGGTACGCTTCTCTGAACGTTCTTGGAATGATAGGTGTATCGTGCTATATCCTTGCGGACACGTTCTTTGTCGCAAAGGGCATGGGAGCAGACGGCGTAACTGCACTGAATATCGCCATTCCGATATACAGCCTTATCCACGGAACAGGTATTATGATCGGCATGGGCGGAGCGACAAAGTTTGCAATATACAAAAGTCAGGGACGTGACGAAGCAGGAAGCAGAGTTTTCACCTGCGCACTGCTTATGGCTCTGGTGATTGGAGCGATATACTTTTTGGGCGGAGCGTTTTTCTCAATGCCACTTGCAAAGCTTCTGGGTGCAAAGGGCAGCGTTGTGGGCATGACTAATACCTACCTAAAAGTGCTTATGATGTTCGGACCATTCTTTGTGCTTAACGACACTTTCAACTGCTTTATAAGAAATGACGGAAACCCAAAGCTTTCAATGGCGGCAATGCTTACGGGAAGCTTTTCAAACATAATACTTGACTATGTGTTTATTTTTCCGCTGAATATGGGCATTTTCGGAGCTATCCTTGCAACAGGGCTTTCGCCTGTCATAAGCCTTTGCATACTGAGCATATACAAATTCCGCAAAAAGAACAGCTTCCATATCGTCAGGGCAAGGCACGAAGGGAGAACCTTTGGCGGCATATTATCCATAGGTGTGCAGTCGCTTATAACTGAGCTTTCATCAGGCATCGTAGTTCTTGCGTTCAATATAATAATACTTGGTCTTGCAGGTAACACAGGCGTTGCAGCTTATGCAGTGATAGCGAATACTTCCATTGTGGCGGTATCCATATTCACCGGTATCGCACAAGGCGGTCAGCCGCTTATCAGTGCTGCTCACGGCATTGGCGACAAAGACCGTCTTAGAGCAGTTCTGAGATATTCTATTATATCACAGCTTGTGATAGCGCTTATGGTTTACCTTGCTATTGCATTTTTCACAACGCCTATCGCCGCTATATTCAACAGCGAACATATCGACTCTCTTCAGCGCATGGCAGAGGACGGCATGAAAATATACTTCACCGGATTGTTTTTCTCAGGCTTCAATATAATTATATCTGCATTTTTTGCGGCTTCTGAAAAAATCATACCAGCCCAGACCATCACCATATTAAGGGGCTTTGCTCTTATCGTGCCAATGGCTTTCATTATGTCCAAGGCAGCAGGATTAACTGGCGTATGGCTTGCTTATCCTGTCACGGAATTTATCGTAGCGGCAATATCCATAATATTCTATATAAGAAACAGACACAAGACATAAAACAAATAAAGCTTGAAAAAAGTTGATTTTTATGCTATCATAAAGAATAGTGATAAATTTTGCGGAGGTCAACTGACAAATGATAAATGCAAGCGGCAACACGCTGATAATAGATATAAGGGACGAGCTTTCTTTTGAGTATGGTCACATTGACGGAGCAGTGAACATCCCTGCCGAAAAGCTTGATAAAAGCGACCTGCCAAAGGACAAAAAGCTTCTTATCTGCTGTAAAAGCGGACTTATAAGCGACACTGAGGCCGAAAAGCTTCGAAAGCTTGGCTATGACGCTGAAAACCTAGAGGGTGGCTACTATGGCTGGCTGAGAGAAAAGCTTTCCAAAGAGGTCGCAGAGGATATCTCACAGGACGCTGAGCGGAGCATACAAAAGAAATTCCGCAAGGAGATATGGAACAGATTCACACAATCTGTGAACGAATATGAGCTTATAAAGCCTAATGACAGGATAGCGGTGTGCATATCGGGTGGCAAGGATTCAATGCTCATGGCGAAGCTCATACAAATGCTTCACCGCCACAGCAAGTTCCCTTTCGAGGTAAAATATCTTGTTATGGATCCGGGCTACAGCCCTGCAAACCGTGAGATAATCGAGCGCAACGCAAAGCGGCTTGGAATACCCATAACAGTGTTTGAGTCTGATATTTTCGATTCTGTATACAATGTGGAGAAAAATCCATGCTATCTGTGCGCACGAATGAGAAGAGGTCATTTATACAGCAAAGCACAGGAGCTTGGCTGTAACAAGATCGCACTTGGACATCACTATGATGATGTTATCGAGACCATACTAATGTCAATGCTTTACGGCGGACAGATACAGACAATGATGCCAAAACTCAACAGCACGAATTTTGAGGGTATGCAGCTTATAAGACCTCTCTATATGGTCAGAGAGGACGACATAAAAAGGTGGCGTGACTATAACGGGCTGCATTTCATACAGTGTGCCTGCAAGTTCACCGACACCTGCACCACCTGCGCACCTGACAGCAGGACAGTATCAAAGCGTATGGAGATAAAACAGCTTATCGCAAAGCTAAAGCTCGTTAATCCGCAGGTGGAATACAACATTTTCAAGAGCGTGGAAAACGTTATGCTCAATCAGGTCATTGCATACAAAGACGATGAGGGCAGACACAGCTTTTTGGAGAGATTCAAAGAGGAATAAAAAAATCATCGCCGCAGGCGATACCTTAATTCCTCATTCCTCACTCCTCATTCCTCACTTATCTATAAGGTGGCATAATAATGATATTTCTATTTCTTCTGCCCTTTTATCTGGGCGTATCATCATACATGATGTTCCGATTTTTCTACTGGATGAAGCACTGCAACCACAGATTTAACTGGCTGCGTTTCAAAGTGCCTTTTGCAGTGGTCTATCTTTTCATGGCGCTTTCGCCTGTTATAGCTTTTCTGCTTCCAAAATCCGCCGTTGCTATCGTCATAAGGCGAATTTCTACATACTGGATAGGCATTATGCTCTACTCGCTCTTGTATGTGGTGCTTTTTGACCTGCTAAGACTTATCGCAAAGCACACGAAGCTCAAAAACACGCTGCTTTTTTCCCGTGGAAGCGTTATTTCCATTGGTTCGGTGGTTGTGGCTTGTGCGGTGGCGACCTGTCTTTACGGCATTTTCAATGCACGAAACATCAAGGTAAATGAATACAGCGTAACTGTCAACAAGTCATGTGGCAGTGACAAGCATTTAAAGGCTGTGCTTGTGGCTGACCTGCACATGGGTTACGCTATCGGTGTGGACCACATCACCAACATGGTTGAAAAAATAAACCAGCAGGACGCTGACATTGTTATAATAGCAGGAGATATTTTTGACAACAGCTATGACGGCATGGACGATCCCGAAGGGATAAAGGCACAGCTCAAGTCCATAAAGAGCAAATACGGTGTTTATGCGGTCTATGGCAACCACGATATAGATGAAAAAATTCTCATGGGATTTACTTTTGACTGGGGCGGAAAACAGCTCCACAACGAGAAAATGACAAACTTTATGAAAGAGTGTAACATAAAGCTTATCAATGATGAGTCTGTTTTGATAAACGATGAATTTTATCTTGTGGGCAGGCGTGACACTGACAAACCCGGTACTGAGGACGGCACTCGTGCAGAGATATCAGAGCTTACGAAGGATCTTGACAAGACCAAGCCGATATTCGTGCTTTCCCACGAGCCTGACGAGCTTCAAAAGACCGCTGACGCAGGTGCAGACATTGATTTTTCAGGTCACACACATGACGGGCAGCTTTTCCCAGGCAATCTGACAATAGGTCTTTTCTGGGAAAACCCATGTGGCATGATAAAGAAAGATAACATGTACTCCATTGTCACCTCTGGTGTTGGTGTATACGGCACTTTCATGAGGGTAGGAACTGACGCTGAGATATGCTCTGTAGATATTGATTTTGCAGGTTAAGTTATATAGTAAAAGGTCTGTCACTTGATTTTGGTGACAGACCTTTTTTATGCTAAACAATATCTTTTTCAAAAACGGCTTTGATATTCATATCACCATTCACCTTAGCTTTTATCTCCAATTGGGTATTATCGCCCTTTACACCCTCCCAATGGTCAAAATGCCAGCCTGATTTTGCTTGTGCGTTCAATTTTATCTCACAGCCGTCAAAATATGTGCCGCTATAATCACTTTCTATTTCAACGCCCCCTATCAGAACGCTTCCCTGCTCGTTATCCGCTGATATCTTCACTGTTCTGCGCTCATAATAGTCAAACTCTCTTTCAAGATAGCCAAGCACTTTATCATATCTTCCCTCAATAAAATTCTGCCAACGAATTATCATAGGGTTTGTAGCTTTCGCAAGGTTTGCCCATGTTGGAAAACGGTTGAAATAATTATCAAGCTCGCCGTAATAGATATTCTTATAATATTCGAGATACTCCCCGAACCGCTCCGCAGTAAAGTTCACGCTTCCAAGCTGACACATTGCCGAGGTGAGCTTCAAATCGAATTCCTCGTTATCTATAAGGCTGCAAAGTATTCCGCCAAACTTTGTATAGCTTTGGCTTCTAAGATACGAGAACATATTTGTTTCCAGATCCTTCTCGTTATAATGCGAGCATGACGATTCCGTATCGAAAAGCACAAAGCGCCATCTGCCATCTGCATAGCTATTGCCCTGCTCTATGGTTCTTGTGCGCCAGCAAGCATAGTTGTTCTGCGGCCAATCGTCATTGAAGATATACATTTCCGTGGCGGCATACTCCACAAGATTATCCATATCTATTATTGCGCAGGCTTTGCAATAATTCTCCTCAATGGACATATCGTTTTCTGTGATAAACTTATACATATCATTGAAAAGCTTTTCGTCCTCAGCCTCACCCTCGCTCAGCTCATCGTTTTTATACATGACAACGTTGCTTTTTGCAACATTGTATCTATCCGCAAAATATCTGTCGCTGTAATCCGACTGCAAGGTATAAAGTCCCCAGTATTCACCGTCTATAAACAGCACGCAGGCTGTTCCCTGCTGAGTTTCAACACCTCTGCCTGACACCATATTTTGTATCATCATGTCCTTGAATTTTGAATAATTGGCGTCATTTCCGCCGTTTCTAAGCACAAAGGTCTTGCAGGAGGTGATAGCCTCGCCGTTTACATCTGTAAAGCTATCCCAGAAAACTGTATCAAAAGAGCTTTTGCCGTAATCGTTTCGAGCATAAAGCCTGAACGACTTTTGATAATCCGCCCTAGACCAGGCGCCTTGTATCCTTATGCCGCAATCCTGAGAAATAAGGCTGTTGCCCTCGCTGTCGAAATACTCAACATAACATTCTTTTTCCCACTCTCTGCCACGCTGATTATAGTTTGCAGGGATAGAGCCGTTCCAAGGGTGGTCGGGGTTTTCTTCGTCATATTCTTTGTATACATCCCCAAGACAGTAAATGCCCGTTTTTTCGTTGAAAAGCCCGTCAGGATCGGTGGTAATGGATACTATAGGCAGATCGTTATGATCTGCACTTGAAACGTCCACAAAATAAGTGGCAGTAACAGTTTTTCCGCACTTTCCGCTTGTACCCTCTGCGCAGGCTCTTATGACAGTGCCTTTATCAACTGCGCTTTTGTCAGGCAGTTTTATGCTGTCACGATAATCAAGCTGTATTTTCATAGGGTCATAAGCCGAAAGGACATTTTCATCATCTGACCTGTCGTCAATTCTCAGGGCATTTTCATAGACCTTTCTTGTGTCCGACGTGGCAGGGTCGGTGCCGTCGGTGGTATAATACACCGTCTGACTCTCTCCTGCGGTTATCTCAAGGTCAAAAGCCTTTTCATAGCTGCCTGCCCCCTGAGAAAACACAGGAGTATCTCCGATAGTTTTCTCTGCATTCGCCGCAAGAGGTGTAGGCTCTGAAACGTACATTTCACCCTTGACATTTTTAGAATAGCTCACGCCCTTGTTAAGCTTAGGCATTTTTATGCTCTCACACTGAAGCGAGTCATATTTCAATATTATCTCCGCTTCGCTGACCTTGCCTATGCTGAAATCAGCGTGAGGAAAATCAGCATTTTCAAAGCCTGCTGACGAGCAGTATACTATTATATAGTCATGGGCTTTAATGACATATCCGCCCAAAGGCTGATCTCCACCGCCATTTTTTGAAAGTGAAAATCCCGTAAGTGAAATATCTTTATTTGTAGGATTATATATCTCTATCCAATCGCTTGGTTCTCCGTTTTTGTCCTGCATAGCTGTTTTCTTAGATGTTCCGCTGTTTGAGGGGCATATCTCGCTTATATATATTTTCGGCGGTCTTATTATAACTGCAGCGAGCATTACCACCGCTGCCACCGCCGCAAGACAAAACCCTATCACGGAAACCCTTTTTAGTCCCAATACAAAACCTCCTGCTCTGCAATACTACAGATATCATTATAGCCTTTTTTCACATTTCTGTCAACCGACTGCAAAACATACAAAATCCATGGGAATTTTCTCTGTGGCTTTTACTATTTCTACAATCCTTTTAACTTTTACTTGACAAACTTTTACGGCTGTGCTTTAATAGAGTAGTAGGGTAAAATCCCCGTAAATACGAAAGGAATGGTACATATATGAAGTTAAGAAAAGTTCTGGCACTTGCCGCTGCAGCGGTAATGGCTGTGGCTGCTCTTGCGTCATGCGGCGTTAAGGAGGACTCCTCAAACGATTCAAAAGCAGGCGGCTCATCAGAAAAGCACTATAAGATAGGCATTGTGCAGATAATGGAGCATACATCTCTCAACACTATCAGAGATGCTGTTATCGACAGACTTGCAGAGCTTGGCTATGTTGACGGCAAAAACTGCACTATCGACGCTCAGCAGGCTAACAACGAGTCAACAACTGTTCAGCAGATACTCGACCAGTTCAAGGCTGACGGTGACGATATCATCATCGCTATCACAACACCATGCGCACAGCTCGCAGCTCCATACTCTGAGGAGATACCTGTAGTATTCTCCGCAGTAACAGACCCTATCGGTGCAGGTCTTTGCGACTCGCTTGAAAGCACAGGGGCAAACATCACAGGCACATCTGACAAGCTCGCTATCACAAAGATACTTGATTTTGCGCTTGAAATGAAGCCTGAAATAAAAACTCTCGGTTATCTTTACAACACAGGCGAGGACAACTCAGTTTCTACCCTTCAAGAAGTAAAGGCTTACTGTGAAGAAAAGGGCATCGCTGTTATCGAAGGCGCTGCTTCAAACACATCTGAGGTGCAGGAAGCTGCTCAGAACCTTGCCGCAAAGTGCGACGCTGTATTCTCACCTAACGACAACACTATTGCAGGCGCTATGGGTACAGTTACAGAAGTTATGAACAAGGCGAAGGTTCCAATGTTCGTTGGCGCTGACTCAATGGTAATGGACGGCGGTCTTGGCACTGTTGGTATCGAGTATTCCGACCTTGGTAAGGAAACTGCAAACATGGCAGCTCAGATACTCAGCGGCGAAAAGAAAGCCTCAGAGATACCAATAAAGGTATTCAACGAAGACCTCAGCACTTATATCAACAAGACAACTGCTGACACGATCGGTATCACTATTCCTGACGATATTGCAAACGGAGAAAAGACAGTTTACTTCGATTAAACTATTGCAAAATCAAATCAAACATAGTATAATAGTAGGGAGCGGGACTTTCGCTCCCTGCTATTTTTTATTGAAAGGAAAATTATATGAAACTGAATAAGAAAACAGTTATCTCGCTTATACCGAAAGCTGTGCTTTTGATCTTACTTCTTGTGATAATAAACACTCAGCTTACGGAAAGCGTTGTTACGGGAACATTTGAAAAGGGTCTTGTTTTTTCTATCCTTGCACTTGGAATATTCATCTCATTCAGGATACTTGATATCCCTGACCTGTCGGTAGACGGAACTTTCACCCTTGGCGTTGCAGTATCAGTTATGCAGGCTTTCAACGGCGACCCTATCAAGGGCATACTGCTGTCAATAGTTGCAGGAGCTATCGCAGGAAGCGTGACGGGAATACTTATCACAAAACTCAACGTTCAGCCTATACTTGCGGGAATAATCACAATGACGGCTCTTTACTCCATAAACCTGAAAATCATGGACAGACCTAATATTTCACTCTATAAGAAAGATACTATATTTACAATGGCACAGAAATATTTCGGCGACTATTACAAGCTTGCGGCGGCAGGTATCGTGCTTGTTATTGCGGCTGTTCTGCTTTTCTGGTTTCTTAAAACTCAGGCAGGAATGTCACTTAGAGCCACAGGCGACAACGAATACATGGTTAGGGCTTCTTCAATAAACTCAGACAGAATGAAGATAATGGGCTTTGCCATTGCAAACGCTTTGGTATCCCTTTCAGGCGCAATGTACGCTCAGTATTCCTCGGCAGGCGACTCAAACAGCGGTACAGGTATGCTGGTGGTAGGCCTTGCTTCTATCATTATCGGTGAGATATTCTTCAGCAAGCACTCGATCCTCTGCGGAATACTTGCGGCGATATTCGGTGCGGTGGCATACAGATTCGTTCTTGCTTTTGCAATGAATCTCGGTATGGACAGCAACTACACAAAGCTTTTCTCAGCCTGCATAGTTGCCCTTGCTATCTCTCTGCCTGCTATCAAGAAGTATATCACAAAGGCATACAAGCGTGTATGCAGTGACAAATAGGAGGTTTAAAATGCTTAAGCTTGAAAATATAAACATAACCTTCAACAAGAACACTGCCAACGAGCGTAAGGCGCTCCAGCACATAGACCTTGATGTGGCTGACGGAGATTTCGTTACTGTAATAGGTTCAAACGGTGCAGGAAAATCCACGCTTATGAACGTTATCAGTGGCAGCTACGAGGCTGACACCGGCAAGATATTCCTTGACGGAAAGAACATCACTCACCTAAAGGAGCATCAACGTGCAAGAACTATAGGCAGGCTTTTCCAAGACCCGCTGAGAGGAACTGCGCCAAACATGACCATAGAGGAAAATCTCGGCCTTGCCTACAGTCGTGGAAAGCGTCGTTCGCTGACTATCGGTATCAGGAAAAAGGACGTTTCAGTGTTCAGAGAAAGGCTCAAGGAGCTTGACTTAGGTCTTGAGGACAGAATGAAAATGCCTGTGGGCTTGCTCTCAGGCGGACAGCGACAGGCGCTCACATTGCTTATGGCGACTATCGTTACACCAAAACTTCTGCTTCTTGACGAACACACTGCGGCACTTGACCCTAAGACCGCAGAAAAGGTCATGAGGATAACCGAAAAGATAGTAAAAGAAAACGCACTGACTACTCTTATGATAACACACAACATTTCAAATGCCATTGAATATGGCAACAAGACTATCGTAATGAGCCAAGGCAAACTGCTTCTTACTATCGAGGGCGAGCAGAGAGCAAACATGACGGTGGAAAAGCTTATGAAGCTTTATTCCGACACCGCCGAGGACGAACTTTCAGACAAGATGATACTTCAAGAATAATCAGACATACAAAAAGCTGCGGAGTTTTTCCTCCGCAGCTTTTACTTTTGTTCTTTCACATAAGATTAAACATATGTTATATCTATTCCTGCGATCTTCGCTCTGCCCTTTATGATAAGGATCTTTTCTTTTTCATCATAAGCTCCGTTAGGCTGGTCTATTCCGCCAAGAACGCAGTCGGCTTCCACCTTTATGCCCCAGTTCTTCGGGATATAAAGCTCCACTCCGCCGCAAAGCACATCAACATTCAGTTCGACTTCGTTTCCTGCCATATCGGCAGAATCAAAGTACACTTCCATACCGCTGTAACGGCAGCTTATGTCAACTCTTTTCAACACCTTTGAGGTTATATACTTTGTGCAGCCTGAAAATTTTGCGTCGATACGCACATATTCCCCGTTGTCTGAGGATTTATCCCAAGCAGGATTATCGGTAGTGTGGGTGGTCCACTTGCTTTGGGTGAATCTGTAGCGGTAAGGGAAAATAAATGAAAATCCCACGCTGAGAAGCAGTGCCGCACCCAAAACAGGCCATGGGGTGAACTTCTCGATACCAAGAGTTTCGTCAAAGAGTATCGCCATGATAGCCATAGGGAAGAATATTCCCCAGAAGTTAAGGTGTCTGACGCTCGTTACGATAACAGGAACGAGGAGCAGTGAGATCACAACGCTCCACACGCTTACACTTCCAAGCAGACCTGTGCGGTCAAGGATAAGCGCAACGCCTGCAAGGATAAAGAACAAGCCCCATATAAGATTTTTGTTTTTCATAGAAATCTCCTTTCTCCAAGTCTGAGCTTCAAAAGCTTGTAATAGCTTCGTGAGGCGTAAAGCTGTTTGTGAGTGCCTGCAAAGCTTATAAGGCTTGCAGAGGTTATGTTTCGCTCAACGGAATAGATGTGCTTTACATTCACGATAGCGGATTTTGACACCCGCACGAACTTTCGTGGAAGTATCTCTTCAAGCTCGAAAAGCTTCATTTTGACCTGAAAAACGTCGTCAGAGGTATGTGCGTTAAGATTATGTTCCCCTGTTTCAAAAAACAGTATGGAATCAAGTGGAGGATAGAACTGAACTGCGTCTTTGAAAAAAGCTATCTCAGGATCGCCCTCTGCCGACTCCGCCGCCCTTTTCATTTTAAGCACACGTTCATCGGGCTGGGCGCACCTTATGACTATCTCGTCTTCAGACATATTCTCGTCTATCTCTATCCTGACCTTCACGCTTTCACCCCCGTATTATCTGACAGCCTTATTATAATCTATTTTTCCCTTTGTGTAAACCCCTTTTGACTGACAGGTGCAGATTTCTATGCAAGAGGTAAATTTTATGGTCCAAAGGGGTGCTGACCATGCAGCACCCCTTGATTTAGTTTTTTACCAGTAGCTTGCCTCGCTGCCTGTGCCGTTTTGCATATATTTGTATATGAGTTCAAAAAGCTCGCTGTTGTCAACATTGTTTTGTTCCATATAATCCACAACGCCCTGAGCGGTAAGACCGCTTGCATAGTCGCTGTTTCTAAGCACCATTGCAAACTCTGCCGCAGAGCAAGCCTTTGCAAAATTCTGTGACACAGCCTCTGTATAGTCAGAACACATAACAGACTTGTCTATAAGCTTGCTTTCGCTCGCCTCCGGGTCTTTATACCTCACTGAAACTGTGAGCATTTCTCCGCTGAGCTCGTTGGTTTCAGCCTTGCTCTCGTTATCCTGATATTTCAGCGACTTTTCATTGCCGTTATTTGGCACTATCTCATACAAAACCGTGACCTGCTGACCCGAGCCGATATCGCCTGCGTCCTTTGTATCGTCCTCAAAGTCCTCGTCATTGAGAAGTCTGTTTTCATAGCCCACCAGCCTGTATGCTGAAACATTTTCGGGATTAAACTCTATCTGCACCTTTGCGTCCTTTGCGACAGTGAAAAGAGTTCCGCTCATTTCTGTTACAAGCACTCTTTTTGCTTCGTCAACGCTGTCGATATAAGCATAGTTTCCGTTGCCGTTATCAGCAAGGGCTTCAAGCCTGTTATCCTTATAGTTTCCTGAGCCGAAGCCAAGCACTGAGAGATATACCCCTGAGTCACGCTTTTGTGATATAAGGTCGGTAAGCTCTTCTTCACTTGACAGACCAACGTTCAGATCGCCGTCAGTTGCAAGGATAACTCTGTTGTTGCCGCCCTCTATGAAATACTCCTCTGCAAGCTTGTAAGCTGTGGTAATTCCTGCCGCACCTGCTGTCGAGCCGCCTGCTGATAGACTGTTAAGTGCTGAAACTATCTCCTCGCTGTTGTCGCCACTTTCGCCCTCAAGAACAACGCTGTCGCTTCCTGCATAAGTGACGATAGAAACTCTGTCATCAGCCCCAAGGTTTTCAGCAAGCATTGAGAAAGCCTGCTGAACAAGAGGAAGCTTATCCTCGTCCTCCATTGAGCCGCTCACGTCTATGAGGAAAACAAGGTTTGTAGGAACGTCCTTGACCTTTGCTTTCCTTGCCTGAAGCCCCACCAGCATAAGCTTTGCTTCACTGTTCCAAGGACAATCGGAAAGCTCGGTATTTATAGACACCGCGCCCTCCGCAGGCTTTTCATAGTCATACTTGAAATAGTTTATGAACTCCTCTGTTCTCACAGCGTCAGGGTCGACCTCCCAGCCATCATTTATCATTCTTCTCACGTTTGTGTAGGAAGCCGTGTCAACGTCTGTGGAAAAGGTGGAAAGCGGTTCGTCTGAAACGAGCTTATAGCCGTTTTCCGTCAGATGGTTATATTCCTCGGTATTGTAACCCCCTCCTATATTCGCCGTGCCGTCAGTATCTCCGGCTGTAACATTGTTGTATCTGTAGTTTTCCGCAGTTGTTCTTTCATTGTTATAGCTGCCGCTCTTTCTGCTCTCCGAGCCGTCATAACCGCTTCCGCATGAAGCAAGCATTGTCGCCGTCATCAAAAGCGACAGAGCTGTGGTCAAGTTTCTTTTTATGCTGTTTGAAGTTGTCTTTTTCATAGCTGTCATCTCCCGTAAAATAGCGTGGGCGATATGCCCTTGCGTTGTTAGCTACATAGTCCTCCACTTAGCAAGCAGGTCTTGCAGATCGTTTTTCGAGGAATATCTCATTCGGTCATAGAAATAATCGTTCTTGCTTTTCTGCGAGTCTTTAAGAATACCCGAATCATCATCAAGACTTTTCCAGCCGTTTTGAAAAACGATATCCCCGTCAAGAGAAATTTCTATCTGAGGTGCATTTTCAAAGGCCATAGAATAAGTGCCGTTTTCTTTCCTCAGTGGTATGAAATATTCTCTGTTTTCCTGCATGATATACGGCGTGGAGCTTTCAATGGTGATATTTGTTTCGCTTTCTTCTCCTGTCTTTGATACAAGGCTGTTTATTCTCAGGGTGTAATGTGCGCTGTCGCTGTCGAGCCTTGCTGAAAGCACTGTCACATCTGCAAAGAAGTCTGTATCTTCCAGAACGCTGTCCTCTGTGAAATAATCATCGCCCTTTGGAATGTAGCTGTCCTCATAAGCCTTTGTGTCTGTGTGGCTGAAACTGAGCTGTTCGTATGTCTTTTCTTCTCTGTTTTCAAGCCTAGCCTTGTCAGCCGTTTCTACGCTATGCTTTGAAACACTGTCCGACTCTGAGCGGATATCGGCGTAAAGGCTTACGCCGCCGATAATAAGCACGAGCGAGGCTGCTGCCGCTGCAAATTTTCTGTAATTTCTGCGGCTTACTTTTATCTGTGTCTGATCTTTGTCCGTTTTGTTTTCAAGCTGTCCCTCTATCCTGTCCCAGAGCTTTTCCATGTCAGGGGCAGTATCAGAAATATGCTTTTTGTAAAGAAATTTTATGTTCTTAGCCATAGATACTGTCCTCCTTTATGGTCTTTTTTAGTTTGGAAACAGCCTGACGGTATTTCCATGTGACAGTACCCAGCGGCTTCCCCACTGCCCGACTTATCTCACGAAATGTCATATCCATTCCAAGCCTCATGTTCAGGATATCCCTTTCGCCCTCTGAAAGCAGCTTCAAAGCCTCCTCGAAGGTGAGCTTTCCGATCACATCGTCATCTACCCGCATACTGTCCTGCTGTTCTTTATGCCCTGCTTCTTCATCATCAAGGGTCGGCGTTTCGTGCCGCCTTTTTTTGATAAAGTCAAGAGCGAGATTTTTCGCCATTACAGTCAGATATCGCTTATGCCCCGTTCCCTTTCGGTACTGACCTGCGGTGTCCCATAGCTTTAGGAAAAAATCTGATGTGAGGTCCTCAGCGTCCTGAGGACTTTTCACAATGTCAAGCATGATGTTATATATCACCTTGCCGTAGCATTGATAGATCTCCCTAAGCCCGTTTTTGTCATTTTTCAGGATCAGCTCCACCCTGAAATCGAACTCAGTGTCGGTCAAGTCTTTCACACCCCTCGATAACTTATATACGATTCTGCACGGGAGATTTTATGGCAAAATAGTATACAAATTTTACTTTTATTTTTTGTGCATTAATAACAAACTTATGTACAAACACAATTGTGCCGATAAGATATTTTAGCACATTAAAGCATATCTGTCAAATAAAAGAACACGCCCCCGTCCATATGAACGAGGGTGTGTTCTTTGCGTGAAGATCTATGAGAAATTATTTGGAGAGGTCAATATTTCTTACAGCGTCCCTTACCTTAAGAACAAAGGTCGGAGAAACTGAAAGCTCGTCAATGCCCATTCTCAGGAAGGTTTCTGTGAGAGTAGTGTCAGCCGCAAGCTCACCGCATATACCTATCCATGCACCGTTCTTGTGGGCATTCTCTGCGGACATTTCAATAAGTCTAAGTATAGCCTCATGGTGAGTGTCGCAGAACTGCTCTATATCAGGGTTCTGTCTGTCGCAAGCAAGGGTATACTGAGTGAGGTCATTAGTGCCAACGCTGAAAAAGTCCACAAGCTTTGCAAGCTTATCGCTTATGATAGCCGCCGCAGGGGTCTCTATCATGATGCCAAGCTCAACGCTGTCAGAAACTGTTATACCCTGTTCTTTAAGCTCAGCCTTGACTTCACCACACATAGCAAGGGCTTTTTCTACCTCTGAAACGCTTGTTATCATAGGGAACATTATGCCCAGATTGCCGTATACGGAAGCTCTGAAAAGCGCTCTGAGCTGAGTTTTGAATATCTCAGGTCTTGTAAGACAAATTCTTATTGCTCTGTAACCCAAAGCAGGATTTTCCTCTTTTTTCAGACCGAAGTAATCCACCTGCTTGTCAGCACCGATATCGAGCGTTCTTATGATGACCTTTTTCCCTGCCATGCTCTCAAGAACACGCTTATAAGCCTGAAACTGCTGTTCCTCTGTAGGGAAATCTGAATTTTCAAGATAGAGAAACTCGCTTCTGAAAAGACCTATTCCGCCTGCGTCATTGAGAAGCACAGCACCGATATTGTCAACGCTTCCGATATTTGCATAAATGTTTATCTTTCTGCCGTCCTTTGTGACATTCTCCTTGCCTTTGAGGGTCTGCAAAAGACGCTTTTTCTCCTCGTCTGCTTTCTGCTTTGCGGTAAGCTCAGCGGTGGTCTTTTCATCAGGGTCAACGAATATCTCCCCTGTAAAGCCGTCAACGATAGCAAAGTCGCCGTCCTTTATTTCAGAAAGGAATTTGCTTCCAACGCCTATTACCGCAGGTATGTTCATATTTCTTGCAAGGATAGCTGTATGTGAATTTGACGAGCCATGTGCAGTAACGAAGGCAAGCACCTTGTCTTTATCAAGAGATATAGTTTCGCTTGGTGCAAGATCATCGGCACAAACTATCATCTTGTCGTCACCTGCTGAGCCGTCGCTGACATTGCCCGTGAGGTTTGCGATTATCCTGTTGGAAATATCCTTTACATCTGCGGCTCTTGCCTGCATATAAGGATCGTCCATAGAAGCAAACATCTCCGCAAAGTTGTCTGCCGTCACTGCCACTGCATATTCTGCGTTTACCTTCTGGCTGTCGATGATATTCTCTATAGACTCGTTATAATCATCATCTTCAAGCATCATCATGTGTATCTCAAAGATCTGAGCGTTTGTTTCGCCCACCTCCCTGAGTGCCTTGTCATAAATGCTCTGAAGCTGTTCTGTGGCTGCCTGCTTAGCTTTTGCAACTCGCTTCTTTTCTCCCTCGCTGTCTTCTGTGTGAATACGTTTTATAGCGGTATCCTGCTTTTTGAATACTGAGATCTTACCCATTGCTACCGCACCGTAAACGCCTTTTCCTGTATACTTAGTCATAAATATCCGCCCCTTTTCTCATAGATCTTATTATTCTTCACGCTGTTTCCAGCCGATGGGACGCTCCTGCGAACACACCGCAGAAACGTCCCGCCGGCTGGACGGCTTTTACCGCCCAGCTGACAGATAATAATTAAAGTGTTTCCTCAAAAAATGCCTTGAGTGCTTCGGAAGCCTTGTCCTCGTCTGCACCCTCGCAGGTGACAGTAACAGTATCGCCCTGCTTAACACCAAGACCCATAAGAGCCATAAGCTTTGTGATGTTCACGCTCTTTCCGCCCTTTTCGATAGTGCAAACGCTCTCGAACTCCTTTGCTTTCTTTGCAAGAAGTCCAGCCGGTCTTGCATGGATACCAACTTCGTCTGTGATAGTGTAGCTAAATGTTTTCATGATGAATACCTCCAAATAATTATTTGATCTTCAAAATTATATCCCCTGCCGATATGCTGTTTTCGGCAGCAGGTTCAACAGACGCATAATCGTCCGTGTTGCCAATTATGATAGGTGTTGTCACCTTATAGCCTGCGGCTTTTATCTTATCCATATCAAAGCTTATGAGCAGGTCGCCTTTCTTGACCTCCTGACCGTCGCTGACATGGACTTCAAAATACTGTCCGCCAAGCTTTACAGTGTCGATACCGATATGGAGAAGTATCTCCACTCCATCGTCCGATACCATATTTACGGCATGCTTTGTGTCAAAAACGCTGTCTATCTTTCCGTCGCATGGAGCGTAAAGCTTGCCCTCTGACGGCTCAACGGCTGCGCCCTCGCCGAGTATCTTTTGTGAGAACACATCGTCCTCAACGTCCTCAAGCTTAACGGCAATGCCGTTCATGTGGGAGTAAAGCGTTATTGTCTTGACGTTAGTTTCTGTGTTTTCTGCACCCTCGGTCTGCGGTTTTTCTTCTATTTTATCAGAAGCTTCCTCAGTGCCGATAATGCTGTCAGGGTCGTCGCTGTATGGTGAATCTATAAAATCCTCAAGGTCTGATTTTATAACTGAGACCTTTGGTCCGTAAATGACCTGAACGCCGTTGCCCTTGTGGATAACGCCTGAAGCACCGCTGGCTTTGAGCATATCGTCCGTGACCTTTGAGGCGTCGTTTACTGTAACTCTAAGTCTTGTTGCACAGCAGTCAACGTCTGAAAGGTTATCCTTGCCGCCAAGACCTTTGAGTATCATTGCGCTTACAACGTCTGAAGCCCTCTTGTCTGCGCTCTTTACCTTTGCCGCCTTAGCCTCGTTCACGTCGCTTCTGCGATAAAGCTTAGGTTCAACGTCATCGGGTTCTCTGCCAGGTGTTTTAAGATTCATCTTTGTTATCATAAAGTAGAACACAAAGTAGTAAACAACTGCATAGATAAGCCCCACAACAACTATCCATATCCAGTGGGTCTTTGCGTTGCCCTGCAAAACTCCGAAAAGGGTCATGTCTATAAGACCGCCTGAGAACGTCATTCCAACGCCAACGTTAAGAATGTGCATAAGCATATAGGAAAGTCCTGCCAATACGCAATGAACAGCGTACATAAGAGGAGCAACAAACAGAAATGTGAACTCCAAAGGCTCTGTGATACCTGTTATCATTGAAGTAAGAGCCGCTGACAGAAGCAAGCTTCCTACTACCTTTTTCTTTTCAGGACGAGCTGTTTTATACATTGCAAATGCTGCCGCAGGAAGACCAAATATCATGAACGGGAATTTTCCTGCCATAAATCTTGTTGCCGATACTGAGAAAACTTCTGTTGACTTTGAAGCAAGCTCTGCAAAGAAGATGTTCTGTGCGCCTGCTACCATGTTGCCGTCTATCATCATCGAGCCGCCAAGCTCTGTCTGCCAGAAAGGCATATAGAAAACGTGATGAAGTCCGAATGGGATAAGAGCACGTTCAAGTATTCCGTATATCCAAGTGCCTGCATATCCTGAGTTGAGAACGAGCACGCCAAGCTTTGAGATACCAAGCTGTACTATAGGCCACAGATAGAACATTATGATACCAACGATAAGGTATGTGACAGTTGAAACGATAGGAACAAATCTTGTTCCGCCGAAGAATGAGAGCACCTGCGGAAGTTCTGTTTTATAGAACTTGTTGTGCAGTGCCGCAACGCCAAGTCCTACAAGGATACCACCGAAAACGCCCATTTGCAGCGTGGTGATACCAAGCACTGACGTTGTGGAGTTTTCTGCCATTGCCTCAACGCCGCCCTTTGCGGTGATAAGCGCGCTGATAGTGGTGTTCATTACGATATAGGCGATAGCACCCGAAAGGGCTGCGACTTCTTTTTCCTTCTTTGCCATTCCGATAGCAACGCCCATTGCAAACAGAAGCGCAAGGTTATCGAAAACGGCGCTTCCCGTTTTGCTCATTATGTCGAGTATAGTGTAAAGCACACCGCCCTCATAGATGAATTTGCCAAGATGATAGGTTTCGATAGTTGTGGCGTTGGTGAAAGAGCTGCCTATTCCAAGAAGCAGACCCGCCACCGGCAGCAGTGCGATAGGGAGCATGAACGAGCGTCCCACACGCTGCAATACGCCGAAAATTTTATCCTTCATAATAATAATATCCTCCAAAAAATTATATCTCAGCCGAATTATCATTATGGTACCGTTAATGATAATACCGCAGCGAATACATTATATATAAGCTGTGGCAATAATGCCTATCCGCTTATTTTCTTCAGATGGATCGAAAGAGTTATCATTTCATCTTCCGATATAGTTTTAGCATAATTCTTCAAAATATGATCCTGCATATGCTTTGCGCATTTATACTGCTTTTTGAATTTCTTTTTTATTATATCAGCGAACTCCTCGTCCCTGCTTAGAACATTAGGAAGCTCCTGAGATTTGAAGAGTCTTTTCGCAAGATATTTTAAATGCACAAGAAATCTTTCATATGCCACCGAGGTCTTGTTTATCTTTCCTGACAAACAAGCGTCCGCTATCTCAGCACAGCCGTTCACCATTTTGGTGATATCCTGTATCTGTCCCATTTTTGTGCCGAGCCTTGCGTTTATGATGTGCATTGCGATAAAGCCCGCTTCATCACCCCTCAGCTCAACGCCCAAACGCTGATATATCTCCGCCACGCAATATCTTCCAAGAGCAAGCTCCTTCGGGAAGCAGTCGCTTATGGCGTCCATGAGAGGATTATCAAATTCAAGTCCCTGCTTTTTTCTTTCAATGGCAAATGATATGTGGTCTGAAAGTGTTATTATGAGCGACTCGTTTAGCTGTCCGTCGATATGTGAAGAAATATAGTCCACAAGATCTGCCGTAAGCTTTATATGCTCATATGGTATCTCGGTCAGGCACTCGATAAGCCTTTTTCTAAGCTCTGAGTCTGTGACAAGATACATTTTCTGAATCTTATCCTTATCAGGCTCGTCGCCGTATTTTTTCCCAAAGCCTATCCCCTTGCCTGAGATTATCTGCTCTTTTCCTTTATCGTCTATGACGCTTACGGTGTTATTATTTATCACCTTGATTATTTTCATTAAAAATCCCCCTATAAAATAAAAAAACCAACCTTAATACGAACCCACACAATATGTCCGTACAAAGTTGGTCATGCCCAGTCTATAAATGAAAGGTAACACTCCAATAAAAGATGTTATGTATCAATTTCACTATAATTATATTAACACACCTATATTTATTTGTCAACAGCATACATAAAATTTGTTTTTCAAATCTGTTTTTTTAACAAATAAACTCATTTTGTTTTGTATAAAACCTACAATTATCAGCCTGAAAAGCACAAAAAAGCCGTGGAAACACTGCTGTTCCCACGGCTTTCGGTATGTTAAGAGAGTATCTGTATAGCTTTATTACTTTGTCATAAGTTCGCAAACAAGGTTTGCAAACTCAACAGGGTTGTCGATAGACATACCCTCGATAAGCAAAGCCTGATCGTAAAGAAGCTTTGCATAGTCTTTCAGCTTGTCCTTATCGTTAGCATAGAGGTCTTTCAGCTTTTCAAAGATAGGGTGATTTGGATTTATCTCCAGTGCCTTTTCAGCCTTGACCTTATTGCCGTCATTCTGAGGCATAGCGTTGAGGACTTTCTCCATTTCGATAGTTATACTGCCGTCTGATGAAAGGCAAACGGGGTGAGTTTTAAGCTTCTTTGAAAGACGGACAGTCTTTACCTTGTCGGCGATAGCCTCCTGCATGAAAGCGAACATATCCTTGTTCTCTTCGTCAAGCTTTTTAGCCTCTTCCTTTTCTTCCTCTGTGTCAAGGTCGAGATCAGCGTCGCTTATGGACTTGAAAGGCTTGCCGTCATAGTTTATCATCACCTTGATAGCGAACTCGTCAACGTCCTGTGTGAAGTAAAGAACTTCATAGCCCTTATCCTTGATCTTTTCAAGCTGAGGGAGCATTTCGATCCTTTCCTTTGTTTCGCCGCAAGCATAGTAGATCTCTTTCTGATCTTCTTTCATTCTTGAAACATACTCTTTGAGTGTAACGTTCTTGCCGTCAAATGAGGACGGGAACATAAGCAGATCTTTCAGAGTTTCGTTTGCAGCGCCGTATGACTGATAAATGCCAAACTTAAACTGAAGCCCGAATACGCTGTAGAACTTCTCATACTTCTCACGGTCGTTTTTCAGAAGCTTTGCAAGCTCGTTCTTTATGGACTTTTCAAGGTTCTTTGCGATTATCTTAAGCTGTCTGTCCTGCTGTAAAAGCTCACGGGAGATGTTCAGTGAGAGATCCTCAGAGTCAACAACACCCTTTACAAAGCTGAACCAGTCAGGAAGCAGATCTGCACACTTTTCCATTATCATTACACCGCTTGAATAAAGCTGAAGTCCCTTTTCATAGTCCTTTGAGTAATAGTCAAAAGGCGCACGGGCAGGTATATAAAGCAGCGCATCATATGTTGCAACGCCCTCGTTCTTTGAATGGATATGTGTAACAGGTGGCTCATAGTCACCGAACTTCTCCATATAGAAGTTGTTGTAATCCTCGTCCTTTAGCTCGCTCTTGTTCTTCTTCCAGATAGGGGTCATGCTGTTAAGAGTTTCGATAGCCTTGTGTACCTCTGGCTCTTTACCCTCATCATTATAATGAGTATGCTCGACTTCCATTCTGATAGGGAATCTGATGTAGTCAGAATATTTCTTTACAAGTGACTGTATCTGATACTGATCAAGATATGTTGAATACTTCTCGTCATCAGTATCGTCCTTGAGTTTAAGTGTGATAGTTGTGCCGACGCCGTCAGGCTTGTCACACTCCTCTATTGTGTAGCCCTCAACACCGTCAGATGTCCACTTGTAAGCCTGATCGCTGCCAAAAGCCTTTGTTACAACGGTAACTTCCTTTGCTACCATAAAAGTAGAATAGAAACCTACACCGAACTGACCGATGATATCAACATCGTCCCCAAGGTCATTGTCTTTCTTGAAAGCGAACGAGCCTGAGTTTGCGATAGTTCCAAGGTTGTTTTCAAGATCCTCCTCGGTCATACCGATGCCGTTATCAGAAACTGTAAGCGTTCTGTTTTCCTTGTCGATAGCGATATTGATAGCGAAGTCGCTCTTTTTCATTCCCACAGAAGTGTCTGTAAGGGACTTGAAATACAGCTTATCAATAGCGTCGCTTGCATTTGAGATTATCTCTCTGAGAAAAATCTCCTTATGAGTGTAGATCGAATTGATCATCATATCAAGCAGTCTTTTGGATTCTGCCTTAAATTCTTTTGTCTGCATAAAATCTCGACCTTTCCTTAATAATATTTTACTTTCTTTGAATACTGTTCCATATAATTAGCACTCTATCTATTTGAGTGCTAATTATATTATACAACAAGGTTGATAAAATGCAATAGTTATCACAAAATTTCTCTTATTTATTTACATTTTCATAACATTTCATCACATACCTGACAAAATACCATTTGCAAAAGCACCATGTTGTGTGCTATAATATATAGATAAGACCGAACAAGGGAGGAATAATATTTGACTACCAAAAAGTCTGTTTCTCTGCTGACCCCTGAAAAACAGCAGGAAAAGAAACTTCTTACTATAGATTGCGTGAAAATTTCACTTCTGCTCATTTTATACAACCTGCTGAACAGGATATTCGCAGTGTTATTCTTTTACGTTGCATACACTTACCATTCAGGAAATTTCACTCTTAGCTACTCGGCAGTTCTCAGCTATCTGAAAAAACAGACCGCTTTTATAAGCTCAACTACTTTTTCCATGACGGCAAATTTGTTTATCACTCTTATGAGCGTGCTTGTTTTTGGGATAGTTTTTGCTATACTTTTCCGAAAACGAGAATCAAGCTTCATAAAGCCGAAAAAAGGCACGGCAGTAAAAGGGTTAAAATGGTTTTCAGCCTGCTTTGTGATAAACATTCTGCTGTCACAGCTCATATCTATCCTCACGGGTATACTTGGTCAAAACGGAGTGACAGTTCCCACAAGCGATTTTTCCATTCATCAGCCCTCTGCCCTTGCAGTAATAGTGCAGTTCTCATACGTTGTGATAATAGCCCCTATCGTGGAGGAATTTATCTACCGTGGAGCGATCCTCACGGCTCTAAGCCCATACGGAAGGGGTGCGGCGGTGCTTTTCTCGGCACTTGCATTCGGACTTATGCACGGAAATATCCCTCAGGCGGCTTCGGCATTCGGCACAGGACTTGTTTACGCTATTATCGCCGCAAAGTGCGGCTCGATACTGCCAACAGTTATAATACACTGTCTAAACAATCTGCTTGCAAACTTCTCGTCCATATCTGATGCAATAGGGCTTGAACACTATGAAACCTTCATGAGCGTTGCTGAGATAGTCATAGGACTGGTAGGCTTTATGGTGCTTTTCACAAGCCTTAAAAAGCTTATCATTGATGACAGCAAAAACGTGCTTACACCGAAAGAATGTCGCAGATACGTCTTTACAAACCCTGCCACTATAGTATATATGCTCTGCCTTATCATACCGATAATAAAGAGTCTTGTCCAGGCAAACAGCTAAAAATCACAAACAAAAACGGGTGACTGCCAATAACAAATTGACAGCCACCCGATATTTTTTTATCCAAAAAGCCTATTAATAAGCCTTGCCCCAAAGCACCATATGCTTTGCAGGCTTTCCACAGCATACGCAGGTATCTGCTATCTCTTCCTGCTCGAACGGGATACATCTTGAACCTACTCCTGTGAGTTCCTTTACCTTATCCTCGCAAGCTTCGTCGCCGCACCACATTGCCTTAACAAAGCCGTCGCCCTTTTCCTCAAGAGCCTTTGTTATCTCGTCAAGTGTCTTGCAAACATAGGTACGTCTTTCTCTGTTTTCAAGTGCCTTCGCATAAAGACCATCATGAACGGCCTGAAGTCTTTCATTTACTGTTTCAACAAGCTCACCAAGCTTGCAGAATACCTTTTCTCTGTTGTGTCTTGTAACAAGCACACACTGATCGTTCTCAATATCCTTTGGACCAATTTCAAGTCTTACAGGAACGCCCTTCATCTCATACTGTGCAAACTTCCAGCCAGGGGACTGCTCTGAATCGTCGAGCTTAACTCTTATGCCTGCATTTTTAAGCGTGTTGTAAAGCTCGTTAGCCTTGTCAAGAACGCCCTCTTTGTGCTGTGCTATAGGTACGATAACTACCTGAACAGGTGCAACAGCAGGTGGCAGAACAAGTCCGTTATCGTCACCGTGTGTCATTATAACTGCACCGATAAGCCTTGTCGTAACGCCCCATGATGTCTGGAATGGGTGTGCAAGCTTATTATCTCTTCCAGTATAAGTGATATCGAAAGCCTTTGCAAAGCCATCGCCAAAGTAATGTGAAGTGCCTGCCTGCAAAGCCTTGCCGTCGTGCATAAGAGCCTCGATAGCATATGTGGCTTCTGCACCTGCGAACTTGTCGCTCTCTGTCTTTCTGCCCTTTACGACCGGCATAGCAAGCTGCTGCTCGCAGAAATCAGCGTATACGTTGAGCATTCTCTCTGTCTCCTCGATAGCCTCCTCAGGTGTCTCGTGGATAGTATGACCCTCCTGCCACAGGAACTCTCTTGAACGAAGAAATGGTCTTGTTGTTTTTTCCCAACGTACAACAGATACCCACTGATTGTAAAGCTTAGGAAGATCTCTGTAGGAATGAACTATATTAGCATAATGCTCGCAGAAAAGCGTTTCAGACGTTGGTCTTACGCAAAGTCTGTCTTCAAGCTTTTCACTTCCGCCGTATGTTACCCAAGCTACCTCAGGTGCAAAGCCCTCAACGTGATCCTTTTCCTTCTGAAGCAGGCTCTCAGGGATAAACATAGGCATGCAAACATTTTCATGACCAAGCTCCTTGAACTTTGTGTCAAGTATATGTTGGATATTCTCCCATATTGCGTAGCCGTAAGGTCTTATTACCATACAGCCCTTTACGCTTGTGTATGAAACAAGCTCAGCCTTCATACATATATCAGTATACCACTTTGCGAAATCCTCGTCCATGGAGGTTATCGCATCAACCATTTTCTTATCCTTAGCCATTTATAAAACCTCTTTCTTATATCATTCAGGCATTGTCATTATTCTTGTTGCCGTCGTCTTTTTTAACAGCTTCACTGCTGACATTCTTCTTTTTCTTTTTAAAATTAAGAGCATAGATATCCTCGTTATATATCTTATAGTTGGGATCCCAGCCGTCAATATGGGACTTATCAAATATGCCCTGTACCTTATAGTTCTCAGGATCATTCCCTGTATTCTCACCGTCCACCCTTTCGGGATCGTCCTTTTCGGCAAGCTCAGGGTGACGTTTTTCAATAAATCGTGCTATTTTTGGAGTGATAAGGCAGGCAATGACGATAAAGGTCATTATTACGACACAGCCTGCTGCCAGCTTCAACAGCAATAGCAGTAATTCTTTATTCAGACAAGTCACCTCTTTTCGCAAACATAAAGTTATTATAGCACAATTATTATCCAAATTCAAGAGGTGAAATATGAATTTACCGCCATTTCTGACCTTTAGCACTAAAAAAAGGCGGAACAAAGTCCGCCTTAAAGCATTTTCTTTCGTTTGAAAAAGATTATACACACTATCACTACTATTATACTAAGGGCTATAACACCCGGATACCCCTCTTTAAGTTCGGGCATATTCTGAAAGTTCATGCCATACCAGCCCGTGATAAGGGTCAGAGGGAAAAATATAGTGGATATGACCGTAAGAAACTCCATATTCTTGTTCTGCTGAGCATTGACATGGGACTGATAAGCGTCTCGCACCTGCGTTGCATATTCAAGAAGATGTACAGTTCTGCCCATGAGCCTGTCGGCACGGTCTGAGATAGTGCCGAAATATTTTTTCTGCTTTTTCTCAAAGAAGCCGTTCTCGTCCTCTTCAAGCTCTCTGCCCAGATCCATTATTTCATCATAGTAGCTTCTCAAAATAAGAAGCTCTTTTCTGATAGGCGTTATGGTTTCAAGAAAATCGTCCGTCTTGCCATCGTTTACGTTTTCCTCAAGCTCCATAAGCTTTTGCTCATGTTCCGCAAGAAGCTCGGTGTCACGGAGCATAAATTCGCTGAAAAAATTGTAGATAAAATGCTCCCTGCTCTCTCCCTGATTATGCCTGCTTCTCTGTATGCGTTGGACTAACCTGAGCGAGAACTCCTCATCGTCTATTATCACCATGTTTTTGTTGTCGATAAAAAACTGTATCCTGTGTCGGCTTCCCTTTATGTCAAGAAGCTTGGGGATAGAAAGCGTGCCTGCCAGACAGAAAGGCTGTGATTCTATCTTACAGAACACAACGTCACGCAGGGATATCACGCCCTCGTAGGTTATGTTCGCCGTTCTGAGGGTTTCCTCTGCGTGAGCAGAGTCGGTAATAAACACAGCCGAGCAAGTTTGCTCGCTTAGCTGTGCCGGCGTTATTTCTTCAAGTGAACCCTTCAGGGCAAATATTGTCATTTATCCTCGACCTCCGCCTTGGAAGCTCTTTCATAGGCAAGGTCATAGAAAAATTCCTGAGAATTGAGCGGCTCTTTGCCGTCTGAAACAAGGGTATATTCCCCGTCAGAATCAAGCTCTCTTGCCTGACAATTATCTGCAAGCATTTTGTCGAACATCATGCTTATCTGAGACTTGATATCCTCGTCAAGAATAGGTGTAGCGACCTCAACACGTCTGAGGGTATTTCTTGTCATAAAGTCTGCGGAAGCAATATAAATCTTTCTTTCCTCGCCCTTGCCAAACATATAGATACGGGAATGTTCAAGAAAACGTCCTACAATGCTTATTATCCTGATGTTGTCGGTTTCGCCCTCAACGCCTGGGATAAGACAGCATATGCCTCTTACCACAAGGTCTATCTTAACGCCTGCTCTTGAAGCTTCGATAAATCTGTCGATTATCTTCTTATCAGTGAGAGAATTTATCTTCACGCCAATATAGCCCTCTCCACCTGATTGTGCTATGGCTATCTGCTCGTCTATCATATCAAGCACCTTGTTTTGCAGACAATTCGGTGCAACAAGAAGCTTGTCAACGCTCTTTACAGTATCGTCAGAAGCAAGAGCATTGAACACGTCTATAGCGTCCTTTGCGATGTCCTTATCGCAGGTCATAACAGACAGGTCGGTATAAAGTCTTGAAGTTTTCTCGTTGTAGTTTCCGGTGCCTATCTGAGTATAATACTCGGTCTTTGTGCCTGAACGCTTTGTGATAAGGCACAGCTTTGAATGTACCTTATAGCCCTCCAGACCATAGATAACAGTACAGCCAGCCTTTTCGAGTCGGCGTGACCACTCGATATTATTTTCCTCATCAAATCTCGCCTTAAGCTCCACCAATACAAGAACGTCCTTGCCGTTCTCTGCGGCTTCACAAAGGGCTTCGACCACCTCGCTGTGCTTTGCCACACGATACAATGTCATTTTTATAGACACAACATTTTTATCGTCAGCCGCCTCACGGAGCATATTGATAAAAGGCTTTATGCTATCAAAAGGATAAGAAAGCAGTCTGTCTTTCTTTTTTATCTGCGGCAGGATCGGCTTGTTATCGTCAAAGGCAGTAAACCTCTGCGGAACTCTCTTTTTATAGAAAAGCTCGGTTTTCTGTCTGAGTATATCCTGTATCTGGAACAGGAATGACAGATCAAGAGGAGTGCTGTTTCTGAAAACAGATTTTTTATTCACTTCAAGCTGTTTGCAGAGCAGGTCAACGATATTGTTATCAAGCTGCCTTGAAAGCTCCAGTCTGACAGGTGCAAGACGCTTTCTTTTCTTGATAAGGTCAGCCATGAACTCACGGTAATCAAGATCTTCGTCGTAAAGCGCGTCAGCGTCGATATCAGCATTTCTTGTAACTCTTATAAGCGACTTTGACTTCACAGTATATCCCTTGAAAATTTTAGGTACATAGTGAAGGATAAGCTCTTCAGAAAGCATATACTTGCCTGTTGAACCGACCTTTATAAGGCGTGGGAAGACCTCGCTTCCGCAGGAGATAACGCCCAGCTTCTCCTTGGAATTTTTGCTTTCAAGGACAACTGCGGCATAGATATCCTTATTTTTAAGGAAAGGGAAAGGCTGTCTTTTGCCCACCACCATAGGTGAAAGCAGCGGTGCTATCTGATTAATAAAATAGTGTTCCAACTGAGAATTTTCCTCCGCTGTAAGCTTGGAAAAATCAACAAGAGCAACGCCCTGCTCGGCTATTTTCTTCATAAGGTCAGCGTAGATCTTATTTTTACGCTCGTTAAGCTCGCCCACTCTAGCGATAACGGCTTTGAGCTGTTCCTTAGCGGTCATATTTGTTTTATTTTCCCTGCTGTCTGGATCGACCTCCATCTGGTCAGTAAGCGAGCCTACACGAACCATAAAGAACTCGTCCAGATTGCTCTGATAGATAGAAGCGAAAGAAAGTCTTTCACAGAGTGGCACGCACTCACGCTCAGCCTCTTCAAGCACTCTTTCATTAAATTTCAGCCATGACAGCTCTCTATTCATAAACACATTTTTCATTGTGCCATACTCCTTTTATTATGATATCAAAACATCTATACTGATTTAATATATTATATCACAAAACGGCAAACTGTTAAAGAGTTTTAAGCAAATTTCATGTAAAATATTCTTATTATACACTTCCTATATTGTAGCTGCGCACAAAAATTATGCAAAATGACGCATTTGCTTTTTAGCAAAAGCATAATACTGTGCAAAAAGGCAAAAATCAAAAAAGTCCAAACTTTTTGCGCAAAAAAGGTTGACAACGGGGCATAAATAGTGTATAATAATCAAGTCGCTATGAGAAACGCATATGGCGGTATAGCTCAGTTGGCTAGAGCACTTGGTTCATACCCAGGGTGTCACCGGTTCAAATCCAGTTACCGCTACCACATTTCTCATAGCGAAAAATCGGCCCGTTGGTCAAGAGGTTAAGACGCCGCCCTTTCACGGCGGAATCATGGGTTCAATTCCCGTACGGGTCACCATATTGGTGCAATAGAATAGATGCACACCTCGAAAAGCTCGTATTTACGAGCTTTTTTTGCGTTTTGAGGGTAAAAATTTCAGGTGTAAAACCGTAGATGCTTTTTCGTAAAAAAAGGATCTGAACCCTCAACAATTAAACATTGTCAAACAAAACGGCAGACTTTGAGCAGATTTTGCTCTGAGCCTGCCGATTTGTTATGAAAAAATATTCACAAAGTTTTAAAGGCTGTTTTGTCTATTGTCACGAATTTAAGTGACGATGATAAAACAGCCTTTTTTTCATTTGTAGAAAAAGGAGGAATGTGTAATGTATTACAATAAAGAAAACGTTGAAAGGCTGCGACAGAGATATCCGGAAGGAACTCGTATCTGCCTTGACCAAATGAACGATGACCCGTTCCCTGTTGAGTCGGGTACTCTTGGCAAGGTCGATCACGTCGATGATATCGGCACTGTGCATTGCGTTTTTGATAACGGAAGAACGCTCGGAGTTATCCCTGGTGTGGACGATTTCCATATCGTAAGTGAAGATAGTGAGCAAACAGAAGATGAAGAAATGAATATGTCAATGTAACGGTCAAGTTAAGACAACTTGGCCGTTTTTTTATTGAGGAAAGGAACGTGGTAAATGATAAAATATTTCGATATCTTTGCAGGTATCGGCGGATTTCGCTCAGGGCTTGAAAAAGCAGGCGGATTCAAGTGCGTCGGTTACTGCGAGATAGATAAGTATGCAAAGAAAGCCTATGAAACTTTGTATGATACAGAAGGTGAGGTGTTTTATGATGACGCAAGAAAAATCGACCCAAAAGAGCTGCCTGATCTCGACCTTATATGCGGAGGATTCCCTTGCCAAAGCTTTTCGATCGCTGGAAAACGAAAAGGATTCAGCGATACCCGAGGAACTCTCTTCTTTGAGATCGCCAGGATTGCCGCCATTAAAAAACCTAAGTATCTGCTCCTTGAAAATGTTCCCGGACTGCTATCGCATAACGGGGGCAGGACGTTTGCGACCATCCTCGGTACGTTGGATGAACTGGGGTACGATGTCGTATGGGAAGTGCTTAACAGCGCAGATTTTAATGTCGCCCAGTCCAGAAAAAGAGTGTATATTATCGGATTTCATAGAGAAAAGTGTTCCGGAAAAGTATTGTCTTTCACAGACGCAAATCCAAAAACTCTTGTCAAAAGAATTTCAGGCAGAGAGGGAAACAGAGTATATTCAGCCGACGGACTGAGCATAACCCTTACAAGTCAAGCTGGCGGTTTTGGAGGAAAAACAGGTCTTTATGAGATAATCGGCCTGCCGATAAAATCAAAAACTAAGTCAGGCTATCAGATAGCTCTGCCCGGAGATAGCATCGACCTTGCATATCCAAATATGAATTCAAGGCGTGGGAGAGTTGGCAAGGAGATAGCTCATACCCTTACAACAAGCTGTAATCAGGGATATTACGCATTGGGGATAGATATGAATCCAGAGCCGAAGATCACAGAGCTTGCAAGATGCATCACCGCAAGGCAGGACAGCGGTATCGGTCATCACAAAGGCGAAAAATCAGGAGTGTTCCTCATAACAGACCCGATAGCTGTGCTTGACCCTGCAAAAGCAGAAACAAGACAGCAAGGTCGAAGATTTAAACTTCCAAATGAGCCTATGTTTACTTTGACCGTTACTGACAGACACGGCGTTGTGTACTGTGGATATATCAGAAAGCTTATGCCGCTAGAATGTTGGCGACTGCAGGGCTTTACCAATGAGCAGTTCAACAAGGTCAAAGCCACAGGAATGTCTGATGCACAGCTTTACAAACAGGCAGGAAATGCGGTAACAACTAATGTTATTGAGGCTCTGGCAAAGTATATTTTTGACATTGATAAGGAGAATACAAATGGATAAAATGGTAAAAACATTTGAGAATGAAGAGTTCGGCTCGGTGAGAACTATCGAGGAAAATGGTAAAGTACTTTTTTGCGGCTCTGATGTTGCAAAGGCATTAGGGTACAGAAGGCCAAAAGATGCGATAAATGCTCATTGTAAGGGGGCTGTAAAACGCCGCCTCCTTACAAATGGCGGTGCACAGGAAATGAAAATGATATCCGAAGGTGATGTGTACCGCCTTATATCCCACTCCAGACTTCCCTCTGCTGAGAAATTTGAAAGCTGGATATTTGACGATGTCCTCCCAACTATACGCAGAACAGGCGGTTATGTTTCGAACGAAGAAATGTTTATTGAAAACTACCTGCCCTTCCTCGACGAACCGTACAAAAATCTCTTCCGTCTGCAAATGACGTTTATCAGCAAATTGAATGAACGGATCAGAAATGATAAGCCTCTCGTGGATTTTGCTCTGCACGTTGCCGACAGCGATGATCTAATAGATATGAACGCTATGGCAAAGCTGGCGGCTGATAAAAATTTCAATATCGGCAGAACAAGGTTGTTTCGCTGGCTGAAAGAAATGGGAGTGCTTATGTCAAATAATCTGCCGTATCAGAGATATATTGACCGCAGATATTTTGTCGTAAAAGAGTCGGTGTTCGAGGTCGAGGGTATGAAAAAGACTTATCGGCAGACATTTGTTACGGGAAAGGGTCAGCTTTTTATCATAAGTCTGCTGAGAAAATATTACGGAAAGGAGATGTCGTGATGTCCCAAAAGCCAAAATGTCCGCTGATAGGTCAGGACGGAAATATATTCAATCTTATGGGCATAGCCTCAAAAACGCTGAAAAGGAACGGAATGTATGATGAGGCAAAGGAAATGTGCAGCAGAATAACATCTTCGGGCAGTTACTATGAGGCGTTAAATGTTATCGGTGAGTATGTTGAGATCACTTCTACCGATGATGAACAGTCGGAAGATGAGGATATGGAAATGGAGATGATGTAAATGACGTATTTGTTCATTGGAATGCTTATCGGAGCTATCGCAGGGCTTGTCATCGGTGCTGACTGTGCAATGCTCTATGCTGCAAAGCAGGAGGTCGGAAGACTGAATAAAGAGCTTAGGGAGGCATATGTTCGTGGAGAAAAGAATTAAACCAAAAGCTGATTTCAGTTTGACGCTTGGGTGTATCCCCGCAATGCTGAGAGCAACAAAGCCTGTGCTTTCTGAACGTCAGTACAAGGAGCTGTGTAATGAGGTAAACAAAGCCGACGGCTACCTTGAACAAAAACGCATAATATTCAGCTATGTTGACCCAATTATTAAGGACTGAGATACAACAAATGAAAATCAGCGGGCAGGCAGTATAGCTCATATTAAATTCGAGCGTGAAATGCGCCGTCCGCGCTAGGACAGGTCGTTTTGCCAATGACAGAAGATTTCTGTTTTTAGCAAAGCGACTTTATTTCTGTCATTGGTTCTAGCGGCAGAAAGGAAGAAAATGAACAGTTTTATGTCATGGGTAGGTGGAAAGAAGAATCTTCGTGACGAGGTTCTTGCAAGATTTCCGCCTTACTATGAAAGGTATATCGAGGTGTTTGGCGGTGCAGGCTGGGTGTTGTTTCATAAACCGCCGGGTATGGATTTCGAGGTGTACAATGACTTCAATTCAAATCTTGCAAATTTGTATCGCTGCGTCCGTGATAAACCTGCAAAGCTGAAATACAAGCTGAGATATGTGCTTGATTCAAGAGAAGATTTTGAGTATTTAGCTCTACTTCATAAGCGTGGCATTTTGCCAAGGCTTTATGACGTTGACAGAGCAGCTAAGTTTTATCAGCTTATACGTTACAGCTATGCAAGCGGTCTTGACAGCTTTGCAAGCCAGCCGCATTCGATATGGTCTGACTTTCCGATGATAGATCTGGCGGCAAGACGATTGCAGAAAGTAGTGGTTGAGAACAAAGATTTTGAGAAACTCATTAAGCAGTACGACAGACCCGTCAGCTTTTTCTACTGTGATCCGCCGTACTTTGCTACTGAAAATTACTACAAGGACGTGGGATTTAAAACAAAAGACCATATTCGACTGCGTGATACGCTTTTGGATATCAAGGGCAAGTTCTTGGTTTCATACAACGATTGCCCCGAAATACGGGAGATATGGGATAAGCCGAATATCCATATCGATGAGATAAGCAGGCTGAATAATCTGGCTCAGCGATACGACGGAGGCTGTCAGTATGCGGAACTGCTGATTTCAAATTATGATACAAGCGAAAGAGCAAAGGCGGCTTGTCAGCTTTCGCTGTTTGACGATGAAACAATTTTGGAGGTTTAATTTTATGAAAAATATGATATACACAAAAGGATTTATCAACAATTCAGGGGATATAGAAGTGCCCGGTGTATTTTTGGAAGAAGGTGCGGAAGTCGAACTGAAAATATCGGTAGCGAGGGGTAAATTTGAAATAGCACTTTTCCCCTCAGAGGACAAAGTACCGTTCCGTGACTGTGGAATCTCGGAGGAAGAGATACAGCGTACCTGTTCCATGTACGAAGACTGCGACGGGTGTCCGCTTAATGACTACTGCGGAGAGGAATCGGAGGTGGTTTCATGAAAATACTTGTGTTTGAACCGATGAAAAAGCCGTATGTGAAGGATATTAAAGATAATATTCACGCCATGCAGGAAGTTGTGGGCGGCAGCATCGAGCCAATATATTTTGAACCAAAGCAGGACGCTATTTGCTGGTGCAATGATGAGTTTCTGCTGAACGGTTCTAAGCCTAACAGGATAATTGGAAATACTCTTGTTCACGGCACTTTCTATATTTCTGGCAATTATCGTAACGAATACGGTGAGTGGGATTCCTGTTCACTTACCGATGAACAGATAGAAAAGTACAAGCAGCAGTTTGATCACATCATAGTTGATCTGCCCGGTATCGGGCTGGTTGCTGTGAGAGAAACAAAGCCGGAAGTGATCCAACCGCTTGAAGAATATGAAGAAGAACCGGAAATCGAACAGACAATGTAAAGGAGAATGAAACTATGAGAATACACGCATCTATCAACAGAATGGTAAACAAAGAGGATTCAGCAATCAAGGCATATGCCAGCGTAACAATGGACGGTATGTTCGCCGTTCACGGACTGAGGGTCATCGAGACCGAAAAGGGCAGATTTGTCAATATGCCCTCCACCTCATACACCGATAAGGACGGCAACAAGCAGTACAGCGACACCTTCCACGCCATAACCAAGTCGGCGAGAACTGCCGTAAATCAGGCTGTGCTCAATGCTTATGATCTCAAGCTGCAGCAGGTTCAGCAGACGGATATCGAGGTGGAGAACACTCCCGATGAGGAAATGTCGGAGCCTGAAGATGAACCTGAACCGGAGCTAAGTATGTAGTTTGCTAAAGCATTTGCTGTGTATCTTGTAACAAAGGTAGAACTTTTGCAAAAAGTATAGATTTGTGGGCGGATATATGATATATTGCTTGACAAGGAGCGTGATGATATGAAAAGAGCGATATTAATTTTGATACTCTGTGCGGTGTTTTTATCAGCCTGCGGAAATGCAGCGGAGTCCACGGAAAGCGAAAGCTCTTCAGTAGCTAGTCAAACTACGACTGCGGTCACAGTTTCCGCAGTAACATCTGCAAAGGAAGAAAAGGATACAAGCGAAGCCACAACTACTACTTTTAAAACAAGTTCGCAGACGGTATCCGAGACTTCAAAACCGACAAATATCACAGTAACTACGACCAAGAAATCAGATCCGTCAGGTTATTCGGGAAATTCCAGTCAGGGACAGAACAATTCTGCACAGAATAATAACGGTCAGGAAAATAACCATCAGCCTGTGCAAAATGATCCGCAGCCAGATAACTCGCCGTCCGATAATAACCGGAGCAATAACGGAGCGGAACAGAATAACGATCCGACGCCTCCGACTACAACTGCAAAGCCTGCGGTAACAAATCCGCCTGACACAACGACAAAGCCGCAGACTACAAAAGTTCCGCAGACTCAACCACCCTTGCCGGTGCCTACTGAGGAAGAACGATATATGGATATCGGCAAAAGCTTATCTCATAACGGCTCTGATTACAGCAAGGCAGAGGCGGTATACAACTGGATGACTGAAAACGGTTCGGGCACTTGTGTGAATTATTCGTGGCAGACCTACTATTTGTGCAAAGGTACAGGTCTGGAATGCTATCTTGCATGGACGCCGTCAAAACTGTATGGTCATGTAGCAAATGTTGTTAAGGTAAACGGAACATGGTTTGTTCTTGATACGCAGGGGCAAGGATTTCTGCTGAATAACGACTGCGGATTCAGCGAAATAATAGATATTGATGAATCATATGTATCAGGGGCGGATTTGATAAGCAACCAAAGATATGATGAAATATATTAAGATGTGCAAACGAAAGAGCCGAAATCCGGCTCTTTTTCTTTGCAAAAATGAAAAGGAGAAATGCATTTTATGTTCAAAAAATCGAAAATATTAAAGAAACTCGGTGCAGGGATCATGGCAGGACTCTGTGCTTTTTCTATGTTCGGTTCATCTATGAGCGGAGCAATCACAGCAAGTGCCGCAAGCACACCTATGGAAAACCCGACCTTCCCGTCAGCGGATACGGTGATCGCAAAGGCGGCAACCTTGCTCGGCTCGCCGTATACCTATGGAAACAAGGGCTACTGGTATGCGTATGATCAGGGTCAGTACACTCCGCTGTCGGTGCAGACGATCAACAACCTCGGTATCGACTGTTCGGGTCTGGTGTACTATACGCTTACACAGCTTGGCTACAGCACTTCGGGATTTTCATGGAACAACCCTGTGCCTGTTGATACAGATCATTGGCTTACAGTCAATGATAACTGCACCATAACTTACGACGGAAAGACTTCAAAGGTCGAAGTCGAAAAGAAAAACATCAAGACAACGGACCGCCCGTATTGGGAGTGTGCTGACGGTTCGGTTATTACAGCAGGATCTGTGGTGGTCGCTCAGAATCCGGGTGGTGAGGATCACGCTTGGATATATATGGGCGAATTTGATTCAAGAAATGATGTAATAAGCTATCTGAGATCTATTGGTGTTTCGGAAAAATTCATAAACTCAAAGACAGTTGGCGATGGAAAAGGTGCAGGCGGAAAGCATTGGAGAATAGAATCCAGCGGTTCGGAGGGCGTTGTTATCAACAACAAAACAGATGGCAAGACCGCAACAGCTATGAATATGTCAGCGTTCAGGATAACAAAAAATGATGTGAAATTTGAAATAACTAAGGTTCTTGCTTCAGACAGAACGGTTAAGATTTCAGGCACAAGCAAGGTGGACGGCACGGTTGCAAAATACGGAGTATATACCGATAAGGCTTGTAAAAACAAGGTCGGCGAGATCACTATCGGCAAGGACGGAACAGGCTCCATTCAGTTACCTGAAAAGCAGTATTACGTTAAGGAGATCTCCGCACCGACAGGTTACAGTCTCTCTGAAGAAGTGTTCGCATTAAAGGCTGACGAAAATATATTTGTGACCGAAGATTTTACGAGAGGCACAATTAAGGTCAATAAGACCGCCGAAGATGGGATCGTAAGCGGCAGAGAGTTCAAGGTCACAGGAAACGACGGCAGCAGTTACACCAAGAAAACCAATGCAAACGGCGTTGCCGAATTTAGCGGATTAAAGGTATACAACACATCTACGGGCAAATTGATCACCTACACCGTATCCGAGATCAATGTAAATACAAGATACGAAGTTCCTAAGGCTCAGAATGTTACGCTGACAAGCGGAGATGTTGATCTGACTGTGAATGTGAAGTTCAACAATCAACTTAAAACGGGCTCGATAAAGATAAATAAGCACTCTGAGGACAATCGGAACGGCGACAGAGAGTTCACTATTACGGGCAACGGTAAGACTTACACAATAAAAACAGGTTCGGACGGTATTGCAATCCTTTCCGATATTCCTGTTTACAACAGCAATAATGAGAAGATCGTGTACACCATTTCCGAGAAAAATGTTCCCGTAAAGTATGTGGTTCCTGCGGATCAGACTGCAACCCTTACGGCAGATGCGACCACAACCAAGACATTCAAAAATATCCTCAAAAAGTTTACAGTTGAGGTAACAAAGCAGGATTCTGAAACAACATCAGCACAGGGCGACGGAACGCTTGCAGGAGCAGTTTACGGACTGTACAAGGACGGCGAGCTTGCCGATACCTATACGACCGATGAAAACGGATATTTCAAGACAAAAGAGTATGTCTGCGGAAACTACACTGTTCAGGAAATTTCACCAAGCGAGGGCTATCTCCTTGACGAAACAGTTTACTCAGTTGGTGCAGAAGCTGAAAATTATTGCATTGAGCATAATTCACTTTCTAAGACAGTGACTGAGGACGTTATCAAGGGAAATATCGCAATGATCAAGCATTCCGATGACGGCTCTACTCAGATAGAAACTCCAGAAGTGGGAGCTGAATTTGAAGTGTATCTGAAATCTTCGGGTTCTTATGCAAATGCTGTTGAAACAGAACGTGATTACCTGACTTGCGATGAAAACGGATTTGCACAGACCAAGGATATGCCATACGGAATTTACACCGTGCATCAGACAGTCGGCTGGGAGGGTACTGAGTTTATGGCTGATTTTGATGTCAACATCAGCGAAAACGGACAGACCTACCGCTATCTTATCAACAATGCAGAGTTTGAAAGCTATGTTAAGGTGGTAAAGGTGGATTCCGAAACGGGAAAAACAATTCCTTACGAGGGTGCCGGATTTGAGATCTATGATTCAAACGGTCAGAAGATCTCAATGACTTTTGCATACCCTACCCCAACAACAATCGACACTTTCTACACAAACAGCGAGGGCTATCTGATCACTCCCGAAGTTCTTCCCTACGGTGAATATTCGCTTGTTGAGGTTCAGGCTCCTGTGGGTTATGTTCTGGACAGTACGCCCGTGTCTTTCACAGTTTCTGCTGATAACGCAGAGGAAGAAAATGCCCTGACGGTTATTAAAGTCCGCAAAGAAAACACCGCTCAGAAAGGCAGGATTTCGGTTCAGAAAACAGGTGATATTTTTAAAACCGTTGCTACGGCATCATCTGCTTACACAGATGAAAACGGCGAGATGATAGTAAATCCGACCACCTACACTCCCGTGTTTGCAGACGGAGATCTCAGCGGCGCGGTATTTCAGGTGATCGCTGTAGAGGATATCGTTACACTCGACGGTACAACAAGAGCTTATGCAGGAGATGTTGTTTCGGAGATCACGACAGACGAGAACGGCTATGCCGAAACTGAACTGCTTTATCTCGGCAAGTATGAGGTCAGAGAGATAAAAGCTCCCTATGGTTATGTGCTGAACAATGAGCCTAAAGATGTTGAACTGACATATGCAGGGCAGGAATTTGAGGTGAGAGATACTGTGAATACAGCTTTTGAAAATGAGTATCAGAGCGTGAGGATATCGCTTTCTAAGGTTATGGAAAATGATGAACTGTTCGGGATCTACGGCAAGGACTACTATACAAGCGTTCGTTTTGGACTATTCGCCGCAGAGGATATAACGGCGGCTGACGGTACGGTTATTCCTGCTGACGGACTGCTTTCAGAGGTTTCACTTGATGAGAATATGACCGCAAAATTTGATGTACAGATACCTTTCGGCAGGTATTATGTCAAAGAAATTTCTACTGATGAGCATTATGTTCTAGGTGGCGAAAAGTATCTTGTGAATTTCGAATATATGGGACAGGACATCCGGACTGTGGATATTGACTGCGGACAATTCGTAAATCTTCTCAAGCGTGGCAGGATAGAGGGTCACAAGGTAGATGACAAGAGTGAACCACTTGAAAATGTGGTGTTCGGTCTTTTTACTGCCGATTGCGTGAAGTTCAGCAGAGATACTGCAATAATGACTTCTACATCAGATGAAAACGGATATTTTGTGTTCGACGAAATCCCCTATGGCGAGTATATTATTCATGAAATCGAAACTCCCACAGGATATATTCTTAGCGATGAGAGCTATCCTGTTACTGTTTCTGAGGACGGCGATGTCGTAGAAATTACTGCGGTGAATAAACCGATTACTGTTGAGATTTCAAAACGTGATATTTACGGCAATGAGCTTGAGGGTGCTGAAATGGTGCTTGAAAATGCTGACGGTGAGACAGTTGATAAGTGGACTTCAGACGGCACAAATCACATCGTTTCAAAGCTTGGTGCAGGTGAATATGTGCTTAAAGAAATTGCCGCACCTGACGGATATGTTATTGCAACAGACATTAAGTTTACTGTTGATGTTTACGGCAATGTTACGGTAGAAAACGTTGATTCAACAGCCGTTTCGGATAACGGCTATCCGCTTATAGTTATGGTGGATGATACGACTAAGGTTCGTATTTCAAAGCAGGACGTTACAACAGGCGAAGAATTGCCGGGTGCTACTTTGCAAATTATCGACGAGAACGGAAATGTTGTTGAAGAATGGGTATCCACAAATGAACCACATATGATTGAAGGAAAACTTATTGCCGGCAAGGAATACACACTTAAAGAGATCATAGCACCTGAGGGCTATGAGATAGCAAATGAGATAAAGTTTACTGTGAACGATGACGGAACTGTGACTGAGGTCGTTATGTATGACGAGCTTACGCCTGATCTTGAAACCCCTCCTACGGTCATAATAGATATTCCTCATACAGGTGTATCCGCAGACAATAGTGCTGAGCTTTATCTCGTAGCCACAGCGGTTATTATGGTTTTCGGTATGGTCATATGCAAGAGAAACGGTAAGGAACAGAGAAAGGATGATGTGAAATGAGATCTAAAAAGAAATTGATCGCAGCAGCAAGTTCGGTGTGCTTTGCGGCTATGATGTCGCTAACAGCTTATGCTTCGGGCGATGTTGCGGGGGCGGTGACAAGCACCTGGGGTGCGGCGAAATCGCAGGTCGTTTCAGTCGTAAACAATGTGGTGTTTCCCGTAATAGACGTGATACTTGCGGTTCTGCTGTTTGTGAAGATAACACTCGCATATCTCGATTACCGCAAACACGGTCAGCTTGAATGGACGCCGATCGCTATAATTTTCGGCTGTCTGATCTTTTCTCTGACCTGTCCGCTGTACATCTGGAGCATAATCTGATAGGGGGGGAGGAATGAATATGAAAGCAAAAGTAATGGCTGCAATTTTAGCGGCGATTATGCTGACAATGACAGCCTGCGGAACGATCAGTCCGCCGATTCAGAATGCTGTTACGGAAACTACGACTACTACAGCCGAGTCCATACACGACTCGGCTGCCTCTTCGGAGGCTGAAAGCAGTTTAGAGGATGAAAAGATAAAGACGGACACCTTTATTGCCGAATTTTTCGATTCCGATATATCCTTTGTGGATACAAGTGAATTGGTAGCGGAAACTATGAAAGGCTGTTCCTTTGAGAACGAAATTGATAACTCAAACGGTGTGAATAAAATTACTTTGAAAGGCTCAAACGGCGGCGGTATGATCGATGTTCTGTGTATTGATCTAAGTCAGAGTGATCTTGATTACGACATGAAATATATCCTTGAAAATTTAGGGGATCATTACTTTAGTCAAACTGCTGCTCAGATGAACGGTATCACCGAAGATGACTTTGTTTCGAGTTACCGAATGACAAGCAGTGTTGTTTCAAAGGGTAAGTATCAGCAGTACGGCTCTGTTCAGAAATCCGATGGTATGGCGACGCAGTTCGGATACACGGAAACCTACGCTGTGCTGAACGAGAACAAGCTTACCGTTGTATCGGGTGCTTTTCTCAGTTCGGATATGATGGAAAGGCAGAGCTTTTCACAGCTGATGGCTAAGTTTGCGGAGAATGTGAAGTACTGATTTAAAATGAAAAAAGGGCTGAGGTTGGCTCAGCCCTTTGGTTTTGGGGAGTATAAATCAGAATTTATATATTAAATACTTCTTTTGCGTATGATGTCCACCCACCATGTGTAATCATTACGCAAATTACAGCAAGTGTTATATACAATACGATAGGGATAAGCAGATATGCCTTGCCTTTACTCAATGTTTTCCGAAATACATAGATATTTGAGGGAAATGATAAAGCAAGCCAAATCAGTAGCTCAGTACAGCCAAGCATAATAGAAACATCTTTCTCCGAGCCTAAATCATAGCTATAGCCTTTTGAATGTCCAGTTATATCAAGAAAAATCCAGCCGAAACATATTGGAAATGAAAATGCAATAAAACTCGTCCAGAGAAAATTCAGACAATAGATAATTTTACTTTTCATGGCTATCTCCTACAAATTTCGATTTATGTTATTATCCATTATACCACACCAACCTCGAAAAATCAACCCTAGTAAACAGAAAGCAGGTGATAAAGTGTCATATATCCCATTTACAGACGAACAAAAAATCCTTGCCAACAGCATAGATCTGGCAGAATACCTGCGTGTGCGTGGTGAAAAGCTTGAGCGTGTCGGCATAGAGCATAAGCTCATATATTACGACAGCTCAGGCAAGCACGACAGTATAACTATCCGTGGGTCAAAATGGTTTGACCATAAAAATCAGACAGGCGGCGGAGCAATAAAGTTTATGCAGGAGTTTTATGGTATGGACTTTCAGACGGCGGTGCAGGAACTGCTTGGTCAGACAGTGACTCCGCTGTCCCACAGTCCGCCGAAAGTATCGGCAAAGGAAGAAAAGAAAGAGTTCAGACTTCCCGAGGCAAACACAAATATGCATAGGGTTTATGCCTACCTGATAAAGCAGAGGTTCATTTCTCCCGATATTATCAGCCATTTTGCAAAACAGCACACGCTTTATGAGGACAAGGAACACCATAATGCGGTGTTCGTAGGCGTTGACGAAAACGGCGTTCCAAGGCAGGCAAGCAAGCGTTCAACAAATTCTTACGGCAATAGTTTCAGGATCACTTGTCAAGGTTCTGACACAAGATACAGCTTTGCACATTTCGGTGAAAGCAAAAGGCTCTATGTGTTTGAGGCTCCCATAGATATGATGAGTTTTCTTACGCTTTATCCGAAAGACTGGCAAAAGCACAGCTGCATTGCAATGAACGGAGTGTATGAAAATGCTGTGCTTGCGGCATTAAAGAATCATTCTAACTTATCGGAAGTAATTCTCTGCGTTGATAATGACGAAGGAGGGATCGAGGCCGTTGACCGTCTAAGGGATATTCTAAATGAGAACGGATATTCAAACGTCAAACGCCTTGCACCGCCGTACAAAGATTGGAACGAGGTGCTAAAAGCGAAGAATGACACTCCTGCTCTGCCTGCTGTACCCAACAAGCATAAAGAAGAATATCATCGTCAGGTGGAAAATCTGCAGTATCTCAAATGCCGTCCGGATAAGCTGACGTCTCAGATCAATGCCGCCTTCAAAAACAAACAATACAAATATCTCGCCGAGTATGCACTTGCAGGCTCGGCGTTTTTTATTGATAAAAGCTTTGAAAAGGATATGTTTGCAAAACTCAGAGCAAAACTGAAAGCAGAGTACAAGCCATACACAGATAAAGGCAAAGTTGCTGCCAAGCAAAGAAATTTGCAGGAATGTGTTACGGCAGTAATGAAAGATCTAAGGCAAACAGCTCGTACCCGTGAGCAGTCAATAAATACGGCGAAACTGCTGTATCAGCTTGCGGATAGGGCTGTCAGATCATCTGTTGAAGAAACTTTGTCTGAACCTGTGGCAGAACATATCGAATCTGAGGACATCGTTTCCGAACCTGAACCTTTTATGGAATTTGGTTGATGCGATACCCTCTGCCTCACGGTGCAATACCTTGAAGATAACAAACTAACTGTCGTATTAAATACAAAAGAAAGAATATTTTATACAGATCGGAGATGAAATTTTGAATGATAAACAAATGTTTTTAATAGGCGTACTTGTTGTAATTTTCATTGCCTTTTTAGTGGTAGTAAATCTGCTTGACAATAGATCTCTTAACGGAATAAAAGCTAAGAAAGTCGGCAACGGACAGCACGGAACAGCTCGGTGGGCGACAAAAGCAGAAGTCAAGCGGACTTTTATCTCTCTGCCATTCGAGCCTGATAAATGGCGTAATGGAGAAAATCTTCCGCACAGCTCCAACGGATATGTTATTCAGGGAACTGTGGTCGGGTGCAGAGGTTCAGGAAAGAAAACTGTTGCACTTGTGGATACCGGCGACGTCCATACTCTTATGATAGGAGCGGCAGGAGTCGGCAAGACTGCATACTTTTTGTATCCGAACATAGAGCTTGCCTGTGCAAGCGGAATGTCTTTTATCTCAACTGATACAAAAGGCGATGTTGCACGAAACTACGGAACTATCGCCAAAAAGTATTACGGCTACAATGTTTCTGTGCTTGATTTGAGAAATCCTACACGCTCAGACGAAAACAATATCCTGCATCTTGTAAACAAGTATATGGATATTTATCTGTCCGATAAAAACAATCTTTCAGCGAAAGCAAAGGCTGAGAAATATGCTAAGATCACAGCAAAAACAATAATCAACATCGGCGGCGGTGACAGCCACAGCTACGGACAAAACGCATTTTTCTACGACGCGGCTGAGGGTCTGCTCGCCTCGGTCATACTGCTTTTAGCTGAGTTCGGCGACAAGAACGAACGGCATATAGTTTCCGTTTTCAAGCTTATTCAGGACTTGCTTGCAAAGTATCAGCCAGACCCAAAAGCCAAGCCGAAAATGTATTTCACAAAGCTTATGGACAAACTTCCAAGCGAACACAAGGCAAAATGGCTTGCGGGTGCGGCTCTGAATGCGTCTGACCAGTCTATGCTTTCTGTAATGTCGACTGCACTTTCAAGGCTCAACAGTTTTCTTGATTCTGAACTTGAACAAATGCTGTGCTTTGGAACGGCGATAGACGCTGAGAAGTTCTGTAATGAAAAGTCTGCTATCTTTATCGTTCTTCCCGAAGAAGATACAAGCAAGTACTTTATGGTCAGCCTGCTTATCCAACAGTTATATCGTGAGATATTAGTCATTGCAGACGAAAACGGCGGAAAACTAAAAAACAGAGTTATGTTCTACTGCGACGAGTTTGGAACTTTTCCTAAGATAGAGGGTGCTGAATCTATGTTCTCCGCAGGACGTTCAAGAAAAATATCCATCGTGGCGATAATACAGTCCTTTGCACAGCTTGAACAGAACTACGGGAAACAGGGTATGGAGATAATAACTGACAACACTCAGCTTACTGTGTTCGGCGGATTTGCACCAAACAGTCAGAGTGCAGAGGTGCTTTCAAAAGCTTTGGGCGAACAGACTGTTTTGAGCGGTTCTATATCAAACGGCAGGGATAAAAGCCAGTCATTGCAGATGATAGGCAGACCGCTTATGACTGTGGACGAGCTGAAATCTATGCCGAAAGGACAGTTTATCGTTATGAAAACAGGAACACACCCGATGATAAGCAAGTTAAAACTGTTCTTCAAATGGGGTATCAAGTTTGAAGAAGAATACAAACTTCCCGATAAGACCGCTCGTGCCGTTTCATACAAAGAGCGTGATGAACTGATAAAAGACGTTGAAATGAAATATCCGCAGAAGGAAAAAGAGAGTCCGATAGAATATGAGGAGCTTACAGCAAAGAAAAGGACAACTGTTAAAACGTAAAAGGAGCTGATGCATATTGATATTTCCAAGAAGGATCTACGACTTAGGACTAAGCCACAAGGCGGTGGCTGTGTACTGTTATCTGGCAAACCGTGCGGACAAAAACGGAGAATGTTTTCCCTCTGTACGCAGGATAGCAGAAGATCTGAGCATACACAAAAGCACGGTATATCGTGCTTTTACGGAACTTGAAAACCGTGGATTGTTAGAACGGATACCTCGCTATCATATCCAAGGCGGACGCCGCAGCTCGCTGTACAAGATAAAGGGAGAGATAACAAAGGCAGGAGGTGGTGCGGATGTTTGATTGGATCTCAGACGCCATTGACTGGATAGGCGACGGTATCTCATCGCTCTGGGACAACACAGTTGGTGCTGCCGCTGATGCGATCAGCGACGCTATTTGGGATATTATGTTTGAATGGATATTCAATAAGGTGTATGGTCTGATAGCGGAACTATTCACATTTATTAATGAAACAGCAACGGATATTTTCGCTTTGTCCTGGGTACAGGTGTTTGTCGGATTGTTTGGCAGTTTTGCGTGGATGCTTTTTGTCTGCGGACTTATTGTGGCTGTGTTCGATACGGCTGTCGCTTATGAATCGGGGCAGGCGAACATCAAGAACACCTGCATAAATGTACTGAAAGGCTTTATGGCGGCAAGTCTTGTGACAGTCGTTCCCCAAAGGCTTTATTCGTTCTGCGTCAATATGCAGGGTACGTTTGCAACTGAGCTGCTTGGGAACTTCATATCCGGAACAAGCGACACGATGGCGGACACTGGACTTGCGGTCATATTTGCTCTTGCCTCAGATATTTCGCTGTTCAGTCTCTTTTTTATGATCTTATTCGGTTACTGCACGGTGAAAGTTGTGTTCGCAAACATCAAGCGAGGCGGCATAATGCTTTGCCAGATAGCTGTTGGAAGCTTGTATATGTTCGGAGTTCCGAGGGGCTACACAGACGGCTTTTACAGCTGGTGCAAGCAGGTCATCGCTACTTGCCTGACGGCTTTTTTGCAGACAACGATATTGTATATCGGACTTCTGACGTACACTCAGCACCCATTACTTGCTGTGGGGATATGCCTGTCGGCAAACGAAGTGCCGAGGATAGCTCAGATGTACGGGCTTGATACCAGCGTTAGAGTCAATATGATGAGTGTTAGTCATACTGTTTCTATGGGGGCGAAGGCAATTAACTTGGCAAGAGGAAAGAGTTGAAATATTATAAGTTATGTGGTATAATTTTCAATGAGAAAAGAGGTTGATTGCTATGGAACAACGATTTACAATAACGACCAGAAAATCTAGTGAATATATTCTTATAAAATTTCATAAAAAGGAAATCATAGAATTAACACAAAATGGCTCTATTCGTATGAATAGTTTATCTTTTTATCGTGATTTATATGAGAATACTAATGATGAAAATATTGGTGATCCGTTTGAGGGAAAACTATATGTACATGAAGCTGATGTTTTACTAAATAATCAATATTTTCATTTAAAAGATACTGCGATTAGTACTTTAACTCAAGATGATTTTGTTTATTGTATGTTTGGTATTAAAACGTCTCAAATAGGGCAAAAGTTTAATTTTACTGAACAACATAAAAGACTTTGGGAGAACGAATATGATACCGCATTGATAATAACAGATACAAGGGAATTCAAAAATAGACTTGTAACAGCTGCGAATGAGCTTGGCTATAAGCTTGGTGCTGGATTTGTCATTTACTATTCACCTGAGAAGGATTGTGTTGATCGAATTATTAACTCTATTAACCATTCATGTGCTGCTTTTTTTAAAAGGAATTGTTATTCTTATCAGAATGAGTTTAGATTTAGAATTGCTAACCCTGATAGAAAAAAATTTCTAGATTTAAATATAGGTGATATTCATGATATTTCAGAAACTGTTGACCTAAAATATTTCTTAAAAGCATATTGTGAGCCAATAGATTTATAGGTGTGTTATATACAGTCAAACCAGTAGTTTGGCTGTATTTTTTATACCCTGAAAGGAGGCTTGATAAAAAATGAAAACCTACATCTACCCCGAAAACCTGAGAGCAAGCGTAAAGCTGTGGTTTTGGAGCGTTCGGGATTTTATCATAATCTGCGGCGGAATCATTCTGTCGGTTGTGATTCTGGTGAACTTCTGGAACGTCCTGCCCTTTGCTGCGACCGCCTGCTTTGCGTTTCTCTCTCTTCGGGTCGACGAAACTGCAATTATAGACTATATTTTTAACGCTGTGAAGTTTTTTCTGACTTCGCAGCAATTATATTTATGGAGGAAAAGTTAAATGAAGAAAAGCAAAAACAGCGTTCAGGGTCTTATCGGTCTTGAACGCTTTACTAAATACGGCGTAAAAACCGATAAGGCTGAGATAGCATTTTTCAGCGTAGAGCCGACTAATATTTCCGTGCTGTCAGCAGCTAATATCGACGTCAAAATACATCATCTTATGATGCTGTTAAGCACTATACCCGACCTTGAGATACTTGCTCTTGACTCCTGTGAATGTTTTGACTCAAACAAAATGTATGTGAAAAAGCGTTTGCAGACGGAGCAGAACGAGGCGGTCAGAAAACTGCTGCAAGCTGACTATGATTTTCTCGACGAGATCCAACTTGAAATGTCCTCTGCAAGACAGTTTGTGTTCGCTTTAAGATTTAAACGTGAGAAGGACGAGCAGATCTTTAACACCATCAACCGAGTGGATAAAGCGATTTCCGAACACGGATTTGCAGCTCGGCGAATGAGCAAATCTGATATCAAGCGTATGCTTGCACTGTATTTCGGAACGAGTATTTCAGGCGATGAGATACCCGATATCGAGGGAGAAACCGAATTTGATTTGGAGGCGAAAACAAATGAGAACTAAAAAGCAGAAGAAAAAAGAACTGTCTGATGAGCAGCTTGAGATAGTGGAAGCAAAGGACTTTTTCGACAGCACCATGCCGGGCGTGATCCGCTTTTACACCGACCACTACATCTGCGGAAACTTCTACAAGTCCTGCTGGGCGGTGACGGAGTATCCGCCAAGTACGGAAGAAACGGCTATACTTGCTCACCTTGCGGACAGGAACGGTGTAACGCTCCGTATCTACAACCGCCTTGTTACAAGCATGGAGCAAAGGAAGATCGTTCAGCAGGCAATGAGGAAAAACCATATGATGACCACCACAAATGACGTCAACGAGAGCATAAAGGCTCAGAACAACATTGACGATGTGGTAGAACTGCTGTCGGAGCTTAGAAGGAACAAAGAACCCCTCCTGCATACGGCCGTGTTTATCGAGCTAAAAGCAATTACTGAGGACAAGCTGAAAGAACTGCAAGCCGATATTCAAATGGAACTTACACGTTCCAAAATATCTGTTGACCGTTTGCTTTTACGTCAGAAAGAGGGGTTCTTGTCTGTTCATCCTGCGGGCAATAACGTGTTTGCAAGTCAGTTTGAACGTGTTCTTCCTGCAAGCTCGGTGGCTGATCTTTATCCCTTGAATTACAGCGGCAAGACCGATGAGAGCGGCTTTTATGTTGGAAGAGATAAGTACGGCACGAATATTCTTGTTGACTTTGATAAGCGTACAGAGGATAAGACAAACAGCAATATCCTTATCCTCGGCAACAGCGGTCAGGGTAAGTCATATCTGATGAAACTGCTGCTTTGCAATCAGCGTGAATCAGGCAAATCTATACTTTGCTTAGACCCTGAACACGAATATGAGGATCTGTGCAATAACCTTGGCGGCACATATATTGATATGATGTCGGGTGAGTTTATGATAAATCCGCTTGAACCTAAAGCGTGGTCAGAAAATTCTCGTCCTGAAAATCAAGAAAAGGAAACCGGTGACAGCCCTGAAACATTCCGAAAAGTAACTCGTTTAAGTCAGCACATCAGCTATCTAAAAGACTTTTTCAGAGCATACAAAGACTTCACAGACGCAGAGATCGACACAATAGAGATAATGCTTATGAAACTGTATGCACGTTTCGGTATTGACGATCTTACAGATCTCGATAAGTTGGAAAACTGTGACTATCCTGTAATGTCAGACCTGTATGAGTTAGTTGAAAAAGAATTTATGGCGTTTGATAATGCTAAAAAACACCTCTACACCGAAGAAATACTGCAGAATATCTGTTTGGGATTGCACTCAATGTGCAAGGGGGCAGAATCGAAATATTTCAACGGCAGAACAAATATCAAGGACAGTGAGTTTATATGTTTCGGCGTAAAGGGTCTTATGGATACGAACAAGCGGCTGAAAGATACTCTGCTGTTCAACATCTTGTCATATATGTCTGATCAGCTTTTAGGCAAGGGAAATACTGTTGCGGCAGTCGATGAGTTATATTTATTCCTTACAAATATTACGGCAATCGAATATATTCGCAACGGTATGAAACGTGTTCGAAAAAAGGAATCGTCTTTCATATTAGCTTCGCAAAATATCGAGGACTTTCTGCTGCCTAAGATAAAGGAATTCACAAAGCCGCTGTTTTCTATTCCTGCACATCATTTTCTGTTCAATCCCGGTAATATCTCTCCGACTGCATTTATTGATACCCTACAGTTGGAGGAATCGGAGTACAGCCTTATCAAGTATCCCGAACGTGGAACTTGTCTTTACAGGTGCGGCAACGAAAGATATTTGTTACAGGTCATTGCTCCGGCGTATAAGGCGGCTTTGTTTGGGTCGGCGGGAGGAAGATAAACTTCAGTCCGCACGAAACTGCTTGATTTACTTTCTAAGATGTGGTATAATATTTTAACAGATTGATAATCAGAGGTATACAAAAATGAAAATAATCGCTATTGCTGCTGTAACAGCAGGAGGCAAAACAACGGCTGTTAATGGAATAAAACACAGACTTAAAAATACACAGTCACTTCATTTCGATGATTATTCTTTTGAGGGCGCAGTTAAAGATTTTCACAAATGGGTTGCTGACGGAGCGGATTATAATGTTTGGAATTTAAAGCCGTTGGAAGATGATATTATTGCTATTAAGAATAGCGGAAACTGTGAATATTTAGTATTGGATTATCCATTTGCATATTGTCATCATATGATAAATAAATATATTGATGTCGCCATTTTTATTGACACACCTCTGGATATTGCATTGGTACGATGCATACTAAGGGATATGAGTAATTCCACAGGTGAAGAAATCAGAGAGGAATTAGATGGATATTTGAAATATTCCCGAATAGCATATGAACAAATGCTGAAAGACATTTTACCATCTTCGGATTATGTCATTGATGGCAGTCTTGATGCAAATAAAATTATTGATGAACTGGTAAAGATTATAGAAAGTATGTAGTAAAATAAATTATAGTTTGAGAAAATAATTGAAACCTATAAACAACTTACGAGTCGCTGAAAATGCGGCTCTTTTTTTTGTTGCAGAAACGGAGGTATGATAAAAATGCACAACAAAAAATACGGCATACGGAAAACAAGGTATGCCGAAAACAGCAGAAATATTTTTGAGGACTGGGTTCGTCATAACGGCGAGCCCATTTTGTTTGCAACGGAGCGTGGTGCACTGGAATATATGCACGGCATAGAAATGAAAGTGCAGGGTGCATTTACTGAATTTGAAGTTCGTGAGGTGATCTGATGTCGGCAGCAGTTGCGGCGGCGGTGAAAAAGATAGCCATATATATTCTCGGAGATGAACACAAGCGTGGAAAGCTGTTTGTGGCAGTCGGCAGTATCATCGCCGGCTTTCTGGGGCTTATGTTCCTGCCTATTGCTGTGATCTCAAGCATTGGAAGTATGAATATCAAGCCGCCTGACATAGACAAAAGTCTGTTTACAGAGTCGGCTTTGTTTGAGAGTCTGGACAGCGAACAGCAGGCGGAGATAACAAATATTCAAAATCAAGGGCAAGCCATAGAGGTCGCTATGACAAATGCAGGGGTGAGAGATCAAACGATCAAGGCTCAGCTGATATATATGTCATACTTTGATGAAGTGCAGAATTTCTATGCTGAGTCATATGCTGATCTCTTTGCTACTGCTCAGAATGACAGCGATCTTATCTCAGCGATAAACTCGACTTACGGTTTGGATATTGACTATGATGCGTTTGTTCGCACATACACTTTTGTAATGAACAGCACCATAAATGCGTTTATGTTTACTGATACAAGCACGAAAAACTGTGCTGATCTTGCGGCTTGGGCTGCTAATGCTTACATCTCAGGCTGGGGATATATGAACGGGTTTATCGGTGAAAGAAACGAAACTGACAGAATACGTTATGCGGATAATGCGGGACTTGTGCTGGGGTATCTGAACTACGATCCTATGAAAAAGGTGTTTGATTCTCATTACGATACTCTTGTTTACACTGAGCAGGGCGGTATAGATACTATGCCTGAAGTTGTCGGGATAGGGCTGTTTGACGGGAGTCAGCACGGAATTTATGTGGGAAACGGAGAGGTTGTTTACAGTTCTGAAAATGCTGGTTATGTCACAAAAGAGGCTGTTTCAAATGGCAGCTGGACAAGTTGGTGCACTTATATGGGGATAGAATATCCTCAGGAGGTGGAGGACGTTATCAATGATTTGAGAGATGACGGTTCATCAGAATAACAGATTGGAGGTTGATAGAATGAAAAGATCAGTTACGGTAAATGTAAACGAAGAAAAGCTCTCGGCTATTGAAATGTACCTTGAACAGAAAAGTACAACTCTTGCAGCAGAGCTTGACAAGTACATTGAACAGCTTTACAGCAAGGTCGTGCCTCAGAACGTCAGGGATTATATTGAGATGACTTCAGTCAAAAGGTCTGCGGCAAAACGCAGAAATGCTCAGACCCACAGAGATAAAAGTAAGTCTGAGCAATAATTCGCCACGGTTCGCACCGTGTGCCCTCGTGTGGCGTTTTCAGAGCATGAGTGGGGTAACTTTACCTTAAAGCCAATCGAGGCAGATTTGGGGCGTTTGTCGCAGAGTTGGAAAAGGCAGAAATCGGATGATTTCGGGTGGGGTTGAGGGAAAATATTTTATTGCAAGTTAAAGTGTCGGGGTTGTAGCCCCGACACACTCACAGCGGACGGCAAAGCCGACCGCAATTTTGCGAAGTTTGTACAACTTAGGGCAAAGGGGTTGTAAATTCAGCCTTTTTCAGATTTAGGGGTTGTATCGGCAAAAAGGCACGAAAATACTGCATTTTAACAGGAGTTGGAGGTAATGAAAGATGAGTTTTCAGAACAAGGTCAAATTTGCGCTTTGGGCATATCCCGAAACGCTGAAAGACGTGGAGGTACATTACAAACATGATAACTGCAAATCGCAGAGTGAATTTATTGAAAAAGCTATCAAATTCTATATTGGTTATCTTGATGAAGAAAAAAGCGTGAACTATATCTCTCCGATGATAACCGAAACGGTCAAGGCACAGATAAAAGGTACGGAACAGCGGCTTGCCCGTCTGCTTTTCAAAGTCGCAGTGGAGCTTGGAAAGCTATCGCATATGACTGCAGCAATGAACGATGTGGATGATGAAACTCTGAGAAATCTTCATGCAATGTGTGTAAATGAGGTTCGTAAGATCAACGGCATTATTGATTATGAGGATGCGGTGGAGTATCAGAAAGATTGATTGTATTACTGCCAATAGGTTGAAATAATAATAAAAATATGTTATAATTATTCCAAAAGTAGAGGTATAATTTCCATGAATAGTTTTAATCCAGTCAATAAAACTTGCTATTTCAGATTAGATAAATATAGCTGTTATAAGAGAGCACATGGTGTATGCTCTCTTAATGGTATTTCAATTCAAGACTTGATGAAACAGGATACGAAGCAATTATGTAGAGAGAATTCTATTGATTATTGTCGAAATATAGCTAAAATATTAATGACTACAGGATTCTGTTCCGATGTACTTGCTTATTATTGTACGGATTGTGATCATTTTGAATTTGCAGATGGGCAACATAGGGTTTGCGTTACTGCAAAATTATCAAGAAAAGGTTTTAATGTACGTCTGAATACGGTTCTCAAAGTGAATGAAGGCACTAAGTGTAGATGGTGTTTAATGCAAGAGAAATATGACAGAGAGTATAAAAAATTTAATCTATTTCAGAAACTATTCAAAACAAAAAAATATATGAAATATATAAAAGATAAAGATGATTTTTATTTGCGTGAGTTTATAACGAAATTATGATGTATAATAAACGAGGAAAACAAATGCCCAAACTAATAGTAACAAGCCGCTACCTAAAAAGCGGTTCAAAGAAAAAGCTTGCAAACTATGTAAAATACATCGCAACCCGTGAGGGTTCTGTTCCTACAACAACCAATAACGAAACAGCTCCTGCTACCCAAAATCAGCAGGAGCTTATTTTATCTCTGCTTAAGGATTTCCCCGACAGCAAGGATTTATTCGAGTACGAAGATTACCAGAAGAATCCCACTGTAAAAAACGGTTCTGCACTCATATCTGAAATCTTAGATCGAAACATGGACAGGCTCACTAACCGTGAAAATTACGTTGGCTATCTTGCCAACCGTCCCGGCACAGTCAAGTTTGGCTCACACGGTTTGTTCTCGCAATCGGACGAACCTATTGACCTTGAAAAAGTCGCAAAAGAGATCGCAAATCACGGCGGTAATGTCTGGACTCATGTTGTTTCTCTCCGCAGAGATAACGCTCAGGCAATGGGTTATGATAACTTGAATGCCTGGCGTGAACTTGTCAAGCGGCAGGTCCCCAACATTGCAAAACAGCAGAAAATTGATATGGCAAACCTAAAATGGTATGCAGCTTTCCATGATAAGAAAACCAATCCTCACGTACATATCATTGTTTACTCAACAAACGAACGTGAGGGCTTTTTAACTAATCACGGTATTGAAAAGATCCGCAGCGGCTTTGCAAATGATATTTATTCGGACGAGCTTCATCATCTTTATGCACAACAAACAGATTTACGCAATTTGCTAAAAGCGGACGCGAAAACGCTTATGAAGTCGCTTGCTGAAGAATTAAAATATGACGATTGCGGAGACGACGAACTTTGTAAATTGATTTTTCAACTTCATAGTCAGTTGAAAAGTTCAAAGGGCAAAAAAGTTTATGGTTATATGAAAACCGATATTAAGAAAACTGTTGATGATATTTTTTCAAAACTTGCGGATAACGAATCAATAAAAAAGATGTATGAACTTTGGTGCGAAATGGAACAACAAAAGCATGATGTCTATTCGTCTGCAAAATTAAAATTTCCACCGCTTGTTGACAACAAGGAGTTTAGGTCAGTCAGGAATATGATAATTCGTACAGTACTTAATATGAAACCATTTGATGCAAATACTGAAATTGAAGGATCTGAACCAAATGATGAATACTTTGATAACACACCTCAGAGTATGTCACCTCTGTTTGATGAAGCAGAACCGTTGGCAGAGAAAGAAACTGATGAATCGGCTGAGGCAATAAAATACTATATCAAATGGAACGATCAATACAAAAAAGCCTGCAAGCTTATCTATGGCAAAGACGCTAAGCTTAATGATTTTAAGAAAGCTGAACAACTTTTGTTATCTGAATCACAGCGTGGAAATGTTTTGGCTGTTTACGATCTTGGAAAGCTTTATTCTACCGACAAGCTTGGCGAAAGGAACGAAGAAACGTCTATTGCAAAATACACACGGGCTTTGCAGGGATTTTTGCAAATAGAACCAAACTCAAAGAAATTAAAGCCATATGTTCAGTATCGTATAGGTAAAATGTTTTGCTATGGTCTTGGTACGGAGCAGGACTATGAAAAAGCCTTTGAGTGGTTTGAAAGATCGGCAAAACAGAAAAACAAGTTTGCTCAATTCAGCCTTGCTAATCTGTATTACTATGGCAGCGGTGTGGAGAAAGATCTGTCGCAGGCTTTTCTTTGGTATCAGAGATCATCCTCTCGCGGGCAGCCTTATGCTTCATATGCTGTTGCTCAGATGTACAGCAAGGGTGAATATGTTAGCGAAAATGAAGATACAGCGCAGAGATATTATAAGGACGCATTATCGGGTTCTCTTAAACTTGAAAGCAAAGATCAGGCTGACGATAACCTATATTACAAACTGGGCTCTATGTTTAAAAAGGGTCTCGGAACTGACATTGATATGGATAGGGCTATAGATTACTTCAAACGTTCCGCTGAGATGAATAACAAGAATGGGTTGTACGAGTACGGAAAGGCACTGCTGCTTGGTGAACATATTCCGCAGGATAAGGAAAAGGCTGTAAAGCTGCTTGAAAAAGCAATAAAGCTTGAGAATATCAATGCAAAACGTTTTCTTGCCCTTGAACTTATTTCGGGTGAGCATTTAGATCAAGACATCGACAAAGGACTCGCTATGCTTACAGAGTGCGCCGACAGCGGAGATGCCTTTGCCTGTTACAAGCTCGGCAAGATATATTTCAAAGGCGATATCGTGTTGCAGGACTTGGATAAAGCAGAGAAGTATTTGCTGTCAGCCGAAGATAACGAATTCACACAGTATGCTTTCGGTAAACTTTATTTGCAAAAAGAAAAGTATGATATTCTAAAAGCCGTAGACTGCTTTGAAAAATCCGCAGATAAAAATGTGTGGTCAAGCTATCAGCTCGGCAAGATCTATCTTTTCGGTGCAGCGGGACTTACAAAGGATAAGGAACAAGCTATCGAATGGTTTACAAAGTCCGCAAACGATGGCAACGAGTATGCACAGGCTATTCTGGTCGACATATCGAAGTTTGAGAATGACCTGCTTGCAAATACGATTTTTAGTTTGTTTGTTAGTCTTAGTAGGTGCATAGAGGACGACTATGAGCAAAAGTACAAGTCGGTCAGACGGACGGTGGATAGCAGGCTACGGAGAATGATAAGTCAAAAAAAACTGTCGCTGGGTATCAAGGACGAGCAGGCTCAGAGCTATGAGTAATCATATTAATTCCGGAATATATAGATGTTTGAATGGCGGATTGTTTGGTGACAATTATTGCAAAGCCAAGCGTTTATATACGGATGTAAGTGATTTTATAACATAATTAATAAAAGGTGTATTGATTTAGTGAAAAATGTTTGATATAATGTCATACAAAGGTGGTGAAGGGTATGCTTAAAATCGCAGTTTGTGATGATAATGAGAGTTTTTTAGAAACATTAAAAAAAATAATTTCAGAGAATGCAATAAATTATTTTAAAGATGTAAATGTTCAATGTTTCAATAACGGTCAAAGTTTATTGAATCAACACAAGCACATATTTTTTGATGTGATTTTTTTGGATATTGATATGCCTGAATTCACAGGCTTTGATGTTGCAGAAATATTAAGAAAACAAAGAAGGGATTGTTATATAATATTTGTTACAAATCACAACGAACTGGTGTACGGAAGCATGGAATTTCAACCGTTTTACTTTATACAAAAGTCTAGCGTTTCAAGATTAAATAAAGATGTTGTTAATGTCTTAAACAAGCTTTCTGTTTATTTAAAGCAGCACCAAAAAATAATTTTGAGCGATGAAGAGCATGGGCGAATCTGCATTCAATACAGAGACATTTTGTATATTGAAAGTGACAATCATCATGTGAAATATTGTATCTTGGATGAGTATGGTTCACAGATTCATATTAAAGTACGTGCAGTTATCGGTGACCTTGAAAGTGAGCTTGCGGAATACGATTTTTCGAGAGTTCATAAAAAGTATCTTGTTAATCTTAGTCATGTTTTTAATCTGGATATGAAAAATGACGAAGTTATTTTTAAGCAAGGTTTTAGACTTACAATGAGTAGAAAGTACAAACACACGGTTGATACCGATTTTTCAAAATATTTGAGGGAAACGATATAAATGAGTATAATATGGATTGCTTTTGAAGTGATTATAAATTTCTATGAAGGTTTTATGGAAACTTATTTTATATATAAGTTTTTGCCTCCGAAAACAGAAAGCACTAAGAAAAACATTATTGCTTTTGCATTGTGTTTCTGTACGCTCGGATTACTGATAACCGTAATGAATTACTTAACGATTTTTGAGGGCATTCTTGGAATTGTCTGCTACTTAATGGCTTTGTTTCTCTATGCCCTAGTGAACAGAAAAGGCAGTATAATAAAAAAACTGTTTGCAGCCACTGTTCCTCTTGTTATGATTTCTTTAATATCTATAATTACGCTTAATTTTGTTTCATCAGTAAATTCAATGTCAATAAAAGAAATAGTTACGGAATCCGGATTTGCTCGTTTTACGGTATTGATTTTTGCACAGGCATTATTCTTTATTTCAGTAAAGTTGATGCTGAAATTATTGGCAACGACTTCTGAGAACTTTAATGCAGTTGAGTGGATCGCTATTATATTAATACTTGCAATATCCATTATTATGATGTTCTTACTTCATTTGATAGCTATTGATTCAACGCAGAGACTCTATATAAACTTATTGATTTTAACGATAGTTGCAGTTAACATTATAATCTTTTATATGATTGATTCTATTTCTGTGAAAAATAATCAGAAAAAAGAACTGGAACTTTTAAAGATCCAAGAGCAATACAGTCACCAATATATAGAGAATGCAAGTCAGCAATATGATTCGATAAGAAAGATTAGACATGATTTGAAAGATCAATTGTCCGCTGTATATACAATGATAGTTCAAGGACACGCAGATGAATCAATGAAGTACATAGAGAAATATGTTAACGTTATATCAATCAGTGAAAGCTTTGTAAATACAGACAATTATATTGTAAATGCTATTATAAATTCTAAGTTTGCAGTCGCAGCGACAGAAGGAATCAGAACAAATTGCAGCTGCATTAAGAGCTTTGATGGTATAGATGATATTGATATGCTTCATATTTTAAGCAATACGCTTGACAATGCTATAACGGCTAGTGAAAAAATAACTGACGAGTCAGAAAGGTTCATTAACCTTGACATCAGTAAAACAATGGACATATATAGAATAGTAGTCAGAAATGCAATAAATGAGTCTGTTTTAAAAAGAAATCCGAGCCTTAAAACAACAAAATTAAATGTTCATAAGCATGGGTGGGGAATTAAAATAATACGAGAGATTGCAGAAAAATATCAGGGAAGATGTGAATTTTACGAATCGGATAAAATGTTCACATGTTTGATAACGTTAAAATCAACTTTACTTTAAAACGTTAAAATTTCTTTGTATTGGCAAATTTAAGTCATAGCAAATTGAGAGAAACAAGTTAAATTTATAACGAAAAAGAGAGCTGTTACGCCGGTTTTTATATGGTGGACAGTTCTCTTTTTGTATTTCACGACAAAAACTTACACGTCACGCCAAATTGCTTGACTTGAGTGTAAATAAATTGTATATTATAGCAAATGAAAGACTTGGTGGAAGTAATGAAAAGATTAGTATCGATAATTTTGAATTTTATGATATGGTAATGGCAGTGCGACCAGTGGTGTAACGTGTTATTTGACCAATACAAAGGGACATGGTTGGAGCTCGGTCACATCAACACATACAGCAACTGGTTACTCTAAAAGAACATTAAATAAAACAGGATCATATGTGTCTTAATTAGTTTTTATTTGGGCATAGTGAAAGCTATGCCCGAATTATTGAACGAAGGAGTGTTGTATATTGAAAAAATATAGATTTGGACTAACGATAATTCTAAGTTGTTTAATGATAACGGGTTGTGCAAGCAATTCTGATATTTCCTCAATAAGCAAGATCTCAGATTACAGTTCAAATGACAATACAAGTTCTTATGAAACAGATGATACCCTTGATGATGAAGTTGAATACTATTATTCAGACGATACTCCGATTTATAGTTTTGAGAAAAGATACGAAAAAATCAAAGAACAATATCCCGATAAGTCTGTGCTTGTTTGGGTAAGTGACCAAAATATTCGATATGAAGATGAAGTAAATTCGTATTTATCTGAACACAATAAAAATTATGTATTGTGTTTCAAAAATCTTACATATGACGTTGATATGGTAGATGATAACTCTAACTTTATAACCTCATATGCACAACTATTGTCAGATGCGTTTGATAATGGAGAGAAATTCGATATAATTGATACAGGGCTTAAATATCAAGGCTTTGATACATTCTATAATCCATATCAGAATTGTGTCAACAATAATTTTCTCGAACCATTAAATACATACCTTGAAAACACCGAGTGCGGTAAGAAAATTTATGCCGAAATGTCAACAAATTATTGGAAGAGTTTAATGATAAACGGCAAAATTTATGGTATCGACGGTTCGTTGTCTTGCTTAAAAGAAGATCTTGGATATGAGCTTAATGCTGATTTAGTTGATAAAAACAGTATAGATCTTGATGATTTTTTAGGAAAATATGATACATCACTCCAGAAAGTTATTGATCTGTGCAAATCCAGAGGTTGGAAATTTACCGCCGGAATGCACGGATTTATGCAATTATACTCAAATTATGATTTTATAACTGATAATATTTGCATCGATGATAATGGTCACGCCGTGAATATTTACGAAACCGATTATGCAAAAAATCTTTTCAATACCATATCCGACGGTTTCACAAATGACGTTATAGTCAACCCTGTCAATGATAATATAAATGATATAGATACATATTTTGGCTCTATAAATTCTACATTATGCGGTGGCTATACAAACAACAAATTTAAAACGAGCCAAGAATACGGTTTGCAAACGAGCTATGCCTCAACTGAATCATACACTATATATCCGCAATACTCTAATAAAATATATACTTCTTCAAAAGCTTTGGGCATATGTGCGTTATCAGACAACAAGTATCTTGCATTTGACGCTATCTGCGAGGTTATGACAAATAAAGAGTTGAATGATCTCTTGTGTTTTGGTACTGATTATGACATTATAAATGGTTGCATAAAACCATATGGGTATTATAATACAATGGGTGTCGAAAACAGATTGATACGATATCCGTTTTATGGTGTTAATGACCCTAATTCAAATGAAAAGTACCACGAGGCAATAACAGATTTTAAATTATCAAAGAGTGTTGGCTTTTGTTTTGACACTACAAATGTTTCTGATAAAATTTTAGCTGTTGATAAGGTTTTAAAGACTATTGATTCTGATTTTCCTTCTAAGGAATATAAAACAGGTAAAGAATATTTAGATAAATTGAACGATGATCTGAATTCCGCAGGCTTGCAGGATATTCTTGACGAGGTAAACAGACAGCTGGAGGAGTACAATGAAACACACAATACAGATAATTAGCATATTGTCAGCGGCAGCTATGACCCTGACCGCTTGCGGTAAAAGCGATAAAAATAAGGACAGCAACGCCGCACAGGCAGATAAGTGGAGGATAGTTTCTGTTTATGAATGTGCAGACTATGACAATAACATTTGCTTTTCCACGCAGGAAAATTCACGTCTTGACTTTGTGGATATGACAACCCTTGAGGACAGCCCTGTGTGCGACGACCCTTCTTGCAAACATCGTGAGGGTTCTGATTGCACTGCATATGGCAAGGACAATCACCCTTTTATTTACAATAAAAGGCTCTATTATCTGAGAAGTTCCGATATAATAACCAAAGATGACGGAACATATACAACAAATACCATGATGTTTTGTTCTGACATAAATGGTGCTAATGAAAAGCAGGTCGCTGAGATTGACGGGCTTAGCTATAATGATTATGATAGAATGGCGATAGTAGGCAGCACAGCGTATCTTGTCATGACTAACCAGCCTTATGACAAGGATTTTAAAGAACTAGAGCCGTCACTGGAGTTGGTTTTGGTGGCTCTTGACAGCGGAAAAGTCAATAATATAGGCGAAGTCACAAAGGGATATAGCTGCGGTGCGTGGGTGTATGGCTTGTGGGATAATAAGCTCATTTTCCGTACATCAAAGGCGGCAGATGATCGTCCGTTTATGGAACGTTTGCAGGACTTTGCAGATAAAAACGGACTGTCTGAAAGTGAAGCTATCGAGCAGTATAACGATAAGGCGGAGTATGATTACCAGTATCTTTCCTATGATATTTCAAGTGGTAAGGTGGAGAAAAACGCCATGCCTGAGCCGTCTGCAATATCTGACAACTGCTATTACTATGTGAAAGACGACAAGCCATGCTATCTTGACAAAAGTGGCAAAGAGCAGACTATCGAGGGCATTGATGACGGAACAAACGTGACAAATATTGCAACAATAAACGGCTATGCACTCATAGACAGCGAGAACAGTCAGTATCTTTTCAAAGAAAGCGACAAGACCACTTCAAAACTCACAGATACATATGACATTGCCGCCATAAAGGGCGATCAGGTTATTATCAGAACAGGCGGCACGCCCGCATATGAGAAGAAAGCTGTCTCGGAATTGGAGAACTCAAAATGAACCTCACCCTAACAAACCTCACCAAACAATACGGCAGCTTCACTGCCCTTCAAAACTTCAATTATGAGTTCACCGCAGGGGTGTACGGTCTGCTTGGCCCAAACGGCGCAGGAAAATCCACGCTTATGAATATCATCACCGATAATCTTAAAGCCACATCGGGTTTGGTGAGATTTGACGGCGAGGATATTACCAAAATGGATGCCGACTTCAGAAAAATACTGGGCTTTATGCCCCAGCAGCAGGGTATATACCCAAACTTTACCCTAGAGCGTTTCCTCTACTATATGGCAGCACTTAAAGGTATGAAAAAAGCCGACGCAAAGCCGCAGATAGAAAAGCTAATCAACCTTGTCAACTTGCAGGACAGCAGAAACAAACGCCTCGGCGGCTTTTCGGGCGGTATGAAACAGCGTGCCCTCATCGCACAGGCTATGCTCGGCGAACCGAAAGTCATTATCCTCGACGAGCCTACCGCAGGCCTTGACCCGAAGGAGCGTATCCGTATAAGAAATCTAGTGGCACAAATAGCTTTCGATAAGATCGTCATAATAGCCACCCACGTCGTTTCGGATATCGAATTTATCGCAAAAGAAGTCCTGCTTATGAAAAAGGGCGAGATAATCGACAGCGGCGCACCGCATATCCTCTGCGAAAAGATCGACGGCAAAGTGTTCGAGATAACCGCCGACGAGAGTATGCTGAATGATATTTCCGCAAAATACAAGGTGGGAAATATCTCAAAGGACGAGAAAAATATCTACGTCCGTGTTATCAGCGAACAGCCGCCGAAAGACTTTGAGTACAAGCTCTGTAAGCCCGACCTCGAGGACCTCTACCTCTATTATTTCGACCAGGGGGCGAGCCGATGATCTTCATAAACGAACTGATAAAAGCGTTCTGCAAGCGCACAACTATTGCAATTTTCGCCGTTCTGCTAATTCTCAACGGCGTTTTGCTGTATATAAACGAGACAAAACAGACGCTTGAATACACCCCTGAACAGTACAAAGCCGCCTATCAGACCCTCGAGGGGCTTGACACACACGACGCTTTTAAGCAAATTTCTCAGAAAAAAACGGAGCTTGAGTTGATACAAAGGCTGTCATTTGGAGAGGATATTTCGCAGGAAAACTGCAACGCTGAGGAACTTTTGAAAAGCTATAAAAACAAGGACTATCTTGAATTTACAAACGATATCTACCCCGAAATAGAGCTGACCGACCGCCTTTTTGAGGAGATATCAGCCTGCGAAAATTATGACAGCTATCTTGAAAATATCGACAGCACCGCACGGAAAATGACGGGCATTTCGCTGTTTGCTGACCCTGACAGTTTCAGCTACAAAAATATCGCACGAACGCCTGCGGACTTCGCCCACCTCAAAGGCTCTAAGCTCACCGCCGCACCCTCAAAGGGCGTTTCAATGGCAACGGGTTTTCTCGCCACAGACCTTATTGCAATACTGATGATAATGACCGTGGTTGTCACGATTGTCACCCGTGAAAAAGAGCTTGACCAGATAACCCTCGCGCGCACGACTTTCAAGGGCAGAATGCCGCTCGGTATCGCAAAGCTTTTCACCTGTTTTGCGGCGGCGATGGCAGCTGAGATCTTGCTTTACGCCGTGAACTTCGCAGTTTCATATTTTACATACGGCTTCGGCAATCTGTCAAGGCATATACAGTCGGTATACGAATTTAACGGCAGTAATTTGAAAATATCCGTACTGCAATACTTTGCACTATTCCTAGCGGCGAAACTTGCAGTTTACTGCATATTTGCAGCGATCATCTACCTTGTGACGGTGGTATCGAACACCGCTGTAAAGGTATACGGCGCGCTGATGATAACCATAGCGGCGGAAGCTGTGCTGTACTATACCATACCGAGCACGAGCTATCTTTGTCCGCTGAAATACATTAATATTCTTGCATACGCCAACACAAAAGATCTTTTTGCAAACTATCTCAATCTCAACCTTTTCGGAAAACCTGTCAACTATATGGCTGTATTTGTCAGCTCGGCGTTGGTATTGCTGATTGTGATTTCCATACTCTCTGTACTGATATTTTCAAAGCAAAGGGTGATAAAAAGCCGCACAAGAAAATTCAGTCTTGCAAAGTTCAGCATTTTCAAGGGCAGGACGACAAACCTCTTTTTGCAAGAGTGCTACAAGGTCTTTATCGGCGGAAAGGCTCTGCTGATTTTGATAGCATTTGCAGTCATCACCGCAGTTTCATATTCTCCTATCAGCGAGAGCTTTTCGTCAGCAGACGAGGTTTATTACAAGCAGTATATGCTTAAATTTGAGGGCGAATACACTTCCGAAAAACAGAAAATGATAAACGAGGAAGATCAGAAATTTGCCGACGCACAAATGAAAATGTCAGAAGAAATGGCGAACTCAGAGGGCGACGGCGTTTTCATAATGATGAAGTATCAGGATATACTTGCTCCGCAGTACGCATTCGAGCAGGTCAAGGCTCACGCTGAGTATCTGAGTACAACAGAAAACGGTGAATTTGTCTACGACAGCGGCTATAAGCTTTTGACGGGCGACGAAAGTGCAGGCAACAAGGACTTGACCCTTGGTCTTACCGCAATGGCAATGGTGATACTTTGCCTTACCTACGTTTATGCCGCCGAGTATCAGACAGGTGCGAACGTGCTGCTGAAAACCTCGGCGAAGGGCAGAGAAGACACGTTCCTGCGAAAGTTTGCGATAGGACTAATTATTGTCACGATAATTTATGTCCTGACTTATTCTCCGTATTTTTACAACGTGCTGAACGCATACGGAACACGTGGAATAGACGCTCCTATATGTTCACTTGAGGCTTTTTCAAATTGGGGTATGAGCATAAAAGGATATCTTATCTTCATAAGTATCGGCAGATATGTCGCACTTGTGTTCGCTATGCTGATAATATATTTTTTGTCGAGCAAGCTTAAAAGCGTTATTTCTGCGTTTCTTGCAAGCACGGCGGTTCTGGTTCTGCCTATTCTGCTTTCACTGCTGGGGATCGGGTTCTTTGATTATGTGCTGTTGAATCCGATTTTGATTGGAAATTTGTGAAGAATTATATGGGAGGGTTAAATACAATGAGCAACTTTTCAACAGTTTATAGCGAATACTACTATTATTGCAGAATTTCAAAAGTTGAAGAAGCACGACGCAAATTCATATGCTGTAATTCTATTCTGAGAGATGAAAGTAATGGTACTCCGTTAGCAATCTGTTTACTAGAAGATAAATATAAAGAAGAAAAAACGGAATTGTATGAAAAATTCAATAGAATCTATGATGATTTTTTATTCTATTCTGATGAGCTTATTGATGGAAAGAATATTGACAGCGAAGAAAAGTATATTCGGTATATTCATAATTTAATGCGTATATCAAATGAAATGATAATTTTCACAAACCAGTACTTTATTTCATCGTCAAATAAACTGTTGAAAAATAAGTACAATTTCGACGGCAAAAATAAAAAGCTTTCTTATATAATTGATCAGAACAGAAATATTCCGTATATAATCAATAGCGATTGGATAGATAATTTTATTAATGGAAACAGTAATACCATTATGTTTTCATTGACAATTACTTTTTTTGCTGTATCAATGACATTAGGATATTGGTTGTATAACTCAGTTTCAGAAGCAATTAAAGAGAATACAAGTGTTATTAATATTAATAGCTTTTTGGTATTTGTACTTTTTTTGAGTTTTGCTATTTTATTTGTTCTTTATCTTGCATTCCTTATAAAATGCAGACGAATATTTAAATTAAAAGAAGTAAAATATATAGCAGAAAAGTGCAACAGAGAACTAGTATGTCATGCTTTTAAAACTAAGTGGACAATGAAGAACTTATTAAATATAATGAGTGTGCTTAAAGAACTTAAATTTGATAAATAGTTGTGACGGATATAAATTTACATTGCAAATTTTTCTCCATTTCGATTAGAACGAAATGGAGTTTTTTTTATGCCCATTTTTAAGAACTGGCAATGCTATATTGCCAAATATCCATAAGCCTTCGTTTTGATTCAGAACAAGAAAATCAAAACGGAGGAATAAAAATGAGCAAAAACATAGTGAGTGTTTATGACACCATAACCAAAAGATACGTTGAAATTGAAGTAAGCGAAAAGATCCGCACATATTACAATAGAACCCAATGGAATATTGATGACAACAATAAATCGTTCTATAAGCACGAGATCCAGTTCTCTGCATTGAAAGGAAACATTAACGGAGAACTTGAAAACTTTCAGGAGTTCCGAACAGAAAATGACGACGTCGAAAGAAGAGTGATACAGAATATTAAATTTGAAAAGCTGTATAGTTGTCTGAATGAACTTTCTGATGATGAACGAAGGTTGATCTTTGCAATATATTTTGAAAATAAGACGGAAAACGAGGTCGCTTGTTTTCTACATACCACTCAGCAAAACATTAACAAAAAGAAACGTAGGATTTTGTGCAAGCTTAACAAACTTTTGAAATCACAATAAAAAACGGTTGTTAAATACCAGACTTCTACCCCTATACAAGTGTAAGGAGAATAAAAGCTCCTTAAGCATCTTGAAAATTGAATATCAGCATCGGGAATACATCAATCCTGCGGCCGGTATAAAATCTCGGCAGCCAGAGAAGCCATACGCCAAGACCTTGAAAGAGAGAGCGACAAATATGAAACTTCAAAATCCGGAACAGCTTTCCGGAACGGCAACGAAACGCAGGAGGATAATGATACTTCCGCCCAGCCACAGACTCAAGCAATGGGGGCGGCTCTATGAGAACCATAGTGGAGTGAGAGGCTCATGAGATGAATAAGCTGTTCATCGTTCCCGATGTTCCGCCGTTACGGGTATCGAGGATAAATATCACGGAAAACGTCCGAAACAAAATGAATCGGACGAAGGCAAAACGAATATAAGGCGGTTTGCGTGTTTTGCAGACCGCCTGTTACATATAAAATTTAGAAGTCAGGAGGCTGATATATGAATGATAACGATATGCCTGAAAAATCAGATTTTCAGTACGAATATAATAAATTTGGAGTATATATTCCTGCTCCTACAATCAGATTATCGAAAAAACATTTATGCTGCGGCTGTGTGTGGTATGTCAGAGATACAAATGTGCTGTTCTGTCCGTTTCATAGCTGTATAAGGAATAAGAAAGTTTTTGAAACTCTAAAGAAAAAGGTGAAGGAAAATGCTGATCAAACGAGGTGATATCTTTTACGCAGACCTTGATCCCGTTGTCGGTTCGGAACAAGGAGGTATACGGCCTGTGCTGATAGTGCAGAATAATGTGGGAAACAAGCACAGTCCCACCCTCGTGGTTCTTCCGCTGTCAACAGCCAAAAAGAAAAATCTTCCCACGCATATCCATATCAAGGGTTCAAAAGCATTGCCCAAAGATTCGATCGTTCTTGCAGAGCAGATACGGACCATAGACAGATACAGATTGCGAGAGTATGTTGGGTCGATTGACAAAGAAATCATGGACGAGATAAACGGAGCGATGAAAATAAGCATAGGAGTGGATTTTAATGACTAAGTTCGGACAGGCAGAGTATAACGACTTTATGGCAAGGATATTCGCAGATAAGCTTGATAAACTTCTTAAAGAAAGCGAAAAGCAGAATTACATCAACAGAAATACAGAAGATATATACAAAGAATTTGCGTCATCAAAAGACGCAGCTTAAGGAGAAATTGAAATGTTAGGATTTATTATCGGGTTAATCATAGGCGGTACAGTCGGCGTATTTGCAATGGCTTTGTGCATAGCCGCAGGACAAGCCGACAAACGTGAAAACTGCACAGATTCGGATAAGTAATTTTATCAAGTATAGTGATACCATTCCATAAAGATTTGTGGTATCATTGTTGGTAAAACGGAGGTGAGAAAATGCCAACAGTAACGATAATACAGCCGACAATATCAGAAGAACAAAACCATAAACTCCGCTGTGCGGCATACTGCCGTGTGTCATCAAACAGTGAGGATCAGATAAATTCCTTTATGGCTCAGACAAGATACTATGAGAAAGCTTTCGAAAAGTCTGACAGAGAACAGCTTATTGACATATATGCAGATGAGGGAATAACAGGTACTCGTGAGGACAAACGTGATGAATTTCAGCGAATGATAAGCGACTGCCGGAAAGGCAAGATAGACAGGATATATACAAAGTCTATCAGCCGATTTGCCCGAAACACCAAAGACTGTCTGAAAAACATCAGAGAGCTGAAAAGCTTAGGCATAACGGTGCTGTTTGAAAAAGAGAACATCGATACTGCCGATATGACTGACGAGATGATGATAACGATTATGGGCGGTCTGGCTCAGGAGGAGTCCACTTCGATTTCACAGAATATGCGGTGGTCTGTTCAAAAGCGAATGGAGAACGGTACTTTTAATCCGCCCTCTTTGCCGTATGGGTATATGAGAAGGAAGCAAGATATAGTCACTATTGAAAATGAAGCGAAAATTGTACGAGATATTTTCACGCAGTATATAAATGGTATAGGTATGGAAACTATTGCGAAGGAACTTAACAAAAAACACATTGATAAAGGCAGCAAGGGCTTTATATGGTGTAAAAATACCATAAGATATATTCTTATGAATGAAAAGTATACCGGCAGGTCTGTATTTCGGAAGTTTTACACCACTGACAACTTCCCGTTTAAGCAAAAGGAAAACAAGGGTGAGTTTGATCAGTATCTTGTACAGGAAACGATGCCGGTAATAATATCCGAGGATATATTTGAAAAAGCTCAGCACCTTATATCAATTCGCAAATCGATGGGCTGCCGCGAAACAGCTAAATACCCATTGAGTGGAAAAATCAAGTGTGGAAATTGCGGTAGTTCCTTTAGACGAAAGAAAATAAATAACACGGTATGCTGGACTTGCTCTAAACATAATATAAATGCAGCAGATTGCGAATTAAAGGCAATTCCACAAGACTTGATATATAGTATATTTATAGGACTATGCAACAAGCTTTTCTGCAATTACAAAACTATCCTTAAACCGCTTCAAACATCATTGCAGGATTTGAAGCTGAAAGAGTTCACCGGTAAAACACAAGTAATGGACATACACAAGGAAATCGCTAAGTTTCGTGAACAAACTCATATCCTCGCAAGGCTTAAGACAAAGGGATTTTTGGACGAGGCTAAATACATTGAGCAGACTACTGAGCTTACAGCAAAGATCAATAAACTGCAAGCAGAACTGAAAAAGCTTACACGCTCAGACGATGAAGACGAAACACTTGATCAGATCGAAATACTTATCGACTTCTTTGAAAAAAGAGATAGTCCTATGACAGAGTTTGAAGAAACGGCGTTTGAGAGTATGGTTGAGAAGATCGTGGTTAAAAGTCAGAATGAGCTGGAATTTCATTTGATAGGCGGATTGCAATTGGGAGAATATTGTTGAAGTTTCTCTGAAAAAGTGATATAATAAAAACACAAAGAGGGAGGGCGAAAAATATGCCGCAGTTCAAAGAAAAAATAATTGCAAACGGAAACGAAATATCTGTTATTTCTGATGGAACGGATAACGATTATATCTCGCTCACTGATATTGCACGATATAAAAGTGATGAGCCAACAGCTGTCATAGCCAACTGGATGAGGAATAAAGACACCATAGAATTTCTTGGATTGTGGGAAACATTATACAATCCCGCTTTTAAACCCATCGAATTCGAGGGGTTTAAAAATCAAGCAGGTGCAAATGCGTTTACAATGTCGCCTAAAAAGTGGATAGAATCCACCGGAGCGATCGGAATAATTTCTAAACCCGGACGTTATGGAGGTACTTTTGCATATAAGGATATAGCTTTTGAATTTGCTTCATGGGTTTCTGCCGAATTCAAATTGTATATAATCAAAGACTATCAGAGATTGAAAGCAGATGAAAATAACAGACTTTCACTTGATTGGAATCTTAAAAGGACCTTAACCAAAATCAACTATAAGATCCATACGGATGCGATCAAAGAAAATATAATTCCAAAGTGCATAACAGAGCATCAGCAACGTTTTACTTACGCATCTGAAGCTGACGTTTTAAATGTCGCATTGTTCGGTATGACTGCATCTGAATGGAAAAAGCAAAACCCCACTTTAAAGGGAAATATACGAGATCATGCAACAATTCATCAGCTTGTAGTTCTTACTAACCTTGAGAGTTTAAATGCCGAATATATAAAACAAGGGCTTCCACAAAAAGAACGCCTTGAAAAACTAAACCATACTGCAATATCACAAATGATGTCGCTAGTTGATAATAAAACAGTTAAAAAATTAGAAAACAAATAGCCAAACTGCTTTGCAGGTAAAATTGCAAGGCAGTTTTTTGTTGCTGTTGGTAATAGCTTTTCAGCAGAAAATGTGATATTATTGTAGTCTGAAAGGAGGCAATGTCATGGCAAAGAATCGTACAATCCCATTCGGATACTGTATGAAAAACGGCGAGATAACAACCGAGCCAAAAGAAGTTTACGCAGTTGTTGCAATATTTGACGAGTATCTGAAAGGCAGAAGTTTGTCTGAGATCGCAAAGCTTATGCAAACAGAGAAAATTCGCTACAATGCTGTTTCGGATAAGTGGAACAAAAATATGGTCAAGCGGATCATAGAAAATGAAAAGTATCTCGGTACTGACAAATATCCGCAGATAATTGACAAAGAAACTTTCAAACTTGCAAATGAAAAACGTGTCAGAAAAGCGACTGCATCGATAGGTCAGACTGAGGAAGTCAAACTGCTGAAACAAATAACTTTCTGCAAAGAATGTGGTCAAAAGCTAACACGCACAAAGGACGAACTGTGGGATTGCAGACGTCCTGAATGTTACCGATTAGATCATCGGGTTACGGATCAAATGATACTTAGTGCTGTGCTGAATGTGTTCAACAACGTTATCGCTAACCCGACACTCATTTATTCAGACTGTACGGTAAGCACATACTCTCCAAATGCAAAGGTCAGATTTCAACAAAATGAGATAAATCGAATGACAGATATGGTACATACAGATGAAAAGAAGATCAAAGAGAAACTTTTCAGACTTGCTCAGCTGAAATATGACTGCTGTACTTATGATGACAGTCAGCAGAACACGGAACTTTTAAAATCAAGGCTTGGCTGCGAACAACTGAATACACTTGATATTGGCTTATTCAAATCCTGCGTGAGCAAGATCTTGATAAGCCATTTTTGTACCATAGAGGTTGAATTCATCAACGGAGTACACATCAAAAATATCACAGAAAGGAATGACAAAAATGTCCACAGCTCCGAATGTAACAGTGATACCTGCGAAAGTGCAGACAGCGGAAAACCGTGATAAACACCACCAGCTAAGAGTAGCAGCATACTGCCGTGTCAGTACAGAGCAAGAGGAACAGCAGAACAGCTTTGCGGTTCAGGTCGCTTACTATACAGACCTTATCAACAAGAAAAAGGAATGGACTCTTGCAGGCATATTTGCAGATGAGGGTATCAGCGGAACGCAGACAAAGAAAAGAACAGAATTTAATCGTATGATAAGAATGTGCAAAAAGAAGAAAATAGACCTCATAATTACAAAGTCTATAAGCCGTTTTTCAAGAAACACGGTTGATTGTCTTCAGTACATAAGGCAGCTGAAGGAATTGGGTATTGGCGTTATTTTCGAAAAAGAGAACATAAACACGCTGACAATGACAAGCGAGTTTATGATAGCTTTGTATGGAAGTTTTGCACAGACCGAAAGTGAATCTATCAGTAAGAACATACTCTGGGGAAAAGAAAAAGCATATAGAGAAGGGAAAGTAAATTTTCAGTACAAACATCTTCTGGGCTACAAAAAGGGAGCAGACGGCAAACCAGAGATCGTTCCTGATGAGGCGGAAACAGTAAAGCTGATATATAAACTATTTCTTGACGGTTATAGTATGAAAGGTATAAAAAATGTTCTTGAAAGCAAAAAGCTTCTTACCTCAATGGGTAATAAAATCTGGAACGAATCTTTTATCCGCAGTATTTTGAAAAACGAAAAGTATGCAGGTGACGCTTTGCTGCAAAAGACATATACGCTTGACTGTATTACGCATAAGGTCGTAAAAAATACCGGTGAACGTCCAATGTATTTGGTGACAGATCATCACGACCCGATAATAGACAGGGATACCTATAACCGTGTTCAGCAGGAGCTTGCAAGGAGAAGTTCAAAAAGAAAGGTATCAGATAAAACTATCACCGAACAAGGAAAATACAGCAGTAAATATGCACTTACGGAACTGCTTATCTGCGGAAAATGCGGCACGCCTTACCGCCGTACAACGTGGACTTCAAGAGGGAAAAAGTTAATAGTCTGGCGGTGTATAAGCCGGCTGGAACACGGCAAAAGATATTGCCCCGATTCGCCCACGATAAAGGAAGAACAGCTCCACAAAGCTATAGTACGAGCGATAAATAACTACTACTCTTGTGGTAACGACGTTGAAAAGATCTTAAAAGCGAATATCAGCAATGTGCTTGAATGTCATGGGCAGGAAGAGATCGCAGCGATCGAAAAAAGGCTTAAAGAAATCGACAAGGCAAGAAATGATCTGATAAGTCTCATAGCAACAGGCGGCTGTGATGAGGACAAGCTGGACAGCGAGTTTGAAAAGCTGTATAAGGAAGAGCAAAACCTGAGTGAAAGACTTGCAATGCTGAAATCAAAAAAACAAACTTCCGCCGAAACTCAAGCCAAGCTTGATAAGATAATAGATATGATAGAGCATGAAAAGTTTGAGTTGGAAACATTTGATAATGTGCTTATCAGAAAGCTGATAGAATGTGTGAAGGTTCTGAGCAAGACGGAGATACTGGTGATCTTTAAAGGTGGGTATGAGGTCAGAGAGGAAATTGAATGATATGAAAAAAACGGCTTGCGATATATTCGCAGGCTGTTTTTGTTGGGAGGTGTAACATTGTCATCAAACTTTGACGGCATAAAAACGAGGAAATACGGCATTGAGATCGAAATGACTGGACTTACACGAAGTCAGGCGGCAAAAGCTATGGCAAATGTCCTTGACGGGCGTGTTGAACACGAGGGCGGAAGCTATGACAAATACATTGTAACTGATTCAAAGAACAGAAAGTGGGCGATAGTTTATGACGGAAGTATCAACTGTTACAATGCCAATGGTGAACCTGCGTCAAAATCTTACAGCGTGGAAATGAACTCTCCTGTGCTGGAATATGGAGACATACCGCTACTTCAGGAGGTTGTGAGAGCACTAAGAAAAGCAGGCGGAGTGACAGGACCGAGATATTGTGCAGGCACGCATATACACATTTCAGCCGACGATTATACACCACAGCAGATACGAAATCTTGTAAACATCTTCGCAAGCAAAGAAGATTTTCTGTGGGACGCCTTGCAGGTTTCGACCGCTCGTGAAAGCTACTGTCACAAGATGGACAAGCAGTTCATAGAGAACATAAACCGCAAGAAGCCCAAAGATATGGAGGAGATAAAAAAGCTTTGGTATCGTGGAAGAATGAGCGAGCAGTTTCAGCATTACTCAAACAGCCGATATGTTATCTGCAATCTTCACAGCTTTTTTCAGCACGGACATTATGAGATAAGGGCTTACAATGGTTCTCTTCATGCAGGAGAGGTAAGAAGTCAGATAGTTTTGGCACTTGCTATTTCAAATGCTGCAATGACAAAGAAATACTGCTCTCCTCACGTTTCGCAGAGTGATAATATGCGGTACAGCTTTAGGGTATGGCTTTTGAATCTTGGACTGATAGGAGATGAATTCAAGAATTGCAGAACACATCTGCTGAAACATCTTGAGGGTGACATAGCCTGGCGACACCCGGAGGACGGGATTGCTGCAAGGGCAAGGCTTAAAGAAAAGCGAGAGCTTGAGAAACAAGCCGCTCGTGAGCAGCGTAACGAGCCTGTGTGCCATTATGATGATGAGATCGAGTGTATACCAGATGAAAACAACGAGCCGTCAGAAAGCGAATGTGACGGCATTGAAGAACTTGAAATGAGTATGTAAATTTGAAAAGGAGATTTTTATGGAATACAAAAGATTATATATCGCCTATGGCAGCAACATCAATTTGGAACAAATGGCAAATCGCTGCCCGAATTCAAAGATCATCGGCAAAGAAATGCTGAAAGGCTATGAGCTGGAGTTCAGAGGCGTTGCTACCATTGTGCCGAAAGAAAACGCAGAAGTTCCTGTTCTAATCTGGGAGATAGACGGTAGAGATGAGCACAGTCTTGACAAATATGAAGGCTTTCCGAACTATTACCGCAAGGAGCTTTTTGAGATAGATGTTAATGGCGAAAAGAAAGAATGTATGGCATATCTGATGAACAGCGGTCACATTTCACCGCCTATGAGCTATTACTACAACGTTATAAAGCAGGGTTATGAGGCGAACGGTATGGATACAAGCTATCTGAGAGCGGCACTTGAAAAGTCGGTTTGCGAACAATGTTTTGACGAAATTCAAGATGAAGAGCTTGACGAATATGATGATCTTCAAATGAAGCTATAAGGAGGTGGTGAAATGAGATACAAGGATTTTTATGTGAGAATTACGCCAGACAAATATATCCCCAGAGTTGACAAAAAAGGTGATAAAATTCTCTGTGAGGGCTTTTTGATACGGATTTTTGCTTATAAAAATGAGCAGGACGAGATCGACAATTTTACTGCTGCGGTGGGGTTTGAGATACTGGAGGACAGTTTGGCTGAGGCGGAACAGTTGGCGAAGGATTTTATTGATTGTGAGGGGAAAAAAAGCACGTAAAATGTGGAGATTTTAATAAGAAGTGAGGTGAAAATCGGCTTGATGACAAGTCGATTTTATTATGCAATTTGTCGAAATATGTCATAATAATGTATGTGTTTGAAAGTATGTACAAAGCTAAGGTTGGCCGATTGTGCAATATATAGAAATCATGCTTGAATTATTAAAATGTCACTAGCTCTATTGAAAAATGCTGTAAAATGGTGTATAATTATGTTAGGGGGCTTGTCTTTATATGCAATGCTGTATGTAAAATAAAACAAGCGGCAATAATAAACGTTCTCACACGAGTGCAAATCCATTATATTATGTAGTATGTGATTCTTATTTGATTAACATATCAATCATTATTTCATAAAAAAAAGAGAGGAATATCTATGGAGATTATCTACAAGTCAATTCGTACAATCAACTATGAAACACAAGAGATTAGTGCAATTGATACGCCATCTGCGTTTAATGCTTACATAGCTGAGTTAATAAATCACATAAGCAACAATACTTCTGTTCGTGAATACAAAACTCGTTCAAATTCTACTGAGGTTATTGGAAATATATTAGGGGTATGTGCAAATATAAATGATGATGATTGTGTTTTTAGTAAGATGGATGTTATAGCCAAACGCCTTTTGCTAAAAGAAACAGAAGCTCAAAGTAGTATTAGGAACACTAATACAATAGTGCAAAAGGGAAGTTTAGTTCAAGCTTTGTTATTTGATGAAATATCGGAAAAATATATCTACTTGTTGGCAAAGGTTGAACATACCGAGTGGGTAGATGATTCTGATTTTACTTTTAAAACTGGTTTTTCAAAAGATAAAAAGAAAATATGGAAGTCATGCTTGTTTGATTTATCTAATCTTGTTGCAGATACTTTTTGTGCTAAAGTATATTCTGATACAAAAGCACGATATTGGTATGATGGTTTTCTAGAATTGGATGAAATGAATAGCGATGAAGCAAACACAGAACGAGCTTTTAAAGCAGTCGATGCTACACTGGGTCACGGATTTAGAGGTATCACCAGTCCTGATCATACAATAATTAGAAATGGTTTTGTAGCATATATGAAAAACAAAGAGCATATTGATTATCCAGAAATGGTCGAAGAAATTTTGGGGAATTATGAACCTATTGATCCTAATATTTCATCGGATAAAATATTAGAAATAAAATCAAGGTTGTTAGAGCAACCAGAAAAGAGAAAATTTGATTGTCAATTTAATGTCGTAGGAAGTGCAATTAATGCAAGAATAAGGCGTGTATATCCAATATATGATGGAATAGATCTTAGAGTCAATGGAGGTATTAAGGAATTATCAAAAACAATTATTGCTGTTGAGGAAAATGGCGTGAGATACATAAAAATTAGAACCAATAATGAAACTACGTTCAATCAATTTAAGTTTTAAATAAAGGGAAAATAGAATGTTGAGAAAGGAGGTTAGATATTATGTTGTTTTCCGAAATGAAGAGGATATTTAAGTGTGATAATATTAATATTTCTGAACGACTAAATACAGTTGAAGCTTCTTTTGACATTGAATTTCAGGATTTCCCCGCTATGGAGGAACTTCGGAATATTATTTCAATTGTGCCCACACGTGATATTATAGTATTAACATTGAAAAGTTACAGTGGTGATATTATTCAAATTACAAATAGTCAAGTTGAGGAGTGTGACTTTTCAAAATTGATAGACGGATTATCTTCTGATGATGAGATTAGCGTAAGTGTTAGAATTGACAAAAGTATCTTGGATAATAAATTTTCGATATATGATTTTGATTCCTTTAGTAATGATTTGACAAGACGTGAACCTAATGAGGTGATGAAATGGTTCTCAGATTGTTTGAAAGGGATAGATTTCTTACGATTTGAAGTGTTCGATTATGATATTTCATTTGCTACTAGAACATTAGCTTTTGAATCCAGTAGTGATGCTATTTTTTATCCAAAGGTAAACAGATTACAGAGGCTAAAAAGTTGTAGAGAAAATGCTTGTTTTTATAACATGAACACTTATGAAATAATTCCTGATGATTTCATTTTTGAAGGCATTATGAGAGCAGGAGAAAGGCTGAAATCGTTATTTGGTAAATTGGCAACGATTCTCTCTTTGATATATGTAGTCTCTTATTCATCAATTGATGAATACAGCGTTAATCTTCAAATCAATGGTCAGAGAACAACAAGCCAAACGAGACCTTTGAATAGTATTGAAGAAAACGATAAATGGATTTCGATTTATAATTGGATATTTACAGATGGAAATCCAACTGACAAAATGTTGATAGCTCACAATGTTATGAGCTTATATTGTAAATATGAGAGCTTTTTAAATATCGATGAGACTATGTTTGATGCGATTAAGACAAACTATAATCTTTACTTGCGTACTAATGTGAGTCAATATCTTGACATGAAACGTGATATAGGTAAATTCATTCAAAACATTGTTACTCAAGTAAGTGATTATGCGTTGAGCATACTTAGTAAGTTTAAAGCAAACCTAATTGCATTATTCGTGTTTCTGTTTACTGTTGTATTAACAAATATTGGGAACAAGCAAAACTGGGGAGATATTTTTACTAAGCACACAATATATATAATTGAATTATTTGCAATGGGATCTATGGTGTATATGGTTATATGCATTTTTGAAACGAGATACCAATTAAAGAAAGTACGAACTGGATATCAAGAATTAAAGAATAATTATAAGGATGTATTATCAGACTTAGAAATAAAAGAAGCGTTTCAAGAAGATAAACTTTTTAAGGAGGCAAATAAGTCGGCTAAAAACGGATTAATTGGATGGTCTATAGTTTGGGGTGCTACATTACTGTTATGTATTCTTGTTATTGAGTTTTTTACAACAAATCATGGGGTGCTGGTATGGTTATGGGATAAATGCTATACTCTTTTTATCGCTTCTAAATGAGAATAATATCTATAATTTTTTATCAAAGGTTTAGACATTACTTTTAACGAGAAATATTATATATTTCGTCATCTATTTCATAGTCCCAACACATTCAACGTTCTCGGAAACAGCGTAATATCGCTGTTTCCGAGTTTTTATTTATTCGGAATTTGTTCTCAACCACTTATCTGCCACTTGTTTTGAAAATCACTGTTTAAAGATATGTTATTGTGTCACTCGCAGGACGCTGTCTTGCGGGTGATTTTTATGTCCCAAAAACTTGTCCGAGTTGTTCTTCCTCTTGCTCGTCCTCATTTACATATATATCTTCATAGCTATCCTTGGCAGGCTTTTCTTCCTCTGTGTTTGCCTCGTTTGTGAAGCTCAGCGCATTGCTTATCGCATCGCAGTTTCTTGCTTTAGCCTCTTGGAACATATGACTGTACAAGTTCAAAGTCGTTCCGACGACGCTATGACCCATATCTTCTGATACCGCTACAACATCCACGCCCTCAAAAATCAGAAGTGAGGCGTGCAAGTGACGTAGAGAATGAATATTTCTAAACGGTATTCCTATTCGCTCGCAGTAGCCTTTTAGCCACTCAAAAGGAGTCTGCGGATTCATGGGCGCGCCGTTCCATTTGGTGAACAGCCTGTCGTAATCTTCCCATTTCGTTCCAAGCCGCCTTGCTTCTTCATTCTGATCTGCTTTGAACTGCCGGAGCAAGTTCATTATCGAAGCAGGCATTTTGGATACACGTTTTGATTTTCTTGTCTTGGTGGTGTCGGTGTATATCCCTTTTTCCGAAGTGTACTGCGAGGTGCGACGAACGTGTATCAGATCATGCTCAAAGTCAATATCCTTCCACTCGAGTCCTAACATCTCGCTGCGACGATAACCGCTGTATATCAATAGAAGCAGGTACACCTGATATTTCATAGGCTCGCTTTTCAGATTTTCATAAAGTATCTTTACTTGCTCGATCGTGTAGATCTGCTTTTCCTCCTGCTCTTGTTTCGGCACGAATACTCGCCTGCAAGGGTTGTCGCACAGCATTCCCATACGTACAGCGTAGCTGAATACGTCGCTTATGAAGCTTAGATGATGCACTGCGGTCTTTCTCGACAGAGGCTTGCCGTTATTCAAATTCCTGCCGTTGGTAAGCATATCGGTTATAAACTTTTGGATGTCACGCGCTGTTATTTTATCAAGCCGCTTGTGACCGATCGCAGGATATACCCGCTTGGTAAGCTGTTTCATTCGTGCGTATGATGTAGGGCGAAGATTGACTTTTGCATATTCCTCAAACCACTGCTCAGCAAAGGTTTCAAACTTTACTGCCGCAGTTATCTGTCCACGCTTGCAGTCTTCTTCGAACAGTATAGCCTGCCTTTGCACCTCCTTTTCTATCTGCCTTTTCGTCATACCCGGTTCAGGCTTGTAGCTTTTGTACTGGTTGCGCTGCTTTCCGTCCACGCCGTAACCGCATGACACTTTAATTTCGTAAGTCCCGTTGGGACGCCGTCTTATTGTCGCCATATATAAACCTCCGTTTCAAAACTATGACGCATTTCTGCAACCGACATTATACTACATCTCTGCGGAAATGTCTAACAGAAATGCACCTTCGTTATTAAATTCTACCTAATCAACAAAATTTCTCACACAGTTTCGCCACGGAGATAACTCAAAAACTTATCCCGATTGATGAGATACTTTTTTCCTGCCATGATGTGTGGGATCTGATTGTTGATACACATCTGGCGGACTCTATACTCTGTCAGTCCTTCGACAAGCGCTGCCGCTTCCTTGATGGTGAGCATTGTGATTTTTGTGTTGTTATCCATTCTGTTATCGCCCTCCTTGATGTCTTTCCGATTGTTCTGCTTCTGAATTTCTTTCTGATCATTTTAAACAGTCCTTTCCTAATAAATTTACATCTTCATACCAAGTTCTTCTTTATGCCTTTGTTCTTTCAGCCATTGCTTTTTGTCCTGACGATAAATTTTGTCGCTTTCATCATCAAGCGGTTCCTCAATCACCGAAGCCACAGCTGCAATGCCGTCGATAACATCAGCAGCACCGATTGTGAAATCAGCACCGCTCTTAGTATTTTCAAGCCTTGCTTTGACTTCCATTCTTCTAAGCTCTTCAGCTTGGAGGAGTACTCCTCGCTCATTTTCCCAGCCTGTAGCTTCATACTTTCGCACTGACTTATCAGACTTGTCAGCGTCTGTGCCGATTGTTCCGCCGTCTGTTTCTGAATTGCTCTGCAAGTCTTTTCCGACTGCTCGCAGATAACTTTCTGATTTCCCAGATACTTTTTCATTTCTTCTTCCGTCATAAGTGTTTCTTGACATCTCAGCGTTTCTTCCTGACACTCGCATAACCTTTTCAACAGATCTATCACCGCCGACCAATTCTGATCCTGAACGATTATCATAGGCATGGTTTCTCCTGCCGTTTTCAGGTCCGCCTTGTTCCTCTCCATTAAGGATTGCGTATCTAATCTTGAATTCATTCTGCATCATCTCCTTTGAAAATTTTTCTCCGTGCAATCGCTTGTCACGACATTTCTGACCATTAGGACAAGTGTAAGTGATGTACTTTCTGTTGTCTTCCCAACGCACTCCATAGCCCAACTGTTTCATTAAAAAACAGAATTGCTTTTTCGATTTCGCTTTCTTCATAACCTCAGTTATGGTACTCATCAGCTGAAACTTCCAGCTTTCACCCTTGACTGCTGAGCGGTATTCTCTGTCGGACAATATATCTTTGCTTTGTTTATGCTTCTGTTTTTCAAGCGTTTGCACACCATACTTCCGACAGATCTCATCGGATAAATTCATTAACTCCTGCACAGTATTTTTGTCCGAATGATACTTCCTGCCGTCCTCAAAACTGACGGAATTAAATACGATGTGCGAGTGAATATGCTCCCTGTCAATGTGGGTTGCGACTACACACTCATATTTTCTTAACGCCTTTTCCGCAAACTCAACGGCAATCTTGTGAGCAAGCTCGGGAGCAATTTCATATTCGCTTGGGAAGCTCTGCACCAGATGATAGTACAGCCTGCCGCTATTCTTGTGGTAGAGATTTTGGGTTGCGTTGAATTCTTCATAGGCAGTATCCGCCGAACAGTTAAGATTGGTAACATATTTCTTGTCTTCCAGCTCTGTTTTCTCAGCCTTGCTGACGTATGCAAGAACATTTCGCATACCGCTTGATGTCTGATTTTTATTGTTGATAAAATGGACGATAGGCATTACTTCACCGCCTTCGCTATCTCACATAATTTCTCTGTAGCTCGTTTGTGTTGTTCCAGAATTGATTCAAGATTTACAGCTTTGAGCCTGCCCATGTTTGCAAGCAAAGCTATTTGATTAAGGTTGTTGCCTATTGATTTCTGAGCCTTTATCACTTCGTTCAAGCCCTCAGCAACTACAATTCTTTTTCCCAGTGCAGACTTAATAATGTAATCGCTCAAACTCAGATTATGCCGACGAGCCTTATCGTAAATCCGCCGCCGCTCGTCCTCGGTACATCGGATTGTTATGGTTGCGTTTCTTTTTCTCATTGCGTCGCTCCTTTCTGATAGGGGGTTCGGGGTTCGCCCCGACAAGCTGCAAATGGCTGTGCGCTCCTTGTGGGCGGACTGCCGTTTGCGATGCTTGCTAAGTCTGAGGACTTAACTTTCCGAGACCTCCAAATGTGATTTTTTCTCATTTTGCCTATGAAGCTTTCTTTGATTATTTGCAGAAGAAAAGATGTGCTGTAATGCCCTCGTACAACGCTCACAATCGGCGTGTGTTGCGTTCTACCGCCGAGAGTGGCATGTTTACCCTGCTGCGAGTAAGGACGGCACAAATCGTCTCATGTTCGCTGATTTCTACCGTCACCCTGAACCTCTGTTTTCAACTTCCAAAAAAGTTACCGTCACCCGCATTAAACAGTGTATCTGCGAGGCTTCCGGTACTTCGGGTGACGGTAAGGTCAGTAACTTCACTGCACAGTAAACTACCGTCACTACCGTCACCCGAGCGACTGTAATCAAGAATAATTGTACGGCTTCCGTGACTTCGTTTTGATTCAAAGCTTACTCCCAGTTGGGACAAATCCGATTTGTGCTGCACCAGATCTCTTGTTACTCTGTTGGGATAAAATTCTTTGCCGTAACGTCTTTTGAGAAGACTGCACAGCGCAGTTGCAGAACCTACGAATCGTTTTTCATCAACCATAAGATCGTGAATGGCAAAGGGAAAAATATCACGCTTATACGGCGCAACGCTGTCGGTAACGACCCAATGATACTTATCAAACTCAACGTTAAGTTCCATATTTTCAATGTCTCGTCCTACGCAATACAGCTTGCCTTTGCGTAAACCACGCTTGTTCTCAATAAGAACAAAGCTGCCGTCCACACAGCCGCTCAGACCGGTTGTTCCCGAGATCATATTGAACGGATCTGAATCGTAGTTCTTGCGAGTATGGTGTACAAGCAGAATTGCTATTTTTAATTTGTCGGCAAGACTTTTCAGCACAGTCAACTCACGATAGTCGCCGCCGTAGCTTGCCTCCGTTGACTCACGAATTTTTTGCAGGGTGTCTATGACTAACAGCTTTAATTGAGGCTTCTGATTTTTTACTTTTTCAAGTTGTTCTTCAAGACCATTGCCAATGCTGTTGGCAAGTATGGCGAAGTCAAGGTTGTCAACAGGTTCGTCTGTGAACTCGTAAACACGATTTTGTAAACGCAGTAAGCTATCTTCAAGCGCAAGATAAACAACTTGTCCGCTGTTGGTTTCATGTTTCATAAACTGCCGACCATCCGCTACAAATAAACACAAGTCAAGTGCAAGCCAGCTCTTTCCGACCTTCGGTGCGCCTGCGAGTATATACAACCCCAGATACATCATTTTCTGGACTATGAACTGATTTGTGTTTAGCGTTGTGTCCATAACGTATTCGCAGCTGTAGAGCTGCAGCTCTTTGTTTTGTTCCATAGGATACCTCCTTTCCGTTATGTTGTGCTGCTTAACAATTAAGCAGATCGTTTCAATTATTAATCATAACAGATTTATAACTATAAATAAATACGAAATGAAAGTTGACGCTTATAAAAGAGTTTCATAACAATAGCCGCTTTTTTAGGAAAAAGTCTTCCATTTTATGTTTTCACGTGCTATAATATATTTATCAAATATGAGGAGCGTGAAAGATGCACAAAGAAAGAGGACTTTATGTATTTCCAAACAACGACAGGATAAGGCGGTTCGCCTTTGACGGTAAAGAAGCAGCCGAGCTTTCTGAGATCACCTTTGAACAGCAGCTGGTAAACTTTCTTGAGATAGATCTGGGCATATTGAAAAAGGCGCTGAACAATCTCAAAGCCTATGACAATAACAGCTTAACATTCAAGCAGGCCGTGAATATATGCGGCACTATTGGAATGATAGCAAAGGAATTTTGCATGGACGAACCTGTATACAGCTTTTTACTCTGCACCGAATTCTATCTTAACGGATGGAATATTGACGATAAAGATGAGCTTATTAATTTTAAAGATTACGCCATTAAAGTTATTCAGCAGGTAATTGATGCTCAGAATTTTTTCTATGCAGTTATTGACGCTTACTGCAGGTGCGAGGGAGAGCACTTCCAAAAGGTGCATTATGCTTGTTTAGGAAAAGGGAGCATATTTGATTGTCGGTTTGAAGAGATCGTTGCCGCCACAGATATAGACACAAATATGTTTCAGATGACTATACCGACTCTACCTTTCAACAGGGGATATCGATTTGAAACTCTTTCAGAATATATCTGGTACATCTTTGTGAATGCGATAGAGTATAACAAAAGTCTCAGCCAATGTGAATACTGTGGACACTTTTTCACTGCTAAGACAAAGAAAAAGACCCGGTACTGCGATCGGGTCAGAACTGACGATGGACGCACTTGCAAGCAGATAGGTCCGGCGTATATTCACAAAGCAAAGCTGAAAAACAGCGAACTTTTAAAGGACTGCGACCGAGCAGTAGACCGCAATTATAGGCGGTGGGAACGCTTTGATCTGAAACTTAGTGATGAAAAGCAGGGCAAGGATATGACCCATGAGGAGTATGCCGATTGGCTGAAGGAATTACGCAGGGCGAGGTCTGAGTTTTATGCTGGAAAGCTTTCTGAGAATGAGTTCAGAACGGTTATCCATAGGCTTGATTAAGGAAATATTGCGTTGCTATTATTGCACCTCTTTTTATTTAGTGAACAGACTAAAAAAATAAGCGGATAGTATTCAGGGAATAGTCATCAGATGCTCGGACTACGGTTGCAACTTATGTAGAATATCGGCAGATAATTAATTCAATCTGTCTATTATTACAAATAGATATTTAATAATACTTTGTTAACTTTTATATAATTCCTTGACTTTCGTGCGTAAAAGCATTATAATATTAAATGTGAAGATTTCTTCACATTTAATATTAGAAAGGCAAGTGTAATTTATGATTAACACAGTTAGAGTATGCAGAGAGGAAAAAATGTTAACGCAAGATTCGCTTGCAAAATCAGTAGGCGTTTCAAGACGATCGATTGTGTCTATAGAGAGCGGACAGTCTATTCCATCAGTTGATATAGCAATGAAAATTTCACAGACGCTTGACGTTCCGATAGAGCAACTTTTTATTACTGAAAACCAAAATGCACACTTACAAAAACGTATATTTTTTATTGACTTGTTTTGTGGAATAGGCGGATTTAGATACGCTTGCAATAGATCTTTTGAAAAACTTGGTATTGAAGGAGAATGTGTTTTTAGTTCTGACATTGATGAATACGCTAGAGAAAGTTACAATGCAAACTTTGGCGAATATCCTTCTGGTGATATAACAAAAATCGACGAAAAAGATATTCCAAATCATGATTTATTACTAGGGGGCTTTCCCTGCCAACCGTTTAGCATAATCGGATTAGGAAAAGGCTTTAATGATACAAGAGGAACTCTATTCTTTGATATTGCAAGAATTTTAAAAGAAAAAAAGCCAAAGGCTTTTGTACTGGAAAATGTTAAACGCTTGGTAGGTCACAACGGCGGAAAAACTTTTGCAACTATTATGAACGTTTTAAAGGATTTAGGATACTATGTTGACTATAAAGTATTAAATGCGTTAGATTGCGGATTACCACAAAAACGTGAAAGAGTTGTTATTGTAGGATCGACAAAACCTTTTAACATGAAATGGCCTGAGAAGATTGCGGATGGAAAAACATTAAAGGATATTTTAGAAACTGACGTTCCAAAAAAATATTTTGCTTCAGATACTATAATTAATAAAAGAAAGACCATGCATAAGTCTGATTATGAACTAAGCGTATGGCATGAGAATAAAGCGGGTAACATATCGTCATACCCTTATTCTTGTGCATTAAGGGCGGGTGCGTCATATAATTACCTTCTCGTGAACGGAGAGCGAAGGTTTACTCCAAGAGAGTTACTCAGATTGCAGGGGTTTCCCGATTCATTTAAAATTGTTGTTAACGATTCACAAATAAGAAAGCAAACCGGCAATGCCGTCCCTGTTGACTTAATATCTTGCGTTCTTGATAATTTCATTCCCATTATATTTAATGATTAAAAAAATTTCGTCAGATATAGACAAAATCTCCTTTTTGTGATATAATGTAAATTGAAAGGTTATGTCTTGATAAAGGAGGCTTTATTATGTCTAATGAACCTAAATTAAGAAACGTTAATAAGGCAAAACCGCCATATGAGTTAAATAAATTTCCAAAGTCATTTGTAGAAACGCTCGGAAAAGAGTTGGTATACCTAATGGCTACTAAGGATTCGTATTCTTTAGAAGGCAAAGAATGGGAACAAATATTTGCTAATTGTATTAATGCAACTTGGAAACCATCTAATGTAGGATTAGACGATATTATATTGGGCAGTTGCTGTTGGGGTGCTAAAACGGTCATTGCATCTTCAAAAAACATACTAGATCAAAAGACAGTTAGATTAATCAGCGGTCGAAACTCCCCGGCTTATTCTTTTGAAGAGGATAATATTCTTCACCAAGATCCCAACTACATCGGGGGACTTGTACTAGACATTTGGAACGAAAGAGTATCAGCCGTTAGGCAGATATATAAATTTGTTCGCACTGTAGTTTTGATCAAAGGGAAAACTTTTGATGATTTTATGGTATTTGAAACTGATACTGTTCGGTATGATCCCGAATTGTACGTTTTTAAGTGGAATAAGAAGAATAATCTTGAGGGTTATAGCAAATCAGACGATAAGCATTGTTTCACATGGCAACCGCATGGTTCTCAATTCACGATTATTGAAGAAATTCCAGATAATTATACTGCTATTAGGGTAAAAAAACCTGATAAACTTGATAAGAAACAAGTTTTACAAGCTGTTGGATATGACAAGAGTTGGATTACATACTTATCAAAGTAACAAATATGGTGATATTAATGGCTGACGTTTTTGATAAGAATAAACGTTCTGAAATAATGAAAAAAGTTCGCTCAAAAAATAACAAATCAACCGAGCTAAAACTTATTAAAATCTTCAAAGAAAATGACATTCATGGTTGGCGACGTAATTACAACGTTAAAGGTCACCCCGACTTTGTGTTTTTAGATAAAAGAATTGCTATTTTTGTAGACGGTTGTTTTTGGCATGGTCATGAATGTAGAAACACGAAACCAAAGCAAAATCAAGAGTATTGGGATAAAAAACGGGTTAGAAATATGCAGCATGATATAGAAATCACTCAATACTTTGAAAATCGCGGATGGACAGTGATTAGGATATGGGAATGTGAATTAAAAAAAGACAATAGGCAAACATTTTATGATAAAATTACACCATTGTTCAAATGATATAAGTAATTAAGGTAGGTGGTAGAATGCCAGCGCAAGTTATTGATTTATTCTGCGGAGTAGGCGGACTTACGAGAGGTCTAAAAGATGCGGGACTTGACGTTATTGCTGGGTTTGATATTGATGATACTTGTAAATATACATACGAACACAATAATAACACGGAATATCATCTACGAGATATAAGAGAAGTAACCGCAGATGAAATTACACGCTTGTATGATGAAAACAACATACATATATTGGTAGGATGTGCTCCATGCCAACCATTCTCGCAGATGAGGTTTAAATTAGGAGACGCCAATATCAATGATGAAAAATATAATTTACTCTTGGAATTTGGACGATTAATAAAAGAGATAAATCCTACAATTATTTCAATGGAAAATGTTCCTCAGATTGAAGATACTAATGTTTTTGCTGAATTCCTTGAGATTTTAAATAATATTGGCTATAATTTGGATTATCATGTGATATATTGTCCTGATTATGGAATTCCTCAAACAAGAAGAAGATTTGTTTTAGTTGGATCACTGCTTGGACCGATTCAAATTATTCCACCAACTCATGATAGAAAAAACATTCATGTAAAAGATTACATATATAATCTTCCACATATTGCCGCTGGAGAAACTGATACTAATGATCCATTACATCGATCTGCTTCATTATCTGATATAAATTTAAAGCGAATAAAACACTCAAAACCAGGTGGGACATGGAAAGATTGGCCTGCTGAATTAAGATGTAATTGTCACAAAAAAGATAGTGGAAAAACATATTGCTCAGTTTATGGTCGAATGACTTGGGAGCAAATTGGTCCGACAATAACTACGCAATTTTATAATTATGGTACAGGTAGATATGGTCATCCGGAACAGGATCGAGCATTATCGTTAAGAGAGGGAGCAATACTTCAAACATTTCCACCAAATTATGATTTTATTGATCCGAATAAAAAAATTGTTTTTTCGGATATTGCACGACATATTGGAAATGCGGTTCCTGTAAAACTTGGGGAAGTAATCGGACTAACAATCAATCAACATTTATTACAACACGATGTATGAACATTAGATAGGGGGATGTAAATGTCAGTTGCTATTGAAGAAAAAACGCAGGAAAAATATAATTTTAATATCTCGCTAAGTGTTTTAAATCATTTGGGTAGAAATCTTTATCGAAATATTATTACTGTTCTTGGAGAAGCAATTTCTAATTCATGGGATGCTGACGCAAATAATGTTTGGATAAATATTGATAAAGAAAAGAACTTGATGATAATTAAAGATGACGGCAAAGGAATGACTAATAATGATTTTCAAAACAAGTTTTTGAAAATAGGATATTCAAAAAGGAAAAATGGTAATAACAAATCAGAAGCAGGTAGACCATTCATTGGCAGAAAAGGAATAGGAAAGCTAGCACTACTGTCTTGTGCTGAAAGAATACATATCATAACAAAAGCACAGGGCTTTGATGCAGTTGGAGGCATTATTGATAATTCTGGCCTGGACGAAGCTATAAAAGACGATTTAAATTCTCAAGAATATACTTTAGAAGAACTAACGCAACATGATTTTACTGGTCTCAATGATGTTAAAAGCGGCACACTGATTTTTTTTGAAAATGTTACTAATGGCATATTTAATACGATTGAATACATTAAAAAGGCAATAGCCTTATATTTTAGGTTTTCTTTAATTGATCCCGATTTTAACATCTATGTGAATGGTATCCAAGTAAAAGAATCATTAATTAGAGATCTTGCGGACAATACACAATTTTTATGGAAAATAAACAGGTTTAAGGATCCTTATTTCGATACCATGGATAATACAGACGAAGAAAAAAATCTAATGTCAGGGATTGAAATAAAAGGCTATATAGCGACAGTTAGGAAACCGTCTCAGTTAAAAATTAGAGGAACTCAAGAAAAAGTTACTGTTGATTTATTTGTGAATGGTCGTTTACGAGAAAAGGATATTTTAAGACATTTTCCAACTTCACGACTAGTCGAGAATTATGCATACGGTCAAATACATTTTGACAAGTTAGATGAAGGCGACTCAAAAGATGTATTTACCAGTAGTAGAGAAGGTGTTATTTCTGATGATCCAACTTTTAATACTATGTTGAAAGAAGTGGAAAAACTCTTTGTTAAAATTATCGACGAATGGGATGTATTACGTAGGAAATACGGTAATGACGGAGATCCTGACAACAAGTCGATTTCCAAAAAAACAAGAAAAGCACAAGAATTGTTCAATGCCACTGTAGACGATATTCAGTCTTCTGAAAAATTTATTAAAAAAGGTAGTTTAGTTGACGAATGGGTTAAGAACCTATCTTCGGAAGCACAATTTAATATTCCATCATATACTGAATGTTTCATATCGGAGAATTTACTTAGAAAATATGTTCAGCACACAAAAACAGTTTTAACCTCTGAGGCTTTAAAAGAGGCAGAAAAATGGAAAAACGCTGAAACGAGAAATAAAAATGCAGCAAATATAAGCTATGATATACGACAAAGTTCTGATGATCTATATTATTTAGATATGTCATATCTATCAAACCTTATTGATAAGGTTCCTGATAATTCAAATAAAATAGCAGGATTGAGTAGATCTGCTCATGTATATAAACCAGTAAGGGATGCTGTCGGACACACGTCAATTATTACAGATACCGCTAAAGATCAACTTAGAATAGAATACGAAAATATAAAAGCTCGAATTACAGAATTACTAAAATTAGTAGAGAACAAAAAAGAGTCAGACAATTAAAACTATTATAACATGGTACGCCAAACTTAACACAAAAAGTGGCGCACAATGTGTGCCGTTTTGAATTTATAATTGAAGATACTGTGTGTCGCAAATCTTATGTAATTCAACAAAAACACCGCCTTCGACACTTTAGTAGTCGGTGTTCATTTCGGTAGAAATAGGCCGCTTCCAACCACTTGCTTGCCACTTATTTATGCTGAAAATCGCCCAAATCGGCTTGAGATCACCGGAATTGCAATGCTCGGAAATGACGCAAAATCGGGGATTTTCGCATTTTACTAAAGACTACTAAAATGCTCAGGATTAATTCAATTCCCGTACGGGTCACAAAAGCTTAAAGCTCGGAGATAGCACATTGTGTTGTTTCCGAGCTTTTGTTATCTGAAGTTTCATACCTTCCATGTTCTGCCCTACTTTTCCCCGCACACCTCACTCTTGAGTTTTTTCGCCGCCTTGAAATGCTCATGCATTTTCACGTCCGCAGGGTCTATCTGCAATGCAAAGGATATCCTGCCCAGCAGCGAATTTATGTACTTCTCAGGCGTAATGTCAGCACCTTTGAAAAACAGGCTTTGGGAAACTCCGTATTTCTCACAGTAATATATTTCCTGACGTATCTCCTGACGCTGCTTCGACGAGATCTGCGCCTTTTCGTTGACTACTATCCCCGTTACCTGCTGACGTTGCGATGAGCCGATAAGCGTCGTTTTTTTCATGTTTAGCTTAAACCCCATTTTCCGCAAAGCCCTGCTCACAAGTTGCGTTATCTCTTTGGCATTAAACACAGCTTTTCCACCTGAAAATGTCATATCATCACAGTATCTTGTGTAATTTATGCCACGCTCTCCACACCACTTGCCTATCCTCTCATCAAATCTTTTCATCACCAAATTCGATATCTGCGGAGATGTTGGCGCACCCTGTGGCAGTATGCTGTTATGAGTGCATATATTTGTCAGCAGCGTTGTAGCAGGCTTAGAAAATCCAAGCTCGCACATGACCCCATAGACCTTGCCAAAATCAATGCTGTCAAAAAAACCTGAAACATCGAGTTTAAGCACTCTCTGTTGACCAATATGCGGCTCTGCATTTTTCAAAAGTGAAGAGTTTTTGCAATATGCAGTGGCATACTCAGATACGGACAGCGTGTAAAGATACCTTTCAAGTATCCTTCTTTGAACGAGCTTGAGATATTCGTTCGGCACTTTTAACACCCTGTTTTTATGCCCTCTGCCACGATGTATTATCACCTTGCGGTAATTTGAATAACACTTTTTCTGATTTCGTTTATGATAGCGTATTCGGTTGTTGCTAAGCATATAAAGCTTTTTTAAAGGAACATCAAGCTCCTCTGAGATCCTTATGATATCATTATCAATATCATTCATTTTGTCACCTCAAAAAAATAATAACAAGCGTCAGCACAAGATTCAAATGCTTTGGAGCCGAATTTTATTTAATGGAATTAAATCCGATTCGGTGAAAAAGCTTTTGATAAAGCTACTATTCCCTGAAACTTCCACAGCGACTCGCTGTAGTTATGCGTTTTGCAATATCGCTGCTGACGCTTGTCATATTTTATTAAACCATGTTATGTACTCATGATAAAAGCACCTTGTTTATTTTATGAGATAATTATATCACGCGAAATGCACAACAATTGGTGCATCTCGCAGAGCACAACGAAAAATGGCTGTATATAAACACTCTGATATCATTTTACCAATTTATGCACAACACGTCAATGGGTTATCCTGACATTTTGCGCCAAACGTCAATATTTTGTATGAATACACAAAAAAACATCAAAAAAGGAGCGTATTCGCTAATTTAGAAGTTTCAATTACAGAGGAGTTTTTTTCAACAACATTGTTCTACCTATTCCAACACCATCTTTTACAATTGCAACATATGGTTCACCTTGGTGAAAAAAATCAATCTTTCCAATTAAACCTGATGCACCATATACATCGTATACACCATTCTTATCAACAGCCTCAGATAGTTTCAAATTAGAGATACCTTTTTTCGCATGCATCTTCAAGTCTAACTCGCATAAGCCCATCTACAAACCCGAATTTGTTGCGTAAGTATCGTAAGAATTATTAATGCAGATTTGAGGGCTAAGCGTTTTTGGCTTATAAAGTCAAATAAGTGTCTTGTAATGGACTTAAAAAGTGTGCTTGCCCTTGTTGTTGACACGCCATGTGCTTATGTGCTACAATTCAGCAAGTAGGAAACCAATTCATAAGCGACCTTTCCGACTATTTTGACGTTGAGCTTATCAACCGCTTCTCACAGAAATACACTTTCAGCGAGATATCAAGGTCGGTGTACAGAAAGATAGTGGAAAATAGACTTGTGAGCGAGATAAAAGTCATCAAAAGGCTTCGCCCTGAGCTGAATATAGACACCCTGTTCAGTGCAGACGAGCTTGCACAGTCGATAGATAAGATAACAGCCGACACCTACAACGTGAGATCAGGCGCAAGACCTGCCGTCACAGCAGTGAGCAAGTTCATCGACAGCAAACTTCTTTCACACTTCTCACGCAGGACAAAAACATACAGACTAAACCAAAACTAACGCTACGCCACAAAATCCGCCACAAAATACTAATGACCGCACCTTTCACGGGTGCGGTCAATTTTTTTATTCTGACAATTTTACTCTTATTAAACAGATATAAAGAAAAGAAAGATAAAAAAGCTCGAATTATGTTATTAGGATATGTCACACCCACAAAATATCACGCTAAACAGCCGATATCAAAATGTGATTTTTGCATTTGATGTGTGGGAATTGGATTTTTTCTATATGATCTTACCGTCAGACACTTCGATAACACGACTGCATTGTTCTGCGACTTTTGGATCGTGAGTAACGATAACGACTGTTTTTCCCTCGTTGTTAAGGCGTTTGAAAAGCTCCATTATCTCGGCCGAGGTCTTTGTGTCCAGCGCTCCTGTAGGCTCGTCCGCAAGTATCATGGCAGGCTCGTTGACAATTGCTCTGGCTATAGCAACACGCTGCTTCTGTCCTCCCGAAAGCTTGTTGCAAGGCTTCTTAGAAAGATCCCCCATACCAACAGCTTTTAATGCTTCAAGAGCTTTTTCTTTTTTATTCTTTATCTTTTTCTTTGCAAAATCCAATGGGATCAATACGTTTTCAAGGGCAGAAAAATCCTCAACAAGTGCAAAGTCCTGCATTACAATGCCTATCTTTTCATTCCTTATCTGTGCATACTGCCCCTCCGATAAATTTTTTACCAAAGTGCCGTCAATTGTGTACTCACCGCTCTGATAGCTGTCTATGCAGGCAAGGATATGCAAAAGTGTGGATTTTCCTGCGCCTGATTTTCCAATTATCGCTACCATTTCACCGTCTGATATCTCGCATGATACCCCATGCAAAGCCTCATATTCATTGGCTTTCTTTGGATTATATATCTTTATTATTTTATCAAGCTTTATCATTATAATGCCTCTCTTATTCATTTATCATCAAGATCTCATTTGGTGTATTTCGTCTCATTATAACGCCCGGTATCAAAAGTGAGATCAGAATGTTCAAGATAACGATACATACACAGCCGATCAAGTGCAGCCAACCAAAACTTATCACTGTATTTCCCATAAATTTGCTCATAGTAAGAACATTTGAAATACACACTGCAATGGCGCCTGCCATAACTGCGGTCATAAGATCACACACAAGATCTATCTTGATATATGCGTTCCACTTTGCTCCACAGAGATAATAGATACCATAATCTCCAAGTCTCTTTTTTATGTTCACTGCCGAAGCCGAAACTGAGCTTACAATAACAAGAACTATCACGCATATAAGCATTGGAACAAGCTTGATAAGCTGACCATTAATATAGACAAGCGAATTTTCTCTGAAATCCTCAAAGTCAAAAACCCTGCCATAATCCCTCAGATATAATTCAAGCTCCTTAAAACGCTCATTGCTTACATTATCCTTTAACGTTACTATTTGATTGCCGCAAGGATATATTTTACAGTTTATATCTTTAAGACAGTCTGTTGGAACTATCAGCATCATGTTGCCATGCTTATTGACATTAGCATAAAGATCTCTGAAATCAGGCTTTTCTTTTATACTATCCTCAGTGCCTAAATATGCAGATGAAAATCCCAGCAACTGTGAGCCGTCAGCTATGACACCGACAATTTCCACCTTGTTCTTAACATACTCATACTTATAAGGATCAGCATAGTCAAAATCCTCATCATCAGGGGACATCTCCCCTACTTTCTCTTTGTGCATAATGGTAACTATGTCACCCGTTTTGTAGTTGCTGTTTTCAGTCACAACAGCAGGTATCAAATCTCCGTTAGCCGACGCATTAGACAGCCATTTTCCCGAACTCATCTGCGGCGTAAATGACTTTATCATATCTTCAGATAAAGCATTAACGCTCATTCTATCGTCACCAAGTCCATTAGATAGATCTTTTGATGACGGAGAATAATACAAGCTTGTATCATATCCGCTTGTCACCGACTCCACATCATCAATATTTTTAAGCTCATCGTCAAGAGAAGTAGCATCATATATATTACATATATATAGTCCCTTGCCATCAGGAAAGTATTTCTTTACAGGAGTATACATCTCTATTCTTGAAAGAACAGAAGAAACAGCCGCCGACATTATAATAAATGCAATGGCGAGCTGAACAGCGATAAAAATATTGCTGTAGATATTTCTTGCAAATTCTTTTAAGCCATATTTTATCATATTATTTTCCCCTCTCTTTCATCATTTTCACAGGGGATCTTTTATTTGTAAACAATATCACAATGTTAAGGAACAAATAAATAGAAATAATATATATTCCAAATATGGTCATATATACCCTGAAATTATATGCGACCTTGATATACTCAAAAAACAAAGTAAGCTTAGGAAGCAGCGCATAATTGAATACCAATGCAAATATCACATATATCGTCACTGATATCATACCTATCTCGGCTATATACATCCGTCTTATTTTATTTGAAGTACAGCCGCACAGCATGAATATAGCAGTCTGTTTAGCACGGGATCTTATTATATATCTGAAAAGCATTGCAAGATTTATTGCAGAAGCTATCGCAACGGCTACGGACATAAATATAACGGAATTGTAGAATTTTATTTCAGCCATATCGATCGTGTCTATCGGAGGAAAATTAACATTACACGTTAGAACTTCGCTGAAAGCTTTTTTCAGCTTAAAAAAGCTTTCTGTATCGAGAGCATTGTCATCAAGAAAACTTATGCTTGAAATAGTGCAGTTATCACCCAACGTTTTAAACGGCACCTGAAATTCCTCTTGTACAGTATTACCGAATATGCCTATGACCTTATAGCTTTTGCCAAGCAGTTCAACATTCTTGCCAATCATATCGTCTTTTGCGCCGCTAGGCAGCACGACCAGATTTTCGTCTGAAGCATATTCTTCCTTAGTAAAATATCTGCCTTTGCGTATACTCATGTTGTCGACATACGATTCGTATAAACTATAATCATTCAACTCCTCATCATATTGAATGCGCACCGCAGACATAAGATACGGTTGACCGTCGTCAAAACACTCATCAATTTTAAGCTCGTCTTGATCAAACATTAAACCAAAATACATACCCGGCATTGACGCTTTAGAATTATCATCAAGCTTGTCAAGCACCTCCCGAAGCTGAACAGGAGTTATAGAATCTGTTCCAAAATAAGACAAGATCCTGCCATCACTGTCTTCCTGAGTATCTATTATATCGCCAAATGAAAAAGTATAGTTAAATACATACTTCTTTTGCTTTTCAAAATCCTTGCTTGCTTTAAAATTCTGAAATGCACCATGTGAAAACAATATTATAAGCACATCAGTAACGGCGCAAACAATAAATAGAATAAAGATAAGCACATTCTTTACGGCAAAATTTTTCAGGTTAATAAAAACGTATTTCATTTAGTCCCCTTAATATTACTTATTTTGATTTATACGATAATAAACATCGTCTATAGTATACTGATTATCCTTATCGGTTTTAACTTTTACACGATGGATATAATAAACATATGACTGACCATATACCTCTTTGGTTGCTGACGTAGTTGCTAATGCAGTAGTAACAGCCATAGTGCTTACAATAGCCAATGCAACAATTCCCGTAACAATTTTCTTAATAATCATACTTATTTCCTTTCTCGTTTCGCAATAAATCACGAATTTTTAATTTGTAGACTTAACTGAATTTGCCATACGAATTATGTCATCTTTGCACAAATTACCGTCTATTTCAAAAGCATAAGTTCCATCTGTCCATGCAATTATTGTATATTCACTGTCATATGAAATGAATGCTTTTTTGCCGTTAATATCTACCCATTCAGTCTTCATATTTTCGGTATCTACCTGATTAGACACTGTCAAAGAACTTTGCGAATAGTTTATGTATTTATCGCCTGATATATAATGTATTTCATGCCTTGTATCGGTAGTGACAACAGATTTGATTTCAAATTCGCTAGGTACGAATGTCGGTACATACTTAACAAAATTATAAATGCTAAAATCGTCCAAAGAATTATCTTTTATATGCGTTATTTCAGCGTTTCTATTATTATCCTGTACAAAAACTCCAACAAACCATTCACGCAGCGGCGGTACGGCGGCGACTGTCACAGAGCCGACCGCAAGCACCGCAGCTATTATCGCCGCAGCAAATCTTAGAGTGATCTTTATATGTCTGTGACCGCTTTTTCTGTTAGTTTTTATCAGCTCGCCAATTCTTTGTTCGTATCTCTCCGAAAAATCGTGCGATATCTCCTCAACAGCCAAATAATCCTTATAGTCTTCATCAATTATGCCTAATTTTATTGCTTGTCTGAACTTATCATTCAAAACGATCACCACCGATCAAATCTAAAATTTGTCTTTTGGCTTTGTTCAGATAATTAAATACCGTTCTCTTAGAAATGCCCATGATCTGTGCGATCTCATCAGCAGTCAGATCATAATAGACCTTATATGCTATCACAGACTTAAGTTTATCATCCAGCTTTCTTACCGCATCTATAAGCAGATCTAAGTCAATATCATCATAAAAATCCTCACTCGGCTCATCTTCCACCTTAAGATCAAATATAGACGATGTTGGATTTTGATTTTCCTTATTGTAGATCGCATAACAGGCGTTTCTAATAGTTCTAATAAGATATGCGTCCATATCGTGCAAAGAATAATTGTGAATTTTTTTAAAACATTTTGCGATGCTGAAAAAAGCATTTGCACAAGCCTCTTCTGCCAGCGCAGAATTATTCAAGATCTTGTATGCAAAAGCATAGGCTATCTGACGATTTCTGTAATAAAAATCTTCAAAAGACGTCTGATCCTTATCGTTGTCTATCAAGGTCATACATACAGCTAACATTTGATTCCCCCTGAGTTACTTATGTTACTAAGTATAACACATATTGACATACTTTTCAAGATACCAACAAATAAACTTATAACCCGAAATTATAATACATTTTGCAATTTATACTTGTATAAAACTAACATGATTGAGCCATTCAATTTAGTTAAAGCTACAAAAATTCAAATATAAATCAACAATATGATGCACGAAACGACTACTTACGCTATTATTAATAGCGTAAGACTAAAATAAATTGGTATTAGCAAACATATTAATATCCGCTATTTTCTTTGTAACGTATGGTTCACTCTTGCTTTTCAACCATAAGATCTATGGCATTTATCAATTCAAAAAAATTGAGAATAACAAATTAGTTTTGGTCAAAGAAATAAGGAAGTCATACTATGATTCAATAATCGATCAAAAAAAGGTCTTTTCAGAAATTGAAGAAAACTCCAAATGCAAAATTATTCAATAAGATAGGCATTACCTTGAATCTAATAGCCAAACCTGAAAAAGCCAACCGCACCCAAATGGATGCGATCGGCTTTTTTTATCTTATTCTATTTTTTTCTACCCCAGCTTCAAAACATTCAGCAGGAATATCCAGCTAGTTCCATAGTAAGCCACAACTGCCACCAGATCGTTCAGCGTGGTTATTAACATTGTTAAAGCAATGGAGCAAATATCCTTAGCACGCCGTCAATGAGCCGTCCAAAGAAACCACGCTTTGTGTCCTCAAGCGTGCGCTGTTTGCACTTGCTCTGAGTGTCCAGAATGTCCGCCTTAAAAGTCTTTATTATAGACGAATCATAGAATATAGAACTGCACTCAAAATGCAAAAACAGACTTCTATAGTCAAGATTTACCGAACCAAGCACCGCAAGCTTGTCATCGCATATACAGCCCTTTGCGTGAACAAACCCAGGGGTGTATTCATATATCTTCACTCCTGCCTCGATAAGCTGACGATAATAGCTTCTCGAAAGCCTGAAAACCACCTTTTTGTCAGCGATACCGGGCATTATGATGCGCACGTCGACCCCACGTTTAGCCGCCCTTATAAAAGCGTCAAAAAGGCTGTCACCAAGCATAAGATACGGCGTGTAGAACCACACATAATCGCTTGCGGCATAGAGCATCTCAGAAAAAAACGTGTTGCTCACATTTTCGTCCACCATAGGGGAATCATAATAAGGCAAAACATAGCCGTCGCCACCCTTGCCCTCTTTTTCAAAGCTCTCCCCCACAAGGTCATGAGGTATCATGTCATTTGAAAAAGCGTTCCAGAACTCCATAAACATATAGGTGTAGCTTTTTACGCCCTCGCCTGTTATCTTAAAGCCGATATCTTTCCAGTGACCATATTTCGAGCCTATATTTATATACTCGTCCGAAAGATTTATTCCGCCGCTGTATGCAACTCTGCCGTCCACCACCATTATTTTTCTGTGGTCACGGTTGTTGAGCTGTGATTTTATAAAAAGGAACGGATTGAAAGGCACACATTTTATACCCTTCTCACCAAGCTTCAAAGCGTCTGCAAGAGAATATGTTGCGATACTTCCAAGGTCGTCATACATTATCCTGACGTCAACGCCCTGAGCCGCCTTTCTCTCCATGATATCCACCACAGTGTTAAGGAACTTGCCGTTTTGCAAAATAAAATACTCCGCAAAAATATATTTCTCAGCCTTTTCAAGCTCCTTGCACATATCAGCGAACATTTCCTCGCCCACGGAAAAATATTCTGCACTGTCGAGCTTCACCATAGGAAATCCCGTTGCGTCGCTTATCCTTTTCACCGATTGAGCAAGCCTTTTGTCCTCACGTTCAAGCTCCCCTATGCACTTTTCCCTGTCAGGAAGCTCATAGTCCATGCTAAGCCTTGCCTTTGTGATATTCTTTTCAAGCTTTTTCGCAGTATTGTTATTGCCGAAAATTATATACATAACTGCACCAAGCACAGGAAAAGTAAGTATCACAATAAGCCAAAGGGTCTTGTAGCTGCTCTCCTCACGCTTTGTGTTGATATAAAGCACAAACAGAAATGACAGCACAGTAAGCACGATGCTGAGAAGCCCTGCCGCCTTGCTGAGCCATTTAAGTATGAGAAGATACCACAAAAACTGCATCGCCACAGGAACTATCACCGCCACCACTCTGCCTGCTATTTTCTTTACATTGTTCCACGTCAACTCCGTTTCGCTCCTTTCATTTATCATCTTAGGGTAACAAAACACTATCATTATGCGATATTACCACTATTATAACAATTTTTTTAACATAAGTCAACGTCATTGATTTTAACTGCAAAAAGTGTTATATTAAATATAACGAGTCCTGCGGATAGCTTTGCCAGCCGGCGGGCGAACTGTTCGCCCCTACGAAAATAATATAATTGGAGGTAACAAAATGTGTACTGCGGCAACTTATAAAACGAACGATTTTTACTTTGGAAGAACTCTTGACTATGAAAGCTCCTACGGCGAGGAAATAGTCATAATGCCAAGAAACTTTCCCCTTAATTTTATTAATATGGGCAGGATAGCTACCCATTATGCGGTAATAGGCACAGCTCATGTTGCTCAGGATTATCCTCTTTTCTATGACGCCGCCAATGAAAAGGGTCTTGCCATGGCTGGTCTTAACTTTGTTGGCAATGCCTTTTACCGTGATGATATCGACGGCAGGGACAACGTTGCGCAGTTTGAGTTTATCCCATGGATACTCTGTCAGTGTGCAAACGTGACAGAAGCAAGGACGCTTATAGAAAAGATAAACATAACCAAAACTCAGTTCAGCCCGCAAATGCCGTCAGGTCAGCTCCATTGGATAATAGCTGACAAGAACGACTGCATAGTGGTCGAGTCTGTAAAAGAGGGCATAAACGTCTATAACGACCCAGTGGGCGTGCTCACGAACAATCCTCCATTTGATATGCAGATGTTCAGGCTCAACGATTTCCGTGGACTTTCCCCTAAACAGCCTGAAAACACTTTTTCAGACAAGCTTGACCTTACTTCCTACAGCCGTGGCATGGGTGCAATGGGACTTCCGGGCGACCTGTCCTCGCAATCAAGATTTGTAAGAGCCGCATTTGTGAAAATGAACTCACGCTCAGGCGCAGACGAGCAGGACAGCGTAAGTCAGTTCTTCCACATTTTAAACTCAGTTGACCAGCAAAGGGGCTGCTGTGAGGTGGCAGAGAGCAAGTATGAGATAACCATTTATACAAGCTGCTGCAATACTGACAAGGGCATTTACTATTACACCACCTACAACGGACATCAGATATCCGCTGTTGATATGCACAAAGAAGACCTTGACTCCGCCAAGCTTATTGCCTACCCTATGATAACCAACGAGATAATAAACTTTCAGAACTAGCAAACGCTCCGTACAAAATCTGTACGGAGCGTTTTTATTACTCAAATCTGAAATATTCAAAGTCAAAGTTGCTTCCCGGCAGGAACGCAAATGAAACCTTCTGTTTGCCGCTGATACCTGAGATATCAAAGCTCTTCTGGACATAATTTTCGCTGTCATCTGTCCTGAACTCGCAGAGTATGCGGCTTTCGCCCTCGCTGCCGTTCAAAATAAGATGTATGCTGTTGAGGGCAAGCAGTGACTTTCCACTTATAACGAGCCTGCTCGGCTGTTTTTCAGAAAAATCGAACTCGCCGAAATCAAGCATAACATTGTTGCCTATCTCGGTCACACACTTTTCGCCCTTTGTGAACTTGTCACCATAAATGTTGTCAGCATCAGCCGCATTATTCACCGCAAATTCACGGCTCACCTTTTCAAAGTTGAAACCGCCCACTTGGAAGCCGTCATCAGTAAGGATACAAAGGGTCTCAATACCCTTGAGCTTTCTTGAAAGCTTGAAAGTTTCAGGCTTGAAGATCATCCACTCAGGCTCTTTGTGATAACAAAACGTGCCAAGAAGCTTTCCGCTCTCCTCAGGTATTCCGTCATAGAAGCTTATTTTAACAGGGTCAAGGGTGTTCGCCCATATCTGCACCGTAACAGTGTCAGAGCCTGCACTGCCGAAGTCCAGATTATCATATGCCGCCCATGATGTTACCTTGCCCATTGCAAAGCCTACACCCTTCTTCATGCCGCTTGAAACGTTGTCGCTCGCCCTTGTGAATAGTCCGCCGATAACAAACTGATATGGGTCGGTAAGTGCGTTTCCAAGACCCTCAGCGGTGAATTTGAGCATAGAAATGATGTGATAACGCTCAGTGCCGTTTTTGCACATTGCACGAAGCCAGAAGTTTCCGTCACCCTTTGCTTTCACCTTAATGCTGTCTGCTGTTACCTCGCACTCTGCAAGATTAGATGTTATGCCCTTTTCATTTGTTACCCTGAACTCTATATCCTCAGCATAATCCGAATTGACAGGGAGCGCCTTATATTTCACAGTTATCTCAGGGTTATCCTTGTCAAGAGTAAAAATATCAGTATAAAGTTCTATCTTTCTCACTGGTATCTCGTCTGTCCTGCCGCACTCGGTAGGAGCAAATGCCACGTTTTCAAGCGATGATGTGTCGCTGTCATATTCTGCCTTAACAGCATCAAGGGTAACAACACAGTCAGGCAGCCCCTTTGATGTAAGCGTTACCTTTATCTCCCCCGTCTTATCAGTCGAACCGATAACAGCAAGCATTTTTCCTGAGAAAAGTCTGCGTGATATGCCTTTATACTGGTCATAGTCTGTGCTGTCGCCGTTATCAAGACCCATAAGCCTTGCCGCACCCTCAACGCTGACGTTCACACGGTTGTTGGCATTTGCACAGAAAGTGCCGTCCTTGTCAAATGCAGATATCTCAATATAAACAAGGTCAGAGCCGTCTGCAAGTATCTCTGTCTTGTCAGGGACAGCTTCTATTCTAACAGCGTCCCCGAATGAACGCTGTATATCCTCTGCGATGATATTTCCATTCTCATCATATGCAACAGCTTTAAGCTCGCCCTTTTCATATGGTATGATATAGTTCGCTGTCAGCTCCTTGCCATGCTTGTGGTCGATATCATATGCACCCATTGAAATACCGTCCTTGAAAAGCTCAACTCTCGGAGCATTTGAGCAAACTCTCACATCGCAAGGCAGTCCGTCGCTGAAATCCCAGTATGGGAAAATATGCACGAATGGCTCAGCCTTATAGTCTGTCCACTCTGCACGGAAAACATATGCACTGTCCTTTGCAAAGCCTGCTGTGTCGAACTGACCGAAGTATGAGTTTTTCGTGCTGTATGGAGTAGGCTCGCCTATGTAGTCAAAGCCTGTCCAAATGAACTGACCTGCACAATATTCTGCGTCACGGTCAGGGATAATGCAAGCCTCAGTGTTCTTTGCGCCCCAGCCTGTGCAGCTATTGCCCAAAGATGAACACTGCTCGTCATCGTCAGTTAGCAAGGTTTCAGACAGCGGGAAATGATATATTCCACGGCTCTGAACCACCGATGCCGTTTCGCTTCCGTATATCATCCAGTCAGGGTGAGCGGCGTGGTGTTCCTCATAAAGTCTTTCGCCGTAGTTATAGCCTGCAAGCTTGAGAATATCAGCGCATTTCTGACCGTTTTCCCACTGCATATAGTTAGAGCCGAATGTGACATAGCCGTTGCCCTCAGGGTCATGAAGCCTAACGAGCCTTTTGAGCCAAGCCGTTACCTCCTGACCTCTCTCGTCAGCGTGTGTGTCAAAAATCTCATTTCCCACACTCCAGCCTATGATAGAAGGGTGATTTCTGTCACGGCGCACCCATGAAGCAACGTCCTTTTCTACCCACTCATCAAAAAATCTGGCATAGTCATAGTCGGTCTTTGACCTTTCCCACATATCAAAGCTCTCAGAGAGAATGAGCATACCTGTTTCGTCAGCGATGTCCATAAACTCCTCCGCAGGCATATTGTGAGATGTTCTGATAGCGTTGATGCCCATTTTGCGTAGCTTTTTAAATCTTCTCCTTATAGCCGCAGGATTGGAAACTGCCCCAAGACAGCCGTTGTCATGGTGTTCGCATGAGCCGTGGAGCTTAACGTGTCTGCCATTGAGATAAAAACCGCTGTCGCACTTGAATTTGATAGTCCTGAAGCCGAATTTCTGACTTACACGCTGTACACAGCCGCCGTCCACAAGAATTTCCGACACCATGGTGTAAAGCACAGGGGAAGTGATATCCCAAAGCTCAGGGTCTTTCACTGTCATGGTCTGAGCGGTGAGAGAATAGCTCACGCCTTTCACACGCACCGCCTCGGGTATGCAGGAAATATCCGCCCCACAAGCGTCAGACTCATAGCTTGCCACCTCTTTGCCGTCCTTGTCAAAAATGGTGTTCCTGATGCGTATTCCCCCAAGAGGTGTGCCCTTAGGTCGGAGCATCTCAGCCTTCACAGTCACCTGCCAGCCGTCCTCCTGCTTTGACGTGGTGATATAAATGCCGTCATTGCCGAAGCGTATCTCAGGGCTTTCGCAAAGCCAAACCTTTCTGAAAATACCTGCTCCCGAATACCACCTGGAGTTTGGCGAGTGGTGATCCACACGGACAGTAATAATGTTCTCTCCGTCCTTAACAAGGTCGGTGATATCGAACATAAATGCCGAGTAGCCGTATTTCCACTCCCCTGCCAAAGCACCGTTCACATACACCTTGCTGTCCATATAAACTCCGTCAAAGCGGATAAAAGTGCGTATGCCCTCTTTCTTTTGGTAAGAGAAATTCTTTCTGTACCAGCCTGTAGAAGTTTCATATAGGTCGTTTGTATTATAAATAAGCCAATCGTGAGGAATGTCCACAGGCTTGAAAGCAAAGTCCTCTGAGTAGTCAGAGCCGAAAGCCGCCTTGTAAAATTCCCAATCGTTGCAAAAAAGCTTTCTGTCTGAGTATGTTTCACAGATATCCATAAAAACTCCTTTATATTTTACTTATCTGAATATGAAAATGTGCGTTTATCAAAGGCTTTTCAAGCTGATATTTCTCCGCAAGCCTTGGTCCGCAGGAGTTAGAACCTACACCTGCCATTGCATAGTCAACGCAGATAACACTGCTCTCGCACCTTTCAAGCTCATAGTTATGTGCCTTTGCCGCAAGCTCCTCCTGTGAAAACTGAGAAGCGTTGAATGAAAAATTCTCTCCTGCAGTGAACATCACGCTTGTGTCCTCACTGCTCACAGTGAGATATCTGCACCCATAGTGCGATGAATTTTCCTGCGGTCTGATATAGTCCTCGTGCATATCCCCGATATCAGCCGCAAATCTGCCCACATAGCAAGCCTGACGCTTGTCAATGTAGCTTTCTGTAGGACCATATCCGAAATATTCCGCCCTTGAAAAATCTTTTGGCATGAAGAGCCTTATACCGAACCTTGGAAGCATATCTATCTTATTTGAAAACTCCGCTTCGCATTTTATGTCAAGCCCACTGCCGTCAATAACATAAACAGCTTTCAGCCTGCAAAACGGCTGTTGTATGGACCAGCCAAAAGACTGTGTGACGCTTATCTCCGCTCTGTCCTCGCCCGCTGAAAGCTCACAGCCGTAGCTTTTCACATCAAAGTCATTAAGATGCACCTTGTACCAATTGTACTTCATGACATCATTATCCGTAGGCGCACGGAAGAAGTTATACTGCAAAGGTCTGTCAAGAAGCTCTCTGCCGCCGAATTTCACAGAAATAAACGCCGACTTACGCTTGTCAAAGCGGTAAACAACATCTCCCACTGTCACAGTGATATCAAGAGGCGTTTCCACAGCCTCAACATTTCCTTTCACCTCAGCGACCTTACAAGCCTTGCCCTCTGCTATCCTAAGCTGATCAAAGCACACCTCATAGCCATTTTCACAATAGTCAGTGTCCTCCTTTGCAGTGAAAATAAACCTTATGAATGTTTCATTTTCATACTCCGCTGTATCATTGGGAACATTCACCACAGTGTTTCCCATAGGCTCGATGTCAAAATCCACTCTGCCGATATGTATAATACCGTTTTTGTCCGTTATCTCATAGCGGCAATCGAGAATATCCCCAGCGTTCACAAACTCCAGCGTGCTTGAAAAAACAAAGCTTCCCTCGCTTTCCCCTTTTGTTACTCGCACAGGTCTGTATACCTGCTTTACCTCAAGCAGTCCCGTGTGTGGCGTTCTGTCAGGATAAACAAGACCGTCCATGCAGAAATTGCTGTCATTGTGTCTTTCCCCAAAATCTCCGCCGTAGCCGTATTTTATCTTACCCTCAGCCGTCTTACCAAGCGGTACAGAATGGTCGCACCACTCCCACACAAAGCCACCGCAGAAACGCTCATTGGAATAGAACACATTGTGATAATCCTCCAGATCTCCCGGACCATTTCCCATGGCGTGGCAGTATTCACACTGCACAAGAGGTCTGTTTTCCTCAGGCTTTTCAAGATAGCCTTTCAGCCCGTTTAGATCCCAGTACATACCCGAAACTACGTCAAGCACGCTGTCGGAAGTTCCGTCAAGGCAGTGTGTGCTTTCATAATGCACAAGCCTTGTATCATCAAGCCTCTTTATAAGCTCAGCTTCATCGAGCATATTTTTGCCATATCCGCTCTCGTTACCCAGCGACCAGAACACCACGCAAGGGCGGTTGATGTCACGCTTTACAAGACATTCCGTACGATCTTTTATGGCATTGCCAAACCTCTCGTCAGAGGCAAGCATAGCGATACCGTTGTAATCTGAATAGTCCCACTTGTAGTCATAATAGACCTCCACACAGCCATGTGACTCCAGATCCGCTTCATCAATAACATAAAGCCCCAGCCTGTCGCAAAGCTGATAAAACACAGGGGAGTTAGGATAATGTGACGTTCTCACAGCGTTTATGTTGTGCTTTTTCATAAGCACAAGGTCAGCTTTCATCTGCTCATAAGAAGCATAATATCCAGTGTCAGGATAGCTGTCATGACGATTTACACCCTTGAACTTCACTGCCCTGCCGTTTATCTTAACAACGCCCTTATCCACCTTTACATCTCTGAAGCCAACCTCCTCGCCGATAACCTCGTCGCCTGCATTGATAGTAAGCCTGTAAAGATACGGCGTTTCAGCACTCCAAAGTTTGACGTTCTCTAACTTTATCTCAATGCTCTCACCGTCATAAGCCGAAAACTGAGCCATTGTAACACCATCATCATCGCAAAGCTTTGCCGAAACATCACAGCCGAATACCGTAAACTCCAGCCTTCCAGAGCCATTTTCACCGAGAACAGTTTTCACGATATAATTTTCAAGACGCATTTTCGGTCTTGACAGCACATAAACATCTCTGAAAATTCCCGAAAGCCTTATCTTGTCCTGATCTTCAAGATAAGTTCCATCGCACCATTTCAGCACAGCGGCAGTAATGATATTCCTGCCCTCAGCAAGATATGGTGTGATATCAAACTCAGCCGTAGCGTGAGAAACCTGTGAATATCCCACAAAGCTGTCGTTCACATACAAATAAACACAGCTATCCACACCCTCGAACACAAGCACCCTGTCCATGCCGTCAGGGGAATAATCATATTCACGCTGATAAACTCCCACAGGTATATCGTCAGGCACAAAAGGCGGGTCAAATGGTATTGGATAGCACACGTTCGTATACTGCGGCTTGTCATAGCCGTAAAGCTGCCAGTTTGACGGCACGGGGATAGTGTTCTCAAACTTTTCGTGAATAAAATCGTCCTCTAGGTCTATTATGCTGTCATAATAACGAAAACCCCAGTTGCCGTTTAAAAGCTCCATTCGCTGAGAATTTTTACGGTCCTCAAAAGGATCCTGCCCCTTTGCAAACGGCACAAAATAGCAGTGCTTTTCAAGCGTGCCAATGTGCAGCGCCTGAGTATCCTCATGATATATCATTTTCGATCTTGGCGAATTTTTCGCCGCAAGCTTTAAAATATCCATAGCTGTTCTCCTTTACAAGTTTATAAATTACTGTAATTATTTTATCAGCTATTGACAGGCAAGTCAATGAATGATATTATTAATTTATAACAATATGAATATGGAGTTGATATTTTTGTTCTTTGCCGATTATCCTATCCTGGGAAACGAAAAATCCCTGCCACTATATCTGCAAAATATGGGTCATCATCACTGTCAGGAGCACCTTATAAGACCAGAGGGCTATCACTATGACCAGATACTCTACTGCACCAAAGGCAGCGGCACGCTTATCTTTGAGAACAAAGCCATTCCCATACCACATGATACCGCCATATTCATACCCGCTGAAACGCCCCACGAATACTATCCAGAAGAGGATATATGGGATATCCACTGGATAGTCCCCTGCGGATATGCCGCCAAGGATATCCTTACCCAGTTCGGCCTTACCGAGCTTAAAACCTTTCACCTAAGCGACACAAAAATGCTCGAGCATATTTTCCGCAAAATGCACAATGCTCTGCGAACCGACAGTATTTTCGGCAATTACAAGGTCTCTGGCTATTTGTATGATTTTCTTATGGAGTTTTACCGCCTTATCGCCTACAAAGACCCTGCCACGTCAGTATCCTCCGCCCTTATGAAAGCACTGGACTACATAAACTACAACTATTTTTCCCCTATCACAATGGACGAGCTTTGCAGTGTGTCAGGAGTAACTAAGCAGCATCTTTGTCTGCTTTTTCGCAAAAAACTCAGTATGCGTCCAATGGAATACATCGCAAAACGCCGTATCCAAGAAGCCAAAGCCCTGCTTACCGGTACAGAAAAAAGCATCGAACAGGTAGCCGAGGAAACAGGCTTTTGCTCAGAAAGCTATTTCTGCAAGCTTTTCAAAAGATACGAGGGCATGACCCCCTCCGCTTTCCGCCAGATCAAATAACCATAAACAAAAAAAGAGCCGCCCAAAGGCAGCTCAATTATGCAGAAAATTAGCCCTGCTCCTTCATCTTAGCGAAACACTCGCTGCAGTAAACAGGTCTGTCCTCTCTTGGCTTGAAAGGAATAACAGCCTCGCCGCCGCAAGAAGCACAAGTTGCTGTATAAGTCTGTCTTTCAGACTTTGTAGCAGCCTTTCTTGCATCTCTGCAAGCTTTACATCTCTGTGGCTCATTTACGAAACCTTTCTCAGCATAGAACTCCTGCTCGCCTGCTGTGAAAACGAACTCGTTTCCGCACTCCTTACATACTAATGTCTTGTCTTCGTACATGGTTCTTACCTCATTACATAAAATTGTGCCTAGTCGGATTTGCACCGACACCTTTGAATAAACAACGCTCTGCTATTAAGCTATACGGCCATATTCCTATCTCAACAGTGATCTCAATTTCCGTCTGACTCTCTGCATTGCATTGTCTACCGCCTTTTCCGACGTGCCCAAGCCTAATGCTATCTGATTGTATGACATTCCTCTCAAAAACGATTGAAATACCTGCCATTCCTGCTCCGAAAGTGCAGAAGTGATCTTATCATAAAGCTCATTCAGCTCCTCACGCTCCACTACGACCTCCTCAGGTACAGTGCCACCGCCGCCAAGAATAGCCTCAAGGTCAGCTTCCTCGCCGCCTGAAAGAAGTGCATTTCTGTGAACAGACGAAATGATCTTATTTTTTATACATTTTGTAGCGTAAGTTGAAAACTTCGCATTTTTGTCTTCACGATAGGTCCTAACCGCACCAAGAAGCCCCATAAGCCCCTCTTGGACAAGATCCTCGTGAACCTCGGCGCCATATTTTTTTGCCAGAAACTCCACCGTACAGATATATCTCGCAATAAGCTCACCGATAGCCGTTTTGTCACTCTGTGCATTTAGCACAAGCTGCTCATCTGAAAGCTTTTCCTGCTGATCCTGCCGATCGCCTCTCAAAAAATACCGCCCACCTAATCGTAGAAATTACCACAAAGCCCCATTCTGACGCCACTGCGTAATGTTATAATACCATTTTAGACCATAAAAGTCAAGAGAATTGACGAAATCCGCCGTCCCTGTCAAAATATTTGTAACATACCACAGTTTTAAGAATGTATTCTTGTGATTTTCAACAAACAAAAAGTCAGCCGTGTCGAAATACACGGCTGACCGCAATTTACGCAACTTTGATGTTATACACGGCAGTATTTTGCTCTGCCATCGCTGAAAATATCCCCTCCGTGGCAATCGTCAGCCACAACAAGAGGAAAATCCTCAACGTAAAGTTTTTTCACAGATTCACAGCCCAGCTCCTCAAAAGCCACTACCTCACAAGACTTTATGCAGTTGCAGGCAAGTGCGCCTGCACCGCCTATAGCACAGAGATAGATCGCACCATTTCTTATCACGGCGTCCCTTACCTCTTGTGATCTCTCGCCCTTGCCGATCATTCCGCCCAATCCAAGATCAAGCAGCCTCGGAGCAAACCTGTCCATTCTTCCTGAAGTGGTCGGTCCGCATGAACCGATAGGCTTTCCCTCAGGTGCAGGAGTAGGTCCGGCATAGTAGATAACAGCGTCTTTCAAAGGGATAGGAAGCTCCTTTCCCTCGTCAAGCAAAGCATTGAATCTTTTATGTGCAGCGTCCCTTGCAGTGTACACAACGCCCGAAAGCAATATCTTGTCACCGCATTTAAGCTCTCCGCTCACCGCTTTAAGCTCCTCGGAACGCACCTTTCTTATTTCCGACATGACAAACTATTATTCAGCGTCATCATCGCTTACAAGAGAAAGACCATCGTCAATAAGATCTCTTGCAGTGTTTACAGCACCGATACTGTTGCCATACAGATCGTTAAGTGATGTAACGAGCTGCTGAACAGTTTCGCTCAGACTTGTGAACTGTGTCTTAACAGACTCTCTCAGATCAGCAGACTGTGCTCTGATGTTCTTAGCTTCGTTCTTAGCGTCGCTTACTACCTTTGCAGCCTCAGCATTTGCCTTTGATGTTACGTCAGCGGCTTCTGCGTTAGCCTTAGATGTAACAGCCTCAGCTTCAGCGTTAGCCTTAGAAGTTACCTCGGCAGCCTGCTTGTTTGCTGCACTTGTAACAGCTTCAGCCTCCTGCTTAGCGGCAGCTGTCATTGCAGCAGCGCTTGACTTAGCAGTCTGAAGTGTAGTATCAGCCTCTGTCTGAGCATTTGTAACAAGCTTCTGTGCCTGTGCGTTTGCGTCAGCAAGAACCTGATCCTGAAGCTGCTTAGCTTCATCTTCCATCTGCTTAGCTGCCTTCTTAGCTTCCTGAACGACCTTATTAGCTGTGTTCTGAGCTTCCATGAACACGCTTCCAAGATCGAATGCAGGAGTGGCTGTGCCGGCATTAGCCTCAGCAGTTTCGAGCTTCTCTTTAAGATCCTCAATCTCCTGCTTCTGCTTTTCAAGCTCAGCGTCCTTTTCAGTTACCTGCTGCTCATAGTCAGCGATACGAACCTTCATTGTATCAGTATTAGCCATAAGCTCGGCTATCTTGTTTTTAGCCTCTTCTACCTTTTTCTCAAGTTCTTTCTTGCCCTCGAAGTCCTGCTTCTGAGCGCCGCCCTGCTTCTCAAGACGTTCGATAGTTTCGTTCTGGTCATTGACCTGAGCCTCAAGAGTATAAATTTTAGAAGTAAGGTCGTCTACATAAGCAAGAACGTCCTGCTTATCAAATCCGCCGACTCTAACCGTTCTTAAATAACCATTACTAGCCATTTCAATCCCTCCACATTAGTGATTATCTCTATTATACAATAAACCACGTTATTTTTCAACTGATTTAAGCCGTTTTCAAAAATTTCATTATTCCATACAAAATAGCAACTGAAATTTATACAAAATGTCTTAAAATCATATTTATCACAGAATAATTATATCAAATTTTCCGTAAGATTTCAAGTGCTTTTGCGAAAAATTTTCAATATCATGATAATTTTCTGAGAATACGAAAATCTCTTCGACCATGTAAACGTTTTCCGATTTTGGTTCAAACAAAGCGGACAGCGTAAACGCCGATCCGCCTTTGAAAGCATTATTACTTGTTCTTGAAGATATTGAAGATATCGTCGTAATAATTTGGATTATCAGCAGCCTTAACGCCAGCCTTGTGCATCGCTTCAGCGTCAGCCTTTGCGTCGTCAGCCTTCTGAGTAAAATTTGCAGTATATGTTGTCGCAGCCTTTGGTGCAACAGCCTCAGGAACGTCATCTCTGTCAACAAAGTCAGCAGCGATAACAGTAACGTCCATAGCGTCCTTGGTATCAGGATTTGTACCGTTACCAAAAATGATCTCAACGTTATCGTCAGCAGCGTCTGCTATAGCAGCAGTAAGCTCGTCCATATCACTGATAAGGAGATCCTCGCTCATTGTAACGTTTACGATAAGTCTTCTTGCACCCTTGATAGAAGTTTCAAGAAGGTCGGAAGAAATGACCTGATTGATGATATCCTGTACCTTATCCTTGCCCTCGCCGTGACCGATAGCAATATGCGCTCTGCCTGCACCCTTAAGAATAGTAGTAACGTCAGCGAAGTCAACGTTGATCTCATCATGTCTTGTAATGATCTCAGCGATAGCGATAACGTCTGTCTTAAGAACTTCATCAGCGATAGCATAAGACTGCTTCATAGTGAGACGCATCTCGTTTGTGATAAGGTTCTGGTTAGGGATAACGATAAGAGCGTCAACGTGCTTGATAAGAGCCTCGATACCCTTTTCTGCTCTCTCCATCTTCTTTGCGCCCTCGAATTTGAAAGGCTTTGTAACAACTGCGATAGTGAGCTTGTCAAGTGACTGAGCGATCTCAGCAACTACAGGTGCAGCACCGGTACCTGTTCCGCCGCCCATACCTGCTGTGATGAATACCATGTCAGCGTCCTTGATAGCGTTCTCGATCTCGTCCTTGCTTTCCTGAGCGGAAGCCTCGCCGATCTCAGGCTTTGCGCCTGCGCCCAGACCGTGAGTAAGCTTCTCACCTATCTGGATCTGTGTGTGTGCAGCTGACTTATGCAGTGCCTGGATATCAGTATTAACAGCGATATATTCAACATTTCCCTCGATACCAGCCTGTGCGATACAGTTAAGTGCGTTTCCACCGCCGCCGCCGACACCGATTACCTTGATCTTTGCGCCTACGACCGGCTCTTCAACATACTCGTAACCCATAATAGAACTCCTCCTAAAAGCGAATTTTCATACTTCTCCGTATTTTTACATATCAATTTATCAAATCAAAAATAAAATGCAAAAAAGCTTATGTGCCGAATATGCACATAAATAGATACAATAATATATTATCATACTTTTGTCAAAAAGTAAAGAACTTAAATGAAACCATTATAAATTTTTTATTAATTATCAATAAAACGACTGATTTTTCAGTTTCATTTGTGTATACTATACAATTAGTTATCCTGACCACTACCAACCTGTGTTCGTCTGATCGTCCACATAGCCGTTGTCAGCATAGCCATTATCCGTGTATCCCTGATCACCGCCGTTATCATATTCCCAGTCGGTGTTTCCGTTCTCGTTTGTCCACTGATCTGTGCCTGCATTGTCGGCATCATCATTGCCGTCCCATGCGTTGGTATCGTCGCTGTAGCCCTGGTTATCGTCCCCTGACCATGAGTTATCACTGTTCCATGTGTTGCCGTCATCAATATTAGTATCAGCCGATACCGCACTGCTGCTGTCATCTGGCTTTGCAGAGCTTGTGTCGTCAGGCTTTGACGACTCCTCCTGCGATTTCGGAATAGCCGAAATGCCGCTGTCAGCACCGTTGTAAATAAGCGTACCCTCGTAATCGTCAGTAATGCTCTCGTCAATTACCGCCTTAAGATATGTAAGCTTGTATTCCATATCCACCGAGCTTCCAAGCTTTATTTCAAGCCTGCCGTCATACATAAGCTTGATATCCGAACGGGTGGTCAGGTCAATAGAGTCTATATTTTTAAATTTCAGGTCATGAAGATCATTCAGAAGCTCTTTAAGGATATCCGCCTTAAATGAATCCTCAGAAGCAAGCTTGTCGCCCTGACTAAGGCTTTTAAGCTCAAAGCCCTTTACAACAGGTATATCCCCTGTCGGAGCAGGATTTTTCGTTTCAAGTATCTTTCCCGAAGTAGACAGCACATAGTATGAATTTTTATACTCGATATCAGCCGCCTTTTCGGCCTCTGTGCAGGTTATAACAAGTGTTGACGGAAATTTCTTTGTGACCTTGACATCATCAAGATACACAAGAGTATCTTTCAAACGCTTTTCAACTATATCCGTATTCGTCCTCACAAGGTTTTGTCCCGTTGAAACGCCGCCCACGCCAAGGATCTGATCCTGCTCATAAAGGGTAACGCCCTCTATTTTTATCTCCGACACATTAAAAAACAAAAACATACTCAGCACCAGCAGCAGCGCCGCAGCCGCAAAAAAGCTGGCAACATACACATTGCGCATATTCACTGTCTGTCGACGTGCCGCAGGCCGCTGTGAGTTCATTCTGTTTTCCTTGTAAGTTCCGTTCATTTTCCTCTTTCCTAACTGCTAGTAATTTACACGTTTTATGTTTCCTCCCAGAAGCGTAAAAGCATTTTCAATGCAGTCATAGCCCCTGTCCATAAGCTTTATATTAGTGAGAGATGTTTCTCCCTCTGCCGAAAGCGCCGCCACAGCTAACGCCGCACCGCCTCTAAGGTCAGGCGCACGGACTTTTGCTCCGTAAAGCTCCTTCACACCCTCGATAACAGCCACTTTTCCCTCTGTCTTTATATCCGCACCCATTCTCACAAGCTCGTCAACATGGCGGTAGCGGTTTTCAAAAATATTTTCCACCACCACACTGGTGCCTTTTGCCTTAGCAAGTGCCGCCGTGACTATCGCCTGAGCGTCCGTAGGGAATCCCGGGTAAGGCATAGTCCTCACCGTCCGCACAGCTTTTAGCTGTTTAGGCGCTTTTATAAATATCCTGTCCTCATATAGAAATACCTGACAGCCCATTTGCTCAAATATAGGTATGACCGCACGGATATCCCCTGCCCTTGCCCCAAGCAGACCTATCTCACCGCCTGTTGCCGCAGCCGCGCTCATAAAAGTCGCCGCAACTATCCTGTCGGGCATGACAGAGTATTCACAGCCGTGTAGCTTTTCCACACCGCTTATTGTTATCGTTCCGCCCCCTGCGCCGCTTATCTTTGCACCGCAGCAGTTCAGAAACTCCGCAAGATCGCATATCTCAGGCTCTCTTGCCGCATTGTATATCACCGTGTCGCCCTTTGCCAGAACAGCCGCAAGCATGATGTTCTCAGTCGCTCCCACAGAGGGGAACGAAAGGTCTATCCTAGCCCCTCTGAGCCCTCTCGGGCAGGTGCAGCTAAGCACGCCATACTCCTCGTTTATCCTGACGCCCATTTTTCTAAGTGCGCACAGGTGCATATCTATAGGTCTCGGACCAAGCTCACACCCTCCCGGGAATGACAGCCTGCATTCACCTGTTCTTCCAAGAACAGCTCCCAGAAAAACGATAGACGAACGCATCTCTCTCATAAGCTCATCTGGCACAAAGGTCTTTACAGCGCCCCTTGCGTCCACAGTAACACAGCCGTCCTCACGGCTGCACCTTGCCCCAAGCACCGACAGAATGCGACAAGCCGCAAATACGTCCGAAAGTGCAGGACAGTTATGTAGCCTGATCTCTCCGTTTATAAGAACACACCCTGCCAGCAGCGGCAGAGCTGCGTTTTTTGCTCCCTGAACGGTTATCTCTCCGTTCAGCCTGCTTCCTCCCTGAATGATAAGCCGTTGCATAAGCGTCGCTCCTTTTAAGGTTTTGACTTATCTTATGCAGGACCGCCCATATAGGTTAAAGCTATTTGTTGATATATATCTCTGTAGCGTTTGAAACAGGCATAAAAGCAGGCAAACAAGGCAGATAGAAGTCCTTGCCTATCTTCTTTTTCATATCCTTAGTTGAAAGTATCATGCCGGTAACGCAATCGTCAAACGTACTATCGTCCATATCAGTGATATTCACAAGTATCCTTACAGTGACCTCCTTGCTGGAAAACGGAGGAACAGTGTCGCCTATGACCTCGCCGTCGCTGTTTGTTGTAACGCTGGTCGCATAGCATACCGCGTTGTCATATTCAGAAGAAACATGGCTTATCTCATACTGCGGTATCTTTATCTCAAAAGGAGACGGGTTTTTGATATTGAACACTATATCTGCAAAACGGTAGCTTGAACTCAACTCAGAACCAAAAGCTTCTTCGTTGTATACAGAATAATTTGACAGCGCATATGTTTTAAAATCCGTCATACCCATTGTTTTGAACACGTTGTCGTCATATCTAACCACGCTCTTGTCTGCGTCGTTGAAAAACAGCGGTGGGAAGAAGAACACCATAAGCACAAGCACGATAATAACAGCCACAACTGTCTTTATTATCTTGCTACGCTTTACATATGAATCTCCCACCTTTACTCCCTTGCTAAGACCTTTCGCCGCCTGCGCAGGCATAGCCGCAGCGTCCTCAAGGAAATCGTCCTCTTTGTCGTCCTCTTCCTTGTGCTTGGTAGGGTCATCGTAAGTCTTTGTGGCACGGTCGAACTCCCCTGCCTTGTTGAACTTTTCTCCGTCAAAAATCTCGTCGGCGGTGCGGTTCACTCCGCTGCCCTTGAACTTTTTATCTGACAGCTTTTTTATCTTGTCAACATCAGGCACTTCAATGCTGTCCATTGAAGCCCTCTTGTTATACTGTCTATAATTCTTATCCATTATTTTATCCCCTTAAATTTTACGTTCCTTATCCCTTAATAAGTGGCTCTAAAGCCTTGAATATCCTGTCCTCAGTATCGGCAACATGAAGCTTTGCAGCGTTTTCCGAGCACTGTCTGAGCTTCTCAGGGTCTTCTATAAGCCCCTTTACAGTATCAATGAAAAGCTTTTCCGTCAAGTCTTTTTCTTCGATAACAAAGCCTGCTCCTGCGTTTTGCAATACCATGCCGTTGTAATACTGGTGATTTTCAGCCACCATAGGCGACGGGATAAGCACAGAAGCTCTGCCCATTGCTTCAAGCTCCGCCAGCGAAGCTGCTCCGCACCTTGATATAACAAGGTCAGCCGCAGCCATTGCCACAGGCATATTGATATAATCCTTTATGATACGTCTGCTGTTGTCGATATCTATCCCCATAGCCCTGAGCTTTTCAGGATAGTCCTTATATCCCTGATAAGTGCCGTAGGAATGTATATGACACACCTTAACATCATTGTCCTGATACCATTTCAAAAGCTTTGCGATATTCTCATTAAGCACTCTCGCACCCAGACTTCCGCCTGTTGAAAGCACACATATCTCATTTTCATCAAAGCCAAGCTGTTTTTTAGCCTCCGACTTTGACATGGTGTTGAAAGCACCCCTTACAGGCAGACCTGTCACCACCGTCTTAGCATTTTCAGGCATATACTTTTCTGCCTCTTTTACAGTGAGCATAACAACGTCCGCAGACTTTGCAAGTATCTTGTTTGTCACACCCGGAAAAGCGTTCTGCTCGTGAATAGCCGTCTTTATGCCCATTTTAGCGGCTTTTCTAACTATAGGTCCTGAAACATAGCCCCCGGTTCCTATAACAAGATCAGGCTTTGCTTCCTTTATTATCTTCTTTGCAGTGCTTCCTGACTTTACAAGACACCCTGCCGCATGGATATTTCTTTTGAGATTTACCCAGTTAGGCTTTCTCTGAAAGCCCTCTATCTTTATAGGATAGAACTTATATCCTGCCGCAGGCACGAGCCTAGCCTCAAGCTTTTCAGGATTTCCCGCAAAGCTTATCTCAGCGTCAGGATAATGTTTTTTTATGATCTCCGCAATGGCAAGAGCAGGATTTACATGACCTGCCGTACCTCCGCCTGCAAGTAAAACTCTGAGCATAGAACTAATACCTCTTTACTTTTTTTTGATGCACTGACGTGAAACGTTGAGCATGATACCCATTTCTGCAAGCTGTATCATCAGTGCAGTACCGCCGTAGCTGAAAAACGGCAGTGAAATACCCGTGTTAGGGAAAGCGTTGCAGGCTACCATAATATTGAAAAGTGCCTGCGAGCCTATCTGTATTGTTATACCAGCCGCAAGAAGCATACCAAAACGATCCTTGCTTCTTGAAGCGATCATGAAGCCCTCGATTATAAAAAGCACAAACAGCAGTACCACTACCATTGCACCCACGAAGCCAAGCTCCTCGCAGATAATAGCGAAAACGAAGTCGTTTTGCGACTCAGGCAGATAGTATTTTTGCCTTGACTCTCCAAATCCAAGACCGAACCAGCCGCCCGAGCCTATAGACAATAGAGATTCATAGGTCTGGAAGGTCTTTCCGCTAGGGTCGGATTCAGGATTTTTCCAGCTCTGTATACGATCCGAAATATAAGAAAAGCCTGAGCCTGACGCCATTTTATATATCAGCAGCAGCACCCCGAAAACAGCACACACACCGATAAATTTCCAGAAGGTCTTTTTTGGCATACCGCTTATGAACATCATAGACACTCCCATGATACCCACCAGCATCACCGCCGACATATGCCTCTGAAAAATAAGCACCAGCGCCACCGCACCCATTATCACAGTAAACGGTATAATACAGAATTTCCAATCCTTGAACTTAGGATAATTCACCGACATTATGTATGCGAAAATAATAATGAACGTTACCTTCAGAAGCTCCGACGGCTGAAAGCTGATCGGACCTATTTGTATCCAACGCTTTGCACCGGCAACGTCTATTCCGAAAAGAGCTGTATAAAACGTAAGAAGATATGTGGCGATAAACGCAATATATGCTATCTTAGTGTTCTGAAAGAAGTGATAATCAAGATAGCTCGTGGCAAACATCAGAAGAAGACCAAGTCCGGCAGACTTGAGCTGGCTCACCAAATAATAATATCCATCGTTATATTCACTCAGACCCCACGCATAGCTTGCAGAAAACATCATCAGAAGTCCGAATACAAGCAATACCATTACAAGAATGAAAAACGGCTTGTCTATCTCCGTAAGTATAAATCTGAATCTATGTTTTCTTTTTGCCTGTGCCACAGGTTGTTTAAGAGGAACGTGACTATTATACACTATGCTTCCGTCACGCTCACGTCTAGGACCTCTTATAGCCAAACAAACAACCTCCCAACAAAATCTCTATATGAAAAACTTTCCCGAATATATCAAAAACGCTATCGCCGCCGCAGCCCCTGCCACAGATATCACAGCGAATATCCCGATCACGGCGTGATCCCCATGACCCTTTTTCTGCAAATGCTCATGAAGCGTGTAACCTTTCATAAGCAGCTTTTTTCTTATCTTAAACACAATATACTGCAAAAGCCCGCAAGCTCCGTCAACGACCACCGCCGCACCTGCAAGCAGGAAAACGAAATATTCTCCCGAAAGCAGCACCGCCATAGTCATAAGACCACCAAGCGCCAGCGCACCCGACTCGCCCAAATAAAGCTTCGCAGGACTGCACCCCCAAAAGAGAAAGCCTCCTGCAGCACCCATTGTGCAAACAGCAAAAAGCTGAGCGGCGTCAGAACCTGCTCCTGCCGCAAGACCGCTTGACAGCCCTGCCGAAAATATAACCGCCGTAACGGCACACAGCCCGTCAGTACCCGTGTCGGTCTTACCGCCTGCGCAATCGTGTATCTTCACCATGTTTATCCCCACTGTCATAAACAGCGGAAAAAGCGGATAAAAAAGCCCTCCGAACTGCACATAGCCCAAGTGAAAAGGCATAAGCACAGCCGTCTGCACTCCTCCGCAGTATCTGAGTCCCACGCACACACCAAGACATATAAGATACTCCATACATATCTTGTAAAAAGGCTTCATGCCTATGCCAAGCTTTTTCTCCTTAACATAGTCCTCTGAAAGCCCGATAGCCGTGAGCATCAAAACTCCGCCCAGAGCGATAAACACACGCCTTGAAAACTCTCCGTTCTCAAAACTCAGCACCGCCTGCGAGTCATAAAATATAACTCCCGTAACAATGCCGAATATAACGCAGAGCATTATGACAACTCCGCCGAATTTTGGCTCAGAGCCGTCCTTTGCGAACCTGTCGCCTATATAAAAATCGAATTTGCCTGTTTTTATCCTGCGGAAATATGGTATGAAAACTCTGCCGAGAACATATCCCAGCACCATTTCACACCCCAGTATCACCGCCTGCACGCTCCAACTCATTTTGTCAGTGCATTGAACACTTCTTCAAGCTTCATTCCTCTGCTTCCCTTGAAAAGCACAGCGTCGCCCTTTGCAACTACCTCTTTCAAAGCCGCCGCAAGGTCATCTCTGCTTTCAAAGTGCCTGCAATTTTCCTTTGCAAAGCCCTTTTTCTCAGCACCCTCTATGTAGCACTTTGAGTCCTCGCCAAAGCAGTAAAGCAGGTCAGCCTTTGAAGCCGCAACATACTCTCCTACATTTCTGTGATAGGCCTTTGAATTCTTGCCAAGCTCCAGCATATCTCCAAGCACGCAAATGCGCTTGCCCTCCGCCTGTGCCTGTGAAAGCACCGAAAGGCTCGCTTTCATTGAGTCAGGCGCAGCATTGTAGCAGTCAACTATATATGTAACTCCGTCAATGACGGTAACATTCTGTCTTAAACCCTCCGGTTTAAACTGAGCAATGCCCTTTACGATATCCTCAGGAGGAATATCCAGTGCAAGACCCACACAGAACGCCGCAAGAGCGTTCTTTACATTATGCTCGCCCAAGCAGTTTATCTTTGCGGCTATCTTTCCGCCTGCATAGTTTATAGTAAATGTTATGCTGTTGTCAACAGTCTTAACACCGCTTGCATAAACATCGCAGTCCTTCTTTGATACAGAATAGTAATAAACCTTTCTGTCAGAATGTAACTGCACCCCTGCAAGCAATTTATCATCACGGCAAAGTATCAGCGGAGCGTCATAAGCCGCACCGTCAAGTATCTCAAGCTTCGCCTTGAGAATGTTTTCCTGCGTGCCGAGATTTTCAATATGTGAAATGCCGATGTTTGTTATAACAGCCACGTCAGGCTGACATGACATTGACATTCTCGATATCTCGCCCTGATGTGACATACCCATTTCGATAACAGCCGCCTCATAGCTGCTGTCAAGACCGAAAAGCGTCTGCGGCATACCTATCTCATTGTTGTGGTTGCCCTGAGTTTTCAGCGTCTTGTATTTCTGCGCCACAACAAGGGCTATCATATCCTTAGTGGTGGTCTTTCCCACGCTTCCTGTTACGCCAACTACCTTAACATCGAATTTAGACCTGTAGTATCCCGCAATGTCGAGCAATGCCCTTGCAGTGGAGTCAACTATCATACATCTTGCACCCTCCACAGATCTTTCCGTAACAACAGCCTCCGCACCGAGCTCCATAGCCTTTGCGGCAAAGTTGTGTCCGTCAAAATTCTCACCCTTTAGTGCAATAAAAAGCGAGCCTGGCTTTATTGTTCTCGTATCGGTGGAGATATCGGAAATTTCAACGTCAGCAGGATAGCCGTAGCTTCCGTGAACCGCCGATATTATCTCCTGTAAGCTTAATTTTTCCATTTTAATTCTTATCCGCCAATTTCTCGGCAGTATCTCCTTTCCCTTTTCTTATAAATATATATCTATTTTCATTCATCGCCGAAACGATGCAAACGGGACATCGTATTTCTGCAAAGCAGAAATTGCGCTGCTCCACTACATAACAAATATGTTATTTTCTATCTCTTATCTGCCCTCAGCTTCAAGCTCTTTAAGAGCGTCCGCAACGACTTCTCTCTCGTCAAAATGTATCTTCACACCACCTGCAAGTATCTGATAATCCTCATGACCCTTGCCGGCAAGCACGATGATATCGTCCTTTTCCGCATGATGTATAGCCCAGTGGATAGCCTCACGCCTGTCAACGATAGTTATGTAAGGGGTCGTCTTGCCCTCCAGACCAACCAGAACGTCGTTTATGATATCCTGCGGATCCTCATTTCTCGGATTGTCAGAAGTGACGATAAGAAAATCAGCATTGTCTGCCGCAGCCGCAGCCATAAGGCTTCTCTTTGAAGCGTCTCTGTTTCCGCCACAGCCGAAAAGGCATTTTACCTTTCCGCTTGCACTGTTCTTTATAGCCGAAAGCACGTTCACAAGTGCGTCAGGAGTGTGAGCATAGTCGCATATAACAGTGAAATCTCTGCCCGTCGGAACTATCTCCGCTCTTCCTCTTACACCCTGCATAGTACCCAAAGCTCTGATAGTCTTGTCAACGTCAAATCCAAGGGTCTCACAGCAGGCTATAACAGCCAGCGAGTTTGAAACGTTGAAAAGTCCGGGCATATTGAATGAAACATTGTGCTTTATCTTTCCGTCAGTGAAAACATACTTCACACCGCTTGCTGAAAGCAGTATATCCTCTGCTCTGAAATCAGCCTTTGTACAGCATGAATAAGTTTTCGCAGGACAGCTTATCTCTTTGAGATACCTTCTGCCGTATTCATCGTCTATATTGATGATAGCGTTGTCAGATATAGTAAAAAGTATCTTCTTAGCCTGATAGTAGTTCTCCATAGTGCCGTGAACGTCAAGATGATCCTGCGTCAGGTTAGTGAAAACGCCCACTTTATAATGACAGCCTGAAAGTCTTTTCTGCTCCAAGCCCTGCGAGGAAGCCTCCATAACAACATAGTCGCACTTCTCGTCAGCCATTTTTCTGAAAAGCTCATAAAGGTCATAAGGTTCAGGAGTCGTTCTTGCAGTAGGATAAACGTCGTCGCCTATCTCGTTCTGACAAGTGCCGATAAGACCAACCTTACAGCCGAATGAAGAAAGCACCTTCTTTATAACAGTTGTGATAGTTGTCTTTCCGTTAGTGCCTGTTACACCTATAAGAGTAAGCTCCTTTTCAGGGTGACCGAAAAATGCCGCACACAGCAGAGGGAAAGCCTCTCTTGTGTTCTCCACGATTATCTGACAGTCAAGCCCCAGATCTCTTTCGCAGACTACAACTGTACAGCCCTTTTCTATCATGTCCTTAGCAGCGTCATGTCCGTCAAAGGTCTTTCCTTTTATGCACACGAACATCGAGCCTGCCTTGACAGCCTTTCTTGTGTCGCTCGTAACGTCGCTTATCTCCATATCAGGCAGAGAAGTTTTCGCAACGTCCTTTATGATATCATATAGTTTCATAATTATCATTCCTTATCATGGTTTCTTACTGTGAGCCTACCGAGGTCACTGCAAATGTTACCGACACAGCCGTTCCCATTGGAACGCTCTGTCCTGCTCCCACGCTCTGATCGGACTGTGCAACTGCACCCTCCTCCTCATAGCCTGAGCCTTCCGCTGTCAGATTAAGTCCATACATATCAAGCGTAGCCCTTGCCTGCTCCTTTGTAAGTCCTTTAAGTTCAGGCACCGTAACAGTTTCTTCCTTGGCGTTTGCTTCTGTGTAAAGCACGACCGATCCGCCATGCTCTATCTTTGCGGCAACAGGCGTCTGCTTAACAACAGTGTCGCCCTCGCCCTTGACCTTGACCTCAAGTCCAAGATCTTCAAGTGTCTTTTTGGCTTCCTCAACAGTATAATACTGAACGCTAGGTACTGATACCTGCAAGTCTGCAAGCTCGCTTTCGTCATACTCAGGGAAAATTCCCACATAAGGCAGAACGTCTGAAAGCACGTTCACGCATATAGGTGCTGCCACCTGGCTTCCGTAGAATTTCTCGCCCGTCGGGTGGTCTACCATTACGAGCATTACTATCTCCGGATCGTCAGCAGGAGCGAATGCACAGTACGAAGAAACATACGTCTGACCTGTTGAGTCCTCGTCCATTTTCTGTGAAGTACCCGACTTACCGCCTATCCTGTATCCCTTTATATAGCAGTTAGAGCCAGGCTGACCTTCAACAACGCCCTCGAGTATCTCTCTCATAGAAGCGGAGGTGTCCTCAGAAATGACCTGACGTCTTACAACAGTGTCCATTTTCTTTACAATGTTGCCGTTTTCGTCAGTTATACTGTTCACTACCTGCGGTGTAACAAGATAACCGCCGTTTATAGCCGCCGAGTAAGCTGTTATCATCTGTATCGGCGTTACCTTATTTGTCTGACCGAATGAAGATGAAGCAAGCTGAACAGGGCCCATGTTGCTAAGCGGCATACTGATAGAATTTGATTCCGCAGGCAGGTCGATACCTGTCAGCTCGTTGAAACCAAACGCATTGTAATACTGACAGAACTTTTCAGAGCCAAGCTTCATGCCTATCTGAATGAATACAGGGTTACATGAGTTTAGCATTGCCTGGGCAAGATCCTGCGAACCGTGGTCGGTAGTTGACCAGCAGTGGAAAGTCGTGTCCTCCACCTGTATCTGAGTGCCGCAGCCAAAAGTATCATTAAGAGTGATAGCCTTTTCTTCCAAAGCCGAAGCACCTGTTATGACCTTGAATACAGAACCCGGATTGTATGTTTCTGAAACCGCCTTGTTCTTCCACTGAAGGGACCATGCGTCAAGCTGTTTCTGCTTGTAATCGTTTGAATCTTCATCAAGCCCCGCAAGCTCCGCCGCCGTCTTTTCATCGGAGATAGCCGCAGGCTCGTTAGGGTCATAAGGATCAGAAGTCGCCATTGCGTATATCTGACCTGTCTTAGGATTCATTATGATACCGCAGGCTCTGTCAGTAGGCTGATTTTCCTCAACAGCCTTTGCAAGCTCTTTTTCAAGGATATACTGAATGTTGGCGTCGATATTCAGATTAAGATCGTCGCCGTCCTGAGCGTCATAGCTCTGCTTGTATCTGTATGGTATCTCAGTTCCGTCGCTTGCCTTTGCAGTGATTATCCTGCCGTCAATGCCACTGAGATAATCGTCATAGTAAGCTTCAAGACCATATATGCCGTTGCCCTCATAGTCCGTGTGACCAAGAACAACAGAAGCAAGAGTGTTCTGTGGATAAAGTCGTCTTGTGGTAGGGTCGCACCTTACGCCGTCAATGCCAAGCTCCGTGAGCTTATCCTCGATAGCCGTGGAAACGGTCTTTTCCACCTCTTTTTTCAGCACGATGTACTGAGTATCCGTCTTAGTGAGTTTTTCTCTCACAGTGTTAGTGTCTATTTCAAGATTGAGTGCCAAAAACTCCACAAGCTCGTCAAGACATTCGTCCCCTGATTTCGTTGCGTCAAGTCTTTGCTGATATGTAGCCTTCTTGGACGCGTCGTCCTCTTTGGCTATATATCCTTTAAGCTCCTCTATCTTCTTGTCGTTGTCATCAAGCTTTTCTTTGAGCATAAGAGGGTCTGCATAAACAGTATAGACCGTTGCGCTCTGAGAAAGCACCGTTCCGTTTGAATCATAAATAGTGCCTCTTGACGCTGAAACAGCCGTGCTTTTAAGCTGCTGAGCGTTTGCAAGGGACTGCCACTTCTTGCCGTCCTTTATAGACACTGAAAAGATGGTCGCAACCGTATATATAAGTATCGCCGCCACAGGCAGGCTCAGCCAAATATTCAGACGTTGTTTCATTCTGGCACTTGGTCTGTCGGTCATAAATATCTCCTCTCAGGACATCACCGCACATACAAAATCTTCAATAATTTAGCACGATACGGCAAATATCGTATTTTCACACATACAAATTAATAGAACAAGAAAGCTAAGCACAAATATCTTGTCCCTAACTTTCCCCATAATTATTTTATTCACTAAGCCCCGATATATTCCAGAACAGAGCTGAACCAGTGTTTTATCTTAACGAACACATTGTCGTCCTCGGCCTTTACCACCTTTGCCACCGAGTCTGACTCCACAGTAACATACTCTATCTGAGATTTATCCAGCTTTTTAAGTCCCAGCTCATTCTCAGCATACTCCTCGACCTTTGACATATTGGTCTTCTGAGCAAGCTCTGACTGTAAGCTTACATTCTCTCCCTGAAGCTGAGCAAGCTGTTCCTCCTGTCTGGTCTGCTCCGAACACAGGCTTGATATTTCGACTCTGCCGTATATCATCGTTCCAAGAACAACAGCCACTATCAGACAAATGCCTATCACAGTTACTACCGATATGGTTTTCTGCTTTAGTGCAGGGTTTTTCTTATATTTTATGGCTCTCTGAGCCTCCGCCTCCTGAGCGTTGTCATAGGCACTGTAATCAAATGCCAAGTTATGTACCTTTGCCATTGCGGTAAAACACCTCTCACGATCCACGGGCAAGCCCGTTATTTACACATTCCCAATTTCACACAAATTTCACTCAGTCCTTGATCTTCTCGATCACCCTGAGCTTAGCGCTGCGGCTTCTGTTATTCTCCGCAAGCTCCTTTTCATCAGCCTCTATAGGCTTTCTGTTCACAAGCTTTCCCCTAGGCGTTCTTCCGCATATGCACTGAGGAAAATCAGGCGGACATATACAGCCCTTGCAGAAGCTCTGAAATCTCTGCTTTACCAATCTGTCCTCCAGCGAGTGGAAAGTGATTATGCAAAGCCTGCCGCCCACGTTAAGACAATCGAACGCCTTGTCAAGAGCGATATTCAAATGTTCAAGCTCCTTATTTACCTCTATCCTGATAGCCTGAAAAGTCTTTTTGCAAGGGTTTTTCTCACGCCTTGCCTTCTGTGGAACTGCGCTTTTTATTATCTCGGCAAGCTCCATAGTTGTCTCTATCGGTTTTTGTTCTCTGTATTTTACTATCTTAGAAGCAATGCTTCTTGAAAACTTTTCTTCGCCGTACTCGAAAATTATCCTCGCAAGGCTCTGATAATCATATCCGTTCACAACGTCCTTGGCGGAAAGCCCCTCCCCTGACATTCTCATGTCAAGAGGCGCGTCATTGTGATAGGAAAAACCTCTCTCCGCATTGTCAAGCTGATAAGAGGAAACGCCCAGATCCATAAGAATGCCGTCAGCACCGCTTATGCCGAGCCTTTCAAATATCTCGTCTATCTCAGAGTAATTCCCTCTCACAACAGTCGCAGGATAGCCCGCCAACCGTTCGGTCGCAGTTTTCACCGCCTCGGGATCTCTGTCTATAGCCACAAGCCTGCCGCCCTTTTCGCCGTCAAGCCTTTTAGCGATCTCTCTCGAATGTCCTGCTCCTCCGGCAGTGCCGTCGCAGTAAATGCCGTCAGGTCGAATGTTCAAACCCTCCAAGCACTCATCAAGCAGTACGGGAATGTGGTTAAATTCCATTAAAAATCAAGCCCCTCCAGAGCTTCCATAAGCTCGTTATCATCAATGCTGCTGTTGAAATCGTCCCAGCGCTTTTTATCCCATATCTCACATCTGTCAGATACTCCGGCCACAACGATCTCCTTTTCAAGCCCTGCCACCTCTCTCAGTGACTGCGGAACAAGTATCCTGCCCTGCTTGTCAGGCTCGACCTCGCATGCCCACGCCATAAAGCTTCGCTGTAAAGCTCTCGCCTTAGCCATAGGCAGACTTCTGATCTTTTCGGCTCTTTTCTCGAAATCCTCAAGGGAATAAACGAACAGACAGCCGTCTATACCTTTAGTTACAATGAACCGCTCGCCGATAAGCTCTCTGAGCTTAGTAGGAAAAGTCATTCTTCCCTTAGCGTCCATAGTCTGATTGTAAGTTCCTTTAAGCAAGCACGCCTGCAAGCCGTTCACCTCCCTTGACCGAGTTAAGCAATGAAATGCCACTTTCGAAGCACTCATCACCACTTTTTTGCACTTTTAACCACCGTACAATAATTATACACTATATTATAGAAAATTGCAACAGTAATATTTCCCAAAGTGAATTTTTGCAAGGGATTTTTCTTGGACACTTGGTCAATTTAAGAGAGATTTTAGGGGGATTTTGTAACTTTCGCCCTTTGATTTGTCACCGTCTTGTAATTTGTAAACTTTTAATTAATTTTACGTCATACAATATCTTGTGGTGTTTTAAACATTTGCGCCTGTATAAAGATAGCAGATATTTCCGCAAAGCTCCCATACATTCACATCGTATTGACCTTATAAAGTTATTGTAACACAACATATAGTATACGTCAATAGGTTTTGCGAAAAAAAGCACAATTATTTCTGACGCTGTGACAGAAAAAGCAAGAAGGGTGATGAACGGTAGAATATAGTGTCGTAAAAAGGTTAAAATTCGGTAACAAGGAAATTTGTTTTCTAATTTAATTATTACACTATCCGATTTTGTAAATTTTCATTGCTTAGATAAAGAAAATAAAGTTTGAAGAGGAATGGAGCATGAGAGAGGGTTTTTAACGTTAAAACAGCCAAAAATAATAGTAAAATTGCACAAAACCGCAAAATAAAGTGGCAAAAAAGGCAACTGCAAGGGTAGAAATACAATATGCAGTAAAAAAGCGGACGCACCGGAGTGCGTCCGCCAAGCCTCAGTTATTTACTTGCAAAAATTCTCAATGTATCTGTCGATACACTGTGCCACTATCTCAGTAGCGTGTTCACGATCCTTAACATCATCGACAACAGTGTCCTTGTGTTCAAGTGCCTTGTATACCGAGAAGAAATGACACATCTCATCAAAAATGTGCTTAGGCAGCTCTGAAATGTCCTTATATATGTTGTATGTAGGATCATTGAGCGGAATGCAGATTATCTTCTCGTCAGCCGCACCATTGTCAAGCATGGAGATAACACCTATAGGATAACAGTCAACCAAAGACAAAGGTGCAAGCGTTTCCGAGCAAAGCACCAGTACGTCCAACGGGTCGCCGTCCTCTGCATACGTCCTAGGGATAAAACCATAGTTTGCAGGATAGTGGGTCGATGTGTAAAGTATCCTGTCCATTCTCAGAAGACCCGTGGTCTTGTCAAGCTCGTATTTTACCTTTGATCCTTTTGGTATCTCTATTACCGCCGTGAATTTTTCCTTTGTTATCACCTTTGGTGAAATATCGTGCCAGATGTTCATGTACATTCCTCCTGTATTTTTATTCAGCCTCGTACATACCCTCAGACTTTAGATTTTCAGGTATGTCAAAAACCGTTTCGCCGTCCGCCTCAACGCATGAGATACAGCCGGCGTTGTCCTCGTTTATCAAGTCCCACAGTGTTACAACTTCATCTTCGCCCACAACGTCTATCCCAAGCCTGTCAAAAAGCTTCTCAAGCTTCTTTGGATTGCGTGAGTATATCTGAAATTCCTGATAGTCTGTGAAATATATCTCCTCGTCATTCTTGTGCGAGCCAAACCCAAATCTCGATACTCCGTCATTTACAAGCACAGTGCCGTAACGCTTCATTATGGCAAGGGCGACCTCTTTCGTGCAGTTATCAAGATAATAGGTCTTGTATCCATCTCTCTCGCTGTCAGGAAGCTCCAGAAAGAAGAATATAGGCTCAGCGAGCTTCTCTATCACACCGCAGGCGACCTTCGCCATGATGTCACAACTCAGCACACCCCTTATATTATCCCCCTGAATGTGGCAGCAAGACCGCAGTTTTTCCGCTCCGCCCACAGATACGCCCTGACAGAGGGTAAAATTATCTTCCATAATATCCTCCGTAAAATAGTTTTATTACCAATAGTATAAACCATTTTCGCAGATATTTCAAGTATAACCTATGAATTTACATTAAAAGTTTACGGCAGTACAGCCTTTCAGCCATACCGCCGCTAGAAATCACAAAATTCAGAAAAAGAACAGCGTTCTCACGCATATTTCGCAAACAGCCTGTTACTTGCCTCTCTGCTCGATAATGCCGATCATCTCGCCCACATCTTTCATACCCGAAACTTCGCCCATTTTGAACCTCATCTTGAACTCGTCCTCCACCGCACCGATAAGAGTGATATGCTCGATAGAGTCCCAATCCTCGATATCATCAGCCGTGGTGTTCTCGTCCACCTCCAAAGTATCGTCATCAAAAACATCTCTGAAAACATCATCAAGTCTTTCAATTATCTCGTCCTTGCTAAGCATAATGCTCCTCCTTCACCTTTATAACAGTATTTTTATCCTCATACCCCTCAACTAAAAGTCGCCAAGCCGTGTTGCCCTCTTCGTCCTGAGATATCTTCTCAAAGCCGAAGCTTTCATAAAGCCCTGCCACCATTTTATTTTTCGCCGTAGGGTAATAATGCCCGTATATCTCCCTTATGCCACGTTTTTTTGCCTGTGCCACCAGACTATCCAGCATAGCAAGCTCCATATCCCTTTTCAGCACACGGCATGACATCAGCCAAAGCTCGATATCAAGCCTGCCCTTGTCCTCGCTGTCTGTCTTTCCGATAGTCACCGCCACAACGCCGTTGTCACCGAATTTGTCATAAAGCTTTCCATACAGCCTTATGTATTCATCAGAGTTATAGACCGCCTCCATTTGCTCCGCAGTGTATCTCTTTGTGGTGAGATTGAACTGATTGCTCTTGTTGGTGAGCTGAGTTATCCTTTGCAGATACAAAGGCGAAAAATCCCCTATCTCTGCCGTCATTTCAAGACTCAAAAGATAATCATGATAATCCGCAAACCTGCTCTGCGCCTTTGCACGCTGAGCGTTCGCCCTGTACATATCATTGCGTTTGAGATCGTCCTCCGACAGCGTAACAGTTTCAAAATATCCCGAACGGTCAAGCACTCTTATGTAGTCCGTGACCTCCCCTATCTCAGGCACAGCCGTTCCCCCAAGCTGTCCCCTGACTATCTCCCTCTCCGCAGGGTTATCGTCCACAAAAACAAACGCCTCAGAAAGAATGTTAAGCTCCTCCGCCGTGTCAACGATATTTTTGTCCTTTGGAAGCCAGTTGGCTTTTATCGCCACAAAATCATCAGGCCTTAGCACGCCCTCAGGGTGGGAAAGCCCAGCCAAAGCGTTCTCTTCCTCGTTTTTGGAGCATACCGTCAAAAGCACGCCCAAGTCCTTGTGCGCCTTAACATACTGCTGAAACTCAAAATAAGCCATTGCCTCAGCCGTTTCCTTGCCTATCTCGAGATTTTCCACACCGTCGTCACCAACGATGCCGCCCCAAAGAGTGTTGTCAAGGTCAAGAGCCAGCGCTTTTTTGTTCTTGCCAAAGATAGCCTTTATAATATTCGCCACCTGAAAAGCTAGCTCAGGTATAGCCTCGATATTTAGCGCATATTTGTAGAGATACCAATATTTCGGCTCGCTCCACTTTTCAAGCCCATATGCCGCTGACAGCCAGTTTATATCATTGAGATAAACCTCCGGCCTCTGGGCTATCCTGTCATACAAAGCCGAATTGAGCCTTGTGACGAAGTTCACCTTTCCACGCCTGTCAGAAGCGTCCATGTTTCCCATAAGGCGGAAAAACGGAAGTTCAAAATTGTTCTGTATCACAGGACAGCCGAAATGCTCTTTCACTCCGTCCCAAGCCTGAGAAAGCCTGCCAAGCTCAGCATTCAACCCCTGCTCTATCTCCTCTTCACCCGACCTGGGGGTAGGTGAAAAGCTGAGGTTTCTAAGGCTCGTGTGTATATAAACGATATCAGGTTTAAAGCGGTCAAGCTCCTCGTTTGAGAACACAGCGTCCTGCCAGAACTGTCCGTATTCCGATTGATAGAACTCACATTCAAAGCCCATGTCAAGCAAAAACAGCTCCAATACCGACACAATATCGTCCGTAGTCGAGCCGCCCAGCACAGCCACCCTCTTTTTCAGCCGCACCGCTCCGTCGCCCAAAAGCTGCCTTTTCAGCGACCTTTTCTTTTTCATTATAAACCCATTGTCAAATGGATACTCCAACTCTTTCATTCTATTTTACCTTCTCTTAAATAACTCTCAGCCCCTATGAGCCTATCACTTCTTCCTGCTGTACCTAAAATCGCAGTATGGTGCACCCTCAGCAATAGTTCCCGTCCTAACGAGTTTCATGTTCATCATGTCCGCCAGCACAAAATCCATTCTGCATATGTAAGCCGCCAGTTCAGGACACCCCTCGTCCTTACAAAGCTTGCACGCCCCACATTCGTGATAATCATACCCAAGGTCATATTCACCATTGCCCGGCAGTATGTCCACCACCCAGTCGTTTTCATATAACCTCTTGTGGCTGTCCTCCGACCATTTCAAACGCCCTGGCATCTTCTTAGGGTCAAGATAACTGTCCACATCACCCATGACCTTGTGAAAAAGCTTTGAAGCGCAAAGCCCGTCACGGAATATCTCGTAATTCTCCTGCGCAGACTTCCCGGTGCTCCTGTTCATGGCAATGTAATAGCTCGCCATAATGTACGAACTCAAAAGCTTTGACTTACCAATATCCTTAGCCCTTGCAACTATCTTCCCATGTTCTTCCTCTATCTTCTTAGCCACCTCTTTAGAAAAGCCTCTCCTTTTAAGCTCCGCCTTTACCACACTGTGATAAAAGTGAAATATCATCTTCACACTAAACGTATTTTCCATATTTTCACCTTTCTATCCGTTAAACAACGCCAACTCTATTCCCGATTATCCATATTGTAAATAACGCAAGCAAACCCGGCTATCACCGCAAACAGTATCGCACCGCCCATTTCCTCCTGCAATGCCGCCCCGACAAAATAGCCAGCCATAGCCGCAAAAAACATAATAACAACAGCCGCCACCGTCCTAAATTTTTTCATAACGCTCAACCTCCAGCCTATCACATATTATCCAAAGCCATACGGCAAACCTCGTCCGTTAGTTTCACCTTACCCAAACCTACAGCACACAAACCACAAACCAGTACATATAAGGTACCAGCGTCATAATGATATCATAAACTGCAAGAATTTTTCCAGACAGAGCATGACCATTCGCCGTACCCTTTTTCCAAACCAACAAACTGTACAGCACGCTCACCGCAATATGTATCAAGCCACAAGCAAAAATTATCCAATGAAAAACATCTTCCTGAAACTTCCCCTCACTGCCTGTCAGTTCAAAGCTAATGATTACCACCCAGCCCAAAAGGTCATTTCCCAGACCACTGATAACATGAGCGACTATAGCCAAAAATTTCTTCATAAGCATACCCCCTATGCCAAAAGCATCTATTTTTTATTTTCTGATAACTCACATTTTATCATCACCCTGCACAAAA
>ENA-ORNQ01000017-ORNQ01000017.1-human-gut-metagenome-genome-assembly--contig:-NODE-17-length-183403-cov-34.844487_pt1 | contig 183403 bp, 171 predicted proteins | sample MGYA00242116_ERZ509024 | MGnify/ENA primary metagenome ERZ509024 (study PRJEB26280, sample SAMEA2338697) | human gut metagenome | biome: human gut; feature: human-associated habitat; material...
TTCAATGGTACTACATTTTTTTATAAAAGTTTGTTTAACATCATTGACACAAATACAATAACTATCTAATTTATTAGCTTGTCTAATCATAAGCACCCCAACTATAGATATTTTTCCATTATATACATTTGGTCTTCGTTTAATTCCTTTTGGCCATTAGAATATTCGTATCCTAATTTATGATAAAATTCACATCCAGCAATAGATGCAGGGATTACTAATTTTTTAGCAGGAATTGTTAAAGCGAATTTTTCTATTTCGTTAATTAACATTCTACCTATGCCTTGTTTATGGTGAGCCATGTCAACAAATACAGTTAATATCCAATACTCTCCATCATCATTATACCAAGACTTATCAAGACCCGCAGTACCTATAACTTTATCATATTCTAATGCTACAAATACTTTTGTCCTTTTGGAAAAATTCTTTTTAATTTCTTCAGGAGTAAATTCTTTAACAGATTTTCTCACAAATTCTAAGCCATAATCTTTAGAATTTACTTCCAATAAATTTTGTATAATAATCTTTGACATTGCGTCAGCATATTTATTATCATATTCTTTTATTTCTATCATATATTTTGCCTCCTTTTAGTATAAAATCATTCCAGAGCCTAATTCTTCATTAGGTCTTGTAATAAATCCAAATTTTTCATAAAAAGATTCTTTGCCTTTTGATGCACCTAAATAAGTTCTAATATTAGGATTAATCTTTTTATATTCATTTATTTTCTTTAGTAAGTTTTTCATTATACCAGTACCAATATGTTTATTTTGATATTCAGGAATTACCATTACATCCTGAATATATAAGAATATAGTTTTATCTCCTATAATTCTTCCATAGCCGATTAATTTGTCATCATCATAAACACATAGTGAATATAAGGTGTTTTTTAAGGCTTCTTCAATTATTAAATTTTTTCTAGTTCCCCAACCTACAGAGTCTGTTAAATAATTAAATTCTTTTGCAAAAGGAACGTGTTCTATGGATCTAATCATATTTTATACTTCCTTTTCTCCTAAATCTTCAGAAAATCTTAATAAATATCCATCAGGATCTTGTATTAAAAATTCTTTATTTCCTAACATTTTATCATCTTGTCTATACCAATTTTCTTGAATATCAAAAGTTATTTTATAATTTGAATTTTTAAAATTATTATATATTTCATCTAGATTTTCTACTTCTAATTGAAAGTTGATACCATTTCCAAAAGGATAGGAAAGGGGAGAAACATCCCATTTATCATTATTAGCAATTTCTTGTAACATAAATTGAATTTCGTCCAAACTTATAAATGCAAATTTATTCTCAGGTCTATCATATTCCACTTTAAATCCAGCAGTTTTATAAAAATTTAAGCTATTTTTTAAATTAGTAACAGATAATTCAGGAATATTTTTACTAAATTCTAAATATTTTGAACTTCTTAATATTTCACTTTCGAAATATTGCTCTTGAAAATCTGTTAGAACTCGTATTTCATTATTTGAAAAAGATTTATTTTCAGGCACAATAATTAATTTATCATCGTTATCATTTGTTCTATGAATTATTGCAATACATTTTCCAGTAAAGGTTTCTAATGGTTCATAAATTCCTAAAACATAAGCATCTAATTCTTCACCATCACCACTTATGGTATTAGGCACATAACCATAATTTAATGGATAAATAAATCCATGCTTTGGATGTTTGCTACCCATAGGTCTATCTATTTTTATTTCTAAAGTTTTATTTAAAAAATCAATGTTATTCATATTTACATTTTACCTTCTTTCAAGTTCTTTAATTATATCTAATTTTAATACTTTCCAAGTCCTGTTCCATTTTTTAAGAATACTTTAATTTGTGTTATTATGTGAGGAATATTATAATTTCCACCAAATTTATTATTGTTTAACAATTCTTGATTAAGTTCTACCCATTCTAATTTGTTTTTTTCTTCAACTAAATTTACATCATGTTTTAGAATTCCATAATAAACTTGTAAATTATTCTCGTATTTAAAATAATTTAAATCCATAAAATGGTCTAATTCAATATCGTTTTTACTTATTCCTGTTTCTTCAAATAGTTCTCTATAGGCTGCTTCATCATTGGTTTCATTTTCTTCAACTTTACCACCAACAAAATTATATTTTCCCTTATATGGATTTTTAGATCTAATACAGAAAAGTCCTTTATTTAAATCTTTATTGAATACAACTATTAAATTTAATTTTCTCATATTCTGCTCCTTAAATTTACTTTACTAATGAAATTTTTATTCCAACAACACCATATTGTTTTTCTTCATCATGACTATAATATTGATACATTGCTGATGTTTTTCTTTTTATTTCTTCATCATCATCAAATAATTTTTTAAATAAATTTTCAAATGTATTATCCCTATATAAATCTAATACATCTACAAGGATAGTTTCTTGTAAATCAGGTAATTTAGAAAATTCTATTTGATCACCAATGTTTATCTTGCTTCTTTTTCATCATATAATCTAAATTCCACAGTTTTTGTTCCACTTTTAATTCTTTCAAATGGGCTTTCTTGTAATTTCATTTTGTGTAGCATGTTTTTTCACCTTCCTTCAACCAATTTAATAATATTTCAAATTCTTCATAGTGATTTTTGAAAAATTTATCTCCATTCATTAAAGAATTAATCTCATCTATAGAGAGCCAACAAACAGATTCAACTTCTTCTTTTTGTAAGGACAAATTTTGAATATTAGGTACATCCATTTTGATATAATAGTCATCCCAAAAAACTTTTTCTGAATCAGATCTGCCAGAATAATATAGTTTTAAATCTTTTGAATTGATATCTAATCCAATTTCTTCTTTTACTTCACTTATAATTCCTTGAATACTATTTTCACCAGACTTTGGATGACCACCAGTAGTAGCATATTTGCCATTTTTTATTTTGCTTCTTTTTTGAATTAAGAATTTTCCATCACTATTTTGTATAAATACTAAAACGACAACTATGTAGTTGTTATCTGGAATAGAATCACCCTTAAAGATAGTTTTTCCTGTTAAAACTCTGTTAATATCATATAAATCTCTTTTTTCTATATTTTTCATATAATTTCCTTCCTTTAATTATTTTTTTATCCATAAATACATTCCAGTTATTTTGTCAGGCTTGTATTTAAATCCAGCCTTTTCATAGAATGGTTCATTACCAGCAGTAGGGGTTAATTCTATTTGCATTTTTTCGCCATCAGACACATTATCTTCAATTAATTTTTTTAATTCTGATGTGATTTTTAGCCCAATACCTTGGCATTGAAATTCAGGCTTTACACAGATATCTGTTAGTATACAAACAATACTATAATCACCAACAACTCTACCTATGCCAGCTAGTTTTCCGTTGACAGTTGCTTTTACCATATACATTGTATTTTGTAATGCTTTTTCAATTTGCTCTCTTGTATATGACTTTCAACCAACAGATTCAACCATTTCCAAGAATTCATCTACGGTAATAGAATAATCTAATTTTACATCCATCTGTACCCTCCTATAATATAAATCTATTATCATTTTCAATAATATCAATTGTTTCATTAACTGATAAATTTGTAGTATCTAATATGTTTTGAGCATTATAATTTTTATTTTTAAAGCTATTTAATAAAACAATACAACGTTCTTTCATTTGACAATCTTCAGGTCTTTCCTTATCTCTTAAAAGTAATGTTTTTTCATCAACTACTAAGACAACAAATTTTATAGTATGGTTTTTTAATTTATTTTTTATCAATTCAACATTTTCAGGATTTACAATATAATTAAAAATAACATCATATCCATCTTCAAGATAAGTTTCTATAGAACTTAAACAAATTTTCCAGAATGTATCTAGATGATTTCCTTCTTTCCAAGCTTGAACATATCCACCAACTACTTGATGATAAATTTCATCACCTTCAATTAGTGCAGATTTGTTTTTTGATTCTGCTATTCTTCTTGAAATTGTACTTTTTCACACTCCTGCAGGACCAGTTATTATATATAAGTTTGACATTTTAATCCTCCAAATACTTTTTTATAATTTTATAAATTTTATCGCTGTGAATAATATAACTTCCGTGTTTTTCGCCTTTTATTATTTCTAATGTACTATTTTTAATATTATTTGCAATTAACTTTGTGTGTTCTAATTTTATAACATCTTTTTCACCAGCTAATACATGAACTGGAATAGAAATTTTTTGTAAATCTTCTAAAGGAATATTAGGCTCATCAAGCATCATCTTAATAAATTTACTTCTAGTGAAAAAGTAAAATAATTTAGTTAATAACATATCAAAAGTTGTAAAAACATCAGGAGATATATTTGCACCACTAATAATTAAATTCGATAATAACTCAGGCTCTTTTATTGAAACTAGTAAGCCTATAATTCCTCCGTCACTAAAACCATAAAATGTAGGTTTTGAAATTTTTAATTCTTTTATAAAAGCAATTGTATCTTCTGCCATTAAATCATAAGAAATTTCTTTTGGATTATCGCTTTTTCCATGACATCTGCTATCTAAAGCATAAACGGTATGAGTTTCCTCCAATTTTTCAATTAAATTGTCAAAAATTTCATGTGTTTCTTGATTGCCATGCAATAAAATTATAGGCGAACCCTGTCCATAAACTTCATAATTGATATTTATATTATTTACTTTTATTAGCATAGAAGTCTCCTTTCATAGATACTTAATCTTTAAATTCATCTATAGTTTTTAGTTTAGATTTTATTTTTTCATCTGATGTGTACTTTAACCATTTTTCAAAGGTTTTTGCATCCAAAGTGCCACTTTTATATTCTTGTAAATATTTCAAAGCCAAAGGTTTCCAATTTTTATAATTTTCTTTATATTCTGGAATATCTGGATGCCTTTTTACTGCCATAGCTTTTTTTGCATATATTTGTCTATATTTGCCATATACAGGTTCTTCATTTTCTTTTCTTTTTTGAGATGTTTTAATTCCATATTCTTTACAGGTAATATCTTCTGAATATTTACTATTACAATATAAAGTAATATTCTTATCAGAGAAAAAGTACTTTCCACAAACTTGGCATTTTTTTATATAATCGATATCATTTAATACTATATGATAAAGAATAATCACAAATATAATCTTCAGATATTTCTTTTAAGTCTTTATTAATATTTTGAAAGATATAAAATCTTTGTGCATTACTTAATTTGTTTAATTTTTTTTCTCTGTTATTATTAAAAACATAGTCAACGAAATTTCTAAATTATAATTGAATTTTGGACCACTAAGTTACATAACCTAACGATTAATTATATAGAAATTTCTTAACGTATCAATACTAAACTGTATTGATAAATCAAGTATTGACACTTATAAGAAATTTTTATTTATATCAGTTAAGAGGTTATTCGAATTATTATGTCATCCAAAAATTTTAATTATAAGTTGGACCATTTTTCACTTACAATTAACATTTGTTATTAAGTTTCCAGTTTTGTGATTTGGTGTTTCAATTATGTATGTTAGTTCGTCTTCATTTTTTCTGTATATACTGATTGATATGTCTTTTTCTTTGTCTAGGAAAAATTGATTTAATAATACTTTTTTCATTTAATTACCATTCATTTCTGTGTTTGTTTATATATTTAAATTAGAAAGCTGTCTTGTGATTGAAGATGTATTAAGCTTTCCATATTTTGATTAAGTCTTTTCTTATAAAAATTGGCAAGTATTCTATCTGTGTGAATATTGCCAATGTGGTTTGTATTAAAAACTAGTAATTATTATTGTACCATAATATGATATGCTTCTCAATATTATGCATACAATTTTTGATACTTTTTATTTAATTATTAGTGTTTTTGGCAAAACTGTTAAATTTTTTATTGAATGTGTTTGTGTGTGAAGGCATATGAGGTTATATATATGAACGATTATATATATAATCAAAGGGACGTATGGAAAATATCTATAGGTTAATACAAAAGTAAAAAATGCAATGTCTTTTGCTGTAACGTTGTCGAGTTTCACGAAATTTGCGATTGCATAGTCACATGCATTCAAAAAGTCAATTGCACGAGAGCGTTCAGCCTCAGTACTAGCAGCATTTGCTTCATCCAGATAGTTGTATCTCTGATGATCCTTGCGTTTCACATCATTAACTAAGTTCACCTGATATCTTACGATGTCAATTGAATATTGATAAAAATTGTGATATAAGTATTTTATTATTTTTAGAGTATTTTCTGAAAGGGAATTTAGTGTATGAAGTATAAAGATGTAATTGAAAAAATGTCTTTGGAAGAGAAGGCAAGTTTGTGTGTTGGTAATGATTATTGGCATAGCCTTGAACTTGAAAAGTATGGGATTCCTAAGATTACTATGTCAGATGGACCTCATGGGTTGAGGGTTCAAAAAACTAAGGCTGATAATCTTGGTATAAATGAAAGTGAGATCTCTACGTGTTTTCCTGCTTCTGCTAGTTTAGGTAATACTTGGAATAGAGAGTTGATTTATTTATTAGGAAAAACTTTGGGAAAAGAGGCTAGAAAAGAAGAGGTTAATATTGTTTTAGGTCCTGCTATTAATATAAAGAGAAGTCCTTTGTGTGGTAGAAACTTTGAGTATTTTTCTGAGGATTCTTATTTAACAGGAATTCTTGGCATAGAATATGTGAAGGGACTTCAAAGTGAAAATGTTGGAGCTTGTGTAAAACATTTTGCTGTTAATAATCAAGAGAATAGAAGAAGAACTATTGATGTGGTTATTGATGAAAGAGCTTTGAGAGAAGTGTATTTAAAGGCTTTTGAAATGATTATAAAAAATGCTAAACCTTGGTCTATTATGAGTGCTTATAATAAGGCTAATGGCGAATATTGTAGTGAGAATCAACATTTATTAAATGATATTTTAAGAAAAGAATGGAATTTTGATGGGATTGTTATTTCTGATTGGGGTGCTGAAAATGATAGAGTTAAAGGATTGAAAGCTACTCATGAGTTGGAAATGCCTGGTGGAAGAGGTAATGGTGCCAAAGAAATTATTGAGGCTGTTAAGAATGGAGAAATTTCTGAAACAGAGTTAAATGAAGCTGTTGATAGAATTATTAATATTGCTAGAAAGGGAAGTAATCAGTTTGCATATGATGAAAAGTTAGGAGCATATCTAGAAATGAATAAAGCCGGTAAAGAAACTTCTTTTGAATATGATCAGAAGGTTCATCATGAGATTGCTGAGAAAATTGCTAAAGAGACAATTGTATTATTAAAAAACGATAATAATATTCTTCCTATAAAAAATAAGAAAATTGCTGTTATAGGTGATATGGCCAAAACTCCAAGATATCAAGGTGCGGGAAGTTCGACTATTAATCCATATAAGATTGAAAATGCTTATGATAACTTGGTTCAAAATGGAATTGATGTTGAATATGCTCAAGGATATGAAAGAATTGAGTCTGAAAATGATGAAAAGTTGAGAAGTGAAGCTATTAAAGTTGCTAAGAATAATGACGTTGTACTTGTGTTTGCAGGCCTTACAGAGAATTATGAATCTGAAGGTGTTGATAGAGAAACTTTAGATATGCCTGAAAATCAAAATAAATTAATTGATGAAATTTGTAATGTTAATGAAAATGTTATTGTTGTTTTGTCAAATGGTTCTCCTATATTGATGTCTTGGAAAGATAAAGTTAAAGGAATTTTAGCAGGATACATTGGTGGAGAAGCTGGCGGAAAAGCTGTTGTCGATTGCATTCTTGGTAATGTGAATCCAAATGGTAAATTGGCTGAAACTTATCCTAATAAATTAGAAGATACTTCTTGTTTTAATAATTATCCTGGAAATGAAATAACTGTTGAATATAAAGAGTCTGTTTATGTGGGATACAAATATTATGACAAGGTTGGAAAAGATGTGTTATTTCCATTTGGATTTGGTTTGAGCTATACAGAGTTTGAATATTTTGATTTGAAAGTTAATATTGAGAATGAAAAGGTAGACATTAGATTTAAAATAAAAAATGTTGGAGATGTTGCTGGAAAAGAGATTGCTCAAATATATGTTAAGAAAGCTGATTCTGTAGTATTTAGACCGGATAAAGAATTGAGAGATTTTGCTAAGGTTGATTTAAATCCAGGTGAAGAAAAAGATGTTCATATAGTTCTTGATAGAGATTGTTTTGAATATTATGATATTGAAAATGATAGATGGCAAGTTGAGGCTGGAGAATATGAGATTTTAGTTGGAAAATCAAGTAGAAATATTGTTTTGAATGACAAAGTAGTAATTAATTCAGATGATGTTTGTGTAAAGAAAGAATTTTGCGAAAAATATTATACTGGTGATGTTCAAAACGTTACTGATGAAGAATTTGAAAAATTGATTGGAAGGAAGTTGCCAGATAAGGTTTTGAAGATTGAAGATATTACGGCTGAAAACACTTTGGAACAGATAAAAAATACTGCGATTGGTAAAGTGATTTATGATAATCAGATTGAGAAAATGAATAGATTATTGAGAGAGCAAAATGTTAATAAGGCAACTAAGGTTATGATGGATTTACAAAAACCATTAAAGAAATTTTATGAGAAAAAGAGTAGTAAAATTACAAAAGAAATGGTTGATGAATTGATTGCAATGGCTAAGAAAGGTGAGTTTTCAGAGAATAATGCATTTGTGAAGGAATATTTAAAGTAGTAAAAAGTTGGAATGAAAGGATTTGAAGATGATAAAAGCAGTTTTTATTGATATAGATAAAACACTAACAAATAGTCAAAGAGAGGTTACTGAAAAGACAAAATTAGAAATAAAAAAATGTGTAGAAAATGGTGTAAAAATTATTTTGACTTCTGGAAGATCTCGTAGAGAGGCTATGGATTTTCAAGAACAGATTGGCACAAGTCCATATATAGTTTCTTCAAATGGCGCTTCTGCCTATGATGCAGAAAATGGAGTTGAAATTTATAATGAGAGAATTGATCCTCAAATGGCGCTTCAATTAATAAAACATTCAAGAGAGAATGGATATAGAATAAAATTGAACTATAAGGATCTTTTAGTTATGAATGAAGCTGCTTATCCAGATGAAAAGGACAAGGAAGTTTCTTATGAAGAATTAGAAAGGGTTGCAGTAGAGGAGCAAGTTGTTCAGTGTGTTATTACAAGTACTGATTTTGAGAAAATGAAGGTTTTTAGAGATTATATAAAAAATGAATGTGTAGGAATAGCTGTTGCAAATGAGTCTAAACGTTTTAAAAATCCTGATTTGAAGCCAAGTAGAAATTATTATTGCGATGTTGCTTCTGTTATGGTTTCTAAAGGAAATGCTGTTAAAGCTGTTTGTGAATATTTTGAAATTAAACCTGAAGAAATAGTTACAATAGGTGATGGAGAAAATGATTTGTCAATGTTTGAATTAACCCCAAATTCTGTTGCTATGGGAAATTCATTGCCTGAAATAAAAGAAAAAGCTAATTATATTACGGCTTCAAATGATGAAGATGGGGTAGCTAAAGTGCTAGGGTTTATCATTAAAGTTAATGAAAAAGAGATGCCAATTTGAAATTGACATCTCTTTTTGTTGGTTAAAAGACTACGAACCAACTGTTTACACTCATAAAAACAAAGATTTCATTGCTCCATAACATCCAGCATAGGAAGAATTGCTTGTCTTAGTGATTTTAAGATTGTCCAGAAACTTAGGATAGGCATGTTCTTGCACAAAGCTTTCAGCCTACCTATTTTGGTAATATTTCTGTTCATGTTGTTAATTGTAAGTGAAAAATGGTCCAAAATGGTCCATTATTATAATTGAATTTTGGACCACTAAGTTACATAACCTAACGATTAATTATATAGAAATTTCTTAACGTATCAATATTAAACTGTATTGATAAATCAAGTATTGACACTTATAAGAAATTTTTATTTTTATCAGTTAAGAGGTTATTCGAATTATTATGTCATCTAAAAATTTTAATTATAAGTTGGACCATTTTTCACTTACAATTAACAGATGATGACCATAGAATGAGCGATTCCCTAATTAGGAAATCGCTACAAAATAGTTGAGATAACTGGAGTATAAGCTAAATTACTTTAGACGTGAAATGATTAGTGGCAGATAAAAATGTCACTTTTCTTTTTACATTGTTTTGGAGTAGAAAGAACTAAAATAAGAGAAATTTTTTTAGCAAGATTCCCCTTTGCGTATACAAAGGGTTTTTGATAGTTGGGAAAGTCCCAAACCCTTTTATGAAATGGAGATGATAATTTGAAGAAGGATAAAATTATAACAATTAGAGTAAGTGAAAAAGAGAAGAAAAAATTGATTGAGAGAAGCGAAGTTGCTAAACTTAGTTTATCAGAATATTTGATTAAACAAGGCTTAGATAAAGAGATAGTTATAGTTGATGGATTAAATGAAGTTGTATCAGAACTTAGAAGAATAGGAAATAATATAAATCAATTAACTTATTTGGCGAATAGTGGAAGGATTTATACTGTTGATTTAAGTGAGGTGAAACAAGAAATAGGAAAGGTATGGAGTGTAATTAATGTGTTACAAAATAAGTGGTGAAAAACATTAGAAATTATAAAGATTTTCGACAAAATAGTTTAAAATATTGGAATTTTTATTGTTAAAAATTGGATTGTGTGATATAAAATAAATAGGATAATTAGATTTAACGGAGGAAACTTATGGAAAACAGAAATATAAGAGAAAGAGAAGAATTACACAAAGCGATATGGTCAATAGCAGATGATTTAAGAGGATCAGTTGATGGTTGGGATTTTAAACAATACATATTAGGAATAATGTTCTATAGATACATATCAGAAAATATGACTAATTACATAAATGAAGGCGAAAGAAAAGCAGGAGATAATAACTTTGACTATGCAAAATTATCAGATGAAGAGGCAGAAACGATTAGAAAAGAGATGGTAAACGAAAAAGGTTTCTTTATATTACCATCAGAATTATTTGATAATGTATGTAAAAAAGCTAAAGATGATGAAAATTTAAACGAAACATTAGAAAGAATCTTTAATAATATTGAAAACTCAGCAAAAGGAGCAGAAAGTGAAGAAGACTTTGCAGGCTTATTTGATGATATTGATGTTAATAGTAACAAATTAGGAGCAACTGTTGCAAAGAGAAATGATAAATTAGTAAAAATACTAGACGGAATTGCCAATATTCCACTTGGAAATTATAAAGATAATTCAATAGATGCTTTTGGAGATGCTTATGAATTTTTGATGTCAATGTATGCATCTAATGCTGGAAAATCAGGAGGAGAATTTTATACACCTCAAGAAGTAAGCGAATTATTAACAAGATTAGCTATTGTTGGAAAAACATCAGTTAATAAAGTATATGATCCAGCTTGTGGATCTGGTTCTTTATTATTAAAATCTGCAAAAATATTAGGAAAAAATAATGTAAGAAACGGATTTTATGGACAAGAAATAAATTTAACTACATATAACCTTTGCAGAATAAATATGTTTTTACATGATATAGATTATGATAAATTTGATATAGCATGTGAAGATACATTAGTTTCTCCTCAACATTGGGATGATGAACCATTTGAAGTTATTGTTTCAAATCCACCATATTCTATAAAATGGGCTGGAGATGATAACGCAGTACTTATAAACGATCCTCGTTATTCACCAGCAGGGGTATTAGCACCAAAATCAAAAGCAGATTTTGCATTTATAATGCATTCACTTGCATGGCTTGCAACAAATGGAACAGCGTCAATAGTTTGCTTTCCAGGTATTTTATATAGAGGTGGAGCAGAACAAAAAATAAGAAAATATTTAATTGATAATAACTTTGTAGATTGCATTATACAATTACCAGACAATCTATTCTTTGGAACATCAATAGCAACATGCATCATGGTTTTGAAGAAGAGTAAAAAAGATAATAGTACATTATTTATAGATGCAACAAAAGAATGTGTAAAGATTACAAATAATAATAAATTAACAGATGAAAATATTAAAAATATTGTAAAAATTTTTACAGATAGAAAGGATATTGATTATGTTTCAAAACTAGTTTCAAATAAAGAAATAGCAGAAAATGATTATAATTTGTCTGTTTCTACTTATGTTGAAAAAGAAGATATTAAAGAAAAAATTGATATTGATGTTTTGAATAAAGAAATTGATGAAATAGTTGCAAGAGAAAATGTACTTCGTGAAGAGATAAAGAAAATTATTTCAGAAATCGAGGTGTAGAGATGAGTAAAATAGAAGAATTGATAGAAAAACTATGTCCTAATGGAGTTAGATTTGAAGAATTAAAAAATAAAAAATTATTTAAGTTTTATTATGGAAAAGGCAATAAAATTCCTGAAGATAATGGTGGAATATATAATGTATATGGTGCTAATGGTGTAGTATCACATATAGATGAGTATAACTGCGAAGATATTTCAATAATTGGACATATTGGAGCTGTAGGAATGGTTAACAGATGTAAAGAAAAATGTTTTGTAACATATAATGGTACTATTGCTGAAGTAGTTGATAAATCAAAAGTTAATTCACAATATTTATATTATGTATTAACAACTCTTGATTTACCATCATATAAAAAAGGAAGTCAACCGTTTTTATCTGTTAGTGATTTTGATAAAATTCGCATTCCTGTACCTCCGTTGGAGGTACAATGCGAAATTGTCCATATTTTGGACGATTTCACATTACTTTCAGCAGAGCTTTCAGCAGAGCTGAAAGCTAGACAAAAACAATATGAATATTATAAGAATAAAATTTTTAATGATGTTGTGAGTGAAAAGACAGAGTTTAAGAAATTAAATGAAATTACTGATGTTCGTGATGGTACACATGATAGTCCTAAGCCCGTAAATGTTGGAAAATATTTGGTCACATCTAAAAACATAAAAAATGGAACTGTTAATTTTGATGGTTCATACCTTATTTCTGAAAAAGATTATAACTTAATAAATCAAAGAAGCAAAGTTGATAAAAATGATTTATTATTCACTATGATTGGAACTATTGGAGAAGTGGGAATTGTTGAACAAGAGCCTGATTATGCAATAAAAAATGTAGGTTTAATAAAAACAAACAATATACTACTTTCAAAATTCTTATTTTACTATTTAACAAGTAACGGTGTAAAAAAATATATAAAAAATAATAAAAGTAAAGGAAGTCAAGTATTTTTAGCGTTAGGAAAATTAAGAAATATACCAATTCCTGTGTTATCAGATGTAATAGTAGAAAAAATAGTAAATATATTAGATAGATTTGATAAGTTATGTAATGACATTTCAGAAGGTCTACCAGCTGAAATAGAAGCAAGACAGAAACAATACGAATATTATAGAGACAAGCTATTAACATTTAAGGAGTTAAAAGTAAATGAATAAATATAATGTAGTAATGGAAATGAACGATTCCACAGTAGTAACAGAATATGAACCAGTAAAAAGAAAATCAGACAGCTATCAAAGTGAGCAAGCATTAGAAAACGAATTTATAAGAATGCTTACAGAACAAGGATATGACTATTTAGAAATTCATAATTCAGAATCATTAATAAAAAATCTTCGTACACAACTTGAAATAGTAAATGATTATAAATTTACAGATAGCGAATGGGATAGATTTTTCAATGATTCTATTGCAAATAATAATGATGGAATAGTTGAAAAGACTAGAAAAATACAAGAAGATAATATTCAAGTTTTAAAAAAAGATGATGGAACAAGTAAAAACATAACTCTAATAGATAAAAAATGCATTCATAATAATAGATTACAAGTTATTAATCAGTATATAGAAAATAGTGGAAATTATGATAATAGATATGATGTTACAATATTAGTAAATGGACTTCCTTTAGTACATGTGGAATTAAAAAGAAGAGGAGTAGCACTAAAAGAAGCATTTAATCAAATAAATAGATATCAAAGAGATAGTTTCTGGGCTGGAAGTGGATTATATGAGTATATTCAAATATTTGTAATTTCAAATGGTACAAATACAAAATATTATTCAAATACAACAAGAGAAAGTCATATAAAAGAACAAACATCAACTAGAAATAAAAGTAAAAAAACAAGCAATAGTTTTGAATTTACATCATATTGGGCTGATAGCAATAATAAAGTAATATCTGATTTAGTTGATTTTACAAGAACATTTTTTGCAAAACATACAATTTTAAATATATTAACAAAATATTGTGTATTTACATCAGAAGACTTACTACTTGTAATGAGACCATATCAAATTGTTGCAACAGAAAGAATATTAAATAGAATTCAAGTAGCAACAAATTATAAGAAGATGGGAACAATTGAAGCAGGTGGATATATTTGGCATACTACTGGATCTGGAAAAACATTAACATCATTCAAAACTGCACAATTAGCAAGTAAATTAGAATATATTGATAAAGTATTATTTGTCGTAGATAGAAAAGATTTGGACTATCAAACAATGAAAGAATATGATAGATTCCAAAAAGGCGCAGCAAACGGAAACAGAAGTACAAAAGTACTTCAAAAGCAATTAGAAGATACAACATCAAAAATAATAGTAACAACAATTCAAAAATTAAGTGAATTTGTAAAAAGAAACAAAAATCATCCAGTATATCAAAAACATCTGGTATTGATATTTGATGAATGCCATCGTTCTCAATTTGGAGATATGCACAAAATGATAGTACAAAACTTCAAAAATTATCATTTATTTGGATTTACTGGAACACCAATATTTGCAAAAAATGCAGGAAGAACAACAAATCCAGATTTTTGTACAACAGAGCAAGCATTTGGAGAAAAATTACATACATATACAATAGTAGATGCTATAAATGATGGAAATGTATTACCATTTAGAATTGATTATATAAACACAATAAAAGCCAAAGAAGGAATGACAGATAAAGAAGTAGAGGCAATAAATACAGAAGAAGCACTATCATCACCAGAGAGAGTATCAAATGTAGTTTCATACATAATAGAACACTTTGATCAGAAAACAAAAAGAAATTCATTTTATGATTTAAAAGGACAAAGAGTAAATGGATTTAATTCAATGTTTGCAGTAGCTTCAATACCAATGGCAAAAAAATATTATTTGGAATTTAAGAAACAATTAGAAGAAAAACAAAAGGATTTAACAATTGCTACAATTTATTCTTATGCACAAAATGAAGAAGATACCTCAGATGGAATATTAGATGACGAAGGATTTGAAACAGATTTATTAGATAAAAGCTCAAAAGAATTTTTAGAATTTGCAATAGACGAATATAATAAAAAATTCAAAACAAATTTCTCATCAGAAGGAAACGGATTCCAAGACTACTACAAAGATTTATCAGATAAAGTAAAACATAGAGAAATAGACTTATTAATAGTAGTAAATATGTTCTTAACAGGTTTTGATGCTACTACGTTAAACACATTATGGGTAGATAAAAATTTAAAACAACATGGACTAATACAAGCTTATTCAAGAACAAATCGTATATTAAATTCTGTAAAAACTTATGGAAACATTGTATGCTTTAGAAACTTACAAGAGGCAACAAATGACGCAATAGCGTTATTCGGAGATAAAAATGCAACAGGAATTGTATTACTAAAATCTTATGAAGATTACTATTATGGATATGAAGATGATAATGGCAAAAAGCAAATAGGATATGAAGAAAGAATAGCAATGTTATTACAAAAATATCCACTAGGAGTACAAATTGTTGGAGAAAAAGCTGAAAAAGACTTTATAGCGTCAATAGGAAATATATTAAGATTAAGAAATATATTATCATCATTTGATAAATTTGCAGGAAATGCAATATTATCTGAAAGAGATTTTCAAGACTACACAGGAATGTATGTTGATTTATATCAAAAATATAAACAAAAAGATGACGGAGAAAAAGAAAGTATAAAAGATGATATAGTATTTGAAATGGAACTTGTAAAACAAGTAGAAGTAAACATAGACTACATTTTAATGCTAGTTGCAAAATATCATCAATCTAATTGTGAAGATAAAGAAATACTTGGAACTATTGATAAAGCTATAAAATCAAGTTTAGCACTTCGTTCAAAGAAAGAATTAATAGATGGATTTATTTCAAAAATAAATGCAGATACAAATGTTATGGATGATTGGGGTAAATTTGTAAAAGAACAAAAAGAAATAGACTTAAAGAAAATAATTAATGATGAAAATTTGAATGAAGAAGAAACTAGAAAGTTTTTAGATAATGCTTTTAGAGATGGACAAGTTAAAACAAATGGAACAGATATAGAAAAAATATTACCACCTATGAGAAGATTTGGCGGAGGTAATAGGGCAGAGAAAAAAGAAAATATTATAGTTAAAGTTAAGAAGTTTTTTGAAAAATATTTTGGACTTGGAACTACTGATAGAAATGATGATGGCTTTGAGTATAGGGTTACTGATGAGGAAGAAGGCTATAATTTAAGCAGAGTTGCGGAAGAGGGGGAAGAATATAAAACTGAGGATTAAAGATGAAAATTAAAGAATATTTAAAGAAAATATTATATAAGATATTAGATTTTCAACCATTTTTATATCGACCACCAATAGATATATTTAAACATAAATTTGAAATACATAAAGCAGATGTGGACATTTGGCCTTCTTTTCCACATATGCACTCAATAGAAGATGGTTTAGTATTAGATATTTATACTGGAAAAGTATATAGAAAAATTACTAGAGATTGTATAGGTGATGCTAAAGAAAAGAATATGAAAAAATTATGGAATGATACAAAGTTTTTTAGTATTGTTTTTGAGATGAGAAAAAACAAGCCAATTAATGTGAAAGAATTAAGCAAAATACCTATAGAATGGTTAAACGAAGAAAGCTTAAAAATGGTAAAAAAATATGATGAATGCTGTTAATAATATTATATTTATTTTAGGATTAGTAATTTTTTGAATATAAAAAAATATTAAATAAAAGCAAAATAATAATAGAATTAAAGATTATTTTATTTTTATAAAACTATAATTTTTAAGGGAGAAATGTATGATTTACATTACAGGCGATACACATAGTGATTTTTAAAGATTTACAAAAGAAAACTTCCAAATACAATCAGAAATGACGAAGGATGATTATATAATAATATGTGGAGGTTTTGGCGGAGTATGGACATTTGAAGAAGAGAGTAGCAGAGAAAAAGAGCGACTAGATTGGTTAGACAATAAAAATTTTACCACATTGTTTGTAGATGGAAATCATGAAAATTATACAAGATTATATAATTATCCAATTGAAGAATGGAAAGGTGGAAAAGTACACAAGATAAGAGATTCAGTATTGCATTTAATGAGAGGAGAAATCTTTGACATTGATAATAAAAAAATATTTGCTTTTGGTGGTGCTAAATCGCATGATATTCAAGATGGAATATTTAATTTAGATGAAGAAGAAATACAAAATGGAATAAGTAATTTGGAAAAAGTAAATTATAAAGTTGACTATGTAATTTCCCATTGTTGTCCAACAAGTATACAAACATTAATAAATCCAACATATAAAAGGGATATTTTAACTGACTATTTACAGCAGATTTCAGAAAAATGCACATTTAAAAGAAGGTTTGTAAGTATAGAGAAAATGGTTGTACAATATAATTCAATAGCAAATAAAAAATAAAGAATAGATTAATTAGTAAAATGGGAGGTAATCCAAATGAAATATAATATATATTGTGATGAGAGTTGTCATCTAGAACATGATAATCAAAAGTATATGGTGTTAGGAGGAATAATATGTGAGAAAAGCAACAGAAAAGTAATAAAAAGAGATATATTAAATATAAAAAGTAAGTTTAATATTCCATATAGAGCGGAAATAAAATGGAATAAAGTCTCACCATCAAAATTAGAATATTATAAAGAATTAGTAGATTACTTTTTTGAAAATGATGATTTAAGATTTAGAGCATTAATTATAGATAAAACACAATTAAATCATAAATTATTTAATCAGACGCATGATGATTGGTATTATAAAATGTATTATTATTTATTAATAAATTTAGTAGAGCCAAAACAGGAAAATTATATTTACTTGGATATTAAAGATACAAAAAGTGCTAGTAAAGTAGAGGGAGTAAAAAAATATTTAAGCTTTAAATTAATGGATTATGAATTTAATGTAATAAAAAACATACAATCAATGAACTCAGAGGAAAGTGTAATAATGCAGCTAGCTGATTTATTGATTGGTGCAATAGGGTACAGAAATAGAAAAGTTTATGATGAAGAAGAATTTAGTTGGGCTAAAAAAGAATTAATGATGCATGTTATAGATAAAAGTGGATATTCATTAACTAAAAACACAATGTTATCAGAAAAAAAGTTTAATTTATTTTGTATTAACTTGAAAGCTGGTGATAACATTGGATAAGTGTAAGTGGTTACCTGAAATAGTGGAATGTAAAGATTATGCAAAATGGAATGAATATTTAGATGAAATTTATAAGATATTTAAAAATGATTTTATAGATAATAAGCTTATATTTGAAGGAAAAAATGTTAATTTCAGAAGAGCTCCAATGGATGGAAAATATGAACATACATTTATACACTTAACTCATAAAGATGAGTTCCATAAATCGGACGACCCAAATGATAGAATACCTGATCCAAGAAGAGCCGAAAGAATAGGATGGAATAAAGCAATTATAGATAATTATAAATGTAATGAAAATTGCTCTGATTGTGATAAAGTACTATATTTTGAAGAATACTATAAAAAGAATATTAGATCATATTTCCTATTTAAGGATGCAAGATTTTTAGTTATATTGGAAAAAAGGAAAAGCTATAATTTATTAATAACAGGGTATTACATTGAATACGATAATGCAATAAAGAAATACATAAAAAAATATGAAAAATATAAAATGCAGAAAACGCCATTGACTTAGTTATCAATGACGTTTCCAGAATCTCCTACTACAACTTGGTAGTTGAGTTGTAATTATTATACTATAATATAATAAGAATTGTCAACAATTCTAGTAGTATTTTATGCAAAAAAGTGCAAAAAGATACTGAATATATGAAATTTTAGATGTTTACAAATAATAACAAGAATAAACAAAAGTAAAATTTTATGTTTTATATGAGTGTGGCTCTATTTTTAATTATGTTATGAATAAAATGAAGGTTTCAAAAAATGAAAAAAGTTCTTAAAAGTAAAAAGTTTTTTCAAAATTTTGAAAAAACTTTGCTATACAAAACAATGTAAATAATACTAAAAAGCAAAATATCAATACAATTTGAGAAAAAATCTCAAAAATATTGATATTTTTTAAAATTTAGCATATAATATATAAAGTAAAGGAGGAATCATAAATGTTAATAAGATTTAGTTTTAAAAATTTCAAATCATTTAAAAATGAAAACTGCTTAGACATGGAAGCAACATCCTTAAAAGAACATGAATACAACATTGCAAAAACAGAAAATGGAGACTATCTAAAAATAGCAGCTATTTATGGTGCAAATGCAAGTGGAAAAACTAATGTATTACAAGCATTTAGTTATATGAAAAAGAAGGTTTTAGTAAGTGACGATTCAAGAATAAACAATAACTTAAGTGAAGAAAACATTTTTACATTTATGATAAACAACGAACCAATCAGTCTAGAAGTAGAAATACTAGCTGAAAACAATAAAATATATAAATATGGATTTGAAGTATTAAATAATGCAATTGTTTCAGAATGGTTGCATGAAAAAAGAGTTAATAAATTCTACGAAATATTTGATAGAACAAATAACAACATAGAAGTAAAAGACAATAAAAATAAATTGTTAGGTTTGGCAAACGTAGATGAAAAGACTTTATTTTTAAATGTATTTGCTAAAATAGATAAAAATAATGAGGACTTTAATAATGTATATAATTGGTTTATAGATGCAAATTATTTAGATTTAGGAGATCCAAATTTTGAAAACGCATTAAACAATAGAATATCCTTAAAAATAATTGAAGATAAAAAATATAAAGAAGAATTATTAAAGTTTATAAAAACATTTGATGCAACAATTGACTCAATAAATATATCTCCAAATTCACTAGAAGAATTAAAAAATACAAATGGAGTAGTAAAAGTTGAATTAGTTCATAATGGAGAAGATGGTAATAAAAAAGCACTACCACTTGTATTAGAATCAAATGGTACTATGAAAATGTTTCATTTATTTGACTTTTTAATGGATACATTAAGAAATGGAAGAGTATTGTTTGTTGATGAATTAGATGCAAAATTACATCCATTATTAACAAGATATATTATTAATTTATTCCACAATAGTGAAAAAAATATAGGCAATGGACAGCTAATATATTCAACGTATGACACAGTAAATTTAAATAAAGAAACTTTTAGAAGAGATGAAATATGGTTTGTTGAAAAAGATAAAAATGGAGTTTCAGAATTGTATTCTTTATCAGATTATATTATAGAAGATGAAAATGGAAATGCTAAAAAAGTTAGAAATGATGCAACGTACAATAAAGATTATTTGACTGGAAGATACGGTGCTATTCCAGTATTAGAGGAATTTGATATAATATGAGAGACAAAGAATATTCAAGAAAAAGCAAATTAAAAAGTAAAAGGCTTGCACCAGCCAATTACTTAATTGTATGCGAAGGAAAACAAACAGAACCTAACTATTTTAATGGTCTAAAGAAAAAGATAAATGAAAAATATGGTAACAAAGTTGATGTCTTAATTCCTAGCATTGAAGTAAAAGGAACAGGAAAGAATACAACAGATTTAGTAAATTATACAGATAAATTTGTAAACTATTCAAATAAAAGATATGGACAAGTTTGGGTTATGTTTGATAAAGATGATTATTCAGATGATCAATTTGATAAAGCAATTAGAACTTGTGATTATAATGTTGCCTGGTCTAATCCTAATTTTGAACTTTGGATATTATCTCATTTAAAGAGAATAACTAAATATATATCAAAAGATGATATTTTAAAAGAATTGGATAAAGAATTTCAAAAAAATGGATTTGGAGAATATAAGAAAAATGATGAAAAAACTTTTGAGAAAGTTACAAGTGATGGAAAAATACATATGGCAATAGATAATTGCAAATTAATGGAGAAAATTAATGAAAACGGACAAGCATCACAAAGAAATCCTATGACACAAGTTTATAAGGTAGTAGAGGGATTGAAAGAATATTTAGAATAAAATATTACAGAAGAAAAGCAAAATATGAGAGTAATTGAGAGTTACAGAAATATTTTGCTTTTTATAAAAAGTGCTATTAATGGCATAAGTTAATATATTTAGATTGAATAGAGGGATGATAATGAAAAAAGTAGTAAAATGTAGTTTACTTATAATATTATTTTCAATATTAATTGTTGAAATTATAAAAGTTGTTAGATTGTTTGATATAAATGGAATTATAAACATTAGCCATGATGCATGGATTGGTTTTTTTGGAAATTTATTAGAAATATTGGTTACAGTAATTGTTTTTATATTTACTATATACAAATTTTTAGATGAAAAGGAAGAAAAAGAAAAGACTTTAATTATAATTAAACCTTCATATGAAAAAGATTGTTATTATAGATGTGATAATGTGCAAAATAATTTTACACAACATAGAAAAGTATATTTTGAACTAGTTAATAAAGGAGATATGATAATTAAATATCCTCTAATTAAGAATGAAGATGGAAAAATTTTAAATATATATAAATTAGAAGGCGAAAATGAATTAGATATTATAGAACCACAAAATTTTCAGACAAAGAATAAATATGTCATATTTATAGATATCAATTTTATGGAGGGAATGCGGTCCTTATGTTGTAAATTTTTTTGAATTAGAATATAAGAACTACAAAAATAAAAAATATAACTGTAAGTTTGAAATAGAAATTGCTAGAAATAATAGTGAATATATTAAAGTGTTTATGAAGGAATAGGATAATAAATGTGAAGGGAAAAGGTGTAGATAATGTTAGGAAATATAGCATCAATTGCAACTTTGATATTATTTGTAATATATTTTATTGGAAGAATAATATCATTAATAATTGAAAAAAAGTAATATATGAAAAAATTGATATATATATCAAAGAAGAGGATATACCGAAGGATTTAAAAATAAGTGATGAATATAAATGCGGACATGAAGGAGAAATACTAATTATTACTCCATATGAGAAATCTTATAATTGGCTAGCTATATATGAATGTAAATACAATGAAAAAAATAAAAATTTAAAAAAGGTTAAAGAACTAAAAAAATTTGAAAAAATAATGAATAATACATCTATAAGAATTGATATAGTACTTACATGTGGTATTCCTTTATATATAATCGAATTTGAAAGGTCTGATTTTATTAAAGGAACTTTAATACTGCAATCTAATGGTAAAAATGGTATACAAGAAGAAATGTTGACATTTCATCATACATGGAAAAGTGTAATTTATTATTTATTTAGGTAAAAGGCGAGAATTAATCTCGCCTTTCTGATACTTTAAAGTGCAATTTTTATTTTTTAAAGTGCAAATCCTGCACTTTAAAAGAAAATATTATTATCACAACACCCGCTAATCATCTGCACACCATCCACAAACCCATTCCTATAATACTACACATTCCAATAATCCAGATACCTCATAAAATCATCATACAACTTATCAAGCTGAGACTGAACAAACTGCTTATTATCCTTAGAAACATTACGCAAAATCCTCTCTAAACATTAACCAATCCTTTAATATATCATCATCATTAACATCTCTAAAATTATTCATATCTAAAACCTCCATAAAAATTAAGGTAGTGTAAACTAATTTTATATTATATTTAGTTACACCCCCTGTATTTTCAAGGTTTATATCATTTTTTTACAATAAAAAATGATACCCCCTCTTTTTATGGTATAATTGTTACAACGAATAACCAATAATTACCATAAAGGAGTAGTGTATCATGTATACAATTATACCTCTATTACTAGCTCATATTCAAGAGCTAAATAATCAAATTTTATTTTTATTCAAATTTATTGTTAAAAATATACCTTTAAACTTAGAAAAATCTAAAGATGATTCTTTGTTTTCTCCTAAATACAATAAATTAAAAGTTGATAAATTGCCTTTGATTAAAGTTCCTGAAAAGAAAGATTACAAGCAACTTTTAAATCAATATCTTAAAGAACATGATAAGCCTTTGAAACCTATTAAATCTCGTGGTAAAAATCCTGTTCCTAATGATGTTCGCTGCCCTTGTTGTAATGCTCTCCACACATATATCTACGACAATACTGGTGGTCGTGGTCAAGCCTTAGAACTTAAGAAAAAACGTAAATTATTTAATATTCATAAATGTACTAATCCTAATTGTTCTTATTATCAAAATTCTCTCAATTCTTTATCTAAGGACAGTTTAGCTGAGTATCAGGCTAAACCCGAAAAATTTAAACAGCATTACATATATCGTGAATTTAAATTAAGGTTGATTTATATTCTTAATGCCTCTAGTCTCCAATTTCGTAAGTTTTCTCCTCATGTTATGGGCTTATGTCTTACTTATCTTGTTAATTGTGGACTTTCTACTCGTAAAACTAGAGATGTTATGCGTAAAGTTCATGGTATTAAAATCTCTCATGCTCAGATTGCTAATTATGCTACTACTGCTGCATATTGTGTCAAGCCTTTTGATGATTCTTTTGATTACAAACCAACTAACTACTTAGCTGCTGATGAAACTTATACTAAAGTTAAAGGCTCCAAACGTTATGTTTGATTTATTATGGATGCTATCAAAAAATCTATTCTTGGTTACAGAAGTTCTGATTCTCGTGATACAACTCCTTGTATTTTAGCTATGCGTATGGATTTTGATAAGTTTAAAACCTTTCTTGGCAAAGCTCTTAAATTTGTTGCTGATGGCTATACTGCTTACAAGCTAGCTGAGCGACAATTTGCTTTACATGGTATGCATTTTGATGTTACTCAAGTTATTGGCTTAACTAATGATGACCCTATCTCTACAGAGTATTGTTGGCTTAAACAAATTATTGAAAGACTTAATTGTACTTTTAAATTTTCTCACAAAGTTACTAATCGGTTATGGCTCTGATGATGGTGCTAATACTCATTTATGCCTATTTGTTGCTTATCACAACTTTTTAAGACCACATTCTTACACCTACTGGAAACCATTAAATGAAGTGCCAGAACTAGAAAAAGCTGAACTTATGCCTGCTAAATGGCAAATATTAATTGAACTTTCTCAGCAATTAATCATCAAACAACAAAAAACTTGATTTAATGCAACTTCATACTTTACCTTACTTCGGCTTAACCAATTTAAAACGTATTTGTAAATGCTTTGTCAAATGCATTTACACCTTGCAAGTGACCATTTGACAAAACATTTACAAATATCGTTAAAATTGTTTAGTTTGAAGTATTATTTATCATGCTTTTTTTGTATATTTTTAACTTTTCAATGTGCTTTTTTACTTTTTCTTGATAGTTTTTTCATATTCCAATTTTTCATAGATTACTTTACACTATCAATAAAATTTAGGTTTCCCATAAATATCCCAAAAACTGTGCAAACAAATTGGAAAAATTTTGGAAAGAATTGCTTCCAAAAATATCCTAAAATTGCATAAATGTTCAGCAAACTAAATCTTCTATAAATGGCTAAATACCAACAAAAGCTTAAACTTTCATAAATCTTCAAAAGTGCCTTTGCCGGCGCCTCATAACCCGGATACCAATGATTTGATACTAGACTCGGAAAACATAATAAAATGAAGCATTTGCTAGATTTTGGCAGGTGCTTTTTTCTTGCGTTTTCAAGTGAAAATGTCACACTTTGGTCACAATTATGGCGAGAGTTGACTGAGTTAGACAAGTTTTAACAATAAATTTGTTGGAATTATGCACAGGGAGTGGTATAATTGGGGAAATTGAGAGGAGAGATTTATATGGATATAACAATTGATGTAGATGATTATAAGTTGAATGTAAGAGCAGCAGGAGTAATGATTCATAATGGTAAAATTTTGGTTCATAGAAATGTTAATTCTGACCATTATGCCCTAATTGGAGGAAGAGTTGAAATAGGAGAAAGTTCAGCTAATACAATTAAAAGAGAAATTAAAGAAGAACTAGGAAAAGACATTGAAATAACAGGATATATATCAACAATTGAAAATTTTTTTGAGATGAAAGGTTCAAAATATCATGAGATAATGTTTGTACATAAGATAGAATTTACAAATGAAGAAGATAAAAAAATAGAATATATAATGAAAAATGTTGAAGGAAAAGATTATTTACAATATGAATGGATAGATTTAGATAAAATAGAAGAATATCCATTGTTACCAAAAGCAATAAAAGATGTCTTAAAAGAAAATAAATTTCCAATACATAAAATAAATAATGATTTAAAATAAAGGTGAATTTAATGAAAAATATAGAAAAATATTACAATAACACAGAATCAGAAAAGCCTAGAAAAAATGTGCAATACTTGATTGAAAAAGTAAAATATAATCCAGGTAAAGCAATTGAACTAGGTTGTGGTGCTGGAAACGATACAGTATATTTAATAAAAAATAATTGGAATGTACTTGCAATTGATAGAGAAAGTGTTGAAGAAAGAATTGCTAAAAGATTAAATAATGAAGAGTTAGAAAAATTTAGATTTCAAAAACAAAATTTTGAAAGTCTTGAATTAGAAAAAAATAATTTAATCGTAGCTAATTATTGTCTCCCATTTTGCAATAAAAATAATTTTAAAGAATTATGGAATAAGATAAATAATAGTATTTTAAAAGATGGATATTTTGTTGGTAATTTCTTTGGAATTAATGACGAATGGAAAAGTACAAAAGAAGAAATGACTTTTCTAACAAAAGAGCAGGTAATAGAATTATTTAAAGATTTTGAGATTATAGAATTTAAAGAAGTTGAAAAAGATGGAGCTACTGGTTTAGGCAAAATGAAGCATTGGCATATATTCAATGTAATAGCAAAGAAAAAATAGAAGGGAGAATAAGATGAGTTTAAAACATAGTAATGAAATAACACTAAAAATTAAATGTGAATTAGATGAGTTCTATAATATAGTAGAGGAAAAAGGCTTCAAAATAATAGATAAATTCTCAATGGATGATACATATTTCGTACCTGAAGAAGAGGAGTTAGGCAAGGTTAATACAAGAGATATTCTATCTAAAGCAGTATTGGTAAGAGATATTATAGGAAAAATGTCAAATAGAAGAACAAAACTAATAACATTTAAAATCAAGAACTTTGATGAGTCTGGTAATATATTAAATCAAAAATCTGTTAATTGTAATATTCTAGAAATAGAGGATGCTAAGAAATTATTAAAAGCAATAGGGTACAAAGAAATTATGAATATAAAAGAAGATGATGTAGTATACGAAAAAGATGGATTTCAATTAGCAATTAAAGATATAAAAAATGGAGATAATTTAATAGAAATAGAAACAGAAGAAAACAAGGAATTAGATACTGTAGAAAAATTAATTCAAAAAGTTAATAAAATAGGGATACCAGTTTATACAGATAATTATTTTGTGAAAAAAGCAGAAATAGAATTAGATAAGATAATAAGTAAAAGTACTAATAAAGAAAGAGAAAAATCTTGTGGATGCATTATAATAAAGGACAATAAAGTACTATTAATTAAGCAAACAAAAGGACATTGGGGATTCCCAAAAGGACATGTGGAAAAAAATGAAACAGAGATTGAAACTGCAATTAGAGAAGTAAAAGAAGAAACAAATTTAGACGTAGAAATTGATGCTAATAAAAGATATACAATGGAATATGTAACAGATAAAGGAAAACTAAAACAAGTAGTATTATTTATTGCCAAATGTATAGGTGGAGAGATAAAAGCACAGGAATGTGAAGTGAATGATATAAAATGGTTAGATTTTGATGAGGCAATTGAAACAATTACATATGATAATACTAGAGAATTATTTAAAGAAATACTTAAGGAGAGAAAGATTTGAAAGTATTAACAATAAAACAACCTTGGGCAACACTAATAATGCAAGGAGATAAAAGATTTGAATTTAGAAGTTGGCAAACTAAATATAGAGGAGATTTATTAATACATGCAGGAAAAGGAATAGATAAAGAAGCAATGAAAAGATTAGCAAAATATATTCCAAAAGATATGCCAAGTGGAAAAATATTAGGAAAAGTAACATTAGTACATTGCATAAAATGTGATGATGATTTCAAAGGAAAATGTTTAAAAGAGAATAAAGATGTTTATGCTAAAAGCACATTTATTGAAAAATTTGCATGGCAGCTGGAGAATGTAGAAATATTTGATGAACCGATAGAGGCAAAAGGGAAATTGAGTTTGTGGGAGTATGATATATGAAAAATAATTTTCTCACTTATTAAAGTAATCTAGAAGGCAAATTTGAAGTCTAAATTGAAAAATTCATCTATTTAAATGGACAAAAGAACTTAAATTATATAACATAATAATTAAGAAAAATCTGTTATAAATAAAAGCGTTTTGGTTTAAAACATATACAAAAATAGAAAAATATGTTAAAATTGTAATATATGTTTTAGGAGGAATATATGGTTAGAATAGTTGTTTTAAATGATAATAGAAAAAATAATCCACAATTAGAAAATGAACATGGACTTTCATTATATATTGAAGTTGATGGATATAAAATTTTGTTAGATGCAGGACAAACTGATATATTTAAGAAAAATGCTAAAAAATTAGGTGTAAATTTAGATGATCTAGATACAATCGTATTAAGTCATGGACATTATGACCATGGAAATGGTTTAAAACATATAGATAAAAAGATTCCTTTAATATGCTGTCCGGGATGCGATTGTTATAGAGTAAGTAAAAGAACAGGAAATTATGGAGGATTAAATCAAAAGGTAGAAGAATTATCAGAAAAGTTTGATTTAATACAAACTACAGAACCATATAAAATAACAGAAAATATTTTCTTTTTAGGTCAAATAGAAAGAAAAACTGATTTTGAAACAAAGAGTTTTCCAATGACAAAAGAAGATGGTACTGATGATGCAGCAATAGATGACACAGGGATTGCAATAAAGACTTCAAAAGGTTTAATTGTAATATCAGGTTGTGCACATAGTGGAATATGCAATACGGTTGAATTTGCAAAAAAAATAACAGGTGAAAGAAATATACTGGCAGTTATAGGAGGTTTTCACTTAAAGAATGTGGATGAAAGTACTTTAGAAACAATATCATATATGCAAAATAATAATGTACAAGGAGTTTATTTAGCACATTGTACATCAGATGAAGTTTGTCAGGAATTTGAGAAACGTATGCCATATAGAGCAACAACAATGAAAGTAGGAGAAGAATATTTATTAGACCAAAAACAAGTAGAAAGAGAGATTTAAATATGGTAGACTTAGAATTATATAGAATATTTACAATTGTTGCAAACGAGAAAAATATAACAAAGGCAAGTGAAAAATTAAATATTTCTCAGCCAGCTGTTACAAAACACATTAAAAATTTAGAAAATGCTCTTGAATTAAGATTATTTAATAGAACTAATCATGGAATAGAATTAACTTCTGATGGTCAAAAAATATATGAAGAAGCAAAAGAAGCGGTAGAAACGCTAAATAGTATTTTTGTTAAATATGGAAAAAACAGAAATATAAATTTAGGAGTACATGTAAGTATGTACAAAATGTTTAGTAAAATATTAACTAAATTTTCTAATATTAATGAGAATATTACAATTAATATATCTGATACAGATTTAATAAATATGTTAGCTCCAGATTTATCTGATATGATAGCTAAACTAGAAAATGAAAAACTTGATATTATTATTTCAAAAAAAACAGATAACTATAATCATAATAAAATAGAATTTATAAAGGTTGGAGAAATTCAAGATATTTTAGTAGTTAATAATGATTCAAAATTATTAGGCAAGCAAATTGGAATTGAAGATATCATAGGTATGCAAATATGTTTGCCTAGAAAAGGGTCTGCAACAACCAATAATTTTCTCAAAGCACTAGAAATTGAAGAAGACAAATTAGTAAATGCAAAATATATTACATATAATGCCATGTTGGATATTATTGAGGATGATAATGAAATTATAGGACTTATAAGTAAGGAATATATAGAAAAAGAATTGAATAATAAAGAAATATCAGAGTTGACAACAGAATTTAAAATTCCACCGATAGAATATGGTATATATATAAATAAAAAAAATAAGTTTAAAGAATTAAATCAATTAGTAAAATTTATAAGAGAAAACAAATAAGAAAATAGAGTTATAACCAAAGGTTATAACTCTATAATTTTTTTGTATTTTACATAACATTTGAATCGATTTATAATATAATTAAGATAAATCGAGGAGGTAAAAAAATGAAAAAACATAATTCTATAAAATTTAGTAGATGTGTACCACTTCCTATCGGATATAAATTAGCAGTATGCCCAATATGTGGAGGTATACATTTAACAGGAACATTATTAAATGAAAGTGCAGATGAGCAAGATCCAGATATAATGTGTAAAGATTGCGGTAATATAATTAGTGAAGCCATAGTTTAGAAAGCGAGGAAATAATATGAATGAAGAACTAAGAAGAAGAATAAAAAATTTTGCCGAAGCAGATTACCCAAGAGTTGGAGAGCATATATCATTAATAGAGTGTTTAAAAACAATTACAAAAGACCCTAGCTTTAATTTAGAAGGTGAATCAACAAGTGTATTAATTAATAATAGAGAATTTGAACTTATTGATGTATATTGTCCTGATTTAGGAGAAGCAAATTCATTTTTATGGGACGAATCAGCAAAGATATATTTAAAACATGGAATGTATGTTATTGAATATGTTTTTGATGACACATCCGATGAAATAAGTAGAGCAGTCATTTATGAAGGAAATGAAAATGGTTATATTGAAATAAAAGGCAAAAAATATAGGCCGATTAGTTTTTTAGATAAAAAGAAAGCTAACGATATAGATGAAGTCTCACCAGACGATTACCATAATTTGACCACTTTTTTGACCACAACCAAAACGAAAAACAAAGGAAATAAAGAGAAATAATAAAAAGAGTGTTGTTCTGAAACCTTACAGAATAGCACTTTTTAATATTCTATGGAAATAACGGGATTTGACCGCTAGTTCTCATAACCCGAAGGTCGTAAGTTCGAGTCTTACCCCCGCAACCAAACTTATATCGTTACAGTCTTAAGGATTGTAGCGATTTTTCATATTCTCCAATTAGTTAACAATAATGACTAAAAACAGCCTTTTTATGTAGAATTGGGGAAAAGTTGGGGAACAAATCCTCAAAAACTATTGATGTTTCTAATAAATTTTCAGTAAAAGACTATGGGAAACCTAATTTTATATTTAGTAGTCTTTTACTTTTTTATCGTGAAAAGTCTAATGACTTTAGTGAAATCTGAAAAAAGATTTTAGACTAATTTTTGTGGTAGTAGCAAGTTTTCTAAAACATTTCCTGCATTTCTATTGTGAGAAATGATAGGATGCACATAAAAATTAAATGTTGTTGTAATTTGTGCATGTCCAAGTCTTGCTGCTACAACTGCTACATCAATATTTTGTGATATTAAAAGTGTAGCATTTGTGTGTCTTAATCCGTGAAAATTAATTACAGGTAGTCCTATTTGACCAACATATTTTACAAACCATTTGCTTATTGTAGAAGGGTGCATAGGTTTGCCATCAGCTTGTACAAATAACCTATTAGAATCAGTCCATAATTCGCCACAGAACGATTTTTGTTCATCATACCATAATTTATATTGATCCAGTAGAGAAACAACGAAATCTGGAATTGCTACTTCTCGGATAGAACTTTCTGTTTTAGGTGTTTTTGTAAATACACCTTTGTCAGCTAAATATTGGCTTGAACGATTTATACTTACTATACCAGTTTTAAAATCTACATCTTGCCATTCTAATCCCATAAGTTCACCAAGTCTTACACCTGTAAATATTGTTAAAATGATTGCAACTTTGTACTTAATTTGTTCTTCACCAAGTTCTGTTAGATTTTCTAGTAGTATTTTGCATTGTTCATCATCATAATATCTTCTTTTAGGTTTCATTGCTTTAGGTGGTTGAACTCTTTCTGCTGGATTAGATACGATTAATTGCCAATATATAGCTTTGTGTAGCATTGCACGAAGTAGTCTGTGATGCTCTAATATTGTCTTACCAGATAAAGGTTTTAAAGTTTTCTTTCCATTGTTACTTTTCTTTCTAACTAATTGTGTATCTCTACTAAGTAAATCATAAAATTGCATAATATCTGTAGGTTTAATCTTGTTAATATAGAAATGTCCAAAGTAGGGAAGAATTCTTGTTTCTAATATTCTACAATATCTTTTGTATGTTGATGGTGCAAGTTCTTTTGAAGCATAGTCTCTTTTCCATATTTCTGTGAATTCAGAGAATTTTAAAGATTTGCCTTCAACAAACATTCCGTTTTGAACATCTGCAACAAATTTTGCTAGTTCTATTTCTGCTTCTTTTTTTGTTCCGTGTATTGTTTTGGTTTTCTTTATAGGTTTTCCTTGCAAGTCGTATCCTGCAAGACATACTAGTCTGTAACTATTTTTTCCTCTTTTTTCAATACTCCCAGCCATTACCTTTTTCACCTCCTTTCAGGCATATTTATGGGTGGGAGAGGATGTATATTTAATCATAAAATTTTTTATCAAAATTATTATGCCACGAAATAAAATCAAGTTCATAAAGAAGATTGTAATCATATTCATATACTTGCTCAAAATCAAGATTATATTCGGTAGTTTGAACATCAAAACTGTCAAGCAAATAACAATTTTTAAATTTATTAATGATCTTATTAAATCTATTTTGTTCAATTTTAGACTTATTTCTAATAAGATCATAAAGCAAGGCTTTAATATTTAAAATTCTTATTTCATTACCATTTTCAGTAATATATGAAGTTATATTTGAAATACTCAAAATATGCTCGACATCGGAATTTTTAATAAATATATTGTCTAAATTTTTATAAAAGTGTTGTTTAACTCTTGTATCATGTATTCTTAGTGCATTCCTCGCCGTACCTAAGTGTACTATTGGTGGTTCTTCAGTTAAAAAGTTTATATAGAAAAGTGCAGAATCTTTAACTAAAAAGCTTTTTGGATATTTTTTTAACAGTAATTCATACTTATTATAATTATTTCTCTGGTCTGAGTATATGCCACGCTCAATTTTAAATATTTTTTTAGACTTTATTGCATTAAGTAAATTATAATCATTTTTATAAAGTTTAAGTATTTCACTATAATTATATAACATCATGCGCCTCCTTTTATGTAAACATATGACACTGATATGTGAGCAATTTCCAAAATAAATTTTATTATAAAAATGTGAAAAAATCAATGTTTCTAGCTTGACATATTAAAAAAATAGTGTTATTATACTGGTTGGGTAAGTATGCCTAGCAGGAGATTATCAATTTGATAGTCTTTTTTTATTGCCCAAAAGCATCGAAATTAGTAAATCTAATTTTGGTGCTTTTTTTGTGCCATTTTTTAAGAAAGGAGGTATTGAAATGAATAAGACAAAAATTCAAAAAGGCTATTACATATTTAGAAGTAGTAGAAAAGATCCTAAAACAGGAAAAATAATATATGCTTCTCAATATGGTAAAAAAGCTTTTAAAATATGGATAAGCAAATAATAGTAGAAACAGTATTGCAGGTTAGTACTGTTTTTTATTTGCTCTCAGAGAAAAGAAATGATAAATCTTTTCTCTGAGTACTAATAATTTCTTTTCGTTTTTTCAATCCATTCCTTAAATTCTTTTTCTGTTTTTTTACCTTTCTTAATATCTTGTTTAAATTTATTTGCTTCAGCTTTCCATTTTTCATATTTTTCTGAATAAATTGATATATCTGGATTTCTATTTGCTAACATTTTTTTTGCGGATAAAGTTCTTCTATATAATCTGTTCACTTCATTTTTTTTAAGTTTTTCATTATATGCATTATTTGCACCAATTTCTTTACAAGTTTTTTTATCTTGATATATTCTATTGCAATAAACAGAAGAATTTCTATTTTCAGGAATAAAATAATTACCACAATTTTTACATAGTTTTATAGGTATATTGTTATCTATAAAATATATTAAACTAAAATAATATGCACTTAATAGACAAGGGAAAGAATAAGAAAATGTTTTATTAAAGTGTTGATTACTATTTTTTTCTTTTACCTTTAATTCTTTAGCAATTTTTTCTGAGTTTAAGTTATCACGGGATTTTATTGAGTCTTTATATTCAGAAAAATCTAAACTATAAGATAAACCGATATGCTTTAGATACGATTCCATTATTAGATTATTTGAGGTTTTAGTATTAGTTACATTATATATAAAAAATCTTTGTGAAGGTGAAAGTCCATTTAAGTAAGATAAATTATTCAAGTTATATGTATAATTGACCATTTTTTTAAGTTCACTTTGTAAATTTTGGTACTCTTCTAATTTATCCTTTGAATATACATCTAAAACATCTTCAAAAATCTCTGGCTCATAGCTGGCTTCATATACACTCTCATTATTATTGTTACTATTAATCTCTAATTCAAAATCGTCAAATTCTGCTGAAGCAGTATGTAATGCACTAGCGCCATATTTTAAGGTGCTTTTTTTTATAAAAGTAGTGTTTGATAAGTCAGCTTCCAAAAAATCAAATAATAAAGTCCCAATAGAATAAGTAAGATTATGCATATCTTGAGTATATCGAGTTTCTATATTAGAAAAATTATTATCTGAAATATAGGAATAATATTCTTCACGTGTCTTAAATTTATCACTTGTCAATATTTCTTCGTAATGTACCATTGTATTTGGTTTATATACAAATGGTGCATTTCTAAAATAATGACAAACTATGTGTTCTCTTTTCTCTTTGAATTCTAACAAGAAATAAGGAAATACCAATATATATCACCTCGTTAACAATTTTAAGTAACAATGTTATTTTTGAAAATGATATCAAAAACAATTGAATAATCTTGCTTTTTTGAAAGTTAGCAATTATAATCCAAGCAGAACATCGTTAACAACAATATACAACATTAAAAACAAGATGTCAATATTAAAACGAAAAAAAGGAGGCGATTTTATGGAATTACAGAAAGTTCAAAGAACAACACTAACAATGAAAGAAGCAGCAGAGTATTTAGGGATATCTTATTGGTTAATTAATCAATTAGTAAGAAGAAAACAAATACCATGCTCAAAAGTTGGTGGAAAATTTCTATTTAGAATTCAAGTATTAGACGAATATTTAAGTAGAAAAGAAAAAGAATCAATTAAATATTAATTGAAAGAAAGCGAGGAAAGGAGGATATGTATGAAATACCGTGGTTTAAAACAGAAACTACAATATTTTCAAACAGGAAAATTCAAATAATTCTAAAACTTCCAGAAGGAGACACTTATTTTAGAGTGTGGATTCAATTAATTGCATTAGCAGTTGAATGTAATAATAGAGGAAGATTAGAAATAGGAGAAAATAATCCAATGACAATTCAAAATTTTTCAAAGATTATGGGAAAATCTAATAAAAAAATTGAAAAAATTTTGAAAAAGTTTCTAGAATTAGAAATGTTAAAAAAAGAAGGGGAAACATTTCTAATAAAAAATTGGGACAAGTATCAAAGTATTGAAAAGTATGAAAAATATCAAATGCAAAACAGAGGAAGACAAAGAAAATATCGTGAAAAGCATAAAAGTGAAAATGAAAAAAGTAACGTTATCAAAATGTTAGATAACGAAGAAGAAAAGAATACAAAAGATATAGAAAATAAAAAAGAAGAAAATATAAGAGAGGAGAATGAAAATGGATTTAGGCAATACAAAATTTAATGAAATTATTCACAAAGAGTTCAAAAGATGTGAATTTTGTAATAAAGAATTAACACCAATAGGACTTGATTATTTATATGCCAATATTTCTCCAGATTCTATTAAATACGAAAGATGTGATTGTAATAAAGCACAAGAGTATTGGAAAAGGAAAGACGGGCAAGAATATGAAATTCAGAAAAGAAAACATTTTAGGGACGTTATAAACAAACTATACAAACAGAACTATAATGAAAGAAAATTTCAGAATCTGAACTTTGAAAATTTTAATATTAATTCTGGCAATGAAATAGCAGTAAAAGTTGCTAAAGATTATACAAGCAAATGTATAACAAAAATACAAACTAAAGGACTAATAATAACAGGCGAGTCAGGACTTGGAAAAACACATTTAGCAGCATCAATTGCTAACAAATTAATTGAAAATGATAAGATTGTATTAATGGGAAGACTAACGACTTTACTAGACATGATAAAGGAAACTTTTAGAGATAATACAAAGTCAGAAAATGAATTAATAGAATTATATTCAAATGTAGATATGATAATAATTGATGATCTTGGCACAGAAAAAATAAGTCAGTGGGCATTAGAAAAATTATATACAATAATTCAAAATAGAAATGAAAATGGATTACCAATAATAATTACAACTAGGTTTGATAAACAAGGATTAATAGAAAGATTTAGTCAAAGTCAAGATGAACAATTAGTAGATGCAATTATCTCAAAATTGTATCAAATGTGTTATGGAATAACACTAAAAAATATAAAAGAAAAAGCTAGCACAAGCGACCAAACTAAATGCTAACTTAAATGATTGTAACTATATTTTAATACAGAAATTTTAAAAAGTAAATAGAAAAAAGAAAGGAATTGATAATATGAAAGTTTATAAAGAATATAAAGAAATAGAAGTAAAAGATATAAAAGGAGTTAAAATTAACACAATATGTAGCAGAAATTTAGAAAAAGTTTGTAGATATATGGAGGTAATAAAAAAAGAAGGAATTAAGAAATCATTTGAAGTTATTCAAAAAGAAAATGGGTACTATGTTCTAGGTGGTGGAATAAGATTATTAGCAGCAAAAGCACTAGGATATGACAAAGTTCCATGCTTAATAAAAGATACAAAACAAGAAATTTTATTAAGAAAATTAAATAAAATATTTAAATTAGAAGACGAAAATCATGAAATAAAAAGCGATATAAATGATGAAAAAGGTTTGAAATTTTGCAGAGAAAATTATTATAAATTGAATAATTTATAATTAAAAAATAAGATGAAAAGTACTTGGATTTTGATAAAAGAGTCCAAGTATTTTTTCTAAAAAAGAGAAAAATTGATACGCTAAAAAGATATTTTAGATACTTTGAAATAGTACTTTCTTGTCCTAGCAAGCAATGAATATGTTCACACGAATATCCTTGCTGTATGAATTCTATTTAATGGGATAAAATCCCAACCCCTTTTTTTAATGTAATAATGTGTCGAAAAAAGTAGAAAATTTGTAAAGCAAATTTCTGTATATTTATTGAGAAAAATGTCGTTTTATGATATAAAGTATAATAGAAAAAATATATTTATGGAGAAGTATAATGATAGAGTATAATTTGGAACCAGAATATGAAAGCTGTTTAGATGAAATAGACAAAATAAAGAAAAAAAACGAAAATATTGAATGGGAAGAAATAAAAAAATATAAAGATAGTTTTGAAGGATTATGGGAGATATTTGGATTTCCAAAGGACTATAAAGAAAAATGGGATCAACTTGTTGATTATAGAAAAAGTATTGAAGAGAGAGCGGAAAAATCAACAGGATATTTATATGATACGGGAAATGTAAGACAAGCTATAGCTGTACCTACAAATTCAAATTCTGCATGGATGGTATTTAAGTATATGCTAATGAAGAAGTTTCCAGGAATAGAAACTATAGTAAATTCTGAGAGTAGTGCAAAAAGAATACTTGAGTGCTTAAAAAGAGAGTCAAAAGATGCAGAATCAGGTAAAGGTCTAGTTATGGGATATGTTCAATCAGGAAAAACTACAAATATTGAATCTGTAATAACAATGGGAGCTGATTATGGATATAATATTTTTATTATGCTATCAGGAACTATAGAGAATTTAAGAAAACAAAATTTAAATAGGCTACAGGGAGATATTGAGTTTTCTCAAAATTCAAATATCCAATGGAAATTTTTTGATAATATAAAAGGTGTAAAATTGGATGGTTACTTACAAAATGAAAAAGCAAGAATAGTAACTGTTTGTTTAAAAAATTCTACGAGATTAAAAAATTTAAATAAATGGCTAATAGATTCTACATCACCTGCAACAAAGGCTAAAATGAATATAGTCATTATTGATGATGAGGCAGATCAAGCCAGTTTAAATACTAAGAAAATGAAAGAAGAAGAAATAGAAAGAACAAAAATCAATAAATTAATATTAGAGCTTGTAAATTGTAAAAAATTTCATTCTACTAACTACATTAGTTATACTGCAACTCCATATGGAAATTTTTTAAATGAAAATAGTGAAGAAAGTCTGTATCCAAAAGATTTTATAATATCATTACCAAAATCTAGTCAATATATTGGTGCTGGAGAAATATTTGGAAATGAGGATAATATAGTAGATCCTTTACCAATATTAGAAGAAATAAGTGAAAATGATTATGAAAAAATGGAAAATTTGAGTGTCAATAATTTGGATTTTCCTGAATCTTTAAAAAATTCAATTTGTTGGTTTATTTGTACATTAGCTGTGCAAAGACATAAGAAATCATTAAAACCAGTAAGTATGCTTATTCACACTAATACAAATACAGGGGTTCACAAAACTACAGCTGATGCTGTTGAAAAGTGGTTAAATATTAATAAAAATAATTTGTTAGAAGAATGTAAAAAAATATATAATTTAGAAAAAATAAAACTATCAAAAGAAGAATTTTTACGAGTTATGAGCAACTACAATTTTGATGGATTACATCCAGTAAATGACTATCCAGAATTTGATGATATAAAAAATGAAATAATATCTATTCTAAATGCTGAAATTTCTCATATTACAATTACTGAGAAAGGAGATTTAAAATTTCATAAAGGAATACATATCGTAATTGATAACTCTAATAATAAAAAGGGAATAGATGAAAATGGTAATTTTATTAGATTAGCTTATCCAGAAAAAGGAGATGTAGATGTTGCTAGTGGGTTAATTGTAATTGGAGGAAATACATTAGCTAGAGGATTAACATTGGATGGATTAACATCGTCGTATTTTTCGAGAAGGGTTGCTCAGGCAGATAGTTTAATGCAAATGGGCAGATGGTTTGGCTATAGAATAGGATATGAATTATTACCTAGAATCTGGCTAACTAAGGAGGCAGAAGCAAAATTTAAGGAAGTATCATACATAGAGAATAGATTAAGAGAAGATTTGAAAAAATATGATTTAGGAACGAAACCTTCTGAATATGCACCAAAAATACAAAGCTCATATTTGACAAGATTTTTATTAACATCAAAGAATAAATCACAGAATGCATCAAAAGCAGGTGCTACATACGAAAAAGTTGATAATCAAACAGTAGTATTTGATAGTAATCCAACAATTCAAAAAGAGAACAAAGAAAAAGCTGTAGAATTTGTAAAAAGATTATTTAGTGAAAATGAATATAAAATAGTAAAAGATAGTTATGTATTTAATAATATTAAATACAAAGAAATAGAGGATAATTTTTTTACAGAATTAAAGTATTATAAACAAGATAGATTTTTTGGAAATATTAATGACTTTTACAAATGGATGAATGAACAAAAAGATGATGAAAAATTAAATAGTTGGGATATTATTATTGAAAATGATAGTAAAGAAGATAATTATCAAAAAGAGAAAATCAAAATTGCGGAAGGAATACAAATTAATAAAGTGAATCGTTCACAAAGAGTGAAACACTTAGAGAATACAATAGACATCGGTGTTTTAAGAAGCCCTAAAGATAGAGAAAATGCATGCTTATATGAAAAAGGTTACAATGGAACATTGGAAGAGGTAGAAAAACCAAAATTATTTCTATATTTTATCGATAAGGATTCAACGGTTCAAAGAGTAAGTAATGACAAAGAAGGAAATCCAACAAGAACAGCCTTAAATTTTGAGACAGATATATTAGGATTATATGTATATATACCTAATACCAATAAAGAAAACAAAAATAGAGTTATATGGACCCAAGAAATGAGAGAGGATATAAATGAAATTTGATTATGAGATTTTAAGAAATGAATATATGGGAATATCAGGAAGTTCTTTATTAAGAGTTATTCAAAATAATGATATGCCAATTCTGGATTTATTAACAAGAGAAGCAATACAAAATTCACTTGATGCAAAGTTAGATAATAGTGGAAGTGTTGATGTAGATATAAATATTTCGAAATTTGATGAAAATAAATTAGCTAATAGCATTGAACCTTTTGGCAGTAAGTTATTAGAAAAATATAAGAATCAAAAGTTGGATACCTTTATAAGTTTTAGTGATACAAATACAACAGGACTAACTGGACCAAAGAATATGAGTGAAGTTACAAATAATAATTATGGAAAATTTATAAATTTAATTTTTAATATTGGAAAAGCTCAAACTATAGAAAATGCAGGTGGCTCTTGGGGATATGGTAAAACCGTATACTATAGAGCAGGAATTGGATTAGTAATATTCTATTCAAGAATAAAAATTAATGATAACTATGAATCTAGAATGGTTATATCTTTAGTTGAGAATGAAGAAAATACAATTATACCAAGTTATAATAATGAAAGTAGACCTAAAACAGGAATTATGTGGTTTGGGAAGAAAAATAATGAATTTGATCAATTAAATCCTGTAACAAATGAAGAAGATATAAAGCAAATATTAGAAATATTTCAGCTAAAAGCTTTTGATGGAGATAGCACGGGAACTAAAGTTATAATTCCATTTATAGATGAAAAGAAACTTTTAGATGATACTAATAAGGATGAAAATGCTTTACCATGGAATGATAGTGTGGATAAATATATAAAGGTTGCAGTACAAAGATGGTATGCTCCAAGATTAATGAATCCATTTTTTAAGGATAATCCATATTTAAAATTAAAAATAAATAATAAATACTTTAATCCCGAAGAGGACTTTCTACCATTATTCAAAAAAATACAAGATCTTTATAATGCAGGAATAGGAAGTATAAAAGACAATAGTATAAATGTAGAGAATATTAAATTGTTAAGTACATTTTTAAATGAATCGGAAGCAGGAAAAATAGCATATGTAAAAATGAATAGGGACGAGTTAAAAATGAATCAGCCATATAATGAGCCAAGTCCATATTTACAAATTTTTAATACCAAATATAATGAAAAGGATGATGGTTATCCTATAATCACATTTTGCAGAAGACCAGGTATGCTATTAAAATATGATGTTGAAGAAAGCTGGTCAAATAGTATAAAGATAGATGAGAACAATTACATAGTTGGATTATTTATAGCAAATTCGAACAATTTAATAAAAGTAAAAGAGGATAGTGAAGAGAAAAGTTTTGAAAAATATTTAAGAGAATGTGAAAAAGCAGATCATGCAGACTGGATAGATTTATCTAACTATACTATAATTAAAAGAGTTCAAAATCAAATAAAAAGTAAAATTAATAATTGCTATGAAGATATAGATTATGAAGAAAATAGAAGTGTGGATACAAGATTAAGTAGGACTTTAACAAGTAGATTGTTGCCACCAATAGGATTTGGAAAAAGACCATCATCGTTTAATGAAAATAAAAGAGAAACAAATATAAACAAATTTCTAAAGAAAAATTCAAAATCAAATCTAGATTTAATTGATGAATCAATAATTAGAAATGCTCTAGATAGAACTATAAGTAAAGATTTTGAAATTACTTTTAGCTTAAATGATAGGAATATAGAATATGAATTTGAAATAGTATCGGAAGATTCTAATATAACAGGAGAAAAGTGGGAAGAAGATTTTGAAAACAAAGAATTTCCTGTTGAATTAATAAAAATTGAATTATTAACATGTGGTGAAGGCGAACAAATACAGTATTATATAAATAAAAAGATAAACAAATATATAAATAAATATGAAGATGATAATATAATATTAGAAAAAAGATATACCACAAAATTAAAAAACTGGATTGGATGGAGCATAAAATTAAAGCAGGGTAGTGAACTAAAAAAGATTAGAGGTAGAATGTGCTATAAATATAACAATAGAAATTATAAAGGAATCTTATCTAAAGTAAAAGAGGAGATAGATAATGAGTAATTTACTAGAAAGTTTTCCAACTTTAACTAATAATTTAATAGAAAAAAGTGGATTTAAGATTAATGAAATAAAAATTAATTATATGAAGAACGATATGATTAGAAAATTAGAATTAACGCCAATAGAGAGAAATCAATATTTTTTAGATGATGAATATGGAGCATGGACACCATTAGAGAACAATTTGAATATTAATATTGAATGTACTATACAAAATAAAAACTCACTATTTAACGAAGAATATGGAGTAGCTAATAAAAACTCTATTTTGGGAATTGCTATAAATTATTATTGTAGGAAAACCAATAAAAACATAAGTAAAAAAATTACTGAAATAACTTATAATGAGAATGAACCAAAGCTGGATTTTGACATTAATTTAACTTTTGACAAAGGAGAATTATCAGATAAAGTAGGAATTAAAATTATATTATATGTAGATAAATCATATGAGAATGATATATTTGCTAATAGTAGTGGTACTGTACTAGGAATATATCAGGAATTAGAAATATTTATAGAAGGAAAAGGTTCATTATTTCCTATAAAAATAATTGATGATAAGAATAAACCTTTATGGTATTCAGAATTTAATTTTATTGATATTAATGAAGATTTATTTGAAGAAAATAATATTTGTTTATATTTAAATAAAGCTCATAAAGATTTTAAAAATTTGAATGCTGAAGGAACTACGATAACTCCATTAATGAAAGAAATAGTTTCTGAATTTATAGCTTTATTTATAGAAGATGTTATTAATAAAGAAAATGTTAAAAATATTTGTGATTTTGATTACGAAGAAGAGCAAGCAATAGGAAATGTTGCAAAGTATTGGATTAACTTTTTTGACATTAGGGTAAATGAATTTAAGGATATTTTATTTTCAGTAAAAACAGCAATAGATACTTTAATTGATTAAGGAGAAGAAATGAATTGGTTAAAACTAAACAAAGTAAAATCTAAAAATTGCTTTGATGAAATGAATAAAAATAATAATTTTAATCCAGATTGTGATGAAAGTTATGAGGAATTTAAAAGGGATATTTTAAATGAATTTTATGAAACGCTGAAGGAACTTAATATAGGTGTGAATGATGTTAAAAATAGAGCATATGATGTGGACTATATATTTGGAATAAAATTATATAAGCTATTAACTTTTAAATATAAAATAAGTGAAAATGAAGCAGGAAATGATGACATTTGGAGATATATTCAATTAAAAGTTTGTCCTCAAATTATAAAATATAGATATGGAATAAATGAGGATAGATATTATAAAAAATCAAGAAGAATGTGGCTAGAAACATTATGGTGGTATATACACTTAGCATGGAAAAATGATGAAAAAACAACAAGTGAGATTTTAAAAGGAAATACTACAGATACAATATTAAATATAATAGACAGAACTGGTACATATGGTTATAGAAGAGATTTATTTAATGAAATTTTGTATAAAAAGTTTTTATATAATGTAACAGATAGAGATCAATTTAGAAGGATAATGACATTAAACACAATGAAACTTCAAGTGATAGATCCATATTTAGTAAATGGTGGAATAGAAAAATATGTAGAAGAATTATTTATAGAAAGTGGAGTAGAATTAAATGAATTTAGAAGATCTTAAATTAAAATTAAAATTTCTCGAAGATGGAGACAGAGTATATAAGTTAGATACTAAAATAAACAATTTTTATATTATAAAAGATAATGGATGGTATGGAGTTGGAATAGATATAAACTTAGATAAGACAGAATATTTTGAAAAATTTGAAAATGTTAGATTAATAACTAAGATAAAATATTTTTTAAATGAAAATCATAAGCTATTAGAATTAATTACTAATAAAGTCGATTTGATTGAAGAATTTTCTTTAGTATGTTTTGATTTTATTAATAAATTCGATAATGAAAAAGTAAATGAAGATATAATAGAAAAAGCTAATAAGTGGTGGAACGAATGGAAAAAACTTTTAGGAAATGTATTAAAAAGTGAACGAGATTATGACTTTTTAGGTGAACTTTTAGCATTGAATTATGTTTTAAATGAAGATTCGAATGCTAAATATTCTAATTTAGCAAGTCATGATATTGAACTGCCACAATATAGTATAGAAGTAAAAAGTACTACAGAAAAATATAATGCTGAAATTCATGTTAATAGTCAATATCAATTAGAAAATAATACGGAAAGACCATTAAAACTAATTTTCATTAGATTAGAAAAATCTCAAATTGGATATTCAATAAAAGATGTTATTGAGAGTTTAAAAACCAAAAATTATGATATTAATAGTTTTACTAGAATTGAAAACATAGGTACATCAAGTATAAATGAAAAATATAGAATTTTAGAAGCTAGATTATATAATATAGATGATAAATTTCCTAAAATTACCTTAAAATCATTAAAGAATGACGAATTACCTAAAGGTATTGTTAAGATTGAATATATTGTTGATTTAGATGATATTGATTATGAAAGTATAAATTTGAATTTTTAAAGGAGAGATACGATAATGATAAAATTGGCTACAGTTTTTAGCGGAATAGGTGCAATAGAACAAGCTTTAAAACAGATGAATATAGAATATGAAATAGTATTTGCATGTGACAATGGAGAAAGATATTTAGATATAGATCAAAAAGAAATAAAGAAACAGATAAAAGGATTATCAGAAGAAGAAAAAGAAAAGAAAATAAGAGAAATTTATGATGCTACAGGAAAAGAAAACAATGTAAAAAAATCTTATTTTGCAAATTACAATATTACAGAAGATAGATGGTATGAAGATATTAGATTTTTGAATGGAAAAAAATTTAAAGGTGAGGTTGATTTGCTTGTTGGAGGAAGCCCATGCCAAAGCTTTTCAACATATGGTAAAAGAGGTGGACTGGAAGATACAAGAGGAACTTTATTTTACGATTATGCAAGATTAATTAAAGAAATTCAACCAAAAGCGTTTATTTTTGAAAATGTTACAGGATTATTAAATCATGATGATGGAAAAACATGGAGTGTGATAAAAGATGTATTTGAAAGTTTAAATTATCACATAAAATTTAAAGTAATGGATGCACAGTTTTATGGGTTGCCACAAATGAGAAAAAGAGTATTTGTTGTTGGAATAAATAACAACATAGACTATAAAAAAGAATTTGAGTTTCCTAAACATGTGGAATTGAAGGAAAAAGCATCTGATTTCTTAGATGCAGAAGTTGATGACAAATATTATTTAGGAAAGAAAGGTTTTATATATGTTACAACACCTGAAAGAAATGAGGGAAGGGCAAGAGTTAATAGAGATATAATAGGATGCCAAACAGCTAATCAGCAATTTAATTGGATAGGTGATTTTAGAGTAGAAAAACCAAAAGAAAGTTTTTATAAAGATAAAAGAATATTTGTGGGAAATTATAATGGACAAGATGCAGTTGCAAGAAAAATGACTCCAAATGAATGTTTAAAACTTATGGGATTTAAAGATTTTAAAGTAGTAGTACCAGATACAGTTGCATATAGGCAATCTGGAAATTCTATAGCTGTTCCTGTATTAAAAGAAATTACAAAGTCAATTATGGAGTCAATAAGTTTTGATGATAAGAAGGATGAAAATTAATGAGTGATAATAGTAATATTTGGTATTTGGATAGAGGAAAAAATTTTTTTACTGAAGAAGGAAGAGAATTATTTAATACAGTAATTAATGTGGCAAACACATATTCCTATTTAGAAAAAATCACTTCTGGTGAATTAATAGAAAAATTTCCTCAAAAAATGAAAAAATCGGGGAATCCTAATGCTTTATTAACAACTGCAAGAAATATTGGGATAATCAATAAAGAAAATAAATTAGGGAAAAATATACAATATTATCTTAATGACCAATTAAAATATGAAGAGTTGATTTTTGAAAATTTGACTAAAGTAAATTATGACAAAGAAAGTTCATATCCAGTAAAACCTTTTGTTGTTATTTGTAAAACTTTATATAGATTGTATACACTTGATAAAAATGAAGCATATATAACAAAGGCAGATTGTATAAAGTATTTGTATAATATAACAGATTATTTTCAAATAACTAATGAATACTGTGATAATATTATAAAAAATCGTAGTTTTGAGAAAGAATCTGCAGCAGTATTAGATATTTGGTTTAATGCTTTACAAAATTTTAATATATTTTCATATAGCGATAACACATCAATATTAAAGTTAAACGAAGAAGAATTAAACTATTATAAATTTATTGATGAAAAAGGGGGAAGTATTCCTTGCTATTTAAATGGCAATAGCAAATATGCATCTTATTATGATGACTTAGGTAGCGTCGATTTAGGAATAAATTATATTGTACCTCCAGTTGAAATTAATAAGATTAGTAATTTAAATATGGAAGAAGTAAAGAAAATATATGAATATTTATTTGGAATATGCCCATATGAAAATAGTAGTTTAATTAATAACGAGTATTATGGAATATATAGACCATTTAAAAGTATTAAGAATATTGCTATTAGAAAAATATACTTAAATAATACATATATAGGAAACTTATTATTTGCATACAATAATTATATTATAAATAAGGGAGAATAAATGGAACAATTTGATTTTTCTTATATTTCAAATGATAAATTATTAGGTTTTTATTCTAAATGGATAAAAGAACTAAAGGCAAGAAAAATTATTAGAACTAATAATATAGTGGGAGAACTAGGAGAATATTTGGCCATAGAATATTACAATAAAACGCCTGGCTTACCAAAATTACAAGCTACTCCAATATCAACTAAAAGTATAGATGCAGTGAGTAATAAGGGAGAAAGATATTCAATAAAATCTGTAACAGGAAAAACTACAGGTGTATTTTATGGAATAGATAAAGATAGTAGTCCAGAAAAATTATTTGAATATGTCATTATAGTTGTTTTAGATGAAGAATATTCAATTGATATGATAATAGAGATTTCTTGGGAGAATTTTTTGAAATATAAACATTGGCATAGCCGAATGAATGCTTGGAACTTATCAATAACTAAAAAAATTATTAAAGACTCAAAAATAATTTTTCAAAGAAAAAAATATCAAGATAATAAATAATAAACAAAAGCAAAGTAATAATGCAAATATTTTGCAGAATTATTTTGCTTTTTTGATAATAAATGACAGGTTTCGACATTTTTTAAAAATGCAAAAAGGTATATTAATATAGGGGGATTAAATATGGCAAAAAATAAATTATCCATATATTTAATTAAAGAAGAAATAGAAGAAGATAAAATTTTTGACAAAGAGAAAAATAATGTAGAAATATTGAAAAAGCATAGTGACAATAAAACTTCATATTTTGTTCCAACATATATACATCCACCTGTATGGTTGAAAAATTTTTTTGAAATGGATAGCGAAAAATTAAGACAAGCTAATGCAAGAGTAGTATTACTAGATAAACTTACTATAGATGGCAAACAAAGGATTTTTGCTATTGTATTTGGATATGCAAAAAATTTATTTGCAGAAGATGTTCTAGAAGAACAATTTGGATTAAAGATAGTTTTAAATTCAGTAGATATAAACTCAATTAGAAAGATATCAAAAATAAGCATAGGAAGTAATCAAAAACATAGTCAGGAACAAATGCCAAAAACAGCTAATATAAATGAATTTGGGTTTGATTTGGATAGAGATTTAATTACTACTGTAACAGCTAAATGTAAAGATGATTCTTTTGAAAAAGCTAATATAACTGGAGGAGATATTTTTAGCTTACTGACAGAAGTTAATCTTGAAAATATAGATAATTTTTTAATAAAATGTTATAAAAAATATCAAGAAAATAAGTATAAAGAAAATTTTGAATGGATTGATAATATTAAGGAAATAAAATCAAAAAAGGAAAAAGAAAGATTGGATGAAATTTTAGTTAGCTATATTATAGATAATAGATGGGATTGTATTTGTATGTCAATACCCGAAATAATTTCATGGGAAGGAATAAGAGGATTTAAATATACGAATAATGATGATATAGATGATGATGTGTCAATTGAAAAGTTTATCGATTCGTTAAAAAATGATTTAACAAACATTGAACAAATTAAAAGAAGAAAGGTTTATATGTATGATATAAATGATGATGAAGTAGGAAATTGGGGAGCATATAAATGTATAAATGCTGAAATTGAAGTTGATGATAAGATATATTGTTTAAATAATGGAAAATGGTATTTTATAAACAAAGATTATTCACAAAAAATAGAAAAGGAATATCAGGAGATAAAATTGTCTACAATCAAATTTATTGATTACAGTGAGAGTATGAAAAATGAAGATGATTATAATGAATCATTAGCTGATAGCTTAGAAGGAGCATATCTAATACATAAAATAGGAGAAATACCTTTTGGTGGAGGTACAGGGAATAAGATAGAGGTATGTGATGTTATGTCATCAAATAATGAATTAATTCATATAAAAAAGAATATGGGTTCTTCACAATTAAGTCATTTGTTTAATCAAGCTACGGTATCGGCAGAACTGTTATTAGATAAATCTTTTAGAAAAAGAGTAAATGATAAAATGAAAGAATGTGGATTTGATAAGAGTTTACCAGATAATTTTAAATCATCGAATTATACTATTATTATTGGAATAATAAATAAATATAATGAGGATAGACCTAGAATCCCATTTTTTAGTAAAGTAGCATTAAGATATACAGTAAAAAGAATAACAAATTTTGGTTATAATGTAGAATTAAAAAATATAAAAAAGATATAAAGAAAGAGTGAAACAATTTCACTCTTTCTTTATATTTATTCTTCAAAACATCCCATAACTATCTGTGAACCATCAACAAAACCATTTCTATAATACTTCTCATTCCAATAGCAAAGATAGTCCATAAAATTCTTGTCAAGAATATCTAATTGATTTTGAACATATTTCTTATTTTGACTAGGAACATTCTTCAATATATTTTTAGATATCTCATCAAAATTTATACAATACTTTTTATCCTGAGGCGATAAAGTACAAAAAGCAGACTCCTCTCTAAAATCTAACCATTCTTTTAATATATCATCTTCATTTACTTCTCTAAAATTCATAATAATTATTCTCCTTAATTAAAATTTTTTATAAAAGGGATTGGGATTTGTCCCATTGCATAGAATTTGAAAATACGAAAAATTCGTGTGAACAAATTCAGTGCTTGCTAGGACAATATTTTACCCTTTATCAATTTTTATTTAACAATAAATTAACTCATTAAGTACAATTTCTTCAGCTCTATTTTTAATATTATTCATACATCTAACCCACTCTAATTGATTATTTTGTTTTAAATTTTCATCAACTTTTTCTACCTTAGCAAGTTCATTAATAATCTTTTTTGTTCTTTCATTTGCAGTTTTATCAATTTCAATTAGGTACTCTGGTAATGTACCACTTAATATTAAATCGCTATATAAACCTAACTGATGTTTCTTCATATACTCTAGTTTTAAACGTCCATATAATCCAATATGGTAATCAGATTCAGCTCCTTTTACTGCTAAATTAGGAATTAAATAATCTCCTTCTTTACGATATGTTATTTCTTTCATAATCAAAACCTCCAAAATAAATTTTTAGGTTTCCCATTTTTATCGCGAACATATGTGTAAAATTCATGGGGAAAAGTTGGGGAAAAACTCCTCAAAAAAGTTCAAAAAAATGCACAAATGTTCTAAAAAACATTTCCCCAATTTTTATTGAAATATCAGCTAAAACCCTTGATTTCACTAAATTACATAAACCTCTCAACTAGCCCTCATAACCCGAAGGTCGTAAGTTTGAGTCTCTTTTTTACAATTGGGTACAATAAAGGTTTCGTAGAAAAGTGTTTTTTTTGCATATACTACCAAATATAAAAAAGGTTATCTAAAAAAATATGTTCAAAATATTGAAAAATATTTAAAATTGATATAAATTTGTATAAACTTTTAGTAGGGTAATTAAAAAAATGAATAAAAGATACCGATTTGATAGAATATTTTTATAGAAAAAATAAAAGAGGAAGGAGAAAGGTTGAGGAATGTCTTCATTCCAAGTATCACTGTGTACAGGTTGGCATAGAGCAATATAGGAAGATTTTGAAATTATTAATAAATAATGGAGCAGATAAAAATAGTACTTCTAGATTTTCCAAAACTAATATAAAAGAAACTTATTAGAATGAACTGATTTGGCAGTGTATAGGGGATATGTGGGAGTGAGGTATGCTGAGCGAAATATAATAAAATCAAGCTATACAAATATTGAAAAAAATCATATATTATGATATTAAATATATGGGTGAAATGTATGAATAAAAATACAAAAAAATTAAAGCGTATTGCAATAATATTGTTATATATTATAATAACTGCTGTAAGCGTAAATTTTAACATTGGAAAGGAAAACCAAACAAGCAATATTATAGAAAACGACAAAATTTCTTACGCTATATCAAACATTCCAAAATACAGTGGAGAAATATTTATTGAAATAAACAACAATGTGCCTCAATTTACTGCGCAAGACATAAGTATACAGAAAGATTATTATTCTGATTTAGAAAATGGCAGAGTGCGGAAGGGCAATGATAAAAACTAGTTGGAAAAAGGCTAATGAAGATGACGAAAAAGATGATTATTCTTCAATTACACCAACAGGATTTAAACAACAAAAATATAACACAAACACTATTCCAGGAGGATATCTATATCATAGATGTCATATAATTGCGTGGAAATTAGGTGGAATAGATGTGGATAAAAGAAACATAATGACAGGGACACAAAGCTTTAATATAAATGGAATGAAACAATTTGAAGATCAGGTTTATAATTATTTGAAGGAAAATCAAACTAACCATGTCCTATATAGAGTTACTCCATATTTTGAGGGCGAAAATAAATTAGCAAATGGTGTAAATATTGAAGCATATTCTATTGAAGACAATGGAAAATTACAATTTAATGTATATGTATATAATGTGCAAAATGGAATTATTATTAATTATGCAACAGGAGAAAGTAAATTAGAAAAATAGGAGGTGAAATATTGGACTTAAATATATTTGAAAGAAACAATAATAATAGTAATGGTTTCATAAAGGAATTTATTAGAGATTTAAAAAATGCATTAAAAAATATGATGGATGAAGGTAAAGGTATGAATGAAAATGACAAAGTATTAGAAGAATATAACTTATATGAGAGAAGAAAGATTTTTTTAGATAACAAAAGCTGGAAAGGAAATGGCTATGCTTGGGTAATGGATGAGAATTCGGTTTGTATATCAGAAAATGGTGATGGTGGACCGTGTTCTATATTTGAGATAGATTTACCTAAAAATGCAAAAGTTGGAGAAGTTTATGAAAAAATTGATGGTAAGTATATTTATAATTTTGACATGACGGCTAAATTAAAAGAAATTAACTAGCACTTGCAACTTAAAGATATTTACAAATTAATAAAAGATAAATAATATAATATATCTAGATTTTTTATAGTGATTATGATATTATTGTAATAACTTAAAAAAGTAGGAGGAAAGATATTATGGAAAAATTAATTATAAAAAAATGTTCTAAATGTGGAGCGCTGGTCGAAGTTTTAAAGGACTGTAGTTGCGATAATTGTGGCATAGTTTGCTGTGGAGAAAAAATGGAAGAAATTATTCCAAATAGCATGGATGCTGTAGCCGAAAAACATATACCAACGTATGAAAAAGTCGAAGATGAAATATTTGTAAAAGTAAATCATGTAATGGATAAAGAGCATTATATAGAGTGGTTGGCAATGATTGCCGGTGAGAAAATATGCAAAATAAAACTATATCCAGAACAAAATGCAGAATGTAGATTTAAATATATACCAGGTTCAAAAATATATGCTTATTGCAACAAACATGGACTATGGTCTACAGAAATTAAATAATATGGAGTGATACAATTGTAGGATTAATGGCAGGTATAAAAGATCCAGAATCTGCAAATCCATGGGCATAGAAAAAACAGATCTCGTAATGAGGTCTGTTTTGCCAATTAGAGAATATTTAAATAAAATTTACTAAATTTTAACTTTTTCTAACCTTTAAATTTAATATTTAAGTGATATAAAGAATATAATATTAATATAGAAAAAATAAAGGTAGGGGAAAAATGAAAACAATTAAAATATTAATTCCAATATATAATGAGGAAGAATCACTTCTATTTTTAAGAAATAGACTAACATCTATAATAGACAAGCTAACAAATTATAGAATTGAAGTACTGTTCATAAATGATGGAAGCAAAGATAATAGTTTAAAAATAATAGAAGGAATAAGAAAAAAAGATAATAGATTTGAATATATATCGTTTTCAAGAAACTTCGGAAAGGAAATAGCTATAATAGCAGGATTAGACTATTCTAGGAAAAGCGATGCAGTAATAATAATGGATGCAGATTTGCAAGATCCACCAGAACTTATACCAGAAATGATACAGGAATGGGAAAAAGGATATGACGATGTGTATGCAACAAGAAAAACAAGAGATGGAGAAACATGGCTAAAAAAATTCACATCAACTATGTACTATAAAATATTACAAAAGTTTACTAAAATACCAATACAAAAGGATACAGGAGACTTTAGATTATTAGATAAAAGATGTGTACAAGCAATGTGCAAATTAAGAGAAACAGGAAGATGCTCAAAAAGTATTTTTAGTTGGATAGGATATAACAAAAAGGCAATATATTTTGATAGGGACAAAAGAATAGCAGGAGTAACAAAATGGAATTATAAAAAATTAATAGACCTAGCAATAGATGGAATAACATCACTTTCTATTTCACCATTAAGATGGCCAATATATATATCATTTATTACATTTGCATCTTGGTTAATTAATCTAATATATGTTATTATTAAACAAACAATAGAACCATATCAAATAATTATTTCATTAATACTCTTCTTTATGGGCATACAATTTGCATTAATTGGAATATTAGGTGAATATATAGGAAGAACATTTAATCAAACAAAAAATAGACCACTATATTTAATTGATGAGATAAATGGAGAAAAATATTGGGAGAATAAAGATGAGAAAAAAGACAACAATCATTTTAATAATAATTATATTAGTTCAGATATTAATTAGAATTTATTTTGGGTATCAAAAACAATACTTTCATATGGATGAAATGTACTCATATGGCCTAATGAATTATAATAAACTAAATATTGCAGATAATGAGGATTTTTTAAATAAATGGCATAATAAAGAATATTTTGAAGATTATTTAGAAGTTAACAACAATGAAATTTATAATATAAAACCTGTATATGAAAATCAAAAAAATGATGTACATCCTCCACTGTATTATTTACTATTAAGAATATCTGCAACTTTTACCATAAACAAATTTACAAAATGGACTGGAATTTTATTAAATATAACAATATTTATAATATCAAGTATAATGGTATATCTAATATCAAAAGAATTATTTAAAAATAAAATATATGCAGTATTGACAACATTAATTAATGGACTTACACTAATTAGCTTAAATAGTACATTATATATAAGAATGTATGAACTATGTAATTTAAATATATTAATAATTACATTCTTACATATGAAAATATATAATAAAGAAAAAATAAGACCAATAAATATATTTTTGATTTCTACATTTATGATTTTTGGAGGGCTAACACATTATTACTTTTTTATTTACGCATTTGTATTATATTTAATATATACAGTAAAATGCATAAAGCAAAAGAATTACAAAAACCTGATGATATATAATATTGGAATATTTATATCATCAGTTATTTATATACTCATATTTCCATATGCAATATCACATATATTTTTCAGCTACAGAGGGGTAACTGTAGAAGTGGATGTAATAAAAAATATAGTAGGATACTGCAAAAAGATAAATCAAGAATTCTTTAATGGGTTATTGCCATTTATAATAATTTTAACAGGAATTATAGCAATAAAACCTAAAAAGAGTGATATTAAAATGAATGGAGAAATGGTTTTACTAGTAACTCCAATTTTGATTTATTTATTAACAATAGTATTAAAAGCTCCGTATATTGAAACAAGATATATAATTCCAATATATTCATCAATGATAATTGCAATAGCATATTGTTTAAGAGAATTTGTAAGAAAACGTGCAAGTTGCAAACATACATTATTTATAATATCAATAATATTTTTCACAATAATATACAGTCCATTTGTGAAAAATACAAAAATAGAATATATATATTCACAATATAATAATATAGCAGAAAAAATAGCAGAAAAAAACTTGCCAATAATTTATGTTTTTAATACAAAGGAAAATAGAATACTAGATGACCTATATTTATTCACATTAGTGGATAAATCAATTATAATAGATGTTGAAAATTATGATAAAATAGAAAAAACAGAAAGTAACTTCATTTTAATTTGTAATAATGGGGTAAACGAAGAAAAAATAAAGTCAACAATAAACGGAAAAATTGAATATGTGCAAAGAATGAATGCATGCAATATATATGAGGTGAAAATGGATGTATAATATATTAGTAGTGGATGATGATAAGGAAATAGCGGACTCAATTAAAATTTATCTAGAAGAAGAGGGATACAATGTATTTGAATGTTATGATGGAGAAAAAGCTATTGAAATCTTAAAGAAAAAAGATATACATTTAGTATTGTTAGATATAATGATGCCAAAAATAGATGGAATTGCAGTAGCACGAGAAATAAGAAAAACAAATTCAGTTCCAATAATATTTATATCTGCAAAGTCACAAAGTATAGATAAAATAATCGGGTTAAATGCAGGAGCGGATGACTATATTACTAAGCCATTTGAACCGCTAGAATTAATAGCAAGAGTTAAGTCAAATATAAGAAGATATACTAAGCTTGGAAATCTTATAGAAAATGATAACATAATAATAGATGGACTAGAAATTAATGATAAAACAAAAGAAGTAATGGTTGATGGAGAAAAAATAAAGCTTACATCTATAGAATATAAATTATTACTTTTTTTGGCAAGCAATAAAGGACAAGTATTTTCAATAAAGCAAATATATGAAAATGTTTGGAAAGAGCCATTTGACGGATATGAAAAAAAAGTAGTAGTGCATATAAGCCATATAAGAGATAAAATAGAAATAAATCCTAAAGAACCAAAATACCTAAAAGCTGTGTGGGGACTAGGGTACAAGATAGAAAATATATAAAAATATTATTATATCTTAGGAAAGGGAAAATAAAGCATGAAAAAAAGCAGAAAAAAGTCAAAAATAAATATAGCGAGACTATTATTATTCATATCGGTAATAATATTATGGATTTTAGGAAACAATATATATTCAAATGTAAGACGATTTTCTTGGGCTGAAATTGCTAAAGCAAATTTTTTACAAACAGAATCATATAAAAGTGCTATAACGCATGAAATAGAAACTTTGGAAGATGCTATTTACTGGAGCATATGGAATGATGAGCTAGAAAGCTACCCAGGACTTGAATACATAAATAGAGAAAATTCAAATATAGAGTACATAGCAGATATTACAACAAACACGGGAAAACATATAATACTTAGCAATTTAAAAACAGTAATACAGGATAAAGAACATATAAAATCAGAATTTAAAGAAAGTTTACAATATTATATTTGTAGTTTAAATTCTGTACCAGATACAAATATAGATGTGTTGCAGAAATATGGATTTAAAGCAGACCAATCCAGATTTGAAGTATTGGATATATATGTAAAAGTAAATTTAGATAATAATGGCTATATGAAAACAATGCAACAAAATTATTATAAAGCAAATCATAATGTAAAAATAAATATAATCGGAGTAGTTATATTTTCAATATTATCTATAGTACTTTTATATAAAGCAATAAAAAGCGGTATTTACACGGATTTTTTTGATGTTAAAATACTAACGATATTAGGAATGGAAGCAATATTTGAAAAAATTAGTATAGAATTAATTTGCCTTATTTTATATGCTATTTTAGCAGAAATATTTTTTAATAGTGTAAAAAATATAAAGCAAGCTAAAGCACAAAATGAAAAAGTAGTAACCAATTTTATAGAAAAAATAAAAGAAAATTATAAATTAATAATAATAGTGGTGGTAGTAACAATAATAGCTATGGGAATAATTTCAGCAACTACATTACACTATGGTATTGTAATATATGATGTTAAAATTAAAGCATTGGTGATTTTGATATATGTGGCAATAGTAATTATTTTCTTAAAAAATGTCTCAGAATATAATAAAATAGAAAAGAAAATAAGAAATATAGTGTCAGGAGAATATCAATCAGAAATAAAAACAGACAATAAATACCTAAAAAATATGGTCCAAGACATAAACAATATAAAAAAAGGCATAGAAAATGCAGTAAATGAAAAGGTTAAATCAGAAAGATTAAAAACAGACTTAATAACAAATGTATCACATGACTTAAAAACTCCACTTACTTCAATAATAAATTATGCTAATCTTCTAAAAAAAGAAAATATAGAAAATGAAAATGCGCAAAAATATATAGAGATTCTAGAAAATAAATCAAAAAAATTAAAAAATTTAACAGAAGATTTAATAGAAGCATCTAAAATAAGCTCTGGAAATGAAACGGTAAATTTACAAAAATTGAATTTCGCAGAAATGATATTACAAGCAAATGGAGAATTTGCAGAAAAGTATGAGAGTAAAGATTTAAAATTGATTAGCAAAATAGAGAAAGAGGGGATCTTTGCACAATTAGATAGCAAAAAAATGTGGAGAGTATTAGAAAATATATACAATAATGCATATAAACATTCTTTAGAAGGGACAAGAATATATGTAAATGTTGAGCAAAATGATAAAATAGTATTTACAATGAAAAACATATCAAAAGAAGAGTTAAACATAACACCAGAAGAGCTAATGGAACGATTTGTTAGAGGAGATAAATCTAGAACAAGTGGTGGCAATGGATTGCGGTCTTTCAATAGCTAAAGATTTGGTGAATTTGCAAGGAGGAAAAATGCAAATAAAAATAGAAGGTGATTTGTTTACAGTAAAAATAATAATTTAAAATTCTTTCCAACCGTTAATATTAGATCTTCTAATAGCACCCATAATATTTGCTCTAACGGTTGGAATTTCTATAACTAATTTAGAGATTAACTCTTTTATAGATTCCCTTTTAGAAACCCCATCCATAGGGCATACTTTAGGCATTACTTCTATTCCTTGCCTCCTAACAAATTTACGTACTTCTTTTTCAGGTATGTAAACCATAGGTCTAATTAAAGTTATTTTAGACCTATCCATATAGCTAGTTGGAGCAAAAGTTGACAAATTTCCAGCATATAAAAGATTCAAAAAAAATGTTTCTAAAACATCATCTTCATTATGCCCCAAAGCAATTTTATTACAATCATGAGCGATTGCAGAAGAATTTAAAATTCCTCTACGCAAGTTGGCACATAAAGAGCAAGGATTTTTTTCCTTCCTTATATCAAAAACAATTTCTTTTATATAGCTTTTTTCCTCAATAAATTCTACACCGATTTTATCACAAACACTTTTCAAAAATTCTGAATTAAAAAATTCAAATCCAGGATTAACACTTATTGCAACTACTTCGAACTTCTTAGGATAGAATCTTTGCAAAGCCTTTAAACCCATAAGTAAGGTAATAGAGTCTTTTCCGCCAGAAAGACCAACAGCAATTTTATCTCCTTCATTTATCATATTATAATTTTCGATTGCTTTTCTCATATAACTTAACATTTTTTGCATAAAAATCACCTATAAAATTATAGCACAAAAACGCATAAAAAGTAAATGTTATACCTTGCCAAAACACAATTAATGGTGTAAAATAAAAATATATGTGTTTGTAGCTCAGTTGGATAGAGCGCTCCCCTCCTAAGGGAGAGGTCGGGGGTTCGATTCCCTTCAAGCACACCAAAGTTGAAAAGTCTTGTAAGTGCTGAAATATTAGTACCTTACAAGACTTTACTGTTTCATTAGTAACAAAAATTCTATTTTTTTAATATATATAATTAGGTGGTTATATATGAGAATGTTAAGACGAGTAAATACAAAAGATATTGTGCCGACAAATTTAAATTATACATATGAGCTAATGCAAACAAATATTAAAGCTTTAAGAAAAAGATATTCATTTTTGAATATTGGAAATATGGGGAAAAGCGTATTGGGAAAAGATATCCCGTATGTAAAAATAGGAAATGGGAATAAAGAAGTTATGTATTCAGGTGGAATACATGCAAGTGAGTGGATTACATCATTATTAATGATGAAATTTGTAGAGAATTTTTGCAAATCAGTTGTAAATAACTTTAATATATATGGACAAAGTGCAAGAAATATATTTAATCAAGCTTCAATATATGTAGTTCCAATGGTAAACCCGGATGGAGTAGATTTAGTAACAGGAGCAATAAAAAGTAACACAAAAGAATATGAAAGTGCAAAAAAAATAGCCAATAATTATTCAAAAATATCCTTTCCAAATGGTTGGAAAGCAAATATCAATGGTGTAGATTTAAAAAACTACCAACCATTTTGCAAAGTCTTGTAACTACTGAAATTACATGACTTTGCATTTTTGATTTTCATTTATTAATTCTTCAATTTTTATAAATTCATCTAGATTTTCATTAATAGAATTCAGTTTTGAAAAGTTAAAATATATGTAAACATTTTTATTTTTATCAATTTCTATTTTATTGATTAATCTATATAAATAAATTTTATCGATCTTCTCTAATTTCAAAAAATTCTCTATTAATTCATCTAACTCTTTTTCTTCTTTTGTTTTATTTTTAGTATTAATTTTTTCTTCTGTTCCAATTAGTTTTTGTTCTAATTCTTTCTTTTGCTCATTTAGTTTTGTTCTTTTTAAATTAAATTTTTGTGATACTCTAACATAATCTTCTTCTTGTAAAACTCCTCTTAACTTATCCATATACATCTTGTCTAAATTATTATTTATATCCAATATAGCTCTATCAATTTGCCCTATTTTTTTCTTATATCCTTCTCGAATATCAAGAGTTTTATTTTGATATTTTTCATAAATTGAATAAAAAATTTCTTTGTCAGCATATATTTGACATATCTTTTTTACAACATAAATAATATTTTTTTCAAATTTCTCGTAGTTCATATTTAATGAATAACATCCACGTTCTTTTGCATCACTACAAGTTATATATGGATGTGATTTTGCATTTCTTTTAGAGTTCTTCTTTAGAACTATTTGCAACTTTCTTTTGCAATGATAACAGTAAAGTAATCCTCTTAATAAATAATCATATTTAAGTTTTGTGTTTGTTCCTCTTTTTTCTATGATACGTTGCACTTTTTCAAATGTATCTTTGTCAATAATAGCTTCATGGGTATTTTCAACTCTTATATGTTCTTCTTTATCAACAGTTCTAAATTTCTTGACTTTATATGATATTATAGACCTTTTATTTTGAACGGTATTGCCTATATAGACTTCATTTTTTAGCATATTGCATAAGGTTACTTCATTCCAATTATAGCTAGTTTTGTTTTCATGCGACTTCGCTTGCATATAGCCGTGGACACGAAATCGAAGATTTCGACCACGTATTATCTTGCACTAGTCCTGTTTTCCTATAACCTGTTGGAGATAGAAATTTATTTGAGTTTAGATAATTTACAATTTCTACACTACCATGTCCATTTGAATACATATCAAAAATCTTTTCTACAATATCCCTTACCTGCTCATCTACAATCAATTTATTTTTTATTGTAGGATGCTTTTTGTAACCATAAGCTGAAATACTACACATATATTCTCCTTGCTTTTGCTTTTCCTTCAAAACACTTCTAATTTTCTTGGAAATATCTTTAGCATACATATCATTCATTATTGCTTTAAAAGGCGTTATATCGTTATTTGTGCTATCTATATATGTATCTATTCCATCTGTTATTGCAACATATCTAATATTATTTTTAGGAAAATAGTCTTCCAAATAAAAACCAGTTTTAATGTAATCCCTACCAAGTCTTGATAAGTCTTTTGTAATTACCATATCAATTGTTTTATTTTCAATATCTTGCAATAATTCATTAAATGAAGGTCTATCAAAAGTTGTACCACTTATGCCATCATCAACATATTCTTTAACTAAACATAAATTATTCTCCTTTACATATCTTTGCAAAATTTTTCTTTGATTACCGATACTTTCGCTTTCTTGCTTGTCGCCATCTTCTCTAGATAGTCTTATATACATTCCGTACTTTAAAATTTTGACTTCTTAAATCCAGCATTTAACCTCCTATCCGTAATCATCTATGCTTATACTATAACGTGCTCTTTAAATTTTTGCAAATGTTTTGTAATAATTACTTATTCTTTACTTTTATACTTTCTAAATAATCCTTAAAGACTAATCCTATTGTTTCTGTTATATCCTGTCTATCTTCTGTAAAAATGCAATATGTATTAAACTCTAACTTATTATCTTTGGTGTTGTTTTTATCTTTCTTCATACTTATTCAAATCCTTTCTACCTAATACAAAATATTAAAGAAAATGGCATACTATGACACTTATATTCAAGTGTATTTGTCAATGTGCAATTTGATTACCTATACACATAGGCGAAAAATTATAAAATTATCCCGATATTTTTATAATTTTTTATCTTCCTAACATAAACAACGATTAAACCTAAAAAAGTTATATACAAAATAAAAAAAGAAGCAAGAATTTTTAGTATTTCTACTAATTTTCTCACTTCTTCTCTTAATAAGATTGTTAACAAATTATTTTATTATTTATGATATTCTGCATAAATTTTTTCTAATATCAAAAAATCTTCATCTGGTGTTTTTGATAAAAAAACATTGTTCCTCTAACATCTTCTAAACCCAATTTTTTCCAGCATAACTAAATGATTGACAAGGATATCCTCCAGATAATAAATCTAATTCTCCTTTTTTCAGGTTGAATTCCTTTAATAAATCTTTTTGGGAAAACCTCACAATATCCTCTTCAATTCTTTTTTATGTTTTTTAAACAAAAAAGAAATTAGAAAATTTTTTCTCTAATTTCTTAACATTTAATATTATTTTACATTTTTATTTCTAATATAATCACCTTCAAACTCATATTCAAGTATGTCCATATGTAACTTATCATAATATTTTCCGTTTAAAAAAATTTCTTCTCTACTTTTTCCAGTATCCTTAAATCCACATTTTAAATAACACTTATGTGCTCTTTCATTTACAGCAAGAAGATCTAATCTTATGCTATGTAAGTTTAAATATTTAAATCCATATTCTAGCAAAAGTTTTATCGATTCTGTTCCATATCCATTACTTCTATAGTCTTCATCACCTATAAATATTCCAAGTACAGCACTTCTTTCAATCCAATTAAAGTGTTCCAATCCAATTGTTCCAACTAATTTATCATTATTCAAATCAATAATATCAAAGTTTCTATTTTCATTATTCTTTGCTGAATTTTCAAGCCAATCTTTTTCTCCAATTAATGTTGTAATTTGTCCACTTCTCCCTGTATAATCTGTTACCTGAAAATCATTCATCCATTCTGTAAATTTTTCAATTTCTTCATCTGATACTCCTTTGGGAGATAAATATATTCTGTCTCCCACTAATTTTTTAAAATAATTCATATATATCACTACTCCCTTAACATTTTATTAAAATATTTATCAGTAAATTCTTTTAATTTATCTTTATTTTCTTCTAACAATTCAATTAGTTTTTTTGCTTCATTATATGCCATATCATAATCTGATTTATTTACTTCAAATCTATCAAGTGCTTTTTTTAATTCATCTTCATCAAGTAATATTATATCTCCTGTTGGTGTTACAACAACATCCAAGTATAAATCATCTTCATAAGGCATTCCATTGTCTTTTCCTATTTTTCTAGCTATATCAAAATACCATTCTATAATTTCGTTATTTTCATTGTACATAGCAGTTAATCTGTGTTTTTTACTATAATCATAAAACTCTAACCATTTATAGTTATTATTTGCCATACATAAGTTAATGTTTTCTACCATATATGGCTTATTCATTTTATTAAATTTAATTAATGCAATATCTCCAACAAAATCTGCATTATTAAAGCTTTTTATTTTAAAATTTCCATCCTTAACAATTTCCATATTTTTAGGATTAGTAACCAATCTTTTCTTTAAACTAATCCAATATCTTTGCACTAGCTCATTTCCAAAATATATTTCATTTTCAAGTATTCCTCCATTTTTTTGAATTGACTTAGCAGATCCAATATTAGCTTTATCACAAACCATTAATACATTATCTATTCCTAACTCTTTACACTTTTCTAATGCCAGTCTAATTTGTTCTGTTGCATAACCTTTTCTTCTTTCAGATGGTCTTACACTATCTCCGATATGTCCTCCATCATTTAGTAGTTTTTCATTTAAAAAATGTCGTATTTGTAAATTCCCAACTATTTTTCTATCTGATTTCCTTATGGTTAAATATAATGTTGCAGGAATTCTATCTTTGTCTATTGTATCAACAGATAAATCATTTTGAACTTTTTCTAACCACCTGTCAAAATCTCTAATTCTGTCAAGTCCTCCATCTCCAGCAATCTCATTTTCTCCATTATCTAAAAATTCTTGTAAATATTCCTCAACTTCTTTTTTATATTCTTTCGTTGGAAATATTAATTCCAATTCATATTTATTCAATTTTATCACTCCATTCTATAAATTCTTCTTTTAATAACCCTGTAATACATTCATCAACATATTTATTTGTTGCTAAACATAGAAATTTCTTTCTTCTTATTCCTTCATCCTTATATCCTAATTTCAGTTGCATTCTTCTTGACTTTTCATTTCCACGAAAATATCCGTTCTCAATTCTTCTTAATTTCAAGACATCAAAACAATACTTGTTTCTTGTGCTAAATGCCTCTGTTCCATATCCATTTTTTTGATATTTTTCATTAAGCCATATTCCACCACCGGCAAGTGCCATCTTTTTTATTAATATTTCTAATCTCTGTACCACCAATAACTTTATTACTAGCTTTTAATACTATTGCTAATGAAATTTTAACATTTTCATCTTGACCTTTCGTATGTTCTATAAATTGTTTAGCATCATTTTCTGTATATGGATATGGAATTGCAGCCATCCATTTTGCAACTTCTATATTATTTAATCCATCTACTATATCTTCTACATCTCCATCTTCCCAGTTTCTTAAAATAAGTCTTTTACTTTCAATTTTCATAACTATCACATCTCCTATAAAAAATAAGCCTCACAAAAGAATCTACTTTAAGACTCCTTTGTAAGACTTCTATATAATCTCACTTACGTGTAAACAATCAAACTATTTTAATTGTCCTTTATCGCTCAGATTTGGTAATCCTAGATAAACTCTTAAATTATGTTTTTTATTGTAACATATTATTCTATTTTTGTCAAATTTTCATAACCTTACGATAGTGTCAATTTTTTTCGGGGGTTTTTATTAAAAAATTTTATACCCTCAAAATTGCTCTATAAATAAGCTGTTTATACAACTGCTTTATATTATAGTATTTGTTTAATTTTCATTAAAATCATATAAAATATCTTCAATAAGATACTTACTCTTCTTTGTTAAATTCTTTAGTATATTGTCTCTGATTTTCATAATTTGATATAAATTTTATATTACCTTTATTATTATTTTCCATGCATATAATAATTTCTCATTTGCTTTTAATTCTTTATTATATAATATTTTTGATGGTATTATTGAATAATATCCTACTCTATTTCTTTGTTTATCTTCCATTTTTCCACTCCAATTCTAACAGTAAAAAAACCAATAAAAAAACAGAATATTTCTTTAATATCGAAATACTCTGTATCATAGATGATTATTGCCTTTTTATTAACTTATTTTTGTGGTTGGAAGTTTTTAAAGTCCACAGGTGTAGATTTAAATTTGCAATTTCCGGCAGGATGGGAATTTGCAAAAAAAATAAAATATTCTCAAGGAGTTAACAAACCAGCTCCCAAGGACTATGTTGGAGAAAAACCATTAAGTCAACCAGAAGCAATAGCTTTATACAAGTTTACTTTAGAGCATAATTTTGAATTAGCAATTTCATATCATACGCAAGGGAAAGAAATTTATTGGCAGTATCAAAAATACGCGCCAATCAATAGCTATAATATTGGAGCGAAAATGGCAGAGGCTAGTGGTTATAAATTAACAGATGTGCCATATGAATCAAGTTTTGCAGGATATAAAGATTGGTTTTTACAAAAATATAGAAGACCGAGTTATACTGTCGAGGCAGGAATAGGAGAAAGTCCATTACCTCTATCACAGTTTAATCAAATATATAATGATAATATAGGTATATTAATAATCGGAGCAGCTGTATAACTGCTCCGATACGATATATTATAAATTTTATATCTCTGTATATTTTGCTATGAATGAAATTCAGAGTAAAAATTATCTTTTAATTTTATTTGTTGTTGTTTTATCAAATTCTCTATCTCTTATAACTATTTGTGATATTTTTTTGTAAATAGGAAGTTGTAAGCATGCACTTGAGATATCTTTTTTCAATGTTGATTCAACATTTTCAATTTGTAATTCTTTAATTTTATCTTGACTTAAAAATACTTCAGCTAGAAGTCCGGTTTCTGCACCTTCCTCGTTCTCTATACCTTTTACTATAACTTCTAAAACATATGGAATACGCATAATATAGTTTTCTATTTCTTCAGGAAAAACATTTTTTCCATTTTCTAAAACTATAAGGTTTTTCTTTCTACCAGTAATTAATAGTTGACCTTTTTCATTCATTCTTCCATAATCTCCGGTTTTAAACCAACCATTTTGTAAAACTTCGTTAGTAAGTTTCTCATTTTTGTAATATCCAAGCATTACAGTATCGCCTTTAACGCAAATTTCACCATCACCTTCTGGTGTTACATTCTCAAATTTTATTTCTACACAAGAAAGAGGAACGCCAACAGTTGCACAATCATTAAAATAATCTCTATTTGCAGAAACAAGAGGAGAACATTCGGTAATGCCATATCCGTTTATTAGGTTTATTCCAATGCTATCAAAAAAGGAACCCAATTCTGCTCTAATAGGAGCGCCACCCGTTACAATTTTTATAAGGTTTCCACCGAAAGCATTGTGAATAGATTTAAATAATTTTCTCCTTATATCTATACCAAAAAATCTTAAGAAATTGCTTAGTTTAATCATAATCTTTAAAGCTAAATCCTTATTACCTTCTTTAGCATTAGACCATATCTTTTTATAAAAGAGTTCCACAAAAGCAGGTACAACGTATATGTAATCAGGTTTAAATAATTGTAAATTTTTAAGAACATTTTTAAGACTATCATTAATACAAATGCAAGAATGATGATGCAATCCAACTAAAATTCCAGCAACACCTTCATAAGTATGATGATATGGCAAAATAGATAAGCATGTATCATATACAGTAGAAATTTGTAAACCGCAATAAACAAGACTTACAAGGTTATGTTCAGTAAGCATAACACCTTTTGCCATTCCAGTAGTTCCAGAGGTGTATACAAGTAATCTTAATTCATTTTGGTTGCCTTCTATTGAGCTATATGATGTGTTTCCAGATTTATATAATGCTCTCCCTTTTTCAATAAATTCACTATAAGAAAGAATATTATCAGATGAATTGGTATTAGAAAAACCAATAAAGTATTTTATTTTAGGTAATTTTTTACTAATTTCGTCTATATATTTACCGAATTTTTCGGCATAAAATAGAACTTCGCTATCACTATTTTCCAATACATTTATAATATCCTGTAAAGGAAGTTCTTTATCTATAGGAACAACAACACCATTGCTTTTTAAAACAGACAAGTAAACTGTAAGCCAAGGATAGCTATTTTCACCTATAACAGCAATATGAGAAGAAGACATATTGATAGAAAATAGAGCAGTACCCAAACTATAAACATCTTCCAAAAAGTTATTGTAAGTAACACATTTAACGTCTTTATTTTCTTTATATTTAAAAGCGATTTTATCACCAGCATCATCAGCAGCAGATTCCAACAATTGCTTTATACTATCTACTTTTTCTACATTATAATAGTCATAATTTTCTTTATAATTTTTCATTAGATCCTCCTATAATTTTAAGTAAACCACATAATCTGGTTTTTAAAACCATTATATATTACGAAATATAAAGTGTCAAGACATTGCCAAAAAAATACACAAATTGACCAAAATTAATAAATGTGCTATTATAATACTGTAACTTTCGAAAGGAGAATAACAAAATGAAAATAGAAGCACAGAATTTAATAAATTATCATTGCCCACGTTGGAATGAGTTACCAGAGATAGAATTGTACATTGACCAGGTAATTTGTGTATTACAAAATAATTTGGCTATATTTTTAAAGGAAGAAAATACACCAGTAATAACACCCAATATGATAAATAACTATGTAAAGCAAGAGGTTTTAATGCCTCCAATAAAGAAAAAATATAGTAAAACTCATCTTGCATATTTATTTGTTATATGCATTTTAAAAAGGTTAATGAGTATATCAGAAATAAATGAATCAATAAAATCAATGAAAAAATCGTATTCAGTAGAAGATGGGTATAATGTATTTTGTGAAGAGTTAGAAAAAGCATTAAAAAAAGCATTTAATCCAACAGAAGAAATAGAACCAATATTTAAAGAAGAGGATACTAGAGAATATGCAACTTTGAAGGCAATTGTTTCTGCGTTTGCCAATTGCATTCTAGTAGATAAACTAATATTATTAAGAAAATAGGTCACTGAAATTTAAAAATCAGTGACCTGTTTTTCTATATTTTCATTTACAACAGAATTGTTTACATTTTCTATAGGTTTATTAAATAATTTAGGCAAAAAAGCAATACCTAAAAATATTGCAACTATAAAAAAGGTAAGTAAAAATGTTACCAATACTCTATTATTCATATACATCCTCCCTCAAATGATTAACAATTAAAAAAATTATATCATTTAAATAAGCAAATTACCAGTAGATTAAGAATTAAAAAAATATATTTGTGTATAATATATAAAAAATATTGAAAATCAAATTATAATAATGATATAATTTGAAAAAAAGGGGAGAGAGAAATGTCAGAAGTAGAAGAATTAAAAAATAGATTGTTTTATAAAAGAGAAAATGCATGGGAAGATAAAACAGAGGAACAATTAAATAATATTTTTGCATATGCAGAAGGATATATCAATTTTTTAAATAAATCTAAGACGGAAAGAGAAATTGTTGCAAATGCAAAAGAAATAGCAGAATCAAATGGATTTAGATGCATTTGTGAATATGAAACTCTATCTGCAGGAGATAAAGTTTATTACATTAATAGAGAAAAAAGCATGTATCTAGCAGTAATTGGTAAACAAGGCATGGAAAGTGGTATAAATATTGTAGGAGCTCATGCGGATTCTCCAAGATTGGACTTAAAGCCAAATCCATTATATGAAGAAGGAGGATTTGCATACTTTAAAACACATTATTATGGAGGAATAAAAAAATATCAATGGACAACAATTCCACTAAGCATACATGGTGTTGTAGTAAAAGCTAATGGAGAAAAAATATATGTAAATGTTGGAGATGACGAAAAAGACCCTGTATTTACAATAACAGATTTATTACCACACTTAGCACAAGAACAAATGGAGAAAAAGTTAAAAGAAGGAATTTCTGGGGAAGATTTAAACCTATTAATAGGAAGTATACCATATAATGCAGAAACAACAGAAAGAGTAAAATTGAATATTTTAAATATCTTGAATAAAAAATATGGAATTACAGAAATTGATTTTTTAAGTTCAGAATTAGAAATAGTTCCAGCATTAAAATGTCGAACAATGGGCTTTGACGAGAGCATGGTTGCAGGTTATGGACAAGATGATAAAATTTGTGTATATACATCTTTAACAGCACTTGTAGACATGAAAGGAATACCAGAAAAAACTTCTGTATGTATTATAGCAGATAAAGAAGAAATAGGAAGTATGGGAAATACAGGAATGGAATCACATGTATTTGATAATTTTATTGCAGAGTTACTAAATAAATTAGGAATAAATAGGCCAAATTTATTGGACAAAGTATTTTGCCATTCTAAAATGTTATCTGCAGATGTTGATGCGGGATTAGATCCTATATATGCAAATGTATCAGAAAAAAATAATGCATCTTATTTAGGAAGAGGAATAGGGCTTAATAAATATACAGGCAGTAGAGGAAAGTCAGGAGCTTCAGATGCAAATGCGGAATTTGTAGCAGAGGTAAGGAATATATTAGAAAAAGAAAATATTAAATATCAAATAGCAGAATTAGGCAAAGTGGACACAGGTGGGGGAGGAACTATAGCATATATACTAGCCAATAAAGGAATAGATGTAATAGACTGTGGAGTTCCAGTATTATCAATGCATTCACCTTATGAAGTAACAAGTAAAATAGACTTATACGAAGCATATAGAGCATATAAAGCATTTTGGCTAAATTAAAATAAAGGCTGTTGAGAAATCAACAGCTTTATTTAAAAGATATAATTATAGAAAATTAGAATATTTCCTTAATATTCTTCATAAATATAATCGCCTCAATAATGTCAATAATTGAATACACTACCATAATAGTACCAACTGTTACAAGGATAGCACCAGAATTAATAGTAACATATAAGCCACATATAAACATTAAAATTGACAATATTAAACTAAAAATCCAAGCATTTGAATTTACTGCTTTGAATTTAACAGATAAATCTATTCTAATGAATGCACTATATATAATCCATACTCCTATAATTATTCTAAAAACAGAACTAATAGCAGCTCCACATATTATAGTAATAATTCCTATAATGCAAGCAACTAATCCATGTGCTAAATCATAATCATAAAAGTTATATTTACCTTTAGAGAGAAAATAATTGATGATTTTATATAAGCCAGCTAGTATAAATATAACACCAAGTGAACAAGTTATAAACTCCAATGTTCCTTCTGGTTCGATGATAAGAATAATACCTAATAGTGCGATAATTAGAGATTCAAGTATTGAAATTAAACCACTTTTCTTAAAAATTTTTTCAATGTAATTCATATGTATTCCTCCTTCATATATATAAATATATATTATACACATGAATGTGAAATTTGTGTGAAAAAATAAAGATTTCTTCAAATCTACAAAAAAAAGAATAGCTTACGCTATTCCCATTATGGTGAGCCAGGAGGGATTCGAACCCCCGACCCCAGGCTTAGAAGGCCTGTGCTCTATCCAACTGAGCTACTAACCCAAAAGCTATAACAATAAATATAATAGCACTATTTTAAAGAAATGTCAACAAAAATTTAAAAAAATTGTTCAACCTTTGCAACAAATGTTGTGCAAAGTAGTATACTAAAAAATAAAATATACAATAACGATTCTTTATAAAAAAAGTATTGAAAAAAAACAAGAAAACTGATATAAAATATATATATTATTATTTAGGAGCACATATGAGAAATAATGTTATAGACTTTCAACCAAAAGAAACAAAAAAAATAAATAAAAAAAAATTAGCTATAACAATATCAATTATAGTAGTATTATTAACTATAAGCATTTTAGCAATAATATATTGTCTTAATAAAAACTTTAGAAATGTTATGGATGTTTATTTGTTTAGAAAAAATATCTCAGGTGAAAATACAACAGCAATTGATATAGGATATGAAACAAACACAAATATAATAGGATATTATAAATATATATGCATATTGTCAGAAAATAAACTAAAACAATACAATGCCTCAGGAAAGCTGGAAAACGAATTAGAAGTAAAGATAAATGTTCCAATATATGATGCAAAGGGAAAATATTTGGTTATAGGAGAAAAAAATAGTAAAAAAGTATATTTGATTTGTGATAACAGCATAGTGTGGGAAACAGAAGTAGAAGGAAATGTTTCTAAAATTGATGTTAATGAAAATGGCTATGTAAGTATAATTTTAAAAGGGACAACATATAAATCTGTTATAGTAGTTTATGATGCAAAGGGAAATGAATTATTTAAAACATATTTATCAAAAACGAGCGCTGTAGATGCATGTATATCAAAAGACAATAAGTATCTTAGCTTTGCTGAAGTTAATACAACTGGAACAGTAATTCAATCTAATATAAAAACAATTTCAATGGATAAAGCAAAACAAGAGCCTTCACAGGCAATTGTATATACATATGCTGCCAATTCAAATGATTTAATAATAAATTTAAAATATCATGACAAAAATAAATTAATATGTATGTATGATAATTCTATACATTTAATTACAAATGATATAGACGAAAATATTATGCAACTGGACGAAAATACGAAAAAAGCAGATATAGAATTAGAAAATTATGCTATAAAAGCAACAGAACAAACAACAGGATTGTTTAGTGCAGATACTAATATAGAAATAAGGAATATTTCTAATAATAAAATTATTCAATATACAGTAGAAGGAGTAGCTAAAAATATATATTGCAGAAGTGAGACAATAGCTATAAACATAGGTTCAGAAGTAGAATTTATTCATACAAATGGATGGCTTATAAAAAGATATAAATCATTGCAAGAAGTGAAAGATGTAGTACTATGCGACGGTGCGGCAGCAATAATATATAGAGACAAGATAGAAATAATAAATTTATAAAGGAGGCTACATATGATAATTGTTGATTTAATAATATTGGCTGTATTGTTAATATGCATAGGATTAGGATATAAGAGAGGGCTAACAGGATGCCTGCTAAAAATAATATCATTTGTGCTTGCAATAGTAATTGCATGTATATTGTTTAAGCCTGTTGCAAATATTATTATAAATAACACACAAATAGATGATGACTTGGAAAAATCTATAAAAAACATCATCGTAAAACCAGAAGATGGAAATGAAACAAAAGAAGAAATAGAAAATAATACGGAAACTATAAATGATAATACAACAATGCCAACTGTGGTAGAAAAATATATAAATGAAACTATGGAAAACACATCAGATGATATTAGAGAAAAAGTAGCAGATGCAACAGCAAGAAAAGTTGCAATTACAATTATAAATGCAGGAACATGGATAATATTATTCATAATAGCAAAAATATTATTAGTAGTATTAAAAATAATATCAAACTGGATAACAAAATTACCAATAATAAAACAATTTGATAAATTAGGGGGCATAATATATGGCTTAGCAGAAGCACTAATAATAATATATTTTGTAATGGCTATAATATCTTTTATATCACCTATGATTCCAGACAGTACAATTATATTGAGCATAAAGAAATCATTTTTAGGAAGCTTTATGTATAATAGCAATTTGTTATTAAAAATAATTTTTTAATGATAATATAAACAACAATGTAAAATTACATTGAAATAATATAGAAGAGGAGAAATAATTATGAAATTTAACAAAGACACAAAAATAGGAGAAATTATGGAAGTAGCACCAGAAAAAGCAGAAATACTATTAGGCATAGGAATGCATTGCTTAGGTTGTCCAGCATCACAAGCAGAGACTATAGAAGAAGCATGTGAGGTTCATGGTGTTGATGTAGAAGAACTACTAGAAAAATTAAATGCATAAAATTTTACAAAAAAAACACAAAAATTTCAAATTACTATTGACAAATAAAAAGAAATAGGTTAAAATTAAGCTTGTGTTAGCCCAGAGGGCGCACGGCTTAAAATCTGGGTCATTAGCTCAGGTGGTAGAGCACTTGACTTTTAATCAAGTTGTCCGCGGTTCGAGTCCGCGATGGCTCACCAGACTAGGATTTAAGCTGAAACTTAAATCCTAGAAAGATTTTAAAAGGCCCCGTGGTCAAGCGGTTAAGACATCGCCCTTTCACGGCGGAGACATGGGTTCGATTCCCGTCGGGGTCACCAATTAAATATGCCACTTTAGCTCAGCTGGTAGAGCAACTGACTTGTGGGATAGATAAAGTATATTACTTTATTTTGAACTATCTTGCACCTTTATATGGAAACATATAAAGTGGACACCGCTAATTCGGGGAAGGCTGTCAAATGTTAATCCCGAGCTAGGATTTATCCGAGTGTAGAGACTTTATACGGTGTGCCTAAAGCATAAGCTATGGTAAAGAGAAAGTCCAGACTACAAACATAGAAATATGGTAGCGAAAGTTATAGTAGTATGAATCAGTAGGTCGTCCGTTCAAATCGGACAAGTGGCTCCAATACTTAAAGCTAGACTTGTTGTAAACTTGTCTAGCTTTTTGAGTACCAATAGGAGATTGTTTATAATGAATTGTATTTGTTGCAATAAACCAATAGATAAACACAAAAAATTTTGTAATAATAAATGCCAAAAGGAGTATGAATATATTACATATATAGAACGTTGGAAAAAAGGCAATGAGACAGGGCTAAGAGGAGAGTATCAAATTTCGATGCATATAAAAACCTATCTGTTTCGTAAATATAAAGGCAAATGTGCAAGATGTGGCTGGGGGGAGAAAAATGTATATACCAATTCTATTCCTCTAGAAGTAGAACATATAGATGGTAATTATAAAAATAATAAAGAAAATAATCTTATATTATTATGTCCAAATTGTCATTCATTAACTAGTACCTATAAAGGTGCTAATAGAAATTTTGGAAGGAAGGATAGAAAAAAGTATGCAGGATAAAGTTGTGATTGTAACTGGTGGCTCAAGGGGAATTGGTGCGAGTATAGTAAAAACTTTAGCGAGAAAAGGATATAATATTATTTTAAATTACAATAAATCAGAAAAAATAGCGGAACAAATAAAAAAAGAGCTAGAAGAAAAAAAAATAACAATTTACACATATAAGGCAGATGTTTCCAATAGAGAAGAAGCCAGAGGACTAATTGAATTTGCTATAGAAAAATTTAAAAAAATAGATGTACTTATAAACAATGCAGGAATATCACAAATGAAATTGTTTACAGATATAACAGATACAGAATGGAATGATATGCTAAATATCAACTTGAATTCAGCATTTTATTGCACACAAGAAGCCACAAAGCATATGCTTATAAATAAAGAGGGGTGTATAATAAATATTTCATCAATTTGGGGAATAACAGGAGCATCTTGTGAGGTTCATTATTCAACTGCTAAAGCTGCACTAAATGGATTTACAAAGGCATTGGCTAAAGAATTGGGACCATCTAATATAAGAGTAAATGCTATAGCACCAGGGATGATAGACACAGATATGAATAAAGATATACCAGAACAGGATAAACAAGATTTTATACAAGAGATACCATTAGAAAAAATTGGGAAGACAGAAGATATTTCGAAATGCATAGAATGGTTAATAGAAGACAATTATACAACAGGGCAAATAATTTCTATAAATGGAGGAATAGTAATTTAAAAAAACTGACTAATGTCAGTTTTTTATTCTTCTACTTTTCTTTTATAATTTCCAGAAATTAATTTTGGCAAATAAGTTATAACTTTATAAATAGCAAGCCTTACTTTTTTACTCCAAATATAAGATTTTCTAAGTCTTCTATGTTCTACTATTTCATTATCATTTTGTTCTTGAACAACTAAAGCTAATTCTACTTTTTCTATAGGAAATATATAGTTTGCATTTTCATTATTGTCCCATTCGTTATTTGAATTTCTAAAGCAAAAATTTAAAGTATCGCTTGATAATAATTCGATTTCAGCTTGAAATCCAAGTTCTGTTTTTTCCATTTTAATTTCATTAACATTATCCCAATTTGAGCCAAATCCATAATGAAGATAAACTTCACTAGAATTTTCTTGAAAAAGCTTACCTACATATGATATTTTAACCTTAGCATTTTCTACCAATTTATCTGTGTTAAAAAAAACATTTTTTACTAATTCCATTTTTATATCTCCCTTGTTTATCTCTTGTTTAATATTACATACTAAATTATATTATTAAATAAAATAATATTCAAGTATTTTCTACAAAAAAATCAAAAAATATTTAAATTATTTAATACCCACAACTTTGCCAATAATGGTAAATTCGTCATACTCATTGAAATATATGGACTTGTAGTCTTTATTAAGTGATCTTAATATTAAAGTTGTGGTTCTTACAGAAAATTTACGTATGTATATTTGACCTCTTATTTTAACAAGAGCAATATCGCCACTACTTAATGGAGAGTTTATTTCAACGAAAAGGTAATCTCCTTTCTTTATTTTAGGTTCCATAGAACTATCAGGCATTTTAACGGCAAAAGCAGCTCCAGAAGCTGTTGTTGGGCAATCTATAAAGTCAGCCATGCCATCAAAGGCCAAGACTTTGTTATATGACATATGCCTAAAAATTTTATAATAATCTTGCTCGTCATATGTAGCTTTATCATACATAAACATAAAAGTTTGGTAAGGAACATCTAAAGCTTTGCATATACTTTTTAATAGTCTATGGCTTGGTACGCGTTCTCCCTTTTCTATATGGGTAATATGCCCTATATCTACTTTTATAAGTTTAGCAAGTTGAGTTTTAGTCATATTTTTATCTTTTCGTGCTTTAGCAATCATATCGCCAATCATTAAAATCACCTTCTTATTTTTATAAAAATTATATATAAAATACACATAAAAGTCCACAAAAAATAATAATTTTAATAAAGATTTTAGTTACTAACCAGACTTGAAATTAAAAATATTGTAAAATAAAAATTTATATGGTAATATAAATTTAAAATAAAGTATAAATATATACTAAAGCAAATATAAAAATAAAGGGGTACAATATGGAGAAAGATGAGGAAAAAACGGTAAAATTAGAAAATGACCAAGAAAAAAACATAGGAGAGATAAAGGAAGAAACACAAGAAGAAGTGAGGCAGACAAGAAAATCACGAAGAGAAAAGACCAAGGAAGATAAAAGAAAAATAACTTTTATAATTATAATGGCAGTATTAATATGTGTTGTATCTGTATTTTCGGTAATATTTGCTATGCTAAATATTAAAAACACAAATATTTTATCAGGAATATATGTGCTAAATATAGACGTTTCAAATATGACAAAAGAAGAAGCACTAAAAAAAATAGACAATATTATAAACGAAAAATTAACAAGTGATATAACTCTAAAATATAATGACTACGAAACCATAGTAAATAATAGCCAATTCGGAATACAGTTTGATAATCAGAAAGCTATTAGCAATGCATATAACGTGGGAAAAGAAAACAATATTGTAGTAAATAATTATAAAATTTTATTTGCAAAATTGCATAAAATCAATATTGAACCCGAATTGATTATAAATAGTGAAACTTTACAAAACAAAATAAGAGAAATTTCAGCAAAACTACCAAATGCAGTAGTAGAAAATAGCTACTACATAGAAGGCAATAAACTAATTATAGTAAAAGGAAAAAGGCGGAAATAAACTAAATAGTGAAGAGTTTAAGGAAATGCTTTACGTACAAATTAAAAATATTAACAGCAAAAATAATATAATAGAATTACCTGTAAGAGAAGCAGACCCAGAACCAATAAATTTAGAAAAAATAAGAAAGGAAATATATAAGGAACCAAAAGATGCATATATAGAAGAAAATCCGTTTAAAGTATATACACATGTTAATGGTGTGGATTTTAATGTAACAATGGAAGAAGCGGAGAAAATTATACAAGCAGATAAACAAGAATATGAAATACCATTAAAAATAACTATACCAGAAAAAACAATAGCAGATTTAGGAGAAAAAGCATTCCCAGACCAATTATCTACATATACAACAAGGTATAATTCGGGAAACTACAATAGAAGCAACAACTTAGAATTAGCTGCAAAAGCAATTAATGGAACAGTACTTATGCCAGGAGAAACGTTCTCATATAATCAAACAGTAGGAGAAAGAACAATTAGTGCAGGGTATAAAGCAGCTGCTGCATATGCAGGTGGTAAAGTAATACAAGATGTTGGAGGAGGAATTTGTCAAATTTCATCCACACTATATAATGCAGTACTATTAGCAAACTTAGAGATTACAGACAGAAGTAATCATTGCTTCGAAACATCATATGTACCGGCAGGAAGAGATGCAACTGTAAATTGGGGTACAGTAGATTTTCAATTTAAGAATAATAGAAAATATCCAATAAAAATAGAAACTACAGCAGGAGGCGGAATAGCTACAGCCAAAATTCATGGATTAAAAGAAGAAAATGAATATGAAGTAGTAATTCAGTCAAAGGTAACATCATATATATCACGTACAACAAGGTACAAAAACGATTCAACAATGGACGAAGGCAAGGAAGTTATAGAGGATAATGGATTTGATGGATGCAACAGTGAAACATATAAAATATTAAAATTAAATGGAGAAGTTGTGTCACAAACGTTAATATCAAGAGATTCATATGATCCAATGGATAGAGTAATAATAAGAGGCACAAAAAAAGTAGTAAAACCTGAACAGGAAGTACCAGTAAATAAAGGAAATGAAGAACAAGAGCCAACACAAGAACAAAATCAAACAGAAAATCAAGAAGAAAATAATAATAAGCCAAATACTTAAAAATCCTATTGCCAAAATTAATTAAAAAGTGTATAATCAAAAAGCAAAGAGTTTTAGCCATTGTATGGAGGGTAAAACCAATAAAAGCCTATGAACCTTGTCAGGTCCGGAAGGAAGCAGCAATAAGTAGATACTTTTGTGTGGTGTTTATCTTCCATAGAATGGCTAAAATTCTAACAAATAAATTACTCTATTAAGTAAATTTTAATCTAAAAGAAAGTGTAAAGTAGCCTATGAAAAATGTAGGGGCGATTTTAATCGACCGCAACCTAAAAGTGGGAGGGAAATATATGAACTATACTGCACTATATAGAAAATTTAGACCCAAAAAATTTGAAGATATAGTAGGACAAGAGCATATTACAAGAACATTAAGAAACCAAATAATATCAAATAGAGTAGGACATGCATATTTATTTAATGGTACAAGAGGTACAGGTAAAACCTCTGCAGCAAAGATTTTAGCAAGAGCTGTAAACTGTTTAAATCCAAAAGATGGAGAGCCATGTAATGAATGTGAAATATGCAAAGCTGCGTTGTCAGGAGCTTTAACAGATATAGTGGAAATGGATGCAGCATCAAATAATAGTGTTGATGACATAAGAATTATTAGAGATGAGGTAAATTTTTTGCCAACACTTGCAAAATATAGAGTTTATATAATAGATGAGGTACATATGCTGTCAACAGGAGCATTTAACGCACTTTTAAAAACATTAGAAGAGCCACCAGCACATGTAAAATTCATTTTAGCAACAACAGAACCACAAAAATTACCAGCAACAATACTTTCTAGATGTCAAAGATTTGACTTTAAAAAAATATCAGATGAAAATATAGACAAAAGATTACAATATATATGTGATGAAAGCAAAATAGAAATAACAAAAGAGGCGCTAAAAATTATAGCTGTATTATCAGAAGGTGCAATGAGAGATGCTTTAAGCATATTAGAAAGATGTTTACAAGAAGGAAATAATCAAATAAATGAAGAGCTAGTAAAAGAACTAGTTGGAATTCCAAAGCTAGAATATATAAGTGGAATAACAGAATCAATTATAAATTATGATGTGGATAATGCGCTAAAAGTAGTAAACGAAGTATTAAAACAAGGTAAAGACATAAGTAACTTAATTTGGGAGATAATCAAATATTTTAAAGATATTTTAGTGTATAAAACTAGTCAAACTTTAGAAATATACAATGAAAAAGAAATAACACAAATAAAAGGGCTTGCAAATAATGTTTCTAAAGAAAGACTATTGCAAATAATATATGATTTATCAAATTTAAGTAATGAAATAAAATGGTCATCACAAAAGGAATTAATGTTTCAAGTAGAAATTATAAAATTATGTAATAAAGGTCAAGACGTAAAAAACATAACAGGACTAGAAGAAATAAACACAAGATTACAAAAATTAGAGGAACAAGTAAAAAATGGTGTAAAAGTCACAAAAGTGCCAGTTGAGAATACTCCAAAGGTAGATAAAACTGTACCACAAAATGAAATAACCAAAAAAGTGATTAATGGTAAAGAGGGCTCAACAGGGGAAAAATGGCCCAATATATTGAACAATTTAAAAAAGTCTGGTAAAATATTGTTATATACTAATTTGATAAATGCAACGCCAGTAGAGCTAAATGACCTAGTTATTGGGATAGAATTTAAGAATGGAGTAACACCATTTATAAAAAGTGTAATAGAAAGAGCAGAAAATATAGTAGAACTTGAAAAAGCTATTTCAATGGAATATGGCAAGGAAATGAAAATTAAAATAATAGATGGTAAAACTGAACAGGTAAATAAAATACAAAGTGATCCAATAGACAATTTACCAGCAGATTTGGATATACCAATTAATATAATAGAAGACTAAAAGGAAAGGAAGAAAATTAAAGATGTCAAAAAGAGGTGGATTCCCAGGAATGGGAGGATTTGGAGGAATGAACATAAACCAACTAATGAAAGAAGCAAAAAAAATGCAAGCAGATATGGAAAAATCACAAGAGGAATTAGCAAACAAAGAATTTGACTCAACTGCAGGAGGAGGAGCAGTATATGTTAAAGTATCTGGCAACAAAGAAATAAAAGAAATTAAAATAAAAAAAGACGTAGTTGATCCAGAAGATGTAGAGATGTTACAAGATTTAATTTTAACATGTGCAAATGAGGCTTTAAGAAAAGTCGATTCAGCACAAGCTGAAAGCTTAGGAAAGTATAACATACCAGGAATGATGTAAAAGCGAGAGGAAAAAATATGTCATATTATTCACCATCAATAGAAAAACTAATAGAAGCATTTGAAAAATTACCGAGTATAGGAAGCAAAACAGCGGCAAGACTTGCTTTTCACATATTAGATGCAAGTGAGCAGGAAACAAATGAATTTGTTTCAGCAATATTAAATGCAAAAAAGAATTTAAAGTATTGTTCAAAATGTTATAACATATCAGATACAGACCCTTGTCCAATATGTAGTAGTGCAAAAAGAGACCAAACTTCTATATGTGTTGTAGAAGATGTAAGAGATGTAGTAGCAATGGAAAGGACGCATGAATTCAAAGGAGTATATCATGTATTACATGGAAGTATTTCACCAATGAATGGAATAGGACCAGATGATATAAAAATAAAAGAACTACTTTCAAGGTTAATGGATGGAACAGTAAAAGAAATAATACTTGCAACGAACCCAAGAGTAGAAGGAGAGGCTACAGCTGTATATATTTCTAAACTTATAAAACCTATGGGAATAAAAGTAACAAGAATAGCACATGGAATTCCAGTAGGTGGAGATTTGGAATATACAGATGAAATAACATTAAGCAAAGCACTAGAAGGAAGACGAGAAATATAAAAATAATAAAAGGAGGAAAAACATATGACAGAAAAAACGCTAATGAAGATACTAAGTGAGAATGATAAATTACGAAAGGATATAAGAAAACTACAAAGAGAATTAGAGACAACTTTGCAGAAAGGAGAGAAAAAGTAATATATGGAAGGACAAGAAAATGTAAATACAGGGATGAAAATAGAAAACATAAAAAATACAAAAGAAAATCCCAAAATGAAATTAGAGGACAAAATTGGTCTATTGCAACAACAAATAAGATATTATATTGGAATTATAAGACGTCAAAATAGAATTGTAAGAGCTTATGAGATGGATAAAAGAAGAGCGAAGAATAGCGAGGAAGCTAAAAAAAGAATAATAGAAAACCAACTAGAACCTGAAAAAAAGACATTGAGAAAATATAAGGAATCATTACGTACAATGGAAGAAGAACTATTAATGTGCGAATATTGGGCACTGGAAGAATATTTAAAAGGAAGTAATGGAACATATATTGCACCAGCAGATAAGCTACCTAAAATTTATTTCCTTCCAGTAATTGGTAGGTTGGCTCGATTTGGCAATACACAAGGATATCTTGCTGGTAGAAAGAAAGAAATAGTTGAACAACTTGAAAAAATAAGTGAAAGGAATACAGAAGGCACAGAAAAAAGTAAAGAGAGTGAAGATAATGGCATCAATAATCCAGTGAAATCTAAGCTTGATGAATTTGCACGAAACAACCTGGTTGATAATAAAACAACCAGACCAAATATTAAATCTGTTGCGAGATTGGCAAAAAAACCAAGAACACCAAGAACACTTAAGGATAAACCAAAAACAACAAGTGGAAGATTTGAAGGAGAAAAAATAGGTAGCCCAGGTAGAAAAAAAGGAAAATCACAAATCAAATATACAGAAGAAAGATAATAAAGAAAAAGACACACTCCATGAAATCTCATGGAGTGTGTCTTTTATGTCTATATTATAAAATATTAACTAAAGTATCACAAATTTGTTTAGTAGAATTTGGCTTAGCCAATAGTTTAGTATGTTCTTTCATTTCCGCTAATTTATTGGGTGAATTAAAAATTTGTGAAAGTATTACCTCTGGATTATCATCTTTTCTTATCCAAACACCAACATTATTTTTCTCTAAAAATAATGCATTTTCCTCTTCTTGACCAGGAAGTGGATTAATAACAATAATTGGCAAGTTAGATACTAGGCTTTCAGTTGTTGTAAGCCCGCCAGGTTTGGTAATAACAACACTAGAAATGCTCATTAATTCTGGTACCTTATCCGTAAATGGTAATACACGTACTCTATTTTCTACGTTCATGTCAGACAAAACTTCTTCAAAAGCAAGCTTCATTTTTTCGTTTTTTCCGGCTATTGCAACTATCTGAAAATCATTTGCAACAGAAATTAAATCTTTTAAAATTTGTACGGTTTTGTCTTTGCCCAAGCCAAACTCCCCACCGCCAAAAAATAAAGCAACTTTTTTATTTATATCTAAGTTAAACATTTTAAATATATTTTTTCTATCAAAATTTTGCAAGAATCTATTAGAAAAAGGAATTCCGGTCACAAATATTTGAGATGCTGGAATACTATGTTCTATTAACTCATCTTTCATATGTTCATTAGATACAAAATATAAATCAGTATATTCATGACCAACTATCCATTGTTCGTGAATTTCAAAATCTGTTAAAATGGTTGCCAATTTGCAATTTAATTCTCCCTTCTTTTTTAAATAGCTTACCATTTGGCTACTAAAAGGATGTGTAGAAAGAATTAAATCAGGGCTGGATTCTAATATTAATTTAGCAAGTTTTCTTGCCATCAGCTTATTACTATTTTTACTTATTTTTGAAAGAAGTCCTCTTTGCGAATGGTCATATACTTCTTTCCAAAGTTTAGGCGCTTTTTTTGCCATTTCTCTATATGCACCAGTAGTTAGTTTTTCTAAAACAGCATTAATATATTTCATACAATCAACTAATTCTGTTTGAATATCTGGATAATTTTCATTTAAATAATTATTTATTGATTTTGCAGCAGAAAGATGTCCTCCTCCATAAGAAGCGTAAAAAATTAAAATCTTTTTCATATGTTTCCCCTTTCATTAAAATTCTAACATAAGTTATAAAAAAAATAAAGAATATGGAATAATTTATAAAAAATAATCCAAAATATTAAAAAGTGTGAAAAAGGAGGAAAATGTGAAAAGATTTATAAAAATTACATTATTAATATTAATTTTAATATTTGAGATTATAACATATATTAAAAGCAAAAATGTTCAGGCAGTAAGTCAAGGAAGCAATGTTTCAGATGTACAATTGCTTGCAAGAGCAATAAATGGCGAAGCAAGAGGTGAAACTTATGAAGGACAAGTTGCAGTAGGTGCAGTTATATTAAATAGAGTAGCACACTCGAGTTTCCCAAATACAATAGCGGGAGTAATATATCAACCGGGAGCATTTACGGCTGTATCTGATGGACAAATAAATGTAGCAATAGAAGAGAGCTCCACAGTTGTAAAAGCAGCAAGGGATGCTTTGAATGGATGGGATCCAACAGAAGGAGCTATATACTATTTTAATCCAGATACGGCCACTAATAAATGGATATGGTCAAGACCATTAATAAAGACAATTGGAAAACATAGATTTTGTAAATAGAAAGGATGATTTTTTTGAGTAGTGTAAAACAGAAAGTATATGATTGGAAAGATAGGTTAAGAGATAGACATATGCTTACTTTAGTGGTAGGTTTAATTGTAATTATTGTTGCATTGGGACTGTATATTTATAAAAAACAAATGGAATATAGACAAGCATCAGAAAATCAATATAATATGGCATTTTATGAGTTGGTAGATTATGTTCAAAATGTAGAAACTTATTTGGCTAAATCTTTAATCTCAAGTACACCAGAGCATGGGGCAGAAACACTAACAAATGTATGGAGAGAAGCTAATCTGGCACAAGTGTATTTATCAAGATTACCAATAGACAGTGTAGAACTAGAAAACACATCAAAATTTTTAAATCAAGTAAGTGATTATAGTTATTCATTATCAAGAAAAAATATATATAATGAAAAATTAACAACAGAAGACTTAGATAATTTAAAGCAACTTCATGATTACAGTATAAACCTAGAAAATACATTAAATCAATTATCAAATGATTTAAATGGTGGAAGAATCAGTTGGGGCGAATTAACCAAAAAAGGAAGTGTAGCATTTGCACAACAAGTAAGCAATATATCAAAAGATAGTTTTGGAAACATGGAAGAAAACTTTCACGAATATTCAGGTTTAATATATGACGGAGCGTTTTCAGAACACATGACCAAGAGCGAAAAAAAAGGGTTAACAGGAGAAAATATAGATGAGGAAGCAGCAAGAAATAAAGTGAAAGAATTCATAGGAGAAGACAAGATTGAAGAAATAATTTCAAATGGAAAATCAGAAAACACAGATATTATAGCATATGATTTTACAGTGAAATTGAAGGAAGATAAAAATAATAAAGCATATATTTCTATTTCAGAGAAGGGCGGACATGTAGTATTTATGAATTACAATAGAGATGTAAATGCAGAAACAATAACTCAAGAAAAGGCAGATGAGTTTGGAAAAAAATTTTTAAAAGATAAAGGTTTTGACAATATGAAAGAAACCTATTATTTAAAGGAAAGTGGAATAGTTACAATTAATTATGCTTATGAGCAAGATGGAGTAACAATTTATTCTGATTTAATTAAATTAAAAGTGGCATTAGACAATGGAGAAGTATTAGGAATAGAAACAAAAGGATATTTAAACTCACATGAAGAAAGAAATATACAACAAGCCAAAATAAGCAAAGAACAAGCAAAAGAAAATTTAAATCCAAAACTGCAAATAGAAAGTGAAGCATTAGCTATAATTCCTACAAAATGGAGAACAGAAAGGCTATGTTGGGAATTTAAAGGAAAAGTAGATGATACAGACTTTTTAGTATATATAAATGCAGAAACAGGCAAAGAAGAAGATATATTAGTAATTGTAAATACGCCAAATGGAACATTAACACATTAGTAAAAAAATAGGGCATTGTAAACACAGTGTCTTATTTTAATAGAAAAACAATAGTTGCTAATTAAATGATTATAGCATATAATATTTGAAATAAAATATAATTACTAAAGTAGAGAGGATGAAGGTAAAACCTATGGCTGATATAACAGTTGGAGATATAAAAAAGATAACAAAAGGTAAATTATTATGTGGAAATGAATATGATATATGTGAAAACTTTTGCATAGACAGCAGAGAGATAAAATCAGGAGATGTATTTGTTGGAATAAAAGGAGAAAGAGTAAATGGAAACGAGTTATATGAAGAAGTATTAAAAAAAGGTGCAAAGTGTTTAATATTGGAAAATGTGGAAATCCCAGAAGATATAATAAAAAAGTTTACTGATTCAGCAATTATAATAGTTGAAGACACAATAAAAGCATTACAACAAATTGCAGAATATAAACGAAATTTATATAAAATACCAGTAATAGCTATAACAGGAAGTGTAGGCAAAACAAGTACAAAAGACATTGTAGCAGAAGTAGTTTCAAAAAAGTACAAAGTATTAAAAACACAGGGAAATCTAAATAATCACATAGGATTACCACTAACTATTTTAAGCTTAAAAGACGAAGAAGCAATGGTGGTAGAATTAGGTATGAGCCATTTGGGAGAAATAAGTACTTTGACTAAAATTGCAAAACCAACAATTGCAATAATTACAAATGTAGGTACAGCACACATAGGAAATTTGGGCTCAAGGGAAAATATATTAAAAGCCAAAATGGAAATAATAGAAGGACTACAAAACAATGGAACATTAATAATAAATAATGATAATGACCTATTACACAAATGGAACTTAGAAAATAATCATAAAATAAATGTAATTACATATGGAATACAAAACAAAAGCAATGTAATGGCATATAATATACAACAAAATGAAAAAGGAAGCACATTTAATACCAAAGTGGAAGAGCAAGAATATAATGTAAAAGTAAAAATAGGAGGAGAACACTTTGTATATAACAGCCTGTGTGCAATAGCAGTAGGACTAAAACTTGGAATTAATATAGAAAAAATCATAGAAGGAATACTAGATTTTAAATTGACAGAAAAAAGAATGGAAATGTTTACAAATGATAAAGGAATATTAGTAATAAATGATTGTTACAATGCTAATTATGATTCTATGAAAGCAGCAATTGAATATCTAGCAAAACTACCAAACAAAAGAAAAATAGCAATATTAGGAGATATGCTAGAACTTGGCGAATACTCTAAACAATTGCATGAAAAAGTAGGCGAAGAAATAAATAAAAACAAAATAGACGTCCTAATAACAGTAGGAGAAGAAGCAAAAAACATAAGCAAAATAGCACAAAAAACCGTAAAAGAAATATATAACTTTGAAAAAAATGAGCAAGTAATAAAACTACTACAAACATATCTACAAAAAGAAGACGCAGTATTAATAAAAGCATCAAATGGAATGAACTTCACCGAAATTTCTGCCCAATTGGAGACAGTCCTTAATTGAGCAAACGGGACCAAAAGGGACAGTCCTTAAAGTAAAAAAGGAGGAAAATGATGAATTTAGGTGTCATTATGGGAGGAATGTCTACAGAACACTATGTTTCAATTGTTTCTGGGACTTCAATTGTCAATAATCTGAATAAAAAGAAATATAAAATTTTTCCAATATACATAGATTTAAAAGGAAATTGGTATAAATATATAAAACCAATAGAAGAAATAGAAATATTACAAGTGGGAGAAATACCACAGGAACTAGAAAAGATAAATAATGAAATTGAATATTTAAAAAATATGGATGTTGTTTTTCCAGCTTTGCATGGATTATATGGAGAGGATGGAACAATACAAGGATTATTGGAGTTACTTAATGTAAAGTATGTTGGTTGTAAGGTGTTGGCTTCTGCTGTTTCAATGGATAAGGTGTATACAAAAATTCTTTTTGAGAAAGCAAATATTCCACAAGCTAATTATATTTATATAAAAGCTTTTAACAATATATATACAGTTGTAGATAATCAGTTAAATGAACAAGAACTGAACTTAGACGAAGTAAGTTCTATGGTAGAAAAACAATTAGGATATCCAGCATACGTAAAACCATCAAATTCTGGGTCATCTGTTGGGATAAGTAAAGCTAAAAATAGTGATGAGTTAAAAACAGCAATAAAAGAAGCAGTAAAATATGATAAAAAGATATTGATAGAAGAAGAAATAAAAGGCAAAGAAATAGAATGTGCAATTTTAAAAAATGAAAAAGTAGAAGCTTCAACAGTAGGTGAAATACTTTCAGCAGATGAATTTTACAGCTTTGATTCGAAATACAAAAATAAAGACTCAAAGACTGTAATTCCTGCAAATATAAGCAAAATGGAAATAGAAGAAATTAGAAAATTAGCAATAAAAGCATTTAATGCTGTAGATGGAAGCGGATTGGCAAGAGTAGACTTCTTTATAAAAGAAGCAGATAATAAAATATATATTAATGAAATAAACACAATGCCAGGATTTACGCAAATTAGTATGTATCCAAAATTGTGGGAACAATGTGGAATAAAATACTCAGATTTATTGGATAAGTTAATAGATAGCGCTAAAAAATAAAATATGTTTATAAGGAAAGATAAGAAATGGAATTATTAGAAAGAATAGATAATAGAGTAAAGAATACATTATCAGAAAAGAGATATTTTCATTCTGTTTGTACAATGAACAGAATGGAGATATTAGCTAAAATATATAATATTGATGTAGAAAAGGCAAAATTAGTAGGACTTATACATGACATAGCAAAAGAAATGTTACCAGAAGACGCATTTGAATATATGGAAAAGAATGAATTGATAATAGATGATATAGAAAAAAAGTGTCCAAGTTTACTACATGCTAAAATAGGAGCGAATATAGCAAAAACAGAATATGGATTTACAGAAGAAATGTGCAAAGCTATAAGGGTGCATACAACGGGAAGTGCTGATATGAGTTTAATGGACAAGATGTTATTTATAGCAGATGGTACAGGAGATGATAGAAAATGGGAAGATGTGCCATATGTTCGTGAATTATCAGAAAAAAATTTAGATGTAGCCGTTTTATATATGTTAGATTTAAATATAAAAGATATAATAGATGAAAAAAAGCTTATACATCCAGACAGTGTTTTAGCCAGAAATGCATTAATAAAATAAATAGCGGAAAACCGTAAATCCATAGCAAAATTAGGAAAATGTATTGAAAATGTAATCAAAATGTAATATAATTGTAATATATGAAGGCAAAATGTGTATTTGCAATATCCGTAGTGACACAAACACTGATTTAGAACATTATGGAATAGTAGGCAAATACTGTTATTGACTTACATTGGAAAAAAATATAAAATAAAATTATAATAAAAGATAAAAAGGTGGTAAAAGGAATGAAACTAAAAAAGAAAAATGTACTTATATTGTTAACACTTATGTTTATACTAATGACAAGTATGTTTAGTATGGTTAGTGCTAGAACAGAAAATAAATGGTTTGGACTAGAACTATTACGTGAATCTGGAAATGGCTACATAGTTAATGGAAAAAACGTATGGGAAATATGTTCATATGGAACAGGAACAACCCCTTCAGCAGTTGCTGACCATAGTGAAACAATATACTGTTTAAGAGCAGGCATTGGTTTTGGTAGCAACAACTGGGGAAGTTCAGAAACAGAGAAAAAATTGTATACAAGCTCTTTTGATATGAAACAAGAAAAAATACCAGCAGAATATCTATCTGTACTACCAGAAGGTGAAACATACAAAAAAATGCTATGGATATTAGATAATTCATATGTAGCACCAAAAACAGCACAAGAACAAAATACAGCAAATGAGTATAAAAATAAACTTTTAGAAAAAGCAGGAATACCTCAAAGCGAAAACAAGTTGACAGATGAAGATATAGATGCGGTACAACAATTAGCTATATGGTATTTCACAAATCCTAACTCAGAATATCAAGTAGGAGATTCATTTATATTCTATATAAAAAATGAAGATGGAACATTTGCTATAAACCAAAAATTAGGTGGAGAATACATCTTTGAAAATGGAGAAGCAAGACATACTCAAGCAAATAAATTGATAAAATACTTTATAAACAATGCAAATGCACAAGCAGCATTAAGCCCATCAATAAATAGTACCGTAAAACCACTTGAAATAGAAAAAACAAATCCTACAGTAAAAGTAGAAAATAACAAATATATAGTAGGACCATATAAAATAAAACAAAATATTAATTGTGAATATACATATAATGTTACTTTTACAGATGGTAATGGGAATGAAATAGAAAATTATACTATATTAGATAACAATAATAATACATTACAAAATATAGAAGTAAACAAGGAATTCTATATTTCTGTACCAATGTCTACAAACGTTAATGAAGTTAAAATAAAAATAGACTTTTCATATTTTGCTACAGATATAAGATATTGGGTTGTAACAAATGCAATAGCATCAAATCAACCAATAGCAATAATAGACAGAAAAAAAGTAGAAGCTAACGATGAATTAGCTATAAACTATACAAAGCCTCAATTTGACCTAGCTTTAAGAAAATTTATAACAAAAATTAATGGAGTAGAATTAACAGGTAAAGATAGTAGAATACCACGAGTAGACTTAACACCTTTAATATCAGGAACAGGAACTACAGCAATATATGAACACACCAAAAATCCAATAATAGTAAATACAGGAGATAAAGTAACATATATAATTAGGATATATAATGAGGGTAAAACAGATGGATTTGCAACAATGGTGGAAGATGTTTTACCAGAAGGATTAATACTTGCAACTAACAGTGATATAAATACAAATAATGGTTGGGAAGTATTAAAAACTGGCGATGGAAAAACATATGTTGGAACAAATAAATTAGCAGACCAAGTTATTAGAGCATTTGATGATGAAAATCTAGATTATAAAGATTTAGAAATTGAGTGCGAAGTAACAATGAATGCTGGAAACGAAAAAATATTGTTAAAAAATATTGCAGAAATTACAGATGATTCAAATATATATCAAGAGGCAGATAGAGATTCGGAACCAGGAAATGTAGATATTCCAAACTATGGAACAATAAATCAACAAGATGATGATGATTTTGAACAATTAGTAATTAAACCAATAGAAGTTAAACCAGAGTTTGACTTAGCATTAAGAAAATTTATTACAAAAGTTAATGGTGCAGAGCTAGAAAGCTTAGGACTAGAAAACAGAGAACCACAAGTAGATGTTACACCATTAATAAATAATAGAAAAACCTTAAATACAACAGCAATATATACACATACTAAAACACCTGTAACAGTTAGAAAAGGAGATATAGTAACATATATTATAAGAATATATAACGAAGGGGATACAGCAGGATATGCTATAAAAGTAGAGGATATATTGCCAGCAGGACTACAACTAGCAGAAAATAGCAAAGTAAATGAAAAATACGGATGGGAAGCTGTAAAACATGAATATATAGAAGGGGCAACTGTAATACACAGCACATACTTAAAAGATACAGAAATAAAAGCATTTAATCAAGAAGAATTAGACTATAAAGATTTAGAAGTTGAATGTGTTGTAACAGCAACACCAGGAGAAGAAAGAATAACTCTAAGAAACATTGCAGAAATTGCAGAAGACAATAACGCATTAGAAATAGATGATAGAGATTCAACTCCTGCTAATGTTGATGCAAGAATATTTAAAGAAGATGACCACGAGGATGATGAAGACTTTGAAAAATTGGTAATTGAACCAGCAATAAAAACAGAATTTGACTTATCATTAAGAAAGTTTATAACTTCAGTAAATGGTGTTGAGTTAAAAGATGAAAACAATAATTATTTAAGAGCTCCAATAGTAGATATAACAAACTTATTAAATGGAACATCTAAAACTGCAATATATAAACATTCAAAGGCACCAGTAGCAGTTGACTTAGGAGATGTAATAATATATACAATAAGAGTGTACAATGAAGGTGAAGAAGATGGATATGTTACAGAAATAACAGACCATTTACCAGAACAACTAGAATTTATAGTAGATGATGAATTAAATGCAAGCTATGGATGGACAGTTAGCGGAGATGGTAGAACAGTTAGAACAGATATAACATCATTAGACACACAAAACTCAGCAAGTAGGGATACAATTTACCAAGATAGAAAACAAGGAAATGATAAAGTAAAATTAGATAAATTAACAACCAATGGAATTGACTATATAGATGTAAAAATAAAATGCAAAGTTAAATTAAACAGTAATATATACAAGAAAATTACAAATATAGCAGAAATTTCTGGATATGTAGATATAAATGGAAATACAACATCAGATAGAGATTCAACAGCAAGTGTTGTTTTACCAACAGATGAAACATTGCCAAACTATAAAGATGACGAAATAAACAATGGAGATGAATACATTCCAGGACAAGAAGACGATGATGATTTTGAAAAATTGGTTTTACAAAGATTTGATTTATCATTAAGAAAATTTATAACAAAGGTAAATGAAGAAGAAGTAACAGAAAGAATACCAGTGTTTACAAGAAAAGCAGATGGAACATATACATATGAACATCCAAAAACACCTGTAAGTGTTATGACGGAAGATTTAGTAACATATACATTAAGAATATATAATGAGGGAAATCAAGCAGGATATGCTAAGAGAGTAAAAGATGACATTCCAGAAGGTTTAGAGTTTTTACCTGAAAATGAAACTAACACACAATATAGATGGAAAATGTACAAGGAAGATGGAGAATTAGCAACAGATGTAAAAGAAGCAAAATATATAGAAACAGATTACCTATCAAAAGAACAAGAGAAACAAGAAGGCGAAAACTTAATACAAGCATATAATCCATCAACAATGACACAGCCAGACTATAAAGATGTAAAAGTAGTATTTAAGGTAAAAGAGCCAAGCACATCAGATAGAATAATAATAAATACTGCAGAAATTTCAGACGACAGTGATGAATATGGCAAACCTGTAAATGATGTAGATTCAGAGCCAAATAACAATAAGCCAGATGAGGATGATATAGACATTGAAAAAGTTAAGGTAAAATATTTTGACTTAGCATTAAAGAAATGGGTAACATCATCAATAACAATATATGATGGAAAAACAACAATTGTAAAAACAGGACACACAGGTGATGAAGATCCAGAGCCAGTTGTTAAAGTAGATATAAAAGAAAGTAGACTAAAAGATATAATTGTAAAATTTACTTATAACATAAAAGTAACAAACGAAGGAGAAATAGCAGGATATGTTAAAGAAATTTCAGATTATATACCAGAAGGACTAAAATTCATAAAAGAAGATAACCCAAATTGGGAAGAAGTAGAGGGCAAAGTAGTAACAAGACAATTAGAAAATACACTATTACAGCCAGGAGAAAGTGCAACAGTAGAAATAACATTAACATGGATTAATGATAAAAATAACTTGAATTTAAAAGTAAACGTTGCAGAAATAAGCGAAGACTATAATGAAAGTAATACACCAGATATAGATTCTACACCAAATAATCAAGTAGAAGGCGAAGACGACCAAGATGATGCACCAGTAATTTTATCATTACAAACAGGAACAACAGGACAATATATAATACTAACAATGTCAATTTTAGCAATAATGGCAACAGGAATAGCATTAATAAGAAAATATGTAATATAAAACAACAGGGGATAATTTAAGTTATCCCCTAATTTTTAATATACAAAAGGAGAAAAATAATATGAGCAAATATAATGAAGCTTGTTCAGAGGTCTCAGTAATATTAAATCATTTGGATGAGGAGGAATACAGCAAAATTCCATCTGAGGTTATAGAGGCAATTGAAAAAAACAAAAATAAAGATCACGTATTTGAATTTGATGAGGAAGTAGAGCTAAGGAAACAAAAACTATTAAAAGAAACAAGAGCAATTTTATTTAATATATTTAGAGACTATTTGTGTACACAAAGTCAAAGAGAAACAATTATACAAATGCAAAAAGAGGAGCGACATAAGATAGAGGAAAGAAAAAAATTGCAATATAGTGTAGACAATTTATTTAAAAAGAAGAAAAACAATAATATACAGGATAACAAAGAAACTGTAACTACACAAAATACAGCACTTGTGAAAGAAGAAAAAGGAAATTGTATTTTTTTCAGATTAATAAACAAAATTGTAAATTTTATTAAAAGAAAAAAATGATAGTATTAAAAATTGTAAGAAAGAGGTGAAACATATGATTACAGTAAAATCGTACAACGAAAAATAGTAAGAATACCATAAAAAAAGTAAAAAATACGAGAAAAATCAAAAGCTAGTAAAAAATTTAAAACAAAAAAATAAGGGAGTTGTTAAGAATGAATGAAGAAATTAAACAAAGTGGAATAGTAATTGATGGAGTAGATACATATGGAAAAGGAAGATGGATAAAATTTGAAGGGAAGAATACAAATCCAGAAGAGTATCTTGAAAATGCCCAAAGGTTAGTAGCATTGGCACAAAATACACCATGGTATGAATTTGAATCTGCATCTTCTGAGTTAGCAGAAGGAGACATTTACGTATTCGTGGACAATAATGGAGAACCACATATAAAAGTTGAAACAAGAGGAGGCAGAATTCACATGGTAGATGGAACCGAAAAAGATAGCGGAGGATTAGGAACTGTAGAGGAGGAATACATAGATATGTCAATTTCTTTTCTGGAAAGGAACAAAGACATAGAAGGTGGCCAAAAATGGCTTGAATTTCAAGAGATGGATAGAGATGGGTATGCAAGAAATAGAAAAATTTCTGATTGTAACGAAAGATTAACAGAATGTGCAAGAAAAATAGATAATGGAGAATTCAAAGCAGAAGATGTTCCAGCATTTATAAAAGATTTAAGTTTTCTTAAGAACGGAAACTTGGTGGTAAAACCAGAATTAGAAGAAAGACTATATAAGATAAAAGGAATATTAGCAGAGCATTATAAATGTAGTGAAGAAGAAATTGCAATTGGAGATGTGAACTTCGCAGGAACACAATTGACTAGAGTACCATATAAGGTTATTCTCGGAAATGCTTATTTCGGTCATTCACAAATAGAAGATTTAGGACAGCTAGAAATTATAGAAGGAGATGCGAGTTTTATCTGTTCAAAAGTAAAACAAGCGAATAAATTAAGATACATAGGAGGAGACGCTAAATTTGATTCTTCGCAAATAGAAGAGTTAGAACAACTGGAAAGTATAGGAGGATCTGCGTACTTTAATTATTCAAATGTAAAAAGATTGGGCAAATTAGAAAGAATAGGAGGGCATGCGAATTTTTCTTTTTCGCCAATAAATGATTTAGGTGAATTAAGAAGTATAGGAGGAGATGCGGTGCTGTGCGGACCAAAGCTAGAAAGCTTAAAAAATCTAGAGAACGTTGGGGGAACTTTAGGCATTATTAATAATACAAGGATAGAAGACAAAGACTTAGAACGACTAAAAAATATAGGAAAATTTGTTTACAGAGATAATCACAGATTTTTTAAGGGCGGGACTGATGAAGTTGATCTTGATACACTTCTTGATGACCTAGATATTATGGCTAAATATGATTATGGTTTCGACAGAGATTACGTTGATTTCGCTACAATATGTTGGATATTTGAAGATGAAAGTGAAATTATTAAGAAAATAGATGATGGAGAATTTACAGTAGGAGATGTTCCAACATTTATAGAAGAGTACATAAAAGGTATAAACCAGTTTAAATCTCATGAGTCAACTTATTATTATGATGATACATTTATGCGTCATATGCAAAATAGAGCATGGCAAATAAGAAAAGTATTAGCAGAATATTATAAATGTAGTGAAGAAGAAATTGACATTGGGGGTAGATGCTCTGGAGCAGAAACTAAGGTTATTTTTGCAGACCATTATTATCCGTCGGAAATAAAAGACTTAGAACAATTAGAATATATAGTAGGAGACGCATATTTTGACAAAAATGTAGAAGGATTAGGAAATCTGAGAGAAATAAGAGGAGATGTAGACCTTAGAAAATTGAATTTAAAAGATTTTGGTAAATTGGAAAGAGTAGATGGAACAGTCCATCTAAATGATTCACAAATTGATATTTTAAATCAACTAAGAGTAGCAGGAGGAATAGCCGGTTCAACTAAACTAAAAGAAGAATACAAGAAAAGAATAAGAGAAAAGAATACAAGAGGGCATAATGCAATAGAAGGACAAGATATTGGAGAGGCGGGATTTGGAGTTGGAGTAGAAGAATGTGATGAGGCTAACGGATTCCTTGATAAGGCAATGCATGACATAGATTTGTTTTGGACAGTTGAAGATAGTATTATAGATGATGATAATTTCTAAATTTATAATATTAATAAATAAGTTGAATAAATCATATAAAAAATTACATATCGTTGCTACATGGATTTGCAAAAGTAATCTAATGTAGCAGCCTCTTCCAAATCTAACCGTTTGGCCCTGGAGAATGTAATGTTCTCCAGGGTTTTTCTTATTGTATGTTATGATTTGGCAAAAAAGTTGCATTTGATAAAAAACTATTTACATTTATACGTTTATATAATAAAATATTACCCAGTTAATATTTTATTATGGAGTTTGATTATGATTAAAAAATATTTTTTAGTATTTTTAATTTCAATGATACCACTTATAGAATTAAGAGGCTCTGTACCAATTGGTCTTAGCAATTTATGGGGAGGCCCTATTGATATATTGCCACTGTATTTAATTTGTATTATTGGAAATATGTTACCTGTTCCAGTTATATTTTTCTTTGCAAGAAAAGTGTTGGTATGGGGAGCAGATAAAAAGTTTATAGGAAAGTTTTTTAAGTTTTGCTTAGAAAAAGGAGAAAAAGGTGGAAAAAAACTTCAGGAAAAAGCAGGACGTGGTCTATACTGGGCATTATTTATTTTTGTTGGTATTCCTTTGCCAGGTACAGGAGCTTGGACGGGTACTCTTGCAGCCAGCTTACTAGACATGGATTTTAAAAAAAGTAGTATAGCAGTAATGGCAGGAGTTATTTTGGCAGGAATAATAATGGGGTTGGCGTCAGCGGGAGTTTTTGGCGCTGCAGGTGCAATTTTAGGTGCATAAAAAATTAAAAATATAAAATGGAAACTATTGACAAGTTGCGTTAGAATGGGGTATACTAGATTATAGATGTGTTAATATGGAGAGACATTAATTCTATTTAGAAACAAGGGTGGTAAAAATAGAAAACGTGTTTTTAAAAGAAAATTAACAAACAACAAGAAAATTGACAAAACGTAATATTTGTCAATAGTTTTTTTGTTGTTAAATTTCATAGTTATGTAAATTGTTTAAAAGAGGAATTGCTCTTAAAAATATTTGCAAATAATAGAACTTGGAGAGCAGGAAGTTTGTGTTATTGCAAATGTCTTTAGGAAGACAAGAAGGACTTTTGAATGATTTGATATATATTTTTCTGCTTAATATTTTTTAGAGGTGATTTTTGATGAAAGACATCAAATATGAAAAATGTACTCGTAAGACTTTTGCAAAAATAGATGATTCTATAGAAATGCCAAATCTTATCAAGGTACAAAAAGATTCATATGACTGGTTTGTAGAAGAAGGACTAGGAGAAATACTAAAAGATATTTCACCTATAGTTGACTATTCTGGAAATTTAGTTCTTGAATTTTTAGATTACTATATGGAAGAAAAGACAAAATACACACTAGAAGAAGCAAAAGAAAGAGATGCTACATATGCAACAAGATTGCATGTAAAAGTAAGATTAATAAACCGTGAAACAGGAGAAATTAAAGAACAAGAGATTTACCTTGGAGATTTCCCACTTATGACAGACAGTGGTACTTTTGTTATTAATGGAGCAGAAAGAGTTGTAGTTAGCCAATTAGTACGTTCACCAGGATGCTATTATGCAAAAGAATTCGACCCTAAAACAGGTAAAAGAATTTATACTTCAACAGTAATGCCTATAAGAGGAGCTTGGCTAGAATATGAAACAGATGGAAATGACGTTTTCTATGTAAGAGTTGATAGAACTAGAAAATTGCCAGTTACATCATTATTAAGAGCGATTGGAATTGCAACAGATGAGCAAATAATTGCTTTATTCGGCGAGGAACCAAAAATTACAGCTACTATACAAAAAGATACAGTTAAAACACCAGACGAAGCTTTAATAGAAATATATAAAAAATTAAGACCAGGAGAACTTCCAACAGTTGATGCTGCAAGGAATTTGTTTAATGGTTTATTCTTTGATGACAGAAGATATGACTTAGCAAAAGTTGGAAGATATAAATTTAATAAAAAATTAAGTTTATCAACTAGAATAACAGGCAAAGTTGCATTTGAAGATATTGTAGATTCTGAAACAGGAGAAGTTTTAGTAGAAAAAGATTCTGTAATTTCAGAAGAAGTAGCAGAAAATATTAGAAATTTGGGTATAAATATTGTAGACGTAAAAGTTGATGATAGAAGAGTAAGAATTATAGGAAATGGAACAGTAAATATCCACAAAGTTTTACCAAATGTGGATTTGTCTAACCTACATATTAAAGAATATGTGAATTATGAAGTATTAAAATCAATAATAGATACAACACCAGAAGATAAATTGCATGATGTTATAAAAGAAAGAATTGAAGAATTAATTCCAAGACATATAACAAATGAAGATATGATTGCATCAATAAGCTACTTATTAAATCTAGATAATGGCTTAGGAAATGTTGATGATATTGACCATTTAGGAAATAGACGTATTAGATGTGTTGGAGAATTATTACAAAATCAATTTAGAATTGGACTTACTAGATTAGAAAGAGTAGTAAGAGAAAGAATGACAATACAAGATTTAGATGTTATTACTCCACAAACATTAATAAATACAAAACCAATAACATCATCAATAAAAGAGTTTTTTGGAAGTTCACAATTATCACAATTTATGGACCAAACAAACCCATTATCTGAGCTAACACATAAAAGAAGAATATCTGCATTAGGCCCTGGGGGTCTTTCAAGAGAAAGAGCAGGATTTGAAGTTCGTGATATTCACTATACACATTATGGAAGACTTTGCCCTGTAGAATCACCAGAAGGACCAAACATTGGATTAATATCTGCGCTTTCTTCATTTGCAATTATAAATGAATATGGATTTGTAGAAACACCATACAGAAAAGTGGTTGACGGAAAAGTTACAGATGAAATTATGTATATGTCAGCAGATGAAGAAGATAAATATATAATTGCACAAGCTTCTGAACCTGTTGATGAAGAAGGAAAATTTATAAATGACAGAATTAGAGTAAGACATAGAGAAGAAATAACAGTTGCAGATAAAGATAAGGTTAATTTTGTTGATGTATCGCCAAAACAACTTGTTTCTGTTGCGGCTGCAATGATTCCTTTCTTAGAGCATGATGATGTTAAACGTTCTCTAATGGGATCAAACATGCAACGTCAAGCGGTTCCATTACTTACAGCAGAATCGCCAATAGTTGGAACAGGTATAGAATACAGAGCAGCAAGAGATTCTGGTATTACAGTACTTGCAAAATCTGATGGAATAGTTGAAAAAGTAACTGGTGATGAAATAAGAATTAGAAATAAAAAAGATGAAATAGATACATACCGTTTAAGAAAATTCAAAAGAACAAATGGTGGAACATGTATTAACCAAAGACCAGTTGTAGTAAAGGGAGAAAAAGTTAAGGCTGGAGATCTAATAGCAGATGGACCATCTACAAAAAATGGCGAAATGGCGCTTGGAAAAAATGTTTTAATAGCATTTACAACTTGGGAAGGCTACAATTACGAGGATGCTGTATTAATTAATGAAAGATTGGTAAAAGAAGACGTATATACATCTATTCATATAGAAGAATATGATTGTGAATGTCGTGACACAAAATTAGGACCAGAGGAAATTACAAGAGACATTCCAAACGTTGGAGATGATAGCCTAAAAGACTTAGACGAAAATGGAATTATAAGAATAGGTGCAGAAGTAAGACCAGGAGATATATTAGTAGGTAAAGTAACTCCAAAAGGCGAAACAGAGCTTACAGCAGAAGAAAGATTGTTAAGAGCTATATTTGGAGAAAAAGCTAGAGAAGTAAGAGATACTTCATTACGTGTACCACATGGCGAAGCAGGAACAATAGTCGATATAAAAATATTTACAAGAGAAAATTCAGACGAATTAGGACCTGGCGTAAATCAAATAATAAGATGTTATATAGCTACAAAAAGAAAAATATCTGTTGGAGATAAAATGGCAGGACGTCACGGAAATAAAGGTGTTATTTCTCGTATACTTCCAGAAGAAGATATGCCATTCTTGCCAGACGGAACACCAGTAGATATAGTTTTAAACCCATTAGGTGTACCTTCTCGTATGAACTTAGGTCAAGTATTGGAAGTACATTTGGGAATGGCAGCAAAAGCATTGGGCTGGAAAGTTGCAACACCAGTATTTGATGGAGCAACAGATGAAGAAATAAGAGAACTATTAAAAAAAGCGGGATTATCAGAAGATGGTAAAACAATACTATATGATGGAAGAACAGGAGAAGCTTTTGACCACCCAATTACAGTAGGTGTTATGTATATGCTTAAACTTCACCATTTAGTAGATGACAAAATACATGCTCGTTCAACAGGACCTTATTCAGTTATTACTCAACAACCATTAGGAGGTAAGGCACAGTTTGGTGGACAACGTTTTGGAGAGATGGAAGTTTGGGCATTAGAGGCATATGGTGCAGCTTATACATTGCAAGAAATGCTAACAACAAAATCAGATGATGTAGTTGGACGTGTAAAAACATATGAGGCTATTGTAAAAGGAGAAAATGTTCCAGAACCAGGAGTACCAGAAGGATTTAAGGTATTAATAAAAGAACTTCAAAGTTTAGGATTAGACATAAAGCTATACTCAGAAGATAACAAGGAATTAGAATTAAAAGAGAATATAGAAGACGGCATAGATTTTAATTTTGATTCTGGAAAAGAAGATGTTGTAGATGAAAATGACTTAAATGATGGATATATAGAAGAAGACGGAGAAGAACTTGGGGAAGATATGCTATTAGACGACATAGACGGAATGCTAGATGAGGACGAAATACTAATAGATGATACAGACTTAGGCAAAGAGAATTTGCTAGAAGACCAAGATATGCTAGACGAGTAAAATAATTAAATAGTTTCAAAAAGGATTTTTACGCAGACAAAAGGGAATTGCACAGCAGTGTATTGAGTAAAAATGCTTAAGAAACAAGAGAAAATAGAAGTCAAGGGGGCTAAAAGCAGTGGATGAACTAGAAATTTTCGATAAAATTAAAATAGGTATTGCATCAGACGAAAGAGTAAGAGAGTGGTCAAAAGGAGAAGTAAAAAAACCAGAGACTATTAATTATAGAACATTAAAACCAGAAAAAGATGGACTTTTTTGTGAAAGAATATTTGGACCTACAAAAGACTGGGAATGCCATTGTGGTAAATATAAAAGAGTAAGATATAAAGGAATTGTTTGTGACAGATGTGGTGTAGAAGTAACAAAATCTAAAGTAAGACGTGAAAGAATGGGACATATTGAACTTGCAGCACCAGTAGCTCACATTTGGTATTTTAAAGGAATTCCAAGTAGAATAGCTTTATTACTAGATGTTTCTCCAAGAAACCTAGAAAAAGTTATATATTTTGCTTCATATATTGTTACAGATAAAGGAACATCTTCACTAACAAAAACACAAGTATTATCAGAAAAAGAATATCACGAAGCAGAAGAAAAATATGGAAAAGGCTCTTTTAAAGCAGAAATGGGAGCAGAAGCAATAAGAAAATTGCTAGAAGAAATAGACATAGAAAAACTATCTGAAAAACTAAAAAAAGAATTAGAAAAAGCAAGCGAGCAGAAAAAGGCAAAACTAATAAAAAGATTAGATACTGTGGAAGCATTTAGACTATCAGAAAATAAACCTGAATGGATGGTTATGAATGTTGTACCTGTAATTCCACCAGATTTAAGACCTATGGTTCAATTAGACGGTGGTAGATTTGCAACATCAGACTTAAATGACTTATACAGAAGAGTTATAAATAGAAATAACAGATTAAAAAGGCTACTAGAGTTAGGAGCACCAGAAATAATTGTAAGAAACGAAAAAAGAATGTTACAAGAATCTGTAGATGCTTTAATAGACAATAGTAGAAGAGGAAGACCAGTAACAGGTGCGGGTGGAAGACCTTTGAAATCATTATCAGATATGCTTAAGGGAAAACAAGGACGTTTCCGTCAAAACTTATTAGGAAAGCGTGTTGATTATTCAGGACGTTCAGTTATAGTTGTTGGACCAGAACTTAAAATATATCAATGTGGTGTTCCAAAAGAAATGGCTGTAGAATTATTTAAACCATTTGTAATGAAAGAATTAGTTGGACGTGGAATAGCTCACAATATTAAAAATGCAAAGAGAATGGTAGAAAGACTAAGGCCAGAAGTATGGGACATATTGGAAGAGGTTATAAAAGACCATCCTGTATTATTAAACCGTGCGCCTACACTACATAGATTGGGAATTCAAGCATTTGAGCCAGTTTTAGTAGAAGGAAGAGCTATAAAATTACATCCATTAGTATGTACAGCTTTTAATGCGGATTTTGACGGTGACCAAATGGCTATACATATCCCATTATCACCAGAAGCACAAGCAGAAGCAAGATTTTTAATGCTATCTGTAAATAACTTGTTAAAACCACAAGATGGTAAACCAGTAACTGTTCCTACACAAGATATGATTTTAGGAAGCTACTATTTAACAATGATTGTAGAAGGTGAAGAAGGCGAAGGAATGTATTTTTCTTCTCCAGAAGAGGCAATTATTGCAAATGTAAACAAAGATTTAGGTTTGCATGCTAAAATTCATGTAAGAATGAGCAAAGTAGTAGATGGAGTTGAAAAACATAAAATAATAGAAACAACAGTTGGTAGAATTATATATAACCAAGGAATTCCACAGGATTTAGGTTTTGTAGATAGAACAAACCCAGAAAATGAGTTCCAATTAGAAATAGACTTCCCAGTTATTAAGAAAAATTTAGGAAAAATAATTGCAAAATCAATAAACAAACATGGATTAGATGCAACAGCAGAACTACTAGATTATATTAAGACAACAGGATATAAATATTCAACAATAGGTGCTATTACAGTTTCTGTTGATGATGTAAAAGTTCCAGAAGCTAAAAAACAAATATTAGCTAGTGCAAACGAAAAAGTAAATGACGTATTAAAACAATATAAACGTGGTTTAATTACTGACGAAGAAAGATATCAATCTGTAATTAAAATATGGGAAAAAGCAACAGATGAAGTTACAGAAGCAATGAAGAGTAATTTTGAAGAATTAAACCCAGTATATATGATGTCACAATCAGGAGCCAGAGGTAACATAAACCAATTAAGACAAATAGCAGGTATGCGTGGACTTATGGCAAGTACAACAGGTAAAACAGTTGAAATTCCAATAACATCATCATTTAGAGAGGGGCTAGATGCTCTTGAGTACTTTATTTCAGCACACGGTGCTAGAAAAGGTTTAGCAGATACAGCTTTAAGAACTGCGGATTCAGGATACTTAACAAGAAGATTAGTTGATGTAGCACAAGATATAATTGTAAGAGAAGATGACTGTGGAACAAAAGAAGGAATGGAACTTTCAGACATTAAAGACGGAAATCAAGTAGTAGAAAAACTAGAAGAACGCTTATTGGGAAGATATCCATTAGAAGACATAAAGAATCCAGAAACAGGTGAAATAATAGTAACAACCGAAGAGCTTATAACAGAAGCAATAGCAGAAAAAATAGTTACAGCAGGAATAACAAAAGTTAAAGTTCGTACAGTATTAGAGTGCAAAACAAAACATGGTGTATGTCGCAAATGTTATGGAATGGGATTAGCTTCAAGAGCAGAGGTAAACATAGGTGAGGCTGTAGGTATTATTGCTGCACAATCTATCGGAGAACCAGGAACACAGTTAACCATGAGAACAATTCACTCTGGTGGTGTCGCAGGTGTTGCAGATATCACTCAGGGTCTTCCTAGAGTTGAGGAATTATTTGAAGCTAGAAAACCAAAGGGATTAGCTATAGTAACAGAAATCTCTGGTAAAGTAAAAATTTCAGAGGATAAAAGCAAAAAAGAAGTTATTGTCACAAGCAAAGATGATAGTAAAACATATTCAATACCTTTTGGCTCAAAATTACGTGTAAAAGACGGGGATGAAGTAGAAGCAGGAATGCCATTAACAGAGGGTTCTATAAATCCAAATGAAATATTAGCAATAAATGGTGTTGATGGAGTTCATAAATACTTAGTACAAGAAGTTCAAAAAGTTTATAGAAACCAAGGTGTTGATATTAACGATAAACATATTGAAGTTATTGGTAGACAAATGCTAAAAAGAGTTAGAGTTGAAGATAATGGGGATACAGGACTATTTGCAGGTTCACTAGTGGATATAAATGAACTAGAAGAAGAAAACGAAAAAATGATAGCAGAAGGTAAAAAACCAGCCACATATAAACGTGTACTATTAGGAATAACAAAAGCATCACTTGCAACAGAGAGCTTTTTATCAGCAGCATCTTTCCAAGAAACAACTAGAGTGTTAACAGAAGCTGCAGTAAAAGGAAAGGTAGATGAATTAATAGGCTTAAAAGAAAATGTTATAATAGGTAAATTAATTCCAGCTGGAACAGGATTAAGCAAATACAAAAATATACACATAGACACAGAAAAAGAAGAATGTGACTGTGAAGAAGAATGCAATAATTAATAAAGTAAACGGGACTTTTTATAGTTCCGTTTATTTGCTAATAAAAAAAATAAAAAAATACTATATTTCTACAAAAAAGTATGATATATTATATATGTATAAAAAGCTATATTGAAAGGAATGAAAAAATATATGGAAAGAGGAAGAAGATATAGTGGAGGACGAAAACTAAACATGAAAAAAGTATTTGCTGTAATAATAGCTTTTGCAGTAATTATAATGTTTATTGTAGGAATAAGAAAGATACTAAAATCAAATAAAGGAGCTGCGGAAAAGACAGTTGTTCAAAAATATTTCGCAGTATATACTAATAATAAATGGGGAGTAATAGATTCAAAAGGGACTACTGTTATAGAACCAACATATGATGAAACAATAATAATTCCAAACCCATCAAAAGCCATATTTATTTGTACATATGATGTAGATTATGAAAAGGGCTTATATAAAACAAAAGTGTTAAATGATAAGAAAGAAGAAGTACTTACAGGGTATGAGTCTGTGCAAGCATTAGAAAATTATGATGAAAATAATAATTTGTGGTATGAATCTGATGTCTTGTTAGTAAAAAAAGATGGAAAATATGGATTGATAAATTATAAAGGAAATGAATTATTAAAATGTGAGTATAACTCAATTACAACATTAAAAGGAATAAAAAATAGCTTGATAACAGACAAAGATGGAAAGCTTGGATTAGTTGATGACATAGGAAACATAGTAATACCAAACCAATATAAAGCTATAAAACAACTAGGAAATAAATATGAAGAAGGATTTATAGTGCAAAATGAAAAATATGGAGTAATAAATTGGGACAAATCAGTTGCGCTAGAAGCTAAATATGATGAAGTAAAACAGATATATGGCAATGGTAGATTTGTAGTAAAACAAGATGGAAAATGGAAAATAGTAGATACAACAGGTAATTCATATTTAGAAGAAAAATTTGATGATGTAAAATCAATAAATGGAGAAAATGTTGTAATTCAGAAAAATGGAAAATATGGAATAATGACAATTTCTGGAGATACAAAGCTAGAAACTAAATATGAAGATATAAAATTTACATATGCGGATAACTACATTGCTAAACTAGAAGGCAAATATGGGATTGTAAATGTAGCAGGACAAACAAAATTGGATTTTGTATATAATAACTTGATATATAGAAGTGATGTGGATTTCTACGAGGGTACAAAAGAAAATATTAATTCAGATTTAATAGACAGAGATTTTAATGTTAAATTAAATGGAATTGTAACAGAAATTAACAAAGATTTAGGATATATGAAGATTAGAATAAACGATGAATATAAATATTATAATTTTAAATTTGAGGAAAAATCTAACATAGAATTACTAAAAGGTAACACATTGTTTTTATCAAAAAAAGATAACAAATATGGCTTTGTAAATAAAGATGGAATAGTAATGGTTGACTATATATATGATGATGCAACAGAACAAAATGAATTTGGATATGCAAGTGTAAAAAAAGATGGATTATGGGGATGCGTTAATTCAAAAGGAGAAGTCACAATATCACCAGCATACTCATTAGAAAACAGTATATTAATAGAATTTATAGGAAAATGGCATAGAGGCCAAGATTTAAACTTAAATTATTATACAGATGAAAAATAAATTATAGGAGGAGCAAGCATACAGATGGAACAAAAGATTAAATATCAATATACGTATTTTATATATCCGTATATTATAGAACCTAATAAATACAATAAATATATGCTAAAGCTTATAAGAAATCCTAAGTGTAAATTAAAAACATTTGATAGAATAAAAGATTTTGATATATACACATATTTTTTACCAAATATAAGAGATTATATGTTTTGGACATTTGGATTATCAACTCAAAAAATAAATGAACTTCAAAATATGGAAGGCAAGATGCAAAGTGCAATACTTTCAAAATATCCTTGTACAATTTTTGAATATGAATTAGAGAAAAATATACAAGGAAAAGTAGGAGAACAGAGCGGTATATTTTTTGATATTTTAAAAATGGAGATTATTTGCTTTAATACAGGTATATGCTTTTTAACATTTAAAACTGTTTTAAATGGAGAAAACAATTTAGATGACGTAGTGAATTTTAATTATAAATTCAGAGATATAAACTCAAATTTATCACAGCTAAGAGAATATGAAAACATACGAATACAAACAAGCACTTTTAAAGATATAAGGGATTTTTCAAGTTTGATAAAAGAAATAGCAGGCAATAGTACAGGAGCAAAAAAAATAAATGTAGATACTGAAAGGTTTATTACATATTCATATGTATGCTTAGATCAAAATTGTTGGAACGAAAGTACAAATAATACTGTACTAAATGAAAGATTTTTAAATTATGCAAATATAGCAAGTTCAAACTCTAAAACAAATAGTAAGGTAAAGGAAATTGAACAAAGATATGTAAAGTTTGGGTTTACAAGCTGGAGTGCAGTGGTAATGGCATCAGATATAAATACAGATAATTATACAAAACTGCCATTTGAATATGAGAATAAATATTTATATCATTATATATTTAACATATACAAAAAAATATATCTAAAGAAATTAATATATGAGTTTAATATGAGCAATAATTTTGAGAAGATCAAGGAACAATTTATAAATTTTACAAAATTTATATGGATACAAGAAATAACCAACAATGAGCTTGGAATAAGTATAGAAGAAAAGGAAAGAGAAAGTTTATTGCTAGAAGAGACATACCTAAAATTAAAAAATAAATATGATATACTTTATAAAAATTACAATATAGAAAGAATTGCAAAGGGAAATAAAATAATTGCAATAATAGTAATAGGCATATTTATTGTTACACTTATGAAGTTATTTGGAAAATAAAAAAGTTCAATCAGATAAAATCTTATATAAGGGAGAATTTAGATGGAGATAAGAACAGGTGTAGATATAATAGAGGTAAATAGAATAAAGGAAAGTATTGAGCAAATAGGGCAGGTTTTTGTGGATAGAATATTCACAGAAAAAGAACAAGAATATTGCGAAAAATCTAATAAAATGAAGTATCAACATTATGCGGCAAGATTTGCTGCAAAAGAAGCTATATTTAAGGCAATTTCTAAAAACATAAACAATACTTCTAACTGGTTATGGAAAAATATAGAGATATATAATGATGAAAAAGGAAGGCCAATAGCAGATATAAGTAAATTAGAAATAAAAAATATAATAAGCCAGGATTTGAGTATATCACATATAGAAAACTACGCAATGGCAAGCTTTACTTTAATATTAGATAATTAATAGAGTATTTGTAACAAAGATAACTATTTAGGAAAGGATGCAAAGTCTAAAATGAGGGTTTTCGATTCACATTCACACTATAATGATGAGAAATTTGATGAGGACAGAGAAAAAATATTACATGAAATATATGAGGCTGGAATAACAAAAATTATAGTTGCAGGTTATGATATAGAATCTTCTAAAAAGGCAATAGACTTATCAAACAAATATGATTTTATATATGCTATATGTGGAATATCTCCAAATGATATATTAAAAACAGAAAATGAGATAATAAAGCAAATAAAAAAAATAGAAAATATAGCAAAAGCCGATAAAGTTGTTGGCATTGGAGAAATCGGACTTGACTATTATTGGAATAAAGAAAACAAAGAACTACAACAGATGGCATTTATTAACCAAATAAAATTAGCGAACAAGCTGAATTTACCAATAATAATACATACAAGAGAAGCTGTGATGGATACTATAAAAATTTTAAAGGAAAATACACCAAATAAGAAGGGAGTATTTCACTGTTGCCCATTAAACAAAGAACTTGTAAAAGAAGGACTAAATCTAGGTTTTTACATTTCGTTAGCAGGACCAATAACATTCAAAAATTCTAAAAATGCAGATGAAATAATACAAATGATACCATTGGAAAAAATGCTTATTGAAACAGATAGCCCATATTTGGCACCAGAACCTAATAGAGGGACAAGAAATGACTCAAGAAATTTAAAGTATTTAGTAGAAAAAATAGCACAAGTAAAGCAAATTGAACCAGAAGAAATTGCAGAAATTACATATAATAATTGGAAATTTTAAAACATACATATTTAGTAAACAAAAAACATAGTGTATTACAATTAAATACACTATGTTTTTTATGTATAAATTTTAGTTATTAAAATCAACTTTTACATTTTTTCTAGCTTCTGGGTTATCTACTTCAAATAAAGTTTCTTGTGTAAAATTAAACATTCCAGCTACAATGTTTGAAGGAAATACTTGAATCTTTGTATTATATGTAGTTACAATGTCATTATAAAATTGCCTAGAATAAGAAATTTTATTTTCTGTGTTAGCAAGTTCTTGTTGTAAACTTATAAAATTTTGATTTGCTTTTAAATCAGGATAAGCTTCTGAAACAGCCATAATTGTTTTTAAAGTATCAGAAAGTTGAGTGTCTAAATTAGATTTTTCTGCTACAGTTTTTGCATTTGCCCATGCAGTGCGAAGTTCTGCAACTTTTGTTAAAATATTACTTTCGTGTCCCATATATCCCTTAACAGTCTCAACAAGATTAGGAATTAGGTCAAATCTTCTTTGCAATTGTATTTCTATTTGGCTCCAAGCATTTTTAACTTTTTGTCTTAGCGAAACAAGATTATTGTATATATTTATTAGGAAAACCAATATAAGAACAACAATTATTAAAATAATCCATCCCATTTTAATATCAATCCTTTCTTTTAAGGCAATATAAAAATTACCTCAACAATATAACCAATATAATATCATACATATATTAAAAATTCAATAAAATACACATAAAATTCACAAAAAAGGTTACCGGATAATGTTTTTAAGAGCTATATTATCTGCATGTATGGAAACATAAGTTTTGGATAGGATTAAAAGCGTATACTTCGGCGTTTTATCTTTATAATATATTAAATAGTAACAAAAAAATAGATACAGAATTTATGTTTAATTTTTTTAAAAATGGTAAAAATTATATTATATAAGGAGGAAGAATATGGAAGCATATATTGCAAAAAGAAGAAAAAAATCATCAAAGAATAAAATGTTAATAGTAATTATCTTTATATTTATAATTGCTAGTGGTATAATACTATATAAATTTTATGAGAAAATAGATATAAATGAAGCCAATCAGCCACCAGAGGCAGTAAAAACATTAAGAACTATGGAGGAAGAAAAAAAGGAAAATAAAGAAGCAGTTGATGTTATAGAAAAAGCAACATCAAATGTTGTAGGAATATCAAAAGTAAAAAATGTTGGTAGTAGCATTTTTTTAAAGGATAGTACATCAAAACTTGGGTTAGGCACAGGTGTAGTGGTAACAGATAATGGATATATATTAACCAATGCACATGTTTCTGGGGAAAAGTATAGCACGTGCTATGTAACATTAGAGTCTGGTGAAACATTTACAGGGAATGTGGTATGGTCTGATGTTAATATAGATTTATCTATTTTAAAGATATCATGTAAAAATATGAAATATGCAGTATTAGGAGATTCTGATAATATCAAAGTTGGTGAAAAAGTATATGCAATAGGAAATCCAATTGGATTTGAGTTTGAAAGAACAGTAACATCTGGTATAATAAGTGCAGTAAATAGAACCATTAAAATAGAAGAAGATGAAGATGCTTCTTATATGAGCAATTTAATTCAAACAGATGCAACAATAAATTTAGGAAATAGTGGAGGACCATTAATAAATATAGATGGAGAAGTAATAGGAATAAATACTATAAAAATTAGTTCAGCAGAAGGAATAGGATTTGCTGTGCCAATAAATCTTATTAAAACAATAATAGAAAAATTGGCAATACAGGGAAAATTTGAAGAAGCAAGTATTGGAATATTTGCCTATGATAAAAATGTGATACCATATATAGATAAAAATTTAAAATTTGATACAGGCATATATGTTGTTCAAGTTAGTAAGGGCTCATCAGCGTATAATGCAGGATTGAGAGAAAAAGATATAATAATTAAAATAGATAATATAACACTAGAGAAGATGAGTGACTTAAGAAAATATATTTATACTAAAAATGTGGGAGATGAAGTTATATTAAGAATACAAAGAAATAATGTGGAAAAAGAGGTAAAAATGATGTTAACGCGAAAATAGTAGAAAAGTTAAATTTGACAGATCTGCTAATAAATGGTATAATATAATTGTTGCTTTTAAAGGAGGGAACAAATTTCTTATGAAAAATGATGAGAAAGCATCTATATCGCTGAAAAGAATCATTGCCATAAGCTTAATATTTTTATTTTTAACAAGCATAGCAGTAGTTGCAGGAAATGTTAAATTAAATAGCGTAAAAATAATATTATCAAGTGGTTATGAAATGAATGTATTATCTTCAAAAACTAAAATTTCAGAAATATTAGATGAAAACCATATTATAATATTGGAAGATGAAAAGGTTATTCCAAGTTTAGACGAAGAACTTTCATCAAACAATACTATAAAAATATTTAAAAACACAGATGAAGAAGTTGAAATAGCTACGGAAATAGAATGTTCAGAGAATATTAAAACAGAAGATATTTTAAAAAATTATGAACAAATAATTGAAAAAATAGTAACTGTGGAAGTAAAAATACCATATGAAACTATTACTAAAGACGTATCAACAGGTTCTGGAACAAAGCAAGACAGAATAATACAAAATGGTGTTGATGGACTAAAAAAAGTAACATATAAAATAAAATATCAAAATGATGTAGAAATAGAAAAAACAGAAATATCTAGCGAAATTATAAAAGAACCAATAAACAAAATTGTTGAAGTAAGAACAAGACAGATTACATCAAGAAGTTCAAACCTAAGAACAGCTAGCACAAACCCAGCGACAACAGCATCTACAACATTGGCAAAAAAAGTAGAAGGAATAACACCAAAAGTTGCTACTTTTAATACTTCGGCATATTGTCCATGTATGAGTTGCTGTGGTAAAACAAATGGTATAACATCATCTGGTGCATTAGCATCTCAATGGTACACATTAGCAGCAGGTTCGGTATATCCAATAGGAACAGTTATATATATACCATATTTTAAAGATAAACCAAATGGTGGATGGTTTGTGGTTCAAGACAGAGGTGGAGCAATATCAAGTGATAGATTAGATATTTTCTATAATTCACATAGTTCTGCACTACAATTTGGTAGAAGATATTTAGAATGTTATGTATATGAATTTTAATAATATAATCGGTTATCACATTTACGATAGCCGATTTATTTTAATATCAATTAGAGTAATTGCTAAGTAAAATGCTTGCATATACGCTTCTTTTTTGATATTATAGTAAAAGTAAAAATGAATTGAGGAAGAAAAATGAAACTAATATCATGGAATGTTAATGGGTTAAGAGCTAATATTACAAAAGGATTTGAAACTTTTTTTAAACAAATAGATGCAGATATTTTTTGCATTCAGGAAACAAAAATGCAGGAAGAACAAATTGATATAACTATTCAGAATATTTTAAAAAAATATAAGCAATATTGGAATAGTGCATTAAAAAAAGGTTATTCAGGTACGGCAGTATTTAGCAAAAAGGTGCCTATAAATGTGACATATGGAATAGGAATAGAAGAGCATGACAAGGAGGGAAGAATTATAACACTTGAGTTTGAAAAATTCTTTTTAGTAAATTGTTATACTCCAAATTCAAAAAAAGGCTTGGAAAGATTAGATTATAGGATGTTATGGGAAGATGAAATAAAAAAATATCTGATAAAATTAGATAAGATAAAGCCTGTAATATACTGTGGCGATTTGAATGTAGCACATGAAGAAATAGACTTGAAAAATCCAAAAACAAATAGAAAAAGCGCAGGATTTACAGATGAAGAAAGAAATAAAATGACTGAATTATTAAAGATGGGTTTTACTGACACTTTTAGATATCTATACCCAGAAAAAGAAAATGCGTACTCATGGTGGTCATATATGTCAAATGCAAGAGAAAAAAATGTTGGCTGGAGAATAGACTATTTTATTGTTTCAAAGTCAATAGAAATCCAGATACAGGATTCAATGATATACTCAGAAGTATTGGGAAGTGACCATTGCCCAATAGGACTAGAAATTAAAATATGAAAGGGGAAAAAATGGGAGAAAATAAACGTGTAATTACAAAATGGTTATATTGGTTTGTATTTGCTGTTGCCGTTATATTAGTTTACAAAACAGTAGATAATTTAGGAGAAATATTAAATTGGTTTGGAAAATTATTTTCAATTTTAATGCCATTTGTAATAGGAATATTAATAGCATACTTATTCTATATGCCAACAAAAAAATTGGAAAAAGTATATTCAAAGACAAAAAACAAATTTATAAAAAGAAAATCTAGAGCAATAGCAATATTCACAATATATGTAATAGCAATAATAGCAATTATATTTATAATTAATTTTATAATTCCAACAATAATAGAAAGCACTAAGGACTTAATAAGTAATTTTCAAAGCTATTACAATAAAACAATGGCTGTTTTAAATAATTTACCAGAGGAGTCATTCTTAAAAAATGAAATAATATATAAGTTGGCAGAACAAATAAAAAATATTGATTTAGAAAAGTATTTAAACCTTGAACAATTAGCTCAATACGCAAAAGGTGCAATAAATGTAGTTACAGGAGTATTTGATTTATTTGTGTCTATAATAGTATCCATATACATATTGTCAGAGAGAGACGAGATATTAGGATTTTTTAATAGATTATCAAAAAGAATATTCAAAGAGGATACATATAGTAATGTAGAAAAATACTTTTACGAAACAAACAATGTTTTTTTCCGCTTTATATCAAGCCAACTGTTGGATGGAATGGTAGTTGGAATAATAACATCTATAGCGATGAAAATAATGGGGATACAATATGCTATACTACTAGGATTTATGATAGGTCTATTTAATTTAATACCATATTTCGGAGCAATAATAGCTGTAATAATAGCAGGTATAATAACAATATTTACAGGTGGACTTGATCAAGCGATATGGATGGTAATAATAGTAACAATATTACAACAAATAGATGCAAACATAATAAATCCAAAAATAACAGGAGATTCACTAAAAATAAGCCCATTATTAGTAATATTTGCGGTAACAGTAGGTGGAGCATACTTTGGGGTATTAGGCATGTTCTTGGCAGTACCAATAGCAACTGTAATAAAAATAATATTAGAAGACTATATAAAAAATGTTAATGCCTAGACCAAAAAGCAATTTTAATTCCCATTTACAGTGTGGATTTCTTGTAAACATTGACAAAAGCGCGAAATAAGTGTAAAATATAAGATGTAATTAGGAGGATTTTATGCCGAGCAATAAAAAAATATTTGATAAACTAGTATCGCGCGTAAAGATATATTTAGTAATAATAGCAGTACTTTTAACAATTATTTGTATAAGCAATATTAACTTAGTTCTGCCAGCAATTTTGTTTTATATTTTAGTTGTTGGATATGCTTATTGGAGCAGTGAAAAGAGAAAAGAAGAATTATCTGAGCATATAGAACACTTAACCTTTAGCGTTGATAAAGCAGCAAAGGGAACACTGATAAATTCACCATTTCCACTTATAATATTAGAAACCAATGGAAATACAATTTGGAAAAACGAGAAGTTTTCTAAGGAATTTATTAATATAGATATTAATAACTATTTGGATAGTATATTAAAAGAATTAAAGCAAAGTCTTGAAAATGGAGAATTTGTTAAAAATAAAAATATTAATCAAAGTATAGTAATTGGAAGTAAAACATATAAGCTATTAGGAGAATATATAGAATTAAGAAATAAACAGTCTATATTTACACTATATTTTATGGACAATACAGAATTAATAAAAACAGAAGAAAAATATATTAACTCACAAAATTGTATAGGAATAATAATGATTGACAATTATGAAGAGTTAATGCAGAGAGTAGAAAATGAAGACAGGTCTACATTCATAGCACAAATTGAAAAAAATATATATGAATGGGCAACTCATTTTGAAGGTTTAGTAATAAAGTCTGAAAGAGATACTTTTGTGTTAATATTTGAACAAAAATATCTATCAGAAATAGAAAATAAAAAATTTAATATATTAGATGAAATAAAAGAATTGGAATGGACTAATAAAGCACAGTTCACTTTAAGCATAGCTGTTTCAAACGAAGGTAGCTCTAACTACGAAAAATACAAATCCGCACAAGCAGGACTAGATATCGTATTGGGACGTGGAGGAGACCAGGCAGTTGTAAGAGAAAATGGAAAATATGTATTCTTTGGCGGAAGAGCACAAGAAGTAGAAAAAAGAACTAAGGTGAAAGCTAGAACAGTAGCACATGCCTTAAAAGAACTAATACTTGAAGCGGAAAATGTAATGGTAATGGGACATTCTAACTCAGATATGGACTGCATAGGTTCAAGTATGGGAATATATAGATTAGCAAGGTCATTAGGAAAAAATGCATATATAGTAAACAATTCTTATGGAATTGGTTTAGAAAACTTTATGGAAAAAGCAAAAGAGGATGACGAGTACAAAAATGTAATTATAAACAAAAGTGAAGCATTAGCTAAAATAAGCCCAGAAACATTGCTAATTGTTGTGGATACAAGTAAGAAAAACTATGTGGAAATTCCAGAATTATTAGAAGAAACAGAAAAAATAGTAGTTATAGACCATCATAGAAGAAGTACAGAATATATAGAAGATGCAACACTTATGTTCCATGAGGTTTATGCATCTTCAGCAGCAGAACTTGTTACAGAAATATTGGAATATTCACAAGAAAAAATTGAGTTAACAGAGTTAGAAGCAGAGGCACTTTATGCGGGAATTATGATGGATACAAAGAATTTTACTTTTAAAACAGGTGTAAGAACATTTGAAGCAGCAGCATATTTGAGAAAGTATGGAATAGATACAATTAAGGTGAAAAAATGGTTCCAAAGTGACTTAGCAACATACAATAAAATTTCTAAAATAGTAGAAAAGGCAGAGGTTTTAGAACATGCAATAGCAATTTCTATTTATGATGAACAAGACAAAGATGCAAACATAATATGTGCAAAGGCGGCAGATGAACTACTCACAATAAGTAATATAGTTGCATCATTTGTAATTGGAATGATGGGAGACAGAGTCTGCATAAGTGGACGTTCAATAGGAGATATAAATGTTCAATTAATACTAGAAAAGCTGGGTGGCGGAGGACACATAACCTTAGCCGGAGCCCAAGTAGAGGGAATGACAACAGAAGAAGTAAAAACAGAGCTTATAAATAGAATAAATGAATATTTTAGTGAAATGTCAAGTTAAGAGGAATAATAAAAAAGAGGGCAATACAACTGGTATTTGCCCTCTTATAAACAATTGACTTTAATATATATAAAAGTGGGTAAAAGCTATTGATAGAAGAAACTCTATAAGATATAATTAATAAAAGCATTTTAAATTAAATACTAGAATTTTAAAAAAGTATTAAAGAAGATAAAGAGAGGAATGATTATATGAAGGTAATTTTATTAGACAATATAAAGGGCGTAGGGAAAAAAGATGAAATAATAAATGCAAGTGATGGATATGCAAGAAATTACTTATTTCCAAAAAAATTAGCAGTAGAGGCAACAAAAGAAAATTTAGGAAAACTAGAATCAAAGAATGAAGCTAATAAATTTAAAAAACAAAATGAAAAAAATGATGCAATAGAAGTAGCAAATAAGTTAAAAGAACTAGTTTTAACAATAAAAGTAAAAGCTGGAGAAAATGGAAAGATATTTGGAGGGGTAACCTCAAAAGAAATATCAGAAAATTTAAAAGAACAGTATAAAATAGAAATAGATAAAAAGAAGATAGAAGTAAAAGAAACTATAAAAAATATAGGAAGATTTACAATAAATATAAAATTATATGAAGGAGTAAATGCAAAATTAACAGTGAATATAATTGCAGAATAGTAGGACTCGTATATTAAGAAAGGAATGAAAAAAATGGAGTTAGGCAGAATTCCACCACACGATATAGAAGCAGAACAAGCTATTATAGGCAGTATGTTAACAGATAAAGATGCAGTAATAGCAGCAGTAGAAGTATTGCAAGAGCAAGATTTTTACAGAGAAGATAATAAAATAATATATTCTGCAATACTAAATTTATACAATAGGGCAGAGCCAATAGACATTATAACATTAAAATCAGAGCTAAAATCAATGGGAAAGTTTGAGGCTGTTGGTGGTTTGGAATATATAGTTCAATTACCAGACAAAGTACCTACAACATCAAATGTAGAACAATATATAAAAATAGTGGAAGAAAAATCAATGCTAAGAGCATTAATAAAAACTGCGGATGAATTAATAACACTTGGATATGACCCTACACAAGAGGTAGAACAAGTAATAGATACAGCAGAAAAAAAGATTTTTCAGGTAATGCAAAAAAAGAATCAAAAGGGATATTCATCTATAAAAGACATTCTAGTAGACACATTTACACAATTGGAACAATTATATAACCAAAAAGAATCAATTACAGGCGTTCCAACAGGATTTGTGGATTTGGACTATAGAACTTCAGGACTACACAATTCAGACTTGATACTGGTTGCTGCAAGACCTGCTATGGGAAAATCCGCGTTTGCGTTAAATATAGCCACAAATGCAGCAGTAAGAGCAAAAGTTCCAGTAGCGATATTTAGCTTAGAAATGTCTAAAGAACAAATGACAAACAGAATTTTATGCAGTGAAGCAATGGTGGATAGTGCAAAAGTTAGAACGGGAAAAATAGATGATGATGAATGGGCAAAATTAGCAGCAACATCAGGAGAACTTTCAGAAGCGGGTATATATATAGATGATACTCCGGGTATTTCAATAATGGAAATAAGGGCAAAATGCAGAAAAATGAAATTAGAAAAAAATATAGGATTAGTTGTAATAGACTATTTACAATTAGTTCAAGGCAGTAATAAAAAAGGAGGAAGCCGTGAACAAGAAATAGCAGAGATAAGTAGGTCCTTAAAAATATTAGCAAAGGAAATAGATGTACCTGTTATAGCATTATCACAATTATCACGTGCACCAGAGCAAAGAATAGACCATAGACCAATGCTTTCAGACTTACGTGAATCAGGTTCAATAGAGCAAGATGCAGACATTGTAATGTTTTTATATAGAGATGACTACTACAATGAAGACACAGAAAAGAAAAATATTGCAGAAGTAATAATAGCAAAACATAGATCGGGAGCAACAGGAACGGTAGAACTATTATGGCTAGCAAACTATACAAAATTCGCAAATATAGAAAGATACAGAGAATAAGTTGTCACTATAGGGACGCTCCTTTTTGTGACAGAAAGGGGAAATATGTTGGAGGATAAGGTATTAAATACCATAAAAAGGTATGAACAAATAAAATCTGGGGATACTATAGTAGTGGGAGTGTCTGGGGGGCCAGATTCTATTTGTTTATTGAATGTATTAAAAAATTTACAAAATGAACTTAAAATAAACATTGTAGTTGCACATATTAATCATATGATAAGAAAAGAGGCTGACTCTGAAACAGAGTTTGTACAAGATTTTTGTGAGCAGAGGGATATAAAATGTTTTGTAAAGAAGGCAGATGTTTTACAAATAGCTAAAGAAAAAAAGCTAGGGACAGAAGAGGTTGGAAGAAAAATTAGATATGATTTTTTTGAAGAGGTAAAGAACTTAGTTGGTGGAAATAAAATTGCTACAGCGCATAATGCAAATGATAATGCAGAAACAGTACTAATGAATTTCTTAAGGGGAAGTGGAAGTACAGGGCTTAAAGGTATAGAACCAATAAGAGATAACAAACTTATACGACCTATAATTGAATGTACCAGACAAGAAATTGAACAATATTGTAATGAAAAAGGTTTAAACCCTAAGTATGACAAAACAAATCAAGAAAACATATATACAAGAAATAAAATTAGGAATATGCTTATTCCGTATATACAAGAGAATTTTAATCCTAATATTATAGAAACAATAAATAGAATGTCCAATCTTATAGCAACTGATGAAATGTATTTCAAATCAATAGTAAAACAGTCATATAAAGAGACTTTTATAAGTAGAACTGAAAAAGAAATAATTTTAGATTTAAAAAAATTTAATGTTTTAGAAAAAGTAATAAAATCAAGACTTATAATATATACTATTAATGAGCTTTTAGGGACTACTAACGGAATAGAAAAAATACATATTGAAGATGTTATTAAATTATGTAAAAATAATATTGGTAATAAATACTTAACACCAAATAAAAATATAAAAATAATGATAAAAAATAAAAAAATTTTTTTTACGAGGTATTGTAAACTTCCGTAAGGAAAGCCTTGATATGACTAGGGTGTGAACAAAAAAACTTTAGTAAAACACTTGAAATACCAAAATCTTTATGATATATTCCTTAAATAGTAAAAGGAGGCATTAACTTGAAAAATGGAATAAAATCTTTAGCTATGTGGCTAATAACATTTATAATATTTATAGTCTTAATATCATCAATAATTGATAATACTGAGAATAGGCTTGCCTACTCGGAATTACTTTCTAAAGTAGAAGCAGGTGAAGTAAAAGAAATAGAAATTTCAGCAGATAAGGTAAAAGCAAATGTAAAATTAAAGAACCAAAATGTTACTAAAGAGGTAAATATACCAAGTGTTGAACATCTAATGTCAGCATTAGAAGATAGTATGAAAACAGGTACAATAAAGGTAACAGAAAAATCAGAATCTTTATTTGTAACAATACTAAGTCTTTTAACACCATTTGGAATATTAATTATATTCTTTATATTTTGGTTCTTATTTATGAATAGTGGAGCACAAGGAGGAGCTGGCTCAAATAAAACAATGTCTTTTGGAAAGAGCAGAGCTAAAATATTAAATCCAACAGATAAAACAAAAGTAACATTTAATGATGTGGCTGGTGTAGATGAGGAAAAAGAAGAATTAGAAGAAATAGTTGAATTTTTAAAAAATCCAAGAAAATTCACAGAGATGGGTGCAAGAATTCCAAAAGGAGTTTTATTGGTAGGGCAACCTGGAACAGGAAAAACACTTTTAGCAAAAGCAGTTGCAGGAGAGGCTGGTGTACCATTCTTCATTATAAGTGGTTCAGACTTTGTAGAAATGTTTGTTGGTGTAGGAGCTTCTAGAGTAAGAGATTTATTTGAAGAAGCAAAGAAAAAAGCACCATGTATTGTATTTATAGATGAAATAGATGCAGTTGGTCGTCAAAGAGGTGCAGGACTTGGCGGAGGACATGATGAAAGAGAACAAACACTAAATCAGTTATTAGTAGAGATGGATGGATTCTCAGCTAATGAAGGAGTAATTGTATTAGCTGCAACCAATAGACCAGACGTATTAGACAAAGCTTTATTAAGACCAGGAAGATTTGATAGACAAATAGTAGTATCGGCACCAGATGTTAAAGCAAGAGAGGAAATCTTAGAAGTTCATAGCAGAAAGAAGAAATTGGCACCAGATGTAGATTTAAAAACAATTGCAAAAAATACATCAGGATTTTCAGGTGCAGATTTGGAAAATGTATTAAATGAGGCGGCTTTATTGGCTGCAAGAAGAAATAAACCAGAAATTAGTATGACAGAAGTAGAAGATGCAATGGTTAAAGTAACAATGGGACCTGAAAAAAGGACTAGAGTTAGAAGCGAAAAAGAACAAAAATTAGTGGCATATCATGAGGCAGGGCATGCAGTTGTAAGTAGATTTTTACCAACACAAGATCCTGTTCATCAAATATCAATTATACCAAGAGGAATGGCTGGAGGATATACTATGTATAGACCAACAGAAGATAAGTCTTTTATGTCTAGAACAGAAATGATAGAAAATATAGTTTCACTATTAGGTGGAAGAGTATCAGAAAAATTGGTATTAGACGATATATCAACAGGAGCAAGTAATGATATAGAACGTGCAACGAAGATTGCAAGAAATATGGTTACAAAATATGGAATGAGTGAAAGAGTTGGCACTATAACCTTAGGACAAAATCAAGAAGAAGTATTTTTAGGAAGAGATTTTGCACAGAGCAAAGAGTATTCAGAAGAAACAGCTGCAATAATAGATGAAGAAGTAAAAAGTATAATTGATTATGCATATAAAAAAGCAGCAGAAATATTAAATGCTAATATGGAAAAATTACATGTTGTAGCAGGAATATTGTTAGAAAAAGAAAAAATAGATGGAGAAGAATTTGATGCAATATTCAATAATTAAAATTATAAAAAATTAAAGGAGCTTATACTCCTTTAATTTTTTTATGCCTTAATGTGCATCTTGTATTTCTGGTTTCATAGAAACAGCTATTAGTGTACCTTCTTCTACAGAAGTGCCTGCAATAGGATCTTGACTTATAACTATTCCAGAACCACTAACTTGAATATTTAAATTTCGGTCCTTTAAAATTGTTCTAGCCTCGGATAAAGACTTTCCTTTTAAATCTGGAACTGTTTGTGATACTCTTGCTTCATGTCCAGCGGAATATATTTTAACAATAGAGTCTTTCAGTAATTGGGTTCCAGCTTTAGGCATTTGTTCTGTGACAATTTCTTCAGAACCTCCTGATATAATACAATTAAAGCCTGCGTTTTCTATAATTTTATTTGCTTCTGCAATAGTTTTGTTTACTACATTTGGTAGTGTAGTAGTAGAATTTGAGCTACTGCTTCCAGTAGTTGAGCCACTACTGTCAGAAGGAATCTGTAAATATGGTAATACTTCTGTTAATATTTGAGAAGCAACAGGTCCAGCAATTTGACCACCTTGATGACTATCTCCCTCAGGAGCATATAATGTTACAAGAGCAACAACTTCTGGACTTTCTACAGGGGAAATAGCAATATATGACGCAACATATCCATCTTCCTCTGCACCTGGTGATGGTTCTGATGTTCCGGTTTTTCCTGCCACAGAGTAGCCTGTAACTCTTCCGTACCTTCCTGTACCAGATGTTACTACCGATTCCATCATATTTAAAAGATTTTCAGATGTTTCCTTAGAAACTACTTGTCTTATTACTGTTGTATCTATATTTGTGGTTGCACCAGTATCAGTATTTGTAACCTGTTTTATTATTTTAGGTTGAACTAATATGCCATCATTTGCTATACAACATATAGCGGTTGCCATTTGCAATGGTGTTATACCAAATCTTTGACCAAATGAAGAGGTAGCCAGCTCAACAGGACCAACATCTTCTAAGTCCCAGAAGTTTCCGCTAACATCACCAGAAGTTAAATTGGTTGAGTCAAATAAACCAAAAGCTTCAAAATATTTATATAGTGTTTTAGCACCAATCTTCTCGCCTAATTCCATAAATGCTGGGTTACAAGAATTGCACAAAGCATCTCTTAAACTTTGTTTACCATGGCCAGGTATACCTTTCCAACAATAAATGGTATTTCCAGCTACAACATGATATCCAGGACAATCAAAAACATTTTTTTCATCAGGAGAAACCAAATTTTCTTCTAAACCAATTGCAGCAGTTATAACCTTAAAAACAGAACCAGGTTCATATCTATCGGAAAGAGCTCTATTTCTCCACATACTATACATAGCATTAGACTTTTGCTCAGAAGTCATTTCTTTCCACTTGTCCTCAGTAATACTTGTGACTTTATAAGGAGTGTTTAAATTATAGTTTGGGTAAGTTGCCATTGCCAAAATGTCACCATTATTTGGATTCATAATTATAACATTTCCGCCACGAGCACAATTATTTTCTTTGCAAGCTTGCTCCAAATATTTTTCAGCAATAGCCTGAATATTTACATCTAAAGTTAATGTTATATTATTACCATTTTCTGCAACAAATAGGGTCTCGTTCTGGTCAGGAATGAATTCTTGGATTGCATCTTGAGAAGTAATTATTCTTCCAGGTGTACCAGTTAATAAAGAATCAAATTCATTTTCTAATCCCTCTAAGCCTCTATTTTCATCTCCACAAAAACCTATTAAATTTGATGCTAAATTATTGTAAGGATAATATCTTTTGGTATCTTCATCTATATTAATGCCAGAATAAATCTTTTCCTCTTCCATCCATTTTTTCAGTTTATCAATTTTGTCTTTTTGAACCTTTGAAACAATCGTCTCTAACCAGCTTGTGCTATTAACTTTAGCTAAAGTTTTTTCATAATCTAATTCAAAGATCTCTGAAAAAGCTTTCGCAACTTTCTCTTTTAAAGCTTTAGTTTTAATTTCTTCTAATTCTTTGTTTTCCTCAGATACTTTTATAAGGTCTGGATTAATGGTAACAGTATCTACAGCAGCGCTTATAGCTAACTCTTTTCCGTTTGTATCATATATAGTACCTCTTTTAGGACTTATTGCTCTACTAGTAATTAATTGACTATACATTTGTTCCTTTAACCAAGGACCTTTAATAAATTGTAACCAAAATAAACGTCCAATTAGCAATAAAAACACACAAAATATTGCAATCATACCATTTCTTAATCTCAGAGCCCTAGAGTATTTTGGGGCTTTGCTTTTGTTCTTTGTATTCATTTTACACCTACTTTTTTAATAATAACAACATTTTATTATATAATAAAACAAAAATCAATGCTTTTAAACAATGTTTAATACATTGCAATATCAACATAAACATGATAAAATATAAACATAATTTATACATAATAGGAGAATTGAATTAACAATGAATAATGTGTACGATGAAACTAAGTTTCTAATGAAAAAATATAATATTACTGCTAATAAAAGCTTAGGTCAAAACTTTTTGGTTGATGATGAATCTATAGAAAAAATAGTAGAGGCCTCTGACTTAACAACAGATGACTTGGTAATAGAAATTGGGCCAGGTCTTGGAACTTTAACCCAAAAGCTATTAGAAAAAGCTAAAAAGGTAATTGCAATAGAGCTTGATAAAAAAATGATTAAAGTATTACAAGACAGATTTTTATTATACACAAACCTAGAAATTATAAATGAGGATGTATTAAAAGTAGATTTAAAGGAAGTAATAGAGAAAAACGGATTTAAAACAGCCAAAGTTGTTGCAAATCTTCCTTACTATATTACAACTCCTATTATTATGCAGTTGTTAGAAAAAAAACTACCAATAGAAACAATAACAGTAATGATACAAAAAGAAGTGGCAGAAAGATTAACAGCAATTCCAGGAGATAAAAATTCTGGAGCGATTACATATTCGGTGTATTATTATTCAAATCCAAAAGTAATATTAAATGTTGAAAATTATAAATTTATTCCAGCACCAGAAGTTGATTCTCAAGTTATAAAATTAGTACTAAGGGATGAACCAGTGGTTAAACCTATAAACGAAGAATTATTTTTTAGATTAATAAAAATAAGCTTTATGCAAAGAAGAAAAACATTAATAAATAGCTTATTAAATGGTGGAATAATAAAAAGTAAGCAACAAGCAATAGACATATTTAACGAATTGGGAATTGAATTAAATACAAGAGGAGAAAAGTTAACAATTGAACAATTTTGTGAAATTTCAAATTTGCTGGCAAAGTGTATTTAAAAATACAAAAATGTATGCTATAATAAATATATAATAGGAGATAAGTATGAATCAAATTCTTGTAACAGAAAAACTGTATATTACGCCAGAATTTAAGAGAAAAAGAATGCTTTATAAAATTGAATTCTTTTTATCTGTTTTTTTGGTGTTTGCTTTATTTTCTTATTATGTTTATGCAGAGTATGATAGAAATAAAAATGAAAAAGTATCACAAGAAATATTAAATCAGATTGCTGCAACGAATGCAATAGACACAACAACAAGACAGCCAGAAGATGACATTATTAGAGTAATTATAGACGACCAAGAAGAATTGACACCGGAGCAAGCAAAAAGAATAGAAGAAGTGCAAGAGAATTCAATAATATATACTGCTTCAAATGGAGTGGAATATGAAACAGATGCTATTTTAAACATACCAAGACTAGGAATAAATTATCCAGTGTTAACAGATACATCAGACGAATTATTAGAAATTTCGCTTAATAAATATTGGGGACCAGATCCAAATGAGGTGGGAAATTACTGCATAGTAGGTCATAATTATAGAAATGGAAAGATGTTTGGAACATTAAGCTCTATAAAAAATGGTGACATAGCTGAATTGACAGATGGATATGGCAGAAGAATAAAATATCAAGTATATGATAAATATGTCGTTAAACCAACAGATACAGGATGTACAACTCAGCATACAAATGGACAAAAAGAACTAACATTAATAACCTGCACAAACTATGGAAAGGAAAGACTTGTAGTAAAGTGTAGGGCAATATAGTTATTTTAATATTTTTATAGCTTCTGTGGTATCTTTTTCCTTTTTACTAATAAGGAAAACAAATATTGCTGTAGCTACAAAAGTGATGACATAAGATACTATAACTATAGAAATCTTTCCATTAGATAATCCGCTACCAGCTATGGTAGAAGAAATTATAGATGGAAATCTTAAAAAAGTTGCAATTAATATAAATTTAATAGGTGGTATTGGAAATAAAAATCCAATATATGTCAATAAGTCTTTAGGAGTGCCAGGTGTAAAGAATAGTATACACATTAGCACTTCTGCTTTTTTAGGATTTTTAAATAATTTGCTGTTTTCAATTTTTTGAATTTTTTCCTTTGAGAATGTATTGTATAAATACTTTTTTCCGAATTTTCCAACAAGCAAATAAATTAAAGTAGTAGTAATAAAGACAGATACAATTATAAAGATAGTACCTCCAATAGGACCATAACACATACCGGCTAAAATTTCTAAAGGCTCGCCTGGCAAAACAACTAAAACAATTTGAAGAAGTTGAAGCATAAATAAAACAATAATTCCCCAAACTCCAAGATTATCAATTTCATTTTTAAATGCCAGCTGACCTTCGTGAGTTGATAAATTAATTATAAACGGAAATAAATATAAAATTACTCCAATTATTAACAATATTGAAAAAGTAAGCAACAATGCTTTTATTATTTTATTTTTCATAAAGCTATTCAAATCCTCCTAATAATACAATAATATATATAATAACACAAAAGTTGATAAAAAACTATAGTACAATTTATTTATTAATGATATAATTCTAAATAGAGTTTATATAAAGTTTATTGTATAATATTCAAATTAAAAGTTTAACAAGAAAAGGTGTATTAAATGTATTTAAAAAGATTAGAACTACAAGGCTTTAAGTCTTTTGCAGATAAAACAATATTGGAATTTAAGCCAGGAATTACCTCAGTTATAGGACCAAATGGATCAGGAAAAAGCAATATATCAGATGCCATAAGATGGGTCCTAGGAGAGCAAAGCATGAAATCTTTAAGAGGTGCAAAATCGGAAGATATAATATTTGCAGGAACTCAAGAAAGAAAGTCGCTTGGATTTGCCGAAGTCTCAATTGTTATAGATAATTCTGACGCAAAGTTGCCAATAGAATATGCAGAAGTTACAGTAACAAGAAAAATATATAGAAATGGGGAAACAGGCTATTTTATAAACAAAACTCCTTGCAGATTAAAAGATATTTTAGAGCTATTTATGGACACAGGAATAGGAAAAGATGGATACAGCATAATAGGACAAGGAAAAATAGATGAAATATTATCAAACAAATCAGAAGACAGAAGGCATATATTTGAAGAAGCGGCGGGCATTGTAAAATATAGAACTAGAAAGCAAGAATCTGAAAAAAAGATGGAACAAACAAAGCTTAATTTATTAAGAATTAATGATATTTTAACAGAGATAGAAGGCAATATAGAACCATTAAAAGCACAATCTGAAAAGGCAAAACAATATTTAAATTTAAGAGAAGAATTAAAAAACATAGAAGTTGGATTATTTGTATATAACATAAATTCATATAAAGAAAAGTTAAAGCAAATTGTACAAGACGAAGAAATAATGGTTGCACAAAAAGAGACAGAGGATGAAAAATTGACATCTATACAAGAGTTAAAAGACTCTTTAAAAAGAGAAATAGACGAAATAATATTGCAAATAGAGCAAATGCAAAATATTGGCTTTGAGAGTTCTAATAAAATAGAAAAAATGAATTCAGAAATTGGAATATCAAAAGAGAGAATACAAAATAATTTAAATAATAAAGAAAGACTTCAAATAGAAATACAAGAATTTGAGACAAGAATAAAAGAATTAGAAGAAGAAGAAAAACAAAGACAAGAGAAAAAAGCTAATTTATTTCAAAATAAAGAAAAATTTGAAGCTGAATTAAAACAAAAAGAAGAAGAATTATCTAAATTAACTAAAAACTTATCTGAAAAAGAGTTAGAAATAGAAGAAAAGAAGCAAAAAATAGAGGGTAATACAGATAAGAAATATGAGGTTTTAGCAGATATAAGTGCACAAGAAGCAAACTATGAAAACCTAGAAAAACGCAAGAAAGCTATAAAATTAGAATTAGAAAATATAATATCAGAATTAGATAGTACAAGAGACAACAAACAAGAAGTTTCAAAGGGATTTTATGAGATACAAAATAAAAGAAACATTGCCAATGATAATTTAGAGCAGGAAAAAAATAAAAAACAAGAAAGTATGAATAAAATTAAAGAATATGAAGAGGAAATAAGCAGACTAAATTATCAAATAAATATGAAAGATGCCAGACACAAATTTTTACAAGAGACAGAAAAAGAAAAAGAAGGATATATTAAAAGTGTTAAGACATTATTACAAGAATGCGAAAAAAATAGTCAACTAAAAAAAGGTGTGTATGGAGTACTTGCTAATTTAATATCTGTTGATAAGAATTATGAAACAGCAATAGAGATGTGTCTAGGGCAAAGCCTTCAAAATATAGTTACAGAAACAGAAGAAGAAGCAAAAAAATTAATAAATTATTTAAGAGATAATAATTTGGGTAGAGCTTCATTCTTGCCAATATCTTCTATAAAAGGGAAAAAAGTTGAAAACATAAAACAGAAAGGATTGCAAGGGGTAATTGGAATTGCATCTGACTTAATAAATTGCGATAAAAAATATATGCAAATTGTACTAAACTTATTAGGTAGAACGGTTGTAGTAGACGATATGGATACAGGTATAGCACTTGCAAAAATGAATAATTACTCATTTAGAATAATAACATTAAAAGGAGATGTAATTAATTCTTCTGGAAGCATTACAGGTGGAAGTGTTGCAACCAAAACAGTAAACATATTAGGAAGAAATAGAGAAATAGAAGAATTAGAAAAAGAATTAAAAAAACTTACACAAAGAACAAAAGAATTAACTACTAAAAAAGAGGATTATTTAGAATCTATAACAGAATTAATAGAAAAAGTTGCAAAACTGGAAAAAGAGCTTCAAGATGTAGAAATTGAATATGCTACTGAGAACCAAAAAATAGTTGCAATGGAAGAAAACATTACTAAATTGGAGCAAAGAAAAGACAAATTAAAACAAGAAGAGAATTCTATAAATAAGCAAAAAGAGGAAAGCATTAAAATAAAAGAAGAAAAGCAAAAATACTTAGAAATATTAAATGAAGAAACAAAATTATTATCACAAGAGGTTGAGCAATTTGCAACTATAAATAAGGACAACCAAAAATACATAGATGATTTAAATTTTGATATAACAAACTTAAAAATTTCAGTATCATCATTTGTAGAAAGCGAAGCATCTATAGAAGAATTCGTGGAGAGAATAAAACACGAGATTCTAAGCAATAAAAGCAACATAGAAAATAAAAACAATATATTGACTCAAGCATTGACAGAAAATGATGAACTACAAATAAAAATAGATAGTTTAAATAAGGAAATAGAAAAAATAAAATTAGAAGTTAACAACAGTTCAGAACATATAGAAAAGCTAAAAAGAACAAGAACAGAAAAAAATGAATTGCTTACACAAAAAGAGGAAGAAATAACAAATCAATTTAGCGTATTAGAAGGTTTGAAAGAACAAATTGTAAAATTGGACTTTAAAAAGACAAAACTAGAACAGGACATAGAAGAACTTATAAACACATTGTGGAATGAATATGAGATAACACCAAATAACACCGAAGAATATAGAAAGCCAAGTAATATTGCACAAGCACAAAAAGAAGTAAATTCACTAAGAAATAAAATAAAAGATTTAGGTAGTATAAATGTAGATTCCATAGAAGAATACAAAAAGCTAAGCGAAAGATATGACTTTATGTGTGAACAAAGACTTGATTTAGAAAATACAGTAGCAAAATTAAGAAAAGTGATTTCGGACATGACACAAACAATGGAAACACAGTTCAAAGAAAAATTTGAAATTATAAATAAAAACTTTAATGAAGTATTCATAGAACTTTTTGGTGGAGGAAAAGCAGAACTAATATTGACAGACGAAGAAAATGTACTAGAATGTGGGATAGACATACAAGTTCAACCAACAGGAAAAAAACTTCAAAATATGATGTTACTATCAGGAGGAGAAAAAGCATTTACAGCTATAGCACTACTATTTGCAATACTAAAAATAAACCCAGCACCATTCTGCATATTGGACGAAATAGAGGCAGCACTTGATGATGTAAATGTATACAGATTTGCAGAATATCTAAAAAAATTTAGTAAAGCATCACAGTTTTTAGTAATAACACATAGAAAAGGAACAATGGAAGTCGCAGATACAGTTTATGGGGTAACAATGGAAGAAAACGGAATAAGCAAATTACTGTCAATGAGATTAGGAACGACACAAGAAAGTTGAAGTAGCATTATTGATATAGATGAATTGCTGGGACAATTAAATGATATAGGACTAACCAATGAACAAGGATATATAATGTGTCGTTTTATGGCTCTAATTGAAAATAGATTTAATGGTGGCCAAGGTATTATGGGGTTTCATATACATCCTCAACTATTACAAATAATGTATACTGGTATGGATAGAGAAAAAGGAGAAATAAAATTCTATCTTAATGCAGGAATTGATACATATAGAGAGCAAATTCCTGCGTTAATTGATAGTCATCCAGAAATTTTATATAAACTAAAGGAAAAAATAAAACAACAAGCAATAGAAATGGGGCTAGATCCAGAAAAAATATGTGTTGCACCAGAAATTGTAAATACAACTGGCAAAATGGATTTCTCAAAGGATCAGATAGATGGATTGTTCAGATTGCTAAATGCAGTAGGTATTTTAACTGTAGGTAATCCTCAATATTTTATGGACTTTTGTACATCTCCTGAAATTAAGAAACTCCTAGGACAAATGCAACAGTCACAAGAAATTCAAAATATGATTAAGTATGCTGAAATTGCAAAAGAGCAGGGCGAACATGGAAGAGCAAATCTTAGAGGAGCAACTCCAGCTGAACGAGATTGTATATTAGCAAGAGTAGCTTTCAAAAGGTGGCAGGAAAAAGGATATTCTGATAAGGAAATTTTTAATATTATAACCGATAGTTATCATATGAATGAGGGTTATGCAAATGAAGAGGATTTGGCACTAGCGAAGATTTACTATAGGAGAAGAGGAATACCAATACAAGCGTGTAGGAGAGAGTCAAATAGAATGTACAAATTATATATTGCAGATAACAGTCCAAAAGGGGACGAGGTAAGGTATTAAGCTATACGGAAAAAAATAATTCCGTGCTCTTTATACTTATATCATGTACTTCTTAAATAAAACATACCAAAAGTACAAATCATAATTGTTTTCAAGCAATTTCTGTAATATTGCATCACGTGTTTGAAAGAAATTTGAGTTTAATATTAAATGTTGTTTTTTATTAAAATAACAATCCAAAAGCAATATTTTATGTGTGTCAAACTTTATTCCGCGTTCTTTTAAATATTTACAGGTAAAGAGTTTACAAGTAATACATTTTGTCGAGCAAGTCTTGTCTTTTAGATGTTGACAGAGCTTTACATTTTTAATGAATCTGGGGTCAAAAACCTTACAATATTCAAAAGAATAACAACATCCCATATCTTTGTGAGCTGTTTTGTTCTCTCTATTTGCAATGCACTGGTCATTTTTAAAGTCACAGATATTTCCTTTACAAAATTGGTTGTCTAAATACTCACAGACTGTGTCGTAAATATATTCATATTGCTGTTTCTTATCGAAAATAAATAAACACTTAAGACAAGTTATAAAATCATCTGAATATTTTGAGTTTTCAAAGTTTTCAATAAAGCCTAGGTAATTACAATTATTATCAATTATACCTAAATGCAGATTTAATTTAAAAGTAAGATTATATAATTTAATTAAATTGCGAACTATCCACTTCATATCATCATAATCATTAGACAATTTTAAAATAATCAAACAATTTTTTTTAACATGTTGCAAAATGTTATTATTAATAAAGGAATCAACAAATAGTCTAGGATATCTGTCAGAAATATCGGACTTGCTTATAATAATTAATTTATCAAATTCTCTATTTTTATGTAATGACAATAATTTATCATTTAGAGTAGCATTGCTTCCAATATAGATAATGGAAACATTAGTATTAATATAATTATTAATATTATCCCATACAATATTGTCGGAAATTAATGTAGTTTCATTTATAATAATATCCATATGAAATCCTCCTTGAAAAAATTATAAAATATTTAAACAAAAAAATCAATTCTATTTTTTTACACTCTTGCATAATATTAATTAAGGGCTGTCCCTAAATTTGATTAATACAAAGGAGTGTATGTGTATGTGGCATAGTTTATCTACAAAAGAAGTAGAGAGTAAATTACAAACTGACCTACAGCAAGGATTAAGTGATGATGAAATTACTGTAAGATTAAAAAAGTATGGAGAAAATAAACTTCAAGAACCAAAAAAAGAAAGTGTTTTTGTTAAATTTTTAAAACAATTTAATGACTTTATGATTATTATTTTAATTATTGCTGCTATTATTTCAGCTGTTGTGGCAAAAATGCAAGGAACAGGAGAATATATAGATTCAATTATAATAATAACAATAGTGGTTTTAAATGCTATTATGGGCGTTGTACAAGAAGCAAAAGCAGAAAAATCATTGGAAGCACTAAAAAAAATGTCAGCACCTGTGGCAAAAGTGAAAAGAAATGGGAAAATAATTACTGTAGCTAGCACAAATATAGTTCCAGGAGATATATTAATTTTAGAAGCTGGGAATTATATACCAGCAGATTGTAGACTAATAAGTTCATACAATTTAAAAGTAGAAGAATCAAGCTTAACTGGTGAAATAGTACCAATACTTAAGGATGCAAATATAATATTAAAAGACAATATTTCTTTAGGAGATACAATAAACATGGGCTTTGCAACAACAATAGTTGTAAATGGACATGCGGAGGCAATTGCAACAGATACAGGAATGAACACAAAAGTTGGAAAAATAGCTAAAATGATTATTACAGACGAAGCACCTGAAACACCAATACAAAAGAAACTAGGAGAGGTTGGTAAAAGTTTAGGAATTGGATGTTTAATTATTTGCTTACTTATATTTGTAATAGGATTATTAAAAAAGATAGAACCTGTAGAGATGTTTATGACTTCTGTAGGACTGGCTGTAGCAGCAATACCAGAAGGGTTACCTGCAATTGTAACTATAATGCTTTCAATAGGTGTTACTAAAATGGCAAAGAAAAATACAATAATAAGAAAACTACCTGCAGTAGAAACATTGGGAAGCAGTAGTGTAATTTGCTCAGATAAAACAGGAACATTAACGCAAAATAAAATGCAAGTAGTAGACATTCAAGATGTTAATGGAAATAACAGTAACAAAAGTTTTACATTAGAATTGGGCTGTATGTGTACAGACTCTCAAATAGTAACAAAAGATGGACGAGAAGAGGCAGAGGGAGAAGCAACTGAAAATGCAATAGTAAATGCAGGACTAAAAATAGGAAAAAATAAAGAAAACTTGTATAGAATGATGCAAAGAGTAAACGAGATTCCATTTGATTCGGAAAGAAAAATGATGACGACAATACATAAAATAGGCAGTAAATATAGAATAATAACAAAAGGCGCACCAGATGTATTAATAAAAAGATGTAGTAAATATTATGAAGAAGGAATACAAAAAACAATAACTAGTAAACAATTAAACGGAATAGATGAAAATAATAATAAGATGGCAAATAATGCGCTAAGAGTTTTAGCAATAGCATATAAAGATGTAGATAGATTACCAAACAAAATAGACAGTGAAAATATAGAAAAAGAATTGACATTTGTGGGGCTAATAGGAATGATAGATCCACCAAGAGAAGGAGTAAAAGAAGCTGTCGCCACATGTAGGAAAGCTGGAATAAAAACAGTTATGATAACAGGAGATCATATTACTACAGCAAAGGCAATTGCAAGAGAAATAGGAATTTTAAGACTAAATGATTTAGCAATAACAGGAAGTGAGCTTGATAGCATAAATCAAAAAACATTAGAAAAAGATATAATGAAATATAGTGTGTTTGCACGTGTATCACCTGAACATAAAGTAAGAATTGTAAAAGCATTTAGAAGTACAGGAGCAGTAGTAGCAATGACAGGAGATGGGGTAAATGATGCACCAGCATTAAAAAATGCAGATATAGGAATATCTATGGGACTAAACGGAACAGATGTAGCTAAAAATGCATCAGATATGATACTTACAGATGATAATTTTGTTACAATAGTGGAAGCGGTAAAACATGGCAGAAATATTTTTGACAACATAAAAAAAGCGGTTCATTTTTTAATTGCAACAAATATAGGAGAAATAGTAACAATATTTGTTGGTTTACTATTAGGCTTAAAATCACCACTTTTAGCAATTCAGTTATTATGGATTAATTTGGTTACAGACTCTTTCCCAGCTATAGCATTAGGACTAGAACCACCAGAAAAAAATATAATGAATAAAAAACCAAGAAACCCTAAAAAAGGAATATTTGCAGATGGTTTATGGAACAAAATAATTATAGAGGGAGTAATGATTGGAATATTAACATTATTAGCTTTTAGCATTGGAAATAAATTGTATGGAATAAAAGTAGCAAGAACAATGGCATTTGTGTCATTAGGTGTGTTAGAGTTAGTTCATAGTTTTAATATAAGAAGTGAAGAATCAATATTTAAAGCAGGATTATGGGATAATAAATATTTAATAGGTGCATTTATACTGGGAACATTATTGCAAATAATTGTTGTAATAATACCTTCAATAGCAAATGTGTTCGAACTTGTTCCATTAACAAATCTGCAATGGATATATACCATAAGTATATCATTATTGCCACTAGTGATAGTTGAAATCCAAAAAAGATTAAATAAAGAAGAGACACTAGGAGGGATTAATCCTAACTTTACAAAAAAATTAAGTAATGTCAAAAATTAAAAGTCAAGAGATAAAAAAACGAGAAAAAACGAGGTATCAGGAGGGAAAATAAGGAAAACACACTAAAAATTAGCAAATAAAATTAATCAAACTGTTAATAATTACTTATAATTAGTCAATAATAAATATTGAGGTTGAAATGATTTAAAATATATAGTATAATTAAAACTGTCGTGTAGACGCAAAGGAGAGTGAATATATATTTTAGTACAACGAATTAAATATTATACAAAGAAAATGTTTATATTTATTAATATAATAGCAATAGCAACTATAATAATAACATTAATTACATTATCTAAATATAAATTAGTTTCTTTAGTAACAATAAATGGCGAAGAAGTTGGCTATGTAGAAAGTAAAGAAAAATTTGAACAAGAAATAGATAACTATATAAGCGATTTGAAAAAAACAAACATAGCTTTTGTAGATATAGAAAATACACCTAAATATGGATTAAGATTAATTAATAGAAATGAAAATACAAATGAAAATACAATTTTATCTAAAATGGAAGAAGGTATGAAATTTACTTATAGATTATATGCAATAACTTTAGATGGAGAAGAAAAGTCAAAAGTAAATACATTAGAGGAAGCCGAAACATTAGTAGCTGACCTAAAAGAAGAGTATAATACTTTAGAGCTGAATATAGGAATTAAAGAATTATATACAGAAGATATGCAAGAATGTGAATCAGCAACTGTAAAAACAGCAAGAAATAGCATGACACAGGAATTAGATATAATAGAAAATAAATCAATAAATGGAGTATATTTAGCGTGTGTGCCTGTTTCTGGAGTAATAACATCAAGATTTGGAGCAGTGGAAAGCATAAGAGACCATACACATATGGGAATAGATATAGGTGCAAATTACGGAACTCCAATAAAAGCTGTTGCGGATGGAACAATAACATGTGCAGAAGAATGGGGAGGATATGGAAACCTAGTTGTAATAGACCATGGAAACGGTGTAGAATCATATTACGGACATTGTAGTAAACTATACGTAACAGAAGGTCAGAAGGTTAAAGCAGGAGATGTAATAGCAGCAGTTGGTTCAACAGGAAACTCAACAGGCAACCATTTACACTTTGAATTAAGGAACAATGGAGTTCAGGCAAACCCTGAAAAATATGTATATAAAGGACAATAAAAAAAGCCCCATGTTGTTTGACATGGGGCTTAAAAACAAAAGGGGATGTTTTATATATGTTGATAACGGAGTAATTATTTATCAACTAAGTATAATATATCAGTCTTTTTTGAACATTGTGTGAACTCAATGTGATTTTTTGCATATTAAGGTTGTTCTTGTAGAGTTACAGTTATTTCTTTTTCTTTGCCTTCCCTAAAAACTTTCAATTTTAAAGTATCACCAATTTGCTTTTGGTTCTTAATTGCATTTAATTCATCCATTTTTGTAACTTTGGTACCATCTACCTCTACTATAACGTCGCCAATTTTTAATCCGGCTTTTTCACCTGCAGAAAAATCTTCTATAGTTTTTATATAAATTCCTACTACTAAATTGTTATTTTCAGCTGTTTGCTCGTCTAAGTCATATCCACCAATTCCAATGTATGGTCTTTTAACTTTATTATATTGAATTAATTGTTCATATATTTCTTTTGTAGAGTTAATAGGAATTGCAAATCCTACTCCTTCAACGCCTGTTCCAGAAAGTTTTAGAGTGTTAACACCAATTACTTGTCCTTTACTATTTACTAATGCCCCACCACTGTTTCCTGAATTTATAGAAGCGTCTGTTTGAATTGCAACATAAGAGTTACCATCTTGATCAGAAACTTCTCTATTTACAGCACTTATAATACCTGCAGTAACACTATCAGTTAGTCCTAGAGGATTTCCTATAGCCATAGCAAATTCTCCTACTTGAACAGCATCAGAATCACCAAGTTCTGCAGCTTTTAATCCATTCTTTTCTATTTTAATAACAGCTAAATCAGTTTGAGAATCTGTTCCGACAATGGTAGCACCGTATTTTGTTGAATCATTATATAAGGTAACAGTAACTTTATTAGCCTTACCAAGCTCATAATAATAAGAAGTAGAAGAAGAGTTTACTATGTGGTTATTTGTTAAAATGTATCCATCTTCGCTAATGATTATTCCAGAACCAGCAGCTGTTGCAGTCGATTTATTTCTATAAAATATAGAATTTACAGAATATTCAACTTCTATTCCAACGATAGAAGGACGAACCTTAGAAGCAACGCCAACACCTGTTTCAGAATATCCAACTAAAGAAACCATTTGAGTATTAATGTTTGCAGTATTAGTATTATCACCATAACTATTAGGTGATTCCACACTAACTAACTTTTTAACGATATTTTCTTTTATGGTTGGAACATTAAGAGACACTGCAATTACAGTTACACTTCCTATAACCCCAAACAAAAACGGAGCCAATACATTTTTGGCAAACCCAAAATTAAATTTTTTTTCGCTATTTTTAAATTCTTTATAAGAAGAATTAAAATTAGTAGAATCGACACTTTTAAAACTATTGTTACTATTATTTTCGTCCATTTTAATACCTCCAAAAATTTATTTGATTATATAATAACCTAAACTATAAATATAATACAAGAGAATTATGAAAAAAATGTGAAATAAATGTGAAAAAAATAAAATCATAAAACATAATCCTCTTGTTTTTAGAATAAAAATTATATATAATATGGTAAAACAGATTGAGAAGGGAACGATAAAACGGCAATGAAAGATGAAAAAGGACTTACATATATTGCAACAATTATTTTAGTAATTATAATAATTGCTTTTGCAATAGGAGTAATATTATATATACAACAACAATATAGAAATGAAGAAAGTGAAACAATTAAAACAAATATGTTGGCAATACAGGGAAAGGCGAAAATGGTTGCAGAAGAAGAAAAAGCGTTAAAAAAAGAGCTAATTGGTACAAAAATATTAATTGAACAACAAGATCAAAAAGTAAAAGATTTTTTGAAAAGTCAAAATATAGAAATAGAAGAAAACAGTAAATATTATATTTTAAAAAAAGAAGACTTAACAACAATGGGATTAAGTAATATAAATATAGAACCAAACGAATATTATATTGTTAATTATGATAATATGGAAGTATTATACACAAAAGGTATTAAAGTTGGGGATAATGAATACTATAAATTATCAGATTTTAACAATTTAAGTGATGAAAAAGAAATAGTAAAAGAAGATGAGAAGTAATGAAAGAAAAAGAAGTAGAAAGATTATTAAACTTAAAAAAAGAAGAGAAAATCTTGTATGAAAAAGGCATAGTATCAATTTGTGGAATAGATGAAGCAGGAAGAGGACCTCTTGCAGGACCAGTTGTTGTTGCTTGTTCTTTAATGTCAAAAGAATCAATGATAGAAGGAGTAAATGATTCTAAAAAAATATCAGAAAAGAAAAGAGAAAAAATATATGAGGAAATTGTACAAGAAGCAATTGCATATGGAGTAGGAATAATAGATCAAGAGGAAATTGACAAAATAAACATTTTAAATGCTACTAAAAAGGGATTAACAATTGCAATAAGGCAAATGGAGGAAAAACTAGAAGAAAAAAATATAAAAAAACCAGATGTTATTTTAGTTGATGCACTAACAGGAATAGATACACTAGGAATACCATATAAGTCAATAATACATGGAGATGCAATAAGCTATTCAATTGCATGTGCTTCAATAATTGCAAAGGTAACAAGGGACAGAATTATGAGAAAAATGGATGAAATGTACCCACAATACGGATTTGCAAAACATAAGGGGTATGGAACAGCAACACATATGCAAGCAATAAGAGAAAATGGATTATGCCCATTACATAGAAGAAGTTTTGTAAAAAATATTATATAAAATGTGCAATATTTTGTGACAAAAGAATGGAGATTAACAATGAATATATTAGATATAATTGCTAAAAAAAGAGACAATAAAAAATTGTCTAAGGAAGAAATAGATTTTTTTGTAAAAGAATATACTAATAATACTATAGCAGATTATCAAGCAGCTGCATTAATAATGGCGATTTATATAAATAAATTAGATGAAGAAGAAACTACCAACTTAACATTAGCAATGGCACATTCAGGAGATGTATTAGATTTATCAAAAATAGGAACAGTGGTAGATAAACACAGCACAGGCGGTGTAGGAGACAAAGTCACATTAATTTTGGCGCCAATAATTGCATCACTAGGAATTCCTGTTGCTAAAATGTCAGGAAGAGGGTTAGGGTTTACAGGCGGAACAATAGATAAATTAGAATCAATACCAGGATATACAACAAATGTTGATATAGAGACTTTTAAACGCAATGTAAAAAAAATAGGAATTAGTCTAATAGGACAAACCTTAAACTTGGCACCAGCAGATAAAAAAATATATGCTTTAAGAGACACCATAAGTTGTGTTGAAAATATGTCATTAATAGCATCTAGCATAATGAGCAAAAAAATAGCGGCAGGAGCAAACAAGGTTGTACTAGATGTAACCTGTGGTAGTGGAGCATTTATGAAAAATGAGGGAGATGCAATTAAACTATCAACAATAATGAAAAAAATAGGCGAACTAGCAGATAAAGAAACAGTATGTGTAATAACAAATATGGACGAACCACTTGGAAAAAACGTAGGCAATACATTGGAAATATTAGAAGTAATAGAAGCACTTAGAGGAAAGATGGAAGAAGACGTAAAACAAGTTGTGCTAGAGCTTGGAGCTCATATGATAAAATTAGCAGGAAAAGGAAATAGCATAGAAGAAAATAAGAAGAAAATGTTGGAAAACATTCAAAATGGAAAAGCATTAGAAAAGTTTAAACAATTAATTCAAAATCAAAATGGCGATGTTTTATATATAGACGAGCCAGAAAAATTTGAAAAATCAAAATATGTAATTTCTGTAATATGTGAAAAAGATGGATATATAACAAGTATTGATGCAGAACAAATAGGCAGATTATCAGTATTTTTAGGAGCAGGACGTATAAAAAAAGAAGATGAAATAGACAAAACAGTTGGAATAGTGTTGGAGAAAAAAGCTGGAGATAAAGTATATACAGGAGATGTAATAGCATATATACATGCCAATGACAAAGAAAAGGCAAACGAAGCAGTGGAGCGAATAAAAAAAATATATAAAATAGAAAACAAAATTCCAGAAATTAAAAAACCAATAATAAAAATTATTTAAACAGAAGGTCGCTGTCATATAGCGACCTTTAAACATATAATTAATTATAAATCAATTCCAATATTACCAGAACTATTAAACTTATTAGAAAACTTAGAAAATTCTTCCTGATTTAAAAATCTATTTAAATTTTTTAAAGTTATTCCAGTATTTGCAGAAATACACTCAATAGAATCAAAATTAGAGTTGACATCAAAATAATTTTTTAATTTTGCAATTTCATTAAAATCCTTTGGCTGACAATTAGGACAAACATTACCTTCACTAGAATAAAAACAACCACAACGACAACATTTATTTAAATTCATAATTAATACTCCTTCTAAAATAATTTAGATTATTTTATCACAAAATGTCAAAAATATAAATAGAAAATTAAAAAAATTACGTTGTTAATTATTAGTAAATAAATTTTAAAAGATGAATTAATTGAATTGACAAATAATGTAAGAAAATGTATAATCGGAATATTAATGTAAGAAGAACAACTAGTTTTTGTACAATTAAACAAAGACTAGTTGTATTTTTGAGAAAAAATTAAGAAAGAAGAAGATGTATGGAGGAATATATAACAATAATAGGCGGAGGACTAGCAGGCTCAGAGGCAGCTTATCAGATAGCAAAAAGAGGAATAAATGTAAAGTTGTACGAAATGAAACCACATAATTTTTCACCAGCGCACAACAATAGTAACCTAGCAGAGATAGTATGTAGCAATTCATTTAAATCAAATTTAATAACAAATGCGTGTGGCTTGTTAAAAGAGGAATTAAGAAGATTGGATTCATTGCTTATAAAAATTGCAGATAAAGTAAATGTCCCAGCAGGACAAGCGCTAGCAGTTGATAGAGAAAAATTTGCAGAAGAAGTAACAAAACAATTAAAACAATATAAAAATATAGAAATAATAAGACAAGAAATTGGAAAAGAAATATCATTAAAAAAAATAGCGAAAAACGGACTTGTGATTATTGCAACAGGACCACTTACTTCAGATGCTTTATCAAAAGAAATAAAAGAAATAACAGGGGAAAAAGGGCTACATTTTTATGATGCAGCAGCACCTATAATAGAAAAAAACTCTATAAATATGAATATAGCATTCTGGGGAGACAGATATAAGCAAGAACGAGGAAAAGAAGAGACAATTGAAGATTGGAAAAAAAGAATAGAGCAGGAGCAAGAAAATAATTATATAAATTTGCCAATGAATAAAGAAGAATATGAGATTTTTTGTAATGAATTAATAAATGCAGAGATAGTAGAACTTCACAACTTTGAGAAAAAAGAAATATTTGAAGGATGTATGCCGATAGAAGTAATGGCAAAAAGAGGAATAGATACACTAAGATTTGGACCACTTAAACCAGTAGGCTTTACAGATTTAAGAACAGGGAAAAGACCGTATGCAATAGTACAACTTAGACAAGATAACACAGAAGGAAATTTATTTAACATAGTTGGTTTTCAAACAAACTTAAAGTTTGGCGAACAAAAAAGGGTAATTAGTTTAATTCCGGGACTAGAAAATGCAGAATTTGTTAAATATGGAGTTATGCATAGAAACACATTTATTAATTCTCCGGAATTATTAGATAATACATATAATCTAAAAAAAGACCCTAACATATATTTTGCAGGGCAAATAACAGGAGTAGAAGGATATGTGGAGTCAATAGCATCTGGACTTGTATCAGGAATAAATGCATGCTTAAATTTTAAAAGTGGCAAAATAAAGTGCAAAGCAGAATTCCCAAGCGAAACAGTAATAGGAGCACTAGCAAATTACATATCAACATCAAATAAAAATTTTCAACCAATGAATGCAAATTTCGGAATCCTCCCTGAATTAGATGAAAAAATAAGAGATAAAAAAATTAGATACGAAAAAATGGCACAAAGATCACTCAAATATTACAGAAGCATTACAAATATGTAATATTTTTGTGACAAACAGTAAACATCTTGAAAAAAATGTAAAAATATGTTATTATAAATATAGCTGTATGTAATTGAACGGAAAAGTAAAAAATAAAATAAAGAAGGGGAGAATATGAGTAGAGAAGAATTAGAAAAGCGACTAAAGGATGTAAAAGACAGAATTAAAATGATTGACGTAGAACTTGAAGATGAGGAATATCCAGTAGAGCCGGAAGAGAGAGAATCTTTGATTAGAGAAAAAAACGAACTAGAAAGACAACAAAAAGAATTAGAAGAGCAAATTAGTAATATGCAGGAAAACGAAGAAAATACTAATGAAGAACCAATTGCAGAATTCGAAGCAAGTGGAAGAATTGATTTTAGAAACAATTACCTAAATGCATTGCAACAAGCCAATATTGATCCTAGTAATGTATATGATCCACATGGTATAACAGGCGAAGAAAACAAAAACGAAGATGCCGAGTATGAATTGAGTTATGGAGAAGGCGGGGCATATGGCTCAGATGATGGAGCTTATAACAAATACACAATAACAAAAAGGAAAAAGATAGAGAAAATAATACCGGAACCGGAACCAGAGCCTAAAAAAGAACCGTTAATGTTTGGAGAAATTCTATCCAAAATTGATGCAGCCAAAAATGCTTTGAGCTATGGGCAAATAAGTAGATATCAATTTAAGGATGTGGCATTGATGAAAGTTAAATATGATAAAGGAGATTGGGTTCATAATTCTTTGAGGTGGATTGGAAATACAGCTAAACTGGTTGTGCATGGAATACGTAAAATCTATTCAAAGATCTTCACAACAAAAGCGACAAAGGAAAAAATGGAAAAATTGAAAAAAAACATAGACGAATTACCAGCTGATGAGTTCGAAACACTGTATAAAGGTCTGCAATCTTATAAGGGTCATGAAAATGCTGTATCACCTTCAGTAAGGCAATGTGTTCTTGAAAGAGCAACCAGGGAAACTCAAAATAGAAATATCGAAAGAAACAAAGTTATAAAAGCAGGATTTATTGCTTTAGCTATTCAACATAAAAAATCAGCAGAAATAGCTGAATTGCTGAAGAATCCGAAATTAACGGAAAAAGAAAAAGCAGATTTAATAGCTCAAAAAGAAAACCTTGATAGGCAAAATGTGGATATACTTAGAGAAATTGAAAAAGCAAGAGAAGAAGGCGCTTTGGAACAAGGTGGTGGAGGTATCCATGGACTCGAAGAGGAAAATAGAGCGGCTAGAGAAGGCTCAAACATACAAGGAAGAAAGTTTGGAAAAAGATTTACTAAAAACGTGGAATTGGAAAAAGAACAAGCAGCAATTGAAGCAAGAATGAGAATTGCAAGAGAAAAAGGAAACAGTTTTGATGAAGTTCAGGCATTTTTAGACCATGAAATGCTAATGGAGGAAAATACAAATAGTGGAATAACACTGGGAGTTACACATAACACAGGTGACAGGAATAGATGTGAGGGAGTTTTTTATAAAGGCTTCGATAACGACGATGCAGTTTCTAATATAATTACGATAGTTGGAACAGCAATGGTTGCTAGAGGATTAATAAAAGCAATACAAGACGCAAGTATAATTAAACAATATAATCAAGATGTAATGAACAATAATGCAGTAAATGCTACAGAAGCTTCTAGGGTTAATAGCAGTATTCAACATCAAAACCAGCAAGCAAGAATGGTAAACCAACAAATTGCAGATTTGCAAAACAATGTTCCTGGAGCAAGGGCTGCAGTACAAGCAACAGAAGCTCAAACCGAAAGAATGCAAACATTTGCGAGCCTTACAGGTGCACATGATGTTGGTGGAGCTGGATACAAATGGAGACACGGTTGGGGAGCTAGCCCAGAGGATATAGCTTTACATACAGCAGAAAGTACAGGAATAGCACCAGACATAAATGCCACAATGCAAAATGCTGTAAATACATTTAAAGGATGGCCATTTGATAGAAGTACTACAGTAAGAGTAGCAGAAGAGTTTATGAATAATGGTGGAAAGGCTGTATTGAATTATGGACCGATGGCAAGTGAAAGAATTTTTAAAGCAATAGAGCAATTGAAACCATGCCTTCAAAGTCTAAATGGATTAACGTATACACCACAGGGAACAATAGTAATACGCCCTGATTATCTTACACCAATTGCGCTAGCGGCTATGACACTACGAGGAACAGATAATGCTTTAGCAAGAAAAGCAAGAAATAAACGTGAAAAAAGGAATAAATGGAAGACAAGACCTTCTAAAGGAAATGAATTACCAAAAGATGGAGATAATGAAAATAGACAAAATAGTGAAGAGGATATAGAAAGATAATAAGATAAGAAAATGGAGGAAAACTTATGATTGAGGTTCAAAAGATGATTTTTGCGGGAAGAGAGTATATAGTTTTTGATAAATTTGAGTATAAAGGAGTGGAATACTTATGTTTATATGAGGATATATCAAAAAAAGTTGATTTTAGAAATTTAGGGAAGCTAAAAGAGAATGTAGAAATGTATGTAGATTTTGTATATAAATGTGACGATGGAATGTATGAAGATGTCGTAGAAGAAGATTTATATAATGAGTTATGCTCTGTTGAAAATAAAAGACAAGAGAATGGTGACAATGAAATATTATTAGATTACCAAATGCAAATAATAAATAATAAAAAAAATAATTCACAATAAGTTTGAAATTATATGAAGACAATTAAATAAACTAATGTAAAACTCAAAGGTTACTAATCAAACTTAGGATTGAAAATTGTTGAAGTGTAGACTCAATTCACCTATTCAACAAATGCTAATCATATTTATTAAAGAGTGCAATCCACTTCATATCTAACAAAACAAAATAATTCAAAACTCTTGCTTTTTGCAAGAGTTTTTGATATAATATTGTCTGTTAATTAAAACACACATATGGCTAGTTTAGGAAAAGTGCTTGCTAGTAATGGCAAGTCTTCTTAAATGCTAAAGCTATGTGGAGGAAAAACTAAAAGGAGGAATTAAAAATGGCAGTAGTTGCAATGAAACAATTACTAGAAGCAGGTGTTCACTTTGGACATCAAACAAGAAGATGGGATCCTAAAATGGCTGAATATATTTTTCAAGCTAGAAATGGAATCCACATTATCGACTTACAAAAAACATCTAAAAAATTAGATGAAGCTTACAGCTTTTTAAAACAACAAGCTGAAGAAGGAAAAACAGTTCTATTTGTTGGAACTAAAAAACAAGCACAAGATTGCATGAAAGAAGCAGCAGAAAAATGCGGTATGTACTATGTTAACCAAAGATGGTTAGGTGGAACATTAACAAATTTTGATACAATCAGAAAAAGAATTGACAGATTAACACAATTAGAAACTATGCAAGAAGATGGAACATTTGATGTGTTACCTAAAAAAGAAGTTATACTTCTAAAAAAGGAAATGGAAAAACTAGAAAAGAACCTTGGAGGAATTAAAGAAATGAAAGAACTTCCAGGAGTTATGTTTATAGTAGACCCTAAAAAAGAAAGAATAGGAATATTAGAAGCTAAGAAATTAGGAATACCAGTTATTGGTTTAATAGATACAAACTGTAATCCAGAAGACGTAGATTACGCTATTCCAGGAAATGATGATGCTATAAGAGCAGTTAAATTAATAGCAGATTGCATGGCAAATGCAGTTATAGAGGGAAGACAAGGCGAATCTATGGATGTAGAAGTAGTTGAAGAACAAGTAGCAGAAGAAGAACCACAAAGCATGGAAGAAGTTGTAGAAACAGCTGAAGAAAACTAATTAAATAAATCTAAAAAGCGAAAGGAGATAAACAACTATGATAACAGCAAACCAAGTTAAAGAATTAAGAGAGAAAACTGGCGCAGGAATGATGGACTGTAAAAAAGTTTTAGCAGAAACTAATGGAGACGAAGAAAAAGCAATTGAACTTTTAAGAGAAAGAGGAATTGCTAAAGCTGCTAAAAAATCAGATAGAATTGCAGCAGAAGGTTTAGTTACTACTTATGTTTCAGAAGATAAAAAAATAGGGGCAGTAGTAGAAGTAAATGCAGAAACAGACTTTGTTGCTAAAAACGAAGAATTTAGAAGTTTTGTAGCAGATGTTGCAAGACAAGTAGTTGAAAAAAATCCAGCAACAGTAGAGGAATTATTAGAACAACCATCTATATCAGAAGAAGGCAAGACAGTTGGAGAGGTTTTAACAGGAAAAATTGCTACAATAGGTGAAAACATGTCTATTAGAAGATTCGAAAGATTTGAAACAACAGGTTTAGTAGAAAGCTATATACATGGAGATGGAAAAATAGGAGTTCTAGTAGAAATAGAAGGTGGAAATAGCCAATTTGCAAAAGATATATGTATGCAAATTGCAGCTGCAAAACCAGAATATTTAGATAGAGATTCTGTTCCATCAGACAGATTACAAAAGGAAATGGAAATATTAAAAGCTCAAGCCATGAATGAAGGAAAACCAGCAGAAATAGCAGAAAAAATGGTTCAAGGTAGAATTGGAAAATTCTACGGAGAAATATGCTTAGTAGAGCAAGAATTTGTTAAAAATCCAGATATAAAAATATCTAAACTAGCAGAAGAAAACAATGCTAAAATAATTAGATTTGCAAGATTTGAAAAAGGTGAAGGCTTACAAAAAAGAGAAGAAAACTTTGCAGAAGAAGTTGCAAAGCAAATAAATAATTAATATAAAAAAATACCTCTTATGGGGTATTTTTTTATGCTTTTTTTATTGTAATTGTGTTACCTTCTTTGATATAATTGAAGAGTAAAAATAAAAAAGAGGGTGATTAAATGTTATTAAAAATTATTACATTTAATGTTGCACACGGAAGAGGAACAGATAATAAAGTAGATATAGAAAGACAGGCTAATTTAATAAAAGAATACAAACCAGATATAATATTTTTACAAGAAGTAGATATGTACACAAAAAGGGCAGGAGAAATGAACCAAATTAGAGAATTTGCAAAAAAAGTTGGGTTATATTACTGTTCAATGGAAAGTAATATAACACTAGAGGATGGATACTATGGTGACGGAATAATAAGCAAATTTCTAATATCTTTTTCGGCAAATTATTTAATGCCATTAACAGACACAAAACATGAGCAAAGAGGAATATTATATAACAGAATATCATTAGGAACTACAAAACTGAATTTATTTTCAGTACATTTATCAACATATGAAGACGAGAGAATATTAGCTGCAAAAGAATTGTGCAGAATTATAAGCAAAATAGATCCAAGTGAAATAATAATAGTAGGCGGAGACTTTAACGTAGGAGTAACGAGATTGGGCAAGGGGAAGTATATATTTGAAGAAAAAGAGAGCTATGAAGAATACGAAATATTAAATAGAAAATTGGATAAAATAAACAATATAGAAGACACATGGTTTTCTGAACTCGGACAAGGCTGTATAGACACAATTTTTTACTCAAGAAATATAGAATTAATAAAATTTGAAACAATAGATGCCAAAGGAACATCAGACCATAGTGCAATATATACAGAGTTTAACATATAACTGGAGGTTATACATGAAAAAAATAAAAAGAATTGACGTCATAGCGATTGTATCAATAATTATATTTGCATTTTCAATTACACCAATTACATTTCAAAATGACACATATTATACAATTGCTATAGGTAAGCACATATTAGAAAACGGAATAGATATGCAAGATCCATTTTCTTGGCATGAAAATTTGCCATACACGTATCCACATTGGGCATATGATACAGGAACATATATAATATATAACTTAGGAGAAAACATAGGAATAGGAGGTTTTACGGCGGTATATATAGCAACGGTTGTTTTAAGTGTTATATTAGGCATAGTGATATATTTAGTCAATTCAAAATTATCCAAAAACAACATAATATCATTTTTAGTAACACTTGGAGTGCTATATTTATTAAAAAATTATATTGCAGCAAGAGCGCAACTAGTAACATTTATATTGTTTGCTTTAACTATTTTATTTATAGAAAATTATATAGAAACAAATAAAAGGATATTTTTGTTTGGATTACTAGCAATTTCTACTCTTATAGCAAACATACATGTTGCAGTATGGCCATTTTACTTTGTTTTATTTTTGCCATATATAGCAGAATACATTATGGCATCAATAATAGAATCAGACTTATTTTATAAAATGCAAGTTAGGAGATTTAAAGGCAGAATTGAAAAGTTTTATAAAAGTGGAAAAGAAAATCAGGCTATTGAACTTGAAGTACAGTTAGAAAAGATAAAAGAAAATCATCTAAAAGTATTAGAAAAAGAAAGAAAAAGAAGAAAAAATCCATATAAAATTAAAATAAAAAAAGAAACAGCAACAAAAGGTTTAATTGTTATATTATTTATATCTGTTTTTACGGGATTATTAACACCACTTGGAACAACACCATATACCTACTTAGTAAAAACAATGCAGGGGAATACTACTAACAATATTAGCGAGCACTTACCATTAACGTTAATAAATAATATTCCAATTATGGTTGTTTTAGTAATGTTTCTAGTTATATTAATTTTTACAGATACAAAAATTAAATTAAGAGATTTATTTATGCTTTCAGGATTGGTACTATTAGCATTTATGACAAGAAGGCAAACATCTTTATTGGTGCTTATAGGCTCATTTATATTTTCAAAACTTGTTGCAAGTATGTTTGAAAAATATGCTCCAGAAGCAAAAAATGAACTGTTGAGTGCATTAAATAATAAAAAAGTTGATGCAATTGTAATATTATTAGTGATAATAATGAGTTTGGGAATGTATAGTGGAAAAATAGGAAATAGTTTTGTAAGTAAAAAGAACTATCCTGTAGAAGCAACAGAATGGATTTTACAAAACCTTGATGTAAAAAATATGAAATTGTTCAATGAATATAATTATGGAAGCTATTTGTTATACAAAGGAGTTCCTGTATTTATAGATTCTAGGGCAGATTTATATGCACCAGAATTTAATGGAAAACGTGCAGAAAACGGAGAATACGACGGTAGAGATATATTCACAGATTTCATCAAAACATCAAGTATGGAGAGATATTATGAAGATACTTTTGAAAAATATGATATAACTCATATTATATTAAAGAAAAAATCAAAATTAAATACATTTATTTCTAATGACTCTGGATTTTTAGAAATGTATAATGACGATAATTTTGTGGTTTATGAAAGATGCAAATAAAGGAATGGTTATATAAATGAAAAAAAGAGCAATTTTATTGACATTATTAATACTAACATTAATAATATTTGACCAATTAACAAAATGGTTAGTAATAACAAATATTAAAGAAAATTCAATAACTGTAATACAGAACATATTGAATTTTACATATGTAGAGAATAAAGGTGTGGCATTTGGGATTAATTCAAATGGAGGAATTAGTAATATTATAATAAGCATATTTATAATTATAATAATTATCAGATTTATGGTAAAACAAAGAGAGATGACAAACAAATTTACCAATATTTCGTTAGCATTAATTTTAGCTGGAGGATTTGGAAATTTAATAGATAGAATATTTAGAGGAAGGGTAATTGACTTTATAGATATATCGCCAGTATTTAATTTTCCAACTTTTAATATAGCAGATATATTAGTGGTAATAGGATGGATAGCATTTGCATTAAATATGGCAATATATACAACAAGAGAATTAAAAAACTTAAAAAAGGAACTAAAATAAAATGAAAAATGTAATAGTAAATGAAAATGATAAGGGAAAAAGATTGGACATTTATATAGCAGAGAATTTTAACGAATTATCTAGAACAATGATAAAAAAATTAATAGAAAGCAACAATATTTTGGTTAATGATAAATCAGAAAAAGTTTCATATAAGGTTCAAGCAAATGATAATATTAGTATAGATGTACCAAAAGCAAAAGAAACTAAATTAAAGGCGCAAGAAATACCATTAGATATAATATATGAGGATAGTGATATAATTGTGGTAAATAAGCCAAAAGGAATGGTTGTTCATCCTGCAAATGGAAATCCAGATGGTACATTAGTAAATGCAATTTTATCGATATGCAAAAACAGTTTGTCTGGTATTGGTGGAGAATTAAGACCTGGTATTGTACATAGATTAGATAAAGATACTTCAGGGCTAATAATAGTGGCAAAAAATGATAAAGCACATATAAATATGAGCGAACAGATAAAAGAAAGAAATGTAAAAAAAACATATATTGCACTTGTAAGAGGGAATGTGCCGGAAGAAGAGGCTACAATTAATATGCCAATAGGAAGAAGTACAAAAGATAGAAAAAAAATGGCAGTAACAAAAAATGGAAAACAAGCTATAACACATTTTAAAGTTTTAAAAAGATATTCTAAATATACACTGTTAGAAATAAAAATAGAAACAGGAAGAACTCACCAAATAAGAGTACATATGGCAGAAATAGGGTATCCAGTAGTGGGTGATGCAGTATATTCAAATGGAAAAAACGAGTTTGGTATAGAAGGACAAATGCTTCATGCATATAAATTGGAATTTATGCATCCAATAACAAATAAGCATATGGAATTAACAGCCCCACTGCCACAGTATTTTGAAGAAATATTAAAAAAATTATAGATAAAAATGAAGGGAAAAAAATGGAACAAATTAGATTACAAAAATTTTTGGCTAATAGTGGTATATGCTCTAGACGAAAGGCAGAGGAATATATTTTAGCGGGAAAAGTTGAAGTGAACGGAAAAACAGTAACAGAATTAGGTACAAAAATAGATATTGAAAAGGATAAGGTTACTTTTGAAGGTAAACCTGTGTCAACAGTAGAAGAAAAAGTATACATTTTATTAAATAAACCAATAGGTTACGTTACAACCGTAAAAGATCAATTTAATAGAGATACAGTACTAGATTTAATAAAAATCAAAGAAAAAATTGTGCCTGTAGGAAGACTAGATATGTATACATCAGGAGCACTAATTTTAAGCAATGATGGAGAATTTATATATAAAGTAACTCACCCAAAACATGAAATAGAAAAAGCATATAATGTTACTCTAAAAGGAAAAATTACAAAAGAAGAAATAGAAATGCTTGAAAAAGGAGTAAAAATAGATGACTATATATCAGGAAAAGCAAAAGTAAAAATATTAAAAATAGATGAGGTAAAAGATATATCTAGAATAGAAATAACAATACATGAAGGAAAAAATAGAGAAGTAAGAAAAATGTGTAATGCAATAGGAAAAAAAGTATTGGCACTACATAGAAGTAGAATAGGAAACATTAATGTAAAAGACTTGAAATTAGGAGAATGGAAGTATTTAAAAAGCGGTCAAATAAAGGAGCTAATAAAGTAGACAAATGTGCTATTTTGTGATAAAATAGCTATATCTAATAAAGAGAGGAATGAGTAGTAATATGGTTAGAGACAATGAAATAAAAGCAACAGTTTCTCCATTTGCAATTAGACCTGGAGAGATAAAAGTATTTGATGGAAAAGATGGTTATGTATCAATGAGCCAAATAGTACAGAGGATAAACTTAGGACATATAAATGAATTACACTTTACTATTTTAGAGATAGTAAACGAATTTGAATTTATTACTTCTAGACAAATATTACAAATGCTAGAGAAAAAGGGAATAGATGTAGGTTCACAAGAGAAATTGAATAATAAATTGGAACAATTAGTAAAGTCAAAAATATTAACCAGATATTATTTTGACTCTCAAGATGGAAAGGGAATATATAGAATATACTGCTTAGAAAAAATGGGAAAATACTTGCTAGATTCAAGAGGAATAGAATGTAAATGGCAACCAACAGATAATACAAAACCAGTTGCCATGATAAAAAAAAGACTAGCAGGAAATCAGGTTATTATAGCATATTTAAATAAGGTTAAGGCATATGAGTCATATACTCCAAAGCCAGCATTAAAAGCTAAAACATTAGGCAAGGTATTTAAAGCATCAGGTGGAGGAATAAAATTAACCAAAGGCGAAAAATCAATACAATTTTTATTTGAAGTAATAAGAAGAGAAGATGATTGGCAAAACAAATTGACAGATAAAATTAGAATGTACAAGGATTTCTATGAAAACTTTGTGCCGGGAGATTGTGGATATACGGCATTACCACAGTTAATAATAGTATGTGAAGACGAAAAACATATAGCAGAAGTATTTAAACATATAGTTATAAACAAATTAGAAATAGATAAAATAAATTTATATTTTACAACAGACTTAAAGCAAAATTCAGACACACTAGAAGACACACTTGTATCAATAAAATTAGACCCTGATACACAAAAGTATCAAATGGTTACAGAAAAAATAAAATTATTAAGCTAATAATTGAAAAATTTTTCAATTTATATATTTTAAAGAAAGGAATGTGAAGAAATGAAAATACCATTTTCAAAAGCTGACATATTATTGCCAGAAAACGCAGATATGAGCAAATGGGCTGTTATAGCATGTGATCAATACACATCAGAGCCAGAATACTGGGAGGATGTAACTAAAATTGTTGGAGATGAACCATCAACTCTAAAAGTAACATTACCAGAAATATACTTGGAAGAAGATAATGTTGCAGAAAAAATAGCAGAAGTTAATGAAGAAATGAAAAAATTAATTAATAATAATTTCTTTAGAACTTTAAAAGATAGTTTAATATATGTAGAAAGAACTCAAGCAGATGGCAGAATAAGAAAAGGGCTAATGGGAAAAGTAGATTTAGAAGATTATTCTTTTGCTAAAGATTCTCAAACATTGATAAGAGCAACAGAAGGAACTGTATTAGAGAGAATACCACCAAGAGTAAAAGTTAGAGAAAATGCTCCATTAGAATTACCTCATATAATGTTATTAATTGATGATGATAAAAAAGAAATAATAGAAGGACTAACAGATAAAGTAAGTGAGGCAGATAAGGTATATGATACAGATCTAATGAAAAATGGTGGACATATTAAAGGATATAAGCTTAATGATGAACTTATAGAAAAAGTGTTAGAAGGAATAGGGGAATTAGCAGATAAAGAAAAGTTTGAGCAAAAATACAATGTAAAAGATAAAGGAGTCCTATTATTCTCTGTAGGAGATGGAAACCACTCATTAGCAACAGCAAAAACATGCTATGAAAATTTAAAGAAAACATTGACAAAGGAAGAATACGAGAACCATCCAGCAAGATATGCATTAGTAGAGGTTGTTAACTTACATAGTGATGCACTTGACTTTGAACCAATACATAGAGTAGTATTTGGAATTAACCCAGAACACATGATGGAGGAATTAAAGAAATTCTACGAAACATCAGAAGAAGGAGAGGGACAAGTAATACAATATGTATATAAAGGTAAAAAAGGAAAAATAGTTATAAAAAATCCTAAATCTAATTTGGCAGTAGGTAGCCTACAAATGTTTATAGACGAATATTTAAAGAAAAATGGAGGAAAAGTAGACTATATACATGGAGAAGAGACAACAGAAAAATTAGGAGAACAAGAAGGAAATATAGGATTTTTATTACCAAATATGCATAAATCAGAATTATTTAAAACTGTTATACTAGATGGAGCATTACCAAGAAAAACATTTTCAATGGGACATAGCTATGATAAAAGATATTATTTAGAAGCAAGAAAAATTAAATAAATACATAAAAAAAGAAGCCATATAAATTAGTATATGGTTTCTTTTCTCCTATTAATTGCTATTTCCTTTTTTTAAATCTACTATAATAGCATCTTCATTATCAAATAAGAAGCTAGAATCAGAAGTGTCTATTTTGATTGGGTCATCATCATTATAATCATCGTCTAAACGTTTTTTAATAGCTTTACGAGCTTTTTCTTTAATTTTTGCTTCTTGAGATATTCCGCTGGTAAATTTATCAAAATTAAATTCTTTTACTTTATGAGGTTCTTTATATTTAGATTCAAGCTTTTCAACCTTACCTTTATCTACAACGCTTTGACCTTTTAGATTTTTAACTTTAAAAATAATTTGATTACTTTTTAAAGATTTTATCTTGCCTGTTTTAAAGTTAGGTATCCAGTTAAAGCCAATGTCTGATGCTTTAGAATCATATCCATAATCCTTTTTTGATGGATCCATTTGATAGCTTTTTTTCCATTGCCATTCTCTTTTTGTTTGTAATTCTTGTTCCCACCATGGAAGGTCTTCTGGTAAAGCATTTCCAAAAATTATTTTATTAACACAGTTAGCTAGTATTGTATCTCTAAAGTGTTTGCCAGGACCATTTGAGGAATTCCCTTCACCTTCTAATTGAGATAAATTTTGGGAATCTAATACCGTTGCAACTTTGTATTTTCTATAAACTGTGAATATTGGCTCTGTTGCTTTACATATAAAGTCTGGGAAGGTATCTATATACAAGAAATGTGGAATTCTAGTAGTGTCATTTCCTGGACGTGATAAAATAGATTGTTGCATTAATAATATAAAGAATAAACCGAAAGCCTTATGTGCATTAGGTCCTAAATCTCCTCTTCTTGTGCATAATAAAGTAATTTCTCCTTTTTCTAATGCTTTGTCAAAATCCAAATTGTTTGTTCTATTACACAATATATTTTTAACACCTGGATATCTTAACAAATTGTCTAACTCTGCAGAAGCAGTAAATACAGAAGTTTTTGTATTATTTAAGTCTGTACTATTTGCATAGAAATTGTTTTCCATATATCTAATTAATATTTTATATTTATCTGCAAGTTCTGGTATTTGTTTCATTTGCTCTGTCATTTCTTCAACTAGACTAAAATCGTTTAACATATTTAGTAAATCTTCTAAATTGGGTAATGAACCTTCATGCAATCTTGGATACATCTCTTTTAATAAAATAGAAAGATTTTCTAATATTTGTATTGCTGCATTTTCTCTAAATGCTAAACTTAAATCAGGTCTGTTCGTTGCAAATAATCCTTTTAATACAGAGGAAATTGCAATACCAGTTTTTATAGGGTCTTTATATATAAATGGATTTAATCCAACAGAATCAGAGTTATTAGGATCAATAATATTTATTGGTAAACTAAAGTTTTTTGCAACTCCTGCCATAGTTTCTATTGTATCTGGGTCAGGAGCCATATACGTTAATCCTAAATCTTTATAAACAAATCGACTTCCAGAAGAAGAAATTGTCATTTTTTTCATATATGCTTTGTAAATATCAAGTTTGTCAGGATTTGGCGTTAACAAAGATAATGAGAAGTTTTTATTTAAATAATCATTTGAGTATGGATATGTTAATGTAGCAATACCTGTTTTTAATGCAGTAAATCCCATTTCTTTCGCAACTTCTCTAAAGAAATATTTCTTTTCAAAATCTCTTGCTATCATTGGTTCATAAATTGTAGCTGTTTTTCCAGAACCGGAAACACCAACAACAAGTAAAGATTCAAAACGTTTAGCTTCAGGTATTTTTACATCTTCACCACTTTCCGTGTTCATACAAACTTTTACTTCACATGTAAAGTTTCCAACACCTTCTGGTTTTGCAGATAAATCAATACCGCCATAATCAAATATAGAATCTCTAATGTCTTTAACATCATTAATAGAGAATATAAGCCATTTAATAACTTTATAAAATGTTACAAGAGGTATATATATTCCTAATGCAGTGAATGCAGGCTTAAATAAATATGAAAAATCTGTTACAAGCTCAACAAAATTAGGCAAAGACAATAAGCCTAGCCATATAATTGCATTTAGCCATTGAACTAATGCAGAAATACATACTATATAAAAGCTAACTATAAATGTATGAAATATTCTTAACTTATTAATATCTGCTCTAGCGAATTTAGAACCAGAAGAAAAGAAAAATGCAAAAGATACACAAGCTATGGCGAGTGTATATTTTACAGGTCCCCAATATGAATAAGAAACTCCCGTAAAAATAATAAACAGCATTTCTACTACTCTGTCTACTAATATGTAAAAAGATATTATTGTTAAAATATAAGTCATAAATGTGTTTCTATCTGTCTTTAGTAGTTTTAAAAACTTATCAAATAATTTCACTTATTCCACCACTTTCATTAAATCTAACCTTACATATATATTATCCTACAAAATCAGCAAAAAAACAAGACTTTTGACAAAAAAATCCTCTCAAAATTTTACTAGTCAGACTTGAAATTAAAAATTCATAAAAGAAAAAAAACAGAATATATTTGTGCAAGAGGTAATTGATGAAAAATAAAAAGAAATTAAAAAAAGAAAGCTTTATGGGTGGAGTATTAGTTCTAATGATTTCACATATTCTAATTAAAATATTAGGACTAATATACAGAGTATATTTAACGAATAAACAGGGATTTGGAGACACTGGAAATGCAATATATTCAAGTGGATTTCAAATATATGCTTTATTGCTTACATTTTCGTCTGTTGGAATACCAAATGCCATAGCAAAATTAGTGTCAGAAAAATTGGCAATAGGAGATAACAAAGGAGCACATAAAACATTTAAAATTGCGTTTGTAACATTTGCACTAATCGGGTTTACATGTTCATTAATACTTTTTTTAGGAGCAGAAATTATAGCAGAAAAATGGCTACAAATTCCAGAAGCAGAATATTCCTTAGTAGCACTATCTCCATCAATATTTTTTGTTACATTAATTAGTGTAATTAGAGGGTACTTTAATGGCAGAAATAATGTAAAAGTAACAGCAAATTCTCAAACAATAGAACAATTATTTAAAATGGTATTTACCATTATTGTTGTAGAATTATTAGCAATGACCTCAGGAATAAATACAACAATAATGGCTGCAGGAGCAAATCTAGCTACAACCTTAGCAACTTCTGTGGGATTTTGGTATTTATATATTTATTATAAAACAATAAAAAAAGAAATAGCCAAAGAACTAATCAAAACAAAAAAATATAAATACACTAGAATTTTAAGCACAATTAAAGAAGTATTAACAGTATCTATACCAATGTCACTAACCTCTATACTGGGGTCTTTAAATAAAAGCATAGACTCAATAACAGTAGTTAGAGGATTAAAAAACTTTTTAGGTGAAAATGAAGCAAAAATCCAATATGGAATATTAAGTGGTAAGGTAGATACTCTTGTAATGTTACCAATGTCATTTAATGTGGCACTTACAACAAGTTTGATACCAACAATAGCATATTCTAAAGCCATGGGAGATTCAGAAACAATAAAAAAAAGAGTATCATTTTCAATTTTACTAACAATATTAATGGGACTGCCATGTATGGCGGGACTGATATTCTTTGGAGAACCAATTTTAAAATTACTTTTTCCAAATCAAAGCAATGGTGCGATTGTATTACAAATAAGTGCAGTTTCAATTATATTTATAGTTTTAGAACAAACAATTAGTGGAGTTTTGCAAGGATTAGGTAAAGTAATAGTACCAGCAATAGCTTTAACAGTTGGAGTAGTTATAAAACTAATATTAAATTTAATACTTATAAAAATAGATCCAAACGTATTTATATTAGGTGGAATTAATGGAGCCACTGTTTCAACAGTAATTTGTCATATGGTTGCAGTAATAATAGATTATGCAGTATTAAGAAAAACAATAAAATTAAAATTAGAATTATCAACTTTTGTGATTAAGCCATTAATGGCAACAACAATTATGATAATTGGTGCAATATACACATATAATAAATGTTTAAGTATATTTAGCGACAAATTAAGCATAATATTAGCAATTGGCTTTGCCATATTAATATACGGAATTTTTATTATTGTTTTTAAAATATTAGACAAGGATAATATAAAAATGATTCCATTTGGTAAAAAGATACTTGAAATTCTAAACCTTGAAAAGCAGTAAAATGAGGAGTTTTGAGAAGAAAAAACTGGTAAAGCTAGTGAAATGTAGACTTTCGGAAAATTTGGCATAAAAAAAGAAGGATTTTAAGGAACTTTGGCGAATAATGTTAATAGTAGATTGCATTGTCTACATATTTGAAATCTTATAGGAGGTAATAAAAATGAACAAAACAGAATTGATTGCAGCTATTGCAGCTAAAACAGGAGAAACAAAAAAAGATGCTGAAGCAACATTAAATGCATTTGTAAATGTTGTATCAGAGACATTAGCAAAAGGAGATAAAGTTCAATTAGTTGGATTTGGATCTTTCGAAGTAAGAAAAAGAGCTGCTAGAAAGGGAAGAAACCCACAAACTAAAGAAGAAATAAAAATACCTGCATCTAAAGCACCTGTATTCAAAGCCGGAAAAGCTTTAAAAGACTTAGTAAATAAAAAATAAGATTTGAAATTTATATAAATTATATGAATTCATATAAAAGATATGGCAAAAGCTGTATCTTTTTTAAATTTGACAATGCAAAGAAAAAAGTGTATAATAGGTAACAGTTGTTACCAAAAATGGTAAAGAAGAGATTTATATATATAAAATTAAAGTATAATCGGAATATTAAATATTTAAAGTGGTAAAATATGTTTGGTTTGTGCGGAAAATAATATAAACATATTTGATTTCTATTGTAAAATTAAATATAAATATTTTGTAATTATAATAGTTTAGAAAAGGATAAACTATTTTTTAGTATATAAATTTGATAAAAAATAAGGAGGAGATATAAAAACATGACAATTGAAACAGAACAAAAGGATAAAGAGCAAAAAAGAAAACCACAAAGAAGAAGCTATAAAAGAGGGGAGGAAAACAAAACAGAAAATAAAAAGGCAAGAAGTAATAATAAAAAAGAAAGCATAAAGTTTGAATTTAAAAAAGAAAATTTAAAAATAATTCCACTTGGTGGGTTAGAAGAAATAGGAAAAAACATTACTGTTTTTGAATATGGAAATGAGATTGTACTAGTAGACTGTGGACTAGAGTTCCCAGAAGACAATATGCTTGGCGTAGATTTAGTAATACCTGATGTAACATATTTAGAAAGAAATAAAGAAAAAATAAAAGGTTTAGTAATAACACATGGACACGAGGATCATATTGGAGCTATACCATATATATTGCAACAAATTAATATACCAATTTATGCAACAAAATTGACAATAGGCTTAATAGAAAATAAATTGGAAGAACATAAATTATTAAGAAGTACAAAGCTAACAGTTGTAAATCAAGGCGAAACAGTAGACTTTGGCAATATTAAAGTGGAATTTATAAGAAGTTCACACAGTATTCCAGATGCTGTAATGCTTGCAATTCATACACCTGTTGGAACAGTAATACACACTGGAGACTTTAAAGTAGACTATACACCGATAGATGAAAAGGTTATGGATTTTGGAAGACTCGCAGAATTAGGAAATAATGGCGTTTTGGCATTGCTTTCAGATAGCACAAACTCTGAGAGAAAAGGATATACAATGTCAGAAAGTTCAGTAGGAGAAGTATTTGATAAGCTATTCTTAAACACAAAAAAGAGAATAGTTGTAGCAACATTTGCTTCAAATGTCCACAGAGTTCAACAAATTGTTAATTCGGCTGTTAAATATAATAGAAAAGTTGCAATTTGTGGCAGAAGTATGATTAATATGATAGAAACTGCAAAAGAATTGGGATATATAAACGTACCAGAAAATACATTTATAGATATAGATATGATAAAAAATTATACAGATGAACAATTGGTAATAATTACAACGGGAAGTCAAGGCGAAACAATGTCTGCACTAACAAGAATGGCATCTGGAGAGCACAAAAAAGTCTCAATTACACCAAATGATTTAGTAATAATTTCTGCAACTCCAATACCAGGAAATGAAAAATTTGTATCAAGAGTAATAGATGACTTAATGCAAATTGGCGCAGAAGTAATTTACAGCTCATTAGAGGACATACATGTTTCAGGACATGCTTGCCAAGAAGAACAAAAATTGATAATTTCATTGGTAAGACCAAAATTCTTTTTACCAGTACACGGAGAATATAGACAATTAAGAGCACACGCGGAAACAGCAAGAAAAGTTGGAGTAGATCCTAGAAATATATTTATGCTAGAAAATGGAAGGGTTTTAGAACTTAACGAAAAAGAAGCAAAATTGACAAATTCAGTACCATCAGGAAAAATATTGGTAGATGGCTTAGGCGTTGGAGACGTTGGAAATATTGTATTAAGAGACAGACAACATTTATCACAAGACGGATTAATAGTAATAGTAATGACAATGGATTCTTCGACAGGGGAAATAGTATCTGGGCCAGATGTAGTGTCAAGGGGATTTGTTTATGTAAGAGAGTCAGAAAACTTAATGGAAGATGTAAAAAGAGTAATAAGAGAAGAAGTAAAAAAATGCGAAGAAAAACGTATTAGAGATTGGTCAACAATAAAATCAACATTAAAGGATAACTTAAGAGATTATATTTTCCAAAAAACAAAAAGAAATCCTATGATATTGCCAGTAATTATGGAAATATAACAATATAAAATTAGAGTGTCAAGGAAGTACATAGTTATTTCCTTGCAATAAAAGGAGAGTAAAATGGATTATAAAGATTTAGCAAATTTGATTTTTCCAAATGCAAAAGATATAAAATATTATGAGGAAAAATATCCAGAAAGAAATTTACCAGAAGGAGCAATAGTTACAAGATTTGCACCAAGCCCTACGGGGTATGTACATATTGGCGGATTATATCAATCTCAAATTGCATGGAAAATGGCAGAACAAACAAAAGGAGTAGTATTTTTAAGAATTGAAGATACAGACCAAAAAAGAGAGGTTCAAGATGCGACAATAGGAATTGTAAATTCCTTAAAAGATTTTAAAATTGACTTTGATGAAGGAATGCTAAATGAACAAGAGGAAAAAGGCGCATATGGGCCATATAAACAAAGTTTAAGGAAAGAAATATATCAAGCATATGCAAAATATTTTATTGAAAATAATTTGGCATATCCTTGCTTTGCAACAGAAAAAGAATTGGAAGAGATGAGGAAAAAACAAGAAACGGCAAAAATAAGACCTGGGTATTATGGTGTATGGGCAAAGTACAGAAATTTACCAATAGAAGAAGCAACACAAAAAATAAAAGCTGGAGAACCATATATAATTCGTTTTAAATCAAGAGGGAATGAAGAAAAAAAGATAAGACATCAAGATTTAATAAAGGGAAAAGTTGACTTCCCAGAAAACGATCAAGACATAGTAATTATAAAAGCTGATGGATTACCAACATACCATTTTGCTCATTTAGTAGATGACCATTTAATGAGAACAACAGTAGTTATAAGAGGAGATGAATGGCTATCTTCTGTACCATTACATTTGCAATTATTTCAAGCAGCAGGATTTAAAGCTCCAAGATATGCCCATATTGCACCACTTATGAAAATGGATGAGGGTGGCAAAAGAAAAATAAGTAAAAGAAAAGATCCAGAGGCGGCAGTAAGTTATTACCATGAACAAGGAATTCCACCAGAAGCAGTTTGCGAATACTTGTTAAATATAGCAAATTCAAACTTTGAAAGTTGGAGAAAAGCTAATCCTTTAGCCGATTTAAAAGAATTTGAGTTGCAATTTAACAAAATGGGTGTAAGTGGAGCACTTTTTGATATGGTTAAGTTACTGGATATATCTAAAACAATAATATCAAGATTTGATGCAGAAAAAGTATATAATGAAACATTAAGTTGGGCTACAAAATATGATAGTGAATTATTAAAACTTCTTGAAAATAAGGAATATGCATTAAAAATAATAGGAATAGAAAGAGGAAATGCAAAACCAAGAAAAGACATCTCTAAATGGTCAGATGTAAAAAATTCTATTATATATATGTATGATGAAGAATTTTTAAAGGATGAAGGAAAATATGAGTTTGCAAAAATTGACAATAAAGAAGAAATAAATAAAATCTTAAAACTGTACATAGAAAAATATTTTAACTTTAATGATGATAAACAAACATGGTTTGATAAAATCAAAGATTTAGCAGAAGAAATGGGATATGCAAGAGAAGTTAAAGAATATAAGCAGAATCCAGAAAACTGGAAAGGGCATGTGGGAGACATAAGCACAGTATTAAGAGTTGCTTTAACTAAAAGGCAACAAACACCAGACTTATATGAAATAATGCAAGTTCTTGGTAAATCAAGCATAGAGAAAAGGATAGCATTATTTGTGAAATAAAAAGGGATGAAATAAAATGGATTACAATATAGGCGATATAGTAAAAACAAAAAAGCAACACCCATGTGGAAGCAAAGAATGGGAAGTAACAAGAGTAGGAGTAGACTTTAAATTAAAATGCATAGGCTGTGGACATGTAGTTATGTTGCCAAGAGAAAAAGCACTAAAAATCATAACAAAAAAGATAGAAAAAGGCGCTAATTAACACTTTTTTTGGAAAAATGTTGACTGGAAGCGAAAATAGTGCTATTATTAATTTAATGTTAAAATATGGGTGAAAGCCAATGGGGGTGTTATATATGAGTGATAGATGCGGAAATTGTAGCAAATATGATGGAAAGTATTGTGACGAAGATGGAAAACTTCATGATAGCAATGACTCTTGCAGAGACTACGATCCAGAATAAATGGTTACATTGACAAATTATGACAAAAAAGCTTGATTTTTTAACGAAAATCAGTTATAATTTAATTAGATAGTTAATTTTATTATAATTTATTATAGGAGGAGAAAATATGAAAAATAAAACTTTAAAAATAATTGCTGTTTTACTTATTGCTATAGCATTAATTACTTTATCAACAACAATAGTAAGGGCAACAACTGGATTTGAACCAATAGAACCGAAACCTGCAGGAACTGCTGGCGAAAAGGTAACAAATACTGCAGGACAAATATTAACCATTGTAAGAATAGTTGGTATGGCAGTTGCTGTAATTATGCTAACAATACTTGGTATTAAATATGTTGCAGCATCACCAAATGAAAAAGCAGACTACAAAAAAGGTATGACAGTATATGTAGTAGGTGCCGTACTATTATTTGGAGCCAGTGCATTACTTTCTGTTATTCAAAAGTTTGTAGAAGGAAAATAATAAAATGCACTAAAAAGCTATTAAAATTAACTATTAATTTTAATAGCTTTTTTTTATTAAAAATAATTATTCAAATCAAAAAAAGTTTAAAGAATACCTACATTAACTAATTCACGTAAATGGGTGGTGAGAAATATGAAAAAGTTCATAGCAATTTTAATAGTGACAATATTAGTAACCTTTTGTTTATGCAACTGCATATATGCAAGTAGCATTACAGAGTCAATGAGAAATCTTTGGAATAAAAATAATAGCTCTGCATCAAGTATAAGAAAGATGGGAGGAAAAGTGTTGTATGTTACACAACTTATTGGATATGCGGTAGCTTTAATAACACTTACGATACTTGGAATAAGATATATGTATTCGTCTACAAATGATAAGGCTACAATTAAAGAAAAATTAATGGCATATGTAATAGGAGCAGTTATTCTATTTGGGTTTAGTACAGTGCTGGGCATAATAAATTCATTCATAAGTGGAATTAATGTATAGTATAGCAAAAGCTGAAAATATTATTTCCGTAGAAGAATAAAGAAAATTATTACAAAAAAATAACGATAATATATTTTTTATATTACATAGATAAAAGTCTTGAAAAATATGGAGAAAAACGTTATTATATATATAATAGTGTAAAATAGAGGTGATATTATGAAAAGCAAAATGTTAGTTAGAATTATTTTAATATTATTTGTACTATTTATACTTATACAGCCGTTTCAAATATCATATGGTGTAGATATAGTAAAAGAGGCAAGGGATTGGTTTATAGCGGCACGCAATGGTGAACAAATATTTAATCCGGATGACATTGCAAGCGCAATTGCTCCAATTTCTCAAATACTATTTGCGGTGGGATTAGTAGTATTATTTGTAGTAGGAGTAGTAATGGGAATTAAATTTATAACTGCAAGTCCGGAAGAACAAGGTAAAATAAAAGGACAACTAATAGGACTTGCAATTTCAGCAGTAGTTATATTAGGAGCATATACAATTTGGAAATTAACATATGATCTTATGGACGATATTATAACTACCTCACAAGTTGTTATAAATAATGACGAGTATGGTAGAATTGCATAACAAAAGAGAACAAAAATATCTTTAAGATATTAAGGAGGAATAATATGGGAACATATAATGTACCACGTAATTTAAGAGGAGAAACAAGAATTCTAGTAATATTTACATTAAAATCGTTAGCAACAACAGGGGCTGGAGTATTAATTGGCCTTCTGTTCTTTTACTTTTTTTCTCTATTAAAATTAAAAGGACTAGGGATTGGATTTATAATATTTTTTGCACTTATTGGTTTTGTTATTGGCAGATTTAATGTGCCAGTTATTGCACAAATACCAATAACAAAGAAAATAGGTGGTATTCCATTGGGAGAGATAATTTTAAGATATATAAAATTCAAAAAGAACAAGAAGATATATACATATACAAAGGAGGAAAAGTAAGCATGGACAATGTTTTAACAATGTTAGTAAGTATATTATTCATATTAATATTCTTAATAGTGGTATGTGCAATAATACTATATTTTCTAAAAATAAAAAAGAAACAGTCGAATAAAGAAAAGAATAATGAAGAATATTCGGAGTCTACATCTACGCAGAGTTCATCAGGAATAAGAATGGAAAATGTAAAAAAATTCTTGAATTTTGATGAAATAAAAAATAATATGATAATAAGAAATGGAAGAACGCAATATTTAATGGTTATACAATGTCAAGGTGTAAATTATGACTTGCTTTCAGAAGAAGAAAAAGTGGCTGTAGAAGAGGGATTTGTTCAGTTTTTAAACACCTTAAGATTTCCAATACAATTATATGTTCAAACACAAAGCTTAAATCTTGAAAATATAGTAGATGAATATAAATCTAAAATACATGTAATAGAAAATGACATAAAAATATTACAAAGAAAAATAAATCAAGCTGAGGCGTTAAGAGATACAAGAACAATTGAAAAGCTGAGATTTGAATTGAAAAGAAAGACAAATGTATTGGAATATGGAGCAGATATAACAAATTATGTGAGTAGATTAAGCCTTAACAAAAATGTGTTAAAACAAAAAACATATATAATTGTTACATATTATACAAGCGAATTTAATGGAAATAACAAATTTAATAAAGAAGAAGCAGATAATATATTTTTCTCAGAATTGTATACAAGAACAAAAATGGTTCTAAGAGCAATTGGTTCAGCAGGAGTAACTGGAAGAATACTTGATTCGGAAGAATTAGCAGAGTTACTATATGTAGCATATAATAGAGATGATGCAAACATGCTACCATTTAGTAAAGGAATACAAACTCAATATGATTCATTGTACACAACCGGAAAAGATGTGTTAAAGAAAAAAGCAGAATTAATTGATGAAAAAATAGAAGAAGAAGCAGTCAACTTGGTAACAGAAAGTATAGAAAAAGCTGATGAACAAATAAGAGAAGAGCAACAAAAAATGGAAGAAGCAATAATTAAAAGGGCACAAGAACTTGCGGAAGAACACAAACATCAAATGACGAATCAATTATATAAAAAGACAAAAGAACAAATTAATAAAAGGGGCAGAAAACCAAAAACAGATAAACCAGTAACTACGGAGGAAGGAAAATAACATAAGAAAAGAGGAGGAAAAATTCATGAAATTTAAAAAACAAAATGTACAAGAACGAAAAGAAGAATTTAATTTGGATGAACAGCAAATTGAAGAAAAGAAAAGTTTTTTAGAAAAGAATAAGAGGACTCTAAAAGATTTGATAGCCCCAGCGGGAATAGATGCAAGCCAGTTAAACCATTTAGAAATAATAACAAGCAAAACAAGATATGCCAGAAGCATGATAGTAGCAACAATACCAAGAATGTGTACCTTCCCAGAATTTTTGAGAGGAATGTATACTTTTGGAGATATTAATGTGTCAGTTTTTATAAACCCAATAGCAGAAAACATATCTCAAACTGAGTTAAATAGAACAATAAATGAATTGGAATCAGAAAGAGTTGTTGCACTTGATAGAGGAGATATTAATAGAGAAAGAATATTGGCTCAAAAAAGAATAGAGGCAGAAGAATTAAGAGACGAGATTGCAGCAGGTTTTAATAAATTGTTTGAAACATCAATGACATGTACGCTATTTGCATATAGCCTTGAGGACCTGGATAAACAGACGGAGTTGCTTTCGGCTGAAATGGCTAAAACATTGATAGGTTTAAGACCAGCATGGGCAATGCAGGAAGAAGCCTTTCAAACGAATATGCCATTTTGTGAAAACAAAGTTAAAGAAACACATACATTTGATAGAAGGTCTATGTCTACAGTATTCCCATTCTTTTCATCAGATATAGGACACGAGCAGGGTATACCACTAGGATTTAATAGGCAAACAGGACTTCCAATACTATTTGATAACTTTAGTCCGACACTTACTAACTACAATATGGTTATATTTGGAAAATCTGGTGCTGGTAAAGGTGTTACAATAAAAACTTTAACTGCAAGGTCATCAGTATTAATGGGAATAGAAAGCTTGGCCTTAGATGCAGAAGGTGAGTATGGGGTAGTTGCAGAAGCACTTGGTGGAATAAATGTTACAATAAGTCCTAATTCAAAGACAATAATAAACTTATTTGATGTTGAAATAGAAACATTTAAAGATGAAATAACAGGTAAAGAAAGAAAGATGTTAAGTATAGAAAATAAAGTAGAAGACGTAACGCAAGCTTTACTAACAATGGCAAGAGGTAGTACGAGAAGCCAAGAAGTGAACGAACTTACAAAACAAATAATAGCAGAAGCAATAGCAGAAGAATATACCCGTTGTGGAATAACAAATGATGTAAATAGTTTATATAAAAATTCAAATGATAAAGTCAAAATAAAAAAAGATATGCCAACAATAGGTTCATGGTATAAAAGAATACTTGAAAATGCTGAAAAGAATAATAACCCAGATTATAGATTCCATTATAGTTATTTAATAAAAGTTATGAAACAATACATAAGAGAATATGATGGACAGATGGCATATTTTGATGGACAATCTACATTTGATTTATTAGATGATGTACCATTTATAAATTTGGACATATCACAATTGGAAGAAAGATTTGCAAGACCACTTGCACAACAAATATTACTATCTTGGATTTGGGAAAAATATGTTAAGAAAAATAGTGAAGACAGATCAAAAGCAAAAAGGAAAAGAGTGTTAATAGATGAAGCTTGGATGCTTTTGCCATACCCAGAGGCAGTAGACTTTTTAAATACAATGGCAAGACGTGCAAGAAAAAGAAATGTTTCATTAGCAGTTATGTCACAAAAATTTCAAGACTTTTATGAAAAACCAGAGGTACAAGCAGTACTTACATCATCAGATACAAAACTTTTTTTAGCACAAGATAAATCAGAGATTCAATATATAAAAGAAGTGTTTAAACTAAGCGAAGGAGAAGCATACTTTTTAACAACATGTAATAGAGGAGAAGGACTACTAAAAGTTGGAGAGGATACTGCGATAATAGCAATTCAACCAACAGCCAAAGAGTTTGAATTTGTTGAAACAAATATGAATAAATTAAGAGGAAATAATTAAAAAACAGAAAGGGGGATTTATATGAAAAAGTGTATATCTATTATATTAGTATTCACTATTTTAATAAATGCCCTTTTACCTAATTATATATTGGCGGGAAAAAATGGAGACAATTATAGTGATGTGACATCAAGTAAAGACGAAAAAGCAGGCAAAGAAACAGTTGATAAAATTATGGGTGATGGAACAGTAAGCGTTCCGACAGAGGATGGTTCAACTGATAAAGAAGTAAATGAAAAGGCGAACTTTGGCGGATGGATAGCAAGTATTATAGTAATTATTTTCTTCCCACTTGTATATACAGTAAGAATTTTAGTCACAATTGTAGCTCCATCAACCGTAAAAGAAGGTACATTATTAATACCATGGTTTACCATACAGGGTATGCTAACAGATAAAATTGATTTAGTAAATGCAAACATATTCAATGCAGAGACATCCAATAAAGCAAACAATGTAATAAAACAGAATGTACAAAAATGGTATTATGCAATTTGGGTAATGTCAATAATTTTAAATATGGTAGTATTAGTATATATTGGTATAAGAATGGCAATGTCTACTGTTGCAGATGAAAAAGCAAAATATAAAAGCCAACTTATTGCATGGTTTCAGAGTATAGTATTATTATTTGCAATGCATTTTATAATTAGATTAATATTCTTTGTTGGAAAAATATTAGTAGATATGCTGACAGTAATTTTAAATGGTATTATAGAAAATGTACTAAGTGGAGAAGACATAAAAAACATAGATTTATTAATATTTGACTCACTTGGACAGGTTTTGCTAAAACCAAGAGGATGGAAGCCATTAGAAAACTTTTTGTGTTATATACTATTAATGTGTTACCAAATAAAATTCTTATTAATGTATTTAAAAAGGTTTTTTGTGATTAGCTTTTTAGTAATAATTTCACCACTAGTAACAGTTACATATTCAATTGATAAAGTTGGAGATGGAAAAGCACAAGCTTTTCAAATACTACTTAAAGAACTAATAATGAATGTCATGTTACAACCAATGCATTTGTTTTTATATGCTGTGTTAATGGGATTTGCAACCAATATCATAAGAGAGATTCCGTTATTTACAATATTACTATTAATAGGTGTTGGAAGAGGCGAAAAAATTATAAGAAAAATATTAAAGATGTCACAAAGTGCAACAATTGAAGACAGTTTAACATTAAAAAAAGGAAAGGGTAAAAAATAAGAAATAATATGGAAAAAGAAAGAAAAGTAAAAAAAATAATTGTAATTTTAGCAATTTTGCTTATTATAATCTTAACTATTACATATTATGTTTTTAAAGAAAATGAACGTAAAAAGAATACAGAGGAATATTATGCTAACAAAGAATATAACTCTAAGGAAGACTTTAATACAGTAGAAGAGGTATTAGTATTTAAAGGCGTTAAATTTATAAAACAAACTAAATCATCTGATGATAAATATCTTGCAGACATATATGTTAAACTTAATCAACCATTATATACAGAAGAAGAAGATAATGAACAGTTTTACACAAATATGATAGTACTTTTGGCATATGTACAAAAATACAATAATTTCAGAGTTATAGATGAGGAAAACGAAATAACTTTAAGTGTGTTTTGTAATTCTAAACAGCAAACCGTAACAACTATAGCAGTAAATGGAGTAACGAATTATTGGAATATTAAAAGAAGAGAAACAGCTATAGCACAAATAGAAGGAGTAATTAAAACAGATTTAAATATACAATCAGACGAGATAAATAAATTAATAAAAAACGAATGGAGAAGAAATAAGCTAGATATAGAAGTACAAAAAAACAAAACAGGAACTTATGAAATCATTACGGAAAAAGGATTAGAAATAAGAACAGTATATAAAAAGGTTTTTAATATAGTTTTTACAAAACAATACAATAAATCAGTTGTAAATAATATAAAACCAGGAACAGACCTTAACAAAATAGAAGAAATCTTGGGAGAACCAATATATGGTTCTTCAACCATAGGAATTATGGGATACAAGAGTAGTGAAATATACATATTTTTTACTCAAGAAGATATTTCAGTATATAGAGTGGAAAAAGAATATCAAAATTTAGAAGACTTTTTTACACTAATAGAAAAATTTGAAAGGGATAAAAATATAAAAGATTTTGTAAACGGGGTAACAGATATATGGCCAGACTATGATATATATGACTGGGGCACTAATTACATTGACTTAAGATATACATTAAAAGGAATTAAAATTCAATTTAATGTATCAAATGCAAATGGAATGATTTATGACAATAACTATACAGCAGAAATAAGAAAAGGTTTAACTGTACAAGACATAAAAAATGATATTAGCAAATTACCTAAATATACACATTTTGAAGAAGAAGGCGGAATATGGGAGATAGAAACTCAAAGATATTACGATAAGACAGAAATAGAAGAAGGTTATGAAGAATAAAAGATGCAGAAAGGAGGCATAATTACATGAAAATTATTAAAAAAACTATTATTATAATTGAAATAATCATTTTATTAATTATGTCTCTATTAAATACTATTTCAATATCAAAAGCAAGTATACCAGGATATGAATTAACAGATGAGGAAAAGCAAATAGAAGTAGGCAAATGGATAAGAGATTTTGCAATAAGCTTTACAAATGCAGCTAATAATGTGAAATATGGAGACATTACAGGTGCAAAAGATAATAAATATTATCAGGACTCGTCATATACTTCTAATCAAAAACAGTTAATTATGTATAGCATGAACTATCAAAGACTTACAGCATATAATTACTTCTTAAAGAGAAGTACACAAATGGCAACTAAGTTTTACAGAGGTGGATGGAAAGTTGAAAGTGATTGGTATATAACCTCTAACCATAAACTAGCATTTGATTGTTCTTCATTTATAAGCTTTCTATATAAATATACTGCAAATATAGATTTATGTGCAGTAAACTATCCTTGTTCTACTAGCTATATGCGTATACATTATGACAAAAACCATAATAAAAATAACTGCTCTTGTGGTTGCATATATGTAGGAAAATTGCAAGGGATAAGTAATAGTGAATTAAGGGCAGGTGACATCATAGTTGAAAAAGGACATGTTATGATGTTTAATAGATCTGTAAACAATGAATATGTAAAGGTAATAGATTGTGGTGTGGGCTCAACAAGTAACCCTAACATAGGTATAGGTACAGAAAAAGATCGTAGTAGAAGTGGTACATATGGATTAGTAACTAAAAATGCAATAATAATACGTATTAGTGAATCAAAAGCAGTTGATATATATGACAGGTGTGTTAATGATAGAGTATATTATAATAAACACTTTACAATAGCTTCTATAACCTTCCCAGGGGAAGTAGGAGGAACTACCCCTACAGATCCATCAACCCCTTCAGTTCCAACAGAACCTTCAAATCCATCAGAGCCAAGTGAGCCACAGCCGGAGCCAGGAGCAGAGTATGAATATGATATTTCTCAGGAACAAAATGGAGACTGGGGTAAAGCCGACTTTTTTTACTATAATGGTTTACCAAAAAAACTAGAAGTAAGTTATCATGAAAGTTTCTTAAAAAAACTTTTTGAGGTATTAAGTAGCATCTTAGATTATTTACTTGGAATAGGCTTTTTAGCAATAAAAATACAAGTAGTAGGTTGGGTAGGAATAGCTGCTAAGGTAATAAATAATGTTGTGGTTAAAATTGAAGGAGGATTAAAAACAACAGAAAATGGATTAATAGATATTAGTGATATAATATTTAATAGAATACCAATTTTGGATATAGATTTCTTTAACTTTAAAAAAGCGGGTGGAAAAATAATAGATTCAAGTAGCATTATATATAAATTAAGAAAAACAATATCACAATGGTATTATGCTCTATTTATTGTTTGTGCAATAGGATTACTATTAACACTTATATATATTGGAATAAGAATGGCAATTTCTACAATTGCAGAGCGTAAAGCTAAGTATAAAAGTATGCTACAAAATTGGATTCTTAGTGTTGTAATATTGTTTACTTTACATTTTTTCATGGTAGCTGTTATATACATAAACCAGTCTATTTTAGACATAATGGCAATGGCTTCTGGAGACCTTGCAAATTTAGATACAGAGCTATTTGGAATGATTATGCAGTTAAAAGCTTCTGCGTCAATACCAGGTACAATTGTATTTGTTGCATTAGTAATATATTCAGTTAAGTTTTTGTTAATATATTTTAAGCGTTTGCTTAATTTAGCAATATTAACTCTTATTGCACCTGTTATAGCGATAGCATATTCCATAGACAAAATAAAAGATGGAAAATCCCAATCCTTAGGTGCATGGATGAAAGAATATGTATATAATGTTTTTTTGCAAATGATACATGCTATAGTTTATGCAATATTTATAGGATTTATATTTGATATAATTAGAAATGGTGGAGGGTTTGATTTAATACCTAATATAGTATTAATATTGGTAACATTTAATTTTATGCTTAAGGCAGACGAAATAATGAGAAAGATATTTAGAATAGAAGGCGGAAGTAGCGATGTTGGTGATATCGCATCACAAACTTTAAAAGGAGCAATAACTGGTATAACAGGAGCATCAATTGCTGGAAAAGTTGTAAAAGGATATATATCTGGTGTTGGAAAAGTTGCAGGAAGCGCAGCAACAAAAGCAGCAGAGTTAGTAGGAACTGCAGGACTATTAGGTACAAAATATAAAAATGCATATAAAGCAGATAGGGAAGAAAGTAATGCAATAAAAACGCCTGCAAGAGAAGACTATAATCAGGCGAGAGAAACATATGCAAGGGCAAGGAGAGCCGAAGAAGCAGCTAAAAACGCCTATACAGGAGCAGTACTTCAATCAAGCCAAATGGGAAATCATTTTATTGATAATAATTATATAGAAAGAAGAAGACAAGAATTAGAAATGGCAAGACAAACAGCAGCACAAGCTAAACAGAGATTTGAATCTTCAAAGAGAAATTATGGGATAGCAAAACAACAAAGTAAAAAAATAATGGGAAGAACTGCAGGTGTTGCAAGAGCAGAAGCCAGCGTAAATGTTGAAAAATTCAAGAAAAACTTAAAACATCAAATGAAATATGTTGGTAAGGATATTAAATCTGGAGCTACAATAGTAACAAAATATGTTAATGCAACATTAGCAATACCTTTTATGGCAGTAAGTCCCAAAGTAGGAATGACTATGCTATTTAGTGGTGTTGTAGGAGGAGGAAGACTTAAAAGATTTAATGCATCAATAAAGGGGTATAAAAAAGCATTGAGCAAAGAACAACCACCTAAAGAGGTAATGGATAAATTTATATCAGACTATAAAAAGAAGAACAATGGAAGGGAACCTTCACAAGACGAAATAAATGATTTTATAAAAAAATATCAAGACAAGCAAATAAAAAGATATAAACTTACATATATAACTAGTTCTGCACTTACATTAGGATTAACAGATGAACTGCTAGAACAAGTTGAGATAAATAGAAAAGACAAGAAAAAAGAAGATAAAAAAGTAAAAGCTGGAAACGAGGCGGTTTGCACAGCTAGACAAGCAGAAATGATAATAAGCGCAAAAATACAAGAACTTAAACAAGAAGATAAAGAAAAAAGGCAAAACGAGTATGATACAAATCCAATTCAAGACGCCCTAGATGATGCAACAAGAGAAGAATTAAAACAAAAAATGAAAGAAGCATTTGAAAGTAATACATCAAAAGAAGCAATAAAGAAACTTGTAAAAGAAAAGTCGAAGAATAACTCACTAAATGCAGATGAAATACGTAATATAATGCAAGATTTGGGATTAGAAGTAGATGAAACTTCAATTGCAGATTTTGAAAAAGCGGGAGACAAAAGTGTAGATGCAATTTCAAATTACATATATAATGGAATAAAAGAGAATAGACATAATAGTGCAGGGATGAAAAGATATGCTGAGGTATTTGAACAAATGGAAATATTAAAAGATGCAAATGACAAAATAAAAGAAGTTCTAGGAAAATCTTTATATGGAAATGTGGATGATTTAATAGACACGATAATTAATTTATAAAGAAATTGGAGTGGATGCAAATGAAATTTAAAAAATTAATAACATGGATGCTAATATTTTTAATGCTTTTTAATTTTTTAACTGGTACAATAAGTTGTAAGGCAACAGATGAAGAAGAAAGTAAAGAAGCTAATGAAGAAATGGAATTTATTCGAGGTGCAACAGATGTACTTTTGAAGGGAGTAGATGGACTTATAGGTGTTTTAACATGGACAACAAGGGTCAAGTGGCTTCTAATTCCATATGCAGTACAACAACTTACTAGTTTGGTAGCATATTCGGAAGGATTTACAGATGGATGGAAATTCGCAGCTGTAACACCTGCTCATATATTATTTAATAAAATTAATTTAACAGATATTAATATTTTTGAAATGGAACCGTCCGGAGGAAAAGCTATTAAAACAATACGCAGTAATATTAGAAAATGGTATTATGCAATGTTCACTCTAGCAGCAATAATACTATTATGTATTTTAGTTTACATAGGCATAAGAATGGCTATTTCAACAGTAGCTGAAAAAAAAGCTGTTTATAAAAACTGGCTAATGAATTGGTTTGTGAGCCTTATATTACTGTTTATGCTACATTTTATTATACGAGGAACCATTTATTTAAATGGTCAATTAGTAAAAATATTTGAAAAGGCAGAAGTATCAGAAATGAGCTATTCTATTGCTAATTTTGTAACTGTTACAGGCAAGCTAATAATAAAAACAATGAATCCATTTGCAACCGTAGGATGGGCTGCATTATGTGTATATATATGTTTGGTAATACTCACAATAATGTTTTTAATAATGTATATAAAGCGTATGTTAACTATTTCATTTTTAATAATAATAGCTCCATTAATAACTATAACTTATTCAATAGACAAGTTAGGAGACAATAAATCACAAGCATTAGATACATGGTTAAAAGAATTCATTTATGGAATATTAATACAGCCATTTCACTGTATAATATATTTGGTATTTGTTTCTCAAGCAATTGATTTATGTAGTACAGGGACGCTGGCAAGTATACTGTTGTCAGTAATGATGATGTTTTTCATAATGAAAGCAGAAGGTATAGTTAGAAAAATATTTGGATTTGAAAAAGCTAGTTCAGCTGCAACAGGTGCTATGGCAGGTGCGGCATTAATGTCAGGAATTAACGGAATTAAAAGTATGGTTGGAAAAGCACAAAAAGTTGGTGCGCCAGTTACAAAAGCAAAAGATCGCTCAGGTGGAAATTCAGGGGGTTCAGGAGGCTCTGGAGGTTCTGGAGGCTCTGGAGGTTCTGGAGGTTCTGGAAACTCAAGCGGATCAGGAGCAAGCAGAACAAATGGAACAAGAAACAAGAACACTCCAAATGTTACATTAAGAAACAATAAAAGAGAAAACAAAAAGAAAGGAAAAATTCAACAGGCAATTGAGAGTGCTTCAAACAGTATAAAGGGATCAAAAATTGGACAGGTGGTTAAACAAGCTTCAGATACAGTAAAAGATACAGGTGTTGCTAAACTTTATAACAAAGCAAAAACTCTTGAAGGAAAATATATAGACAATGCTAAAGTACAAAGTAGCTTAATTGGAGCTATGGTAGGCGGTATGACAGGACAGGGAGCTATAGCGGGCGCAACGATGGGATATGGAATAGGAACGATAATACAAAAGAAAAGAGAAGATAGAAAGAATATTAAAGAAGGAACAGAGGCTGTAAAAAATGCATATTGTAATTATCAAGAAAGTTCAAGACTTTCAGATGAGCAAATGACTGCATATACAAATGAGTTATTAAATGATCCAGAAAAATTAGATGACATGCAACAAATAGATGGAGAAAGTATAGAAGAATGGAAAAAAAGAACAAAGAGAAGCACAGAATATGATTACCAGTGGAATGACAGGATGATGTATGCAAAATCTCTATATGCTTTACAAAATAGCTATCAAAAATCTGGAGTTGATGGAGATGATGCAAATGATAAGATAGCTGATACAATAAGAAAATTGCAACAATCTAGTGTAGATCCATATAGACAACAACCTATACCAGATCCTTGGGAAGACCCAAATACAGATGTGTCTGATTAAAAGGTAGGTGAAAAAAATGAGCAATAGTTCAATTGATAATAAACTTAATGAAATAAATGATAGAAACAGACAAAATCCACAAAATGAACCAGATGAAGAAGAAAATATGTCTGGATTTGAAAAGGGAAGATTAGCAGCACTTAATGCAAAATATGAGGATGATGATGAACCTAAAAATCAAAATGGGAATGATGGAGGCTCTGAAGAAGAAGAAGCTCCGGAAGATGAAAATGATGAAGAAGACAATGATGATGATAATGATGAAGATAAAGACGACGACGACGATGATGATGATGACGATAATGACAAAGAAAATGATAATGATGATAAAAATAATGACAATGAAAACAATAATAAACCGAATGAAAACGAAAATAAACCAAATGATAAAAATTCAGATGATAAAAATTCAGATGATAAAGAAAACAGTGATAAACCGGACAGCAAAGAAAATAAAAAAGAAAAAGATAGTAAAAATCAAAATAATAAAGAACCACAGAGCCCGACTGATAATAAAAAACCAGCAGAAAAACCGCAAACTCCAAAAGCAGGACAAGCAGGCGCAAAGGAAGGCACCAAGCAGGCAGGAAAAGAAGGAGCAAAGCAGGCAGGAAAAGAAGGAGCAAAGCAAGCAGGAAAAGAAGGAGCAAAGCAAGCAGGAAAAGAAGGAGCAAAACAGGCAGCAAAAGAGGGGGCAAAAGCTGCAGCAAAAGCGGGAACAAAAGTTGCGGCAAAAGCGGGGATAGCAGCATCTCCACCAGTTTTAATTGCTATACTTGTAATAGTAGCGATAATCTTTTTAATAGGCGTTATAAGTTTTTTCAGTATTATGGGTGATATGATAATAGGAAAGATAAAAGGTTTTTTACAAGGTGTGTGGGACGCTTTAGAAACAGTATTTACAGGAGACCAAGCAGAGGCAAAGATAAATGATGAACAGGTGAAAAATGCAGCATCATATTTAGAACAAATGGGGTATGATTTGGTAGGAATGGGTTTTGTAAAAACAGAGTATAATACTACAAACAAAAATGAGGGAGAACCGTGGAATAAGTGGTATAACGAAAATGGAGAGCTTATAGAAGAAGGTTCATCTAATAAAAAAGACCTTATAGAGAGGGATACTACTGAGGATGAGGCAGAAGGAGAAAAAAGTGGAGCCGAACAAAAAGATCCAATAAATAAAATAAAGTCAGAACCAATAAGAAAGTATTTAGTAGCATCACTTAGGTCATATATAAATGGAACATATGGTGGAATGGTAGTGCAAGAAGGACATGAAAATGATGGACTTTGGGATACAATATTTGACAATATTGCATTTAATTCGAAAGAACATACTTTAACAGTAACTAAAGGTGATACACATGTAAAGGTAAACCTTGAATCATGGACTGCAAAATATGGAATGGCATATGAATTTTTAGTGTGTCTACACATAGGTACGCTTGCTCCAGAATTTGTTATGGAATTAGCAGGAGATGCAAATGACAGAGTAAAAGTTGTTGTTAATTTTTATGAGCAAGAGCGGAATAAGAAAATTTGACTGGACGGAAAATGGAAAAACAGTTATAAAAGATGTAAAAGCTAAAATATTAAATAACATTAGTGGTAACGGACAAGACCAAGAAGTTACAATAAATTGGGATAATGGAAAAGGCTCAACAACATTTAGTTCTGCATTTGTAAATTATATGTTGGACAGTACAATTGAAAAGGGAAGAACTATGGGATACCCATATATTGTAAGTGTCAAAAATAACTGGTTTAGAGATTTAGTATTTAAAGATGATAATAGTGAAATTAACTGCTATGAGACAACAGAACCTGTTGAAAGAATAATTTCAGAGGAATGGTGGAAGGAAGGAAAAGGAAAAGTCGATTCTATAGCTGATTTTGCTATGGAGGATTTAGATAAACATTTAAAAGTGTATTACAGCTTTAGTTCAGGAATTAAGCAAACAAAGCTTCCGTACTATGTAGACAAATGTCCCAAAATTATAGATCTTATTAATAAAAACAAGTATCATATATTTAAAGGAATGTATAGTAATAGCGAAGATATAGAGAAAGCTAAACAAAATGTTGACCCAAATAATTTACCATATTATACAGATAAAAGAAATATAAATTGGTTTAGTTCTATAAATAGTGGAATTCAATTATTGCAAGAAGTAGAAACAGAACAAGCAGAATATAATTTAAGGGATTTAAAAGAAATATTAGCTTACTATAACTTCGATTTAGAAGAAGAGAGCGAATACAGCCAAGCAACAGACAAGGAAGCATTGGCTGAAATGATTGAAAAAGGAAATATGTATAAGGATTGGAGAAATAGAGTAAGAGGCTGGGTAATACTAGATGGGGAAGGAAATGTTATTGAAAAAGGAGAAAACTCACAAGTTAAGCCAAATGAATATGGAACTGATGACTGGTCAAAGTATATAAATAGAGGAATAATAGAAGATGTAGAAGACTATATTCCAACAGCTAATACATCTACTTTAGATGACTTGAGCATGAATATAGCTGCAAGGAGTATAGGAAGCACAGGTTTTAATTATGGAGAAAATGTTTGCTCAACCTGTAATGGAGAAGTTGTAGCAGTGAATGATAATACTATAACTATTAAATCAGATGAAGGAAATTTAATACATATATCTAATATTTCTACAAATGCAAATATGAAAATTGGAGATGTTGTTTATGTAGGCCAGCAAATAGCAACAACTACAGAAAAAGATATAAATGTAATATTAAGAGACAAATATCATAATACATTAGATGCGCAAAAATATATAGATACATCAGTATTAATAGATCAATTTGCATAAACAAAGGAGTGAAACTATTGTCAAAATATAAAATTATAGTAAGTATATTAATCTTAATAAATATAATAATGGGAATATATATAATGTTCTTTATGAAAAAAACGCCTACATACACATTGCAACAATATGCAGAACAAATGGGATATTTTGATTCATATAGAGATATTAAAATAATATATTTTGATAATTATAATCTTTTAAAAGAAAAGTACAAAGGAGAAATAGATACAACATATGTATTGACAACATATACCAATTTAATAGAAACTTATTTTAATAAACTGTATCAAGATACTAAAGATATTGAGAAAGAAAATATTGCTGAATATTATAAAAAGAATTTATCTGAAATACAATTGAATATTGGAATAACAGAAGAAGCAGATTTAGAGATATTAGTAAATTTATTAAAAAAGTATGATATAACACAAAAAAAATATACAAGTGGTAAATTAGTAGAAAATAGTATTATAGACAAAAACACATATATTACATTTTTGCTAGAAATTTACTATGAAGATATAACAATAAAGTTTAATGTGTATGTAAGTAACAAAGATAATTTAGAAGAACCAATTATAAAGTTTATACCTGTAAAGGAGGAACTATAATTGAAAAGAAAAAAGAAACTAGATATTATAGCAATAATGCTAACTATTGTATTATTGATATTAATAGGAGTCAACATAAGCTTACTTTCAAACAAACTTTTAGCTCCTGTGTATGCTAACAATAAAGTAAAAAAAGAGTATGAAGAGATTATTGCAAAAAGAAATGAAGAAATAAAGAAAATTACAGATAAGAAGACAGATGTGGAGATGGCAGAGACAGAACTTAAAGAAGTAAAAAAAATGAAAGAAAAGCAAAGAATGCAATATTATTTTTCAAAATATATAACATATATAGAAGAAAAGAATTACGAAAAAGCTTATAATTTACTTTATGAGGAATATAGAAATAACTATTTTCCTACGTTAGAGGAATTTGAAAAATATGTGAAGCAAAAGTATCCGGATTTTATGAGTGTGGAATACAATGATATGAGCAGACAGGGAGAATATTATATACTGACAGTAAACATTTATAATCTTTTAACAAATGAGATTATAGAAAAAGAGCAAAAATACATAATTAAAGAAAATAATTTTCTTGATTACGTGTTATCTTTCCAGGTTAGATAGGAGGGAGATACTTGTTTTATAAATTTAGAACTAATTTTAGAATAAAAATAAAAGAAATATTTAAAAAGATATGGAAAAATGCAGGTATAGTATTAATATTATGGATAATTATGCTTATTATAAATTATTTATTGGGAAATATGAAAACAGAACCTATTCCAATTACCACATACGAGCCACATATTTCTATAATGAACGAAGATAAAGAAGTACCTAAGGATTTACAAGAGCCTATAAACAAGATATTTAATGAATATGTAAATTATTGCAATAACCAAGAATATGAAGAAGCATATAACATGTTAAGTGAAGGATGTAAGAAAAATTTATATCCAACACAAGAAGATTTTGAAAAATATACAAAAGTAGTGTTTGATCAAAAAAAGATATATAATATACAGAATTATTCAGTTAATGATAATGTATATATATATAATTTGAGAATATTAAATGATATTTTGGCAACAGGATTAACAGATGAAAAGCAATTAGTATATTATGAGGAAAAAGTTGCAATTGAAAGCATAGAGGATAAACTATATTTGTCTATAGGTGGATTTATAAAAGAAAAAAAGGTGGATGCTTTATTTGAAGACGAATATATGAAATTAACAGTTGATAAAGTACTAGTTATGGATGATAGAGAAATTTATACTATGACAGTTAGCAATAAATCTGATTATGTATTAAATATTGCAGACACTTCAAAACCACAAGAAATCTTTATAAAAATGGGGTCAGAGACAAGAAACGTACAGGAATTGCCAATGAATGGAGTTATTGTTTTTCCTGACCAGAAACGTACCTATGAACTAACATTTACAAAATGGTATGACGAAACAGAAAAAACAGAAAGTATTATTTTTGATACAGTTTATATTATTAAAGAATATAAAGAGGATACGGAACAAATGAGAGTGGAAAAGGAAAATGCAATTGATTCTTATAGTTTTGAATTAAAACTTTCTATGTAGTGAAAATAGTGTAAAGTAATCTATGAAAAATGTAGGGACAATTTTAATCGCCCACACTTCAAAGAAATTACTAAAAAAAACATTGAAAAGTAGTAAAGAGGAGGAAAGAATGATGGGAAAAACGAAAATTAGCTATGCAAGGCAATGCGCAATAATACCTGCAAAAGATGGAAAAATGGGGTACTCAGAAGATGTTATTATTGTTGAAACATCGACTATAGAAGATGGACAAGAAATTATAGAAAAGCAAATTTTTAACAGGCAGAATGAAAGAATTGGGATAATTGATAAAGATGGTAATATACAATTTGTTGAGGAATACAAACAAAAATTACAAGAGAGTCTAGGTAAGGAAAGATATGAACAATTAGGAATTGATAAGAGACAAATTACACTTGACGAATTGTTAGACTACAATGAATTTGATGAGTTAATACCAGGAGAAGAAATTGAAGGATTAAGTAATAAAGAAGTAGAAAAAATAATAGAAGAACATACAAACATACAAGAAAAACAAACAAAACAAACAAAACAAGAGCAAATGGATGAAGAAACATTAAAAGTAGAAGTTTCAAAAAGTTTAGGAGTAGATGAAAAACAAATTGTTCGAGTAAATGTAATAACAGATAGAACGGCAATTAGTATATTGAATAATCAAGATTCTATAGGTTATCCAATAATGTTAACAATGTCAGACGGAAGTGTTCAATTTGTAAATAAAGAAAATGATGGGTATAAACCAGTTCATGGAGTAAGAGAAACAGACAAGAATGAAAATATGACAACTAATTTTATTGATATCAACGGAAATATTATAGAGGCCAACCTACAAGGAAGATTTTACGATCCATCAAAACCAAATAGAGCTATAGGAATTATAATGGATGAAAATGGCGAATATAAACCAGTAGTAGAAAATATATCACTTGACCAATTAGGATATAAACGCTCTATATCAAGAACATTAGCAACAAATGGAAACCAGGATATAACTATAAATGCAAATGTGGAAAATTTAGTAGAGAAAGCTAGTGGAAAACAAGTAGTAACAATCTGTTACGAATTAGATAATAAAAGAGGAGAAGAAGGAGAAACAAATAGAATAAATATAAATGATTGTATTAGTGTTAGTGACGAACACAAAAAAGGAGAAGTTTCGGATACTTTAAACGCAAATTTAATAGCTGAAGAGGTTTTAAAAAGTGGAGAAGACTTGAGTAGAGATGAGATTGTAGCAAGAGTATATAATTGCATTGATGCAAGTTTACCTGAGATTAGTCCGGAAGAAAGAGCAAGACTAGCAGAGGAAGCGATTGCAATAGTAAGAGATGAGTGTATGCTAGCACGAGACAATGAGGAAGCTCACCCATAAAAATTCATAAAAAATCACCTTATAAAATATAATTTAAAAGGTGATTTTTTATGAAGATAAAAAGGCTAAAAAAAGCCGGTATAATTTTATTACTTATAATATGTTTATTTTTTAATATGGTAAAGGCAAATACAGAAGATGAAGAAGATATTAATATAAATGAAATATTACAGGTAACAAGTGCTGAAGTTGATATGCCAAAAACCAGTTCTAGAATTGCCTTGATATATGATAGGGCATCTGGGGAAGTGATTTATGAAAAAAATGGTTATAGAAAAGCAAAGATGGCAAGTACTACAAAGATAATGACAAGTTTAATTGTTTTAGAAAAGGGTAATTTAAGTGATACTGTTACAGTAAGTAAAAAAGCAGCAGGAACCGGCGGGTCAAGATTAGGCTTGAAAACCAATGACAAAATAACAGTAAATGATTTATTAATGGGACTAATGTTAGAGTCCGGAAATGATGCGGCAATAGCTTTAGCAGAACATATTGGTGATGGTGTAGAGAAGTTCGCAGACTTAATGAATGCCAAAGCAAAAGAATTGGGATTAAAAAACACGCATTTTGCAGTACCACATGGATTAGATAATGAAGAACACTACACTACTGCACTTGAGCTTGCTAAAATTACTGATTATGCACTAAAAATAGAAAAATTTAGGAATATTGTTGCAACAAAAGAATATAATGTAACAATAAACGGATATAACAAGGTAATAAGTAACACAAATGAATTATTAGGAAGCCTTGACGGTGTTTATGGAGTAAAAACTGGATTTACAAATGGGGCAGGAAGGTGTTTAGTTACATCATGCAAAAGGGGAGAATTAGACATTATAACAATTGTTTTAGGAGCAGACACTAAAAAAATAAGAACAACAGATAGCATAAATTTAATAAATTATGCATATAAAAATTATAAGGTAATAAACATAGAAAATATAATAAATCAGAAATTTGAAGAATGGAAAAATATAAGAGAAAAAGCAATAATAGTTAATAAGGGCATATTAGAAAATGCAACAATTAAATTAGGTGAATTTAAATATACCAAAAAAGCCATAAGAAATGCAGATATAGATAATATTAATATAGAAGCAAACTGTTTAATGTACTTAGAAGCTCCGGTAGAAGCAAACAAAAAAATAGGAACATTAAAGGTAAAAGTGGGAGAGGAAACAATACAAACAATAGATATATTAGTAGAAAGAGCTATAAGAAAAAAAGAAATAAAAGATTATTTTTATCAAATTTTAAAGGTTATATATTGACTTTTGGCAATAAATTTGCTATTATAATTAATAGCTATGCGAAAGTAGCTCAGTTGGTAGAGTGCAACCTTGCCAAGGTTGATGTCGCGGGTTCGAGTCCCGTCTTTCGCTCCAAAAGTGCGATACGAAAGTATCGCAATAATTTATATAAAATAAAAGGCGACATAGCCAAGTGGTAAGGCACGAGTCTGCAAAACTCTGATCCCCGGTTCAAATCCGGGTGTCGCCTCCAAAAAATTCCCTACGTCCTATAAAAAGACGTAGGGTTTAAAACTATCTACAGCAAGGTTTATCAAAGCATTTACATGGTCTTTTATCCCATGGTTTATCACATGGTTTTTCTTCTGGTCTATCACAGTGTTTTTCACAAAAATCATCACAAGGTTTTTCACAAGTATTGTTTTCATGTTTATCACAAGGTTTTTTATGATGCATATCGCAAGGAGGACATTCTAATTTTATACCTTGCAAACATCTACCTTCATGCTTACAAGAAGTACATATTTTACAATGTTTTACCTCGTCAACCCAGATGACTATTTCATAAAATTTATTTGCACAAAGAGGGCCAAAAACAAATTCACCGTGTTCATCAGTAAAAGTATGAGACACAGGTCTTCTTTCTTCTTTTCCACAATCATTAACAACTTCCACAAGTTTAACAACAGCATCACAAACTGGATTGTGACAGCTATCACTTACAACACCATAAATTACAGATCTATTATCTTCTGGTAATGTTATATCTAAGTCAAATTGCTTACCAGTAGCAAGTACACCATCTAACTTTATAACAGGGCACATATTTTTCTCGCATTCCATAAATTTATACTTCCTTTCTTTAAATTATAATATATTATATGTCTGCATTTTTTATAAGGTTACTTTTTATGACAAAATGTTACAAAAGACAAGATATATAATTAAGAGGTTGAAAAATAAAATTTAAATAAAGTATTTATTTTATTGCTTGTAGATATTGTTCAAGAATATTTTTGAAAGTATAGAATATTAATTACACTTGAAAATGCATTGAAATTAATTTAGAGAAATGATAATATTGAAATACAAAATAAAAATGAGAGGTGAAACATATGATAACAGTAAAATCATACGATGGAAAGATGGTTAGAATACCAGAGGAAAAGAAGGAAGAATATGAAAGATGTCAAGAATTAATAAGACAATATTTAAAAGAAGGAAAAACAGAAGAAGAGATAAAGGAGCTGTTAAAAAATGAATGAAGAAACCAAACAAAAAATAATAGATTTCAATAATCAATTTGGTATAAGAACAGAGTTCATAACAGGGGAAAGTACATTAGGGTATGCTTTGGGAAATACAATATATATAAATACAAGCATAAACCAAGATTATGAAAAGACCAACAAACATGAATTGTTGCATTTTTTTGAAGGAACTCCTGAATTTGAAAAAGTAAAAAAAGACATATTAGAAAAAAACGCTGAAGAGTTACCAAATATAAGAAAAGAGTATGAATTAAGATATTGGGGCATATATTCAAAAGAAGAAATAAATGCAGGAGTACTAGACAATGAAATTGTAATAGACATAATGACAGACAATTCAAGTATTGTGTACGAAGAAGGACTAAAAGTTGGTGATATATTTTTAGGGGAAGTACAACAAAAACTGGCAGAAAAAAGATATTTAAATCTATCATTAACAGGAAATATAAAAAATATGAAGTTGAGTGAGTGGGAAAAAATATTTGTACTGAATTATTATGATGGAAAAGACAAAATATTACCACAAGGGAAAGATAGAGTAGAAAAAATAAGAGAAGACATAGAAAAATATTTAAATGAGTTAAGCAAATTAGACAAAACAACAATGCAAATAGACCCATATAGTCCAGAAGTAATAAGAGAATATGAAAGTGAAATAAAAGCATTAAAAGCAAGAGGAGAAGATACAACAAGATTGGAAGAAAATCCAGAAATGGGATATAAAAAAATAGCAGAAGAAACTAGCAAACAACTATATGAAGAATATAAACATATAGTGGATTTAATAAATGGATTAGATATGGAACCAGCATTTAAAAGTATGATGCTTAGAGAAACATTAACAAAAGTGTATAAGTTAGATAAAGACAATAAATCAAATGGACAAAAAACAATAATAAAAAACAGAGATATGAAAAAAAGCATAGGCGGGCATATGATACTAAATGAACAGACACTAAAATTTATATATGAAAATGTAAAAAATATAGAAGAATATAAAAATTTTGCGAACCTATATTTTGCAGCAGTAGAAGTATATAAAGATACAATTGCATCAAAAAGTGGAATAATGCTTGATGGAGTAGACACATATGGAAAAGGAAAATGGATAAAATTTGAAGGGAAAAATACAAATCCGGAAGAATACTTAAAAAATGCTAGTGAATTAGCGGCATTAGTACAAGATACACCATGGTGTACAAAACAACTTGCATCATCTCAGTTAGCAGAAGGTGATTTTTATGTATTTGTAGATAATACAGGAAAACCACATATCGCAGTAAAAACGAGAGGGGATACAATAGATGAAGTAAGAGGAATAAAGAATGGAAATGCACAAGAATTAGAAGAAGAATATAGAGATGTAGCAATATCTTTTTTGGAAAACAATAAAGATATAGAGAATGGTAAAGAATGGCTAGAAAAAGAAGAATGGAATAAAAGATTAATAGAATATGCAAGAAAAATAGATAATGGAGAATTTAAAGTAGAAGATGTTCCAAAATTTATAGAAGACTATTTAAAAAAGGATTATAGAAATCAGGGAGGAGAAAACTCAAATAAAAAAGCCTTAAAAGATAGATTAGAAAAAATAAAGGGTGTAGTAGCAGAATATTATTCATGTAGTGAAGAAGAAATTACATTCGGAGATGTGAATTTTGCGGAAACTCAATTAACCACAGTACCATATAAAATAATATTTGGTGATGCAGATTTTAGAGGCTCACAAATAAAAAATTTAGGTTCGTTAAGAAGCATAGGAGGCAATGCCGATTTTAGAGATTTACAAGTAGAAGATATGGGTTCATTAAGAAGCATAGGAGGCAGTGCAAATTTTAAGTATTCACAAATAAA